>JAESFV010000070.1_pt1 | contig 214658 bp, 209 predicted proteins | sample 9269471 | NCBI WGS metagenome assembly JAESFV01 (sample SAMN14502647, study PRJNA617108) | algae metagenome | isolation source: Symplocastrum torsivum CPER-KK1 and co-occurring heterotrophs from... | place: USA: Central Plains Experimental Range, Colorado | collected 2001-01-01
AGCACGATCCGCCGCGACCAAGGTCGCCATCATCGCCGTCGCCAGAAAGCTCCTCACCGTGCTCAACGCCATGGTCAAAACCAAGACCGCCTTCCAGCCATGACACGCGCATCAACACAGTTGCCGGCCTGCGCCGCTGCGCGGCTTGTCCAGGATGACGGTGAAGCCCAGTCAGCCTGCCGGCTTCACGCGGTAGTCGCCGAGCGGCGCCAGCGCCGCGTTGATGGCCGCGGCATCGAGCGCAGAGCCCTGCGGCAGGGTCAGCCGGGGCGGTTCCAGCGTCACGGTGGTGCCGGGGGCGAGCTTCTCGGCGGCCGTTTGCACACGTGACAGGCAGCCGCCGCAATGCATGCCCGAAACCTCGAAAACCTGAGTCATTCGAATCGCCTCCAGCGGTTCATTGATCTGCTTTGCGAGCGCGTGCGACGAGGCGCTGCGCCCTGATCAGATGGGGACGATCGAGCATTTCGCCATCCAGCCCGATCACGCCGACGCCCGGATTGGCCTCGAACAGCGCGATGATCGCCTGCGCCCGGGCCAACGCCTCGGGCGAGGGCGAGAAGACCTCGTTGATCGTCGCGACCTGGTCGGGATGGATTGCCATCTTGCCGGTGAAGCCGTCGCGCCGCGCCGCCAGGCACTCGGTCCGGAAGCCCTCGGCGTCGCGGAAGGCGGTGAAGACGGTGTCGATCGCGTCGACTTGGGCGGAGGCGGCGGCAAACAGCGTCAGCGACCGGGCGAGGCGGTAGGGATCGGTGTAGTGGCCGTCCCGCAGACGATTGGTCTCGGCGCCGAGATCGGCCGACAGATCCTCGGCGCCCCAGGTCAGGGCTTCGAGCCGGTGGGTCGCGCCGGCATAGCTGCCGAGGCCGAAGATGCCCTTGCCGGTTTCGGTCGCGATCGGGATGATCCGCGTGCCGCCGTCGGGCAGGTCGCACTCGGCCTCGCGCACCGCGATCTTGGCGGCGAGATGCCCGGCATCGCTGCCGCTCTCGGATTTGGGCAACATGATCGCATCCGGCGCGCCCGGCATGACCGCGTCGAGATCGGCCTCGGTCAGGCCTGTCGTCAGCGCGTTGACGCGCACGATCAGGCGCGGACGGCGGGGCAAGGCGCGCGCCTCGGCGAGGAAGGCGCGGGTGACTTCGCGCGCCTGCGGCTTGGCGTCGAGCGCAACCGAATCCTCGAGATCGAGGATCAGGGCATCGGCGCCGCTGACGAGGCCCTTCTGCTGCTTGCGGGGGCTGTCGCCGGGAACGAAGAGGAGCGAGCGCATCGGGGTCAGACGTCCAGGGCGACGGGGGCGGGGTGCCGGCGCATGAAGGCCTGGCGGCGGCATTGGGCCACCAGCGTGCCGTCCTGCTTGTAGGCGCGGTGGTGGAACTCGACGATGCCGGCGTCCGGCCGCGAGCGCGATTCGCGCTTGGCCACGATCTCGGTCGTGACGTTGATCGTGTCGCCCTCGAAGAGCGGCGCCGGGAAGGTGACGTCGGTCATGCCGAGATTGCCGATGGTGGTGCCCACCGTGGTGTCGTTCACGGAGATGCCGATCATCAGCCCGAGCGTGAACAGGGAATTCATCAGCGGCTGGCCCCATTCCGTCTCGGTCGCACAGAAATGCGCATCGATGTGAAGGGGTTGCGGGTTCAGCGTCATGTTGGAGAACAGCATGTTGTCCATCTGCGTGACGGTGCGCGTCAGGCCGTGCTCGATGACGGCGCCGACCTCGAAATCCTCGAAATAGATTCCGCCGCGCTTGTGGCGCTTCAGCTCTGGCATCCTGGCGTCTCCATGCCCCGGTCGATTCCGCCACTCTAGCGCATCACGCTGGCGAAGGGGCGCCCCCGATCCCGCACCGCGACGCGGTGACGATGCGTCGCGATTAACGCTTCGCTTACCATAACCGGGCCACTCTCCAGACCGCGCCGCAGCGTCCTGCGGCGGCCGCCGGCGGCGGGTGCGCCCGAGAGTTCCGATGTTCCTGTTCACCACTCCGCAGACGCGCGAGACCCAGCCGGCGAACCCGGTGGTGAGCGCCATCCGCGACGGCGCGGCCAAGACCGGGGCGGGGTTCGACTATCTGCTGAAGACCGCCCAACGTGAATCCTCACTCGAGCCCGACGCCAAGGCGAAGACCTCGAGCGCGACCGGTCTGTTCCAGTTCATCGAGCAGACCTGGCTCTCGATGGTCAAGCAGGAGGGGCCCAAGCAGGGGCTCTCCGGCTATGCCGACGCGATCAGCGAGACGGGTAGCGGGCGGCTGACCGTCGCCGATCCGGTGGCGCGCGAGAAAATCCTGGAGCTGCGCAAGGACCCGCAGGTCGCCGCCGTGATGGCCGGCGCGCTGACCCAGAAGAACCGCGAGCAGCTCGCCGGGACCCTCGGCCGCCAGCCGCATGCGGGCGAGCTCTACATGGCCCATGTCCTGGGCGCGCGCGGCGCCTCCGACCTGATCAAGACCGCCGCAGCCGATCCGACCCGCGCCGCCGCGAAGGACTTCCCCGAGGCGGCCGCCGCCAATCGTGGCATCTTCTTCGACAAGGCCGGCCGGGCGCGCAGCGCCCAGGAGGTCTATGGCGTGCTGGCGGCCAGCCATGCCAACACTCAACTCGCCGCTTCTGCGACCGTCACCCAGACGCCTGTGACCCAGGGCGGCGACAAGCCCGCCGAGATCGCCGCCGCGCTCGCGCCCGGCCGCGCCAAGGGGCTGATCGGTCTGTTCTCGACGGAGGGCTCGCGGGCGCCGGTGTCGCAGGCGGTCGCCAATCTCTGGTCGACCCCGCGTGGCGATGCCGGGCGAACCGCGTCGCTCGATGCCGCCGACCGCTTCTTCCCGCGGCAGACGAAGTCGGACGCCACCGCCGTCGCGCCGACGGCGGCCGATGCGGCCGCCGCCAATGCGGCCGCCGCCAATGCGGCGGCCTCGGCACGCGCCGTCCAGGCGCCGCTGCCGCCGTCGCGACCGGTTGAGCTGACGCAGCCGGCGCCGGCCGTGCAGGAGCGCAGCGCCGGTCGAACCCGCCGGGCGCCGCTCGATCTCTCCGCCTTCATGATCCAGCGGAACGCCCGATGATCGTCCGTCGCTTCCTGCTCTGGGCCCGCACCGCCAATGCCGAGGAGCGCGCCAGCGGCGCCGCTGCCCTGGCCGGGGCCTATCTGCGCTCCGGCATGGCCGAGGAGGATCGGGCCGAAGCCGAGACCGCGCTGATCTCGCTCATCGACGATCCCTCGCCCCGGGTGCGCCGTGCCATCGCGGAGGAAATGGCGTCCTCGCCGCGGGCGCCGCGCAATCTCGTGCTCGGGCTGATCGCCGACCAGAGCGATGTCGCCGCCCTGGTGCTGGCGCATTCGCCGGTGCTGAGCGAGGCCGATCTGGTCGATGCGGCCGCGATCGGCGACATGCTCGCGCAGAAGGCGATCGCGCTGCGCCCACAGCTCTCCGCGGGGGTCTGCGCCGCGCTGGCCGAGGTCGGCTGCGAGGAGGCGCTGGTGACGCTCGCCGGCAACCGCACGGCCGACATTCCGGATTTCTCGCTGGAGCGCATGGTCGAGCGCGCCGGCGATTGCGGGGCTCTGCGCGAGGCGCTGCTGGCCCGTGCCGATCTGCCGGCCGGGCTGCGCCAGACCATCGCCGCCCGGGTCTCCGATGCGCTGGTGAGCTTCGTCACCGGCTGCGGCTGGCTGACGCCGGAGCGCAGCGCCCGGCTGGCGCGGGAATCGACCGAGCGTGTCGCGGTTGCGCTCGCGGCCGGCGGCGAGGACAGCGATGCACCGGCCATCGTCGAGGTTCTGCGCGCCCATGGCCGCCTGACGCCCGGCCTGATGCTGCGTTCGCTGCTGTCGGGGGAGCCGGCGTTGGCGGAGGCCGCCTTCGTGGCGCTGTCGAGCCTGCCGACGGGCCGTGTCGGCGCCCTCCTGCGTGACCGGCGCGGCGCCGGGCTGAAGGCGCTCTATCGCAAGGCGGGCTTGCCCGACTCGCTGCAGCCGGCCTTCACGGCGGCGATCATGGCGCTGAATGCGCGCGGCTTCGATGCCGGGGGCAGCGGGCGGGGCATCGACCGCCCTCTGCTGCGCGAGGTGCTGATCGCCTGCGAGGCGCTGGAAGGATCGGACGCCCACGCCCTGATGGGCCTGCTGCGCCGCATGGATGCCGAGGCCGCGCGCGAGGAAGCCAGAGCCATGGCCGACAGCCTCGCCGACGACGCCGCCTTCGCCTATCTCGTCGAGGCCGATCCGGCGCTTCTGGTCGAGCTCGAGATCGGGGATATCCGGCAGGCGGCTTGAGCCCGCCCGACACGGGGCGCGCGGCGCGCGGGTCAGGGATGCAGGGCTTTCACTCGAAGAGCGTCACGAGTCGCGCCAACACCTCGTCCATGATCTCTGGCGGCATGGTCTCGATCCTGCGGCCGTTGCGGGCCTTGAGGTCGAGCACGCGGGGCTGGTCACAGCGGATTACCCCAGTGGTGCTGGTTCCCTCGAACGGAACCGCAAAGCCGATGCGACGGGTGAAGTCACCGCCGTTCGTGATCGGCGCGACGACCGGCAGCTGGGTCGCCTGGTTGAACGCATCCGGCGAGACGATGACGACCGGCCGATGCCCGCGTTGCTCGCGCCCATGCGTCGGCTCCAGGTCGACCATGTAAACATCGCCGCGCCTCACAGCAGTTCGTCACCGACGGCCGGGGCATCGACCCATTCGCGCTCGCTGGAGGGCTGGGGCTGAGAATAATCGGAGGCTGCGAGCAGTTCCGCCATGGTGTAGCGCGGTCGGGCCTGCGGCTCGACGACCAGGCGGCCATTGTCGACGGCCAGACCGACCTTGGCGCCGGCGGAGAGGCGCAACACGTCGAGCAGGGCCGGCGGGACGGCGAGCATGATCGAGCCGCCGACCTTGCGCAGATTGGTCGTGTGCATGGCCATCTCCTTCAGTTATACCTGAATATAACATTGCAGGGCGATCCAGGCAGCTCTGGCGGTCCGCGGGTCATTCCCCCTGAGCGGATCAGGTCTCGCCGGTTTCCGCCGTCCGCTGCGCCTCGAGCTGAACGCAATGGCGCATCACGTCGGCACCGGTCTCGTTCCAGGTGGTGATACCCCCGGCCATGATGACCTGGACGAGACCCTCGGCCAGTTCGGGCAGGGTCAGTCCGAGTTTCATCGCGGCGGCCGCGTGGTTCCTGGCGCCGTTCTTCTGGCCGATCAACGTGTCCAGCAAGGCGAAGACCAGTTCCTTGGTCTTGAGGTCGAGCGCGCCGCCCTCGTCCCGGTCGCGCATGATCGCGGCGCGGATCAGGCCGTAGCCGGCGAAGGCGCCAGGCGCATGCTCGGAGAGCAGGCTGAAATTGTCCGGCACGCGCCCGAAGGTCGCCATGAAGCTGGCCTTGCCGAGGTCGGTTGCGGCCTCGGTGATCTCATCTCGGTTCATGGCGCAAAGGTCCTCGGGGCTGTCTGGGTGGATGCAGGCTAGACCGCTGCGGCCGCCGCGGCCATCGCCTCCCGGGCCGAGACCCTCAGTACCCGAACTGCTCCCGCAAAATCCGCTCGTCGAGGCTGTGGCCGGGGTCGTGGAGCATGACGAGGTCGACGTCGCGGTCGATCTCGATCTCGACGCGGAGCACATTGTCGATCTGGACATGGTCGGCGACCGCGCTGACCGGCCGCTTCTGCGCTTCCAGCACTTCGATCGTGACCTTGGCATGGTCGGGGAGCAGCGCGCCGCGCCAGCGCCGCGGGCGGAAGGCCGAGATCGGCGTCAGCGCCAGCAGCGGCGCGTCGAGCGGCAGGATCGGCCCGTTGGCGGAGAGATTATAGGCGGTGGAGCCTGCGGGCGTCGCCAGCAGCACGCCGTCGGCGACCAGCTCGTCGAGCCGGACCTGACCGTCGATCGAGATCCGGAGCTTGGCGGCCTGGTAGGAGCGGCGCAGCAGAGAGACCTCGTTGATGGCCTCAGCCTGCACTTCGGTGCCGTCGGCGTCGACGGCGCGCATCGAGAGCGGGTGGACGACGCTGCGCTGCGCCTCGGTCAGGCGCTTGCGCAGGCCGCGCTCGCGGAACTCGTTCATCAGGAAGCCGACGGAGCCGCGGTTCATCCCGTAGATCGGCGTGCCCGTGCCGATGAAGCGATGCAGCGTCTGCAGCATCAGCCCGTCGCCGCCCAGCGCCACGATCACGTCGGCGGTCGCGGTATCGGCATTGCCGTAGCGCTCGGTCAGCTTCACCAATGCGGCCTGCGCCTCCGGCGTGTCGCTGGCGACGAAGGAGATGGCCTGGAAGCGATCGGTCATCACGGGTCCTGAAGGCAGTGCGCCGTGGCGGCGCAGGCCCGCCTTTAGCACAGGCGGCGTCCGGATCGCGAGCGGGCGAGGTCCAGAATTACCGGGCACGAAAAAGGCCGGGGTCGCCCCCGGCCTTCCAGATCGGATCGGTCGAAACGTGGCCTCAGACCGCCGGGCTCCACTGCACCGGCACCATCTCGAAGCCGTTGCCGGACTTGGCGATGTGGCCGGTGGCGGGGAAGGGCGCATGGTAGAAGGCGACCTGCATCCGGTCCGCCGCGACCATGTCGAGCAGCTTGCGCCGGGTGGCGGCGGCCTGCGGCCCGTCCATGTCGAACACGGCCGACCAGTCGGGATTGCGCACGAACAGGGCGGGGTGGTTGGTGGTGTCGGACATCACCATCAGCGACTTGCCGCCCGAGGCGACGGCGAAGGTGGTGTGGCCCGGCGTATGGCCATAGGCGGCGACCGAGGTGATTCCGGGCACGATTTCCTTGCCGGCCTCGAACTGCTTCACATCCTTGGCGATGGGCGCGAAGACGCGCCGGACATTGCCGAAGGCGCCCTTCATGGCCTCGGGCGCGGCGCCCATCTTGGCGTCGTCCATCCAGAACGCCCATTCGGCGGCAGGCACCATGACTTCGGCATTCGGGAACATCGCGGTTCCGTTCTTGAGCCGGAAGCCGTTGATGTGGTCGCCGTGGAAATGGCTGAACACGACGGTCGAGACATCCTTGGGGTCGAAGCCGGCGGCCTTGAAGTTGGCGCCCCAGGCGCCCGAGGTGGGGGCGCCGGAATCGCCGTTGCCGGTGTCGATCAGGGTGGTCTTGCCGCCGCTCTGGATGACCAGCGTGGTGAAGGAGATCGGCAGGGCGTCGGCGGGCAGGAAGGCCTGCTCCATCGCCTTCTTCACGTCGGCCAGCTCGGCGTTGCGGACGAAGCCCTCGAGCGGACGGCGGGCGAAGCCGTCATTGATGGCGGTGACCGTGATGTCGCCGACCTTGTAGCGATAGAATCCGGGGGCCTGGTTCACGGGAGCTCCTTGGGCATGGGCCGGGCCGAGCCCGGGCAGGTCGAATGTGGCGGCTGCGGCGAGGGCGCCCGCACCGGCGATCACGCCGCGGCGCGACAGATGGAGGTCGGTCATGGTTGTTGTCTCCCTCGGCTCGGGCGGAGCCGGTGACGGACCCTAGCGGGCGGCGACCGCGGTTCAACGGCGGAGCGCTGTCGCAAGGGCATTGAGGGGGTCAAGTTTTCGTGAGGGCGGCGTTCGCCGTCAGCCGCGCTCGCCCTCGGCCCGCGCGGGGGCGACCGCGCGGCGGCCGGCGAAGGCGCGCAGCATCGCGGCGCAGAGCGCGAGCGCGCCGATCGTGCCGCTCGCCTGGCATTCGGCCACCAGGGCGTGGAACGTCGCCGTGTCGTCGACGGCCATGGATTGCAGGCTCCAGCGCCAGTCGGGCGCTTTCTGCCGGAGCAGACCGACGGCGACGTCGATATTCGCGCTGACCGTGCCCAGCGTCTTCCAGAGCGCGCCTTCCTGATAGATGCCGCCCGGCGGGGTGCGGCGGCCGACCAGATGGCTCGGCTTGCGCCGGACGTTGAAGCCCAGCGCCTCGTAGATGTCTGCGTCGAGGGTGCGGTCGGGCTTGCGCGCGGCTTCGCAGCGATCGGCGAGAGCGAGCAGATGTTCGGGGCGGTGCATGCAGGCCGGGTCTCGAGCGGGGAGGTCGGAGCGATCGTCGCTGCGAGCCGTCGGGCCTGCGTGACGCAAGATGGAGGCCCGACCAAGGCCGGTCCGCTGCGTGGGGTGCATGCCCAGCCTTCGCGGAGAGGGCAACGGGCCCGAATGGTGCCGGCGGAGAGGATCGAACTCCCGACCTTCGGTTTACAAAACCGCTGCACTACCGCTGTGCTACGCCGGCGTCGTCGGCCTGGTCCGGTCCGGCCAGGCTCGACGGACTAGCGGTTAGCAGCCGGGTCCTTCCAGGGCAAGCGGGCCCTTCGGCGCAGGCGCCACCAGAACGATCCCGACAGAAAAGGCCCCGCCTGGTGAGGCGGGGCCCGGGTGTCGCCGAGAGGCGAGCGTCGCTCAATTCTCGTGGGTGGTGATGTCGCGGTCCTTGGTCTCGGGCACGAGCAGCATGCCGATCACGAAGGTCGCGAGGGCGAAGACGATCGGGTACCAGAGGCCGTAATAGATGTCGCCGGTGCCGGCCACCATGGCGAAGGCGGTCGCCGGCAGCAGGCCGCCGAACCAGCCATTGCCGATATGGTAGGGCAGCGACATGCCGGTGTAGCGGATGCGGGTCGGGAAGAGCTCGACCAGCGCCGCTGCGACCGGGCCGTACACCATCGTCACGTAGATGATGAGGATGGTCAGGATGCCGATGACCGTCAGCGACTGCGCGCTGAACAGGGCGCTGAAGAAGCCGGTCTTGACGATGCGCGCATCGCCCGGAGCCGGGTAACCGGCGGCGACCGCTTCCTTGGCGACGGTGGCGGCAAAGGTCGCGTCGACGGCGAGTTCCTTGCCGTTGACCGTGACCTTGGTGGCGGTCCCGGCAGGCGCCGGAGCCTGGGTGTAGACGATGGCCTGGGTGGCCAGCGTGCGGCGAGCAATATCGCAGGGCGCGGTGAAGGTGCGGATGCCGACCGGGTCGAACACCGAGCCGCAGGTGGCGGGGTCGGCGACGACCTGGACCTTGACGTTCTCATGCGCCGCGGCGAGGCCCGGATTGGCGGCCTTGGTCAGGGCGCCGAACAGCGGGAAATAGGTCAGCGCCGCGATCAGGCAGCCGGCCAGGATGACGGGCTTGCGGCCGATCCGGTCCGACAGCGAGCCGAAGAAGATGAAGCCGCCGGTGCCGACGATCAGCGCCCAGGCGATCAGCACGTTGGCCGAGTAGAGATCGACCTTCAGGATGCTCTGGATGAAGAACAGGGCGTAGAACTGGCCGGTGTACCAGACGACCGCCTGGCCCATGGTCAGGCCGAACAGGGCGATCAGCGCGATGCGGGCGTTCTTCCACTGGCCGAAGGCCTCGGTGAGCGGCGCCTTCGAGCCGGTGCCCTCTTCCTTCATCTTCTGGAAAGCCGGGGATTCCTGCATCTGGAGCCGGATCCAGACCGAGATGGCGAGCAGGAAGATCGAGAGCAGGAACGGAATGCGCCAGCCCCAGGCGGCGAAGTCGGCCTCGCCCATGTTGACGCGGATCACCAGGATGACGAGCAGCGACAGAAGCAGCCCGAGCGTCGCGGTGGTCTGGATCCAGGAGGTGTAGAAGCCGCGCCGGCCGGGAGGGGCGTGCTCGGCGACATAGACCGCCGCACCGCCATACTCGCCGCCGAGGGCGAGGCCCTGCAGCATGCGCAGCGCGATCAGGATGACCGGGGCGATCCAGCCGATCGTGTTGTAGCTGGGCAGCAGGCCGACCAGAAAGGTCGAGGCGCCCATGATCACGATGGTGACGAGGAAGGTGTATTTGCGGCCGATCAGGTCACCCAGGCGGCCGAAGAACAGCGCGCCGAAGGGGCGGACCAGGAAGCCGGCGGCGAAGGCGAGCAGCGCGAAGATGGCGCGGGTGTTCGGGTCGAAGGCCGAGAAGAAATGCGCGCCGATCATCACGGCGAGCGAGCCGTAGAGGTAGAAATCGTACCACTCGAAGACGGTGCCGAGCGACGATGCGAGAATGACGCGCTTCTCTTCCTTCGTCATGGGGCGTGGCGCGGTCTTCGCCCCCGATACGTTCGCTGCCATGCTCATGGCGATTCTCCCTGCGAGGTCCAGGGCAGCGGGACGATTCCGCGCTGCCTGACTGCCCACCGTCCTTGTTCGACGTGATTTCGGCTTCGGCGGAGGCGAAACCAGAGGCTCCGCAAGTCCGTCGGCGAGAGGAATGCGCGCCGAAAAGATCAAGCGCAATCAAGCACTTGGTATTGCACAATTGGTCGTACGACGATCGTCGCAAGGGGATGGCCGCAGCGTCGGGGAGCAGGTTCGATCGCGCCAGCCGGGCCCGTCGATGGGGGTTGCGAGGGGATGAATCCGCTTTCCATGAGGCCCGATCCGCCTATAGTCGGCGGCGGAGGCCTGAGGATGCGGATGAGGAGGAGCGCCATGATGCGCGCCACGACGATCTGTCTCGGCCTGATGATGATGGGCCTTTGCGTGCCGGTCGAGTGGACCGCGGCGCAGGCCGCGGGGCCGGCATCCCGATCCTTCGCGACTGCCGCTCCGACCGTCCAAGGGGGGGCGGCGGTTCATCAGCGCCTGACGCGCGAGCGCTGGGTGCGCACCGATGCGGGACGGTTCCGTGACGGCCATGGCCGCCGCTATGGACGCGGCCCGCTGGCCGCGGTGGGCTATCCGGGTGCCTGGGGTGGCCCGGCCGGCGGCATCTCCTCCCACGCCCTCGATGCGCCGCGCCCTGTCGACCGCCATTCCTTCGAGCATATGCCGGTGCGGATGGGCATTGCCCGCGCACCGACGCCGGAGCCGACGCTCTACCGGCTGGAGGGGCGGCGCGACCGCCCTGCGACCCGCGTGATCCGGATCAACGATACCGAGCCGCGGCAGGGCCGGCGCAGCCGCTTTGCCCATGCCGAGACGGGCGCGCTGCTCCTGATCGTGCCCGGCCGCTGAAGCCGGGCCGGCTCAGCGGCGCCGGCTGGCGGCGTAGAGCGCGATCGCGGTGGCGTTGGAGACGTTGAGGCTGGTGATCGCGCCCGGCACTTCCAGCCGCGCGACCTGATCACAGAGTTCGCGCGTCCGCTGGCGCAGGCCCTTGCCCTCGGCGCCCATCACCATGACGAGCGGGCGCGTCAGGGTCACATCCTCGAAGGCGACCTCGCCATCCGAATCGAAGCCGATGCGCTGGAAGCCGCGCTTGCCGAGTTCGTCGAGCGCGTCGCCGAGATTGCGCACGGCGATCAGCGGGACATGCTCGAGCGCCCCCGATGCCGACTTGGCGAGCACGCCCGTCGCGGCCGGCGAGTGGCGAATGGTGACGATCACCGCCGCGGCGCCGAAGGCTGCGGCCGAGCGCAGGATGGCGCCGACATTGTGCGGATCGGTGATCTGGTCGAGCGCCAGCACGATGGCGTCGTCGGGCAGGCTGTCGAGATCGAGCGAGGGCAGGGGATCGCAGACCAGGTAGAGCCCCTGATGCACCGAATCGGGGGTGAGCAGCCGGTCGATCTCGGACGGGCGCACGATTTCCGCCTGCAGCGGCAACTCGCCAACCTCTTCTTCAAGGCGCTTGAGGCCGTTCTCCGTGGCGAGCAGGCGGCGGTGGCGGCGCTCGGGATTGCGCAGGGCCTCGATCACCGGGTGCACGCCGTAGAGCACCGCCTCGTCGATATCGCCGGGGCGGTGGTGCAGGGTGCCGTCGGCACGCCGCGGGCTGGTCTGGCGCGGGCCGTCACCGCGCGCACCCTCGCGGCGCGGCCGATCGCGATCCGGTTTGGGGCGGAACGGGGCTGGCATGGCGGTTCTCCTGCGGTGCTGCCGCATGCCCTGACATGACATCAACGGCTTGACCAGCCGGGAAATCGAGGGGGCTGTTCGCCATGCCCGAGCGGCCGGTGGCTTTTTGGCGTTGACAGGGGGCGGCCCGGTCACCATAAGTCCGGCCGCGCCTGTCGCCGTCACAGCAGTGACACGAGAGAGACGCCTGCGGCTTCGCCGCAAGCGGCGCGGGCGGGGGAATGTCCCGAGCGGCAAAGGGGGCGGACTGTAAATCCGCTGGCTATGCCTTCGCAGGTTCGAGTCCTGCTTCCCCCACCACCCCCGATCCGAACGGCGAACCGGCCCTCGGCCGGTCCTGTGGCCCTGCGATACGCTCCCGAAACTGCCTTTCCCAACCTTCCTGCCGAGACCCGCGCGGTTCGACGAGGATGTCGTTCGCGGTTGTCGAAGCCGGGACTTGTCATGGGCCCGATTCGCATCGGTGACGTGGACCGCGGTCGTGAGCCCTGCGGTATGGCCGAGGTGTCTCGGCGTCGGCGGATCGGCGTGGATCGCGAACCCGCCTTCGTCGCGGGACCCCGATGGTCGACGAAATCCCGAACCTGCGGCGCTGCGGGAAGACGCGCGTCGGTCAGTCTCGGCTGACCGTGATCGCGCAGCCGAACTCTGCGGCCGAGGCCGAAAACCACGACCAGAAGCTTCCCGCCATGCTCCGGGGAACCATGATCTCGTAGACGGCGCCCTCCGGCCCGTCCTCGGCACGCCAGAGCTGGATATTGACATAGGCGATGCTGGTCAGAGCCGTCGTTCCGACGGGAAAGGCCCGGGGGTGCAGATCGACCATGCAGCCCTTGGCCAGGGTCTGGCGAACCATGGCTCCGGAGAGCGACAGCACAGCGCGTCCGTCGCTCTGCTCCGCCACGGCGGCCAGCCCCGCCAAGCCGGCGCAGTCCTCGGCAAAGCCCGCGCTGGAGGCTGCCAGCAGAAGCCATTGTCCGGGCCCCGACCAGAGCAGTGTGTGGCTCGCCGACGAGACGGCCGAGGGACCTCTCGGCAGGCTGAGGCCATAGCGGCTGTCCAGCGCGCGTTCGAGCGCGGGCTCCTGCTCCTGGCCGGCGATCAGGCTGGCGATGCCCAGTCCTTCACGCAGTTGCACCCTGACGCCGTCATGGGGGGTGCCGAACGCACCAGCCGCGGCGATTCCCGTCCAAGCGCCGCGCGCTGTCCATGCCATGCCGATCTCAGCCATGGAGACGCGTTCCTTCCGGGTCGACGAAGACGGGCGAGCAGATCTCGATCTCGACATCGCCATTGCGCACCGGGTCGACGGCGCGGACGCGTTCACCCAGGCGCTCACGCCCGTTCCTGAGCAGGCCGAGGCCGATCCAGTGCCCGAGCACGGGCGAATAGGCGACCGAGGTCATGTAGCCTTCGTCATGGTGCATCGTCGCCGCTTTGCCGATGCCGATGAAATGAGCGCCGGCGCGCAGGCGCTGCGTCGGATCCACCGGCTTGAAGCCGACGAGGCGAGGGCGGTCTGCTTCAACCAGCGCCGGGCGCTGGGCCATCAGCCGCCCGAGATAGTCTTTCTTCGACGACATCATCTTGCCGAGCCCGAGGTCGCGCGCTGTGGTCTGGCCGCTGAGTTCGTTGCCGGCGACATGGCCCTTCTCGATCCGCATCACGCCGAGCGCCTCGGTACCATAGGGCGTGATGCCATGGGCGGCGCCAGCCGCCATCAGGGCCTCCATCATGGCCACGCCATAACCGGCGGGGACGGCGAGTTCATAGGCGAGTTCGCCCGAAAACGAGATCCGGAACAGCCGTGCCGGAATTCCGCCACCGACGGTCACCGCCCGTGCCGCCAGATAGGGGAAGGCCTTGTTGCAGATGTCGTGCTCGGCATCGACGACGCCCTGCAGCACCGCCCGTGCCTTGGGCCCCGCGATCGCCGCCTGGGCCCACTGCTCGGAGACCGACACCAGGCGGACGTTCAGTTCGGGCCACAGCACCTGATGGCAGAATTCGAGATGCTGCATCACCTTGCCGGCATTGGCGGTGGTGGTGGTCATGAGGAAATGCGTCTGCGCCAGCCGCGATGTCGTACCGTCATCCATCACGAAACCGTCCTCGCGCAGCATCAGCCCGTAGCGGGCCTTGCCGACCGGCAGGGCCCTGAAGCCGTTGCAGTAGACCCGCTCGAGGAAGTCGACGGCATCCGCACCCTGGATGTCGATCTTGCCGAGCGTGGAGACGTCGCAGATCCCCACCTCGTTGCGGACGGCGAGCACCTCGCGGTTGACGCTGGTCAGCCAGTCGGTCTCGCCGGGCCGGGGATAATACTGTGCCCGCATCCAGGCGCCGGCTTCAATGAAGACCGCACCCTGATTCTGCGACCAAGAATGGGTCGGACTCAGTCGGGTCGGCCGGAAGTCGCGGCCGCGATGATGGCCGGCGAGCGCGCCGATCGCCACCGGCGTATAGGGCGGACGGAAGATGGTCGTGCCGGTCTGCGGGATCGTCTTGCCGGTCTGCTCGGCCATGATCGCCAGCCCGGCGATGTTGGAGGTCTTGCCCTGGTCCGTCGCCATCCCGAGCGTGGTGAAGCGCTTGAGATGCTCCACCGGCCTGAAACCCTCGCGGGCGGCGAGCTCGATGTCCGCGTCGGTGACGTCGTTCTGGAAATCGACGAAGGCCTTGCCCTTCCCGCCCTTGACCCGCCAGACCGGCGACAAAGCGACACCCTCGGGATCGGTTATGGGCGTCGCCGGCTCCGCAGCGCTGTCGAAGCCACTGTCGGCAGCGGCCTCGCGGCCCAACCTCGCACCGTCCGCCAGGGCCTCGGCCAGCGAGAACCGCCCGGCCGCGCTGCCGGCGACGCTCAGTCCGACGGGCATCGTGCCTGGCACGAAGGCCTGGATCGCCTCGTCCCAGACAGGTCGTGTATTCTGGTGGGAGGTCAGGTGCAGCGTCGGGTTCCAGCCGTTCGAGACGGCGAGCAGGTCGCAGGCGATCGTCTGCTCGCGTCCGGAGGCGTCGCGGATGTCGACGGCGGTCAGCGCGCGGCTGCCCGAGGCGCGGCAGACGACGCTGCCGGCGAAGACCCGCGCGCCGATCCGCGCGGCCAGCGCTGTCAGCTCCGGATCCAGCGCGGTGCGGGGATCGACGATCGCCGCCACGCGCCCGCCCGCGGTGAACAGGTCGCGTGCCGTCGTCCAGCCCTCGTCGCCGGTGGTGAAGACGACGGCCTCACGCCCCGGTAGCACCCCATATCGGTTCAGATAGGTCCGAACGGCTCCGGCGAGCATGACGCCCGGCGTGTCGTTGCCGGAAAACACGATCGGCCGCTCGATGGCGCCTGCCGCCAGCACCGCGCGCCGCGCCGTGATGCGCCAGCTGCGCTGCCGCGCCTGATGCGGCGGCGGCACCGCCAAATGATCCGTGACCCGCTCGACCACGCCGTAGACGCCATGGTCGTAGACGCCGAAGACCGTGCTGCGCGGCATGATCGTGACGTCCGGCAGGCTCGCAAGCTCCGCCAGCGCCTCTTTCAGCCAGTCCGCCGCTGGCTGGCCGTCGATCTCGCGCCGCTCGGCCAGGAGCCTGCCGCCGAGGCGGCTGTCCTCGTCGCACAGGATGACGCGCGCGCCGCTGCGGCCGGCCACCAGGGCCGCCGCGATTCCGGCCGGACCGCCCCCGATGATCAGGACGTCGCAGAAGGCGAAGGCCTTCTCGTAATGATCGGGGTCCTCCAGCCCGGCCGCGCGGCCGAGGCCGGCGGCGCGCCGGATCAGAGGCTCGTAGAGCCTCTCCCAGAAGGAGGCCGGCCACATGAAGGTCTTGTAGTAGAAACCCGCCTGCAGGGCCGGGCCCAGCAGCGAATTCACCGAGAGCAGGTCGAAGGCGAGAGAGGGCCAGCGGTTCTGGCTGCGGGCTTCGAGGCCGTGGAAGAGCTCCACCACGGTGGCGCGGGTGTTGGGCTCGCGCCGGGCGCCCGCTCTCAGTTCGACCAGCGCGTTCGGCTCCTCCGGCCCGGCCGAGAGGATGCCGCGCGGACGGTGATATTTGAACGACCGGCCGACCAGACGGACGCCGTTAGCGAGCAGGGCCGACGCCAGCGTGTCGCCCTCGAAGCCCTGATAGCCCTGGCCGTCGAAGCGGAACGAAAGCGGCCGGCTGCGGTCGATCAGACCGCCATCGCCCCGGCGGAAGGGCTGCGTCGAGGCGCTCATGCCGAAGCTCCGGCTCTGGCCTGAGCCATCGTCTCGACGGCGTCGATGGCGTGCGTGCGCGTGTCGCGGGTCACGACCAGCCAGGCATGGCAGCCGGCTGCGTGATACCAGAGTTCGCGATGCGAGCCGGCCGGATTGTCGCGCTGGTGGACATAGTCGACCATGGCGGCTGCGGTTGCCTCCATCCCGTCGGGGCGACGCGGTGCGGCGTCTCCCAGATAAGCGAATTCCTGGACGTCGCGGGAGCCGCAATGGGGGCAGGCGATGCGCATGGGTGTGTCCTGGACCCGGTCAATGCAGGTTGGGCTGGGCGCCGGCGCCCTTTTCGTCGATGACATGCCCTGTCGCGAAGCGATCGAGCCGGTAGGCGGTCGCGACCTCATGAGGCGTGTCGCGGGCGATCAGATGCGCGAAGCAGAAGCCTGAGGCCGGCGTCGCCTTGAAGCCGCCATAGCACCAGCCGGCGTTGAGATAGAGCCCTTCGACCGGGGTGTGATCGATGATCGGCGAGCCGTCCATCGACATGTCCATGACGCCGCCCCAGTGCCGCAGCATCCGGACGCGACCGAGGCCGGGCCACAGCGCCATGGCCGATTCCATCACGTCCTCGATCACCGGCAGGTTGCCGCGCTGGGCATAGGAGTTGTAGCCGTCGATGTCGCCACCGAAGACCAGCCCGCCCTTGTCGGACTGGCTGATGTAGAAATGGCCCGCGCCATAGGTGACGACGGTGTCGATCAGCGGCTTGAGGCCCTCGGAGACGAAGGCCTGCAGCACATGGCTCTCGATCGGCAGGCGCATCCCGGCCATGGCGGCCAGGCGCGACGAGTTGCCGGCGACGGCGAGCGCCACCTTTCCGGCGCGGATCGGGCCGCGCGTGGTCTCGACGCCGGTGATGCGGCCGTTCTCGATCGAAAGCCCGGTGACCTCGCAATTCTGGATGATGTCGACGCCGCGCCGGTCGGCCGCCCGCGCATAGCCCCAGGCGACGGCGTCGTGGCGCACCGAGCCGCCGCGCCTCTGCAGGAGGCCGCCCTGGATCGGGAAGCGGCCATCGCTATAGTTGAGGAACGGAACCATGGCCCGGACCTGCTCGCGGTCGAGCAATTCGGCATCGACGCCGGCCAGCCGCATCGCATTGCCGCGACGGGCGAAGGCGTCGCGCTGGGCATCGGAATGATAGAGGTTCAGCACGCCACGCTGGCTGACCATGGCGTTGTAGTTGATGTCCTGCTCCAGCCCCTCCCAGAGCTTGAGCGACAATTCGTAGAAGGGCGTGTTGCCGGGCAGCAGGTAGTTCGAGCGGATGATCGTGGTGTTTCGCCCGACATTGCCCGAGCCGATATAGCCTTTCTCGATCACCGCGACATTCGTGATCCCGTGCTGGCTGGCCAGGTAATAGGCCGTCGCCAGCCCGTGACCGCCGCCGCCGATGACCAGGACGTCATAGGCGGGCTTGGGCGCCGCGTCGCGCCAGGCGGGCGTCCAGCCGCGATGGCCTTTCAGCGTCTGCGCGGCCAGGGAGAAGATGGAATAGCGCATCGGCGATCCGGTCGACATCCAGAGTGATCAAGGCGGACATCGCTCCCTCGCGGGCCTGTTGCGAGATGAGCCTTGTGTCGCCGAGATTGCCGGACATAGGCTCGTCAACATGACCGACAGCGACGCCCGATTGATCGTGAGCGACAGAGAGCGGCCGACCCATGTCGGCTTTCTGTTGATCCCGGATTTTGCCCTTCTGGCCTATGCCTCGGCGATCGAACCCTTGCGGGCCGCCAACCGGCTCTCGGGCCGCGACCTCTACCGCTGGAGCCATGTCTCGATAGACGGCCGCCCCGCTCCGGCTTCGAACGGCGTCAGCATCCAGGCCGATTGCGGGCTGGGGGAGGAGGCCCGCTTCGACTATGTCGTCGTCTGCGCCGGGGGCAATCCCGCCGCCTTTCAGCATGGCCCGACCTTTTCCTGGCTGCGGCAACTGGCAAGGCGCGGCGTCCGGCTCGGCGGCGTCTCGGGCGGGCCCTATGTCCTGGCGCGGGCCAATGTGCTGTCGGGCTATCGCTTCACCATTCACTGGGAACATGCTCCGGCCTTCCTGGAGGACTATCCCGAGCTCGACCTGCGTCGCTCGCTCTACGAGATCGACCGCGACCGCCTGACCTGCAGCGGCGGCACCGCGCCGCTCGACATGATGCATGCGGTCATTGCCCGCGAGCATGGCAGCGAGCTGGCGCTCGCGGTGAGCGAGTGGTTCCTCCAGACTCATGTCCGCGAGGGCGCCGGCCCCCAGCGCATGCCGTTGCGCGAGCGGCTGGGTATCAGTCACGCGCCGCTGCTGCGCGTCGTCGGCCGGATGGAACAGAGCCTGGAGAATCCGGTCGGCCGGGAGGAACTGGCGCGCACGGCGGGCGTCTCCCTGCGTCAACTCGAACGGTTGTTCCGGCTGCATCTCGGTCGCTCGCTCGGCGAGCATTATCTGGGGCTGAGGCTCGATCGGTCGCGGGATCTCTTGCGTCAGACGACACTCTCCGTGCTGGAGATCGCTTTGGCTTGCGGTTTCGCCAGTGCCAGCCATTTTTCCCGCGCCTACCGCACCCGCTTCGGCCATGCACCGCGCACCGAACGCACGCCGTCGGCCGACCCGGTTTGGCGCTGAACGTCAAAAAACCGTCGCTCTGCGACAATTCGTCCCCGGCCCGCACGCGAACCTTAAGGGATCAACGAAAACGGGGAACGAACAGCCATGAAACGCCTGCTTGCTATCGCACTGGCCTGCGCAGCCGGTATCTCCGCTCTGCCGGCTCTCGCTCAGGACACCATCGCCAAGATCAAGGAGAAGGGTGTCCTGACCGTTGGCGTCAAGAACGACTACAAGCCCTGGGGCTTCCTCGAGCCGTCCGGCAAAATCGTCGGGCTGGAGATCGACCTCGCTCAGGCGGTCGCCGACAAGCTCGGCGTGAAGCTGGAGATGCTGCCGGTCATCGCCGCCAACCGCATGGAATTTCTCCGCCAGGGCCGGATCGACATGGTGCTGGCGACGATGGGCGACACGGCGGAGCGCCGCAAGATCGTCGGCATGGTCGAGCCGAACTACTATGCGGGCGCGACCAATGTTCTGGCGCCCAAGAGCGCCGGGCTGAAGTCCTGGACCGATCTGAAGGGGCGCAAGGTCTGCGGCGTGCAGGGCGCCTATTATAATCGCCGCGTGACACAGATGTATGCGCCTGAACTGGTCGTATTTCCGTCCGTCCCCGACGCTCTGAATGCGCTGGCTGGCAACAACTGCGTCGCCTTTCTGTTCGACGACACGCTGATCGTCTCGACGCTGTCGGGCGGCGACCCGAAATGGGCCAATTACGAGATGCCGCTGGTGTCGGAGGATCCGCAGCTCTGGGCCATCGGCATCCGGCTGGAGGACATGGACGGTCCGTTCGGCAAGCTCCTCAAGGAGATGTCGACCGACTGGCACAAGAGCGGCAAGCTGCTCGAACTCGAGACGAAATGGGGGATCAAGCAGAGCCCTTACCTGATCGAGACCAACAAGAAGCTGAAGTCAGCGTCGTAGTTTACACGTCATTCTCGGACGCAGCGCAGCGGAGATCCGAGAAACTGGGGACGGAAAAGGCGCTGGTTTACGAGATGGTCGGGTCAAGCCCGACCATGACGGCTCGTCTTCAGGATTCCTCACGATGATCGCTGCCTATTTCGAGCGCCTGAACGAAACGCAGGGACTGAACTTCTCGGTCTTCTACGACGCCTTCGATCGGGGTCGGTTCCTGACCGGGCTGTGGACGACGAGCTATATCTGCGTCGTCGCGATTGCCGCCTCGCTGGCGCTGGGCCTGCTCGGCGTCTGGCTGGCAGGCAGCCGGTCGCGCCTCGCGCGACTGCTGGTGCGCGGCTATGTCCAGTTCTTCCGCAACACGCCGCCTCTGGTGCAGCTGTCTTTCTTCTATTTCGCCGTTGCGACGCTGTTGCCGACTGTCTCCGACGGGTTTGGCGGGCGCTCGCCGCTGGTCTCGGGCACCGGCTGGGCGATCATCGCCTTCTCGCTCTTCGCGGGGGCCTTCAACGTCGAGATCTTCAGGGCCGGCATCGAGGCCGTGCCATCGACGACGGTCGAGGCGGCCGAGTCGCTCGGCTACACGCGGCTGCAACTCTACATTCACGTCGTGATTCCGCTGGCCTTTCGCATCTGCCTGCCGGCGCTCAACAACAACCTGATCAATCTGGTGAAGACGACGACGCTGGCCTACGCCATCGGCGTGCCGGAACTGCTCTACGCCGCCTCGCAGATCTGGTCCGAGAGCTTCAACGTCCGCGAGATGATGAACGTGCTGCTCATCACCTATGTGCTGCTGGTGGCGATACTGGTCTTCGTGATGGGGCGCTGGGAGAAAGCCATGCGCATTCCGGGCTACTCGACATGAGGGCGTCCTCGACCGATCTGCCTGTGCTGCTGCCCTATCGGAGCCCGGCGGGCATCGCGCCGTCGGGGCTGGCCGCCCCCATCCTGCTGGGCGGCGCGACCCTGGCCTGTTTCGCCATTCTGTTCGGGGCGTCGCTCGCGTTGGCGCAGGTGACGGCGCGGCCCGCCGGCGAAAGTGCAGCGGCCGTGCTCATGCGCTGGGCGCCGCTGATCTTCCAGGGCTTCCTGTTCAACATCCTGATCAGCTTCCTCTCCATGGCGCTGGGCACGGTGGTCGGCGTCCTCGTCGGCATCGCGCAGGTGTCCGTCGTCGCGCCGGTTCGCGGCGCCGCCTGGGGGTTGACGCAGTTCTTCCGCAACGCGCCCTGGCTCGTGCTGCTGTTCTACGCGATGTTCCTGCTGCCGTTCGAGTTCAGCGTCTTCGGCCTGACCATCGCCTTCCCCGCCTGGATCAAGGCGATCATCGGCCTGGCGCTGCCGGTCGCCGCCAATGTCTCCGAGATCGTCCGTGGCGGCATCCGCTCGATTCCGTCGGGCCAGTGGGAATCGGCGGAATCGCTCGCGTTCACCCGCCGCCAGACGATGTGGATGATCATCCTGCCGCAGGCGTTCAAGCGGATGATCCCGCCCTGGATGAATCTATACGCCATCCTGACCATGGCCACGACGCTGATCTCGGTCGTCGGCATCCAGGACGGCCTGACGATCACCCGGGCGGCCCTGGTCGCCGAGAGCCGGCCGGAGCTGATGATCCCGATGTATCTGCTGCTGCTGCTGATGTTCTTCGCCTATTGCTATCCCATCGCGCGGGCGACGCTGTCCCTCGAGCGCCGCTTCAACGTGAAGGCCTAAAGACCATGGCAAGCCGGCATCAACTGGGCGAGCCCGTCGTCATCGTCGAGGGTGTCGAGAAGGCCTTCGGCGCGCTGAAGGTGCTGAAGGACGTCGCGCTGACGGTCAGACGCGGCGAGACGGTCTGCATCATCGGCCCGTCCGGCTCGGGAAAATCGACGCTGCTGCGCTGCATCAACGCGCTGGTGCCGATCAGCCGCGGCTCGATCAGCGTCGCTGGCCGGGAGGTCAACGATCCCGCCCTCGACAAACTCGCGCTGCGACGCGACGTCGGGATCGTCTTCCAGCAGTATAATCTCTTCCCCCACAAGAACGCGCTGCAGAATGTCATGATGGCGCCGCTGCACGTGCTCAAGCAGGACAAGGCCGAGGTCGAGGCGCGGGCGCGCATGCTTCTCGCCAAGGTCGGCCTCTCGGACAAGCTGGCGACCTATCCGGGCGAATTGTCGGGCGGGCAGCAGCAGCGGGTCGCCATCGCCCGGTCGCTCGCCATGAACCCGAAGGTCATGCTCTTCGACGAGGTCACCGCCGCGCTCGATCCCGAAACGAAGAAGGAGGTTCTGGTGACGATCCAGGATCTCGCGGCCGAGGGCATGACCTGCATCCTCGTCACCCACGAGATGGGCTTCGCCCGGGAGGTCGCCGACCATGTCTATTTTACCGATGGCGGGGTGATCGTCGAACACGGCCCGCCCGGCGATCTCTTCGGCACCCCCCGGGAGGAGCGGACCCGGGCCTTTCTCGACAAGGTCCTCTGACGGCCCGCACCTGTCGCAAATCGGCATGAGGTCGTCGCTGACCGGCAAACGGCGAGAGCCCCGACGCGAAACATTGTCGTCACCCAGGAGCAATGTGAGACGCCATGGCACTGCAGGATCCGAAATCCGTCGCCGGCAAGGATCTGCCCGTTGCGGAGCGCACCCAGCTTCTGGTGATCGGGGCCGGGCCGGCCGGGCTCGCCGCGGCGATCGAGGCGGCCGAGCGTGGCCTGTCGGTCGTCCTCGTCGATGAAAATCCGATCTCGTTCACGACGATGGGTGACGAGGTCCCGCTGCATTTCGGCCAGGCCATGTCGGCGCAGGTGCGCAACCGCACCGCCATGATGGAGGCCTTCATCGCCTCCGAACCGCTGATCGAGGCCGCTTTCGAGGCCGGGGTCGATCTGAGGCTCGGCACGGCCTGCTGGGGCCTCTACAGCAATGGTCCGAGCCTCGGCTGGTTGCCGGGCACGGTCGCGGGCCTCAACGATGATGAGCGCTGCTGGATGCTCGCCGCGCAGCATGTGATCGTCGCCGCCGGCCGCCGCGACATGGGCCTCGCCTTTCCGGGCTGGGAGAAGCCGGGCGTCCTCGGGGCCACCGCAGCCCTCGCGCTGGCCGGCCGCTACGGAGCGCTGGAGCCGCGCCGCATCGTGATGCTCGGCTCCTCGACCGAGGCGCTGACAGCGGCACTGGCGCTGCGCGAGGCCGGCCATGTCATCGCGGCGGTCGTCGAGCAGGCCAACGAGATGATGGGCTCCCCCGAACTCGCCGAGAATCTGAGATCGGGTGGCACGGAGATGCTGACGCGCCATGTCGTCCGCGAGGCCGGCGGGCGCGATCGGGTCGAGGCGGCGATGGTCGTCGGGATCGATGCGCAGGGAAGGGCGTTTGGACCCGAACGCAGCCTCGCCTGCGACGGTATCGTGCTGGCGGTGGGGGCAACGCCGGTCGTCGATCTGCTCGACGCGCTCGGCTGCCGTATCGCTTTCCAGCCGGAACGGGGCGGCTATGCGCCGCTCGTCGATGGCGACCAGCGCACCAGCCTGCGCAACATTTTCGCCGTCGGCGACAGCGCCGGCCTCTGGCCGGGCAAGTCGCGCGATCGCGGCGTGGCCGAGGCCGAGGGCCGGCGTGCGGCTGCGGCCATCGTCCGTGATTGCGGGATCGACGATGGCGGTGCCGTTGCTGCAGGCGCGCTTCCCGGTGTTCCCGAATGCGACGTCGGCGCCTACCGGCTCGCCTGGGTGCGGGCGAGCGTTCTCGAGGCGCGGGGAGAGGTCGTCGTCTGCCAGTGCGAGGAGGTCACGGCGCGCGAGATCCTGGAGGTCCGGCCGCCGCGCTATCTCGGCTGGCAGGACGAGCGCCGCAATGACCGTTCGCTGTCGGCCCTGCTGGGTGCCGAGCCGCCCAACCCCGATCAGGTCAAGCGGCTGACCAGGGCTGGGATGGGCCCCTGCCAGGGCCGCCGTTGCCGCGAACAGGTTGCGGCCCTGCTGGCCCTGAGCGCCGCGGTGCGGCTGTCGTCGATCCCGCTGGCAAGCTACCGGGCTCCCGTCCGGCCCTTGCCGCTTTCGGTCGCGGGCCAGATCCCCGAAGCACCCGAGCAGGCCGAGCACTGGGACACCTGGTTCGGCATGCACGCGCAATGGCGCCCGTTCTGGGAGGTGCCGGCGCTCTATACGGTGGCGGGCAACGATGCCGCCGGGCCGGTCGCGAGCGAGTGAGTGAGGCGGGCCGTGAAGCAGATGACTGAAACAACGCAGGAGCGGCCCAAGGGAGCCTCGGTCGTCATCGTCGGCGGTGGCGTGACGGGGCTGTCGGCCGGCTGGTGGCTGGCGCGCGAGGGCATCGATGTCCTCGTCATCGACAAGGGCATGATCGGCTGGGAGGCGTCGGGCCGCAATGGCGGCGGCTGCTCGCACCACCATTCGCCGCTGTTTGTCGAGGAGCAGCGGCTCTGGCCGCAGATGGACGAGTTGCTGGGCTATCCGACCGAGTTCAGCGCCGGCCGAATCCGGCTCGCCGCCAGCGAGGCGCAGATGGCGCTCTACGGCCGGGCCCTGCGCAACGCCGCGCGCCAGGGCTTCCAGTCCGACGTGCTCGACGTCAAGCAGATCAAGGAGCTGGTGCCGCTGGCCGGCGACACCATGATCGGGGGCTATTTCTACCGTTTCGGCGGGCACGCCAATCCGCACCGGACGCTCCAGGCCTATGCCTGGGCACTGCAGGACCATGGCGGTCGCCTGATGCAGCATTGCGCCGTCTCGGGCTTCCGGACGGAAGGGGGCCGCGTCAGCGGTGTCGAAACGCAGCGTGGTTTGATCGCCTGCGACCATCTCGTGCTCGCCGCCGGGGCCCAGACGGGCGTTCTCTCAGGCCTTCTCGGCCTCGCCGTGCCGGTCGCGTCCGCACGCTGCGAGATGATCGTCACCCAGCCGCTTCCGCTGATGCCCTATGGCGGCGTCGATGGGAACGGGCTCTATGGCCGCCAGACGCTGCGGGGCAACCTCGCCTATGGCGGCGGACCGCATGAATGGCTGGAGATCGAGGGCAACGCCACCCCCGCCAAGCCGACGACGCCGCTGATGGGCCCCATGGCGCGGCGACTGGCGGAGCTTTTCCCCAAGGCGGCGCATGCGCGCATCATCCGCTCCTGGGCCGGCGTCATCGAGAACACGCCCGACGGGCGGCCCGTGATCGACCGGCTCGACACGCAGGCCAACGTCGTCGTGGCGACGCTGTCGAGCGTCGGCTTCGGCCTCTCGCCCGCGAGCGGGCGCGCAATCCGGGATTTGGTGGTGGAGGGCGCCTGCGGCTTCGCCGACATCAAGTCGTTCAGCCTGAAGCGCTTCGCGCAACTCGAGCCGGACTGGCGCGCTTTGCAGGGATGGCAGGGGGCTTCGGCGGAAGGCGCAGGGGTCGCCTGAACGCGACGCGCATGCTCCGCAGCCGGTCGGCCGGCGACGGTGGGGCGGTACCTCATCTCCGCTGCCCCAGACGCGCACGGGCTCGTCCGGGGAGGCCGCGAGGCCGGCAGCCGAAGGCGCCTCGGTCGGACGCCCGCCCGCCCGCCGGCAGGTCGAGGATGCCGACGCTTCGGGCAGGCTCTACAGCCGGCCTCCATCAGCCGCGCGCGGAATCATCGCCCTTTCCGAGCCATTGTGACGCTCCCAGAAGCAGCGAGGTGATCACGATCATGATCGTCGAGATCGCCGCGATGGTCGGGTCGATCTGGTCGCGCAGGGCCATGAACATGGCGCGCGTCAGCGTCGAGTTGTCGCCGCCCGAGACGAACAACGAGACCACCACCTCGTCGAAGGAGGTCAGGAACGAAAGCAGCGCCGAGGTGACGATGGCGAAGCGGATCTGCGGCATCGTCACCTGGACGAAGGCCTGCGTCCGCGTCGCGCCGAGGCTGCGCGCGACGCGCTCCTGGTCGAGGTCGAAGCTCTTCAGGGCGGAGCCCACGATCATCATCACGATCGGCACGGCCAGGATCGTATGGGCCAGCACGATGCCGAGGAAGGAGTTGACCATCTTCAACTGCACGAAGGCGTAGAAGAGCGCGATGCCGACGAGGATGACCGGGACGATGGTCGGCGTCAGCAGCGCCAGGATCGCGACGCCGGCAAAGCGCAGCCGCGAGACGTGCAGGCCATAGGCGGCGAGCGTGCCGACCGGCGTTGCCAGCAGGGCCGTGCAGATTCCCGCCTTGAGCGAGGTCGCCGTCGCCGCCATCCAGCTTCGCGAGGAGAAATAGGCTTCGTACCAGCGCAGCGACCATTGCCGTGGCGGGAACTCGAGATATTGCGAGTGGGAGAACGACATCGGGATCACGATCAGCGTCGGCAGGGCGAGGAACGCCAGCACCAGAACGCCGACGGCGTAGAGCCAGAGCCGCGAGCGATGCGTGATCTGCGTGTCGCTGGCGGCACGGTCGAGCCAGCCCATGCTCAATGTCCCCCGCCGAACAGGCCGGCGCCGCGCGAGAGCCGCGCCGCCAGCACGAGGACGACGAGCGTGATCACCAGCAGCACGACGCCGAGCGCGCTCGCCGCGCCCCAGTTGAAGAACAGCTCGATGTCGTTGGCGATGCGGTTCGAGACCATCGTCACCTTGCCGCCCCCGAGCATGGCCGGCGTCACGTAGAAGCCCAGCGACAACACGAAGACGAGCGCCGAGCCGGCGGCGAGCCCCGGCAGCGACAGCGGAAAGAACACGCTCCAGAAGCCGTGGGCCGGTGTCGAGCCGAGGCTGGAGGCGGCGCGCAGCAGGTCGCGGTCGATCGCCCGCATCGTGCTGTAGAGCGGAAGGACGAGGAAGGGCAGCATGATGTGGACCATGCCGATCAGCGTGCCGCCGACATTGTGGACGAGTTGCAGCGGCTCGCTCCAGAGGCCGAGCTGCATCCCCCATGTGTTGATCAGCCCGCTGCGCTGCAGCAGCACGAGCCAGGCATAGGTGCGCACCAGAAGCGACGTCCAGAACGGCAGCAGCACCGCGATCATGCAGAGATTGGCCGCGCGCCGCGGCAGCTGCGACAGGAAATAGGCGAGCGGATAGCCGAGCAGGACGCAGATGAGCGTGGTCGCGAGGCTGATCTCGAAGGTGGTGCGGAAGGTCCGGCCATAGGAGGGCTCGGCCAGCATGCGGCGGTAATGCTCGAGGCTCGGCGCCCCCGCATCGTCCTGGAAGGACAGGCCGAACAGCCAGCCGACCGGCAGCAGTACCATGACGCCGACGAGCAGCAGCGCCGGGGCCGCCAGCGCCGCCAGCCCCAGCCTTTCGCGCCAATGGTCGCGGCGCAGCGCCGCGGCGTGGAAGTCGCGCCCCGGGTCCCGGGCGAGGTCGAGCGAGGCCGCCATCACGCCTTTGCCTTCGCTTCATCGGCGAGCAGGACCGTGTCGCCGACCGCGATGCCGACTGCGATGGGCGAGCCGCGGGCGGGCGGGGGCGCGTCATCGCCGCGCGTCGCCATGCGCAGGGTCACCGGGCTGCCATCGGTCAGCGCGAGCTGCAGCAGCAGCGTGTCGCCCTGATAGATCGCGCTCAGCACCTTGCCGTCGAAGCGGTTCATCGCCTCGCTCTCGCTGCCGTCGAGAATGCGCAGTCGCTCGGGCCGCAGCATCATCACGCAGCGTCCCTGCGCGACCGGAACCTGCGGCGCCCGGATGACGGTGCCCGCCGCACGGCAGACGCCGTCCGCGACATCGACGTCGAGGAAGGAGGACTCGCCGATGAACTCCGCCACGAAGCGGCTGCCGGGGTGGTCATAGATTGCGCGCGGCGCATCGATCCGGGCGATCTTGCCGCGGTCGAGCACGGCGATGCGGTCCGACATGGTCAGCGCCTCGCGCTGGTCGTGCGTGACGTAGACGGTGGTGGTGCCGAGCCGGTCATGGAGCTGCCTCAGCTCGATCTGCATGCGCTCGCGCAACTGCTTGTCGAGCGCCGACAGGGGCTCGTCCATCAGGATGATGCGCGGCTCGAAGACGATGGCGCGGGCCAGCGCGACGCGCTGGCGCTGGCCGCCCGAAAGCTGGGTGATGCTGCGCTCGCCATAGCCGCCGAGCTGGAACATCTCCAGCGCGGCCTCGACGCGCCGGGCGATCTCGGCCGCCGGCACGCGCCGCAGCCGCAGCGGAAACCCGATATTGCGGGCCACGCTCATATGCGGGAACAGCGCATAGTTCTGGAAGACCATGCCGATCTCGCGCTTGTGCGGCGCCAGCCGGACGACCTCGCGCTCGCCGAAGCGGATGCTGCCCTTGTCGGGGCGCAGGAAGCCGGCGATCGCCATCAGCAGGGTCGTCTTGCCCGAGCCCGACGGCCCCAGCAGGGTCAGGAACTCACCGGGCCGGACGTCGAGATCGACCTCGTCGAGCACGGTCACGGCGCCATAGGCCTTGCTCAGGCGCCGGACGGCGATGGGCAGAGCATTGCCCATCGCGGGAGCGGGGGAAGCCGCGGCGGACATCGCCATCGGCTCCCCTTGATCGGCCGCCTGCCTCATTCGGTCAGCATGTTCTGGTAGGCGGCCGAAGCCTGCGCCTCGAACTTGGTGTACCAGGCGAGGTCGATCGGCAGTTGCTTGGCGGCATTGTCGGGATGAGACGGCAGGGTCTTGGCATAGGCCGCCTCGATCAGGCCGAGATCGTAGGCTTTCTTGTTGGTCGGGCCGTAGGTGATGTATTTGGTGAACTCGGCCTGATATTCCGGCTTGCTGATCTCGGCGAGGAACTTCATCGCCAGATCCTTGTTCGGCGCGCCCTTGGCGATGCCGTAGCAGTCATAGTCGAGCAGGCCCTGGTTGAAGGTGTAGGCGACTTTCGCCCCGTCCTTGGCGGCGACGTCGAAACGCCCGTTCCAGCCGGTGATCATGTCGACCTCGCCGTCCTTCATGAGCTGGGCGTGCTGGGCGCCGGACGCCCACCACACCGCGACATGGGGTTTCAGCTCGCGGATCTTCTTGATCGCGCGATCGATGCCGCCGGGCTGCGACAGAACTTCATAGACCTTCTCCGGCGGCACGCCGTCGGCCATCAGGGCCGGCTCGAGCGAACCGGCGACGCCCTTGCGGTAGGAGCGCTTGCCGGGAAACTTCTTCACGTCCCAGAAATCGGCCCAGCTCTGTGGCCCGTTCTGACCATAGGTCTTGGTGTTCCAGGCCAGCACCGTCGAGAACACGTCGCCGCCGACGCAATGCTCCTGCGCCGTGCCCGGAATGAAGTTCGAGGTGTCGATGATCGTGTAGTCCAGTTTCTCGAGGATGCCCTCGGCGCCGGCGCGCGCCGCGCTGCCCGAGCCGCTGGCGACGATGTCCCAGGTCACGGCGCCGGCCTTCACCTTGAGGCGCAGATCGGCGATGCCGCTATAGGTCTCTTCCTTGAGCTTGATGCCGAGCTTCTTGGCGGCGGGGACGAACAGCGCCTTGCTCTGCGCCTCCTGGTAGGAGCCGCCGAAGGAAACGACGGTGAGTTCCTGGGCGAAGGCCGGCATCGCGCCGGCCAGGCTGAGGAGAAGGACGAGGGTCGATCGCGACGGCAGGATCGGCTGGGGCATGTCATGTCTCCTGATCTGAACGACACAGTTGCAGCGGCGGTCGGAAGGTCGCCGCGGCGCCCCGTCCCACCTCTGTCACGCTGGAGAGTTTGTTGGAATTGGTCTGCCCATAAGGTCCATTCTGAGAATTCGGGAAGGCCAATCCGGCCCGGTCATCGCGCCAGCCGGTCGCGCCAGCGGTAGAACAGCACGGATGGCGCCAGAAACCAGGGGTTGCCGCTGTAGAATGGCCGCGTCTGGAACGGCAGATCGTCGAAGGCGGTCGCTCCCTCTGCCAGGCCGAGCACCTGCTGGCCCAGCCGCATGCCGAGATAGCTCGCCATGCCCACCCCCGAGCCGCAATAGCCCATCGCGTAGTGCATGCCGTCATGGCGGCCGATATGCGCCAGCTCGTCGAAGGTGTAGGCGACGAAGCCGCACCAGGAATGGCTGATGCGGGTTGTCGCCAGTTCAGGAAAGATCCCGGCGAGGTCGGCATGCAGCTTCGGCCCGCTGCGGCGCGGGTCGGTCTCGCTGAGCGAGACGCGCCCGCCGAACAGGATGCGGCGGCGATCGGGCGAGGCGCGGTAGTAATAGACGACCTTGCGGGTGTCGCTGACGATGCGGTTGCGCGGAATGAGCTTGTCCACGAGGGCCGGGTCGAGCGCCTCGGTCGCGATCACATAGCTGCCGATCGGGATGACACGGCGGCGCATCCAGCCGGTGAACGGGCCGGTATAGCCGTTGGTGGCGATGACGACGTCGCGCGCGGCGATGGTCCCGCGCGGAGTCTCGACTCGAAATCCCTGGCCGGAGCACGCGATCGCCGTCGCCGGGCAAAACGGCACCAGCTGCGCCCCGGCGGCCAGGACGCGCTCCAGCAGCCCCTGATGGTAGCGCGCCGGGTCGATCGAGGCGTGCTCGGCGAAGATCGCGCCGCCATGATAGAGGTCCGAGCCGATCTCGCTGTGCTGCTCGGCCCGCGGCACGATGTGGCAGGCGACCTCGAGACCCTTCGGCTGGTTCGCGACGGTACGCGCCAGTTCCTCATACTGCCCCGGCGAATGGGCGGCATGGAAACGCCCGACCACGCCGAAATCGCAGTCGATGCCCTCTTCGCGAACGAATTCGCCGAGCCATGTCAGCGAACGACGGCCCTCCTTCAGGATCGCGACCGCCCTGGCCTCGCCATGGCGGCGGGTCAGTTCCGCAAGGCCCGGCTTGATGCTGGTCGAGATCTGGCCGCCATTGCGCGTGCTGCAGCCGAAGCCGGCAGCCTCGGCGTCGAGCACCACCGTGCTGCGGCCGCCGCGCGCAATCTGCAGTGCCGCCTGGAGACCGGTGTAGCCCGAGCCGACGATGACGACATCGACCTGCCGGGGCGGGTCCGACGCCGGCAGATCGGGGCGCGGCACGCCATCCCACCAATAGGGCGCCGCCTTGAAATCGGCGCTGAACAAATCGCTCGACATGCCGTCGTGTCCTCCCGGCCCGATCAGAGCCGCGCCACCACACTCTTGAGCTTGCAGTAGCTGCGCAAGCCCGCCATGCCCTTGGCCCGGCCGAAACCGGATTTCCGGTTGCCGCCGAAGGGCATCGCGACGCCGCCGGCGAAGAACTCGTTGATGTAGACCTGGCCCGCATCGACCGCCCGTGCGAAGCGCCAGGCGCTGGCATGGTCGCGCGTGTAGATGCCGGCGACGAGGGCATAGGCCGTCGCATTGGCGGCGACGATCGCCTCGTCCAGCCCTCTGACGATCTGGACGGTCAGGACCGGCCCGAAGATCTCCTCCTGGACCGGCGGATCGTCGAGGCCATCAGCGAGGATGATGGTCGGCCGGTAGAACCAGCCCCCGCCGCACTCGGCGTCGGGAACGATGCCGCCACCGGTCAGGATATGGTTGCCGACGGCGCGCGCCCGTTCGACATGGGCGTCTATTCGCGCCAGCTGCAGGGGCGAATTGATCGGCCCGATCTGCGCCTCGCTCAGGCCGTGCCCGAGCGTCATGGTCTCGACGCGCGCGACGAGCCGGTCGAGCACCTCCTGCGCGATCGCCTCCTCCACGATCAGCCGGGAGCCGGCCGAGCAGATCTGGCCGGCATTCTCGTAGATCGCGCCGATCACGCCCTCGATGGCCGCCTCGATCTCGCAGTCGGCCATCAGCACGACCGGCGACTTGCCGCCGAGTTCGAGCTGCAGCCGCGTCACATGCTCGGCCGCCGCCCGCATCACACGCTGGCCGGTCGCGACCGAGCCGGTGAAGGTGATGTGGTCGATGCCCGGATGGCCGACGAGCGCGGTGCCGGCCTCCGAACCCGTTCCGGCGACGACGTTGAGAACGCCCGCCGGTAGCCCCGCCTCGTGCAGCAACTCCGCCAGCATCAGCGTCGTGAACGGCGTCTGCTCGGCCGGCTTGACGACGAGCGTGCAGCCGGCGGCCAGCGCCGGCGCGATGCCGCGGGCCGCAGTCGAAAGCGGATAGTTCCAGGGCACGATCTGCGCGACTACGCCGACCGGCTCCTCGATCGTCACGCCGAGATGGTCCGGCCCGAGCGGCACGCTGTCGCCCTGCAGCTTGTCGGCGGCCCCCGCGTAATAGGCGAGGCAGCGGACGACGCCCCCGACATCGCCCTCGGATTCGGCCAGCAGCTTGCCGGAATCGAGCGTCTCGACGATGGCGAAGCGCGCGGCCCGCTCGCGCAGGAGGTGGCTCGCCCGCATCAGGATCTCGCCCCGCGCCGCCGGCATCAGACGTGACCAGGGCCCCGACAAGGCCGCCCGCGCCGCCGCCACCGCCCGCGCGACATCCTCGGCAGAACCGGCAGCGAAAGTCGCAAACGGCACCCCGCGGCCGGGGTCGAAGCTCTCCATCTTCGCGCCCGAGATCGAGGCCACGAAGCGCCCGTCGATGAAATGCTCGGACGGCAGCCCCGCCAGCGTGCCGCTCCGCCGCGCCTCCGCGACCAGTTCAGCCCGGTCGACGCTCACTTTGCGACCTCGGTCACCTGGTAGTCGGCCCGCTCGAGCCAGGACGGCTCGATCTCGACGCCCCAGCCGGGCTCGGAGGGAATCGCGACCATGCCGTCCCTGGCCTTGGGCGGGTTTCGCAGCAGGCCCTGCTCCCAGGGATAATAGTCGGGCCCCTCGATCGAGAACTCGACATAGGGCCCGGCATTGGCGAGCGCGCCCATGACATGCAGCGTGAAGACCGTCACCATGGACTGGTTGGCCGAATGCGGCGTCACCGGCAGGCCCGCCTCTGCCGCCCAGCGCGCCACGGTCAGCATGCGCCCGACACCGCCGATATAGCAGATGTCGGGTTGCACCACGTCGACGACGCAGCCCTCGATCATCGCCCGCCACACCGCGAGGTCGCAGTCCTGCTCGCCGCCGGTCACGTCGAGATCGAGCGCCTCGCGGACCTCACGCGTCCAGGCATGTTCCCAATAGGGGCAGGGCTCCTCGAAATGCACGACGCCATGGTCCTGCAGCATGCGGCCGACCGCGATCGCCCTGGCCGGCGAATAGCCGCTGTTGGCGTCGACCAGCAGCGTCGCGTCCCACCCCAGCGCCGCGCGCACCTGCGGGACGATGGCGTCGGTGCGGCCCGGCCATTCGTCCCGGTCGCGGCCGCATTCGCGCCCGACCCGGAACTTGAAGGCGCGGAAGCCATGGGCGTCGCGCAGGCGGGCGAGACGCTGCGCCTCCGCCTCCGGCGTGATCTCGCCGCGCTTCATGCTGGAGGCGTAGACCGGGAACGGCCGCGGCGTGCCGCCGAGCAGTTCGCAGACGCTTTTGCGCTCCTTGCGCCCGCGCCAGTCCCACAAGGCCGTGTCGAGCCCGGTCAGGGCGCGGCAGAGATAGGAGCCTGGGAACTTGTGCTCGCGCTCGCCGATCGTGGCGACGAGCTCGTCGATGGCCAGGGCATCCTCGCCGATCGCCCAGCGCGCGACCTGGCGGTGGAAGACGGTGGCGGTGATGTCGGCATTGTAGGGGGAGAGCTGCCCCCAGCCCTGGCTGCCATCCTCGCAGGTCACGCGGACAAACCCGACGTCGGTCGTGGTGAAGCTTTCGAGCCGCGTGATCTTCATAGCCACTGCCAATGCTGACGCCGCGGTGCCGCGCGATTGCGGCCTCCGGCATGTCCGGAGAGGGGGCTTGAATTGGACTGAACCCAAGGTCCATTCTGATCAAAGCGGCAGTCCAATCCTCAGGGCGCGCCCACCGGAGCCGGCATGGTCAAGCGCGAGGAAGGCGTCCTGCTGCAGTCGATCGTGCTGGACCGGGAGGGGACGCATGGGCTGAGCGTGCAGATCTGCGTGGGCCTGCGCGAGCTGATCCTGAGCGGCGCGCTCAAGGTGGGCGAGCGCCTGCCGGCGACACGCACGCTGGCGAAGGAGTTCGGTGTCGCCCGCACCACGATCGTCGAGAGCTTCGAACGGCTCGCGGCTGAGGGGCTGGTCGAGACGCGTGTCGGCGCCGGCACCTATGTCAGCCAGGCGCTGGCGAGCGAGCGGCCGGCGCCGGCCGCCGCCGCGGTGGCCGTGCCGACGGCGAAGGTGCGGCTGGCTCAGGCGATGGACTCCGCCTCGAAGCTGTTCGGCGCGCGCCTGCCGCACCAGCCGCGCGCCTTCACCACGGCGATGCCCGCCTTCGATGCCTTCCCGATGGCGCAATGGGCCAAGCTGTCCGGCCGGCACTGGCGCAGGGCGCGCCAGCAGGTGCTGGGCTATCCCGACCCCCATGGCGAAGCGGTGCTGCGGCAGGCGATCGCCGCCCATCTGCGCCTCAACCGGGGCATCGCCTGCGAATGGCAGCAGATCTTCATCGTCGCAGGCGCCCAACAGGCCTTCCAGCTCCTCGCGGCGACGTTGATCAACCCGGGCGACAAGGTCTGGTTCGAGAACCCCGGCGCGATCGGCGCCCGCAACAGCCTGATCCTGTCGGGGGCCGACATCGTGCCGGTCCCGGTCGACGAGTCCGGGCTCGTCGTCGAGGAAGGGCTGCGCCGCGCGCCGGACTTCAAGCTCGCCTTCGTCACCCCCGCCCATCAGCAGCCGCTCGGCGCCAAGATGAGTCTCGAACGCCGCCTCGCTTTGCTCGAAGCGGCCCAGGCGAGCGCGGCCTGGATCATCGAGGACGACTGGGACGGCGAATTCTGCTTCCAGGGCGCGCCGATGGCGACGCTGACCAGCATCGACCTCACCGGTCGGGTGATCTATGTCGGCACCTTCTCGAAGACGCTGTTCCCGTCGCTGCGCCTGGGCTTCCTGGTCGCGCCGCCGCAACTCGCCGGGCAGATCGGCATCTGCCTCGACGCCTATTCGCCGGGCGTGCCGACCGCGCTGCAGGGCATCGTCGCCGACTTCATCGTCGAGGGCCATTTCGCCACCCATGTCCGGCGCATGCGCAAGCTTTACCAGGAGCGGCATCAGGCGCTGCTGGAGGCGGCCACCACGCATTTGGCCCGAGATCTCGACGTCGTTCCGACCCATACCGGCATGCACACCATCGCCTATCTGCGCGACGGGCTCGACGCCGTGGCCCTGACACGAGCCGCCGCGGAACGGGGCATCACGGTCGCGCCGATCAGCCGCTTCGGCCTGGAGCCGGTTGCGCGCGACGGCCTCGTCCTCGGCTTCAGCGGCTTCACGCAAGCGCAGATCCTGGCCGGTGTCCTGGGCCTGCGGCAGGCGGTCGACGATCTCGCGGCGCGCTAAACCGCGACCGAAATTGGACTGGTGCGCCGCACAGAACGGCCCTTCGTGACGAGCCCAATTCACCCTACAGCCTGTACGCTGCAAACGATCGAAGCCGGCAGGGAGCTTGCCTTGGAGGAGTGGGACGTCATCGTCATCGGCGCCGGTTCGGCCGGTTGTGCGCTGGCCGGGCGTCTGGCTCTGTCTGGGCGCGACCGCATCCTTGTGCTGGAGGCCGGGCCGCGCGACCTGAACCCGTGGCTCCACCTGCCGATCGGCTACGGCAAGACCTTCTACCACCCGCGCCTCAACTGGATGTACCGGACGGAACGCCAGCCCGGCCTGGCCGGGCGGGAAATCTACCAGCCACGCGGGAAGGTGGTCGGCGGCTCCTCGGCGATCAACGCGATGGTCTATATGCGCGGCCAGGCCGAGGATTTCGACGGCTGGGAGCGCCAGGGCAATCCCGGCTGGGGCTGGCGCGACGTGCTCGCCACCTATCGCCGCATGGAGGACCATGCGCTGGGCGCCTCGGCCTGGCATGGTGCCGGCGGCCCGCTGCATGTCGAGGACATCTCGCAGGCCGTGCATCCCCTGACGCCGCTCTTCGTCCAGGCGGCTCAGGAAGCCGGACTGCCCTTCAACCCGGACCTGAACGGCGAAACCAGTGAAGGCGCCGGCATCTACCAGATCACCACACGCGGCGGCCTGCGCGAATCCGCGGCCCGCGCCTATCTGCACCCGGCCCGCCGGAGCGGGCGCGTCAAGGTCGAAACCGGCATCCTCGTCTCGCGCATCCTGTTCGAGGGGACGCGCGCCGTGGCGGTCGAGGGCTGGCGCGGCGCGGAGCGCGTGAGCTACCGGGCCCAGAGCGAGATCGTCGTCGCCGCCGGCGCGATCAATTCGCCCCAACTGCTGCAACTCTCGGGCATCGGCGCGCCGGACATGCTGGCCAGGCACGGCATCGCGACCGTGCAGGCGCTGCCGGCGGTCGGCCGGCATCTGCAGGATCACCTCTGCTACGATCATGTCTACCGGTCGCGGCATCCGAGCCTGAACGACGATCTCCTGTCCTGGCCCGGCCGCATCGGCATGGCGCTGACCTATCTGCTGCATCGACGCGGCCCGCTCTCGCTCAGCGTCAACCAGGGCGGTGGCTATCTGAAGACGCGGCCCGATCTCGACCGGCCCGACATGCAGCTCTATTTCTCGCCGCTGAGCTATGAGCGGGCGCTGCCCGGCGTGCGGGCGCTGATGAAGCCCGATCCTTTTCCTGGCTTCAGCACCAGCGTCTCGCCCTGCCGGCCCCACAGCCGCGGCCATGTCGCGATCCGCTCGCCCGACCCGCGCGTCGCGCCCGAGATCGCGCCGAATTATCTGTCCGACCCGCGCGACGTCGTCGACATCCTCGCCGGGGCCCGCTTCCTGCGCCGGCTGGCGGCGACGCCGACCTTCGCCGCCCTGATCGAGAGTGAGATCAAGCCCGGCCCGCACTGCGCCGACGATGCGGCGCTGCTCCAGGCGATCCGCCAGCAGGCCTATTCGGTCTTTCATCCTTGCGGCACCTGCCGCATGGGTCCCGACCCCGCCGACTCCGTGGTCGATCCGCAATTGCGGGTCCACGGACTGGAAGGCCTGCGCGTCGCCGATGCCTCGATCTTCCCGACGATTCCCTCAGGCAACACCAATGCGCCCGCGATGATGGTGGGCGAGCGTGCGGCCGACCTCATGCGCGCGCCCTGACGGTTGCGCATTGCCATCGGCGCCCGGATCGCGGACACAGGCGCCGGACGTTCGCCAATCCCCGCTGACTCCCCGAGGAGACCCCCATGATCACGCGCCATGAAATCACCGGACGGCTGAGCAAGGTCCTCGTCGCCAACGGCTTCGCCTTTCTGTCCGGCCTGACCGCCAAGGACCGCAGCGGCGGGGTCAAGGAGCAGACGGACGACATCCTCGCGCAGATCGACGGCTATCTGGCGCTCGCCGGGACCGACAAGACCCGCATCGTCGTCGCCAATATCTGGCTGAAGGACATTTCGACCTTCGCCGAGATGAACGCAGCCTGGGAAGCCTGGGTCGACCCGTCGCAGCCGCCTGCGCGCGCCACGGTCGAGTCGCGTCTGGCCGCCGAGAACATCCTCGTCGAGATTCAGGTCCAGGCGCTCGTGTGACGGGAGCCTGACAAGGGCCGGATTCGAAGCCGCTTCCTGCCGCTATGTCGCCGTTCCCGCTTCCGTTGATGCTGTCGCGCGGCGCCGCAGGGGATCGGCCGGTAGCCCGAGCCGAGCGATCATGACGGCCCGACGCGGCACCGAGCGGGTCGCGGGAACCGGCCGACCCGGCCTCAGTTCAGATAATCCATGAGGTTGAGCGACTGCACCTTCGCCAGCGCGGCGTAGGACGCCTGCAGCTGCGTCTCGTAGGACGAAAGCGCGACGGCGAGCGCGGTCACGTCGGCGCCGTGGGTGGCGGCGATCAGGCTCGTGGTCGTATCCTGGTGGTCGGCCTGCGCGGCCACACTGCGTTCGAGCGTGGCGGCATCGATCGACAGCTTGCCCTGGACCGCGGCGAGCGCGTCGATCGCGTTCACCGTCAGCTCCGAAATCGCCTGCAGCGTCGCGGTGTCGGGCAGGGTGGGCGCGCTGGCGAGGGCGCTGAGCGCACGCATCGCCTGCTCGAAGGCGGCGGCGTCGCCCGTGACGCCATAGGTCAGCGTGCGCTCCGGGGAGAGCGCGACCGAGGCCTTCACGCCGTTGCCCTGATAATAGCTCGTATCCTGCGTCGCCACATCCGTTGCCGCATAGGCCGAGAGATCGACGGGGACCGTCCCGGTGTCGCTGCCGGCGAAGAGATAGCGCCCTTCGAAGCGGGTGTTGAGCAGGCTCGCGAACTCCTCCAGCAAGCTCTGGGCGGTCGCGGTCAGCGTCGTGTCGTCGCCGCCGGCGCTGATCGCCGAAGACAGGCTGGAGCGGAAGCTCGACAACAGCTCGCTCATCGCGCCGACGGCATCGGACATCACCTGGACGCGGCTGCCCGCCTCCTCGGCGGCGCTCGCCTGGCTCTTCGAGCGGGCGAGCGACACCTCCAGGCTGACCAGCGTGCCGGCCGAGCGGCCCAGCCCGCCATAGTCGGAAGAGACCGTGCCGGAGGCCTGCTGGAGCTGGGCCTCGCTCATCCTGGCCTGGGTGCGCAGCGAGGCTTCCAGCATGCGTTCGCTCATGGCGAAGGTCGCGACCCGGGTGATCATGGGTTCTCTATCCCTTCGGCGGGCTCAGGCCGAGGCGGCGACCCGCAGCAGCGTGTCGAACATGGTATTGAGCGTCTCCAGAAGCTGCGCCGCGACGGCGTATTGCTGCTCCAGCTCGGAGAGCTTCGCGGTTTCCTCGTCGAGGTTGACGCCGGACTGGGAGGAGAGCGAGTCCGCCAGGGACTGCTGCGCGCTGTCGCTCGTCTCGAGCGCCGTGGCGCTGCTCTGCGCCGTCGCGGCGACGCCGGCGATGATCCTGGCGGCATAATCGGCGAAGCTGCCGGAGGACGCCTTCAGGCTGCCCGCCGCCGTGAAGTCATGGTCGCCGGACAGGGCGGCTGCAAGCGCCTGTCCGATGCGGCTCTCGCCGACACTGACGACCGTATCGCCGATGGCGGGGGCATCCTCCGCCGAGAGTGCCGAGGTCGCCAGAAGGCCGGGCGTGGCAAGCAGGCTCGAGCGGACAGCGATGGTCGAGGCGTCGGAGCCTGTGAGCAGGTCGTTCAGCCCGAGATAATCCGACAGACCCTGATCGGCATCGCCGGCGACACCGTCGATATCGGCGATGGCGACACCGTTCGTGGCGTCGTTGGCGCTGACGACGAGCCGGCCCGCAGCATCGAGCGTGGCTGAGAGACCGTCGATGGCGTCGATGGCGGAAACGAGGTCGCCGACCGTTGTGTAATCCGACAGGTCGAGATCGGCATAGCTCACCAGCGCCCCGTCGGCGTCGGTGACGGCGAAGCGGGTCGTGCCGCTGCCCGAGAAGGCATCGCCCGACGAGAGGAGGGTCGAACCGGTGAGAGAGGAGGGCGGCGGCAGCGAGGTTCCGGCGTTGTGGATGCCGTTCAGCGTCGCGATCAGCGCGGTCGCCAGCTCGTCGAGTTCGGCCTGCGCGGCGGGCAGCACGCTGTCGCGCTGCTCGACCAGGGCGCCGAGCGTGCCGGAACCGAGCTGCGCGGTGATATCTTTGCCGTTGACGGAGATCGCCTCGAACACCGTCGCGCTCGTGACGGCGGCGGCGCTGGAATAGGAGAGTTCGTGGACGCTGCCGTCGAGCAGCGTCGTGCCCGATGTGGTGGTGATCCGCATCTGGTTGTCCGCCGTCACATAGTAGCGGATCTCCATCTGTTCGGAGAGCGTCTGGAGGGCGGTGTTGCGCTGGTCCTCGAGATCCGCCGTCGGCTCGCCGCGGCTCTGTGCGCCGGCGATCCGGTCATTGAGGGCCTCCATGGCGTTGAGGGTATCGTTGATCGTCGCCACCGTCTGCTCGATCGCGTTATCGGCATCCGCGCGCAGGCCCTGGATGCCGTCGGAGGTCTCGCGGAGCTGGCTGGCCAGCGTGTCGAGCGCCGCAATCGAGGAGGCCTGGAGCGTCGCGCTTTCCGGCGTCCCGCTCAAAGCGGTCAGGGCGGTCTCGAGATCGGCCAGGCTGTTGGCCAGCGAGGTCCCGCCGCTGTCGCTGCCGGTCGTCGAGCCGAGCAGGGTCTGGAGCTTGTCGGCATAGCTTGCGGTCGTGGCCGCCGCACCGAGCGTGCTCGTCGCCGCCACCAGATCCTGGAGCAGGTATTTGTCGACCGTGCTGGTGACGGCGGTGATGCTCACGCCCGCACCGACGGTGCCGGTGTTAACGGCGCTCTGCGTCGCGACCTTGCGGGTGTAGCCCTGCGTGTCGGCGTTGGCGATGTTGGCCGAGGTCAGCGCCGTCTGCATCTGCGTGACCGCCAGCGAGCTGGTGGCGATGCTGCGAATGGCTGAGAAGGACATGGCCGGCCTCTGCTGGATAGGGTGTCAGAGATAGCGGCCCGGCCTGATCGCCTGCGCTTCCTGCGGCCGTGATGTGCGGCCATTGGCGCCATAGCGGCTGGGCGGTGGCGCCGATTGCTCGCGGATCGCCCGCATGATCGCGTCAATGCGGCGGCGCGTCGCCGCCATCGAGGCGCGCAGGCTTCCGACATTGGCCTCCATCTGCCGGCGCAGCACCTCGTTCTTCTCGACCAGCCGGGTGTGCAGGGCCCGATCGGCCCTCGCGAGCACGATGTCGCCGCTGCGGAGCGCGGCAATCGAGCGGGAGAAGGTCTCGGCGAGCTCACGCTTGCGGGCGACGACATGAGAGGTCGAGCCGGGGATGCCGGCCGCCAGCAGGTCGTTTTCCTCGGCGATGACGACGATCATCTCGTCGAGCAAGGCCAGCAGGGCGCGTGCGGCGGCGTCGGGAGAGGGCTGCATGGATACCGGCATGGTTCAGCGCTTGACGGGGATGTCGGACAGCGTGCCGGCGCGGTGATAGGCGTCGAGCGCGCGATGGGCGGTCAGGCGGTCGTCGAGGGCACTGCGCATCTCGTCGCGGGCGCCGCGCAGGGCCGCGATGGCGAAATCGAGATTGGCGAGGGTGACGAGGGCGTCCTTGCGCTGGCGCTCGGAAGGCCTGGCCGTCGCCGGCTTGAGACGGGTGCCGGCGAGGTGCTGCTTCGCCTCGGTCTCGGCGACGGCGAGGCGGGCGAGCAAAGGATCCTGCGCGAGGATGTCGGCGGGGGCGGCACGCGCCGGGCGCGCAACGCGGGGGGCGGGGCGGTTCCTTTTCATCGCATCGCACTCAGCAGCGTGTCGTACATGCTGTTGACGGAGGACATGACCTGCGCGGCGGCCGAATAGGCCTGCTGCGCCGCCATCATGTTGCTGAACTCCTGGCTGGTGTCGGTCGTGCTGGCCTCGAGCATGCCGCCGGCGATCGTGCCGGCGCCGTTCGTTCCCGCGATATGCAGGGCACTGGCGCCGGAGACGGAGTTCGCCGCGTAGATGCCACTGCTGAGCGAGGTCAGCCCGTCGGCATTGTTGAAGGTGGCGACGGCGACCTTGTAGATCGCGCGGCGCTGGTCGTTGTCGTAGGTGGCATAGACGGTGCCGTCGTTGCCCAACTCGACGCCGGTCAGCGTGCCGTAGCTGATGCCGTCCTGATCGTATTCCAGCGAGACCGACGCTTGGTCTTTGCCGGTGGAGAGCTGGCTCAGTCCGCTCGACGAGCCGGCGGCGCCCATGTCGACGGTGATCGCGCTGTCGGCCGCCCCGGTCGTCCAGCCCGTGAAGGACAGCGTGGGCGGGCTGGGGGTGGTCGAGGCGAGCGTGCCGTTGCTGTTGAAGCTGATCGAGATCGTGTTGCTCGCCGGCGATGTCGCGAGCGTTGTGCTGCCGTCCGAGCTGGTCGGATTGGAGAAGGACGCGCTCCAGCTGTTCTCGGCCGTCTTTGTCCAGGTGATCGTCGTGGTGGCGGCGGTCCCGAGCGAATCGTAGAGTTCGAGTTCACTCTCGAAGGTGTCGCCGATGGCGGCGTCGGCCGGGAGATTGGCCTGCAGGGACAGGCTGGTGGTGGCGGCCGCGATGCTGCCGATCGCCTTGGTGTCGATGGTCTCGAGTGCGGCGGTGCTGGTGGCTCCGATGACGTTGCCGTCGGCATCGGTCGGCCAGCCCTGGAGGTAGTATTCGCCGTTTGAGAGATAGCCATTCTTGTCGATCGTGAACTGGCCGTTGCGCGAATAGTAAATGTCGCCATTGGCGGCGTCGTTGCTGACGACGAAGAAGCCGTTGCCTTCGATCGCCATGTTGGTCGCCGTGGCGGAGGAGACCAGCGAGCCTTGCGTCGAGATGCTGGAGACGCCGGTGACGGCGACGCCGCCGGCCGAATAGGCCGAGGAGGAGGAGTCGGCGATCAGGCTCTCGAAGCTCGCCGTGGTGGTCTTGTAGCCGTAGGTGTTGGAGTTCGCGAGGTTCTGGCTGACCATCGACAGGGTCGAACTCTGGGCCGACAGGGCCGAGACAGCCGAATTCAGGGCGCCGGTGAGACTCATGGCGTTTACTCGACGTTACGCAGGGACTGGGGGGCGTGCGGGGAGGCGCCGCTCAGGCGGAGATGTTGAGCTGCGACGAGATTGCGCCGACCGAGTTGTATAGGTCGGTCACGGTCGAGGAGAGGCCGGTCATCGTCGAGGACAGCGAGGCCAGCGTGTCGTTCATCGAGACCTGCTGGCTGTAGCTGGCATAGGACAGCATCTGCGAGGACAGTTCGCTCGCATCGGTCGGCTCGAGCGGGTTCTGGTTCTGCAGTTGCTCGATCAGGAGCGTCATGAACTCGCTGTCCGAGAAGGAGGAGGACGAGGTCGAAGACGTGGTGGTGGCGCTTGCGGCGGTGGTGGCCGTCGAGGCGGAAACCGAACTGACGCTCATGGCGAGCCTCCCTCATGCTGCGGGACGGCAGGTCCCGGAGCGGCGTTTCGATCGGGCACGGCGCTGTCGGCCGGCTCGAAAATGAAACGCGGGAGGTCAGGTTTTCAGGCGGCGATTATTGGCGATATGAAAGAAAAACGTCGAGCGCCGCCACGCCGATCGGGGCGTTAAACTTGCATTAACCATCAAATTTCATTGTTTGGTAAGAAACGTCCGCCGGTTCAGGCGCGCTGCCGACTTCGCACCGTTGAGATCACGCCGCACCGGAAGCTGCGGCCGATGAGCTGCCGCGGGACGCTCCGTTTGTCATCTGGACGAGCTGCGTTCGGAGGAATCTCAGGCCCGCCGCGGGCCGGTAGCCCCGGCCGGCTTCGAGCCGAGCGCCGCCTTAACGATACGGTCGGCGAGACCGGCGGGCGCCCGGATCGGAGCCTGATCGAGCAGGGCGGCCCGCAGGCGGGACGCGTCGTCGAGGCAAGCCCTCAGATCGGGCTCGCGCGCCAGCAAATGAAGAGCGGCTTGCCGGTCAGGCAGCGGCCAGGTCGCCAAGTCTTCGCCGAGGCGGTCGATGGCGTCCTGGAACCCGCTGCGATTCATGTCGGTTTGATTCCGGGTTGCTTCTCCTTGTTTATAGTCTGTTTCGGAATGTTGTGAAACGGCCAAGCCGGTCTGGACGGCCCGGGTGTCCGCCGTTTCGTCAGGTCGGCGTCAGCGGCGCAACCGAGGGCTCGCGGCCGGTGCGACCTGCGTCTTCGGCGTCATCCCGGCGATCTGCGCCCAGGCGTTCCGCAGCCCCGTGAGGTGAAAGACGATCTTCTCGTAGCGGGCCTTGGCGTCGCGCCGGCCATAGGCGGTGTGGATCGCCATGATGTTGTAGGTGTAGGCCTTGAGCAGCTGCTGCGCGACCTCCTCGCCCTTGTCGAAGCGCAGACAGTGGCAAAGGCCGCGCAGGATCGTCGAGGATCTGGTGATGCAGGCGTGGCTCTCTTCGTGGCGTTGATCCTGCGTGGCGAGGATCGCCAGCCGGAGCTGGCGGATCGCCTCGTCATAGAGCTTGACCACCGCGACGAGCGGATGGACCTGGGCGGCGACCCGGCGATAGGCCGCGAGAGGCTGGGCATGCTGATTCATGACGATGAGTTCCACTGGTCGATGAGCGCGGTGAGGTAGTCCTGGGTCGATTCCGCGGCCGCGATGGCGGCCTGGTAGCGGGCGTAGCGGGCGCTGAGATTGGTCCGGTAGGTCTCGGCCGCGGAGCGGATGGCGTCGCTCTTGGTCTGGAGGTCGTCATCGACCTCGGTGAGGTTGTCGATCAGCGTCTGGATCGAGCCGTCCGTGCCGTCCGCGACCGGGTCGGCGGCGTTGTAGAGCAGCTCGGCGATGCCGGTCTTGAGCGAGACGTCGATCGACTGGGCACTCGAACCGGTGAAGACGAGGGTGTAGCCCTCGTAGATCGACCCCTTCGCGCCGATGATGCGCGTGCCGGAGACGGTGAAGAGCGAGCTGTCGCCGCCGACCGAAGCCGTGCTCGGCGCGCCACTGGAATCGACGCTGATGTCGAGGGTGAAACCGGCGGGCACGGTGGTGCCGCGCGAGAGCAGCTTGAGCTGGCTGGACGAGGCGTCCATCTGGAAGCTCAGCAGGGCCTTCACCGTGTCGAGATCGTCCAGCAAGGCGTTGTCGAGAGCGTCCTCGTCGACGATCAGCGTGCCGTCGCTGGCGAAGGAGAGGCCGAGCAGCGCCATGCTCTCGTCGTCGATCGTGGCGGTCAGGGCGCTGTAGACGGAGAGGGTGGCGCTGCGCATCGTGCCGTCGCCGAACAGGACGGCGTCTTCCGCGACCGTGCCGTCGCTGGCGAGACTCTGCTGCGTGCCGACGAAGTCGCGGAAGGCGTTGTAGGCGTCGACGAGGGACTGGATCGCCGCCTTGGCCGAGCTGACATCGGCGCCGACCTCCAGCGTGATCGAGACGTCGCTGTCGGTATCGGGGCCGGCCTGTGTCGTCTGGTAGAGATGAAGCGTCACGCCATCGAGCAGGTCGTCGATGTTGTTGCTGCTGCGTGTGACGGTGATGCCGTCGAGTGTCAGGATCGCGTCCTGCGCTTCCTGGAGCACATCGGCGAAGGCGCCGTCCGAGTCGGTCAGTCCGAGCGAGGCCAGCACGTCGTCGCCCGAGACGGCGCTCGTCGCGATCGTTTCGCCGGTCTCGACGCCCGAGAGGACGAGGCGGTAGCTCGATGCCGATACCCTCAGCACCGTCGCCTGGACGCCGGTCTCCTCGGACTCGGCGTTGATCGCATCGGCGATGTCGGCGAGCGACATCGTCTCCGTGATCGTTACCTCGACCGCCTCGCCATCGACGACGCCGAGGCTCATGACGCCCGAGAGTCCGAGATCCTCCGACTTCGACGCCTGCGTGCTGCCGGCGATCTTGTGCGCCTTGGCGAGCTGCAGGATCTGGATGTCGTAGCTGCCGACATCGCTGCCATCCTCGACCGTGGCCGAGAGGGCGGCGGAGGCGTCGACATCGCCATTGGCGGTGAGATAGGCGGCCCGGTCGAGAAAGACGTCCGTGCCGCTGTTCGACGTGCCCGAGACCGCGCGCAGGGCGTCGGCCGCGTCGGCGACATCCGACAGCAGCGACTGCAACTCCTGATAGGCCGCGATCTTGGCTTCGTTGGCGGTGATCTTCAGGTCGATCGTGTCCGCCTTCGACAGCTTGGCCTGGACAGCGACCTCGATCAGCGCGTTCCAGTCGATGTCCGAGCTGTCGGTCGTCGCGCTGGTGGCCGTCGCGCTGGTATAGGTGGTGGTGCTGGCGCTCGTGCTGCTGCTGACCGTGGCCATCGCCGTCTCCGCAAGATGTGAGGGGTGGGCCGGCTGTCCAGAACCGGCCCACCCCGCCGCCCGGGGCTTACTGCAGCAACTTCAGCAGCTCCTGGGGCATCGAATTGGCCTGGGCCGCGGCGGCGACGGCGGCCTGGGTCTTGACCTTGATCGAGGCGAGGTTGGCCGATTCCGCTGCGACGTCGACGTCCTTGATCGCCGAATTGGCGGCTTCGAGGTTCTCGATGCTGGTCGCGATCGTGTTCGAGCGGAACTCGAAGCGCGATTCGAGCGCGCCGATGTTGGCCCGCGCGCTGGAGACGGAGTCGATCGCGGCATCGATCGCGGCGATCGCCGTCGTCGCGCCGGCCTGGGTCGAGATGTCCGAGGCGTCCACACCGAGCTCGGTGGAGGTGAGGGCGTCGATCGTCACGGTGATGGTGTCGCTGGTGGCGTCGGAACCGACCACGACGACCATGCCGGTCGAGAAGTCGCTGGTGCCGTCGAGCAGGCTCTCGCCGTTGTAGCGCGTGCTCTGGGCGATGCCGTCGATTTCCTCGACGAGCTGGGCGAACTCGGCCTGAATGTAGGTGCGCTCGGAATCCGTCACCGTGCCCGAGGCGGACTGCGAGGCCAGCGCCTTCATGCGCTGGAGCATGTCGCTGATGTTGGAGGCGCCGCCATCGGCCGTCTGCAGGATCGAGGTGCCGTGCGAGGCGTTGGTCGCGGCCTGGGTCAGGGCGGTGACGTCCGAGGAGATGCGGGTCGAGATCGCCAGGCCCGAGGCGTCGTCGGCGGCGGAGACGATGCGCGAGCCGCTCGCCAGCTTCGACAGCGAGGCGGTCTGGTCGGCGGAATTGGCGTTCAGGTAGCGGACCGCCGAATTGGCGGCGAGATTGGTCGAGATCACAGCCATGGCGGCTACTCCTTGCTCCGGTGAAGCTCCCCTTTTGGGAGCGGACGCCGCTTTGCTGCGTCCTTTTCGTTCAACGGGGCAGGGGCCGGGGGCTGGCACGCGTGGCCGGATTGACCACGATCATGGCTAACTGCCGGTAAACGTCCGGCAGATGTCGGCCCGTGCGCCGTCGAGCTGGCGACGCAGATGCTGGCGGCCGCGCTTCAGCAGGGATTCGACCGCCTGGACCGTGGTGTCCATCACCTCGGCGATCTGCGCGTTGCTGAGGTCGTCGTAGTAGGAGAGGATCAGGGCGACGCGCTGCTGGTCCGGCAGGCGCTCCATCTCCCGGGCGAGCAGGTCGCTGGCCTCGTGACGCTGAAGCGTCGTGAGCGCATCCGGTTGTGCGTCGACCATCTCCGGCGCCTCGTCCATGCCCTCGGTCTTCGGGCGGCGGCGCATGTCGAGGCAGCGATTGGTGACGACGCGGTAGAGCCAGGTCGAGAATTTCGCCCGGCCCGACTGCCAGCTGCCGCGGTGGCTCCAGATCTTCAGCAGCGTGTCCTGGACGACATCCTCGGCATCGGCGCCATTGCGCAGGATGCGCAGGGCCAGCGCATAGGCGCGGTCGACATGGCGCTCGACCAACTCCCGAAAGGCGCCCTCGTCGCCGCCGGTGATCAGCTCCAGCAGTTCGTCGTCGCGATCCATCGGTCGGCGGCCTTCCGTCCTTTCCACCCCTACCGCAACCGATGTGCTGCGCGCGAGCAGCAGGGCCGGGGATGGGCAGACCGATTGTGGCACGAATTCGAGATGCGATGCCTGGGCGTTCATGGTCCGGAAATCTCCAGAAACCACTTGCAGGCCCGGTGCCTGAAAGGGGTGTCTGGAACTGAAACGGAGGAGAGGGCGAAACCAGGCGCGATGAAATGCAAAATAATCGAATATTTTCATAGTCTTAGGTGGGAAGAATCTTCCTGTTGACCCGGCAAGATCTGCCGACCTGATGGCCTCTGCTCAGAGAGGCTGCGGCTCGCGCATGGTTCCTTGCCGTCGTCGTCCGGGTGGCATTGAACGATTGGGCCATGCAGGGCGTTGGGCGCGCCGATGCGAGTCGCGGGGCAAAGGCCGCCCGCTTGGCGGGCCGGATATGATTGCCCTCGTGCCGAAACCATGTCCTATTTCCGTAAAGGCCGGGCCGGCACAGCGCCGGGATCAGAGCGGAGCGGGGGATGGTGACCAGCAACGTCAAGAACAGATGGCGGCTTTCGCCCCTGTCCACCAGCGCCGCCCTGGTGCTCGCCGCAGGGCTCGGCGGCTGCCTGTCGGGGGCCGACGAGCCTCGGGCGCCGCAGGCGCAGGTCGTCGCCTCCGCGGCGGCGCCGAGCACGATCAGCGTCGACACGGTGATCGGGCGATGGGGCATCGCGTCCTTCCACAACGAGAAGGATCGCCAACGGACGGAGGCGCAGGCCAAGGCGGCCTGCAACCAGCCCTATGTCATCAGCAAGGGGCCGCGCGACGGCGTGATGATGCATGTCGCCGACGACGCCAAGCTCTACGAGCTCAAGCTCAAGGGCGGGCCCGGCGGGCGCAACTTCCTCGGCTTCGAGGCGCCGCCCGGCGATCTCCAGGACCGCGAGATCCTGTCCGCGTCCGACTCGATGCTGGTGATGCGCTTCGTCGATCCCGACGCGCATCGCCGCTATGGCACCTTCATCTATGTACGCTGCCGCTGACGGAAGGAGGCCGCTCATGACGACATCGACCACGCTTTCGGTCCGCCTGCTGCGCAGCGCCGCGATTCTGGCGGCCTTGTTCGCCCTGTCGCAGCCGGGCCTGGCCCAGCCGCGCCCGCCTGCCGCTGTCCAGCAGACGATGGATATCGGCGACGAGCCGGGCCGGGTCTCCACCGAGGAGGTCAGCATCACGGAAGGGCCCTACGCCCGCCAGATGGTGCTGTTCCGATCGAACGAGGCGCCCGGCACCGTCGTCATCCATTCGGCCGAGCGCTTCCTCTATGTCGTGCAGGGCAATGGCCGTGCACTGCGCTACGGCATCGGTGTCGGCCGCGAGGGCTTCCAGTGGTCGGGTCTGGTGCAGGTCAGCCGCAAGGCGGAATGGCCGGACTGGCGGCCGCCGCCGGAGATGCTGCAGCGGCAGCCCTATCTGCCGCGCTTCATGGCGGGCGGCCCCGGCAATCCGATGGGCGCGCGGGCGCTCTATCTCGGCTCGACCGTGTTCCGCATCCACGGCACCAACCAGCCCGAGACGATCGGCGAGGCGATTTCCTCCGGCTGCTTCCGTCTCGCCAATGGCGACATCGCGGATCTCTACGAGCGGGTGCCGCTCGGGACCAAGGTGATCATCCGTCATCAGGCGACGCTGTAGCGCGCGGGTACGCCGAGACCACAGGCCAGGGGGAACGTCATGTCGCAGGTCTCATCGCTTCGCCGGTTCACGCTCGGGCTCGTCGCAGCGGTCGCGTCCACAGCGGCGCTCGCGCTGCCGGCCACCGCCAGCACCCTGGCGACGGTCAAGCAGCGCGGCGTCCTCCAATGCGGCGTCAGCGAGGGCCTGAACGGCTTCTCCGCCAAGGACGGGCAGGGGGCGTGGTCGGGCTTCGACGTCGATTTCTGCCGGGCGCTGGCGGCCGCCGTGCTGGGCGATCCGCAGAAGGTCAGCTTCACGCCGCTCTCGGCGAGCGAGCGCTTCGACGCGCTCAAGGCGGCGAAGGTCGACCTGCTCTCGCGGAACTCGACCTGGACGCTCGGGCGTGAGGCGGAACTCGGCCTCGCCTTCGCCGGCATCACCTATCACGACGGGCAGGGCTTCCTGGCGAAGCGGGCGCTGGGCGTCGACGGGGCGCTGGCCCTCGACAAGGCGAAGATCTGCGTCGAAACCGGCACGACCACGCAGGCCAATCTCGCCGACTTCTTCCGGGCGAACTCCCTCACCTATGAGGAAAAGCCCTTCGGCAGTTCGGCCGAGGCCTTCAAGGCCTTCGAGGCCGGGCAATGCGACGTGCTGACCCGCGACCAGTCGGCGCTCTATGGCGAGAGGCTGAGGCTGGCCAAGCCGGGCGAGGCGATCGTGCTGCCGGACGTGATCTCGAAGGAGCCGCTCGGCCCGGTCGTGCGCAGCGACGATTTCGCCTGGTTCACCGTCGTCAAATGGGTGAACTTCGCCCTGATCAACGCCGAGGAACTGGGCATCTCCTCCAGCACCCTTCCGGCCGCGCTGGCCTCGCAGAAGCCCGATGTGCGCCGCTTCACCGGCGCCGAGGGCGGGTTCGGCAAGGCGCTGGGGCTCGATCCCGACTGGGCGGTCAAGGCCGTGCGGGCGGGCGGCAACTATGCCGAGATCTATGAGCGCAATCTCGGGACCGGCTCCAAGCTCGCCATCCCGCGCGGGCTCAACCAGCTCTGGAGCATGGGCGGCGTGCTCTATGCGCCGCCGCTGCGCTGAGATGTGGCGCATGACTGATGGCGCCTCAGTGCTGACGGGCCCATGAAGGAAAATGCTGAATGACGGTGGTGGCTCTGTTCGGTGCCGGCGGCAAGATGGGCATGCGGCTGGGCCGTAATCTCGCCGCCTCGCGTTTCACGATGCGGCCGGTCGAGGTCAGCCCGGCCGGGCAGGAGCGGGTGCGCGCCGCCTTCGGGCTCGACTGCCTCAAGGCCGAGGAGGCGATCGCAGGGGCGGAGGTGGTCGTGCTGGCCGTTCCGGACACCCATGTCGGCGCTGTGGCGACGACGCTGCTGCCGAAACTGGCCTCGGGCACGATCGTGGTGATCCTCGACGCCGCCGCCCCCCATGCCGGGCATCTGCCGGAGCGGGCCGACATCACCTATTTCGTCACCCATCCCTGCCACCCGCCGATCTTCAACGACGAGACCGACCCGGCCGCCAAGGCCGACCATTTCGGCGGGATCGCGGCGAAGCAGCACATCGTCAACGCGTTGATGCAGGGGCCTGAAGAGCATTATGCGCTCGGCGAAGAGGTCGCGCGGGCGATCTGGGCGCCCGTGATGCGCTCGCACCGCGTCACGGTCGAGCAGATGGCGATCCTGGAGCCAGGCCTGTCGGAGACCGTCTGCGCCACGCTGCTCGACGCGATGCGCGAGGCGATGGAGGAGGCCATCGCCCGGGGCGTCCCGCGCGAGGCGGCGCGCGACTTCCTGCTCGGCCATATGAACATCCTCGCCGCCGTCACCTTCGAGCAGGTGCAGGGTGTGTTCTCGGACGCCTGCAACAAGGCGATCGTCTTCGGCAAGGACACGATCCTGAAGCCGGACTGGAAGCGGCTGTTCGAGCCCGAAGAGATCGCCGCCAGCGTGCGCCGCATCACCTGACGGATATCTGCCGTCCGCCCCTTGACCTTCCCATGATGGGAAGCCCCATCTCCGGTTCTGACGCGACAGCCGGAGCCTGAGCCGATGACCCTGACCGATCTCCGCAAGCCGGACGGCGCGACGACGCTCGCGATCCCCGTCGAGGGGATGAGCTGCGCCTCCTGCGTCGGGCGCGTCGAGAAGGCGATCCTGGCCGTGCCGGGCGTCCGCGAGGCGTCCGTCAATCTGGCGACGCAGCGGGCGAGCGTCGAGCTCGACGCGAACGCCGAGGCGGCGCCCGTCCTGGCTGCGATCCGGGCGGCCGGCTACACGCCGCAGGAGGACGAGACCGATTTTTCCGTCGAGGGGATGAGCTGCGCCTCCTGCGTCGGGCGGGTCGAGCGGGCGCTGCTTTCCGTGCCCGGCGTGCTGGAGGGCACGGTGAACCTCGCGACGGGCCGGGCCCATGCGCGCCATGTCGGCGGCGAGGGCACGGTGGCGGCGATCAGCGCGGCGCTGGCTAAGACCGGCTATCCGGCCGAGCCTGTGCGGGAGGCGCCTGCCCAGGCCGATCGCGACAGCGCCCGGCGCGCGGCCGAACTGGCGGGCCTGCGCCGCGACCTGACCCTGGCCGCGCTGGCGACGCTGCCGATCGTCGTGATCGAGATGGGCTCACATCTCTCCGACACGCTGCATCACGCATTGGCCGAGAGCTTTGGTGCCAGCAACCTGCGCATCCTGTCCTTCATCCTGGCGAGCCTGGTGCAGTTCGGGCCGGGGCTGCAGTTCTACCGAAAGGGAGGGCCTGCGCTGATGCGCGGCGCGCCCGACATGAACTCGCTCGTCATGCTGGGCACGACGACGGCCTATCTCTATTCGGTGGTCTCGACCTTCGCGCCCACGCTGCTGCCGGCCGGGCTCGACCACACCTATTTCGAGGCCGGCGCGGTCATCGTCACTCTGATCCTGTTCGGGCGCTATGCCGAGGCCCGGGCCAAGGGCCAGACCGGCGATGCGATCCGCCGGCTTTTGAAGCTGCAGGCCAAGACCGCTCTGGTGCTGCGCGAGGGCCGCGAGCAGGAGTTGGCCGTCGTGCAGGTGCGGCCCGGCGACATCGTGCTGGTGCGCCCCGGCGAGCGGCTGCCGGTCGATGGCGAGGTGGTCGAGGGGGCCTCCTTCGTCGACGAATCCATGCTGACCGGCGAGCCGATTCCCGTTGAGAAGGCGGTCGGCTCCACCGTGATCGGCGGCACGGTCAACGGGACCGGCGCCTTCCGCTTCCGCGCGACGCGCATCGGTGCGGACACGCTTCTGGCCGGGATCGTCAGGACGATGGAGGCGGCGCAGGCCTCGAAGCTGCCGATCCAGGCGCTGGTCGACAAGGTGACGATGTGGTTCGTGCCCGCCGTCATCGCCGCCGCGCTGCTGACCTTCGGGGTCTGGCTCGTGTTCGGGCCGAGCCCGGCCCTGTCGCTGGCGATCGTGAATGCGGTCGCGGTGCTGATCATCGCCTGCCCCTGCGCGATGGGGCTGGCGACGCCGACCTCGATCATGGTCGGCACCGGCAAGGCCGCGCAGATGGGCGTGCTGTTCCGGCGCGGCGAGGCACTGCAGGCCCTGCGGGACGTCACGGTCGTCGCGCTCGACAAGACCGGTACGATCACGCGGGGCAAGCCCGAACTGACGGATGTCGAGGTCACCGAGGGCTTCGCGCGCGATGAGGTTCTGCGGCTGGTGGCGGCTGTGGAGACGCGCTCGGAGCATCCGATCGCGCAGGCCATCGTCGCGGCGGCCCGGCAGGGCGGCCAAATCCTGCCCGAGCCCGCCGCCTTCGCCGCCGAGCCCGGCTATGGCGTCACGGCCACCGTCGAGGGGCGGGCGCTGCTCGTCGGGGCCGACCGGCTGCTGGTGCGGGCGGGCCTCGACCTGTCTCCCTTCGCCGCCACGGCGGTTCGGCTCGGAGGCGAAGGCAAGTCGCCGCTCTATGCCGCGATCGACGGGCGGCTCGCCGCCATCCTCGCTGTCTCCGACCCTGTCAAGGAGACCAGCCGCGAGGCGCTCGAGGCGCTGCGGGCGCAGGGCTTACGGATCGTGATGATCACCGGCGACAACCGGCGCACCGCCGAGGCGATCGCGCGCGGCCTGCCGGTCGATGAGGTGGTGGCCGAGGTGCTGCCCGCCGGCAAGGTCGCGGTGATCGAGCGGCTGCAGGCAGGGGGCGCCCGCGTCGCTTTCGTCGGCGACGGCATCAACGATGCGCCGGCGCTGGCGAAAGCCGATGTCGGGCTCGCCATCGGCACCGGGACCGACATCGCCATCGAGAGCGCCGATGTCGTGCTGATGTCGGGCGATCTGCGCAATGTTGCGAACGCGGTGGCGCTGTCGCGGGCGACGCTGCGCAACATCGCCGAGAACCTGTTCTGGGCCTTCGGCTACAATGCGGTGCTGATCCCGGTCGCGGCTGGCGTGCTCTACCCGGCCTTCGGCATCCTGATGTCGCCGATGGTGGCGGGTCTCGCCATGGCGCTCTCCAGCGTCAGCGTCGTCGCCAATGCGCTGCGGCTGCGCGGTTTCCGGCCGCCGCTCGCGGCGCATGGCCGGGCTGCGGCCGCCGCCTGAGCGCGGCTCTAAAAAGGTGCTTGAACCTCTAGTGGCTACAGGAAGTAGGGTCTGGCCGGTTCGCGATTCACGACGCCCGGTGCCCCATGTCCCAACCCGATTCCGCTGTCGCCACGAAGGTCCCTGACGCCGTCGCTGCGGTGCCTGCCTCCTGCGGCTCCGCCTGCTGCGGCGGCCATGATCACGCCCCGCCTCCCGCTGCGGCCGCGATCGCCCCGCATCGCCACGGCCCGGGCTGCGGCCATGATTACGACCATGCCCAAGGTCATCCGCATGCGGCGCCAGCGGCCGACGCATTGCCGGAGGATGAGTCAGGCGCGCTGCTCTGGCAGGTGCAGGGCATGGATTGCGGCAACTGCGCCCAGACCCTCCGCGCCGCGCTGGAGCGCCTGCCGGGCGTCTCCGACATCCGCATTTCCGTCACCAAGGAGACCCTGGCGCTGCGCCTCGACGAGGGGCTGACCTGGCCCGATGCGATCGAGAGCCGGATCGCGTCGCTGGGCTACAAGCCGAGTCGGCTGGCAGCGACGCAAGTCGCCCCGCTGCGGCGCGAGGCACCGGCCGCCTGGTGGCGCCAGGCCAAGGGCCGGCTCGCCATCGCCTCTGGCGCGCTGGTCGCGCTGGCCTATCTCGTCAGCGCGCTCGCGCAGGGCTGGCATGACCCGCTCTTCATCGCAGCCAGCCTGATCGCGGCGGCTCCGGTGGCGCGCCGGGCCATCGTCTCGGCACGGGCCGGTGCGCCCTTCACCATCGAGATGCTGATGACGATCGCGGTGGCCGGCGCGCTCGTCATCGGCGCGGCGGAGGAGGCGGCCATCGTCGTCTTCCTGTTTGCCGTCGGCGAGGTTCTGGAGGGCGTCGCCGCCGAGAAGGCGCGCTCCGGCATCCGCTCGCTCGCCGCGCTGGTGCCGCAGACCGCCTGGCTCGAGGAGGGGGGCACCATCCGCGAGGTGGCGGCCGAGACCCTGCGCATCGGCCAGACCGTGCTGGTGCGCCCGGGCGACCGCATCCCGGCCGATGGCACCGTGCTGACGGGCACCTCCAGCGTCGACGAGGCGCCGATCACCGGTGAATCGATGCCCAAGGCCAAGGAGCCCGGTTCGGAGGTTTTCGCCGGCACGGTCAATCACGAGGCCGCATTGACGGTCCGTGTCGGCCGCGCGGCGCAGGACACGATGATCGCGCGCATCGTCGCGCTCGTCGCCGAGGCGCAGGACGCCAAGGCGCCGACCGAACGCTTCATCGACCGCTTCTCGCGGATCTACATGCCCTTCATCGTCGGGCTGTCGCTGCTGGTCGCAGTGCTGCCGCCGCTGGTCGCAGGCGGCGCCTGGGGCGAGTGGATCTATCGCGGGCTCGCTTTGCTGCTGATCGGCTGCCCCTGCGCGCTGGTGATCTCGGTTCCCGCCGCGATCGCCTCCAGCCTCGCCACGGCGGCGCGGCGCGGGCTCCTGATCAAGGGCGGGGCGGTGATCGAGGCGCTGGCGGGCGTCGACACCGTCGCCTTCGACAAGACGGGCACGCTGACGATCGGCCGCCCCGTCGTCACCGATGTCGTGGCGCTGGAGGGCGGTGCGCCGCAGGTTCTCGCGCTGGCGGCGGCGGTCGAGCGGCGCTCCAGCCATCCGCTCGCGGCGGCCATCGTCGCGCGGGCCGAGGCGGAGGCGGTGACCCTCGTTACGGCGGAGGATGTCGCGGCCGTGCCGGGCAAGGGCATGGCCGGGACGATCGGGGAGGCGGCCGTCTTCGTCGGCGCGCCGCGCCACGCCGCCGCCTGGGCGCCTCTGCCGGAGGCGGCGCTGACGGCGATCGACCGGCTCGAAGGCGAGGGCAAGACCGTCGTCGTCGTTGTGAGCGCGGCGCGGGCCGTGGGGCTCCTGGCACTGCGCGACGAGCCGCGGCCGGATGCGGCGGCGGCGATCGGCCGGCTCATCACCATGGGTATCCGCCCGCTGATGCTGACCGGCGACAACCCGCGCGCAGCAGGGGCGGTCGGCGAGGCGCTCGGCGTCGCGGTCACCGCCGGGATGCTGCCCGCCGACAAGGCGAAGGCGGTGGCCGAACTCGCTCGTAGCGGCCGCGTCGCCATGGTTGGCGACGGCATCAACGACGCGCCGGCGCTGGCCAGCGCGCAGGTCGGCATCGCCATGGGCTCGGGCACGCGCGTCGCGATCGAGGCCGCCGATGCGGCGCTGCTGCATGACCGCGTCGGCGACGTGCCGGCGCTGATCGGGCTGGCGCGGGCGACGATGGCCAATATCCGCCAGAACATCGCGCTGGCGCTTGGCCTGAAGGCGCTGTTCCTCGTCACCACCATCATCGGCGCGACGGGGCTGTGGGTCGCGATCCTCGCCGACACCGGCGGGACCGTGCTGGTCACGCTCAACGCGCTGCGGCTGCTCGGCTATTTCCGCGGGGAGGCGCAGGCGCCCTCTGCTGCCTTGCTCGAAAGCGGCAGGCCGGCGCTCGCGACGGGTTGACTTCTGGCCGCCGCTGGGGAATTTCGAGGGCAGCGCGGGTGTAGCTCAATGGTAGAGCAGCAGCCTTCCAAGCTGAATACCCGGGTTCGATTCCCGGTACCCGCTCCAAGCCCTTTCCATCAGATCGCAGTACTGTACGACGGCCGTCCGGCGCGCGGTTCTCGGCTCGAAGTGGGGGATGCCGGTTCGATACCGATTTATTGTCGGCAGCGGGGTAGTGCCTGCCGACGGCCCCAGCAGTTGTATATAACCTTCAGGTTGTGCCCTATTGAGCTAGCACGTGCGCTCTGGGGGATGCATGCCAGCCAAACGACGCGGAAACTCGCTGCTTGATTGGGAAATTCGGCTCATCAAGGCGATGCTTGGAAAGCCGAAAAGCGTCGACCAGGATGTGCTCGCCTATTTCACGCGACCGACGCGCTCAATCAATCATCGAGCCATCTCGGAGATACGAAACAACCGCAAGCACGCGGCGGTGCCTTCGGCAACCGAACTGGAGCTTTCGAATTTCCTCGCGACTTGGCCCGACTGCGATCCTCATACGGGTCTTAGCATTCGGGGTGACGAACTCCTGATCAAAGCGCGTGAGGCGATGATCGCTGCCGTCCATACATTTAACGGGGCCGGTCTACATTTCAGAGCCGAGCTCTTCACAGTCACGTCCATTATTGCTTGGACATACCTGCATCACGCCATCTTCGCGCGCGAGGCGATCGACTACCGCTACTACGAGAAGGATGCGAGCGGCGCCCGCGTCCTGAAGCTGACTCCCGGCGGCGAGCCCAAGTTCTGGGAGCTTTCGCACTGCCTGAAGCACGGTAGATGCCCTTTGGGCAAGGAGGCCAAGGAGAACTTGGGTTTCCTGATCGAGCTACGCCACGAGATTGAGCACCGGTCCACGAACAGGATCGATGAGGCTGTCAGCGCGATGCTCCAGTCATGCGCGATTAATTTCAACGAGACGATCAAAAAGGAGTTCGGGGCGCAGTTCGGTCTTGAACGCCGACTTCCGCTCGCCCTCCAGTTTGTCACCTTTGGGCCTGATCAGGTCGCGTTGCTCAAAAAGGATGGCTCTGTTCCAGCCCACATCCGCGCCTTAATGGACGCGACGCACGCGAAACTGACCCCCGATGAGGCCAACGATCCTCGTTTCGCTTATCGAGTGGCCTTGGTGCCGCGCGTCGTAAAGAACCCTTCGTCAGCGGATGCTGCCTACTATGTCGTCAAAAGTGGATCGCCAGAGGCGGAGGCCCTAAACCAGGCGCTCCTGAAAGAGGTCGAAAAGCGAAAATACCGCGCCGGACAAGTGGTTTCCCGCATGCGGGCGGAAGGCTTTCGAAATTTTAGCATGCATCACCATACGCAACTCTGGCGCGATCTTGATGGAAGAAACCCTGGAAAAGGGTTCGGAGCGAGTGTGTTCGGGGCAGGCGACTGGGCTTGGTATGAAAGCTGGGTCACACGTGTGCGTCAGCATTGCACCGAGGCGGGTGAGCGCTATCGCTGATCCAGAGCCCCGGATGGATCCCGGGGCAAGCCCGGGATGACGGTGTGGTTCCGAGACCCGACGATGTGCGCTACGATGCCCCAGCAAGAGGAGCGCGACGCTTGATCCGGGGTTGTCTGGCCGTGCTGTGCCTGATCGGTTTCGGGGTCGAGGCCCCGGCGCGCGACCTCGTCGGCAAGTTCGGCTATCTCGGCGAATGGGACGTGAGCGCGACGCTCTCCGAGGAGCGGGCGGGGCGTTCGGGCGCAGCCTCCCTGTCGGGCCCGCTGCTGATGAAGCACAATGCCGTCTGCGGGCCCGGCGAGACGCCGGAGAAAAGCGGCCAGATCCGCCTGACCCTGCGCGGCGAGCGCTACAGCGCCGAGATGACGCTGGCGGGTGCCTCCTGCCGTTTCTCCGGCACGCTCTCGCAGGAGCGCCACAGCTTCGTCGCCTGCGGCGGCGAGCAGCCCATTCCGCTGCGCCTGTGGTTCCGTGATGCCGGTTCTAGGGCTCCCTGACGACCCGGAAGCCGTTGGTGAAGAAGCGCACATCGGCCTCGTATTTGAAGCGGGCGGCCGAGCGCAGATAGCGCGGATCGTTGTTGAAGGAGCCGCCGCGCAGCACCCGCTCGCGGCAGCCCGGCGCGGTGAAGGCGCTGCCGTCGCGCGGGGTGGCGCGGTAGCTGTCGCTCCAGCAATCGGCGACCCATTCGGCGGCGTTGCCGGCCATGTCGTAGAGCCCGAAGCCATTGGCCGGGAACTGCCCGGTCTCGACCGCCTGCCGGCGCGTCGGCTCGTTGCAGCCGACGCAGTTGGCGCGCTCCTTCACCAGGGTCGCGCCCCAGGGATAGGTCGTGGTCGTGCCGCCGCGCGCGGCATATTCCCACTCCGCCTCGCTCGGCAGGCGGTAGCGCTTGCCGGTGCGGGCCGAGAGCCAGGCGAGATAGGCGTTGGCGTCGTTCCAGTGGATGTCCGTCACCGGGCGCTTGCCGCGGCCCAGCCCCCGGTCGTTCGGGCGGTGGCTGCAGCCGCCCTGGTCGACGCAGGCGTCCCATTCGTCGAAGGTCACCTCGCGCACGCCCATGTGGAAGCCGTCGCGGATCGTCACGGTATGAACCGGCTTCTCGAATTCGTAGAGCTCGTTGGCGCCCATCTCGAAGCTGCCGGGGCGGATCGCCACCAGTTCCGGGCAGTCGTCGCAATCGCGCAGCGTGCGGGCCGTGGCGGCGGCGGGCGGCGGGGCGGGGGTGCGGGGTGGCTCGCGCAGAGACGCCACCGGCCGGGGCGCGGCCGCGACCGGCGGGGCGGCGCCGTTCTGGCGCGCCGCGAATTGCTGCTCGCGGGTGCGGGCGAGCGCGGCGAAGCGCCCGTCGGGATAGGCGTCGAGATAGGCGCGGTACTCGGCCGGGTTCTCGCTGGAGCGGATCGACTCCCAGAAAGAGAGCTCATAGGCGTCCTGCCGGGCCGCGGGGGATTCCGGCGGCGGCAGCGGGATGACGGCGCGGTTGGTCTGCGCGATCTGCGCCGGGCGGGCCACCGGCGTGACGATCAGACCGGTCGGCGGCTCGGAAGAGGTCCAGATCTGCTGGGCGCGGCGCGTCTGACGGGCGACGGCGTCGCGGGTGCGTGCGAGCGCGGCCTGCATGTCGAGGCCGGGCGTGCGGATCGCCTTGACCCATTCGTCCACGGCCGGGTTGCCGCGGTCGGCGACGGTGCGGCCCGGCGCCGTGGTGAACATGACGCTGATCGCCTCCATCCGGTCGATGGCGAGCAGGCCCTTGGACGGGCCGGCGAGGTCCGCCTGCCAGGGATTGTCGCGGCTGGCATCGAGGACGACGAGGGCGCTGGCCGGCCGCGCCACGATCAGCGCGTCGAGCAGCAGGTCGAGATCGATCGCCGCCTGGCCGATCTCGGCCGGGGAGCGCAGCCGCGGATCGACCGGAACGAGGAAGTTGCGCCCGCGCTGCTGCACGGCATGGCCAGCATAGAACACCACCGCCTGGGCGCCGTGGCGCAGCCTGGCGGAGAAGGCGGCGATCGCGTCCTGCAGGGCGGGGCCGCTCGCGTCCTCCGCTGTGACGACGTCGAAGCCGCCCTCGCGCAGCGCCTGGGCCACGGCGCGGGCATCGGCGGTGGCGCCGGCCACGGGCGAAAGCGGGTAGGCGCCATTGCCGATGACGAGGCCGACGCGCGCAGGCTCGGGCTCGCCCGACTGGGCCAAGCCCGGCGCGGCCGACAGCAGCGAGACGCAGACCGCCAGAGCCAGGCCGCGCAACCAGGACATGCCGTTCCTCATCTGCCTCCGAATTCCTCCCGACCGCATCGCGCCGCCTCAGCGCACATAGACCGTGATCTTGCGCGACATCACGGGAGGATCATGCGGAACGTGGTTATGGTCTCCCAGCAGGAGCTGCAAGGTGTGGCGGCCCTTGGGCAGCGTCACCACCACTTCGCTCTGGCCATTGCCGAGATGGATGTTGTTGTAGTCGGCGGGAATGGGCTGGTCGGGCGGGCCGGGCTCGGTGTTGATCAAGAGATGGTGATGCCCCGTGTTGGCCCATTCGGTGCCGGCGGGCGCGAGGCCCATCTCCTTCAGCCCCATGCGCACCGTGAAGCGCTCGGGCACGCGCAACCCGTCGAGGGGATAGTGGAAATAGACCTCCGCCCCCTTGGGCGCGGGCTGCCGACCCGAGCCGGACTGCGCAAGGTCCGGGGACGCAGCCAGCAGGACCGAGGCGGCAAGGAGAGCGGCGAAACGTGACGGGGTCATCGCCGCTTCTCCGGGCGTCTGCCGCCGGGCGCCACCGTCACGCGGATCCGCTCCGACAGGATCGGCGGATCATGCGGCACATGGTTCTCGTCGGTGAAGATCAACTGCAGCGTGTGTTCGCCGCGGGGCAGGGTGATGCGTCGCTCGGTCTGTCCACCGCCGAGATGGATGTGATTGAGATCGGCCGGAATCGCCTCGTCGAGCGGCGGCGTCGGCGCGTTGACGATCAGGTGGTGGTGCCCGGTGTTGGGCTTGGCGACGCCGGCGGGCGCCACGCCCATGTTGCGCAGCCCGAAGCGGACCGTGGTGGTCGGGAAGATCACGTCGCCGTTGCGCGGGTAGATGAAATAGACGGCGGCGTCCGGCGGGGCGGGGGTCAGCGCGGGCTTGCCGTCCGGCCGGGTCGCCGGCTGCGTCACCGAGGCCAGCTGATCGCTCTCGACGACGCGCACCCGGATGCGCTGCGACATCAGCGGCGGGTCATGGGGGACATGGTCGTGGTCGCCGAGCAGCAGCTGCAAGGTGTGTTCGCCCGGCGGCAGCGTGATCTCGGCCTCGGTCTGGCCGCGCCCGAAATGGACATGGTTGAAGTCGCTCGGGATCTCGTGGTCGAGCGGTGGCAGTGCGGTGTCGATCAGCAAATGGTGATGGCCGCCATTGGGATGCGGCGTGCCGGCCGGCGACAGTGCCACGCCCTCCGCGCCGAAGCGGATGATCGAGCGTGTCGGGATCGTCGCCCCGTCGACAAGGTCGACGAAAAAGACCAGGGCGCCGGGCGAGGAAGCGGTCCGCGCCTTCTCGTCGGGTCCCTCGCCGACGTCGATGGTGATCCGCTGCGACATCACGGGCGGGTCATGGGGCACGTGATCGTGATCGGCGAAGAGAAGCTGCAGCGTATGGCGGCCCGCCGGCAGCACGACCTCGATCTCGGTCTGACCGCTGCCGAGATGAAGGTGGTTGAAATCGCTCGGAATCGGCTGGTCGAGCGGCGGCAGCTCGGTGTCGATCAGGATATGATGATGCCCGGCATTGGGTTGCGGTTGCCCGGCGGGGGCGACTTCCATGCCCGAGAGCGCGAAACGGACCAGGAATTTGCCAGGAAGGCGCGCTCCATCGGCGATATCGATGAAATCGAGCCGGGCATCGGCCGGTGCCTTGCTCCGCGGCCGGGCCGCCTCCTGGGCGGACGCGGCGGGAACGAATGCCGCAGCGACGACGGCCAGCGTCAGGAGCGCCGATATGATGCCGAGCCCAAACCTGTGCACCGGCCCTGTTCCCCTCGCTCTCCCAGCCCCGAAAATCTAACAGCGGCGGTGTCTTCGGGCAAGCCAAATAGCCTTTTCCTCAACGGTTTGCATGTACCTGATCTGAGGCCGCACGGCCTCGACGTCTGGATTTCCGGCGGCCGCTCCGCTAGATTGCGCCGAGTAAGGACCTGAAGGACCTCATGCCCCCGATCGCCCGGCTGACTTTGCTGATGGGTCTCGCATTGCTGTGGCTGGCGCTGCCTGCTGCTGCGACGAAGGAGCGTCGTGTCGCGCTGGTGATCGGCAATTCGAGCTATGCCAACGCGCCCGTCCTGCCCAACACGGTCAACGACGCGCGCGACATGGTGGCCGCGCTGCGCAAGGTCGGCTTCGAGGTGGTGGATGGCGTCGATCTCGACAAGCGCGGCATGGACCAGGCGGTGACCCGGTTCGCGCGTCTGGCGCAGGATGCCGATGCCGCGATGTTCTACTATGCCGGGCACGGGCTGCAGTTCAACGGCGAGAACTATCTCGTGCCGGTCGAGGCGCGGGTCGAGGACGAGATCGGCGTCCAGTACGAGACGACGCGGCTGAACGACGTGGTGACGGCGCTGAACTTCTCGCGTGGCGTCAAGATCATGGTGCTGGACGCCTGCCGCAACAACCCGTTCGTGACGCAACTCGCCAAGCGCCAGGGCACGCGCAGCTTCTCCGTCGGCACTGGCCTCGCCCCCGTCGCGCGGGCACAGGGCATGGTGATCGCCTATGCCACCCAGGCCAATGACGTCGCTGCCGACGGGACCGGCCGCAACAGCCCCTTCACGGCTGCGCTGGTGCGGGAGATCGACCAGCCGGGCGTCGAGGTGGCGACCGTGTTCCGACGGGTTCAGAAGAGCGTCTACGACGCGACCAACGGGCGCCAGACACCGGAGCTGTCGCTGTCGCTGCTGGGCGATTTCTACCTGAACCGCGCCGAGACCGACAGCGACGTCTGGGGGCGGATCCGGACGAGCGAGGATCCGGCGGTCTATCACGATTTCATCCGCCGCTATCCGACCAGCTTCTTCACCATCGACGCCCGTACGCGGCTCGACCTGCTGGAGCGCCGCGCCGACGAGGTGAGGGAGCGCGACCAGCTCGCCCGCGAATTCGCCGCGCGCGAGCGCGCCCTGCTGGAGCGCGTCGAGCGGGCCGAGCGCGTGCGCCAGCAGGCGGCGACCGACCTCGCCAAGCGCCAGAACGAGGCCTCGCTGACGATCGCCCCGCCACCCGCGGCGCGGTCGCCTGCCTCTCCCTCAGCAGGGACGGTGCGGCCGGTCGCGATCCCGCCGGCGCGCGAGCAGGCCGAGCGCGAGCGCCTCGCCGAGGAGGTCTCGCGGCGGGACCGCGAACTGGCCTCGCTCGAAACCGAGAAGAAGCGGCTTGCCGATGAGCGGCTGCTGATGGAGCAGGCGATGGCGGCGCGGATGGGGACGCTGACCATGTCGTCTCCGGCGCGGCCGAGCCTCGCGCTGGACGCGCCGACGCCGGGGCCCGAGCGCTCGCTGACCGGGCGCCCCGCAGCGGAGCCGGCCGCCAGCACGATCGCGCCGGTTGCACGGCCGCAGGCCGCCCGGGCCCCGACGGGGCGGCCGAGTGCCGCGACCTGCAGCGAGATCCTGCTGCGGGCGCAGCTCGGCGAGCTGACCGCGCAGGCCAAGGAGCAGCTGCAACTGTGCCGGTGAGATCATCCGTCCGCACCCGCTCTCGCGGTGGAGCCGTGCTGCTGCGGCTGGCGCGGATCGTTCTGGCGATTGCGCCCCTGGCCGTCCTTCCGGCGCCGGGCTGGGCCCAGCCTGCGGCACCGGTGCCCGTGCCGTTCCCCGAGGCGCTGCAGCGGGCCGCGACCGAACTCTTCGGCAAGGCTGCGATCACGGGCGACCGCATCGAGTTGGTGATCGACCCGCTCATCGACGCCGCGTCGGGCGCGCAATCGGCCGCGACGCGCGCGATGCAGCAGAGGCTCGTCGAGATCGTCCGCACCTCCTATCCGCGCTTCGTCGTGCAGCCCTTCACGCCGGAGGTGCTGGCGCGCAATCCGGTCGTGCTCGTCGGGACCTTCACCGCGATCAGCCTGGCTGGCAACGAGAGCCCGCCCGACGCGTTCCGGATCTGCCTGAGCCTGGCCGATCTCGGCTCGCGCAGCGTGGTCGCCAAGGGCGTGGCCCGTGCGACGCCAGACGACGTCGACGTCACGCCGACGCCCTATTTCCGCGACGCTCCCGTCTGGGCGAAGGACCAGGCGACCGACGCCTATGTGAAGACCTGCCAGGGCACGCCGATGGGCGGGCGGCTGGATCCGGCCTATGTCGACCGGCTGCCGGCGAATGCGCTGATCCAGGACGGCATCGCCGAATACGAGGCGCAGCGCTTTCGCGAGGCGCTCGCCTTCTACCGCACGGCGCGCAAGCTGCCGGGCGGCGATCAGCACCGCGTGCGCGTCGGCACCTATCTCGCCAATGCCAAGCTCGGCCGTCGCGACGACGCGGTCGATGCCTTCGGCGATCTCGTCGATTACGGGCTGAGCACCGAACAGCTGTCGGTCCGGCTGCTGTTCCGGCCGGGCTCGACGCAGTTCATCGACAATCCGCAGACGACCGAGCCCTATCCGATGTGGCTGAGCCAGATCGCGACCCGCGTGCGCCAGAAGAACGCCTGCCTCGAGATCGTCGGCCACACCTCGCGCACGGGGCCGCCGGCCCTGAACGAGCGGCTTTCGGTGCTGCGGGCGCAGTTCATCATGGACCTGCTGCTGAGCGGGATGCCCGATGGCCGCAGCCGGATGATCGCGAGCGGCCGCGGTTTCCGCGACAATCTGGTCGGCACCGGCAGGGACGATGCGAGCGACGCGCTCGACCGGCGGGTGGAGTTCAAGGTCATCGGCTGCTGAGGCCCGGGCCGAACCCGGCCGGGCGATGCCGCATTTTCGGCTGCGGCCCGGCGACTCATTCGAATGGAGGAGGCGCCGCGGCGCCGTTCGGGGTCCGATGCGGCGCGAGGCACGGCCGCGTCCGGGGAGCAGGCGACGGGGATGAACGACATGACGATCAATCCCTATGACGCGGTCGCCTATCCCGGCCACGCCTTCGCGCAGACGCATCCGGCCAGGCTGGCCACGATCGCGCATTTCCACGGCATGGCGGCGGCATCGCCCCATGCGATGCGGGTCCTTGAACTCGGCTGCGGGCGTGGCGGCAACCTGATCCCGATGGCGGCCCAGTATCCGGGCAGCGAATTCGTCGGCATCGACCTCAGCGGCAGCGCGATCGCGCTGGCGCAGCGGGCGACGACCGAGCTTGGCCTCGGCAATCTGGTCTTCCACCACCGCAACATCATGGATGTCGGGCCCGAACTCGGGCGGTTCGACTACATTCTGGTCCACGGCGTCTATTCCTGGGTGCCCGATGCCGTGCGCGAGCGGATCGTCGCGATCTTCGGCGAGTTGCTGGCGCCGCAGGGCGTCGCCTATGTCAGCTACAACGCGCTGCCCGGCTGCCGCCTGCGCGATCTCGCCCGCGACGTGATGCTCTACGCCACGCGCGACATCACCGAGCCGACGGAGCGCGTGCGCGCCGCACGTGCCGCGCTCAAGGCCTTCGCCGAGGCGAGCGACGGAGACACGTTTCATGGCGCAGCACTGCGCCAGCGCCTGCGCCAGATCGCGGACACGCCCGACAACGTGCTCTATCACGACGATCTCAACCCCGGGGCGCGGGCCTTCGCGCTGCACGAGGTGCTCGACGCGGCAGGGCGGCAGGGGCTGCAATTTCTGGCCGACGCCTCCTTTCCCAACATGTACGGGGCGGCAAAGGGCCCGGCCCAGGCGATGCTGGCCGCGATTCCGACCGAGCAGGGGGTGCTGCGGGAGCAGACGCTCGACCTGTTGATCGGGCGCGCCTTCCGCGAGACGCTGCTCTGCCGCGAGGGAATCCCCCTGCGGCGCGGCATCAAGCCGGGCGCGCTCGCGCCCTACCACCTCGCTGCGCGTGCGCGGCTGGTCGAGGAGGGCGAGGGCGAGGAAGCCAGGCCGGGCATCGACCGATTCGAATTCGACGAGGGCGTGCGGCTTTCCGTCGACCTGCCTCTGTGCAAGGCGGCGCTGCGGCGCCTGAGCCGCGCCTGGCCGGGCAGCATCGCCTTCGACGCGCTCGTCAGCCAGTCGGTGGCCGATGTCGGCGAGGCGCTCGGACCCGATGTGGCCGGGCAGGTGGCGCGCCTCGACGACGCACTGCTCGCCATCTTCAAGGCCGGGCTGCTCGACATCACCCTGGAGCCGCCGCCGCTGACGACCGAGGTGGCCGAGCGGCCCCGCGCCAGCCTGGTCGCGCGCTGGCAGGCGCAGACCTCGCGGGAGGTGACCGATCTGCGCCATCGCATGGTCGCGCTGGACGGGGTCATCGTCCGCAAATTCGTCGATCTGCTGGACGGTTCGCGTACGCCGGAGATGCTGCTGGCCGATCTCAACCGCTTCCTCGACGAGGCGCACGGCTCCGGTGCCGATGTCGGCGATCTGCCGCGGCGGGCGACGGCGGCGGAGGTCACGGTGCATCTGAAGGATGTGGCGCGGCTCGGCCTGCTCCATCCCTGAGCGGGCGACGGCAATTGTCGCCGCCTGCGCCTCCGCCTATGCTGACGCTCCGGCAGGGCGGGGCGAGAGGGTGATGTCGTCGCGGCCGATGCGGAGGGCCGGCCGGGTGAGGGCCGATGGGTGAACGCTTCAAGCAGTTCCAGGCCGTGTTTCCCGAAGAGGCCTGCCTCGACGCGCTGATGCGCGCGCGTCACGGCGGCACGCAGCTGACCTGCGCCGCCTGCGGCCGCCCGAGCGCGTTTCAGCCCCGGATCAAGCTGCGCGCCTTCGCCTGCGAGCATTGCAACTACCTGATCCAGCCCGGAGGCGGCACCGCGCTCGACAACCGCCGCACGCCGCTGCAGCTCTGGTTTTTTGCGCTGCGGATGAGTGCCGAGCAGGGTCCGAAGGGAGCTGCCACTGCGGTCGAGCGCGAGGCGGGCGTGCCGGGGCTGACCGCGCGCCGGCTCATCAGCGACCTCGCGACGCTGGAGACCCAGGGAGGCGACTGGTTCATGGCGTTGCGCCGGCGTGTGGTCGGCGAGGCCGCGCCGGCGGCTCCGGTTCCGCCTGGGCCGGCTTCGATCGCTGCCGGAGCAGAAGGCGCATCGCCTCCCCGTGCCGCTGCGGCGCCTGTGCCCGGGGCGGCAGGTTCCGGCCGGGCGACGATGATTGCGCTCGTGGCGGGGGTCACCTGCCTCGCCGCGGCGGTGTTCGGCGTCGCGCTCGTCAAGCTGCGGCAGCCGGAGGCGCCGCCCGACCCCGAGATGGTCGCGATCATGAGCGCTCCGGCGCTCCAGACGGCGGCGCGGCCCTCGCTGATCCTGTCCTCGGTCGAAAGCGATCTGGAGGCAGCGCGCGAGGCGACCGAGTTCGCGCTCAGGGCCGATCCCAGCCTTGCGGCGATCAAGGAACAGGCGGACAGCCCGCCGGAGATCCCTGTCGTGCCGCTGATGCTGCCGCCGGCCAACATCCTGCTGGTGCCGCCGAAACTGCCCGCCGGCCAGGCGGCGCCAGGCACGCGCTCGCGGATTCCGCAGGCGCCGATCACGACCGGCGGCGATCCCGAGCAGTTGCTGACCTTCGGGCCGATCCGGATCCGGCGGCATCTCGTCGAGACGATCGTGCGCGCCGGCAAGGTGGTCGGGGCCGATCCGACGCTGCTGATGGCGGTGGCCGACAAGGAATCGTCGTTCTCGACGTCGGTCCAGGCCAAGACGTCGTCTGCCACGGGGCTCTACCAGTTCATCGAGCAGACCTGGCTCGGCGTCGTCAGCGAGTTCGGGGCGAAGCACGGGCTGGCGGCCGAGGCGAAGCTGATCGGCCGCAACGGCCGGCAGTTCTTTGTGGCGGATGCGGCCGAGCGCCAGCGCATCCTCGATCTCAGGCGCGAGCCCTATCTCTCGGCGCTGCTGGCCGGCGAGATGCTGAAGCGTGACACGCTGCGGCTGGAGAAGGCGATGGGCCGCCATCTCACCGGCGGCGAGATCTACCTGATCCACTTCCTCGGCCCCGACGCCGCCCAAACCTTCATCGAGACGATGGAGGAAAAGCCGGACGTCAAGGCGGCCGATCTGCTGCCGCGGCCGGCCCAGGCCAACCGGCCGATCTTCTATGCCGAGGCCGGGGGCGAAACCAAGACGCTCTCGGTCTCCGAGGTCCATCGCAAGTTCAACGAGATGATCAAGGTCAGGCTCGACCGCTACAAGACGGTGCGTCCCGCCGCGCCGCAGCAGGCCGAGCGCGCGAAGAAGTAGACGGGCGCGGCCGCCGGCCCGCCCGAACCGCAGAGGAGACCAGACCGATGGCGGCCAACCGTTTCGAGCAGGTGGACGAACCGCAGCCGGATGCGATCACGCTCAGCCTGAGCGCCGGCGACGGCGAGACCCATGGCCAGATTTCCTGCCCGGCCGAACTGGCCGGCGGGCATCTCGTCAACGACTTCCTGAGCGACCCGATGCCGCCGGTCGATGCCTTCCGGGCCGCGGTGCGGCTCGCCAACGAGATCCGAGCGCCGATCGTGGTCGCGGACCCGCAGGGGCTCTGGCAGGACGAATGGGGCGTGCTCTACCGCGAAGCCGACTGAGCGGAGCCTGGCAACGCCGCTCCGCGCGGTACGGTTGTTCCCTGTGTCACAGCGCCCGCACTGCGAAGGCTCCTAGAGATGATGGGCCCGGCAAAGAGCGGGCACATGATCACGGGAGGCCGAGATGGCAAAGATCGTCGAGTTCGACCGAAGCGGCTACCAGCATATGTTGAGCGTGGAGATGGGCGTCGGCCCCGGCCGGGCCAACAACTGCGACGACGTCACCCTGGTCCAATACCTGCTCAATCTCTGGCTCGCACATCCGTCGAATGCAGCGTTTCGGCAGAGCAAGGGGACGGCAGCGAAACCGCTGGCGACGGACGGGATCATCGGCCCCAAGACGAAAGCGCGGATTCTTCTCTTTCAGCGTACGCTGAAGTCACGCGGTATTGCATGCACCTGTGACGGCTGCGTCGACAAGATGCCAAACTACACCAACAGCTACAGTGGAAAATATTACACGATCTACCTTCTCGATACCGAGGTTTACGAGCGCTATGGTCTTTCCGTCGTCGACCTGATCTATCGACCTGACTATCCGCCGATGCTGCTCAGGATCGTGCGCGCCGAGTTGGCCAGGGTTTTCCCCAACGACCACGGGGGATCTGCGTGACGGCAACGCTGCTGCAGCGTCACTCGATCCGGAAGTAGCGCACGCCCAGCCCAAGTTGGCCGCCCTGGCGTGCCACGTCCTGCTGGAGGCTGGCGAAGAAGTCCGTCGACGGGGTGGGGTTGGGGCCCGACAGCGCCGGCAGCGGGGCCGCGCTGACGAAGGTCAGGACGGTCTGGGGCCGCGGCCCGCCTCCGGCCGATTCCAGTTTCAGGTTGAAAGTGGCGCGCCGTCCGTCGCGGCGCAGATAGCTGCCGAGATTGTAGACCAGCCCGTCATCACCGATCAGCACCACGGCGACATTGCGGCCACCGTCATTGTCGATGGTCCCGCTCAGCACGTCGCCGCTCTTCATATTGAAGGCATTGATCTGGAGCCGGGGCGTGCGGTCGATATTGTCGCCGAGCGCGCGCAGGAAATCCGCCATCGGGCACTGCGCCGCCGTGATCGGGCGCAGATGGATCTGCGCCTCGAAGCCCTGCGCCGCCTTGAAGGCGCTGTCGAAGGCGACGAAGGGCTCGGTGCGGTTGCCGAAACCCTCCAGAACCGCCCGCGTCGCGGTCAGCTCCGTCGGCCAGAGGAAGAAGCAGGGGCCGCCGTCATAGGTCGCGACATAGCGCTGGATGCGTTCGATCGGTGGGCGGGGCGGCTGAGCGACCGCGACCTGGGCCGGGTCGCTGCGCCCCGTTGCGGCCGCCGGTGCCTCGGGGCGCGGTTGCGCGGCCGGCGGCACGGCCGGTGTCGCCGGTGGCCGCACCGGCTCGGTCACCGTGGGTTGCGGCATGCGCGGATCGGGCCGTGCCGGGGGCGCAACCGGCGGCGGAACCGCGACGGCGATTTGCGGATCGGGACGAGACGGAGGGGGCTGTGTCGGCGGCGGTTGGGGTGGTGCGGCGGGTGCGGCCGGAGGCTCGGTCAGCGCAGGCGCGGCGATGGCGGGCGTCTGGGTCGCCGGCGGCTGGGCCACAACGGCGGGCGGCGGCACAGCGGGCGGCTCGACCAGTTCCGGCACCCGGTTCTGAGCCTGGGCCGGGTTCGAGGTCTGCGCCGGTGTCGAGGGTTGGGCCGGTGTCTGGGCCTGAGCCTGGGCCGGCGGGTCGCTGCGGGTCTCGTTGAGAGCCGGTGGCGGGGTGTTGCCGCGAGGCGGCTCGTCGTTCAGCACGGTCCAGCCATAGAAGCCGCCGCCCGCCAGCAGGGCGAGCGCGGCGATGCCGGCGACGGCGCGCAGCGGGGAGTTGCCGGAAGCGGTCTTGGCGGTCGGCGCCTGCGGTTGCCAGGCGGCGACCTCCGACATGTCGGCGAAGCGCTCGGCCGGGTCGGCGGCGAGCATGCGGGCCAAGAGCGGGCGCATGCGGGCGTCGATGCCCGAGAGATCGGGCAGGCGACGGCGCTTCTCGAGGATCTGGACCTGGCTTCCACCCATGTCGAGCGGCTTGCCGGTCAGCGCCTCGGCCAGGACGAGGCCGAAGCTGTACATGTCGGAGCGCCCCGTGACGTCGCCACCATAGAGGCCGAGCTGTTCGGGCGAGACATAGTTGTACTTGCCGGCGAAGCCCGATCCGATAACCGTGCCTTCGCCGAGGATGCTGGAGCGGGCGATGCCGAAATCGATGATCTTGGCACGGGCGACGCTGCCGCCCGGAAGGATGATGTTGTCCGGCGAGACGTCGCGGTGGACAATGCCGAGAAGATGGGCGGCGTGGAGGCCGGGTCCGATGCGCCGGCGCAGCACGTCGACCTCGTCGAGGCTCAGCGGCGCCTCCTTGATGCGCTCCGACAGCGGCTGGCCGTCGACGAACTCCATCGCCAGATAGGGCGACTGCGTCCCTGGATCGATGGTGAAGACGTAATAGCGGACGATGGCCTCGTTGTAGAGGTTGTGCAGGGCGGCAGCCTCGCGCCGGAACAGGGCGAGCGCGGCCTCGTCGCGCGCCAGTTCGGGGCGGATCATCTTGATCGCCACCGCGTCGCCGGTCTGGATGGCGCGGCCCTTGTAGACCTCGCCCATGCCGCCGACGGCGATCAGCCGCTCGACCTCGTAGATGCCGTTCAGGGTGGTCCCGACGGAGACGGCGCCGGCGCGGGGCGCGAAGACGGTGCGCTCGGAGTCGCTCATGGCGTGTCGCTCTCCTGCATGCGCCTGTTCGGCATCCACCGGGTCGTCCGGTCGTCCCTGCGGCTATAGCGCATGATGATCACTGTAACGTTGTCGCGCGCGCCGCGCTGCAGGGTCAGCGCCAGCAGGGCGTTGCAGGCCTGCTGCGCCCCGGCCTCCTCGACCGCTTCCAGGATCTCGGGCTCCGCGACATGCTCGGTCAGGCCGTCGGAGCAGAGGACGAAGACATCGCCATCCTCGATCTCGCCGCTGTCGAGGTCGAGTTCGGGCACGTCGTGGACGCCGATGGCGCGGGTGATGACATGGCGGCGCGGCGAGAGCCGGGCCTCCGCAGCCGTCATGACGCCACGCTCGACCAGATCCTGGACCTCGGTGTGGTCGCGCGAGATCTGCAGGATCTGGCCGGCACGGATGAGGTAGATGCGGCTGTCGCCACACCAGACGCAGGCGAAGTGACGCTCGTGGACAAGCAGGACGGCGAGTGTCGAGCCCATCGGCGCGCCGTTGCCCTCCGCGATGTGGCGGCGCAGTTCAGCATTGGCCTGCAGCACGCCGCTCTCCAGCCGGGCCAGCAGATCGGGCGCCGACCGGGTCTGGCCGATGCTCTCGATCGCGGCGGCCACCGTGGCGCTGGCGAGCGCGCCGTTCTCATGCCCGCCCATGCCGTCGGCGACCGCCCAGATGCCGAATTCGGGCCGGACGACGAGATTGTCCTCGTTGGCGCTGCGGATGCGCCCGACATGGCTGACGGCGCCGGTCTCGAAAGCCGATGCGGTCTGGCTGGGATTCTGGCTGAGATCGCTCATGACACGGCCCGCCCCGGTTCGAGGAACGCATCGAAATGGCCGGTCAGCAGGCCGGCGAAGAGATAGGGATCGGGCAGCCCGTGCCCGACAAGGGCGAGCGGCTCGAAGTTGTCGCCGCCGACGGTCCAGAAGCAGGTCGAATGGGCATAGGCGCGGGCGTGATCCTCGACGCGCAGGGCGGCGAGCCGGGCGGGGAAGCAAGCCGCGTCCAGCGCGGTGACGATGGTCCCGTCCGAGAGGCGTACCATATCCTGCGGCGGCGGCGCGAGCAGCGCGTCATTGGGGATGGCCAGCCGCGACAGACGCTCCGAGACGGCCTCGAAGCTGGCCTCCGGATCGAGGGCCTGAAGCAGGAAATCCTCGACCCCGGCATACCAGGCGTCCTGCGGGTCGAGCTCCGGATGCGGAATCGCGCCGCCGGGCTGCGCCAGGGCGAAGACGGTCAGCGGAAAATAGCGGCCGACGCCGTCGACGGAGGGCATGAAGGCCCCGGCGACGGCCTGCCCGCACAAGCCCTGGCCGAGCCAGAAGCGCCAGATCGGTGCGTTGAGGAAGGCCTCCTGCCAGCGGCCGGCCAGCGCGAGCCGGCTCGCGGTCAGGCCGCCCTGGAGCCAGGTCTCATAGACCTTGAGGAAGGCGGCCGGCGCATTGACCGCGATGAAGTCGCGCTTGGCCGGCAGCTTCCCGAACAGGCCGCAGCTCATCGCCTCAGATCCCCGACGGGCAGCGGATCTCCCGCAGGGCGGGCAGGATCAGCGGGTTCTTCAGCGAGCCGACGCCGAACTGGTAGCCGACCTGGCGCCCGCCCGCCGCCAGCGTCAGCCCGACATTGTCGCCCTGGCGCAGCACCGAGCCGGTGTCGAGCAGGCGGAAGAAGGACCAGACGCCGTCGCGCTCGAACAGCTTGACCTCGCCGGAGGGCGCGCTCGGTCCGGAGGAGAAGAAGCCGCCGCCAAAGACGCCGCCGCCGCTGGCGCCGCCCAGCGTCAGCGTGATCGCGGTGCGGCCGATGCCGGCGCCGGGCCACATCACGGGGGCGGGCGTGTTGACGCCCTGCTGGCTCGTGACGGTGAAGCCGTTGATCTCGAGTTTGGCGCTGGCGGCGTCGGCCGAGAGCGCGGTCGGCACCACGATCATCTGGAAGGAGGGCAGGTTGCCCCCCGTTGGGAAAAAGGCCTCCCGGATTTCGCTGGCGCGCTGGAATTCGCGCAAAGTCGTCGCCGAGAGCGAGCGGGCGACGCGGCTGTCGGCGCGCCAGCTCCACTGCGCCTTGGAGCTGTCGACATAGGGTTCGAGCCGCTCCTTGTAGAACTTGTCCATGATGCCGCCGGGCGCGAAGAGGCGGGCGAAATCGGCCAGCGGCACCTCGCGCGCGCTGCCCTTCACGAAAGGATAGCGGTTGGTCAGGATCTCCGTGCAGACGCGGCTGACCTGATCGCCCAGCGCCTGGCGCAGCAGGGCGACCGTGGCGCCGGTGGCATCGCCCTCGAAATCGTTCACGGCCGAGACGACCATGGCGCCGAAGGGGGCGGGGTAGCGCGAGGAATTCGCGCGCAGCGTCGCGATGAGCGGCACCAAAGCGGCGTTGGCCGCAGCCGCCTGGGCCGGGTTGGTCGCTGCGGTGGCGAGGTTCTGGTTGATCTCGGACAGGACCTGCAGGAGCTGGTCGACCGGGCGGCGGCCGAGATCGCCCTCGACGAGGACATGGAAGGGCTTGAACTGCGCCTCGATATCGGCGCCGAGCGCCTCGTTGCCGCCGCCGCCGAGCACGCGCTCGACACCCGGCGCGCTGAGCGGGAGATTGGTGCCGAGCCGGCTCAGCGCCTCGCTCGCGCGCTTCTCCAGAACATCGGTCGCGGCTGCTGCAGCCGCCTTGCGGGGGGAGGCGCGCTCCTTGGTGAGCTGCGTCTCGTCGCGCACGGATTCGAGGATCTGCTTGAAGGGCGAGGTCGGCGCGGCCATCGCACTGAGCGCGACATATTGCGGCTTGTCGGCGTTGAGCGGCCGCAGCTTCAGCCGCGCCAGCGTGCGCTGCCAGGAGGCGACAAAATCGCGGCTGTAGAGCTTGAGCAGGTCCTGGAAGAGCGTGGCGTATTGCGAGATGATCGCCTGCTGGTCGACATTCTCGCCCAGCACCCAGCGCTCCTTCTCGATGCGGTCGCCGATGTCGCCGAGGCGGTCGACGAAGGCGTTCTGGAAGCCGTCATAGGTGTAGAAATAGGGCACGCGGATCGCATCGAGATCCTCGCCCCCAACGCCTTCGAAGGCCAGGCGCACGTCCGAGCCGCCGCGCCTTGCCGCGACCCAGTCCTTCTGGCTCTGCGAGCGGGCCTGGGTGCGCAAGAGCTCATAGGCGCGTTCCGCGATGCTGAGGCGGCGCAGCGTGCGCTGGCTGTTCTCGATCAGCGACTGGTTGAGCTTGACCAGCGGCTCGGCCTCGCCGTCGTCGAGATCGAGCATCGCGACCAGATGCTCCTCCAGCGCCTCGCGACCCTTGGCGTTGGCGGCGCCGGGGAAGAGGTTCTCGGCCCAGTCCAGCCGCATCCAGGCGATGACGAGGTCGCGGTCGAGCTTCGCCTGGCCGCCGACCATCATGTAGACCTTGAGCGCCTCGTAGACGAAGCCGGGATTGGTCTGGTTGGCCTCGAGCTGCTCCTCCAGCCGGAAGATGATGCGCGAGCGCAGCATTCGCTCGAGAGCCTGCTGGTAGGTCAGTTCGGCCGCGTTCTGCAGGCGGGCGCGCTGGCTGAGGCCGAAGGTGGCGGCAGTCGGCGTCGGCTCCTCGCGGGTGGCATAGCCCGCCGGCAGGTGCCGCAGCTTGTGCAGGAGCGGCAGGACGCGGCTGAAATTGCGTTCGGAGATCGTCGTCTCCTGCAGCACCGGGGCGGCGCTGGCGCGGTAATCCGACAGGCCGTAATTGGTCGCGGTGATCAGGTCGCTGTTGCGCGAGAAACTGGTCCACCACAGGCCGAGCGCGGCGAGCGAGACGAGCGCCACGGTGGCGAAGCCGGCGGCCCGCAGCAGGGTGGCGCGGCGTGCCGCGCCGAGATCGGTCGAGACCCAGCCGGCCTCGCCGATGATGACCTTCTGGATCAGGTCGGTCAGGAAATAACTCTTGCCGCGGCCGGAATAGGCGCCGGCGCTGGCGTGGCTGCTGCCGAAATTGCGCGAGAGCGCCCCGATCAGCTGGTCGATCGGCGTGCCCTCCTGCGTGCCGGAGGTGAAATAGAAGCCGCGCAGCGTCGCATTGGCGTGGTAGCGCGTCGGTTCGAAGACGCGGCCGAGGAAATCGGTGATCGAGCGCTTCAGCGTCGCCATCTGGCTTGGGAAGCCGAAGATCTGGGCGCGCGCGGTCGGGTTGGCCTCGTCCTGCAGCCGGTCGGGGAGGCGCTCGTTCAGACGCTCGATCAGCGCGTCGTATTCGGGCGCGACGTCGCCGATCATGTTGCGGGTCTTGTCGCCGGTCTGGAAGGTGTGGCCCCAGACCATCCGGCGCTGCGGCTCGGAGAGGCCGCCGAAATACTCGTTGAAGCCGGCGATCAGGTCGGCCTTGGTGAAGACGGCATAGACCGGGAAATCGACCTTGAGCCGCTCGTTCAGCTCCAGCAGCCGGTTGCGGATCGCGTCGGCATGGGCGGCGATTTCCTCGGGGCTCGACGTCAGCAGATCCTCGACGCTGATCGCCACCATGACGCCGTTGATCGGCTGGCGCGGGCGATGGGTCTTGAGCAGGTCAAGGAAGGCAAGCCAGCTCGCCTTCTCGGCCTTCGCGTCGGTGTCCTGCGTGGTGTAGCGGCCGGCCGTGTCGATCAGCACGGCCTCCTCGGAAAACCACCAGTCGCAATAGCGGGTGCCGCCGACGCCGGCGATCGCGGCCGGCGCCGCGCCACCGCGGGCGAGGGGGAATTTCAGGCCGGAATTGACCAGCGCGGTCGTCTTGCCGGCGCCGGGCGGGCCGATGATGACGTACCAGGGCAGGTCGTAGAGATAGTCGCCGCCGTCCTTGCCGCGGGCGCGGCGCAGCGTCGCCAGCGCGTCGCGCATCGAGGCCGACAGCGCGGCGCCGTCGCCGGTCGCCTCCTGCTGCTGTTCCAGCGCCTCGGTGAGCGCGGCGGTGGCGCGGCGCCGGCGGATCACGATCAGCGCGATCCAGGCCAGCGCGCCGAGCGCCAGCAACAGGACGATCGGCAGCCGCACCCAGACGGAGTCGAACGGGCGGACCTCGCCGATGGCGACGAAGGGCGCGCCGAACCAGACGAGCAGGCCGAGTGCCAGCGCTCCGAGCGTGATGGCGGCGATCCGGAGCCAGGTGGCGAGGTTCATGAGCTGGCGCCCTCCTCAGCCTTGCCGCTGGATCAGGATTTCGACGCGCCGGTTCTTGGCACGTCCTTCGCGGGTGGTGTTAGGCGCGATCGGCACGTCGGCGCCCTTGCCCTCGACGCTGATGCGGTCTGGCTTGCTCAGCTTGGTCTGCAGCAAGTCGCCCACGGCCTTGGCGCGCGCCTGGGAGAGCTGCAGGTTGGAGGCGAAGCGGGCGGTGCGGATCGGCACATTGTCGGTATGGCCGACGACCTTGACGGCGCCACCCTCGGTTTCGAGCACAGCCGCGATCCGCTCGATCAGCGGCTTGAACTCGGCGCGCACGGCCGCCTGGCCGGGCTCGAACAGGGTGATGTCGACGAGCCGGACGATGATGACGTTCGGCGTGACCTGGCAGACGATCGGCGGCTGCACCGCGCCGCAGACCTTGGGCGGCACGGGGGGCGGCGGGAGCGGCGGCGGAGGAGCGGAGAAGACCTTGCGGACGAGGCCGAGCTCGCCCTTGGGGTGGACCGAGAGCAGGGCGGAGGCCGCGGCCTCGGCATTGCCGCCGAGCAGAGCGCGGAAAACGAGATAGAGGCCGAGCACGGCAACGCCGGCGAGCGCCGCCACCGACCAGACCGGAACCCTGAAGCGCGCCACCTGCGAGGCGACGGCCTGCCCGCGCCAGCGCGGCGAGAGCTCGGGGTCGGGCTGCTTCACCCGGCGCAGCGTCTCGAACAGGTTGCGCTGGATCATCTGGAGATTGGCGGCGCCGCCGGCCGAGGTGCGGTGGATGCCCTGGAAGCCCAGCGCCAGGCAGGCATGCATCAGTTCGAGCAGATCGTAATTGACGGACGGGTCGGCCTTGGCGCGGTCGAGCTCCTCGAAGAAGCGCACGCCGCCGACACGCTCGCCGAAGAACTTCGAGAGCATGCTGTACTGGGTCCAGACATGCCGGTCCTCGCCGGGGATGTTCTGGACGATGTCGTCGGCCGCCGCACAGAGGACATATTTGGCGGTCCGCGTCTGCTCGGCGGAGGCGCCCGCGGCGCGAACCTCGTGCTCGAAGGCCTCGATCGTCTCGGTGACCTGCCCGAGCAACTGCGCGAGCGGGGCGCTGCTGAGTTGCGAGCGCAGCCGGCCGAGCAGCAGCAGCAGGGGACCCGCAGCGCGCAGCAGCGGGTTGGCGTTGGGCGTCAGGAGCTGGTCGCGGCCCGGCAGCGGTCCGGCGGCAGGTCCGGGCGGCGGCGCCGGGCGCGGCGGGGCCGGCTGGGAGGCCGAGATCCAGTCGTCACTGCCGCCGGGGACGCCGGGCGAGGCAGCGGCGGGCGGGGCATAGGGGGTTGGCGCCGCCGGCGTGGCCGGGCGGGAGGGCAGGGGCGCGCGGCGTCCGGCCGGGTTGGGCCTGATGATGGTCCGGTCGGAGCGGCCGAACGGATCGGACGGCGAACCGGGATCGCTCATCGCCGTCCCTCGAGCACGGCCCAGAGTTCGAGTTCCAGATCAGGCCAGTCACCGGAGAAATGCATCCCGATCGAACTCGCAGTCGAGAATTCCGGCCAGAGCGGCGAGGTCCGGTCGAGATAGAAATAGACATGGTCGGTCAGCGCGCGGATCTGCGGCGGCGGCGTCGGCAGATGGACGAGGCTGATGCCCGGCAGATGGGCATGGACGATCTCGTTCATCTTGGTGTTGGGGCCGACCTTGAAGAGCTGCGGGAACTGGGCCTGGATCTCGGTCAGCGGCCGGCGCGCCGCCACCTCCAGAACGAGCGTCGCGTTGCGGACGAGGCTGCGGTCGCGAATCGTCGACATGAAGGCGTTGGGCGCGCGCTCTGTGATCTCGAGCCGGATCGCCCGGCGGCCGAGATTGGCGGAGAGGAAGTCCTGGATGTCGCGCACCAGAGGCGTGAAGCAGGCCTCGAGATCGTCATGGTCATAGGCCGGGTAGTCGCGGGCGCGGCGCTCGGCGGTGGTGAAGGTCGCGAGTTCGCCGGCCAGCCCCAGAAAGCTCTCGAACAGCCGCTCGGGATGGACGTAGCGCGACTGGCGCAGATGGCGCAGTTGCGGGATCTGCCGGTTCAAGAGCTGCAGCATGAAATAGTCGGCGCTCTGCAGGCCGCCTCCGGCCGTCGGGTCGGCGGCATAGCGGGCGAGTTCCTCGAGCTTGTTGTCGATCCAGCCGATGACCCGGTCGATCCAGCCCTCGATCACCGGATAGGCCGAGCAGACGAGGACGGGCGGGGCGAATTTCTCGTCGAACAGGATGGCGCGGTCGCGCACCTCGAGGATGCGGCCGAGCGCCAGCCCGACATAGCCGGCCTTCGCCGTCCTGCGCAGCTCCAGGCTCAGGCGCGGATGGGCGACGTCGATCTCCTCCTCGATCCGCAGCGAGGCGGTGGAATCGATCAGCATCTCGGTGGCGGGGACGTAGCGGCTGGCGCTGCCGCCCAGCGCGTCCTCGAGCTCGCGGGTGTTGGGGGAGGCCAGAGGCAGGGAGAGCCAGACGATCTGTCCGGCGGCGTTCTCCGGCACCTCGATCGCTGCGGGCAGGGGGCTGTTGTCGGGCATCGCGAAAGGCGTGCCGTCCGGCATCACGCCGACGGCGCGGCGCAGGCCGATGCGGCTCTGCTGGGCGAGGTCGCGGTCGATTTCCAGCACCGAGAATCCCCATGGGTAAGGGGTGACGTGCCGGACGCGGTTTTCCAGCAGGTTCTCAAGATACCGGTCGTTCTGCTGGAAGTGATGCGGCCGCAGAAACAGCCCCTCAGACCAGACGACCTTGCTGTACCACGACATCCGGCTCTCGCTCACTCAGAGGCATGCCGAAGACCTTATACGGGTCCCCAACAAGCGTCACCAAGCGAATGCTAGGGCCTCGCGAAGGCGCTGCCGTCATTGACTTGAAGGATGCGCGGTTGCGCGGTTCCCGGCAGTCCATCAGAGTCGCGTTCAAGCCGGCCGAGAGGAGCCCCCGATGCCGACAGGTCCCGCCGCCCGCATTCTCGATCTGGTGCTGCATCCGTTGCCGGGCGTCCTCCAGCCGGGGCCGGGCAGCCCCAATGTCCTGATCGGTGGGCTGCCGGCCTGGCGCGGCGTCTCGGCGGCGGCCGCCGCCGCGATCCAGGCGGCGCGCCAGGTCTCGGACGCGGCGATCGCGACCGCCGAGGCCGCGACACTGGCCGCCGCGGGAACACCCGGCGCGCCGGCCGCGAAACTGGCCGAGGAAACGGCCAAGACAACCGCCGCCGCCAGCATGGGCTCGATGATCTCGGGCGCCGCCGGCGGGGCTGACATCCACAACTGCCTGACCCTGCTGCCGGCGCCGCCGCACGGACCCGGCGTCGTCATCGACGGCTCGCAGACGGTTCTGATCAACAATCTCTCGGCCTGTCGGGTCGGCGACACGATCATCGAGGCGGTGGGGCCGCCCAACAAGATCGTCATGGGGCTGACGACGGTGATCATCGGCGGCTGACGGGGCCGGTCGCCTCGGCTAGGAGGGGCGGGCGCGCGGCTCGCGCGAGCCTTTTCCAGCCAAGGAGATCGACCATGACCATCGACCGCATCGGAGTGACGCAGCGCTGGTGCGATGCCGCGATCTTCAACGGCATCGTCTTCCTCGCCGGCCATGTCGCCGAGAAAACCGAAGGCCGATCGCTCGGCGAGCAGACCACCGAGGTCCTGGCGCTGCTGGAGGAAACGCTGGAGGCCGCCGGCAGCGACAAGAGCCGCATCCTCAGCGTCCAGATCTTCCTCACCGACATCTCGAAGATCGCCGAGATGAACGAAGTCTGGGACGCCTGGGTGCCGAAGGGCACCGCGCCGGCGCGTGCGACCGTCGAGGCGAAGCTCGCCTCGCCCGGCCACGACATCGAGATCACCGCGGTGGCCGCGAAGAAGAGCGCTTAGGGCAGCGCACACCTGGCACGGAAATACCGCGTCATCCCGGACAAGCTGCGAAGCAGCGCCGCTCCGGAATCCATCGTAGTGCGCCAGAGCCCTCCGATGGATCCCGGCGCTCCGCTTCGCTACGGCCGGGATGACGGCATGTTTCTGCAGCCATGTCGAAGGGGCGATTCGGGCCGGAAGCCGCTACTTCCCGCCGCGGTCGTAGCACTCGGCGAAGTAGAGCATGAAGGCGTCCACCAGCCCGTCCTCGTAGGGGGCGGTCTTGGCGTCCCAGCGGGCGACATAGGCGTCCCACATCTTGGCCTTGCGCGAGCCGAGCAGGGAATCGAGACCGCGCTCCTGCGCCATGCTCTCGGCGATGGCCTGGGGATCGAGATCCTCGACCAGCATGCGCAGTGCGTGCTGCATCGCCGAGTAGGTCTTGATCTGATGGGCCTTGAGGTCCTTGAAGCTCTCGTCGAAGGCCTTCTGCGCGCTGAGATAGCCGCTCTTGGGCCGGCCGAAGATGAGCTGCAGCGCATCATCCACCGTCGGAGAGAATTTCAGCGGGTTGTTGTCCTGCGCCTGGATCATGGTCTGGTTGGCACTGCGCGCGATTCGCTTGCTCTCGGCGCGGGCCGCGAGCAGCTGCTTCAGCTCGACCGCGACGAGGCGCATCAGCCCGCCGAGTTGCTCGGCGAAGGCGCCGGGGTCCTGCCAGCCGAGGTCGTTCGTCGACAGGCCGGCGCCCTTGGCGAAGCGCTGCACGAATTCGGCCGGCGAGATGGCGGGCATGCCGGCGGGCGCCATGGCGGGCGGCGGTGACGCGGCGAAGGGCGCGGCGGCGGGCGGAGGCTCGAGCGGCGGCAGCGGCGCGATCGGCGCTGCCGGCAGGGCCGGGGTGTCGCTCCAGGCGTCGCCGGGCGGCAGGTCGGCCGTCAGAGGTCGGCGCGGCGTCGGAATCGGCGCCGGCGGCATCTCGGGTGCGACCGGCGGCGCCTGATAGGGCGCCCAGGCGAAGTCGTCCGCCGAGGGAAGGGATGCGACCGGGGGAGGCGCTGCGGGCGCGGCGGGGGCGGTGGGCGTCGGAATGTCGGCCGCCCAGTCGATGAAGCCATCATGGACGGGGCGGTGCCGGCTCGGCGGCAGCAGGTCACGGCGCGGGATCGGCGGCGCAACGTCGCCGCTGGCCGACCAGAGCGACTCCGGATCGGGCGCGCGCTCCGGCGCCGGCGCGCCCTCGGGTTCAGCGCGGGCCGCCTCGTCGATCGCGACCGCGATGACATAATGGCCGATCTCGAGCCTGTCGCCATGCTGCAGGCAGTAGGGCGACTGCACGCGGTGAGCGCCTCCATTGACATAGGTGCCGTTGGTCGAGACGTCGCGCAGCCAATAGGCGCCGTCGCGGAAGCGCACCTCGCAATGGCGGCCCGAAATGGCGCGCGTCGGGTCCGGCAGGCACCAGTCGAGATGCTGGTCCCGGCCGATGTCGAGCCCTCGGCTGCCGCTGAGGGTGACAGTCAGCGGGCCGCCATCGGGCAGGGCCGTCTCGTTCTCGATCGTCAGCGTCAGCGGCATGGCGGGAAATCCGGGCGCGGCGCAAGCGCGGCCGCTGTCTCGCGGGGGCGTTGCTCAGGAGGTCGGCTTGCCGTCGTCATCGGCCAATCGAATGCATGCTTCGACACAATTGCGCAATGCGGCCTGGTGATCGCGGCCGGTCAGCCGCCCGAGCGCGGTGAGGACGGCGATGCGCGCCATCTTGGCGGTCAGGTCCGGCGGGCAGGGCACGGCATGCCCCTCCACCATGCTGCCGCCGGAATAGCCGGCCGCGAACGCGACCCAGGTTCCCGGCCGCGCCGGATCGCCGGCATCGGCGAGAGCGAGTGCGGCGCGCCGGGTTTCGTCGCGCGGATCGCGGACCCAGGTCTCGGCCGCGACGAGCCCCTCATCGGGCGCGCTGCCCACGGGCAGCATCGCGCGCAGCGACTGGGCCGCCCACCAGACGGCCTCGCGGCGGGGCAGCACATAGGCACAGAAGGCGATCGCCTCGGCCGGGGCCGGCCCCTGGGCGAGGCGCCTGAGAAAGGCCAGCGGATGCTCCACCGCCGGCCTGGTCGCGATGACCTTGCCGGCAGAGGGGAAGGTCTCGAACACCTCCCGGGCGGTGCTGAAGCGCAGACGCGTCATCGACCCTCAGTTGATCTTCACGAGGGCGCCGTTGACGATGACCATGGCGTCGCTGAGCACCTCCGTCTTGGCCACGCTCTTGATGGTGATGGTCGGCGACGAGATCTCGATGCTGGCAGGCAGCATCTTGATGGTGCTCTCGCCCACCTTGAGGTTGATCTCGGTGAGGGCCTCGACGTCGAGCTTGCCGTTCTGGACATGGAGTTTGTCGTTGCCGTTCTTCAGCGTCGTCTCGCGGGAATAGCCGCCGTCGCCATAGTCGGGGCCGATCTCGCGGGTCTCCTTGTTCTTGACCAGGACCTCATGGTCCTTCTCGGCCTGCATGCTGAAGACTTCCTGGCCCTTCCGGTCCTCGAACTTGATCTCGTTGTAGCAGTCGGCGAAGCCGGCGCCGTCGGTCGATTCCGACTTCAGGCCGGACTGGGTCTTGTTGTCGGGCAGGCTATATGGCGGCTTGTGCTGGTCGTTGACGACCGTGCCGGTGACCAGCGGCAGGTCGGGATTGCCCTCGAGGAACTCGACCACGACCTCCTGGCCGATGCGCGGGATGACCTGCCCACCCCAGTTCTTGCCCGACCACATCTGCGCGACGCGGGTGCGGCAGGAGGTCGAGCCGTCCTCGCGATCCCAGTGGAACCGCAGGAAGATGCGGCCGAACTCGTCGACGTCGATGTCGCCCTCCTCGCCTTCGTTGCGCTCGCCGACCACCTTGGCGGTGTGCGGCCCGTAGACCGTCGGCCGCGGGGTCAGGAGCGGGGCGCGGAAGCGGCGGTCGCTCTTCTGGAACTCGTAGGATCCGCTGTAGAACGTCTCGTCGCCGCTGCCTGAGCGGTAGCTCTGGCCGCCGAAGGCATGGCTGCAGCGCACGACGAGATATTCGATGTTCTCGGACGCGGTGGCATGGTCCGAAAGCGTCATCAGGGCGCCGGGGAACAGGCTCGGCGCATCGCCGGCGGCGTGGCGCCGGTCGTCCGGCGCCTGCTCGGCCTGGGCCCTGACGCGGGCGAAATGCTCGCCCTCGTCGCGCTTGATGTAGCTGCGCGGGTAGTCATACGCCTCATAGGACTTGGCCTTGTCGAAGCCGGCCTCGGCGCGAGCCGTCAGATCGGAGCCCGATTGCTGGAAGTCGTAATCCTTCAGCTCGATCTTGCCGGTGCGCAGCCGGCGCATCGTCGACCAATGCGTCATGTGCTCGATATGGCGCGGCATCCGGCTGCTCGGCGGCATCACCGGATAGGACGTCCCGGCCCCTGCGAAGGTCGGCTGGGCGGCGGCCTGGACGGGGTCGTGCGAGGAGCGCGAATCCGCGAGCACCAGCTTGTGGTCGCCGTCGACATGCTTGAAATAATAGTAGATTCCATACTGCTCCATCAGCCGCAGGACGAAGTCGAGATCGGTCTCCCGGTACTGGACGCAGTAGTCGATCGGGGCGAGCCGATCGCTGGTGCGGTCCTCGAAGCTCGCGCTCTCCTCCTTGGCGAAGATCTGCTTGATGATCTCGATCGCCGTCTTGTTCTTGAAGATGCGGCAGTCGGCCCGCTGGGACAGGAGCCAGAGCCAGGGCCGCAGCGTGAACCGGTACTGATGAAGATCGTGCTCCTTGCCGACCCATTGAGCGTCGACCAGCGTGCCGTTGAAGATCCGCGTGCCGCCGTTCTTGAGCGTCATCGTGATCGAGCATTTCTGGCTCATGATGCTCTGAAGGTCGGCGTTCTCAGTCGTGCTGCTGGCGTCAACCTGGAAAGTAAAGAGTTCGCTCAAGCCCTCTGAGGCTTCGAACTGTGTCAGTGTTAAGGCATCTTGACCTAAAGGCGTCGTAAACGACGCAGTTCTTTGCAGCTGTCGAAGATCGGCGCTCATCAACGAAACCTCGCGGTTCTCAATGCCATTTTATTATTGACGGGGCGGATGGCGCGAGTCATGGTGTGCGCCTTCAATCTTAAACGCCCGCGCGAAGCTAAACAGGAGGGGGACCATGCGCAAGCAACCCGCGATTACAGCCGTCGCCATCCTCGCCGCCGGTCTTTATGTGCTGGCGGCGCCGGTTACGCAGGCGCAGACCTACAAGGCGGAGGATATCGTCAAGCATTTCGGCCCGGCGACGTCTCCTTTCGGCGCGACCCGCGGGCTGTGCATCGGCACCGAGGCCGACTGCAACAAGGCCGGCCATGCGGTGAAACCCGCCGCGGCGGCGGCCTTCGATCTCGTCGTGCGCTTCAGGTACAATTCCGACGTGCTCGAGCCCGAGGCGCGGGTCAATCTCGACGAATTCGCCAAGGCTCTGAAGACGCCGCAGCTCGGCGCCAGCCGCTTCGTGGTCGAAGGCCATACCGACGCCGCCGGGACGCCGTCCTACAATCTCGATCTCTCGGAGCGGCGCGCCCAGGCGGTGGTGAGCTATCTGCGCGAGCGCGGCGTCGATACGGCGAAGCTCGAGGCGCGCGGCTACGGCCAGACGAAGCCCGTCGTGGCCGATCCCTTCGCCGGCGAGAACCGCCGGGTCGAGACCCGGTTGCGGACGGAATGAGCGGGGCACGGGAACTCTTCCCCTGTGCCACCCGGCGGCCGGGCCGCCGCATGCGTAACCGGTGAGGGCGATGGCGTCTTTGAATTTCGCTGAGTTCGCGAAGGCGATCTCCGACGACGATCCCTGCGGGCCGGACCTCGAGGACGATCCCGACTTCATGAACGTCACGGCGCGGCTCGAGGTCGCGCTGCCGACGCAGTATTTCCGCCGCGACGAGGACGGGCGGCAGGTCGCGTTCGACCGCAGCGGTATCGAATTTCCTGCCGCCTTCTCGGACATGGGCAAGCTCCTGGAGCGCTCGCGCGACCTCAGGGTGCTGGTGCTGGGCGGCAAGCTCGCGATCCTCAACCGCGACGTGCCGGGTTTCGCGGACTGTCTAACGACCATCGCGACGCTCCTCGCGCAGCACTGGGAGGCGGTGCATCCGCGGGCGCCGGACGGTGACCACATCATGCGCGAGGTCGCGCTGCAGAGCCTCGACGAATTGCCGACGGTGGTGCTGCCGCTGCAGCATGCGCCGCTCTTCGTGAGCCGGCGCATCGGGCCCTTCGCCTTCCGCAGCCAGCTCGTGGCGACGGGCGAGACCAAGCTGGTCGAGGGTGAGCAGCATCCCGACCAGGGCATGATCCAGGCGGCGCTGGCCGATATCGACATCGACGACCTCACCGCCACGCTCGCCCGCGTCCGCGCGATCGCGGAGGCGCTTGCCGGCATCCGTGCGATCTGGCTGGAGAGGGTGGGGGCCGATCATGCGCTCAGCTTTCCGCGCCTGTCTGCGCTCGTCGATCAGATCGTCGCCTTCCTGGATGCTGCGGTGGCCCGGCGCGTCCCCGGCCACCAGCCGGTGCCGGGGGCGGATCTGGCGCCCGGCGCGGTTGCTCCGGCAGGCAGTTCCACTGTCGCGCCAGGGGCCTGCGGCAGCATCCTCCAAGTGAAGGATACGTTGGCTGCGTGCCTCGGCTACTTTCGCCGCATGGAACCTTCCAGCCCGGCGGTTCTCCTGATCGGCCAGGCGCAACAACTGATCGGCAAGTCCTTGATCGAGGTCATTCAGATCATGTTTCCGGAGCATCTCGGCCAGGCCGTGCTGGAGATCGGCGACCGGACGCGATTCCGGCTGCCGCTGGAGCGCCTGAGCGCCCCGGATGAGTCGGCGGACGAGGACGGCTATGACGAGTCTTCCTACGACGCGTCGGAGGAAGAGACATTCGACGAGTCCGACGCCGAGGCGCAGGGCGACGACGGGGATGGCGAGACCGACGGCGAGACGGCCAGGGCCGCGTCGCCGCCCGGGCCGCAGGCCCTCTACGTCGCCAGCCGTGCCGAGGCGGTGGCGGGGATGCGGGCGGTGGCGGCCTTCTATCGCCAGGTCGAGCCGTCGCATCCGACGCCGCTGCTGATGGACAAGGCCTGCGCGCTGGCGCAGCAGGATTTCATGGCCCTGCTCGGCGACATTCTGCCGGAGATGGCGGTGATGCCGGAGACAGAGAATTAGGGCGTTTTTTGCGTATTCCGCTTGAACCCACCGCGGGTCTGGCGCGACTATATCGACAGAAGGCAAGAACGGTTACGGTGTCGCGTTACATCGGCGTGACGCAACTGCAGAGGGGCTGGTAACATGGCCGGAGATTCAGGTCAGAAGTTCATTCGCCGCAACAGGCCGCCGCGGGTCCACATCACCTATGAGGACCCTTACAACGCGGAGCAGAAGATCGAGCTGCCCTTCGTCATGGGCGTGATGGCCGATCTGTCGGGCAATGCGGCCGGCGTCGAAAAGCCGGAGATTTCCCAGCGCAAGTTCCTCGACTTCGACATGGACAATTTCGACCAGCGCATGGCGGCGATCGAGCCGGGCGTCGCCTTCGCGGTGCCCAACAAGCTGGGCGATGGCGGCGACAAGATGTCGGTCGCACTGAAATTCTCCAAGTTCGACGATTTCAACCCGGCCGCCGTCGCCCGCCAGATTCCCGCGATGGCCAAGCTGCTGGAGGCGCGCGAACAGCTCGCCAATCTGGTGCGCTTCATGGACGGCAAGATGGCCGCCAGCGACCAGGTCAAGGCGCTGCTGGCCGACCCGCAGCTGATGGCCGCGCTGAAGGACAGGCTTGGCGACAAGCCGTCCGACAGCACCCCGTCCGAAGAGACCAAGTGAGCGAGGCGGCAATGGCAGCGGAAGCACAATCCCAGCAGCCCGGCGCAGTCGGCGAGACGCGCGACGTCGAGGAGTTCGCCTCGGTCCTGAAGCAGAGCTTCAAGCCCAAGACCGAGCGCGCCGCGACCGAGGTCGAGGCCGGCATCGCGACCCTGGTCAACCAGGCGCTGGCCGACTCGACGCTGATCAAGAACGACGTGCTCGACACGATCGAGGAGATGATCGCGCGGCTCGACGCCAAGCTGACCGAGCAGATGAACGAGGTGCTGCACGCGCCGGAGTTCCAGAAGATCGAGAGCGCCTGGCGCGGGCTGAACTATCTGGTCTTCAACTCGGAGACCGACGCGCAGCTCAAGATCAAGGTGATGAACGTCTCGAAGAACGAGCTGTATCGGAACCTGAAGACCTATCCCGGCGCGCGCTGGGACCAGAGCCCGCTGTTCAAGCAGGTTTACGAGCAGGAGTTCGGGCAGCTCGGCGGCCAGCCCTTCGGCTGCCTGATCGGCGACTATCACTTCAGCCACGTGCCGACGGACGTGCAGCTGCTGCGCGACCTCTCCAAGGTCGCGGCGGCCGCCCACGCCCCCTTCTTCGCCGGGGCCGATCCGACGCTGATGGGGATGGACACCTGGACGGAGCTGTCGAACCCGCGCGATCTGAGCAAGGTCTTCGACACGCCCGACTACGCGGCCTGGAAGGGCCTGCGCGACGCGGCCGACTCCCGCTATGTCGGCCTGTGCCTGCCGCGGGTGCTGTCGCGGGTTCCCTACGGCGCCAAGTCGGAGCCGGTCGAGGAGTTCGCCTATGAGGAGGACACCGACGGCCACACGGGCGAAAAATACGCCTGGATGAACGCGGCCTATGCGATGGCCGTGAACATCAACCGCGCCTACAAGGAATATGGCTGGTGCACGCGCATCCGCGGGGTGCAGTCGGGCGGCGAGGTCCTGAACCTGCCGACCCACACCTTCCCCACCGATGATGGCGGCGTCGACCTGAAATGCCCGACCGAGATCGCGATCAGCGACCGGCGCGAGGCGGAACTGGCCAAGTCCGGCCTGATCCCGCTGATCCACCGCAAGAACACCGACAAGGCCGCCTTCATCGGCGCCCAGTCGCTGTACAAGCCCAAGTCGTTCTCGGGCCCCGACGGGGTGGCCGCGACGGCGTCCGACAACCTGTCGGCACGGCTGCCCTACATGTTCGCGGTCTCGCGGTTTGCGCACTACCTGAAGTGCATGGTGCGCGACAAGATCGGTTCCTACAAGGAAAAGGAGCCGCTGCGGCGCTGGCTGCAGGAGTGGATCACCGACTATGTCGACGGCGATCCGGTCAATTCCAGCGAAGAGACGAAGGCGAGGCGCCCGCTCTCCGATGCGCGCATCGACGTCTTCGAGGACGAGGAGAACCCCGGCTACTACTCGGCCAAGTTCTATCTCCGGCCGCATTTCCAGCTCGAGGGCATGGATATCGGCCTGAGCCTGGTCTCACGCCTGCCAGCTCCCAAGACCTGACCGCCACCTGACCAGTCGGTGACGTCAGCCCAGAAGGCCTCAGGCGCCCGTGTCGTTCGCGACCGGGCGCACAGGAGAACTGCGTCCAGTATCCGGGTTTCCAGACCGAATAATCCTTTCTTTTCAAACCAGAGGAGATCATCATGGCTACCGACTTCATTCTCGAGATCGACGGCATCAAGGGCGAAAGCCAGGACAAGAAGCTCAAGGACATGATCGAGGTCGACTCGTTCTCCTGGGGTGTGAGCAATGGTGGCTCCCATGCGTCGGGCACCGGCGGCGGCGCCGGCAAGGCGAACTTCCAGGACATCCACTTCACCTCGTCGGTCGGCAAGGCCTCGCCCACGCTCGCGCTCTCCTGCGCCAACGGCAAGCACATCTCCAAGGCGGTGCTCCATGTCCGCAAGCAGGGCGAGGACCAGCAGGAATACTACACCATCACCCTCGAGGACCTGCTGGTGTCGAGCTACCAGTCCGGCGACGCCGCCGGTGGCACCACGGTCCCCACCGACCAGTTCTCGCTGAACTTCGCCAAGATCAAGTACGAGTACAAGCCGCAGAAGAAGGACGGCACGCTCGACGCTCCGGTCACCATGACCTGGGATCTGAAGAAGAACGCCAAGTGAGACCGGCGGCGGACCGGGTTGCCGGTCCGCCGTTTCGCACTGGCCGTTGCGGAGGCTTTCCGCAACGGCCATCCTGCGTTTCCAGGCCATCGACGGGGTGTGCGAGCGGCATGCTGCACGGGATACCATGAACGGCACGCTGACGAAGAAGCGGCTGCGCCCACCGCTGATGTTCGCCTTCCGCGAGGCGCATCAGGAGAAGGACGCGCAGGTCGCACTCGACCTGCGCGATGCCGGCGGCGAGCGCGTCATCGCCAACCGGCGGGCGGCGCCGCGCGCCGCGATCACCGAGCCCAAGCTGCGCCGCGAGATCGCCGTCGATCTCGACGCCCTCGTCAACACGATCAATCTGGGCTCCTCGGTCGATCTGTCGCGCTACGAGCATGTCCGCAAGTCGATCCTGAACCATGGCTTCCCCGATCTGACGAGCCGCTCGATCGACGAGCACCGGGTCGATCTGATCGCGAAGGACATGGTGGCGGCGCTGCTCGGCTACGAGCCGCGGCTGATCCGCAACTCGATCGCGGTCGAGCGCGATCACTCGCTCGACCGCGCCGAGCTCAAGGTCCGCTTCCTGGTCCGGGCCGACCTCAATTGCGAGCCGCTCAACGTGCCCGTCGAATTCGTCGCCGATCTCGAGCTCGACACCGGCAAGATGGCGATCAGGAACCGGTAGGGGCGATGCACCAGGAGTTTCTCGACCTCTACAATCAAGAGCTCCGCCTCTTCATGGAGCACTCGAAGGAATTCGCCGAAGAGTATCCGGGCATTGCCGAAAGGCTGGGCGGGCTCGTCGGTGACCGGATGGACCCGATGGTGGGGGGGCTGCTGGAAGGAGCGGCCTTCCTGGCGGCGCGGGTCCAGCTCAAGCTGAAGCACGAATTTCCCGAGTTCACCAACAACCTGATCGAGCAGCTGCTGCCGAACTATCTGGCGCCGACGCCGTCGGCGCTGCTCGCCGGCATCCGGCCACCCTTCTCGGATCCGGGCCTGCGCGAGGGCGTGACGATCCCGCGCGGCGCCTATCTCGACGCGACCTATCTCGAGCGCGAGCGCCGCGTCGCCTGCCGCTACCGGCTCGGGGCGGCGGTGACGCTCTGGCCCTTCGACATCGCGGCCGCCGAGTACATTCCCGCGCCGGGCCCGCTGCAGGCGCTCGGGCTCTCGACCGACCGGCGCGCGCTGTCGGGGTTGCGGTTGTCGCTGGTCCACCGGACCATGAGCGATCCCGAGCAGGAGCCGACGGCGGCGCAGGCGCTGAAGATGCCGACGAGCTGGTTCTCGGGCTGCCGCTGCAAGGACCTGACCGTCCATCTGCTCGGGGCCGAGGCCGATGCGGTGGCGCTCTACGAGCAGCTCTTCTCCGATTGCGTCGGCATCTATTTCCGCCATCTCGACGAGTTCGGTGATCCCGTGATCACGCCCGCCGACGGGGTTTCGCTGGAGCAGCTGGGCTTCGGCGAGGACGAGGCGCTGCTGCCCGGCGACACGCGGGTCTTCCGCGGCTTCGATTTGCTGCGCGAGATGTTCTGGTTCCCGCGCAAGTTCCTCGGCTTCCGGCTCGACGGGCTGGCGCGGATCATGCCGAAGCTGACGGCGAAGGCCGTCGACGTGATCTTCGTCTTCGACGAGGTCAACATCCGGCTGGCCGCGGCGGTGCAGAAGCCGATGTTCGGGCTCTACGCCGCGCCCGCGATCAACCTGTTCGAAAAGACGCTGGACCGCATGCCGGTCAAGACCAACCAGCACGAGTTCCATGTCGTGCCCGACCGCAGCCGGCAGCTCGACTACGAGCCGCACAGCATCCTCTCCGTTCACGCCCATTATGTCGGCGGGCGGGAGAAGCAGCCGGTGCACCCGCTCTATTCCTCGCCGGAGGGCGCCTCGCCGACGCATGGGCTGCTCTACACGCAGCGCCGGCTGCCGCGGCGGCGCTCCGCCGCCGAGCGGCGGCTCGGCCGGGCCTCGGACTATACCGGCACGGACATGTTCATCTCGCTGGTCGAGCCGGCGGGCGTGACCGAGGCGACCTCGGTGGCGGAGCTCAGCGTGCGGGCGCTCTGCTCGAACCGGCATCTGCCGGAGCATCTGCCCACCGGCGAGGGCGGCGCCGACTTCCGGCTGATCGACAATGTGGCGCTCGATGTCGCCTGCCTGTCGGGGCCGACACCGCCGCGCGAGCCGATCGTCTCGCAATTGCGGCTGCGCTCGGAAACGGCGAGCACGGGCGTCGTCACCTGGCGGCTGATCAACCTGCTCAGCCTCAACCATCTCGGCCTCGTCCAGCGCGGGGCCGGCGAGAATGCGGAGGCGCTGCGCGAACTGCTCTCGCTCTTCGCCGACCTCGCCGACAGCGCCACCGAGCGGCGCATCCGTGGCATCAAGAGCGTCGACAGCCGTCCCGTGGTGCGGCGGTTCCCGCAGCGGGCGGGAACGGGTGCAGCGCGCGGGCTCGAGATCACCGTCGTGCTCGACGAGAAGGCCTTCGAGGGCTCGGGCGTCTTCCTGCTCGGGGCTGTCCTCGATCGCTTCTTCGCCGAATATGCGGCAATGAACCATTTCACCCAGACGGTCATCCGCACCGTCGAGCGCGGCGAGGTGATGCGCTGGCCGCCGCGCGCCGGATCGAGGCGGATCCTGTGACAGACAGCGCCCCCCTGCAGCGCGAGCCGAGCTACGCCGAGCAGCTCCAGGAAGAACCGTGGCGCTTCGATTTCTATGCGGTGATGCGCCGGCTGGAGCGCAGCTTTCCGGAGCGGGGGCGGATCGGCGAGGTCGCGGCGCGGCGGGACGAATATGTCGCGCTGGGCGAGCAGGCCTTCCTCGATTTCGCGGCCTCGACCATCGCCCAGGCCGACCGGGACGGGCAGGGGCGCTTGCGCCTCTTCGTCAAGTTCCTCGGCCTGCTCGGGCCGCAGGGCGCGCTGCCGCTGGCCACCACCGAGGAGAGCTATCACTGGCAGCTCGCCCGCGACGACGCCTTTCCGCGCTTCCTCGACATCTTCAACCACCGCTTCCTGCAGCTGTTCTTCCGGGCCTGGGCGGATTCCCGGCCCGTGGCGCAGCACGACCGGCCGGAGCGGGACCGGTTCGCGGCCTATGTCGGCAGCCAGATCGGGCTGGGCTCGGCGCCCTATCTCAACCGCGACAGCGTGCCCGACGCGGAGAAGCTCGCCCATGCCGGGCTGATCGGCGCCCAGGCGAAGTCGGCCTCGCGGCTGCGCGGGCTGCTGGCCGGGCTGTTCAAGGCGGAGGTCGAGATCGAGCAGTTCGTCGGCATGCGGCTGGTCTTCGACCCGGCCGACCGGACGCGGCTCGGCAGCCGCCATTGCACGCTCGGCGGCGACGCACTGCTGGGCGCCAGCGTCTACAGCGTCGAGGACAAGTTCCGGATCTGCATCGTCGCGCGTGATCTCGATGAGTTCTCGCGCTTCCTGCCCAGCGGCGACCGCTGCGAGAAGCTGGCGGACGCCGTCTTCTTCCATCTCGGCGAGGCTTTCGAGTGGGATGTCGAGCTCGCCCTGCCGGTCGGCCAGGTCAAGCCGGCGCGGCTTGGGCAGTTCGGCCAGCTCGGCTGGACGAGCTGGATGTCGCCGAACTGGAATGCCCCGCCCGGTGCGCTGCGCCGCGACGCCCGTTTTCATCCCGCTGAGCGCCTGCGCGAGCAACGCAGCCGGGCGGGTTCGAACCACACCACCCGACAATCCTGACGCCCGAGGAGACCATCATGGCCGACATCAGTCTCGAAGCCGTCACAGGCAAGCTCAACCGGGTCGGCTATGAGGCCTTCATCCAGGCGCTGCGGCAGGCGAAGGGCGCGGGCAACCGCAATGTCGAGCTGGCGCACTGGCTGGCGCAGATCCTGCTGCGGCCCGCGACCGATATCGGCCTGACGGCGCAGCATTACGGCCTCGACATGGGCAAGCTCGCTGGCGATATCGGCGGCGTCATCGAGGGCTTCCGCAAGAACGAAACGGAGATGCCCGGCGTCGCCAACAACATCGTCGACGGGCTCGACCGCGGCTGGCACTACGCCACCCTGTTCTTCGGCGAGACGCAGATCCGCACCGGCCATGTGCTGGTGGCGATCCTGAAGTCGAACGATCTGCGCCGCGTGCTGACCGGAATCTCGAAGGAGTTCGGCAAGATCCCGGTCGACGAACTCGCCGCCGGCCACGCCAAGATCTGGGAGGCCTCGGAGGAGGAGAACCTGCGGCCGATGGACGGCTCGGGCCTTCGGGCGGCGGGCACGCCCGGCGCCGAGGCCGCCGAGGGTGCCAAGGGAACCACCGCGCTCGACCGCTTCTCGCAGGACCTTACGGCCAAGGCGCGCACGGGCACGATGGACCCGATCCTCGGCCGCGACGACGAGATCCGCCAGGTCATCGACGTGCTGATGCGCAGGCGCCAGAACAACCCGATCCTCACCGGCGAGGCCGGCGTCGGCAAGACGGCGATCGCCGAGGGCTTCGCCCAGCGCGTGGCCTCGGGCGACGTGCCGCCGCCGCTCAAGGGCGTGCGCGTCTGCGCGCTCGACATCGGGCTGATGCAGGCCGGCGCCTCCATGAAGGGCGAGTTCGAGCAGCGCCTGCGCTCGGTGATCGACGAGGTCCAGTCCTCGCCGACGCCGGTGATCCTGTTCATCGACGAGGCGCATACGCTGATCGGGGCGGGCGGAGCGGCCGGCACGGGCGATGCCGCCAATCTGCTCAAGCCTGCGCTGGCGCGCGGCACGCTGCGGACCATCGCCGCGACGACCTGGTCGGAATACCGGCAGTATTTCGAGAAGGACCCGGCGCTGACCCGGCGCTTCCAGCCGGTCAATGTCGACGAGCCCGATGTGGCGCGCTGCTGCACCATGCTGCGCGGGCTGATCGGCCCGATGGAGAAGCACCACAAGGTGCGCATTTCGGATGCCGCCATCGTTGCGGCCGTGACGCTGTCGCATCGCTACATCCCGGCGCGGCAATTGCCCGACAAGGCGGTCAGCCTGCTCGACACGGCCTGCGCCCGCGTCGCGATCAGCCAGAGCGCGACCCCGGCCGCGATCGAGGATGCGCGCGTCGCCCTCGCCGCGCTGGCGCAGGAGAAGGCCGCGCTGACGGCCGATCAGGATCTCGGCGGCGACACCGCCAAGCGCCTGGCCGAGATCGAGACCGAGACCGCCGAAGGCCAGGAAAAGCTCGCCGCGCTGGAGGCTGCCTGGGCGAACGAACTCGCCATCGTCGAGGAAATCAAGGCGCTGCGGGCGAAGCTCGCCGAGACGCCGGCCGCGGCCGCCGATCCGAAGGTCGAGGTCGCGCAGCAGGTCGCGGCCGAGGAAGCCGGCGCCGAGGCGCCGCCCGTGGCCGAACCGGCTCCCGACGCTGCCCCTGACCCGACGGCGGCGCGCGAGGCGCTGGCGGCGAAGTTCGCGGCGCTGTCGGAGATCGACCCGGCGCAGCGCATGATCTACGCCCATGTCGACGAGCAGTCGGTCGCCTCGGTGGTCTCCGACTGGACCGGGATCCCGGTCGGCCGCATGGTCGCCGACGAGATCGAGACGGTACTCAAGCTCGCCGAGACGCTCAACAAGCGCGTCGTCGGCCAGGATCACGGGCTGGCGATGATCGCCCGGCGCATCGAGACCAACCGCGCCAAGCTCGACAATCCCAACAAGCCGATCGGCGTGTTCATGCTCTGCGGCCCGTCGGGCGTCGGCAAGACCGAGACGGCGCTGGCGCTGGCCGAGCAGCTCTATGGCGGCGAGCAGAACGTCATCACCATCAACATGTCCGAGTTCCAGGAGGCGCACACCGTCTCGACGCTGAAGGGCGCGCCTCCCGGCTATGTCGGCTATGGCGAGGGCGGGCGGCTGACGGAAGCCGTGCGGCGCAAGCCCTATTCGGTCGTCCTGCTCGACGAGATCGAGAAGGCGCATCCGGACGTCCACGAGCTGTTCTTCCAGGTCTTCGACAAGGGCGTGATGGAGGACGGCACCGGCCGGCGCATCGACTTCAAGAACACGCTGATCATCCTGACCTCGAATGTCGGCACCGACGAGATCATGGGGATGGCCTCAGACCCGGCGCAGCGCGCCGACCCGGAGGCGATCGCGGTGGCGCTGCGTCCGGCGCTGCTGCGGGTGTTCCCACCGGCCCTGATCGGGCGCCTGGTGACGATCCCCTATTACCCGCTCTCGCCGGAGATGCTGGGCGGCATCGTGCGGCTGCAGCTCGGCCGCATCGGCAAGCGCATCGCCGAGAACCATGGCGCCACCTTCGTCTATGACGACGCGGTCGTCGCGCACATCGTCGCCCAGTGCAACGACCCCGATTCCGGCGGGCGCATGATCGACAATATCGTCACCAACTCGATGCTGCCGGCGCTCTCGCGCGCGATCCTCGGCCTGCAGCTCGAGAAGAAGCCGCTCACAGAGGCGAAGGTCTCGGTCGAGAACGGGGCCTTCGCCTACGCGGTCTCGTGAACCGATCCGGGGTCTGCGCCGACCAAGGGCGGTGCGGTGACCGCGAGAGACGAAGCCAATGGCCTTTTCAGACTACGCCGACTGGTGGGACAAGCAGAAGCTGGAGACCGAGAAGATCCTCGGCGAATGGGTCGAGGACAATCCGCAATGGTGGGCGGTGACGCTCGCCACCGGCGTGCAGACCTCGATGGATCTGGGCGCCGGCTTCGTCGACGTGCTTCGTTTCGGCGAGGGCATCGCCGAAGGCGGGCTCGCCGGGGTCGGCAAGGATGCGCTGCGTCTCCTCGCCATCCTCGGTCCGCTCGGCAAGGCCGGCGGGGTGCTGTCGCGGCTGGTCCATCTGCAGCGGATCAGGCTCGCGGTGCAGGTCAAGGGCGTGAGCGGCCCCTGCACCTTCCAGGCGATCAACAACGCCATGTCGATCGCGCGAGGCCGCAACTACTTCATCACCGTGAAGGACATGGCGGCGGCGGTCGGCAAGCCGCTGAGTTCCCTGTCGACCAATGCGGCCGGGCGCACGCAGCTCGGCGCGCATGTCCAGCAGGCGCTGGATTTCCTGGTGTCCCAGGGCGTCAAGGTCACGCGGCTGAACCAGGCGCGCACGGTCAAGGACATCGTCCAGCTCGCGAGGAGCGAGGACGGCGTCATCGTCTTCGCCATCCGCTGCGTGGTGAAGACGCCGGCGGGCGCGCTCAGGGAGATCAACCACAGCGTCATCGCCGTGCGCGATGCCATGGGCATGGTCCGCTTCGCCGATTACGGCGGGAAGTACTTTCCCACGCTCGAACAGCTGGTGTCGCGCTGGGGCATGCTGGAGAAAAGCGGCATCGGCCTGATGCCCAAGCAGGCGGTGGGGGCGGTCGACGCCATGGCCTTCACCGGCCTGATGGAGGAAGGCATCGTCCTGCTGCAGGGCGCGGCCGTGCTGATCGCGGGGATGACGGCGATCGAGACCGCGGACGGCGTCGATTTCGCCGCGCCCGTCGTCGTCGCCGCCACATCGGTCCCGACCAAGGTCGATCCGGCTCCGCCGGAGGTGGTCAAGGGCAGCTTCGACGCGTTCAAGCAGCGCAAGCAGGGAAAGACCGTCATCCGTCTGCCGGAGATGGTGATCACCGCGGGCGAGAAGACCGCGCCGCGGCCAGACTGGCTGACGGGCGTGCAGTTCAGGCTCAACGCGCTGGGTTTCGGGGCCGGGCCGGTCGACGGCATCAAGGGTCCCAAGACGACGAAGGCCGTCAGGCTGTTCCAGGCGAGCTATCCGCCGCTGAAGATCGATGGCATCCCCGGCCCGCGGACGCAGGAGCGCCTGGTCGAGATCTGCGGGTTTTGACGGGCGGTGTCGGAGCGCGCCGCATCATCCGTATGACGGACCCGCCCGGTCCCGGGAAATGCGCTATCCTCTGCCGAGAAGGTCGGCAGGGAGAGGGTGGCGGATGTTGCAACCAGCGCGGCTGAAGAGCCGGTCGGGTCCGGAGGGCGGCGGCGAACGGCCGGTCGATCCGTCGCGCCCGGCGCCGCGGCGGCGTCCCTCGCGCGTCGGGCGCGTCGGCCGGATCATGGTCCTGCTGATCGCGCTCTGCGGGAGCGTCTGGTCCGGGGTCGCGACCTGGCTGCTCCACCAGGAGAAGGCGGTGGTGGCGGCGCTGCAGCAGGAACAGCAGGTGCTGAAGGCGAGCTATGACGAGCGCATGCGGGTGCTGACGCGGCGACTGGTCAGTTCGATCGCGACGCAACGCGCGCCGGGCACTGCTCCGCGCGAGGGCGGTGCCGACGACCAGCTCGCCGATCTGATCGCGCGGCAGATCGAGCTCGAGGCGCGGCAGAACCTTTTGGGCACGCTGACCGGCCAGGCGGTCGCGCCCGTCCTGCCCAACAGCGGCGCCCAGGCGCCGGGCGGGGCCGGCGGGCTCGCGGCGGTCGACCCCTTCCAGGGCAATATTCTCGATCGCATCAACCCCGCCGTCGTCGCCCCGCAGAAGCGCTTGGTAGCCGTGGCGCTGCGGGCGGAGGAGACCTTGCCACTGATCGAACGCATCGCGCTGTTCCAGCAATCACTCGACCGCATCGACCAGGCTCAAGGGCAGCAGGTTTCGGCACTGGGCCTGCGCCTCGCCGGCCGGGTGCAGGAGGTGAGGGCGGCGCTCGCCGATCTCGGGCTCGATGTCGGCAAGGTCCGGTTGCCCCCGGCCCGGCAGGCGATGGGCGGGCCGCTGATCCCGCTCTCGGTGACGATGCGCGCCGGCAGCTTCGAGCACCGCGTGCTGCAGCTCGGCGAGGCGCAGGCGACTTTCGGGCGCTGGCGCGAACTGGCGCAGATCGTGCCGCTGCGCCGTCCGCTCGATGGCGACGACAGCACGACCAGCAATTTCGGCATGCGCACCGACCCCTTCACCGGCGCGGCGGCGATGCATTCCGGCATGGATTTTCGCGGCGAGACGGGCACGCCCATCCGCGCCGCCGGCGCCGGCAAAGTGCTGCGGGCCGAGGTCGCGGGCGGCTATGGCAATCTCGTCGAACTCGACCATGGCAACGGGCTCACCACCCGCTACGCGCATCTGAGCGCCTTCGACGTGAAGCCTGACCAGATCGTCCCGCCCGGCGCGATCATCGGCAGGCTCGGCTCGACCGGGCGTTCGACCGGCCCGCATCTGCATTACGAGACGCGGCTGGCGGGCGAGGCGACCAACCCGCTGAAGTTCATCGAGATCGGCAACCGCCTGTCGCAGCCTTCGCTGCCGCCGGGTGTTCGCTGAGGGCTGCCGGGCCTGATGTTGACCCTCTGCCGTCATCCTGGGCGACCAAGGGTCGACCGGAATCCATCATCGGGCGGGACGTCGCCCGATGATGGATCCCGGCCTGCGCGGCTCCGCCGCTGGTCCAGGATGACGGTTTGGTTGGGCTCGCAACGGCTCAGGCGGCAGCCTGCTCCACCATGAAGGCCTGCAGTGCCTCCTGCTCGGACGCCGAGAGGCGCAAGCCCAGTTTGCTGCGGCGCCAGAGCACGTCGGCCGCCTGCTTCGCCCATTCCGCCCGCATCAGGTAGCGGACCTCGCGCTCATAGAGATCGGCGCCGAAATGGCGGCCGAGATCGGCGGGGCCGGTCGCGCCCTGCAGGATGTCGCGCGCCCTGGTGCCGTAGGCGCGCACCAGCCGCGCCAGCGTCGCCCGGGCGAGCCAGGGATGGGCGGCGGCCAGCGCACTCACCTGCGCTCCATAGCCCTCGACCGGGAAATCGCCGCCCGGCAGCGTGCCGGTGACGGTCCAGGTCGGGCGCGCCGCCCAGGTGGCATGGGGGCTAAGCTTCTCCAGCGCGGATTCGGCGAGGCGGCGATAGGTCGTGATCTTGCCGCCGAAGACGGAGAGCAGCGGTGCCTGGCCCTGCGGCGCGTCGAGCGTCAGGACATAGTCGCGCGTCGCCTCCTGCGCCTTGCTGGCGCCGTCGTCATAGAGCGGCCGCACGCCGGAATAGGTCCAGACGACAGAGGTTGGCGTCACCGGCTCGCGGAAATACTCGCTCGCGGCGGCGCAGAGATAGTCGATCTCCTCGGGCGTCGCCTTGGCGTCGGCGGGATTGCCGCGATAGTCGCGGTCGGTCGTGCCGATCAGGGTGAAGTCGCGCTCATAGGGGATCGCGAAAGTGATGCGCCCGTCGGCGTTCTGGAAGATGTAGCAGCGGTCGTGCTCATAGAGCCTGGGCACGACGATGTGGCTGCCCTGGACCATGCGGACGGCGGCCCTGGTGTTGGAGCGGACGACGCCGCCCAGCACGTCGCCGACCCAGGGGCCCGCCGCGTTGACCAGCGCCTTCGCCCGCACGCTGCGGCTCGTGCCGTCGGTCTCCGCGGTGATGCGCCAGAACCCGCCCTCGCGATCGGCCGAGACGACGCGGGCGCGGGTGTGGATCGCGGCGCCCTTGGCGGCGGCGTCCATGGCGTTGAGCACGACGAGGCGCGAATCCTCGACCCAGCAATCGGAATATTCGAAGGCGGTGGCGCCATCGTCCTTGAGGGGCCGGCCGGCGGCGTCCCGCGAGAGGTCGAGCGTGCGCGTCGCCGGCAGTTTCTTGCGGCCGCCGATATGATCGTAGAGAAACAGGCCGAGACGCAGCAGCCAGGCCGGGCGCAGGCCCTTGTGGTGCGGCAGCACGAAGCGCAGCGGCCAGATGATGTGCGGGGCGATGGCCCAGAGCCGCTCGCGCTCCATCAGCGCCTCGCGCACGAGCCGGAACTCGTAATGCTCGAGATAGCGCAGCCCGCCATGGATCAGCTTGGTCGAGGCCGAGGAGGTGGCGCTGGCGAGGTCGTCCTTCTCGAAGAGGACGACGGAGGCGCCGCGCCCCGCCGCATCGCGGGCGATTCCGCAGCCATTGATGCCGCCGCCGATGACGGCGAGGTCGTAGGTGGTTTCCGTCTCGGTCATGCGCAGATCAGGCCTTGTTGCTCTCGACTCCGCTCCATTCGGCGGGCTGGCTGGCCCCGAATGCCGCCGTCGGCACAGGCTGCTCCTTGCCGAGATCACCTGATGTGTCAACGCGACGAGACTGCGGCCCGCCGTCCCGGCTTGCGCGGGAGACCGGAGAACCCTCAGATGGCCAGGTCACGTCTTGTTCCCACCGGCTCCGGCCGAAAACGCTCTGGATTCCACGCCGCCATGACCGTCACCGATATCGCGACGCGGACCTATAACCATGGCTGGCGGCTCGATCCGATCATCTGCAGCCTGCTCGACACGGATTTCTACAAGCTGCTGATGCTGCAGATGATCCGCGCCTTCCATCCGCAGGTGGAGGTGACCTTCTCGCTGATCAACCGTTCCAAGCACATCCGCCTCGCCGACATCGTCGACGAGGTCGAGCTGCGCGCGCAGCTCGACCATGCCCGCTCGGTGCGCTTCACCAAGAAGGAGCTGATCTGGCTGGCGGGCAACTCGTTCTACGGCAAGAGGCAGATGTTCTCGCCGGAGTTCCTGGCCTGGCTCGCCGATTTCCAGCTGCCGGACTACGAGCTGCGCCAGGTCGACGGGCAGTACGAGCTGCATTTCGAGGGACCCTGGACCCATACGACGATGTGGGAGGTGCCGGCGCTGGCGATCATCAACGAGCTGCGGGCCCGGCGCGTCATGGTCGGGCAGAAGCGGTTCGCGCTCGATGTGCTCTATGCCCGCGCCAAGGCGAAGATGTGGGACAAGGTCGAGCGGCTGCAGAAGCTGCCGAACCTCAAGCTCTCCGATTTCGGCACGCGCCGCCGCCATGGCCATCTCTGGCAGCGCTGGTGCGTCGAGGCGCTGAAGGAGGGGCTGGGGCCGAAGTTCAGCGGCACCTCGAACGTGCTTCTGGCGATGGATGGCGATCTCGAGGCGATCGGCACCAACGCGCATGAGCTGCCGATGGTGCTGGCGGCGCTGGCCGAGAGCGACGCGGAGCTGCTGCGCGCGCCCTATCGCGTGCTCGACGAGTGGCGTCAGGTCTATGGCGGCAATCTGCTGATCGCCCTGCCGGACGCCTTCGGGACGACCGGCTTCCTGCGTCACGCGCCCGACTGGGTCGCGGACTGGACCGGCTTTCGCCCGGATTCGGCGCCGCCGATCGAGGCCGGCGAGGCGATCATGGCCTGGTGGCGCGAGCGCGGGCGCGATCCCCGCGAGAAGCTGCTGGTCTTCTCGGACGGGCTCGACGTGGATGCGATCGAACGGGTCTACCGGCACTTCGACGGCAAGGTCCGCATGGCCTTCGGCTGGGGCACGGATCTCACCAACGATCTCGTCGGCTGCCTGCCCGACGGTTCGCGCGCGCTCGACCCGATGTCGCTGGTCTGCAAGGTCACGAAGGCGAATGGCCGCCCGGCGGTGAAGCTCTCCGACAACCCCGAGAAGGTCTCCGGCGAGGGCGAGGCGGTGGCGCGCTATCGCCGGGTGTTCGGTGTCGCGGGCGCCTGAACCGCCCCGCCACGCAGCCAACCTTGCATCGCGCGTCAAAACACCCTAATGCGACCGCGCTTTCGGAAGGCCTCGCAGGGCCGGTGTCAGGAAACAGGGTGTCATGGCCAAAGAGAAATTCGCTCGCACGAAGCCGCATTGCAACATTGGAACGATTGGTCACGTCGACCATGGCAAGACGTCTTTGACGGCTGCGATCACGAAGGTTCTGGCGGAGTCGGGTGGGGCGTCGTTCACGGCGTATGACCAGATCGACAAGGCTCCGGAGGAGAAGGCGCGCGGGATCACGATCTCGACGGCGCATGTGGAGTACGAGACGGCTGCGCGTCACTACGCCCACGTCGACTGCCCCGGCCACGCCGACTATGTGAAGAACATGATCACGGGCGCGGCGCAGATGGACGGCGCGATCCTGGTCGTGTCGGCGGCCGACGGCCCGATGCCGCAGACCCGCGAGCACATCCTGCTGGCGCGCCAGGTCGGCGTTCCCGCGCTGGTGGTGTTCATGAACAAGGTCGATCTCGTCGACGACGCGGAGCTTCTCGAGCTGGTCGAGATGGAGATCCGCGAGCTTCTGTCGAAGTACGACTTCCCCGGCGACGACATCCCGATCACCAAGGGTTCGGCGAAGGTTGCGCTGGACAATGGCGACAAGGCGATCGGCCATGACGCGATCATCGCGCTGATGAAGACGGTCGACGAGTACATCCCGCAGCCGGCGCGTCCGCTGGACCTGCCGTTCCTGATGCCGGTCGAGGACGTGTTCTCGATCTCGGGCCGCGGCACGGTGGTGACGGGTCGCGTCGAGCGCGGCATCGTCAAGGTCGGCGAGGAAATCGAGATCGTCGGCCTGAAGGACACGGTCAAGACGACGGTCACGGGCGTCGAGATGTTCCGCAAGCTGCTGGACCAGGGCCAGGCGGGCGACAACATCGGCGCGCTGCTGCGCGGCACGAAGCGCGAGGACGTCGAGCGCGGGCAGATCCTCTGCAAGCCGGGCTCGGTCAAGCCGCACACGAAGTTCAAGGCCGAGGCCTACATCCTGACCAAGGAGGAGGGCGGTCGCCACACGCCGTTCTTCACGAACTACCGCCCGCAGTTCTACTTCCGCACGACGGACGTGACGGGCGTGGTGCATCTGCCGGAAGGCACGGAGATGGTGATGCCGGGCGACAACATCGCCATGGAAGTGCACCTGATCGTGCCGATCGCGATGGAGGAGAAGCTGCGCTTCGCCATCCGCGAAGGCGGCCGCACCGTCGGCGCCGGCGTGGTTGCTTCGATCATCGCTTGATTCAAGCGATCGCTGCAAAGCTTTGAAGGGGCGGCGGAAACGCCGCCCTTTTTTGTATCCGACGAGAGACCGGGTGCGATTTTCGACTTGAAAAGCGTGTGCGGTTGAGGCAAACCTCCGCCGACTACAGGGGTGTAGCTCAGTTGGTAGAGTACCGGTCTCCAAAACCGGTTGTCGTAGGTTCGAGCCCTACCGCCCCTGCCAGTTCCCTTCCATCGACCGGGGTGGGGACGGTTTGGCGCCCAGCGCGCCCTCGGTCGGCTTCCTGTCATGGAACAAACCTGTGTGGCGCACTCGCGTGTCGTGGCCGCGCCGGGTCGTGACCAGGTTCGGGGCCAGCCCGACGGCAGCCGGCAAAACCTCTTGGCGAACGCCTCGGGGCGTTGTAGAAGCCTTCTCACGACGGCGCGCGGCTCCCTGAGCCCCGCGCCGCGAATGTTTCAGGACGGCCGAATCGGCGCGGGCGAGAGCCGGGTGCCGGCGCGGAACCCGAGGTGACCCATGGCCAAGAGCAGCCCCTTCAGCTTCCTGCAGGACGTGCGCAACGAAGCGTCCAAGGTGACGTGGCCGTCGCGGCGCGAGACGCTGATCACCACCGGCCTCGTGCTGCTGATGGTGGTCGTCTCCAGCCTGTTCTTCTTCTTCACCGACACCATCATCCGCTGGTCGCTCGGCCTCATCCTCGGCGCCCGTTGAACGGAATCAAACACGTGAGCACCCGCTGGTACATCGTCCACGCCTATTCGAATTTCGAGAACAAGGTCGCGCAGTCGATCCGCGACCAGGCGGCGCAGCGCAATCTCGCCGACAAGTTCGATGAGGTGCTGGTCCCGACCGAGAAGGTCGTCGAGGTCCGCCGCGGCCGCAAGGTCGAAGCCGAGCGCAAGTTCTTCCCCGGCTATGTGCTGGTGAAGTGCGAAATGACGGACGAGGTCTACCACCTCATCAAGAACACGCCGAAGGTCACTGGCTTCCTCGGGGCCGACAAGGCCAAGCCGATGCCGATCCCCGAGAGCGAGGCGATGCGGATCAAGGGCCAGGTCGCGGAAGGCGTCGAGCGGCCGAAGCCGACGATCGTCTTCGAGATCGGCGAGCAGGTGAAGGTCGCGGACGGTCCGTTCGCCTCGTTCAACGGCGTCGTCGAGGATGTCGACCATGGCCGAGCCCGCCTCAAGGTCGCGGTCTCGATCTTCGGCCGCGCCACGCCGGTCGAGCTCGAATACGGGCAGGTCGAGAAGCTCTGACAGGTTGCCGCGCCGCGAGAGGGGTCTGAGTGTGACGCTACGTTAAGTTGGTTTTAAGGCGCCGATCCTTAGCGTCTTGGGCCAACAACAAGCGCGGTCACATGGTCTTCAAGCGGTTCAGAGCAACGGTTGGACAGCGCCTCGCGCTGTGGAGCATCGCTCTCGGATGCGTCGTCGCGCTCTTCATCGCCAACGAGTTCGTCGCCTCTGGCCGAATGGAACGTCTTGGCGCTGAACTCTCCGCCAACAGCCACGCGCTGTCGCGGATCGAGGAAGCGTCGGCGTTGTTTGCGAAAATCCACTCTCTCGCCGACGATTCTCCCACCCGCACGGAAGACTGGGCCCTCGTCGACGAGATTGCGAAGGCGATGACCACGATCGCCACCGCTGCCCATGGCCAGGTGCGCGAGCGCGCGCTGCAGGCGGACGCGCTGCTTAGCGAGGCCCGTGAGCAGGCCGGCACGACTGCGGGGCAGAAGCTGATGCGGCAGTGGCCGACGGTGCATGAGGACATGCATCTGGCCCTGAACAAGGCCCTGGTCGACATCACCGCAAGGCTCAAGGCCCAGACCGCGCATGCGGATCGTATCGAGAGCTGGCTCGGCGCTGCGTGTCTCCTGCTGCTGGCGCTGAGCGTGACCCTCGAATACCGCTGGCTGGTCAGGCCGATCATCGACATGGCACGCGTGCTGCGGCAGGGGAATGGCGACGCGGCCGGGCTTGGCCGCGTCGCCGCACGACGCGACGAAATCGGCGCGCTGGCGCGCGCGATTCTCGTCTATATGCGCCAGCAGAGGGCCGGCGAAGAGGCCGCTGCCCGGCGGATGGCTGAAATGACGGATGAAATCCGTCTCCGGGAGCAGGTGCAGGCGCAGAACCACGCCTTCCAGGACCAGATTGCCGCCATTGCAGCGGCACTCGAGGCGCACGCGCTGCGGATGTCGGAGGCCGCAAGGGAACTCGGTGGGCTGTCGACCGAGGTGGACCGGCGCGCCAACACGGCAGCCCAGTCGACCCAGAGCGTGGCTGCGCATGTCGAAGATGTCGCGGCGACGATCGGCGCCGTCACGCAACTGCTGCGCAATGCAGCCGGCGAGGCGCAGCGCAGTGCGGAGGTGAGTGTCGGCGCCAAAGTGCTGGTCGGGGAGGCCAGGGCCGATACCGAGGCGCTGCGCGAGGCCGTCGCGACCATATCGAGCATCATCGACATCATCTCCTCGGTCGCCAGCCAGACCAATCTGCTGGCGCTCAACGCGACGATCGAGGCTGCGCGTGCGGGGGAGAGTGGCCGTGGCTTTGCTGTCGTCGCCTCGGAGGTGAAACTGCTCGCTCAGCGCACGGCGCAGGCGGCGTCCGAGGTGCAGGGCGGGCTCGACCTGATCGGGGTCGCGGCGGAGCGCATCACGTCGCGGGTCGTGGCGCTGGTCGAATCGGTCGACGATGTCGAGGTTGCGGCCGATTCGATCGCCAGTCTGACACGGCAGCAGGAGGGACACTCGGCCACGATCGCGCACAGCACCGGCAAGACCGCGGCCGATGTCCGGCAGGTGGCGGAGCAGGTGCAGCAGGTGGCCCGGATGATGGAGCGGTGGCGCGAGACGGCGGATGCGGCGATGTCGGCCTCGGCCGATCTGGACCGGCAGGCGACGGGCCTGCGCGACGTTGTCGATTGCTTCATCGTCCAGTCCCGAGCCCAGGCCTGAGCCGGGCGCCGGCAGCGCTCCGTCGCTGCGGCCGACACCGCAGCGACGCGGAAACGGGGCTTCCCCTCCGCCGCCTTCTGTGCCATAGGCCCCACCTCACTTGCGTGGGAGGCATGCCGGTCGCCAGCCGGATCACCCTGCCGCACCACGCTCTGCAACATCCCGACCCCGGGCGGATCTGATCCGCGGGCGGGACGTCGTCGTTCCGATCGGCATCGGGGCAGGCGGCAGGAGCAGCCATCATGGCGAAGAAGATCACGGGCTACGTGAAGCTTCAGGTTCCGGCGGGCGCGGCCAATCCGTCGCCGCCGATCGGTCCGGCGCTGGGTCAGCGCGGCCTCAACATCATGGAATTCTGCAAGGCCTTCAATGCGAAGACCGCGCAGATGGAGAAGGGCATGCCGATCCCGGTGATCATCACCGCGTATCAGGACCGCTCCTTCACCTTCGAGATGAAGCAGCCGCCGGTCTCGTACTGGCTGAAGAAGGCCGCCGGCCTGACCTCGGGTTCCAAGACCCCGGGCCGCGGCGGCAATGTCGGCAAGGTCACCGCCGCGCAGATCAACGAGATCGCCGAGAAGAAGATGGCCGATCTCAACTGCGACAGCGTCGAATCCGCAGCGTCCATGATCAAGGGCTCCGCCCGGTCGATGGGCCTGGAAGTCGTGGGCTGAGGGGGCGAAGATGGCACATATCGGAAAGCGCGTGGTCAAGGGCCGTGAAGGCATCGACCGCACCAAGCTGTACCCCCTGACCGAGGCCGTCGGCCTGGTGAAGGAGCGGGCGACCGCCAAGTTCGACGAGACCGTCGAGGTCTCGATGAATCTGGGCGTCGATCCGCGTCACGCCGACCAGATGGTCCGCGGCGTCTGCAACCTGCCGAACGGCTCGGGCCGCGTCCTGCGCGTCGCCGTGTTCGCCCGCGGCGCCAAGGCCGAGGAGGCCAAGAAGGCCGGTGCCGACATCGTCGGTGCGGAGGACCTGGTCGAGATCGTCCAGAAGGGCACGATCGACTTCGATCGCTGCATCGCGACCCCGGACATGATGCCGCTGGTCGGCCGTCTCGGTAAGGTGCTGGGCCCGCGCGGCCTGATGCCGAACCCGAAGGTCGGCACGGTCACCATGGACCTGACGACCGCGGTCGCGGCGTCCAAGGGCGGTTCGGTCGAGTTCCGCGTCGAGAAGGCCGGCATCGTGCATGCCGCCGTCGGCAAGGTCTCGTTCTCGGCCGAGAAGCTGGCCGAGAACATCAAGGCCTTCGCCGACTCCGTCGCCAAGGCGAAGCCGGCCGGCGCCAAGGGCACCTATATCCAGCGCGTCGCGATCTCGTCGACGATGGGTCCGGGCGTCAAGATCGAGCCGAACACGGTTCTCGGCGGCTGATGCCGCTGCGCGCTTCGGCCGGCTCTGCGCCGTCCGAAGCGTCCCGGCCCCGGAGACGGCGGCCGGCCGCGGAGCCTCCCTTGCGGAGTTCCGCAGGATGCCACTTGGCAGAGGCAGACGAAGGCGCTATGACGCCCGCCTGTTTCCATAAGTGATGTGGGCTCCGGCGTGCTCGTCGCGCAGGGGTCCGTTTCGCGTTTTTCGGCGGTTCGCCGCCGAAAGATGGGTGTTTGGGGTGCGGCGAGCGATCGTCTGACCCGAATCGCCCAGTCCTGTCTGAGACTGCAGGTGCATCGAAGGCTTCGGCCCGAGGGCATAATTTCGCCAAGAGGCCTGCATAGACGGTGCAAGAGCTCGAAGGGGGTCGCGAGACCCCGAAGACGGTTCGAACCATCTCGCCCGATCACGGCTTCGCGCCGGAGAGGGGACAGGGCACTGAGCGTCGCCCCGACGATGCACCGGTGTCAACCGGGGCTTCGAAGGAGCGGCAGTGCAACCGGCGGCGAGCCCTTACAGGCCTGCCGCCTACCGGAGAGAGCCCAGTGGATAAAGCGGCAAAGACAGATGCCGTCGCGACGCTGAACGCGGTGTTTGCGAACACCTCGGTCGTCGTCGTGGCCCACTATGCGGGTTTGACGGTGGCCCAGTTCCAGAAGCTTCGTCGCGAGATGAAGGCCAATGGCGCCACCGTGAAGGTCGCAAAGAACCGGCTGGCCAAGATCGCTCTTGAAGGCACCGACGTCGCGTCCATCAGCAACCTGCTGACGGGTCCCACCCTGATCGCCTATTCCAACGATCCGGTCGCGGCGCCGAAGGTCGCCACCGCTTTCGCCAAGGAGAACGACAAGCTCGTCATCCTCGGCGGCGCGATGGGCAAGACCGCCCTGAACCCCGATGGCGTCAAGGCTCTGGCCACGATGCCCTCGCTCGACGAACTGCGCGCCAAGCTGCTCGGCCTCCTGCAGGCCCCGGCAACGAAGATCGCCCAGCTCTCGACCGCACCGGCTGCCAAGCTGGCGCGCGTGTTCCAGGCATATGCCGACAAGGATGCGGCCTGATCCAGGCCAGTTACCCCTGATATCGTTCGAACCTCTTACCTATATAGGAGCCTACAATGGCTGATCTGACCAAGCTCGTCGACGAGCTCTCCTCGCTGACCGTCCTCGAGGCGGCCGACCTCGCCAAGATGCTCGAAGAGAAGTGGGGCGTCTCCGCCGCTGCCGCCGTCGCCGTGGCCGCTGGCCCCGCCGGCGCCGCTCCGGCCGCCGCTGCCGAAGAGCAGACCGAGTTCACCGTCGTTCTTGCCGCCGCCGGCGACAAGAAGATCGAGGTGATCAAGGAAGTCCGCGCCATCACCGGCCTGGGCCTCAAGGAAGCCAAGGACCTGGTCGAAGCCGCTCCGAAGCCCGTCAAGGAGTCGGTCGGCAAGGACGAGGCCGAGAAGCTCAAGAAGCAGCTCGAGGCCGTCGGCGCCAAGGTCGAGCTCAAGTGAGCAGGGCCGGCATGATGCCGGTCCGACCGTAGTCAACACCAGACAGTCCCGGGGCGGGCATCCGCCTCCGGGGCTGTCGCGTCGTTTCCGCAAGTCGATGCGAAAACGAAGAGTGAGGCGCCTGAAACAACCTCTGGTTGCTTATGGCGTGTTTCGGATGATGTCGGCGCGATGATGCGCCGAACGGCTCACCCGGCGGCCCGGCCGCCACCCCCCGGACCTCCGGGTGAGCCGTCCGTAGAGATTGCGAGGAACAAGATGGTCAATTCGCTCCAGGGCCGCAGGCGCGTCCGCAAGTTCTTCGGGAAACTCAAGGAAGTGGCGCAGATGCCGAACCTCATCGAGGTTCAGAAGGCGTCCTACGACCAGTTCCTGATGATCGACGAGCCGAAGGGCGGTCGTGGCGACGAGGGCCTGCAGTCGGTCTTCAAGTCGGTCTTCCCGATCGGCGATTTCTCGGGCGCCTCGCTGCTCGAATTCGTCAAGTACACCTTCGAGCCGCCGAAATACGACGTCGACGAGTGCCGTCAGCGCGGCATGACGTTCTCGGCGCCGCTCAAGGTGACGCTGCGCCTGATCGTGTTCGATATCGATCCCGACACCCAGGCGAAGTCGGTCAAGGACATCAAGGAGCAGGATGTCTACATGGGCGACATGCCGCTCATGACGGACAACGGCACCTTCATCGTCAACGGCACCGAGCGCGTCATCGTCTCCCAGATGCACCGTTCGCCGGGCGTGTTCTTCGACCACGACAAGGGCAAGACCCATTCCTCGGGCAAGCTGCTGTTCGCGGCCCGCATCATTCCCTATCGCGGCTCGTGGCTCGACATCGAGTTCGACGCGAAGGACATCGTCTACGCGCGCATCGACCGGAAGCGTAAGATTCCCGTCACGTCGCTGCTGTTTGCGCTCGGCATGGACGGCGAGGAGATCCTCAGCCGCTTCTACAACCACATCACCTATGTCCGCGACGACAAGGGCTGGCGCGTTCCCTACGACGCCGAGCGCATGAAGGGCTTCAAGGCGACCGTCGACCTGATCGACGCCGACACCGGCGAGGTCGTGGTCGAGGCCGGCAAGAAGCTCGTCGCCCGCACCGCCCGCCAGCTCGCCGAGAAGGGCCTGAAGTTCCTGCGCGCGACCGATGAGGATCTCGTCGGCCAGTACATCGCCGAGGACATCGTCGATCCCGAGACCGGCGAAGTGCATGCCGAGGCCGGCGAAGAGCTGACCATGGCGGCCGAGGCCAAGACCGGCGAGATGAAGGGCAACCTCGTCGACCTGATCGCGAAGGGCTACACCGAGCTCACGGTGCTCGACATCGACCACATCACGGTCGGTCCCTATATCCGCAACACGCTGACCGTGGACAAGAACTCGCGCCGCGAAGAGGCGCTGTTCGACATCTACCGCGTCATGCGTCCCGGCGAGCCGCCGACGCTCGAGACCGCGGAGAACATGTTCCAGTCGCTCTTCTTCGACTCGGAGCGCTACGACCTCTCGGCCGTCGGCCGCGTCAAGATGAACATGCGCCTCGACCTCGACGCCGAGGACACCGTCCGGATTCTCCGCAAGGAGGACATCTTCGCGGTGGTCAAGGCGCTGGTCGACCTGCGCGACGGCAAGGGCGAGATCGACGACATCGACCATCTCGGCAACCGCCGCGTCCGCTCGGTCGGCGAGCTGATGGAGAACCAGTATCGCCTGGGCCTGCTGCGCATGGAGCGCGCCATCAAGGAGCGCATGTCGTCGGTCGATATCGACACGGTGATGCCGCAGGACCTGATCAACGCCAAGCCGGCGGCCGCCGCCGTGCGCGAATTCTTCGGCTCGTCGCAGCTGTCGCAGTTCATGGACCAGACGAACCCGCTCTCGGAAGTCACGCATAAGCGTCGTCTTTCGGCGCTTGGCCCGGGTGGTCTGACCCGTGAGCGCGCCGGCTTCGAGGTGCGCGACGTGCACCCGACCCATTACGGCCGCATCTGCCCCATTGAGACGCCGGAAGGGCCGAACATCGGCCTGATCAACTCGCTCGCCACCTTTGCGCGGGTGAACAAGTACGGCTTCATCGAGAGCCCCTATCGCCGCATCCGTGACGGCAAGCAGACCGACGAGATCATCTATCTCTCGGCAATGGAGGAGGCGAAGTACAACGTCGCCCAGGCCAATGCCGCCGTCGACAAGGAAGGCCGTCTGACCGACGACCTGATCGTCTGCCGCCGCGCCGGTGAAGTGATCGTCACGCCGGTCGACAAGGTCGACTTCCAGGACGTCTCGCCGAAGCAGCTGGTTTCGGTCGCCGCGGCGCTGATCCCGTTCCTCGAGAACGACGACGCCAACCGCGCGCTGATGGGCTCGAACATGCAGCGCCAGGCGGTGCCGCTGGTTCGCGCCGACGCGCCTTTCGTCGGCACCGGCATGGAAGCCGTCGTCGCCCGTGACTCGGGCGCTGCGATCGCGGCCCGCCGCGCCGGCATCGTCGACCAGGTCGACGCCACGCGTATCGTCATCCGCGCTTCGGACGAGATGGACCCGACCAAGCCGGGCGTCGACATCTACCGGCTGCAGAAGTTCCAGCGCTCGAACCAGTCGACCTGCATCACGCAGCGTCCGCTGGTGCGCGTCGGCGATATCATCAAGAAGGGTGACATCGTCGCCGACGGCCCGTCGACAGAGTTCGGCGAGCTCGCGCTCGGCCGCAATGTGCTCGTCGCGTTCATGCCTTGGAACGGCTACAACTTCGAGGACTCGATCCTGCTCTCGGAGAAGATCGTCTCGGAAGACGTCTTCACCTCGATCCATATCGAGGAATTCGAGGTCATGGCCCGCGACACCAAGCTCGGGCCGGAGGAAATCACGCGCGACATTCCCAACGTCTCGGAAGAGGCGCTGAAAAATCTCGACGAAGCCGGCATTGTCTATATCGGTGCGGAAGTGGCGGCTGGCGACATCCTCGTCGGCAAGATCACGCCGAAGGGCGAAAGCCCGATGACGCCGGAAGAGAAGCTGCTGCGCGCCATCTTCGGCGAGAAGGCCTCCGACGTCCGCGACACCTCGCTGCGGGTGCCCCCGGGCGTTCAGGGGACGATCGTCGAGGTGCGGGTGTTCAACCGTCACGGCGTCGACAAGGACGAGCGCGCCCAGGCGATCGAGCGCGAGGAGATCGAGCGTCTGGCCAAGGACCGCGACGACGAGCAGGCGATCCTGGATCGCAACACCTTCGCGCGTCTGGCCGACATCCTGACCGGCAAGACCGGCCTCGCCGGTCCGAAGGGCTTCAAGAAGGACACGGTCATCACCCGCGAGGGCATGTCCGAGTTCCCGCGCTCGCAGTGGTGGCTGTTCGCCACCGGCGACGACGCCCTGATGACCGAGATCGAGGCGATGCGGAAGCAGTACGACGAGTCGAAGAAGCGCCTCGAGCAGCGCTTCCTCGACAAGGTCGAGAAGCTGCAGCGCGGTGACGAGCTGCCTCCGGGCGTGATGAAGATGGTCAAGGTCTTCGTCGCGGTGAAGCGCAAGATCCAGCCGGGCGACAAGATGGCCGGCCGTCACGGCAACAAGGGCGTGGTCTCGCGCATCGTGCCGGCGGAGGACATGCCGTTCCTCGAGGACGGCACCCATGCCGACATCGTGCTCAATCCGCTCGGTGTGCCCTCGCGCATGAATGTCGGGCAGATCCTCGAGACCCATCTGGGCTGGGCTGCCGCCGGTCTCGGCAAGCAGATCGGCGCGGCGCTCGACGCCTACAAGAAGTCGAGCGACTACAAGGCGCTGCGCGCCTCGTTCGAAGCCGTCTACGAGGACAACGAGATCATCGCCTCGATGGACGAGGCCGAGCTCGTGGAGATGGGGCAGAACCTGCGCCGCGGCGTGCCGATGGCGACCCCGGTGTTCAACGGCGCCAAGGAGGCCGATATCGAGCGGCTTCTGGAGCAGGCGGGTCTGCATTCCTCGGGCCAGTCGACGCTCTATGACGGGCGCACCGGTGAGCCTTTCGACCGCAAGGTGACGATGGGCTACATCTACATGCTGAAGCTGCATCACCTGGTCGACGACAAGATCCATGCGCGCTCGATCGGCCCGTACTCGCTCGTCACCCAGCAGCCGCTGGGCGGCAAGGCGCAGTTCGGCGGCCAGCGCTTCGGCGAGATGGAGGTGTGGGCGCTCGAAGCCTATGGCGCCGCCTACACGCTGCAGGAAATGCTGACGGTGAAGTCGGACGACGTTGCGGGCCGCACCAAGGTCTACGAGTCGATCGTGCGCGGCGAGGACAACTTCGAGGCGGGGATCCCCGAGAGCTTCAACGTTCTCGTCAAGGAGATGCGCTCGCTCGGCCTCAACGTCGAGCTGGTCAGCAACAAGGTCAAGCCGGGCGAGTTGCCGCCGGCCGAAGCGGCCGAGTAAGCCGCGCGGCGCAGCCTCACGCTGCGCCGGTTCGAACAGACAGGGCCTGCGGCACTCACGCCGCAGGTGGATGACGATACAGGCCGGGCAGGGCGGTTTTCACCCCCGCCGGCGGCAGGAGATGGGCGATGAAGCAAGAGGTCATGAACCTTTTCGGCCAGCAGCCGGTGCAGCAGGCTTTCGATGCGATCAAGATCTCGATCGCGTCACCGGAAAAGATCCTGTCCTGGTCCTATGGCGAGATCAAAAAGCCTGAGACCATCAATTACCGGACGTTCAAGCCCGAGCGCGACGGCCTGTTCTGTGCCCGCATCTTCGGGCCGATCAAGGACTACGAGTGCCTGTGCGGCAAGTACAAGCGCATGAAGTTCAAGGGCGTCATCTGCGAGAAGTGCGGCGTCGAGGTGACGCTCGCGCGCGTCCGGCGCGAGCGCATGGGCCATATCGAGCTCGCCGCCCCGGTTGCGCATATCTGGTTCCTGAAGTCGCTGCCCTCGCGCATCGGCCTGCTCATGGACATGCCGCTCAAGGACCTCGAGCGCATCCTCTATTTCGAGTCGTATGTGGTCATCGAGCCGGGCCTGACCCCGCTCAAGGATCGCCAGCTGCTCTCTGAAGAAGAGTATGTCCGCTGCCAGGAAGAGTATGGCGCCGACACCTTCACCGCCATGATCGGCGCGGAAGCGATCCGCGAGATGCTGCGCGCGCTCGACCTCGACCAGATCAACGCCGATCTCAAGCATGAGATCGCGACGACGACGTCGGAGCTGAAGCCCAAGAAGCTGATGAAGCGCCTCAAGATCATCGAGGCGTTCCAGCAGTCGGGCAACAAGCCGGAATGGATGGTGATGACCATCATCCCGGTGATCCCGCCCGATCTGCGTCCGCTCGTCCCGCTCGACGGCGGCCGCTTCGCGACCTCGGATCTGAACGACCTCTATCGCCGCGTCATCAACCGCAACAACCGCCTTAAGCGGCTGATCGAGCTGCGCGCGCCCGACATCATCATCCGCAACGAGAAGCGGATGCTGCAGGAATCGGTCGATGCGCTGTTCGACAACGGCCGCCGCGGCCGCGTCATCACGGGCGCCAACAAGCGCCCGCTGAAGTCGCTCGCCGACATGCTGAAGGGCAAGCAGGGCCGCTTCCGCCAGAACCTGCTCGGCAAGCGCGTCGACTATTCGGGCCGCTCGGTCATCGTCGTCGGTCCGGAGCTCAAGCTGCACCAGTGCGGCCTGCCCAAGAAGATGGCGCTCGAGCTGTTCAAGCCGTTCATCTATGCGCGCCTCGACGCCAAGGGCTACTCGACCACGGTCAAGCAGGCCAAGAAGCTCGTCGAGAAGGAGAAGCCCGAGGTCTGGGACATCCTGGACGAGGTCATCCGCGAGCATCCGGTGATGCTGAACCGCGCGCCGACGCTGCATCGCCTCGGCATCCAGGCCTTCGAGCCGACGCTGATCGAGGGCAAGGCGATCCAGCTTCACCCGCTGGTCTGCGCCGCGTTCAACGCCGACTTCGACGGCGACCAGATGGCCGTGCACGTTCCGCTGTCGCTGGAAGCGCAGCTGGAAGCGCGCGTCCTGATGATGTCGACCAACAACATCCTGCACCCGGCGAACGGCCTGCCGATCATCGTGCCGTCGCAGGACATCGTGCTCGGCCTGTACTACCTCTCGATCGTCTCGGACGGCGAGCCCGGCCAGGGCAAGATCTTCGGTGACTTCGGCGAGCTCGAATACGCGCTGCACGAGAAGGTCGTGACGCTGCATTCGAAGATCAAATACCGCTGGACCGGTGTCGGCGCCGACGGCAAGCCCTACACCAAGATCTACGACACCACGCCGGGCCGCGTGATCCTCTCGACCGCCCTGCCCAAGCACCCGGCCATGACCTTCGACGTCAGCAACCGCCTGATGACGAAGAAGGAGATTTCCGGGATGATCGACGCCGTCTATCGCGGCTGCGGTCAGAAGGAGTCGGTGATCTTCTGCGACCGCATCATGTCGCTGGGCTTCACCCACGCCTTCAAGGCCGGCATCTCCTTCGGCAAGGACGACATGGTCGTGCCGGAGAACAAGTGGGAGATCGTCGACACCACGCGTGCGCTCGCCAAGGATTACGAGCAGCAGTACCAGGACGGCCTGATCACCCAGGGTGAGAAGTACAACAAGGTCGTCGACGCCTGGGCGAAGTGCTCCGACAAGCTCGCGCAGGAGATGATGCTGCGCATCTCGACCGTGAAGAAGGACAAGGACGGTCGCGATCTGCCGATCAACTCGATCTACATGATGAGCCATTCGGGTGCGCGCGGTTCGCCGGCGCAGATGAAGCAGCTCGCGGCGATGCGCGGCCTGATGGCCAAGCCCTCGGGCGAGATCATCGAGAGCCCGATCATCTCGAACTTCAAGGAAGGCCTCGACGTTCTCGAGTACTTCAACTCGACTCACGGCGCCCGCAAGGGCCTGGCCGATACGGCGCTGAAGACGGCCAACTCCGGCTATCTGACCCGCCGTCTCGTCGACGTGGCGCAGGATGCCATCATCTCCGAGACCGATTGCGGTTCGGAGAGCGGCATCAAGATGCGCGCCATCATCGACGCCGGCCAGGTCGTGGCTTCGCTCGGCATCCGCATCCTGGGTCGCTCCGCGGCCGAGGACGTGACGGATATCGACGGCAACATCCTCGTGCCGAAGGGCACGATGATCGAGGAAAGCCATATCGAGAAGATCAACGCCGCCGGTGTCCAGGAGGTGAAGATCCGCTCGGTGCTGACCTGCGCCACCAAGAACGGCGTCTGCGCGACCTGCTACGGCCGCGATCTGGCCCGCGGCACGCCCGTCAACATGGGCGAGGCCGTCGGCGTCATCGCGGCGCAGTCGATCGGCGAGCCGGGTACGCAGCTCACCATGCGCACCTTCCACATCGGCGGCGCGGCGACGATCGCCGACCAGTCCTTCACCGAGTCGAACTTCGAAGGCACGGTCAAGATCCGCAACCGCAACCTCGCCCGCAACTCGGACGGCGACCTGATCGCGATGGCGCGCAACATCGCCATCGTCATCGTCGGGCCGGACGGGGCCGAGCGCGCGGTCCATCGCGTCCAGTTCGGCTCGAAGCTGCGGGTCGACGAGGGCGACAAGGTCAAGCGCGGCCAGCGCCTGATCGAGTGGGATCCCTATTCCCGCCCGATCCTGGCCGAGGTCGACGGCACCGTCGGTTACGAGGACCTGGTCGACGGCATGTCGATCACCGAGACGACCGACGAGGCGACGGGTATCTCCAAGCGCGTCGTCATCGACTGGCGCGGCTCGGCGCGGACCTCGGACCTGCGTCCGGCTCTGACCGTGCACGGCCCGGACGGCAAGGTGGCCAAGCTCGCCCGTGGTGGCGAAGCCCGCTACATCCTGCCGGTGGAGGGCATCATCTCGATGGAGCCCGGCGCCTCGATCAAGGCCGGCGACGTGCTGGCCCGCGTCTCGACCGACTCGGCCAAGACCCGCGACATCACCGGCGGTCTGCCGCGGGTGGCGGAGCTGTTCGAGGCCCGGCGTCCGAAGGACGCCGCGATCATCGCCGAGAAGTCGGGCGTGATCGGCTTCGGCAAGGACTACAAGAACAAGCGTCGCGTCACGCTCACCCCGCATGACGGTTCCGAGGGGCTCGAGTATCTGATCCCGAAGGGCAAGCACATCCATCTCCAGGACGGCGACGTCGTGGAGACGGGCGACTACATCCTCGACGGCAACCCGGCCCCGCACGACATCCTGGCGATCAAGGGTGTCGAGGAGCTGGCGGCTTATCTGGTGAACGAGATCCAGGAGGTCTATCGCCTCCAGGGCGTCGGCATCAACGACAAGCACATCGAGGTCATCGTCCGGCAGATGCTGCAGAAGGTCGAGATCACGGATGGCGGCGACACCGACATCCTGACCGGCGACCAGGTCGACCGGATCGAGCTGCAGGAGATCAACGCGAAGATGGCGGAGGAGGGCAAGAAGCCCGCATCCGGCGTCCCCGTGCTGCTCGGCATCACCAAGGCGAGCCTGCAGACCCGCTCCTTCATCTCGGCGGCGTCGTTCCAGGAGACCACCCGCGTCCTCACCGAGGCGGCGGTCAACGGCAAGTACGACACGCTGGAAGGCCTCAAGGAGAACGTCATCGTCGGCTCGCTGATCCCGGCCGGCACCGGCGCCCAGGTTGCCCGCATCAAGCAGGTGGCCACGCGTCGCGACGATCTGATCGTCGGCCAGAAGGCGGATGCGGCGGCCAAGGCCGCGGCCACCGCCGCCAAGGCTGTCGAGGCGGCGCTGCCTGCCGCCGAGTAAGCCGGCCGACTAACGGTCATCGGATCAGGGTCGTCCTTCGGGGCGGCCCTTTTTCATGGGCGGTGACCCGTGCGCCGGTGTGGACACAGCCCGCCCGCGGGCTTGTCGGGCCCGCATGGGAGGGAATAGCCTCCGTGGTAGCGCCGGATCAGGGCGCCTTGCTGCGCGTTCGCGCGCCGACCGCCGGCGAAGGCCGCCCGGGCGGCGGCTTTCGCGATATTCGGGCTTGACGCGAATCTGTCCCCGAGTCATAAGCGCGCCACTGTCGGTGGTTGTCGGACACGTATGTCGCCTTAAGCCTCTGTTGCTGGCGAATTTCGCGACCGAAACTCCACCGGAATTCCAGCGTCGATTGACGACATGGCAGGATGCATGAACGCGGAGTGATCCGTGTTCCTCTGCTGGCGAACGCGCCTGAGGCCTCCTTTACCGGGAGCCGATGGCGCGGCTTCGTTCGTGTCATGGCAACAGTCGGACTGGGCCACGGATTTAGCGATTTCCAAACGCTCAATGGGAGCGAGAGGCCAGAATGCCGACAATCAGCCAGCTCATTCGCAAGCCGCGTTCGCCCGTCAAGGCGCGCAACACCGCTCCGGCGCTGGAGTCCTGCCCGCAGAAGCGTGGCGTGTGCACCCGCGTCTACACGACGACCCCGAAGAAGCCGAACTCGGCGCTCCGCAAGGTCGCCAAGGTGCGCCTGACCAACGGCTTCGAAGTGATCGGCTACATCCCGGGTGAGGGGCACAACCTCCAGGAGCACTCCGTGGTCATGATCCGCGGCGGCCGCGTCAAGGACCTTCCCGGCGTGCGCTACCACATCCTGCGCGGCGTGCTCGACACCCAGGGCGTCAAGAACCGCAAGCAGCGCCGTTCGAAGTACGGCGCCAAGCGTCCGAAGTGAGTTCTGCCCGATCGGCGGGGCGATGGCCCAGCCGGTTCGCAGCGTTGAAGATTTGACCGGAGACTAGACGATGTCCCGCCGCCATAGCGCCGAAAAGCGCGAGATCATTCCCGATCCGAAGTTCCACGACGTGATCGTGACCAAGTTCATGAACTCGGTCATGTACGAAGGCAAGAAGTCGACCGCCGAGCGGATCGTCTACGGCGCCTTCGACATCATCGAGGCCAAGATGAAGAGCGACCCGCTCGCCGTCTTCAAGAGCGCGTTGGAAAACGTCGCTCCGGCGATCGAGGTGCGTTCGCGTCGCGTCGGCGGCGCCACCTATCAGGTTCCGGTCGAGGTTCGCACCGAGCGCCGTCAGGCGCTGGCGATCCGCTGGCTGATCACGGCCGCCCGCGGCCGCAACGACAAGACGATGGTCGAGCGTCTCTCTTCGGAGCTGATGGATGCGGCCAGCAACCGCGGCAACGCGGTCAAGAAGCGTGAAGACACGCACCGGATGGCGGAAGCCAACCGCGCCTTCTCGCATTATCGCTGGTAATCGTCCGCGACCCTCTGGAAAGACGAGAGCATTCCCATGGCCCGCTCCCATCCCATCGACCGTTATCGTAACTTCGGCATCATGGCCCACATCGATGCCGGCAAGACGACGACGACCGAGCGCATCCTGTTCTACACGGGCAAGTCGCACAAGATCGGCGAAGTCCATGACGGCGCTGCGACCATGGACTGGATGACGCAGGAGCAGGAGCGTGGCATCACGATCACCTCCGCTGCGACGACCTGCTTCTGGCGCGACATGCGCCTGAACATCATCGACACCCCCGGCCACGTCGACTTCACCATCGAGGTCGAGCGCTCGCTGCGCGTGCTCGACGGCGCCGTCTGCGTGCTCGACGGCAACCAGGGCGTCGAGCCCCAGACCGAGACCGTCTGGCGCCAGGCCGACAAGTACGACGTGCCGCGCATCGTGTTCGTCAACAAGATGGACAAGATCGGCGCCGATTTCTATCGCTGCGTCCAGGACATCATCGACCGCGTCGCCGGCAAGCCCGTCTGCCTGCAGATTCCGATCGGGTCCGAGTCGGACTTCGCCGGCGTGATCGACCTGATCAAGATGAAGGCGATCGTCTGGAACGGCGAAGCGCTGGGTGCGTCCTTCGAGGAGCAGGAGATTCCTGCCAACCTGCTGGACAAGGCCACCGAGTATCGTTCGAAGCTCATCGAGGCCGCCGTCGAGATGGACGACGTCGCGATGGAAGCCTATCTCGAAGGCACCGAGCCCGATGCCGACACGCTGCGCCGGCTGGTCCGCACGGCCGTGCAGCGCCGCGCCTTCCACCCCGTGCTCTGCGGCTCGGCCTTCAAGAACAAGGGCGTGCAGCCCCTGCTCGACGCGGTCGTCGACTTCCTGCCGTCGCCGGTCGATCGCGGCGCGGTCGAAGGCCTCGACTTCAAGACCGAGGAGCCGGTCACCCGCGAGCCGACGGACGAGGCTCCGTTCTCCATGCTCGCCTTCAAGATCATGGACGACCCCTTCGTCGGCACCATCACCTTCTGCCGCGTCTATTCGGGCAAGGTCGATGCCGGCCAGGGTGTGATCAATTCGACTCGCGACAAGAAGGAGCGCGTCGGCCGCATGCTCCTGATGCACGCGAACAACCGCGAAGACATCAAGGAGGCCTATGCCGGCGACATCGTCGCCCTGGCCGGCCTCAAGGACGTCCGCACCGGCGACACGCTGTGCGATCCGGCGCAGGCCGTGATCCTCGAGCGCATGGAGTTCCCGGAGCCGGTCATCACCATCGCGATCGAGCCGAAGTCCAAGGCCGATCAGGAGAAGCTGGGCCTCGCCCTGTCGAAGCTCGCCAACGAGGATCCCTCGTTCCGCGTTTCGACCGATCAGGAGAGCGGCCAGACCATCCTCAAGGGCATGGGCGAACTGCATCTCGACATCAAGGTCGACATCCTGCGCCGGACCTACAAGGTGGACGCCAACATCGGCGCGCCGCAGGTGGCCTATCGCGAGACGCTGACCAAGCGCGTCGAGATCGACTACACCCACAAGAAGCAGACCGGCGGTACGGGCCAGTTCGCCCGCGTCAAGCTGGTCGTCGAGCCGAACGAGACCGGCAAGGGCTTCGAGTTCGAGTCGAAGATCATCGGCGGCGCGGTGCCGAAGGAGTACATCCCGGGCGTCGAGAAGGGCCTCAACTCGGTCATCTCGTCGGGCGTGCTCGCCGGCTTCCCGGTCGTTGACGTCAAGGTCTCGCTGGTCGACGGCGCCTTCCACGAGGTCGACTCGTCGGCTCTGGCCTTCGAAATCGCCTCGCGGGCCGGCCTTCGCGAGGGTCTGCAGAAGGGCGGTTCCGTGCTGCTCGAGCCAATCATGAAGGTCGAGGTCGTGACTCCGGAAGATTACACCGGCTCGGTCATCGGCGACCTGAACTCCCGCCGCGGCCAGATCCAGGGCCAGGACATGCGCGGCAACGCGGTCGTCATCAACGCGATGGTGCCGCTGGCCAACATGTTCGGCTACGTCAACCAGCTGCGCTCCTTCAGCCAGGGGCGCGCCAACTACACCATGCAGTTCGACCATTACGAGCAGGTTCCGTCGGCGGTCGCCGCCGAGGTTCAGGCCAAATACGCCTGATCACGAGCCCGACCTGCTTTAACGCAACAACGATTTGACTGACGGAGGCTACGATGGCCAAAGAGAAATTCGCTCGCACGAAGCCGCATTGCAACATTGGAACGATTGGTCACGTCGACCATGGCAAGACGTCTTTGACGGCTGCGATCACGAAGGTTCTGGCGGAGTCGGGTGGCGCGTCGTTCACGGCGTATGACCAGATCGACAAGGCTCCGGAGGAGAAGGCGCGCGGGATCACGATCTCGACCGCTCACGTCGAGTACGAGACGGCTGCGCGTCACTACGCCCACGTCGACTGCCCCGGCCACGCCGACTATGTGAAGAACATGATCACGGGCGCGGCGCAGATGGACGGCGCGATCCTGGTTGTGTCGGCGGCCGACGGCCCGATGCCGCAGACCCGCGAGCACATCCTGCTGGCGCGCCAGGTCGGCGTTCCCGCGCTGGTGGTGTTCATGAACAAGGTCGACCTCGTCGACGACGCGGAGCTTCTCGAGCTGGTCGAGATGGAGATCCGCGAGCTTCTGTCGAAGTACGACTTCCCCGGCGACGACATCCCGATCACCAAGGGTTCGGCAAAGGTCGCGCTGGACAATGGCGACAAGGCGATCGGCCATGACGCGATCATCGCGCTGATGAAGACGGTCGACGAGTACATCCCGCAGCCGGCGCGTCCGCTGGACCTGCCGTTCCTGATGCCGGTCGAGGACGTGTTCTCGATCTCGGGCCGCGGCACGGTGGTGACGGGTCGCGTCGAGCGCGGCATCGTCAAGGTCGGCGAGGAAATCGAGATCGTCGGCCTGAAGGACACGGTCAAGACGACGGTCACGGGCGTCGAGATGTTCCGCAAGCTGCTGGACCAGGGCCAGGCGGGCGACAACATCGGCGCGCTGCTGCGCGGCACGAAGCGCGAGGACGTCGAGCGCGGGCAGATCCTCTGCAAGCCGGGCTCGGTCAAGCCGCACACGAAGTTCAAGGCCGAGGCCTACATCCTGACCAAGGAGGAGGGCGGTCGCCACACGCCGTTCTTCACGAACTACCGCCCGCAGTTCTACTTCCGCACGACGGACGTGACGGGCGTGGTGCATCTGCCGGAAGGCACGGAGATGGTGATGCCGGGCGACAACATCGCCATGGAAGTGCACCTGATCGTGCCGATCGCGATGGAGGAGAAGCTGCGCTTCGCCATCCGCGAAGGCGGCCGCACCGTCGGCGCCGGCGTCGTCGCCAGCATCATCGCTTGAACAGCGTTTTCGTGAGGGCGCAGGCCCTGCCGGGCCTCCGCCCTTTCACGTCACGAGGAAGATAAGACCATGAACGGTCAGAACATCCGGATCCGCCTCAAGGCGTTCGACCACCGCATTCTCGACGCTTCGACGCGCGAGATCGTGTCGACCGCGAAGAGGACGGGCGCCCAGGTCCGCGGCCCCATCCCGCTGCCCACGCTCATCGAGAAGTTCACGGTCAACCGCTCGCCGCACATCGACAAGAAGTCGCGCGAGCAGTTCGAAATGCGGACCCACAAGCGGGTTCTCGACATCGTCGACCCGACCCCGCAGACGGTCGACGCCCTCATGAAGCTCGATCTCGCCGCCGGCGTCGACGTCGAAATCAAGCTCTGATCCGTTTTAGCCGGGTCCTCTGCCTCCAGCGTTTTGGCTGGATGAGTATGACCCCAAGGGAAGGTATGCACCGATGCGTTCCGGTGTGATTGCACAGAAAGTCGGGATGACCCGCATCTTCACCGATGCCGGCGAACATATCCCGGTCACCGTGCTGAAGCTCGATAATTGCCAGGTCGTCGCTCACCGCACGATCGAGAAGAACGGCTATGTCGCCGTTCAGCTCGGCACGGGCACGGCCAAGGTCAAGAATGTCTCGAAGGCTGAGCGCGGCCATTTCGCCGTCGCCAAGGTCGAGCCCAAGCGCAAGGTCGTCGAATTCCGCGTCAGCGACGATGCGCTGATCCCGGTCGGCGCCGAACTGACGGCCGACCACTTCGTCGTCGGCCAGTTCGTCGATGTCAGCGGCACGACGCTCGGCAAGGGCTTCGCCGGCGGCATGAAGCGCTGGAACTTCGGCGGTCTGCGTGCCACCCACGGCGTCTCGGTCTCGCACCGCTCGATCGGTTCGACCGGCGGACGTCAGGACCCCGGCAAGACCTTCAAGAACAAGAAGATGCCCGGCCATCTCGGCACCGAGCGCGTCACCACTCAGAACCTGCGCGTCGTCCAGACGGATGTCGAGCGCGGCCTGATCCTGGTCGAGGGCGCCGTTCCCGGTCATGCTGGCGGCTGGATCCATGTCCGCGACGCGATCAAGCGCGCTCTGCCCAAGGATGCTCCGCTTCCGGGCAAGTTCAAGCTGAATGGCGGCGATGCGCCGGCTCCCGCAGCCGAGACGGTTGAGGAGAACGCGTGATGAAGCTCGATATCACCACCCTCGAAGGTGGCTCGGCCGGTTCGGTCGAGCTCTCGGACGCGATCTTCGGCCTCGAGCCGCGCGCCGACATCCTGGCCCGCATGGTGCGCTATCAGCTCGCCAAGCGCCGCGCCGGCACGCACAAGTCGAAGGGCCGGTCGGAAGTCGACCGCACCCGCAAGAAGATCTACAAGCAGAAGGGCACCGGTGGCGCCCGTCACGGCGCGGCGTCCGCTCCGCAGTTCCGCGGCGGCGGCAAGGCCTTCGGTCCGGTCGTGCGCGACCATGCCCACGACCTGCCCAAGAAGGTCCGTGCGCTGGCCCTGCGCCACGCGCTCTCGGCCAAGGCCAAGGATGGCGGCATCATCATCCTCGATGACGCCAAGCTCTCCGAGCCGAAGACCAAGCTCCTGCTCGGCCATTTCGGCAAGATGGAGCTGTCCAGCGCGCTGGTGATCGGCGGTGCCGAGATCGACGTGAATTTCGGCCTGGCGGCGCGTTCGATCCCGAATGTCGACGTCCTGCCGATCCAGGGCATCAACGTTTATGACATCCTGCGCCGCGACAAGCTCGTCCTGACGCGCGCGGCTGTCGATGCGCTGGAGGCGCGCTTCACATGAGCCAGGCCAAGACCATGGACCCGCGCCATTACGACGTCATTCGTGGGCCGGTGATCACCGAGAAGGCGACGATGCTCTCCGAGCACAACAAGGTCGTCTTCAAGGTCGCCAAGACCGCGACGAAGCCGCAGATCAAGGCGGCGATCGAGAAGCTGTTCGATGTCAAGGTGAAGAGCGTCAACACGCTCGTCACCGAGGGCAAGATGAAGGTCTTCCGCGGCCGTCTCGGCCAGCGCGCCGACGTCAAGAAGGCGGTCGTGACCCTCGAGGAAGGTCACTCCATCGACGTGACCACGGGCCTGTAAGGAAGGATCGCAAACATGGCTTTGAAGCATTTCAAGCCGGTCACGCCGAGCCTTCGCCAGCTCGTGATCGTCGACCGCAGCGAGCTCTACAAGGGCAAGCCGCTGAAGGTGCTGACGGAGGGCAAGTCGTCCTCAGGCGGCCGCAACAATCTCGGCCGCATCACCGTCCGCTTCCGCGGCGGTGGACACAAGCGGACGCTGCGCCTGATCGACTTCAAGCGTCGCGGCAAGGACGGCATTCCGGCCGTCGTCGAGCGGCTGGAGTATGATCCCAACCGCACGGCGTTCATCGCGCTGATCAAGTACAGCGACGGCGAGCAGGCCTATATCCTGGCCCCGCAGCGCCTCGCCGTCGGCGACAGCGTCGTGTCCGGTCCGTCGGTCGACGTGAAGCCCGGCAATGCAGCCCCGATGGGCTCGCTGCCGATCGGCACGATCGTCCACAATGTCGAGCTGAAGATCGGCAAGGGTGGTCAGTTGGCCCGTTCGGCCGGCAACTATGCCCAGATCGTCGGTCGCGATCAGGGTTACGTCATCGTCCGCCTGAACTCGGGCGAGCAGCGCCTGATCAGCGGCCTGTGCTATGCTACCGTGGGCGCGGTCTCGAACCCCGACCACATGAACCGGAACGACGGCAAGGCGGGTCGCTCGCGCTGGCTCGGCCGTCGCCCGCATAACCGCGGTGTCTCGATGAACCCGGTCGACCATCCCCATGGCGGCGGCGAAGGCCGCACCTCGGGTGGCCGTCATCCGGTCACGCCCTGGGGTCTCCCGACCAAGGGCAAGAAGACCCGCTCGAACAAGCGGACCGATACGTTCATCGTGTCGAGCCGTCACGCCCGCAAGAAGAAGAACTGAGGTCCGTCATGGCGCGTTCGCTTTGGAAAGGTCCGTTTGTCGACGGATACCTTCTGAAAAAGGCCGAGGTCGCCCGTTCGGCGGCCCGGTCCGAGGTCATCAAGATCTGGAGCCGTCGCTCCACGATCCTTCCGCAGTTCGTCGGTCTGACGTTCGGCGTCTACAACGGCCACAAGCATGTGCCGGTGAACGTGTCCGAGGAAATGGTGGGCCACAAGTTCGGCGAGTTCTCGCCGACGCGCACCTTCCACGGCCATGCCGCCGACAAGAAGGCGAAGAGGAAGTAAGCCATGGGTAAAGCATCCGCCCCCCGTGCGCTGCCCGAGAACGAAGCCGTCGCGGTCGCCCGCAACCTTCGCGTCTCGCCGCAGAAGCTCAACCTCGTCGCCCAGCTGATCCGGGGCAAGAAGGTCGCTACCGCGCTCGCCGACCTCGAGTTTTCGCGCAAGCGGATCTCGCTGGACGTGCGCAAGTGCCTGCAGAGCGCGATCGCCAACGCCGAGAACAATCATGATCTCGACGTCGACGATCTCGTCGTGGCCCAGGCCTTCGTCGGCAAGGCGCTCGTGATGAAGCGCTTCCATGCCCGCGCTCGCGGTCGTGGCGCCCGCATCCTGAAGCCGTTCGCCAACATCACGATCGTGGTGCGCGAAGTCCAGGCTGCGAAGGCCTGAGGAGAGAACGATGGGTCAGAAAATCAATCCGATCGGGCTTCGCCTCGGCATCAACCGGACCTGGGATTCCCGCTGGTTCGCGCAGAAGGGCGAGTACGGCAAGCTTCTGCATGAGGACATGGCGATCCGCGCCTCCCTCATGAAGATGCTGAAGCAGGCCGCGATCTCCAAGATCATCATCGAGCGCCCGCACAAGAAGTGCCGGGTCACCATTCACTCGGCGCGTCCGGGCGTGGTGATCGGCAAGAAGGGCGCCGACATCGAGAAGCTGCGCAAGTCGGTGATGAAGCTCACCAAGGCCGACGTGACGATCAACATCGTCGAGGTGCGCAAGCCCGAGATCGACGCCACGCTGGTCGCCGACTCGATCGCGCAGCAGCTCGAGCGCCGCGTCGCCTTCCGTCGCGCCATGAAGCGCGCCGTGCAGTCGGCCATGCGCCTGGGCGCCGAGGGCATCCGCATCAACTGCTCGGGCCGTCTCGGCGGCGCCGAAATCGCGCGCCTCGAGTGGTATCGCGAGGGGCGGGTGCCGCTGCACACGCTGCGCGCCGATGTGGACTATGGTGTCGGTACCGCCTTCACCACCTACGGCACGTGCGGCATCAAGGTCTGGATCTTCAAGGGCGAGATCCTCGAACACGACCCGATGGCCCAGGACAAGCGCATGGCAGACGAGGGCGGCCGTTCCGGCGGTGGCCATCGTCGCGAGCATGCATAAGGCTGATCGAGAAGAGCCATGTTGCAACCTAAGAAGACGAAATTCCGCAAGCAGTTCAAGGGACGCATCTCCGGCGTCGCCAAGGGCGGCACGGATTTGAACTTCGGCCAGTTCGGCCTCAAGGCCCAGGAGCCGGAGCGGGTCACCGCCCGGCAGATCGAGGCGGCCCGCCGCGCGATCACCCGTGCCATGAAGCGCGCCGGCCGTGTCTGGATCCGGATCTTCCCGGACGTGCCGGTGTCGAAGAAGCCGACCGAAGTCCGCATGGGCAAGGGCAAGGGCGCGCCTGAATTCTGGGCAGCCAAGGTCAAGCCGGGCCGGATCATGTTCGAGATCGACGGCGTCCCGGAAGAGACGGCCCGCGAGGCCATGCGCCTGGGCGCCGCCAAGCTGCCGATCAAGACGCGCTTTATCCAGCGCATCGCCGAGTAAGAAGGGAGGACGAGATGAAAGCTTCGCAACGCCTGTCCGACCTGAAGGCCATGAGCACCGACCTGCTTCAGGACGAGCTGCTCAAGCTGAAGAAGGAGCAGTTCAACCTGCGCTTCCAGAAGGCCACCGGCCAGCTCGAGAACACCGCCCGGGTGACCGAGGTCCGCAAGGACATCGCCCGCATCAAGACGCTGCAGCGGTTGAAGACCGTGGCGGCGAGCGCCTGAGGAGTTAGACAATGCCGAAGCGCGTGCTGCAGGGCGTCGTCGTCAGCGACAAGCAGAACAAAACTGTTGTGGTCAAGGTCGAGCGGCGCTATACGCACCCTCTCCTCAAGAAGACGGTTCGCCGCACCAAAAACTATCACGCCCATGATGAGGCGGAGGTGGCCAAGGTCGGGGATCAGGTCTGGATCGAGGAGTCCAAGCCGATTTCCAAGCTGAAAAGCTGGGTTGTGCTCGACAACGCTCCCAAGGCGTAGGTCAACGCGGCTGCCGCTGCCCGAATCATATCGGGCGCGGGGCGGCGGAATAGGTAGTCGGGCATGTTTCGCCGCAAAGGTGGGCTCCACTTTTGCGGATCATGCTTTGTTTTGAGGCCAGGGGGCGATCGACCCCCGTCAGTCGTAGTCCCGGACGCGCTGGTGCATCCGGGAAACCGCGCTGATACACTGGAAGGATCAAGGCCATGATCCAGGTGCAGACTAATCTCGAGGTCGCGGATAATTCCGGCGCCCGTCGCGTGATGTGCATCAAGGTTCTCGGCGGGTCGAAGCGGCGCTATGCGCGCATCGGCGACATCATCGTTGTTTCGATCAAGGAAGCCATCCCGCGCGGTCGCGTGAAGAAGGGCGACGTCATGAAGGCGGTCGTCGTTCGCACCGCCAAGGACGTCAAGCGCCCCGACGGCTCCGTGATCCGGTTCGACCGCAACGCGGCCGTTCTGATCAACAACCAGAAAGAGCCCGTCGGCACCCGCATCTTCGGACCGGTCCCGCGCGAGCTGCGCGCGAAGAACCACATGAAGATCATCTCGCTTGCGCCTGAGGTGCTGTGATGGCTGCGAAGATCAAGAAGGGCGACAAGGTCGTCGTGCTGGCCGGCCGTGACAAGGGCAAGGCCGGCGAAGTGCTCCAGGTCATGCCGAAGGATGCGCGCGCCGTCGTGCGTGGCGTCATGCTCGTCAAGAAGCACACCAAGGCATCGGCTCAGTCCGAGGGCGGCATCATCTCCAAGGAGGCCACCATCGACCTGTCGAATCTCGCCGTGGCCGATCCCAAGGACGGCAAGCCGACGCGCGTCGGCTTCAAGGTTCTGGACGATGGCCGCAAGGTCCGTTTCGCCAAGCGTTCGGGGGATCTGATCGATGGTTGAGAACCAGCAGGCGGCTCTCACGCCGCGTATGAAGAAGCATTACGAGGACGTCGTCCGTCCGGCGATGATCGCCGAGTTCGGCTACAAGAACGCCATGGAAGTGCCGACCATCGAGAAGGTCGTCATCAACATGGGCGTTGGCGAAGCGACCGCCGACCGCAAGAAGGTCGACAACGCCGCCGGCGACCTCGCCCTGATCGCCGGCCAGAAGCCGGTCATCACCAAGTCCCGCCTCGCGATCGCCGGCTTCAAGCTGCGCGAGAACATGGCGGTCGGCTGCAAGGTCACGCTGCGCAAGACCAAGATGTTCGAGTTCGTCGACCGTCTCGTCACCATCGCCCTCCCGCGCGTGCGTGACTTCCGCGGCCTGAACCCGAAGTCGTTCGACGGGCGCGGCAATTTCGCGCTCGGGATCAAGGAGCACATCGTGTTCCCCGAGATCAACTACGACAAGGTCGACCAGGTCTGGGGCATGGACGTGATCGTCTGCACGACTGCGAAGTCGGACGACGAGGCTCGCGCCCTGCTCAAGCACTTCAACTTCCCGTTCCGGCAGTGAACTCAAGCGTTCATACGCGGAAACCAGGAGAGATCGATGGCTAAGAAGAGCTCCGTCGAGAACAACAACCGCCGCAAGGAACTGGTGAAGAAGTTCGCCGGCCGCCGCGCCCGGTTGCTTGAGATCGCCAATGACGACAGCCAGTCCATGGACGAGCGTTTCCTCGCTCGCCTGAAGCTGGCCGAACTGCCGCGCAACTCGGCTCCGAACCGGGTGCGCAACCGCTGCGAGGTGACGGGCCGTCCGCGCGCCTTCTACCGCAAGCTGAAGATGTCGCGCGTTGCGCTGCGCGAGCTCGGCAACAAGGGGCTGGTTCCCGGCCTCGTCAAGTCGAGCTGGTGAGGAGGACGCATCATGGCGATCATTGATCCGCTCGGCGATATGCTGACCCGCATCCGCAATGCGCAGATGCGGCGCAAGTCCCGCGTTTCGACGCCGGGCTCGAAGCTGCGGGCCCGCGTGCTCGACGTGCTTCAGGCCGAAGGCTACATCCGCGGCTACACCCAGACCGAGTTCGGCAACGGCCGGACCGAGTTCGACATCGAGCTGAAGTACCACGAGGGGCAGCCGGTCATCCGGTCGATCTCGCGCGTGTCGAAGCCCGGCCGCCGCGTCTATTCTTCGGTGGAGACGATGCCCCGCGTGGCCGATGGCCTTGGCGTGACCATCATCTCGACCCCGAAGGGTGTGATGCCCGATCACCTTGCCCGCGAGCAGAACGTGGGCGGCGAAGTGCTTTGCAAGGTCTTCTGACCTTTCGCGCCGCTCGTTTTCAGGAGAAATCCAATGTCTCGTATCGGTAAGAAGCCTGTTCCGGTTCCCGCTGGCGTCACCGCCAACGTTGCCGGGCAGCTCGTCAAGGTCAAGGGCGCCAAGGGGGAACTCTCCTTCCTGGTTCCCGACGACGTTTCGGTCGCCATGGAGAATGGCGAGATCGCGGTTCAGCCGCGTTCGCAGAGCAAGCGCGCGCGCTCGCTCTGGGGCACCTCGCGCGCCCGCATCGCCAATCTCGTCGTCGGCACGACTGCCGGCTTCGAGAAGAAGCTCGAGATCAACGGCGTCGGCTACAAGGCCGCCGTCACCGGCAAGGTGCTCAAGCTGTCGCTCGGCTACAGCCACGACATCGACTATCCGATCCCGGAAGGGGTCGCGATCGTGACGCCGAAGCCGACCGAAATCGTCATCACCGGCATCGACAAGCAGGTGGTCGGCCAGACCGCCGCCGAGATCCGCGACTATCGCGGCCCCGAGCCCTATAAGGGCAAGGGCGTGAAGTACGCCGGCGAATTCATCTTCCGCAAGGAAGGGAAGAAGAAGTAAGGGCCATGAGCAAGCAGACAGAGAACACTGCGCGCCGCAAGGCCCGCGTCCGCCGCGCGATCAAGGCCGTCGCCAATGGCCGCGCTCGCCTGTCGGTGCACCGCACCGGCAAGCAGATCTATGCCCAGGTCATCGACGACGTGAAGGGTGTCACCCTCGCTTCGGCCTCGAGCCTGGACAAGGACATCCGCACCGACCTCAAGTCGGGCGCGAATGTCGAGGCCGCCGCCACGATCGGCAAGCTCATCGCAGAGCGTGCGGTCAAGGCCGGCGTGAAGGACGTGGTCTTCGACCGCGGCTCCTACATGTATCATGGCCGCGTCAAGGCGCTGGCCGATGCGGCCCGCGAGGGCGGCCTGAACTTCTGAGTTCGGATTCCCGGCGCTCGACCACGCTTTGCGGCGTGGCGGGGCGCCGGGCCTTCATTTTCTGAGACGTCGTTCCAGCAGGAACGCTCGAGCGAGCGGCGCGGGACTTGGATCCGGCGGCCGCGCAAGTAAGAGGAAAGACAATGGCGAGAGAGCCTCGTGACCGCGATCGCGAAGAGCGCGATTCGGAATTCGTGGACCGTCTGGTCCACATCAACCGCGTCGCCAAGGTGGTGAAGGGCGGGCGTCGCTTCGGCTTCGCCGCGCTCGTCGTCGTCGGCGACCAGAAGGGCCGCGTCGGCTTCGGCCACGGCAAGGCCCGCGAAGTGCCCGAGGCCATCCGCAAGGCGACGGAAGCCGCCAAGCGCGGACTGGTCCGCATCCCGCTGCGCGAGGGTCGCACGCTCCATCACGATGTCCAGGGCCGTCATGGCGCCGGCAAGGTCGTGCTGCGCGCTGCCCCGGCCGGTACCGGCATCATCGCCGGTGGCCCGATGCGCGCCGTCTTCGAGGCGGTCGGCATGCAGGACGTGGTGTCGAAGTCGCTCGGCTCCTCGAACCCGTACAACCTCGTCCGCGCGACCTTCGATGCGCTGAAGAACGAGGACAGCCCGCGCGGCGTCGCCGCTCGCCGCAACCTCAAGGTTTCCGCCCTGCAGACGCGTCGCCGCGATGCGGGTGCCGACGCCGCCGCTGAAGCGTGAGGGGGCGACCATGGCAAAGTCCGACACCAAGACCGTCGTCATCGAGCAGATCGGTAGCCCGATCCGCCGCGAGGCGTCTCAGCGCCAGACCCTGATCGGTCTCGGCCTCAACAAGATCCGCCGTCAGTCGACCCTGGTCGACACGCCGGCCGTGCGGGGCATGATCGACAAGGTCAGGCACCTCGTGCGCGTCGTCGATGCGAAGTGAGGGAGATCGTTCGATGAAACTCAACGAGATCCGTGACAACGAAGGCGCGCACAAGTCGCGCATCCGCGTCGGCCGTGGCATCGGCTCGGGCAAGGGCAAGACCGGTGGTCGTGGCGTCAAGGGTCAGAAGGCCCGTGCCGGCGTCGCCGTGAAGGGCTTCGAGGGCGGCCAGATGCCGCTGTATCGTCGCCTGCCCAAGCGCGGCTTCACCAATCTGTTCGCCAAGGAGCTGAACGAGGTCAATCTCGGTCGCATCCAGCAGGCGGTGGAAGCCGGCAAGCTCGACGCCAAGGGCGCCGTCACCGTCGAGGCGCTGGTCGCCGCGGGCGTGATCACGCACCAGGCCAAGGACGGCGTGAAGATCCTCGGCGTCGGCGAGCTCAAGACGAAGCTCGCCTTCGAGGTCGCCGGCGCGTCGAAATCGGCCGTCGCCGCGATCGAGAAGGCCGGCGGTTCGATCAAGATCCTGGCTGCCGCTTCACAGGCGTGAGCCGAGCGCTTACATGACGACTCGCGAACGGCGGCCGGGCCAGAAGCCCTGGCCGCCGTTCGACTGTTTGACCGGGCGCAATCCATCGTGCCCATGGATCTGAAGACCAAGGACCGAACGCATGGCATCGGCAGCTGAACAGCTGGCTTCAAACCTGAACTTCGGCGCGTTCGCAAAGGCGGACGAGCTGAAGAAGCGGATCTGGTTCACGCTCGGTGCGCTGATCATCTACCGGATCGGCACCTATATCCCGCTGCCGGGCATGAACCCCGATGCGGTCGCGGATCTGTTCAAGCAGACCCAAAGCGGCGTTCTCGGGCTGTTCAACATGTTTTCGGGCGGCGCGGTCGGCCGTCTCGCCATCTTCGCGCTGGCGATCATGCCGTATATCTCGGCCTCGATCATCATCCAGCTCCTCTCCAGCGTCGTCCCGACCTTCGAGGCGCTGAAGAAGGAGGGCGAGCAGGGCCGCAAGGTCCTCAACCAGTACACGCGTTACCTCACCCTCGTGCTCGCCGTGTTCCAGGCCTATGGCATCGGCGTCGGCCTGCAGGGTTCGGGCAATCTCGTGCTGGAGCCCGGGCCGTTCTTCCTCCTGTCGACCACGATCACGCTCGTCGGCGGCACGATGTTCCTGCTCTGGCTGGGCGAGCAGATCACCAGCCGCGGCATCGGCAACGGCACCTCGATGATCATCTTCGCCGGCATCATCGCGGAGTTCCCGTCGCAGCTGGCGCAGACGCTGGAACTCGGCCGCCAGGGCGCGATCTCCACCGGCCTGCTGCTGCTGATCCTGGTGATGGCGATCTGCGTCATCGCGTTCTGCGTGTTCATGGAGCGCGCCCAGCGCCGGCTGCTGATCAACTATCCCAAGCGCCAGGTCGGCAACCGGATGTATGAGGGGCAGACCTCGTTCCTGCCGCTGAAGCTCAACACCGCCGGCGTCATCCCGCCGATCTTCGCCTCCTCGCTGCTGCTGCTGCCGACGACGATCGCGAGCTTCTCGCAGGCGGCCGGCGGCACGGGCTTCATGGCGACGATGGCGACCTATCTCGCCCATGGCCGGCCGCTGTTCATGATCCTCTATGCGGCGCTGATCATCTTCTTCTGCTTCTTCTACACCGCGATCGTGTTCAACCCGACGGAGACGGCGGACAACCTCAAGAAGCATGGCGGCTTCATGCCGGGCATCCGCCCCGGCGAGCGCACGGCCGAGCATATCGACCGGGTGCTGACGCGGGTCACGGTGCTGGGTGCCGGCTATTTGACTATCGTCTGCCTTATCCCCGAGTTCATGATCACCTATGCCCAGATACCGATCATCCTGCTGGGCGGCACCTCGCTGCTCATCGTGGTGACGACGACGATGGATACCGTGGCGCAAGTTCACGGGCACCTGCTGGCCCATCAGTATGAGGGGCTGGTCAAGAAGGCCAAGCTGCGAGGAGCGAAACGCTGATGCGACTGATCTTCCTGGGGCCGCCGGGGGCGGGGAAGGGCACTCAGGCTGCGCGCATCGTCGCGAAGCACGGCATTCCGCAACTGTCGACGGGCGACATGCTGCGCGCCGCCGTCGCGGCCCAGACGCCGGTCGGCGTCAAGGCGAAGGCGGTGATGGATGCCGGCGGCCTCGTCTCGGACGAGATCGTCATCGGGATCGTCGCCGACCGGATCGAGGAGCCCGACTGCAAGAAGGGCTTCATCCTCGACGGCTTTCCGCGCACGCTCGCCCAGGCCGAGGCGCTGGACGCCATGCTTGCCTCCAAGCATCTCGAACTCGACACGGTGCTGGAGCTCAAGGTCGACCAGAGCAAGCTCGTCGACCGCATCGTCAAGCGCGCCGAAGAGGCGAGGGCGGCCGGGCAACCGGTCCGCAAGGACGACGATCCGGAGGTCTTCAAGACCCGGCTCGAGGCCTATAACCGCGACACCGCGGTCGTCTCGCCCTATTACGCGAAGCGCGGCCAGGTCATCGAGATCGACGGCATGCAGCCGGTCGATGATGTGACGGCTGCGATCGAGAAGGCTCTGGTGGGACACTGATCCCGGCTGTCTCGCCGCTGGCATGAATCTTGGCTTCGCCGGGTTGACTCGGCGTGGCCGAACGACTAACGACCCGACTTCCGGTTTCATGACAGCGATGCCGTTACCTTCGCGAGAAGGGGCGACGTCGCATTCCCGCATGGAACGGGTTCAACGCTTCGCAGGGGCCGGCCTCCACCGGCGCGAGGTATCTTTAAAACCGCTGGCGCGCCACTGGGCGTCTGCCGGCCGACATGGAGAGATCGTCATGGCACGTATTGCCGGCGTCAACATTCCGACCAACAAGCGCGTCGTCATCGGCCTGCAGTACATTCACGGCATTGGCGCGGCCAAGGCCCAGGAAATCTGCGACAAGGTCGGCATCGTCGCCGAGCGCCGCGTCAACCAGCTGACCGACGCCGAGGTTCTCCAGATCCGCGAGACGATCGACCGCGACTATCTCGTCGAGGGCGACCTGCGCCGCGAAGTCTCGATGAACATCAAGCGCCTGATGGATCTGGGCTGCTATCGCGGCCTGCGCCATCGCCGCTCGCTGCCGGTCCGCGGCCAGCGCACCCACACCAACGCCCGCACCCGCAAGGGCAAGGCGAAGCCGATCGCCGGCAAGAAGAAGTGATTTCGGCGGGCCGGGTGACCGGTCCGCTGCTTTGCGCCGCCTGACCCCTCGGGGCGGGCGGCATCCCCAGCGCCTGGCATCACGGGCGCGCCTGAAGGACAAGAGAAAAGACTATGGCCAAGGAAGCCCAGCGCGTTCGCCGCCGCGAACGCAAGAACATCGTCTCCGGCGTCGCCCATGTGAACGCCTCGTTCAACAACACCATGATCACCATCACCGACGCGCAGGGCAACACGATCTCGTGGTCGTCGGCCGGCACGATGGGCTTCAAGGGCTCGCGCAAGTCGACCCCCTACGCCGCGCAGGTCGCCGCCGAGGACGCCGCCCGCAAGGCCGCCGAGCACGGCATGCGCACCCTCGAGGTCGAGGTCACCGGCCCGGGTTCGGGTCGTGAATCGGCTCTCCGCGCGCTGCAGGCCGCCGGCTTCACCGTGACCTCGATCCGCGACGTGACGCCGATCCCGCATAACGGCTGCCGTCCGCGCAAGCGTCGTCGCGTCTGACGTTCGTGCTTCGAGGCGCCCGCACCGGCGGGCGCCTGTCCGGGGCGGCCCGCCGCCGCCATTGAATTCAAGCACCAGGAGTGCGGTCGTGATCAGCAAGAACTGGCAGGATCTGTCAAAGCCCAACAAGCTCGAAATCAAGGTCGGCGACGATCCGAAGCGTCAGGCCACCGTCATCGCGCGTCCGCTGGAGCGCGGCTTCGGCATGACGCTCGGCAACGCGCTGCGTCGCGTGCTGCTCTCCTCGCTGCAGGGCGCGGCCGTGACCGCCGTCCAGATCGACGGCGTGCTGCACGAGTTCTCCTCGATCCCCGGCGTGCGTGAGGACGTGACCGACATCGTCCTCAACATCAAGGCGATCGCGGTCAAGATGCAGGGCGAGGGTCCCAAGCGCATGACCCTGCGCAAGACCGGCCCGGGCATCGTCACCGCCGGCGACATCAACACCGTCGGCGACGTCTCGATCCTGAACCCCGACCTCGTGCTCTGCACGCTGGACGAGGGCTCCGAGATCCGCATGGAGTTCACGGTCAACACCGGCAAGGGCTACGTCCCCTCCGAGCAGAACCGCCCCGAGGACGCGCCGATCGGCCTGATCCCGGTCGACAGCCTGTACTCGCCGGTGAAGAAGGTCTCCTACCGCGTCGAGAACACCCGCGAGGGCCAGAACCTCGACCGCGACATGCTGACCCTGAACATCGAGACCAACGGCTCGGTGACGCCCGAGGACGCGCTGGCGCTGGCCGCCCGCATCCTGCAGGACCAGCTCGCCGTCTTCATCACCTTCGAGGAGCCGCGCAAGGAAGAGGCCGTCTCGACCGCGCCGCAGCTGCCCTTCAACCCGGCGCTGCTCAAGAAGGTCGACGAGCTCGAGCTGTCGGTGCGTTCGGCGAACTGCCTGAAGAACGACAACATCGTCTATATCGGCGACCTGATCCAGAAGTCGGAGGGCGAGATGCTGCGCACCCCGAACTTCGGCCGCAAGTCGCTGAACGAGATCAAGGAGGTCCTCGCCACCATGGGCCTGCATCTAGGCATGGACGTCACCGGCTGGCCGCCGGAGAACATCGAAGAGCTCGCAAAGCGCTTCGAGGAGCACTACTGATCCCACCGGCGCGGGCTCGCTTCCGCGCCGTTTCCCCGCCCGGCCCTGAGCGCCGGAGCATAAAGAACGGCCGTACCGTGGCACGGCGGCCGTAAATCACGAAGGAGCCACCCATGCGTCACGGTTTCCGCGGTCGTCGTTTCAACCGCTCGGTCGAGCACCGCAAGGCGATGTTCGCCAACATGTCCCAGGCCCTGATCAAGCACGAGCAGATCACCACCACGCTGCCGAAGGCCAAGGACCTGCGTCCGGTCGTCGAGAAGCTGATCACGCTCGCCAAGCGCGGCGACCTGCATGCCCGCCGCCAGGCGATCGCGCAGATCAAGGACGTCGCCCTCGTCGGCAAGCTCTTCGCGGTGCTCGGGCCCCGCTACAAGGAGCGCAATGGCGGCTATCTGCGCATCATGAAGGCGGGCTTCCGCTTCGGCGACAATGCGCCGCTGGCCGTGATCGAGTTCGTCGATCGCGACGTCGAGGCCAAGGGCAAGGATTCCGGCCCGGTCTTCACCGCGGAAGACGAGGCGGCCTGAGGGTTTTCCCCGGTCCAGTCGATTTGAAAGGGCGGCCTTCGGGTCGCCCTTTTGCGTTGGCGAGGGCAATCGAGGTTCCCGGGCGTTGATGGCGCTGCCGGCCGTCCCGCTGGAAATCGCCCTGCCATCGGCCTATCTCTCGCGGTGAGTCGCGCCGTTCGCAGAGGAGACGCCAGATGCAGCGCAAGGCCACCTTCACCCGCGGGGCCCTCCTCGCGGCGGCGCTGACGGCATCGTCGCTGGCGGCTGGGCCCGCGCTGGCGCAGGCGCCGCTCCGGCAGGTGCCGGAGTCGCGCCAGGAGATCTCGCTGTCCTTCGCCGGGGTGGTCAAGAAGAGCGCGGCAGCGGTCGTCAACGTCTATGGCGCGCGCGTCGAGAAACAGCCGCGCAACCCCTTCATGGACGATCCGTTCTTCCGGCGCTTCTTCGGCGACCGGGGCTTCGGCGTGCCGCAGGAGCGGGTGCAGCGCTCGCTCGGGTCGGGCGTCGTGGTCGATGCGAGCGGGCTGGTCGTCACCAACAACCACGTCATCGAGGGCATGAGCGAGGTCAAGGTCGCCTTCGCCGACAAGCGCGAGGTCGAGGCGACGATCCTGCTGCGCGATCCGCGGACTGATCTCGCCGTGCTCAAGCTCAAGAACGCCAAGGATCTTGTCCCGATCGAACTCGCCGATTCCGACAAGGTCGAGATCGGCGACATCGTGCTCGCCATCGGCAACCCCTTCGGCGTCGGCCAGACCGTGACACAGGGGATCGTCTCGGCCTTGGCGCGCACGCAGATCGGCGTCGGCGACGCGCAGTCCTTCATCCAGACCGACGCCGCGATCAATCCGGGTAACTCCGGCGGTGCGCTCGTCGACATGCAGGGCCGCGTCATCGGCATCAACACAGCGATCTTTTCGCGCTCCGGCGGCAGCCACGGCATCGGCTTCGCCATTCCCGCCGCGATGGTGCGCGTCGTCGTCGAGAGCGCCCGGACGGGTGCCACGACCGTGCGGCGGCCCTGGTTCGGCGCAAGGCTGCAGGCGCTGACGCCCGATGTCGCCGACGGGCTCGGCCTCGACCGGCCGGCCGGCTCGGTCGTGGCGGGTGTCGTCGACAAGGGCCCGGCGGCGGAGGGAGGCCTGCGCCGCTCCGACGTGATCCTCGCGGTCGACGGCTTTGCCGTCGATGATCCCGAATCCTTCGGCTACCGCTTCGCGACGCGCCCGCTCGGCGGCGTCGCGACGCTGACCGTGCTGCGCTCCGGCAAGCGCGTCGTGCTGCCGGTGAAGCTGGTGCCGGCGCCCGAGCTGCGGCCGCGCGAGCCAGTGACGCTGGCGGGGCGCACGCCGCTGTCGGGCATCACCGTGATGAACCTGTCGCCGGCGCTGGCCGAGGAACTGGCGATCGACGCCGGCACCGAGGGCGTCGTCGTCGCCGAGATCGAGGAGGGCAGCACGGCCGCCCGCGTCGGCTTCCGGAAGGGCGACATCATCCAGGCGCTGAACGGCGAGGCGATGACGCGCTCGCGCGACGTCGAGGCGGCGCTGAGGGAGCGCAAGCGCGCCTGGGAGGTGACGATCTCGCGCGGCGGCCAGAGCGTGACCTCGGTGTTCCCGGGATGATCGAAGCTCCTCCCGGGGTGAGCTACAATCTCTGTCATTCCGGGGCAGGCCGAAGGCCTGAACCCGGAACCCACGACCGGGTGAGCGTTCCCATGTGCATTGGTGGGGCTCAGCCCGGTCATGGGTTCCGGGTTCGCCGCTCTGCGGCGCCCCGGAATGACAGGATGAGGCGGGCATGAGCGATCTCTTCGCCGCTTCGGGGCTCGACAAGTCCGGGCCGCGCCCGCTCGCCGACCGGATGCGGCCGACGACGCTCGGCGAGGTCGCCGGCCAGGAGCATCTCACCGGGCCCGAGGGCGCGCTGACGCGGCTGGTGCAGTCGGGCTCGCTCGGCAGCCTGATCTTCTGGGGCCCGCCCGGCACCGGCAAGACCACGGTCGCGCGGCTGCTGGCGGGGCAGGTCGATCTCGGCTTCGAGCAGATCAGCGCCATCTTCTCCGGCATCGCCGATCTCAAAAAGGTCTTCGACCAAGCGCGGGGCCACCGGCTCGGCGGCAAGGGGACACTGCTGTTCGTCGACGAGATCCATCGCTTCAACCGCGCCCAGCTCGACGCCTTCCTCCCCGTGATGGAGGACGGCACGATCACGCTGGTTGGTGCGACGACCGAGAACCCGTCCTTTGCGCTGAACGCCGCGCTTTTGTCGCGCGCCCGGGTGCTGACCTTCAAGTCGCTCGACGAGGGCTCGCTGCTGTTCCTGCTCGGCCGGGCCGAGCTTCTGGAAAAGCGCGACCTGCCGCTGACGCCATCGGCGAAGCTCGCACTCGCCCGCTTCGCCGATGGCGACGGGCGCGCCGTGCTGACGCTGGCCGAGGAGCTCTGGCGCGCGGCGCGGCCGGGCGAGATCTTCGACGAGGCGGGGCTCAGCGAGGTGATCCAGCGCCGGGCGCCGATCTACGACAAGGCGCAGGACGGCCACTACAACCTGATCTCGGCCCTGCACAAGACGATCCGCGGCTCGGACCCAGACGCCGCGCTCTACTATTTCGCCCGCATGCTCGATGCCGGCGAGGACCCGCGCTTCCTGGCGCGGCGGCTGGTGCGGATGGCGGTCGAGGATATCGGGCTGGCCGACCCCCAGGCGCTGGTCCATGCCCGCGCCGCCGCCGAGACCTATGAGCAGCTCGGCTCGCCGGAGGGCGAGCTCGCGCTCGCCAATGCGGTCATCTACCTCGCCACCGCGCCCAAATCGAACGCCGCCTACAGGGCCTACAAGGCGGCGCGCCGGGTCGCCGCCGAGCGCGGCTCGCTGATGCCGCCCAAGACGATCCTGAACGCGCCGACCAAGCTGATGAAGCAGGAGGGCTACGGCGCGGACTATTCCTACGACCACGACGCCCCCGACGCCTTCTCCGGCCAGGACTACTGGCCCGACGCGCTGGGCCGCCAACTGTTCTACGACCCGCCGGAGCGCGGCTTCGAGCGCGAAATCCGCAAGCGGCTGGAGTATTGGGAGAAGCTGCGGCTGGAGCGCGGGGAGGGGTGAGAAGCCGCTCGGATACCTTGATCGAGAACAAGGCCGCGCGTCCGTACCGGCCTATCCTCACTCTCGCGGCCACCCTCGGGCCGTGCCGGTGCCTCGCTTATGATCTCGCTCATCGCCCGCGCCCTCCTGATCGTCCCTTCGCTGATCGCGGGCTGGTTCGTGTCGGAGGATGATGTCGCCTATTGGGTCGTCGCCTTCGCGATCGGGCTCGTCTTCATCCTGCTGACCATTGCCTTCGAGCTCTACGTGCATCCGCTGCTGCGGCGCGGGTCGAAGGGGTAGGGGGCGGGGCCAAGCAGCCTCAGCCCTCATCCTGAGGAGCGCTCGGAGAGCGCGTCTCGAAGGAGGGTCCAGAGGGTTCCGGAGCCTCCTGGAGCCTCCTTCGAGACGCCGCATTCGCGGCTCCTCAGGATGAGGGCTGGCGTGTCCGGGCGGCGCTGCGGCGTGGGCTCGGCTGCCCTCAGAAAGACCGCTCGATGAAGAGCTGGGCCGAGAGCTGGCGGCCGCCCAGCGTCAGCGGCAGGACGCGGTTGGCGATGGCTACGCGGGTCCAGGCGACCGAGCCCTCGATCCCGGCCTTGAGGCCCTCCACGGGGGTCCAGACGAGGTTGGCGCTGGCGCGGTCGATCTTGAGCTTGCCGGTGGCCTGGTTGGTCAGCGGCAGGGTGAGCTGGTAGCGGCTGACGAAGAGGTTGCTGGCGAGCTCGTCGGTCCATTCGCGCCGCGCCGCCAGCACGCCCGAGAAGCCGCGGCTGGAATCGGCGCTGGTCAGGACCTGGCTGACGATGGTCGTATCGAGCGAGGAGCCGATATAGGCCGGCGCGTCGACCGCGCCGGCGAGCTGCGCCGTGATCTCGCCGGGGCGGCCCAGGATCGGCAGCTCATAGGTCGCGCCGATGATGCCGGCGCGGCCGAGCTTGGGCACCGAGCCCGGCACGTCGCGCAGTGCGCCGGCCATGTGCAGCGTCAGCCCGCCCTGGGTGTAGGTCAGGCGCGCGACACCGTCGGGCACGCGGCCCTTGACCACGGGGATGGTCGCGGTCGTCGCCAGCGTCGGGTCCTCGACCGAGAGCGCCAGGTTCCAGCGTTCGGTCAGATCGCGCTCCCACCCGATCAGCCCGACATTGCGTCCCGGCAGCCGGGCGCTGAAGGCGAATTCGTCGCCGGTCCAGAAGCTGAAGAACGTGCCGGTCAGGCCGAAGGTCATCGTCCCGACCGTGACGATGGCCTCGTCGAGCGTCATGCTGTCGGGCTGGTTGGTGCCCGGCCGCATCGACATCTCGACGGCGGAGCCGATGCGCAGGCCCGAGGCCAGGTCATGCGCGGTCTCGATCCGCAGCGAGGTGCTGGTCGGCCAGGAATAGGCGGGCGGGGGGGCCGCGTTGCCGGCGCGGGGAATGCGGTAGCTGTCATATTGCAGGCCGGCGGTGACGCTGCCGGAGACGGCGAGGCAGGTGCTCGAGCCCGGCAGGATCAGGCCGGGGACGTCGTCATCGTCGTCCGCGTCGTCATCGGTGTCGTCCTCGGCGTCCGGCGCGGCCGCGGCGCTGGCCTCCTCTGCGGCGGGGAAGAGCGGGGCGATGACGGGCGGCTTGATGATGCAGCTGCGGGCGAACTGCGGGGCGCTGGCCGGGAGCGGGCGGGGCGGGGCGGCCTGCGCGTCCCCGAGCGCGACACAGGAGACGGCAAGCGCCAGCAGGAAGGCGCGCCCCCTGCGTCCAGCCGCGAAGCCGCCGCCACAAGCCGTTGCCCCGGCCCCCTCGCGCATGTCTTCCGTCGCCCCCCGGCCCCAGCGTCAAGACGCTGCCGCTACACCTTTCAGCTTGGCGGCCACCCGGCAAGAGCCCGATTTCGTTTGTGCGCAGGCGATGCGCTGGCTATTGCAGGGCGATGACCTCCACGCTCCTCGTCTTTTTCGGCGCCGGCCTCGGCGGCGTGATGCGGCACGGCATCAACCTCGTCTCGCCGCGCTGGTTCGGCACCGGCTTTCCCGGCGGCACCCTGCTGATCAACATCCTCGGCTCGGCGCTGATGGGGCTGATCGCGGGCTGGCTCGCCTTCAGGACGCAGGCCGGCTGGTCGCAGCATGCCCGGCTGTTCCTGACGACCGGCATCCTCGGCGGCTTCACCACCTTCTCGGCCTTCTCGCTCGACGCCGTGCTGCTCTGGGAGCGCGGCGAGACCGGGCTGGCAGTGGCCTATGTGCTCGGCTCCGTCATACTCTCGCTGGCAGCCCTGCTCGCCGGCCTCGCACTCGTCCGGAGCCTGTCATGAGAACCGGTGGCAAAGCGGGTGGCGGCAAAGCAGGCGGCGGCAAGGGCGCAGGGGCTGGACCCAGGCGCGGCGGACGGCCGCCGGCGTCAGGCGCCCCCCGGGGGGCGGGGGCTAAGGCCAAGCGCCCGAGCCATGACGCCCGCCGCTCGGCGCAGGCCTCGGCCCGGGCCCGGCCCGAGCGCGAGGAGGCGGAGGTCAACACCATGCCGACGCGCAACCCCAAGCCGCATCATCCCGCGCCCCGCGCAGCCGGGCCGCGGCAGCCTGCTGCCCAGACGGCCCCGCGGCCGGCCGGCAAGCCCGCGGCCACCCGCCGGGCGCCGGTGAGCGACACGCCGACCCGCGCCGAGGTCAAGGCGGAGACGGCGCAGGTTCTCGCCACCGGCGTGCAGCAGCTCGTCGTCACCGCCGACGAGAACGAGATGCGGATCGACCGCTTTCTCGAAAGCCGCTTCCCGCAGCTCTCCTTCAGCCACATCCAGCGCATCGTCCGGAAGGGCGAACTGCGCGTCAACGGCAAGCGCGCCGACAGCAAGGACCGGCTCGAAGAGGGGCAGACGGTGCGCATCCCGCCGCTCAAGCTCGAGCCGCAGGAGAGTCGGCCGCGCTCGGCCAAGGCCGATGGCGACACGCTGGAGTTCCTGCGCTCGATCACGCTCTACGAGGATGAGGACGTGATGGTCCTCAACAAGCCGGCGGGGCTGGCCGTCCAGGGCGGCTCGGGCACGACGCGCCATGTCGACCAGATGCTCGACGTGCTGACGGACAAGAGCGGGCAAAAGCCGCGCCTGGTCCACCGGCTCGACAAGGACACGGCGGGCTGCCTCGTCATCGCCAAGTCGCGCTTCGCGGCGGCGACGCTGGCCAAGACCTTCCGCTCGCGCTCGGCCCGCAAGGTCTACTGGGCGCTGGTGGCGGGCGTGCCGCGCGTGCGCCAGGGCCGGATCTCGACCTATCTCGCCCGCGAGGAGGCCTATGACGGCGACCAGCGCATGGCCGTGGCCAAGCATGGCGAGGACGGTGCGATGCACGCCGTGACCTACTACGCCGTGGTCGAGACCGCGGCGCAGAAGCTCGGCTGGCTCTCGCTGAAGCCGGTGACCGGGCGCACCCACCAGCTGCGCGCGCACGCCGCCCATATCGGCCACCCGATCGTGGGCGACCCGAAATATTTCAACATCCAGAACTGGGAGCTGCCCGGCGGCATCCAGAACAAGCTGCATCTGCTGGCGCGGCGCATCGTCGTGCCGCATCCGCGCGGCAAGGGCACGATCGACGTCAGCGCGCCGCTGCCGCCGCATATGCGCCAGTCCTGGAACCTGCTCGGCTTCGACGACGCGCCCTACGACCCGATCGTGGACGCGCCGGACGAGTAATCGCCACGAGGCGAAAGAGAACGATTGCGGAACAAAACGAATTGTGTTTTCTTTTTGTTCCCATCCCTCCGACGCTGGTGCTCCTATGATCCGTTGCGCGTTCCTGCTGGCTGGCCTCGCTTTCACCGCTTCCTTATCCCTTTCCGTTCCTGCGCTGGCGCAGAGCCCGGCTCCCGCGGCGGCGCGCGTCGCAGCCGCCCCCGCCGACGAGCCGGTGCCACGCGCCGAGCGCGCCAGGGCGAGGCAGGATTGTCTCGCCGAACATGTCGCGCTGTCGGGCGAGGATCTGCGCGCGGCGATGCGCGACTGCATCCAGGCGAAGTTTCCCGGCGTGCAGCTCTATGCCCGCGACGGCGTCACCCGCGACGGCAAGCCGACGGCGGTGGCGGCCAGGGCCGCCTGCAAGGCGGATGTCGATGCGCGCGGGTTGACCGGATCGACGCGGACCGCCGCGCTCGTCGCCTGCTTCAACGAGAAGCGCCCGGACCTCGCCCAGCGCGCCGAATGCCGCAAAGATGCGCGCGGCAAGGGGCTCGACGGCGACGATCTGCGCAAGGCGGTGGATGCCTGCGCGCGCGAGGGCCGCTCCTGAGCGGTCGCTGCGGGGCAGGGCGGCGTCGGCGCCGGTGGATCGCGCGCGCGATCCGGGCTACAGCGCCGCCATGGACCTCATCCTCTTCGACCTCGACGGCACGCTGATCAACTCCGAGGCGATCCTGCTCGCCGCGCAGCACGAGACCTTCGCGCGGCATGGGCTCGCCCATCCCGGCCGCGAGGCGGGACTCGGCGTCGTCGGGCTGACGCTCGACATCGCGCTGATGCGGCTGGGCGGGCTGCCCGCCCCCGATGCGGCGTTGGCGGCGACCTACAGGGAGGTGTTCGGGGCGATGCGGCTGCAGGCGCAGGCCGATGCCGCGCTCGACGAGCCGCTCTTCCCCGGGGTCTCCGAGACGCTGGCGGCCCTGGCGGGGATGCCGGGCGTCCAGCTCGGCATCGCCACCGGCAAATCCCGGCGTGGCGCCGAGTACATCGTCGAGCGGCATGGCTGGCAGGGGCTGTTCGCCACGATCCAGACCGCCGACGATGCGCCCTCCAAGCCGCATCCGGGCATGATCCTGCGGGCGATGCAGGAGACGGGCGCGCAGCCCTCGCGGACCGCGATGGTCGGCGACGCCTCCTTCGACATCGAGATGGCCGTGGCCGCCGGCGTCATCCCGGTCGCGGTGTCCTGGGGCTTCCAGCCGGTGGAGACACTGGTGGCGCTCGGTGCGCGGCATGTGCTGGGCGATTTTGGGGAGTTGCCAAGTCGACTTGGAATGGCGGGTCACTGAGGCGCTCATCATCGCCTGAGCCGGAACGAAGCGGCAGATGTCGATCGTGCCTGGACAGCACCGATGCCCCATGGGATCAATCTTGCTGATATCGGCTTGTCTGTCGGCGCGTTGACATTACCGTAGGCTGCCGGGGGGCTGCCATGGCGCCAGATCTTATCCGGGTTGCTGTCGTCGCCGTTACCCTGGCCTTGGCCGGCTGTTCTACAATTCAGATCGTTCAGGAACCTGAGCTTGCTCGTGTTCGGGTGGGTGCAGAAGACGCCTACGCGGTCCCGGCCAAAACTGTCGCACCCTACGTCGTCGGTTATGCTCTACTGGCGCTGGCAGCCTATGATGACGCGCTTTATGAACGGTCTCGTGCGAAATTTCGGCCGATTCACGCTCCCAATCGCGGCGAAGATGGTGATGCCGTGGCCTTCGAACGCCGCTCGCGGCAGTGGCTAGCCCCCTGGGTACTCGCCGCCAGCTACATCAATCACTGTGAAGGCGCGCCTGGCCCGCGCCGCGATTTCGGTTTTGGCCGACGTCCTGGTTCGTGCGCCGAGAGCGATTCACCGAGGGGTCGTATCCTCGACGGGCTCGGACTTCAGATTTGGACCCATGGCAGCCCGCATGGACGCTTTTGCCGCGAGATCGCGTTGTCATTCCGTGGCACCGACCGCGCCCAATCGGACGACTGGCTTTCCAACTTTCGATCGATCACCCGCGTGATGCATCTCTACGATCAATATGAGCAGGTCCAGGAGCACATCTCCGGCATTCTCGACGTGGTGCGGGACTTCTCGTGTTATCGTGAGGGACAGACAACCATTCTGGCGACTGGCCACTCCCTCGGTGGGGGGCTGGCACAGCAGGCGGCCTATGCGGACGGCCGGATCAGACGGGTCTTCGCTTTCGATCCGAGCTTTGTGACCGGCTACTATGACCTCGAACGACCTCTGCGCGAGAAAAACTCTGCGGGACTAAAGATCGAACGCATCTATGAGCACGGCGAAGTTCTCGCTTATGCGCGCTTGTTGATGCGAAACATCTATCCGCCGGAAGCGTGCGATCCCCAGATCCGGCATATTCGCTTCAACCTGATTTCTGGCGGTTCGATCGTCGAGCAGCATTCGTTGAAGGCGCTTACGGCGCAGCTGTTGGTTCTCGCTGAGGGCACGGCCGGACGCCGGACGGACGATTCCTTCCTGCCTGTGTCGCCGCTCGCCAACGGCGCAACTGCGCGCTGCCGGGCGAGCAAGGAGGCTGTGGCGGCCGTCGCCCAGTAACATCCTCGCAACCACATCCGCTCAGGGCCGTTTAACCTGAACGCACGTTCAGGTTTGCCTGTTAACCACCTGCTGGCGGGTGTCGATCCATGGTGTTCCTACAACAGGAACGGACCGGCAAAAAACAACGCCGGACAGGGGTCGAGCAATGATGGGTCATGAACTTCGCGAATTCGTCGACCAGGTGATAGATCGTCTGACGATCACTGACGAGGATGTCGCTGTTCTTCAGCGTGACATCCTCGCGGACAGTGTCCTGACCCGCGACGTCATCGATGTCCTCGTGGCGCTGGATCGGGCGGTGCCCCAGCGCTGCGAGGCCTTCGGCGACGTTCTGGTCGCGGTCGTCGTCGACTTCGCCGTCTGGCAGAACCGTCCGACCGGCGTGGTCGACCGCGACAAGGCGCATTGGCTGGTGACGACGCTCTCGGCCGGCGAGGGGCCGACCGCCACCGCCCGGCGCATCGCCTTCGAGATCGTGCGCGAGGCCGAGCGCTGCGACGAGGCCCTGATCGGCTTCACCCTCGACAAGGGTCATGCCAAGACGATGCCGGCCTGGCCCGAGCGCGTGCTGCTGGCGAGCTGAGCCCGTCGCTTCACACCCGCCCGACACCGACTTTCGCATCGGTGGACGGCGGGGTCGGCGTCCCCTACATCCGAGACCCGGATCGGCGTGCCGCATGGCTCACCGGTCCGGGTTTCGTGCTTCGGGGCTGTGCGAAAAACCGGTAGCCGGTTTTGCCGGACATGCTCTAACTGGGCGCGAGGGCATGCTGCAGGAAACCGGTTCGGAGCATCGGACCCCGGCATGCCCCGGACTCGTCGACGGCCGGGGGAGGCGCCACGCATGTTCTCGAAGATCCTGATCGCGAACCGCGGCGAGATCGCCTGCCGGGTCATCAAGACGGCGCGGCGCATGGGCATCAGGACGGTCGCGGTCTATTCGGATGCGGACCGCGACGCGCTGCATGTCGAGATGGCCGACGAGGCCGTGCATATCGGCGCGGCCCCCGCCGCCCAGTCCTATCTCGTGATCGAGAAGATCATCGCGGCCTGCAAGCAGACCGGTGCTGAAGCCGTGCATCCCGGCTATGGTTTCCTGTCCGAGCGCGAGGCCTTCGCCCAGGCGCTGAAGGACAACGGCATCGTCTTCATCGGCCCCAATCCCGGCGCGATCGCGGCGATGGGCGACAAGATCGAATCCAAGAAGGCGGCGGCCGCGGCGAGTGTTTCGACGGTGCCGGGCTTCCTCGGCATCATCGAGAGCCCCGAGCATGCGGTGACCATCGCCGACGAGATCGGCTATCCCGTGATGATCAAGGCGTCCGCCGGCGGCGGCGGCAAGGGCATGCGCATCGCCCATTCGGCCGGAGAGGTGGCGGAGGGCTTCGCCCGCGCCAAGTCGGAAGCCGCGTCCTCCTTCGGCGACGACCGCGTCTTCGTCGAGAAGTTCATCGTCGATCCCCGCCACATCGAGATCCAGGTGCTGGGCGACAAGCACGGCAACGTCATCTATCTCGGCGAGCGCGAATGCTCGATCCAGCGGCGCAACCAGAAGGTCGTCGAGGAGGCGCCGTCGCCGCTGCTGGACGAGGCTACGCGCCGCAAGATGGGCGAGCAGGCGGTCGCGCTCGCCAAGGCGGTGAACTACGATTCCGCCGGCACGGTCGAATTCGTCGCCGGCCAGGACAGGTCCTTCTTCTTCCTCGAGATGAACACCCGCCTCCAGGTCGAGCATCCGGTGACGGAGATGATCACCGGCATCGACCTCGTCGAGGAGATGATCCGCGTCGCCTATGGCGAGAAGCTGCGGCTCAGCCAGGCCGAGGTGAAGCTGAACGGCTGGGCAGTCGAGAGCCGCGTCTATGCCGAGGATCCGACGCGCAACTTCCTGCCCTCGACGGGACGGCTCGTGACCTATCGCCCGCCGGTCGAGGGACCCGACGGCGACGCGGTCGTGCGCAACGACACCGGCGTCTACGAGGGCGGCGAGATCTCGATCTATTACGACCCGATGATCGCCAAGCTCGTCACCCATGCGCCGACGCGCGAGGCGGCGATCGAGGCGCAGGGGCGCGCGCTCGATGCCTTCGCGATCGACGGCATCCGCCACAACATCCCCTTCGTCTCGGCGCTGATGCACCATCCGCGCTGGATCGCCGGCCATCTCTCGACCGGCTTCATCGCCGAGGAGTTTCCCGAGGGCTTTTCCCTGCCGGTGCCCGAGGGCGAGATTGCGCTGCGCCTGGCGGCGATCGCGATCGCCTGCGACCACAAGCTCAACCAGCGCAAGCGCGCGGTCAGCGCGCAGATGGAGGGCTGGCGCCGCGTCGCCTTCGACCGGACGCGCGTCGTGCTGATCGGGGCTGAGCGCTTCGAGGGGCAGGTCGGCGAGCAGGGCGGGGCGGTCGTCATCGATTTCGGTGCCCGCAGCGTCACGGTCGCGAGCGAGTGGCGGCCGGGTCAGCCGGTCTGGCAGGGAACGCTCGACGGCGTGGTCATCGCCGCGCAGATCCGCCCGATTGCGAACGGTTTCGCTCTCGGCCATGCCGGCGCCTATGCGGATGCCGTGGTGCGCACGCCGCGCGAGGCGGAACTCGCCGCGCTGATGCCGGTGAAGGTCGCGGCCGATACCGGCAAGGTGCTGCTCTGCCCGATGCCGGGCGTGGTCAAGGCGATCTCGGTTGCGGTCGGCCAGGAGGTCAAGGCCGGCGAGGCGCTGTGCATGGTCGAGGCCATGAAGATGGAGAATGTGCTGCGCGCCGAGAAGGACGCCACCGTCGCCAAGATCCTGGCGAAGGAGGGCGATTCGCTGGCGGTCGACGCGGTGATCATGGAATTCGCCTGAGGCGGGTCGCAGCGACGCGCGCGTCCGTGCGCTCCCGCGGCGTCATTCCGGGCGATCGCAGCGAAGACCTGGTATCCATCGCAGAGCGCTTCCGTCGCAGACAAGGCCGTCCGACGGATTCCGGACCAGCGCGGCTTCGCGGCTTGTCCGGATCGACGGTGTATGGGCAAGCTGCGGCCACACGCGAGACGGAGACCATCTGACATGCTGACGATCTGGGGGCGGATCAGCTCCATCAATGTCCAGAAGGTCGTCTGGGCGGCCGGCGAGGTCGGCCAGAGTTTCGAGCGGATCGATTGCGGCGGGCCGTTCGGCGGGCTGCGCGAGCCGATGTTCCTGGCGAAGAACCCCAATGCCCAGATCCCGGTGCTCGAGGACGGCGACGTCTGCATCTGGGAGTCCAACAGCATCGTGCGCTATCTCGCCGCCCGCTACGGCGCGGGCTGGATCTGGGAGGAGGACCCGGCGCGCCGGGCCGATGCCGATCGCTGGCTCGACTGGATGCAGTCCGCCCTGCAGCCGGCGCTGATGCCGGTGCTGTGGGGGCTGGTGCGCAAGGTGCCCGAATATACCGCTCCCGAAACCGTCGCGGCCGGGGTCGCCAAGGCCGAAGCGCTGATGGCGATCCTCGACCAGCATCTCACGGACCGCAGCTTCCTCGGCGGCGAGCGCTTCGGCATGGCCGACATCGTCGTCGGCTGCGGGGCACATCGCTGGCTGAACATGCCGGTCGAACGGATCGCGCGGCCGCAGGTCGAGCGCTGGTACAAGACACTGGCCGCGCGCCCGGCGGCCGCGCCGGCACTCGTGCTGCCGGTCGCATGAAGGTGACCGGCGGGTGGCTTGATCGCGGCGCGGTGGCGGGCACAATGGCCGCCATGCGCTCGATTTCTCTCGCCCTCGGCCTCATCCTCTGGGCTGCCGCACCCGCCGCCGCACAGACCAGCCCCACTCTGGCGGCCGATCGGGCCCAGCTCGCCTCCTGCCTGCGGACCAACAGCGGGGCCGCGCCCGCCTGCATCGGCTCGATTGCGGTGGCCTGCGTGGTCGCGGCGGGGGCCAACCGCAGCGCGGCCGAGGCCGGTTGCGCGCGACGCGAGGAGGCGGTCTGGCGCGAGAAGCTGGTCCTGGCCGTGCAGCAGAGCGGGCGGCCGCTCGATGCCGGCCAGCGCAGCCGCCTCGTCGCGCTGCAGATGTCCTGGGAAGGCTATGTCGCGCAGAAATGCGCCTTCTATGCCGCGAGCCAGCGCGAGGCCCTCCAGCCCGGTCGGCAGGCCGGCTGCGAGCTGCGCGAGGTGGCGGCCCGGGTGCTCGAGCTGGAGCGCGCCTCCCGTCCGCAGGCACCGGCGCGCCGCCCCTCCCAGCCGCCGCAGATCATCCGCTGAGCGGCGTTCACGCGCCGTCAGCTTTCGCCGGCTAGAAGCGCGTCAACGCCGCAGCACGAAAGCCGACCATGTTCTTCGTACTCTCCAAGGTGGTCTGGTTCGTCCTGTCGCCGGTGAACCTTTCCATCCTGATGGCGCTGCTGGCGGCGCTGCTCGCCTTCACGCGCTTTGCGAGGGCGGCGCGCTGGCTCGGCGTGGTGTCGCTGTGCTTTCTGGCGCTGATGGCCTTCAGCCCGCTGCCGCGGCTGGTGATGTGGCCGCTGGAGAACCGTTTCCCGCAGCAGCCGGCCGAGAAGGGGCCCGTCACCGGGATCATCATCCTGGGCGGGGCGATCGGGGTCGCCCGCGGCGACGTGGTGCTGACCAGCGCCGCGGCGCGGATGACCAAGGCGGTCGAGCTCGCCCGTCTGCATCCGCAGGCCAAGATCGTCTTCACCGGCGGCGCCGCCAACCTCATCTCGCCGGTGACCAAGACCGAATCGGACGGCGCGAGCGTGCTGTTCGAGGGGCTCGGCCTGCCGCGCGAGCGGATCCTGCTCGAGGACAAGTCCCGCAACACAAGAGAGAATGCGCTCTTCACCAGGCAGCTGGTCGATCCGAAGCCCGGCGAGCGCTGGCTCTTGGTGACCTCGGCCTGGCACATGCCGCGCTCGATGGGCGTGTTCCGAAAGGCGGGCTTCGCGGTGGAGGCCTTTCCGGTCGACTACCTGACCGAGGAGAAGGCCTCCGCATTCGTGCGCGTCTCGGGGCGCGCGCCGCGCGGGCTGATGATCGCCGATGACGGCTTCAAGGAGTGGGTCGGGCTCGTCGCCTATCGCCTGGCCGGCTACACCGACGCGCTGTTTCCGGGGCCGTGAGGGGCTACTCGCCCTCGGGCAGCCGAAGCCTGTAGACGCCGCGGAAATCATCCGGATCGACGGGGCGGCCTTTGCGGGTGATGACGAGCTTGCCCTCCTTCATCAGGCGGACCGCGGTGCGGCGGATCGGCTGCATCAGCGGGCCCCAGCCGTCGGGATGGTCGCCGCCGAGCGCGCGCGCGGCTTCCGAGGGGCAGATCGTGCGGCCTTCGCCGCGCTGCGCCGTCAGCGCCAGCAGCGTGGCTTCGAGCTCGCTCTCGTCGGGTTTCGTCATGGTTCGGACTTCTTCATGGCTCGGACTTGGCCTGCGTCATGTCGGGATAGCGGAAGACGCGGGCGGCATCGGAGGCGAACTGGCGCCGGTACATCGCGATCAGCACGGCGCCGGTGAAGAGGATGAAGGTCGTAGGACCGAGGAACCAGCCCATATAGGCGAGCGCGAAGAAGAAGGCGCGCTGGCCACGGTTGAAATGGCGCCCGCCGGCGATGTTCATCTCGATCGCCTCATGGACGGCGCGCTGCGCATCCTCCGGATCATGGTTCTTGGCCGGCGGCAGCGAGCCCAGCAGGATGACGCAGTAGTTGAACAGCCGGTAGCTCCAGGCGAACTTGAAGAAGGCGTAGCCGAAGATCAGAGCGAGCCCGATGACCTTCAGCTCCCAGACGGCGCGCGTCGGCACCCCGCCGAAGGGCAGGTCCGAGAACAGGGCGACGACGCGGTCGGTCGATTGCAGCAGGGTCAGCGTGCCGCCGATGGCGATCAGCGAGGTCGAGGCGAAGAAGGCCGTGCCGTTCTGCAGGCCGTTCATGATTTGCGTGTCGACGATGCGGTTGTCGCGCCCCATCGATTCGCGAATCCAGCGGGCGCGGCGCAGGTTCATCCGCATGTTCAGGCTCTTGCCGGCATGCGGGCCCATCTCCACGGCGAAATGGTAGCCGATCCAGGCCGCCGCGAAGAAGGCGGCGCCGATGATGTCGAGCGTTCCGAATCCGATCATTCTTATCTCCGGCGCGCACAGTGCGGCGCGGGCGCGGGCGCGGCAAGGCGCGATTGACGTCAGCGGCGGCAATGGCCACGGTGCCGCGCGTTCGAGAGGAGGCCGGCCGTGCCGCAGACCATCACCAAAGGCTACAAGGCGCTGCTGGCGGAAGCAGAGGCCGTGATCGAGACGCTGGGCGTTGCCGACGCGCAGGCGCTGCTCGGGCGCGACGACGTCGTCTTCGTCGATCTGCGCGATCCGCGCGAACTGGAGCGGGAAGGGCGGATGCCCGGCGCCTTCCACTGCCCGCGCGGCATGCTCGAATTCTGGATCGATCCCGACAGCCCTTATGCCAAGCCGGTCTTCCAGCAGGACAAGCGCTTCGTCTTCTTCTGCGCCGGCGGCTGGCGCTCGGCGCTGGCGGCGAAGGTCGCGCAGGAGATGGGGCTGAAGCCCGTGGCGCATGTCGCGGGCGGCTTCGGCGCCTGGAAGAAGGCCGGCGCGCCCTTCGACGCCGCCGAGCCCCGCGATGCGGCTGCGAAGGCGACCACGTGAGCCCGGTCAATGTCGTCGTCGTCCTGCTGGTCGTCGCCTTCCTGTTCCGCAAGCCGCTGGTCCGCCTGTTCAACCGGCAGTTTCCCGACCGGGCTAAGCGCCACCGCATCGTCGGAACGATCATCGCCGGCTTCCTGCTGGTGATCGCGGTGCGGCTCGCGGCGCTGCTGTGGAAGTAGGACGCGGCGCTATTTCGGCGCCAGCGCGCGCGGCCTGACACCAGCGACCGGGCCCGGCGGCAGTTCGCTCGCATCCGGAACCAGCGTCTTCAGATCCAGAGTCGGCTTGCTCAGAAAGCGATTCAAGCCGGCTACATAACTCTCTGGCAAGGCCCAGTGTTTCGCCGCGGCGATGACGGTTTCCATATAGCCGGGCTTGGGCCGGCCGGGATCGCCCGAGCGGCCGATATAGACGAGCGCGCGCTTGGCGCCGCCGGGCACGATGACCGGCTGGCTGATCTTGACGTAGAGCCCGCTGGCGAGGTCCTCGAACTTGTCGAGCGTGCGGATGTCGCCGAGCGCGCAGTCCCAGAGCACGCCATGGACCTCCTCGCGCGGGTCGCGGACGACCGAGGCGTAGCCGTCCGTGGTGACGAGGAAGCGGTGGCGCGGCAGGCGGGCGGGGCCGAGTGGCCGCGAGCGCGGGCAGCGCTGCGCCATGCCGGCGGGGTCCATGTTGAGGCCGTAGGCGAAATAGAGGGGCATTCAGACGCGCTCCGGAACCGCGACGCGGAACCCTCTCCTGTAAGGAGAGGGCAGGGTGAGGTGTAGGCCGTAGGACCAGTCAGGCGCGGGCAGGCCGCGGTGAGGTTACGGCAGCGGTGTCCAGGGGCCGACACCTCACCCCTGCCCCTCTCCTTACAGGAGAGGGGTTCCCCGCGCCTTTCGCCTTCCTCGCGGCTTCGTCCCTATTTCGTCTTCTGGAACAATTCCCGCCCGATCAGCATCCGCCGAATTTCGCTCGTGCCGGCGCCGATCTCGTAGAGCTTGGCGTCGCGCAGCAGGCGCCCGGTCGGGTAGTCGTTGATGTAGCCATTGCCGCCGAGCAGCTGGATGGCGTCGAGCGCGATCTGGGTCGCCTTCTCGGCCGCGATCAGGATCGCGCCGGCGGCGTCCTCGCGGGTGGTCTCGCCGCGGTCGCAGGCCTTGGCGACGGAATACACATAGGCCTTGCAGGCGTTCATCATCACATACATGTCGGCGATCTTGCCCTGCACCAGCTGGAACTCGCCGATCGCCTGGCCGAACTGCTTGCGCTCATGGACATAGGGCATGACCACGTCCAGCGCCGCCTGCATGATTCCGAGCGGGCCGGCCGCCAGCACGACGCGCTCATAGTCGAGGCCCGACATCAGCACGTTGACGCCGCGCCCCACGCTGCCCAGCACGTTCTCATCGGGCACCTCGCAATCCTCGAAGACGAGTTCGCAGGTGTCGGAGCCGCGCATCCCGAGCTTGTCGAGCTTCTGGTGGGTCGAGAAGCCCTTCATGCCCTTCTCGATCAGGAAGGCGGTGATGCCCTTCGATCCGGCCTCGGGATCGGTCTTGGCGTAGACCACCAGCGTCTCGGCGATGGGGCCGTTGGTGATCCACATCTTGTTGCCGGTGAGGACGTAGCGGTCGCCTTTCTTCAAAGCCTTCGTCTTCATCGAGACGACGTCGGAGCCCGCGCCGGGTTCGGACATGGCGAGCGCGCCGACATTCTCGCCCGAGATCAGCTTGGGCAGGTACTTCGCCTTCTGGGCCGCGTTGCCGTTGCGGGCGATCTGGTTGACGCAGAGGTTCGAGTGGGCGCCGTAGGAGAGCCCGACCGAGGCCGAGGCGCGCGAGACCTCCTCGATCGCCACGACATGCTCGAGATAGCCGAGGCCCGCGCCGCCGTCCTCCTCCTTCACCGTGATGCCGTGCAGGCCGAGTGCGCCCATCTGCGGCCAGAGATCGCGCGGGAACTGGTTCGTCTGGTCGATCTCCTGGGCGCGCGGGGCGATCTTCTCCTGCGCGAAGGCGTGGACGGTGTCGCGGATCGCGTCGGCGGTCTCGCCGAGGTCGAAATTGAAGGGGCGGGGCGCATTGGCGAGCATGGTGGACCTCCCGAGGGGCCGGCGCGGCGTGGGCGTCCGGCGTTTCCCGACTTATAGCGCGGCTGGCGCCCAAGTCAGCGCGCGGGCGCGCTTAGCGGGTTGGGCATCGATGCGGGGGGGGGCCCGTCAGCCGCCGATCACCCCCCGGCGGCGCAGCAGGATCAGCGTGAGCCCGGCGGCGGACAGGCAGGTCAGCGCCACGAAGAGCGCGCCGAGATCATGCTCCATCCAGGGCAGCCCTTTCACATTGATGCCGAACAGGCCGGTGATGAAGGTCGCCGGCATGAACAGCGCCGTCAGGATCGAGAGGACATAGAGCTGGCGGTTGGTCTGGCTGGCCGTGCGGGCCGACATCTCGTCCTGCAGCAGGCGGGCGCGGTCCTGCACCGACTGGACGTCGTGATGCAGCCCGTCGATGCGCTGGAGCAGGCGCGCGGCGGCGGCCTTGACCTCGTCGGGCGATTTGCGCCCCGAATTGGTTTCCGAGAAGCGGCGGAACAGCAGGTGGAGCCCGCCGAGCTGGCGATGCAGCCGCACCGCCATGCGCCGGACCGCACCGACGCGGGCGGGCGCGTCGTCGAAGCGATCCGCCAGAACATGGTCCTCGACATCGTCGGTCTCGTCCATCAGCCGCACCACCGCCCGGGCGACGTCGTCGATGATGTATTCGATGATCAGCTCGAAGAGCAGGACCGGGCTTTCCACGGTCTCACCGCGGCTGAGCGCGTCGGCGGCGAGGCGGATCGACTGCAGGGCTTCGCGCCGGCCGGTCAGCAGCAGGCGCTCGCCGACGATCCAGTAGAGCGGCCCGACCATGTCGGAATCGGCGGCGACGTCGCGGACGAGGTCGTGGGAGACGCCCCAGACGAGGCCGGAGGAGTGGTCCAGCCGCTGATGGCTCTCGGGCGAGACGAACATGTCCTCGGCCGCCGCCGGCAGCCAGGGCTGCTGGGTGATCCAGTCCTTGGCGCGGCTGTGGACCAGATCGAGATGGATCCAGACGAAGCCGGTGTCCGGGGTCACCTCCGGGACGGTGCTCCGCTCGATCAGGGTCGGCACGCCGTCGGGATCAAAGCGGTAGGCCCAGATGATGCCGAGGCTGGACTGCGCGTCGGGGCGGGCGGCGTTGAGGCTCATGATCGAAACGGGACATCGCGTGCGAGGGACACAGACGAGGCCTGCGCCCGCTCGATGACGGTTCGATGACAGTGCGACGCCGGGTTGCCGGATCAGTCGGCGCTGGCCGTGCGCTGCGGGATGCGGGCGGGCGGCAGTCGCAGCGGCGTGCCGCCTGCGGCCTGCGGGGCGCGCGAGCCGGCGGAGGTCGCGGGGGGCTTGCGACCGGCGACCTTCGGCTCTCCACCGCGCCAGCGCCGCGTCCCGATGTCGAAGCGGCCCTCGCGCCAGGCGGCGAATTCGCGCTCGCTGCCGAAGAAGGCGTTGCGGTCGACGTCGCCGGTGATGCCGGGAACGCGCCCGGTGGTGGTGAACTGCCAGAACTCCCACTTCTCGCGCTTGTAGCGATGCTTCAGCGGCGCCGCCGTCGAGCGCAGCCAGTAGGGGTAGTCGTTGAACTCGCCCTCGAGGATGTCCTCGTGGAAGTTGATGTCGGTGTAGATGATCGGCTTCTTGCCGGTATGCTCGTGCAGGGCGGCGAGCATGATGCGGATCTTTTCCAGCGCGTCATCGCGTGAGACCTTGCGATTGCATTGCGAGCCGTGCTGCCACTCGACGTCGAGGACGGGGGGCAGGGCGTCGGGATCGCGCGGAATGTGGCGCTTGAACCAGCGCACCTGCTCGTGTGCCGGGCGGCACCACCAGACGAAGTGATAGGCGCCGCGCGCGATGCCGGCCCGCTTGGCGCCGGCCCAGTTCCGCCGGAAGTTCGGATCGAGATGGTCGCCGCCTTCCGTCGCCTTCATGAAGACGAAGCGGGTGCCGGCGTCCTTGACCTTCTCCCAGTCGATCTCGCCCTGCCAGCGCGAGACGTCGATGCCCTGGATCGACTGGCGGCGGGCGTCGCGGACGCCGTGATGCGGGGAGGCATCGCCCTTCTTGGGATAGAGCGCCTCGGCGGGTCCGGTGAGGACGGCGAACAGGCCGGCAAGGACGGCCGGGAGGGCCACCCGCTTCCACATCGTCGATCGCACCGGCTTCTCCTTCTCCTGCAACGCCCTCCGAGATGGCGAGGCCGTGGTTAAGGGCCGGTTAGAACTGGATCGAATGCGCCGCGCTTGTTTCAGCTTTGGTTAACCGGCGAGGGGCGCGGCAGGTCACTCGTCGTCGGCGACCCGTTCTTCGACCGGCTCGAAGGCCGAGGAGACGGGCGAGACGGCACCCGGGATCGCGGCGATGGCGGGCGAGGGCGCGGGTGGCCGCTCGGGGCCCGGGCTCGGCTGCGGCGGGACCGGCCGCTGCCGCTTCCACTGGCGCGTGCCGATGTCGAACTCGCCCGTGCGCCAGCCGATGAACTCGCCCTCGTTGCCGAAGAAGGCATTGCGGTCGACGTCGCCCTTGATGCCGGGCACGCGGCCCGTCGTGGTGAACTGCCAGAACTCCCAGGGCCGGTTGACGTAGCGCGTCTCGGGCAGCGCGGCGGTCGAGCGGATCCAGTAGGGGTAGTCGTTGAACTCGCCCTCGAGCACGTCCTTGTGGAAGGTGATGTCGGTGTAGATGATCGGCTTCTTGCCGGTGAGCTGCTCGAGCTCGGTCAGCATCAGCCGGATCTTCTCCAGTGCGAGGTCGCGCGCGATCTTCTTCGGGCAGCTTCTCGAATGCCCATTCCATTCGACGTCGAGAACCGGCGGCAGCGCGTCGGGATCGTTGGGGATGTGCTGCTTGAACCAGAGCGCCTGCTCATGCGCCGGGCGGCACCAGTAGACGAAGTGGTAGGCGCCGCGGGGAATGCCGGCGCGGCGCGCGCCCTCCCAGTTGCGCTGGAAGGCGGGGTCGATGTGGTCGCCGCCTTCTGTCGCTTTCATGAAGACGAAGCGGGTACCGGCGCCCTTCACGGCCGTCCAGTCGATGTCGCCCTGCCAGCGCGAGATGTCGATGCCGTGGATCGGGTAGCGATGGGCTGCCGCGACGCCCGGATGCGGGCGCGCATCGCCCTTGGCCGGATAATGCCCCTCCATGGCGACGCAGCCGCCGAGCACGACCAGCGCGGCAGTGGCGAGGAGGAATGCGGGCTTGAATGGGGTCATGCGGCGAGGATCCATGTGCCGCAAGATTGAGGAGAAAGCTTGACGGGCCGTTTACGCTGACGCGATCCGCCGTCTCAGCCCTGGGCGAGCCAGATCGCCGCGACGCCGAGGAACGAGAAGAAGCCGACCACGTCGGTCACCGTGGTGACGAAGGTCCCCGAGGCGACGGCGGGGTCGATTCCGAAGCGGTCGAGCAGCACGGGGATCAGGACCCCGGCCATGGCCGCCGCCAGCAGGTTGACCACCATGGCGATGGCGATGACGACGCCCAGCCCCTGGCTGCCGAACCAGAGCGCCGCGACGAGGCCGGTGATCAGCGCGAAGCCGACGCCGTTGATCAGCCCCACGATCATCTCGCGGGTGAAGAAGCGGCGCAGGTTCCAGCCACCGAGCTGCTGCGTCGCCAGCGCGCGCACGGCGACCGTCATCGTCTGCGTGGCGGCATTGCCGCCCTGGCTCGCCACCACCGGTGCCAGGATCGCCAGCGCCACGACCTGGGAGAGCTGCGCCTCGAACAGGCTCATCACCGCCGCCGCGAGGAACGAAGTGAAGAGGTTGACGAAAAGCCAGCTGAAGCGGCTGCGCGCGATCTGGCGCACCGGGTCCGAGAGTTCCTCGTCGGCATTGACGCCACCGAGCTGCTTGACGTCGTCGTCGGCCGCCTCCTCGATCACGTCGACGATGTCGTCGACGGTGATGACGCCGACCAGCCGCGAGGCCTCGTCGATGACCGGAACGGCGATCAGGTTGTAGCGCTGGAACAGGCGCGCGACATCCTCGATGTCGTCGGTCGCCTTGACCACCCGGCTGTCCTCCTCGACCAGGGTCGCGATCTCGACCGGGCGCCGCGTCCGCAGCAGCCGGTCGAGCGGCACAGAGCCGACGAAGTGATGCGCCGGGTCCGCGACGAGGATTTCGAAGAAGCGCTCGGGCAGATCCTCGGTCTGGCGCAGATGGTCGATCGTCTGGCCGACCGTCCAGAAGGCGGGAACGGCGAGGATCTCGCTCTGCATGCGCCGGCCGGCGCTGCCTTCGGGATAATCGAGGCCCTGCTGCAGGACGATGCGCTCGGCTGGCGTCAGCCGGTCGAGCACCTCCTGCTTGTCGGCCTCGTCGAGGTCCTCGAGGATGTAGACCGCGTCGTCGGTGTCGAGGTCGCGCACGCCTTCGGCGACCGTTTCGGCCGAGAGCGTCTCGAGGATCTCCTCGCGAACGGCATCGTCGACCTCGGTCAGGGCGGTGAAGTCGAAGTCGCGGCCGAGCAGCGAGATCAGCCGCGTCCGCTCCTCGGCGTCGAGCGCCTCGAGCAGCGCGCCGAGATCGGCCTCGTGCATGTCGGCGACGACGGCACGCAGCGTCGTCAGGTCGGAGAGCAGCAGCGCCTGCGAGACCTGCTCGACGAGGCGGGAATCAATCGCGCCGTCCTCGTCGCGGATCGGGCGCTCGGGCGATTCGACGGCAGCGTTCTCGGTGTCCGTCATGGGGCGCTCCGTGCTGCGGGAAACAGGTTCGGCCCAACCGGACTCGGCGCGGCGCCTGCCGTCCTTGTGTCAGCGGCCCGGCGTCGTTGCAATGCAACAGGGCGCGATTGGGGCAAAAAGGGCGAGCGCGACCCGAAACGCGAACGGCGATCCTCGCGGATCGCCGTTCGCCGGGCCTGGGCCCCAATCTGGTGCGGTCAAGAGGACTCGAACCTCCACGGGTCTCCCCGCTACCACCTCAAGGTAGTGCGTCTACCAATTCCGCCATGACCGCGGCGTCGAAGCGTCCCGCCGTGGCGGTGAACTCCGGAGCGGCGCGGGTCTAGCAAATCGAATCCGTCGCCACAAGGGCCATGCGTAGGAAAAGGCGATCAGGCCGCCGCCACGGTCTGAAGCGTGTAGACGGTCGGGCGCTTCAGCATCTGGGTGATCTCGACGGAGATCTTCTGGCCGCTGACGACGACGATGCCCTTGGCGAAGGGATGGTTGTTGGCGAGGATCTGGACCTCGTCGGTCTCGCTGGCGTTGAGCTCGATGATGGCTCCGCGGCCCATGCGCAGCAGCTTGTAGATCGGCATCCGCGCGGAACCCAGCACGACCGTCAGTTCGACGGGGACGAGATCGAGATCGGCCTTCAAGTCGTGCCTCCGGAACCCTACTTCAGAATACGAACAACCAAACTTGCCTGTTGCTCCGGCAGGGAGCATGAGGCTCGCCGCCGCTTCCTTCCGAAGTTGGTCGCAACAGGGTTAATGCGCAGTGAAGACGCGCGAGGCGCTCTCCGAAATGTTCGGGCCCTCCGCCGGCTCGCCGGCGGTCGAATGGGTCGTGGCGGAGGGGCTCGTCGGCTATGACGAGGCCGTGGCCGAGATGGAACACCGCGCCGGGCTGATCGCCGACGGGCTCGCGCCCGAGCGCGTCTGGCTCGTGGAGCATCCGCCGCTCTATACCGCCGGCACCTCGGCCAAGGACGAGGATCTGATCGCGCCGGAGCGATTCCCGGTGCATCGCAGCGGGCGCGGCGGCCAGTACACCTATCATGGCCCCGGCCAGCGCGTGGCCTATGTCATGCTCGACCTGAAGCGGCGCGAGCCGGATCTCCGGCGCTTCGTCGCGGCGCTCGAGGCCTGGCTGATCGCCACGCTCGACGCCTTCAACGTCCGGGGCGAGCGAAGAGAGAACCGCGTCGGCGTCTGGGTCCGACGGCCCGAGAAGGCGCCCGACGCCGAGGACAAGATCGCCGCCATCGGCATCCGCGTGCGCCGCTGGGTCTCGTTCCACGGCATCTCGCTCAATGTCGAGCCGGAGCTCAGCCATTTCGACGGGATCGTGCCCTGCGGCGTCAGCCGGCACGGCGTCACCTCGCTGGTCGATCTCGGGCTGCCCGTGACGATGGACGATGTCGACGTTTCGCTGCGGGCGTCGTTCGAGCGGATCTTCGGGCCGACGGTCTGAGGCCGCCGGTGGCGCCCGGGGGGCGTTTACCCCGCGTTGACCATCCCCGGCGATCCTGCCCCTTCGGAAACGGACGAAGGAGACGGACGGCCATGACGCGATTCATGCTCGCGGCTGCGCTCGCGGCCAGCCTTGCGGCCTGCACCACCACCGACAAGCGTATTGCCGGCGCCGCCGCAGGGGCGGGCGCGGGCGCCATCGTTCTGGGTCCGATCGGCGCGGTCGCCGGCGGCGCGATCGGCGCCGTTGCCGGTCCGACGGTGACGGGCTCGATCAACCGCAGCGCCGACTAGGGCGTTGCCGGGCATGGGGGATTCCGACCATCCCCTGTGAGCATCCCGGCGGTTGGCGTTTGCGACGGTCCGCGCCATAACCCGGCGGGGATGTCTTCGCCTGGGAGAGCGCGCCGTGCCGGTCATCGAGAGCAAGGTCGATCTGGCTTCGGCCGATGCGCAGGCCAATGCCGAAGCCTGGTCCGGCCTGCGGGGCGAGTTGATGGAGCGGCGCGCCACAGCGGCGCTCGGGGGCAACGAGCGCTCGCGCGAGCGCCATGTCGCGCGCGGCAAGCTGTTGCCCCGCGAGCGCGTGCTGCGCCTGCTCGACCCCGGCTCGCCCTTCCTCGAGATCGGCTCGCTCGCCGCCTTCGGGATGTATGAGGGCGACGTCCATGGCGCCGGGATGATCGCCGGCATCGGCCGCGTCGCCGGGCGCGAGGTGATGGTCGTGTGCAACGACGCCACCATCAAGGGCGGCACCTACTACCCGATGACGGTGAAGAAGCATCTCCGCGCCCAGGAGATCGCGCGCGAGAACCGTCTGCCCTGCCTCTATCTGGTCGATTCAGGGGGAGCGAACCTGCCGCACCAGACCGAGGTTTTCCCCGATCGCGAGCATTTCGGCCGGATCTTCTACAATCAGGCGACGCTGTCGGCCGAAGGCGTGCCGCAGATCGCGGTTGTGATGGGCTCCTGCACGGCGGGCGGCGCCTACGTCCCGGCGATGTCGGACGAGACCGTCATCGTGAAGAACCAGGGCACGATCTTCCTGGGCGGCCCGCCGCTGGTGAAGGCGGCCACCGGCGAGGTGGTGAGTGCCGAGGATCTCGGCGGCGCCGACGTCCATGCCCGGCTCTCGGGCGTCGCCGACCATTATGCCGGCGACGACACCCATGCGCTCGCCATCGCGCGGCGCATCGCCGGCAACCTCAACAGCGTGAAGCGGCCCGACATCGACATCGCGGAAGCCGTCGAGCCGCTCTACGATCCCGCCGAGCTCGAGGCCGTCGTCCCGACCGATCTCAAGAAGCAGTACGACATCCGCGAGGTCATCGCCCGGCTTGTCGACGGCTCGGAATTCGACGAGTTCAAGAAGCTCTACGGCACGACGCTGGTCACCGGCTTCGCCCGCATCCACGGCATCCCCGTCGGCATCATCGGCAACAACGGCATCCTGTTCTCGGAAAGCGCGCTGAAGGGCGCGCATTTCATCGAACTGTGCTGCCAGCGGCGCATCCCGCTGCTGTTCCTGCAGAACATCACGGGCTTCATGGTCGGGCGCGATGTCGAGACCCGCGGCATCGCCAAGGACGGGGCCAAGCTCGTCACGGCGGTCGCATCGGCGCGGGTGCCCAAGATCACCGTGCTGGTCGGCGGCTCCTTCGGCGCGGGCAATTACGGCATGTGCGGGCGGGCCTATTCGCCGCGCTTCCTGTTCTCCTGGCCCAATTCCCGCGTCTCGGTGATGGGGCATGAACAGGCCTCCAGCGTGCTGGCGACGGTGCGGCGCGACAACATCGAGGCGGACGGCAAGAGCTGGAGCGCCGAGGAGGAGGAGGCCTTCAAGAAGCCGATCCGCGACAAGATCGAGGCCGAGGGCTCGCCCTATTACGCCACGGCGCGGCTCTGGGACGACGGCATCATCCTGCCCTCCGAGACGCGCCGCGTGCTGGCGCTGGCCTTCTCGGCCTGCATCAACGCGCCGGTGCCGGAGACGAAGTTCGGCGTCTTCCGGATGTAGGCAACGCCTGAGGCTGTGACCCAAGCCGCGGCGGGGGGCGTAGATGCGGCATCGCCCCTCGCACGAAGCTGCAGAACATGTCCCTCATCGCCCGGTTCCAGGACGTCATGGCCGCGCTCAAGGTCTATGCGCATCATCCCGATCCGCGCGTCGCCACCGCTAACTTCTTCGCGCTGCTGGTCGCCTCCAACCAGCCCTTCTACCCGCTGTATTTCTACTGGACGGTCGGCCCCGACATCGGCCCCACGGCCTGGACCTTCCTGTCGACGCCGTTCTTCCTGGCGGTGCCGGCGCTGTCGCGCTGGAACACGCTGATCGGGCGGGCGATGCTGCCGATCGCCGGGATCGCCAACACGCTGCTCTCGGCCAAGGTCTTCGGCGTCGCCTCGGGCGTCGAGATCTTCCTCGTGCCCTGTGCGGTTCTGGCGCTGCTGATCTTCCGGCCGCATGAGCGCTGGATCGCGGCCTATCCGCTCGCTGCTGTCTGCTTCCTGGCCTATGCCCTGTTCCACGGCGCCTATGGCGCGCCGTTCCATCTCTACAGCGAGGCGGAATATGTCGCGCTGCTGCGCCTCAACATGATGAGCGCGGGAGGGCTGACCGCCTTCACCGCGCTCTCCTTCTCGACCCTTCTGGCTGAGGCGGAGACCGCCGCCTCAGCCAAAGCGCCGGGCGGCGGCAAAGCCCGCGACTGAGGCGCTCGCCGTCAGCACCGTGCCCCAGATCATGTCTGCGACGGTGATGATCGCCGGCCAGTCACGCAGCGTCGCATGGTTGGTGAGGTCATAGGTGCCGTAGGCGACGAAGCCGAGCGCTGCGCCATGCAGCGCCGCCGTCGCCAGGCGGCCGGTCGCCAGGGCCGGGCGGATCGCGAAGAAGACGATGCCGGCGATGTAGATCACATAGAAGACCACGGCGGGCGCCAGCCGGAAGCTCGGCGCCAGCAGATCGCCCAGCAGCGGCCGGTACATCAGGTTGGCCATGGTCGAGAGCCAGACCGCATCGACGGCGAGGAAGGCGAGGGCGGCGGCGGCATAGGCCGTCAGGAGGGTTTTCAAGAGGGCTCTCCGGGTTGCTGTCGGGAGGGTACGCCCCCCGATGCCGGCGGGATCACATTCCGCGTGATCGTGAAACCAGCCGCGACCCGGCTGCGTATCCGGCACCGAACCGACTGGAGAGAAGCCATGAAGCTGAACACCATGCTGATCGTCCTTGGCCTGTCGATCACCCCGGCGCTGCCGGCGCTGGCCAACAGCACCGATCCGAGCGGCGTCTGGTTGCGCGACGACGGCAATGCGCGCGTGCGGATCGCGCCCTGCGGCAGCAACATCTGCGCGACCAATGTCTGGATCAAGGATACGAGCGGCGGCGAGGAGGTCGGCGACCGGCTGGTGCTGACGCTGAAGCCCGAGGGCGCCGACAGCCTGAAGGGCGAGGCCTTCGACCCCAAGCGCAACCGCCGCTTCGCGATGACGCTGACGGTGAAGCCCGACGGCCTCTCGACGCGCGGCTGCATCATCGGCGTCCTCTGCAAGACCGTGAACTGGACTCCGGCGCAGTAGCGTCGCAGCCCCTCCGCCATTCATTGCGCGATATTTACGTTTGGATACCGATTGTCGTGTATGGGTGACACGCACTTGTGAGTCTCTCATGACTGGACGAGCCGGTTGACTTCGTATCCCCCCGCGCCCTCGCAACCGTCGGGTCAGCTGGCCGCCGCGCTTCTCCCGATCGTTCGCCGCAACTATCTGCCGTCGCTCTTCGTGAATTTCGCGGCGGCGCTGGCGGTCACCCTGCTGGCGTGGTCCGCCGGCATCTCGTGGGTGTGGTGGTGGCTCGCCTTCGTGGCGGCCGTGTCGCTTGTGCGGATCGTCATCCATCACACTGCGGGGACCGCGCCGCGGGACACGATCCCGCCGCAACGCCAGATCCTGACCGCAGGGCTCGGCATGCTGGCCTCGGCAGGCTGCTGGGCCGTCCTGGCCTGGCTGCTGCTCACCACGCCGGACCCGCTGGTCCGCTACAGTGCCAGTATCGTCTTCGCCGGCATGGCGGCCGGTGCCGTCGGCATCCTGGCGCCCTTGGGCCGGATCGGGCCACTCTACATCGCCCTGCTGATGGTTCCCGGATCCGTGCGCCTGATGACGCTGCCGGGGCAGGAATCGGTGATCGGCGTCCTGGGGCTGATCTTTGCGGGCGTGATGATCGTCGGGCATCGCGCCAATCGCGTGCTGCTGCTGCAGTCGGTCCAGCTCGGGCAGCGCAACAACGAGCTGATGGCGGAGATCCTGGACGCCAACCAGACGCTGGAAAACAAGGTGCGCGAGCGCACCGAGACGCTCGAGCACCAGGCCTCTCACGATCTGCTCACGGGCCTCCTCAACCGCCGCGGCCTGACCGAACAGTTCGAGCGGATCGCCGCCGGCGAGCCCATGCGCGCCTATTTTCTCGATCTGAACCGCTTCAAGCGGATCAACGACACGCTCGGCCACGAGGCGGGCGACTATGTGCTGCGGGAGGTCGCGACGCGCCTCCTGACCCGTCTGCCCAAGGAGGCGATGATCGCGCGCTGGGGCGGTGACGAACTCGTGGTGGTGATGCCGGGTTCACTCGGCGAGGCGTCGGTCGAGCAGGAGCTCGAAAGCCTGTTCCGCACTGCCTTCGTCTTCTACGGGCAGACGCTCGACGTCGGGGCCAGCATCGGCGTCGCCCGCAGCCCGGCCGACGGGCAGAGCCTCGAGGAATTGATCTGGGCGGCCGATCTCGCGGCGGCCGAGGCCAAGCGGCAGAACTGCGCCTCGCCGCTGCGCTACGACCATTCGCTCGCGGTCGCCCTGCAGCGCCGGGAGCGCATCGCCGACGACATCGCGCCGGGGCTGAAGCAGGATCAGTTCTGGCTGGCCTTCCAGCCCATCGTCGCGGCTGCGACGGGGGACCTGCATGGCTTCGAGGCGCTGCTGCGCTGGAACCATCCGACGCTGGGTACCCTTGCCCCCGACGAGTTCATCCCCATCGCCGAGGAAAGCAACCAGATCGCGATGCTCGGGGCCTGGGTGCTGGACCGGGCCTGTGCGGCGGCGTCACGCTGGCAGGGCGGCGGCGTCCGTGCCGCCGTCGCGGTCAACTGCTCGGTGCGGCAGCTCTCCCAGCCCGAATTCGTCGACATCGTCCGCCATGCGCTCGATCGTCATCAACTCGCGGCGAAGTGGCTGCATCTGGAGGTCACCGAATCGGTCTTCCTCCCGGCCGACGACGCACAGATCCTCGCGGTGCTGACGCAGCTCGACGTCCTCGGGATCTGCCTCGCCGTCGACGATTTCGGCACGGGCTATTCGTCGCTGGCGCGGCTGCGCGATTTCCCGATGCGGCAGATCAAGATCGACAAGTCCTTCATCGCCGACATCGACGGTCGTTCGCGCTCGGTGATCGAGGGCGCCGCGCTGATCGCAAGGCGCTTCGACCTGCAGATCGTGGCCGAGGGGGTGGAGACCGAGGCGCAGGCGGCGGCCCTTTTGTCGCTCGGCATCGATTCCTTCCAGGGCTACCTCGTCGGCCGCCCCGTCGAGCAGCCGCAGACCGCGGTGAACTGCCCCTGGCTCGATCCCAAGCAGGCGATCGCGGGATAGGGCAACGCGGGCCGCGCGCCCTGGCCGCGCAAGGTGCCTGCGCGAATCGCAGTTCCCTGTATGCAGCACGCTGCTATGCTGGCGCCCACCGGATTTGAAACGGTTGAACCGGCAAGAAACCAGAGGATTCGCCATGCCCGCCGCCAGCACGCCCGCCCATGACAAGGTCGCCATCATCACCGGAGCCGGATCGGGCGTCGGGCGGGCGGTGGCGCTCGCCTTCCTGAAGGACGGCTACCGCACCGTGCTGGCCGGTCGCCGTGCCGATGCGCTCGAGGAAACGATCGCGCTGTCGGGCGTCGCGTCGGAGCGGGCGCTGGCGGTGCCGACCGACGTCACCGACAAGGCCTCGGTGCAGGCGCTGTTCGCCAAGACGACGGCCGCCTTCGGCCGGGTCGACGTGCTGTTCAACAATGCCGGCGTCAACGCGCCGGGCGGCATCATGCTGGAAGACCTTTCGCTGGAGGACTGGCAGAAGGTGGTCGACACGAACCTGACCGGCCCGTTCCTGTGCACGCAGGAGGCCTTCAAGGCGATGCGCGACCAGGTGCCCCAGGGCGGCCGCATCATCAACAACGGCTCGATCTCGGCCCATGCGCCGCGGCCGAACTCGGTCGCCTACACGGCGACCAAGCACGCCATCACCGGCCTGACCAAGACGGCTTCGCTCGACGGCCGCAAATACGGCATCGCCGTCGGCCAGGTCGATATCGGCAATGCGCTGACCGAGATGGCCCGCAAGATGACGACCGGCGTGCCGCAGGCGGATGGCTCGATCAAGGTCGAGGCCGTCATGGACGTCGACAATGTCGCGACGACCGTCCTGCACATGGCGAGCCTGCCGCCGGAAGCGAATGTGCTCTTCGTCACGGTGATGGCGACGACCGCGCCGTTCGTCGGGCGCGGGTGACGAAGGCGCGTCATGCTCGGGCTTGACCCGAGCATCTCTTCGACGAGATTCTCGGGTCCGCGCTTCGCTGCGCCCGAGAATGACGCGCTGGTAGACACGCATGAGTGAACCCATCGCCGTCGCGCCGCGCGTCGCCCGCGCCTACACACTGACCATCTGGGGCATCGCGCTCGGCATCCTCGTCTTCGCCAGCGGCGTGGTCGCCTGGGCGCTGGCGGTCGGCAATGCCCAGCTGTTCAAGGACGGCGTCGACTGGGTCTACGATGTCGCGCTCTATGGCGTGGCGGCGGTCGTCTTCGGCCGCGATGCCCGGGCCGAGCGACTGGCGGCCATCGCCATCGGCGCGGTGATGGCGATGGCCGGTCTGCACACGCTCTACGACCTCGCCGCCAAGATCATCACACCGCGGCCGATCGAGGTCTGGGCGCTGGGCTTCTCCGCCGGCAGCGCGGTCGTCATCGCCGTGCTGATCGTCGCGGTGCTCTGGCGTTTCCGGGGGGAGGCCAACCCGGTGATCAAGGCGACCTGGCTGTCCTCGCGCAACGACGTGATCTCGACCACGGGCTTCGCCCTGCTCGGGCTCGCGGCCCGCGTCGCCCCGGTGCGCTGGCCGGAATATCTCTTCGATCTCTTCGTCGCGGGCTTATGCTTCCAGGCGAGCTGGGCGATCTGGCGATCGCTCCGCCCGAAGCCTGCCGAGGCGCCTGTGCAGAACAAGGCGGCGACAGCCCCGGCAGCCGGGCTATAAAGGCGGCACGCTCACGCGCCATGCCGTCCGGGACGTTGCCGATGTCGATCGCCGAGAAGCTGCCCTCCATCCTGATCGCCAATCGCGGCGAGATCGCCTGCCGGGTCATCCGTACGGCCAGGCGGCTCGGCCTGCGCACCATCGCCGTCTACTCCGACGCCGATGCGGAGGCGCTCTTCGTGCAGATGGCCGATGAGGCCTACCGGATCGGCCCGGCGCCGGCGCGCGAGAGCTATCTCGACGCGGCCAAGATCCTCGCCGTCGCCAAGGAGGCGGGCGCGGCCTGCATCCATCCGGGCTATGGTTTTCTTTCCGAGAATGCCGACTTCGCCGAGGCCTGCGCGCAGGCGGGCATCGTCTTCGTCGGGCCCCCGGCCTCCGCGATCCGGGCCATGGGATTGAAGGACGCCGCCAAGGCCCTGGTCGAGACGGCGCAGGTGCCGGTGGTGCCGGGGTATCATGGGGCCGAGCAGGGCGTCGATTTCCTGGCAAGAGAGGCGGATCGCATCGGCTACCCCGTGCTGATCAAGGCGGTCGCGGGTGGCGGCGGCAAGGGCATGAAGAAGGTCGATCGGCCGGAGGATTTCGTCGATGCGCTGACCAGCGCCCAGCGTGAGGGCCAGAGCGCCTTCGGCGACGGGCGCGTGCTGGTCGAGAAATATGTGCTCTCGCCGCGCCATGTAGAAATCCAGGTCTTCGGCGACAGCCATGGCAATGTCGTCCACCTCTTCGAGCGCGACTGCTCGCTGCAGCGCCGCCATCAGAAGGTGATCGAGGAAGCGCCGGCGCCGGGCATGACGGATGAGGTCCGTGCCGCCATGGGCAAGGCCGCGACCGAAGCGGCGAAGGCCGTCGGCTATGTCGGGGCCGGCACGGTCGAGTTCATCGCCGACGGGCGCGATGGCCTGCGCGCCGACCGCTTCTATTTCATGGAGATGAACACCCGTCTTCAGGTCGAGCATCCCGTGACGGAGGCGATCACCGGGATCGATCTCGTCGAACTGCAGTTGAAGGTCGCCGCCGGCGAGCCTCTCGGCTTCACCCAGGCCGACGTCACCGCGACCGGCCATGCCGTCGAGGCACGGCTCTATGCCGAGGATCCGGAGAAGGGCTTCCTGCCCTCGACCGGCAAGCTCTGGGCGCTGCAATTCCCGGAAGGCGATGGCATCCGCATCGACACCGGCGTCGAGGCCGGCGACACGGTCACCCCATTCTACGATCCGATGATCGCCAAGGTGATCGCCCATGGCGCGACGCGCGACGAAGCGCTGGACCGGCTGGGCGCGGCGCTGGGCGAAACCGTGGTGGCGGGGCCCCGCACCAATCTCGCCTTCCTCAAGGCGCTGACGGAGGCTCCCGGCTTCCGCGAGGGGCCCTTTGACACCGGCTTCATCGAGCGCAACATGTCGGCGCTGGGGGCCGAGCCACAGCCGCTCGATGCGGCGGCGGTCGCGGCGGCGGCGCTCCAGCTCGAGGAGGAGCGGGAGGTCGCGGTGGTGATGCAGGCGGCCGAGCGGGCCGATGGCGAAGCGCGTTCGCCCTGGCTCGTGGCGGATGCCTTCTCGCTGATGCCGCGCCCGGCGCTCGGGCTGCCGCTGCTGGTCGATGGCGAGCGGGTCGAGGCGCGGATCGAGTGGCATGAGGACGGCGCCCGCGTCAGCCTGCCCGGGCATGAGATCGGCGACGGCGAACATGATATCTCCCTTGCCGAGGGCGAGCGCGGCACCTGGCTGGCGCTGCATCGCGGCCGGCAGACGGCTGTTGCCCTGTTCGATCCGTTCAGCGTCGATCTTGATGCGGCGGCGGGTTCGGGCGGCGTCATCAAGGCGCCGATGCACGGCAAGCTGATCGCGCTGTTCGTCTCGGCGGGGGACATTGTGGTGAAGGGGCAACGGCTCGCCATCGTCGAGGCGATGAAGATGGAGCATGTCCTGACCGCCCCGCGTGACGGCACGGTCAGCGAGATCGGCGCCGTGCCGGGGGCCCAGGTGGCCGAGGGCGCGAAGGTCGTGGTGCTCGGGGATTGAGAACTGGCGTCATTCTCGGGCGGAGCGAAGCGCAGACCCGAGAATCTCGTCCCAGAGATGCTCGGGTCAAGCCCGAGCATGACGCTGTTCCTGCGCTACCCCATTCGCCCGATCACCGGGAACTGCTCGACCTCGTAGATCTGGCCCGAGACCGGCGCGCTCTCGTCGGAGAGCCAGAAGGCGGTATGCGCGGCGATCTCCTCGGGCTGCATGATGCGGCCGGTGGGTGCCTGTCGGACGGGAACATGGTTCTCCCAGCCGGGCTGCTGCCCCTCCTTCTGCTGCGTCGCGTCCTCATTGGCGGTGAAGGTCCAGCCGACATTGAGCTGGTTGAGGCGGATTCGGTCAGGCCCCAGCGAGTCGGCAAGGTTGCGCGTCATCGTCATCAGCGCGCCCTTGGACATGGAATAGACCGTCAGCCGCGGCAGGCCGCACCAGGCGTTGATCGAGCCGACGGTGACGATCGTGCCGCCCGAGCCCTGGGTGCGGAAGGCCCGCGCCGCCGCCTCGGAAGCCAGCAGCGGGGCGCGGACATTGACGGCGAAGACATGGTCGAAGAAGTCGACCGTGGTGCCGGTGACCTCGCCGCGGGGATAGATGCCTGCGTTGTTGACGAGGCCGTCGATGCGTCCGAAGGCCGCGACCGTGGCGTCGACCAGGGCCTGCGCCGTCGCGGGATCGGCGAGGTCGCCCGTCGCGGGGGCGGAATGGGCGCCGAGTTCGCGGCAGACGCCATCGACCTCTTCGCGATCGCGGCCATGGATCACGACCCTGGCCCCTTCCTCGACGAGCCGCTGCGCCATGGCGCGACCGATTCCGTTGGAGGAACCGGTGACGAGAACGGCCTTGCCCGATAATCCGCGCATCGAATTCTCCCTATGTCCTGCGCCGCCCTGCGGCCCGCGGTCGCGCCTGCAACATGTCGTAGCGCAGCTGTGGAGAGCAACGTCGGTTGCGCTGGTCGGGTTGCCGGGCCCGCACTAGATTGCCGGCCATGTCGCTCCATCTCCTCAAGCTCTGCGTCGGCGCCGAATCGATCGGCGATCTGGAAGACTGGATCGAGGAGCGCCTGACGCTGGAGCGGCGGCTGGGCCGCACGGCGGAGCAGATCCACACCACCCGCATGGTGCCCAAGCGCCTCGACGAGTTGCTCGACGGCGGCTCGCTGTACTGGGTGATCAAGGGCCAGATCAGCGCGCGGCAGAGGCTGCTGGCGGTGCGTCCCTTCACCGATGGCGACGGCATCGGCCGCTGCCATCTCGTGCTGGAGCCGATCGTCGTGCCGCTGGAGCCGCGCCCGTGCCGGCCTTTCCAGGGCTGGCGCTATCTCACCGACAAGGATGCGCCGCGCGACATCGATGGCCGCAGCGGCGATCTCGGCGCGATGCCGGAGGCGCTGCGGCGGGAGCTGGCGGAGCTGGGGCTGCTGTAGGAAGTCCTTGCGGCGGCAGGATCAACCGCATCGTCATTCCGGGCGGAGCGAAGCGGAGACCCGGAATCCACCATAGGGCTCGCCGGCGCCTCACGATGGATTCCGGAGCGGTGCCGCTGCGCGGCTTGTCCGGAATGACGATGAGGGTTGCGCCAAGCGGCAGCCACCTCACACCGGAATGTTGTCGATGAGCCGCGTCGCGCCGAGCCGCGCCGCGACCAGAATCCGGATCGGCCCGTCGGCGAGCGAGGTCACTGGAGCCAGCGTGTCGGCATGGCGGGCTTCGAGATAATCGAGTTCGAAACCGGCCGAGATGATCTCGCCCTGGGCCTCGCCGACGGCGCGGAAGAGGTCCTCGCGGTTGCGGATGCGCACCGCCAGCGCCTGCATCACCGCGTGCAGCAAGGGCGCGAGTGCGCGGTCCTGCGGCGAGAGGTAGCGGTTGCGCGAGGACATGGCGAGGCCGTCCCCTTCGCGGAATGTCGGCAGCGGCACGATCTCGATGCCGAGGTCGAGATCGGCGGCCATGCGGGTCACGACCTTGAGCTGCTGGTAGTCCTTCTCGCCGAAGACCGCGAGATCGGCGCGCGACTGGGTGAAGAGCTTGCAGCAGATTGTCGCGACGCCCTCGAAATGCGTCGGCCGGAAGCGGTCGTCGAGGCCGACGGCGGCCGGGCCGAGCAGCAGCACGCGGGTGGCGAATCCGGCCGGGTACATCTCCTCGACCGCGGGAAAGAACACCGCATCGGCGCCGGCGGCGACCAGTTTGGCGCAGTCGTCGTCGAAGGTACGCGGATACTTCTTGAAGTCCTCATGCGGGGCGAACTGCGTCGGATTGACGAAGATCGTGACGATGACGCGCTTTGCCCGCCGCTGCGCTTCCTGGACGAGCGCGATATGGCCCTCATGCAGCGCGCCCATCGTCGGCACGAGGCCGACCGTCTCGCCGGCGGCATGCCAGCCGGCCACGGCCTGCCGCATGGCGGAGACGGTCTCGAAGATTGCGATCCCGGTCATGGCGCCTCTTTCGTCGATGGGCTGTGAAGTCGCGCCTGTCGCGGCGGTGGACGGGTAGCAAATGTCCGGCAAACCGCCAATATCAAGGCCATGACGGACAAGAGCGACAAGGCACTTGAGAAGCGGGCGGGCGCGGGCGTGGCGGCGGGCCGTTCGGCGCCCGGCGAGATCGACCGCTTCCTCGGGGCGGCCAAGCAGTTGGCGCCGCTGGCGACGGGGCAGGCGGGGCGCCTCGTCTTTGCGCTCGACGCCACGATGAGCCGCCAGCCGACCTGGGATCTCGCCTGCTCGCTGCAGGCGAAGATGTTCGAGGTGGCGGCGACGAGCGGCGGGCTCGCTGTGCAGCTCGTCTATTTCCGCGGGCTGGCCGAATGCCGCGCCTCGGGCTGGGTCGGCGAGCCGCGCCGGCTGAACGGGCTGATGTCGGGCATCGCCTGCCAGGGCGGACAGACGCAGATCGCCCGCGTCCTGAAGCATGTCCGCGACGAGGCGCGCAGCGTCCCGATCCGCGCCTTCGTCTTCGTCGGCGATGCGATGGAGGAGGAGGTCGATGCGCTGGCCGGGCTTGCGGGCGAGCTCGGCCTGCGCGGCATCCGCGGCTTCCTGTTCCAGGAGGGGCACGACCCCGCCGCGAGCGCGGCCTTCGCCACCCTGGCGCGGCTGACCGGCGGCGCCCATGCCCGCTTCGATGCGGCTGCGCCCGATTCGCTGCTCGATCTGCTTCGCGGCGCCGCGGCCTATGCGGCGGGCGGGCGCGAGGCGATGCTGAAGCTCGCCGCCGGCAGCCCGGCCGTGCGCGGGCTCCTGGGATCGATGGAGGGAGGTCGGCGGTGACGCTGCTTTACGGAATCGCCGCGGTTCTCCTGATCTGGTGGCTGTCGAAGCTCTTCGCGAGCACCAATCCGCGAATGCTGGCCAAGGCGGTCAAGGGCGGCGGCGGCTTGCTGTCGCTCGGCATCGCCGCCCTGCTGATGATGCGCGGCCGCCTCGACATGGCGATCTTCGTCGGCGGCATCGGCGCCTGGCTGCTCGGCTGGAGCGCGACAGGGCCCGGCGGCATCCGCTTTCCCTGGGGGGCGTCGTCCACCGAGACGCCGGGAGCGCGTTCTCGGGTCGCCTCGCAGCTTCTGGCGATGGAACTCGATCATGACAGCGGCGGCATGACCGGGACGGTCAGCGCCGGGCGCTTCGCCGGCCGCAGCCTCGACGATCTGTCGCTGGCCGAGATCGGCCTGCTGATGGGGGACTGCCTAGCGCAGGATCCCGAGGGTGCCCGGCTGCTAGAGGCTTATCTCGACCGCCGGTCGCCCGGCTGGCGTGAAGACGCTGATCGTCACCGCGACGCGGGGCAGGGCCGCGCGCCGGGCACGGGCGCGATGTCGCATCAGGAGGCCTACGAGATCCTGGGGCTTCAGCCGGGGTCGGGCGAGGAGGCGATCCGCGAAGCCCATCGCGCCCTGATGAAGCGCATCCACCCGGATGCCGGGGGCACCAGCGGTCTTGCCGCTCGCGTCAACCAGGCCAAGGACGTCCTTCTGAAGTGAGGTGCCAGCCGGGAAGAGGGAGGAGGTCGAGTACGACATGCCAGCGTTCCTTTTCCTTGTCCTTGTCCGTCAGCCGCGGGTGGCGAAGCAGGCGAAGCCGTCGCGCTTCAGCCGGGCGCAGGCGTTCTGGGCATCCTTGGAGTCGTCGAAGCCGGCGAAGCGGGCCCGGAACAACGTGGCTCCGCCCTTCTCGACCTTCTCGGTCACGGCGGTGACCTCGGCCAGCGGTCCGGCAGCCTTGGCGCGAGCGCGGGCCAAGATCTCGCGAGCCTTCGCCTCGTCATCCGTGGCGCCGAGCTGAATCAGCCATTTGCCGGTCGCGGCGGCAGGGCGAGCCTCGGCCGTGCGGACGGGCTCGGGCGCCTTTTCGACCGTCTTGTCCACGGCCTTTGCGATGGCGGTGACGCCGGCCTCGTGAGTCTTCTCGGCGGGAGCCACGGCGACGGCGACCGGCGCGGCCGGGACTTCGGCCGGCTCGGCGACCTTCGCGATCGAGGAGGTGACGTCGACATTGGCCGGCGGGCGCAGGATCTTGCCGTCGGCTGCCGGGGCACCGATCGACCAGCGCATCGCCGGCGGCGTCGTGGTGGCGGTGACCGGGCGCATCCCCGAAATCTGCAGGGGCTGACGAACGCCTGCGGTGAGCGGGCGCGGCGGTGCGACCGGAGTCGTGGTCGGGACGGGGGCATAGGCGCGCGCGGCGATCGGGAGCGGGGCGGGGGCTTCCGGTTCGGCGCGGGGGCGCGGCACCGGCAGCGGCTTTGCTTCGAGGGCTGCGGCAACGACCGGCGCCGCGGGACGCTGGCGCTCAGGCGCGCGCTCCTGCGGACGCGGCTCGGGCTCGGGCGCTTCTGCGACCATGGTCGAGGCGCGACCGCTGGTCGCGGCCCTGGGCAGGGTGGCGACGACGAGGTCGGCCATGATCTTGTCGCGCGCGGCGCCGGAGCGCCCGCCGAGCACGACCGAGACGACATGGCGGCCATCGGCCTTTGCCGAGGTCATCAAATTGAAGCCGGAGAGGCGGGTGTAGCCGGTCTTGATGCCGTCCACGCCCTCGATGCGGCCGAGCAGCTTGTTGTGGTTGCGATAGGCGCCGCCGGCATAGTTGAACACCCGCGTCGAGAACATCGGATAGTAGCGCGGGAAGCGCTCCTGGATGGCGCGGGCGAGGATGGTGAGATCGCGCGCCGTGGTCATGTTCGGCGGGCTGTGGGGCAGGCCGTGCGGGTTGTAGAAGGTGGTCCGGGCCATGCCGAGCGCGCGGGCGCGCGCCGTCATCATGCGGGCGAACTCGTCCTCGGACCCGCCGACATTCTCCGCCACCGCCATCGCCACGTCGTTGGCCGACTTGGTGATCAGTGCGAGGATCGCGTCGCGGACCGAGATCGTTTCACCGGGCTTGAAGCCGATCTTGGAGGGCTCCTGACGGGCGGCATGGGCCGAGACCGTCAGCTCCGAATTCATGCCGAAGCGGCCGCGCTCCATCTGCTCGAACAGCACATAGAGCGTCATGACCTTGGTGATCGAGGCCGGGATGCGGGGGGCGTCCTCGTTGACCGCGTGCAGCGTACGGCCGGTGCGCGCATCGACGACCATCGCCGCATAGGGCGGGGCATAGCCGCCACCGGCCGGGCGCTTCTTCTTGCGCGCCGCCTCGGCGGGAGAGGCGACGGCCGCGACCGCAATCGCGACGATGCCGATCATTGCCACCAGCGCGCGCGAACGCACGCGTCGGGACCCAACGCAACTGAAAGCCATGCAACCCGCCTCAACCGGAACTCTCGTTCCCCACAGCCGGCGTCACGCGACGTGGCATATGGGATACAGTTGAGGAGGTTAGGAGCGTGCGGTTACGGAGCCGTTAAAATGCCGGCTATTTCGCCGCCGCGGCGAGCGGCGCCGGGATGCTGCTCGTGCATTGCAGCACGACCTTGACATTCATGTTGCGGTGCACAATATGAGGGCGGTCCCGGTGGTGAACCCTTTTTCATCTGACCCAGGGGCGACAGACCCGGGCCCTTGTGGCTCGTCAGCAAGAGGCGGCATGCGTGCCGAGGGAAGAAACATGATGCAGCAGTTTGAAACCATCCAGAAGGCCTCCAAAGAGAACGTCGACGCCGCCCTGAAGGCTTTCGGCGCCACCTCCAAGGGCGTGCAGACGCTCGCCGTCGAGGCCACCGACTACGCCAAGAAGTCCTTCGAGACCGGCACCGCCACGCTCGAGAAGCTGGCTGGCGTCAAGACCCTGGACAAGGCCATCGAGATCCAGACCGACTACGTCAAGACCGCCTTCGAGGGCGCCGTCGCCCAGATGACCAAGATGGGCGAGCTCTACGCCTCGATCGCCAAGGACGCCTACAAGCCGTTCGAGGGCATCGTCGCCAAGGCCGTCCCGGCCACCAAGTGAGCTGACCGGCGCCGCCCGCTCGCGGCGCCAGGCCTCACCGCTGAATCAAAGCCCGGCCGTGAGGCCGGGTTTTTCTTTGCCCGAGGCCGGATCTGATGCTGCGCTGCAGCAGCTTGAAGGCTCTTTGAACCGATTGAAAACTGTCGCGAGGGAGCGCATGTCTTGCCCGTCGCCGCGCCCGCCGCGGCCTGCAAGCCAGTGGTTCCTCCGATGCTCGACAAAGCCATTCCGCCGCGCACCCTCAGGCTGAACGCCAGCGACAATGTCGCCGTCGCGGTCGATCCGATCGATATCGGCGTAACGGCCGCGGGCGTGACGGCGCTGAAGCGCATTCCGCGCGGGCACAAGCTGGCATTGAGCGTCATCGCCACCGGCGAGCCGATCCGGAAGTTCGGCCAGATCATCGGCTTCGCCACCGTCGACATTCCGCCCGGCGAATGGGTGCATGAGCACAACACCGGCTTCCACGCCTTCGAGCGCGACTATGCCTTCTGCGCCGAGGCCAAGCCGGAATTCGTCCTGCCGGTCGAGCAGCAGGCGACCTTCGAGGGCTTCCGGCGCGCCAATGGCAAGGCCGGCACGCGCAACTATGTGGGCATCCTGACCTCGGTGAACTGCTCGGCCTCGGCCGCGCGCTTCATGGCCGAGGAGGTCAAGCGCTCCGGGCTGCTCGCCGATTATCCCAATGTCGACGGCGTCATCGCGCTGACGCATGGCACGGGCTGCGGCATCGACTACAATGGCGAGAGCTTCGAGGTGCTGAAGCGCACCACCTGGGGCTACGCCTGCAACCCCAACATGGCCGCTGTGCTCGTCGTCGGGCTGGGCTGCGAGGGCTTCCAGATCAAGCGGATGAAGGACGCCTATGGCGTCGAGGAGAGCGACGTCTTCCGCACGCTGACGATCCAGGAGACCGGCGGCACCCGCAAGGCGGTCGCGGCGGGAATCGAGGCGCTAAAGGTGATGCTGCCGATCGCCGACCGGGCGCGGCGCGAAACCGTGCCGGCCTCCGAGCTGATGCTTGCCCTGCAATGCGGCGGCTCGGACGGCTATTCCGGCATCACCGCCAACCCGGCGCTGGGCAAGGCTGTCGACATCCTCGTCGAGCATGGTGGCACGGCCATCCTCTCCGAGACGCCGGAGATCTACGGCGCCGAGCATCTGCTGACACGCCGCGCCGCGACGCGGGAAGTCGGCGAGAAGCTCGTCGGCATCATCAAATGGTGGGAGGACTATACCGCCCGCGCCCGCATGGACATGAACAACAACCCGTCGCCCGGCAACAAGGCGGGCGGGCTGACGACGATTTTGGAGAAGTCGCTCGGCGCTGCCGCGAAGGGCGGCACCAAGACGCTGGCGGCCGTCTACCACTATGCCGAGCCGGTCCGTTCCAAGGGCTTCGTCTACATGGACACGCCCGGCTACGATCCCGTCTCGGCGACGGGGCAGGTGGCGGGCGGGGCGAACATCCTCGCCTTCACCACCGGCCGCGGCTCGGCCTATGGCTGCAAGCCGACGCCCTCGATCAAGCTCGCCACCAACACGCCGATGTATCTCAAGCAGACCGACGACATGGACATCAATTGCGGCGATGTCCTCGACGGCGTGACGCTCGAGGAGAAGGGCCAGGAGATCTTCGACTATCTGCTGAAGGTCGCCTCGGGCGAGAAGTCCAAATCCGAAGCGATGGGCTATGGCGACGCCGAGTTCGTGCCGTGGCAGATCGGCGCGACGATGTAGGCACCGCCGGGCCAATCTGCCGGCAGGGGGGAACATCCCGGCCGGCACGCCGTTCCATCCCATAGCCTGAGGGAAGGGACGACCTATGATCCGTCAAACCATCGCCGCCGCTGTGCTCGCAGCGGGCCTGTTTTCCGTAGCGCCCGCCACAGCGACGCCGCTGGCCGCGCCGTCGGCCTCAGGGCTGCTGCAGCATGTGCCGCCGGCCGCCGACACCGCTCAGTACCGCGGCAACCGGGAATACCGGCGCGACCATCGCGGGCCCTATATGCGGCGTCATGGGCCGCGCCCCCGCTACGCCCCCGGGGCGCGCTTCCGTGCCCCGCCGCCCGGCTATCGGCGTTACGGCGCAAGGCCCGGCAATTGGCGCACCCGCGGCTGTGTCACGGTCGGGGCCATCTGGTTCTGCCCCTGATCGTCAAGCGCCATCCATTTCTCATGAAGCCGGGCTCGCGCCCGGCTTTATTTTTGAGAATCCTGAACCCTCACGCGGGCTGAAATGACTGTGTAACGGCGCCGCACCAAGAGACCGCGCGCCGACCTTGTTTCGTCCATGCCTGAGGTTCGTCATGAAGACCCTGCTTGTCGTCACCGTTCCGCGCGTCCTGCTGGGGCTGCTCTTCCTCGTCTCCGCCGTCGACGGCTTCTGGTGGCTGGCCACCGGCACGCATCTGATCCATCCGCCGACCAGCACCCGCGGTGTCGCCTTCGAGGAGGCGCTGCAGGCTTCGGGCTTCCTCTGGCCGCTGCTGAAGATCGTCAATCTCGTCGGCGCTCTCAGCCTGCTCAGCAATATCGCGCCGGCGCTGGGGCTCGCGCTGATCGCGCCGGTGATGACGGTGATCGTGCTGTTCCACCTGGTGCTCAATCCGCAAGGACTGCCCGTGGCGATGATCCTGGTGGTGCTGGGGTCGCTGTTGGTTTGGGCCTATCGCGATCGCTATGCGGCACTGCTGCGGTAGCAGTCGCGCGTCATTCTCGGGCGCAGCCCTCGGGTCCGATCTTCGATCGGCCCAAGGATAAACGCCGCGCAGACCCGAGAATCTCAGGAGGAGAATGGGCGGGTTTCCGAGATGCTCGGGTCAAGCCCGAGCATGACGCGTCACGTCACAGCGTAAACCCGCGCAGGCGCTCGCTCAGCGCGCCGATCCGGTCGGCCGCGACATTGGCGATGGCGATGCGCAAATGCCGCTCCTGGCCCGGGCCGAAATAGGGGCCGGGCAAGGCGAGCACGCCGCGCTCCTGCACCAGAGCGCGCACCACATCCGCCGCCGGCACACCGGGGAAGGGGTGGGCGACATAGGCGAAATAGGCGCCCGCCGCGAGCACGCGCCAGTCGTTGAGCGGGGCCATCGCCTCGCGGAACAGCGCGGCGCGGGCGTTGATCTGCGTGCGGTTGGCCTCGCGCCAGTCGCGAACGCCGTCGATGCCCCAGGTCACCGCCGCCTGGCCGGCGCGCACCGGGCTGATCTGGACGCAGTCGAGCACCTTGGCGATCTCAGCCATCACCGCTTCGCCGGCCGTGATCGCGCCCAGGCGCCAGCCCGGCACGGCATAGGCCTTGGAGAAGCTGTAGAGGCCGATGACGGAGTCCTGCCAGGGCGTTGCGGCGAAGACCTCATGCGGGGCGGCAACGCCGGCGGGGAGGAAATCGCGATAGGTTTCGTCGAGCACCAGCCAGAGCCCGCGCCGCGCGCACAGCTCCGCGAAGGCGGTGATGGTGGCGGGCGGATAGATCGCGCCGGTCGGATTGTTAGGTGTCACCAGCACGATGGCGCGCGTGCCGGCGTCGATCAGCGCCTCGGCTACGGCGACGTCGGGCACGAAGCCGGCGGCCGGATCGCAGGGCAGCGGGCGCGCCTCGATGCCGAGCATGCGCAGGGTCATCTCGTGGTTGAAGTACCAGGGCGTCGGCAGCAGCACGTTCTGGCCTGCCCGCGCCACCGCCATCATCGTCATGACGAAGGCTTGGTTGCAGCCCGAGGTGATGGCGACCTCGCCGGGCCTGAAGGGTGCGCCGTAGACCCGGGCGAGCTCGGCCGCATAGGCCTCGCGCAGGGCCATGTCGCCGGTGATCGGGCCGTAGCGCGTGGCGTCGGGCGAGGCGGCGGCCTGCGCCAGCCGTTCCAGCAGCGCGGCCGGCGGCGGCGATCCCGGCACCGCCTGCGAGAGATCGACCAGCGGACCCGAGCGCCCGTCATAGGCGCGCGCCCACGCCTGCGCCTGCGGGATCGGCGGCGTGGCGGTGTCGAGAAGGTCGGGGTTCAGGGCGGGGAGCGTCGTGTCGGCCATGGCCGGCAGCATTGGGACGCAGCCGGGCCTGCGTCAATCGGCCCCCGCGCCGAGCCGGGCTGCGCTTGGCTCCGGGCCTCGCGGCGCCGTATTCTCCCTGGGGTCAGGGAGCACGCATGCCGGACGGGACGCAGGACGCCATCGAGACGCTGCACGCGATGCTGGACGCCGCCGGCAGCATCGTCGCCTTCACCGGGGCGGGCATCTCGACCGAATCGGGCGTGCCCGATTTCCGCTCGGCGGGCTCGCCCTGGATGGTCAACAAGCCGATCCCCTTCGAGGCCTTCGTGAGGAGCCGCGAGGTGCGGGCCGAGGCCTGGCGGCGCAAATTCGCGATGGACGACCATTATGCCGGCGCCGCGCCCAATGCCGGGCATCACGCGCTGGCCCGGCTGGTCGGGCAGGGCCGTGCGCCCGCGATCATCACCCAGAACATCGACGGGCTGCACCAGGCCTCGGGCGTGCCCGACGCGCAGGTGATCGAGCTGCATGGCAACGGCACCTATGCGAGCTGCCTCGACTGCGGCCGCCGGCACGAACTGGCCGAGATCCGCCCCACCTTCGAGGCGACGGGCGCGCCGCCCGATTGCACCGCCTGCGGCGGGCCGGTGAAATCGGCGACGATCTCCTTTGGCCAGGCGATGCCGCAGGACAAGATGATCCGGGCCCAGCAACTGGCTCTGGAGGCTGAGCTTTTCCTCGTCGTCGGGTCCTCGCTCGTGGTCTATCCGGCGGCGACGCTGCCGGTCATCGCCAAGCGCCGGAAGGCTTCGCTGATCATCGTCAACCGCGAGCCGACCGAACTCGACGCCATCGCCGATCTGGTGGTGCGGGCGGAGATCGGCGCGGCGCTGGGTCCACTGGCGGGCTGAGGCGCCTGCGACCTTTCGGCCCCGCGCGGGCGCCGGGGCTTGAGGCGGCGGCAAAAACAGCTATGCGAGCGGGGAGTTCCCGTCCGCAGTCGCAAGGCGATCCATGTCCAGCGAGAAGACCATTCCCTCCGCCGCCCTCGCGCTCGGCGCGGCCGGGGTCATCCCGTTCCTGGCCTGCACGGCCGGGCTCGCGGCCGGTTTTGCCGTGCCGGGCATCGGCGGCGGCGAGCGGCTGGCCCAGGCGCTGATCGTCTACGGAGTCGCGATCCTGTCCTTCCTCGGGGGCGTGCGCTGGGGAATCGCCATGGGCTATGAGAGCGAGGCCGCGCAGCGGCGCGATTTCGTCATCGCCGTGATACCGGCGTTGATCGGCTGGGGCGCGGCGCTGCTGGCCCCGGGGGCGGCGCTGTGGACGCTGTGCGTGGCGTTCGTGCTGCTCGGGCTGATGGATTACGGGCTCTATTGCCGCGATGTCGCCGCCGAGTGGTATGGCCGGCTGCGGCTCGGCCTGTCCGCCGTGGTCGCGGTCCTGCTCGGCGTGGCGGCGGCGACGGCCTGAGCGTCAATCCCGCGAGGCCAGCGCGAGCTGCAGCGCCAGAGTTCCGAAGACCGCACCCATCAGCCGCTGCGGCCAGAGCGCGAGATGCGGGCGGGCGGCGAGCGCCCGGCCGAGCCGGCCCGCCGTCAGGATGACCAGCCCATTGGCGATCAGGCCCATCAGGTTGAGGATCGTCGCCAGCACCATCACCTGCAGGGTGATCGCGCCGGCTTCTGGCTTCAGGAACTGCGGCAGCAGCGCCAGCATGAACAGCGCCATCTTGGGATTGAGCAGGTTCGTCAGCATCCCCTGCAGGAAGATCGCGCGCAGCCTGAGCCGGGGCTGGTCGGCGCGCGGCGCGAAGAGAGCGGCGGGCGCACGCAGCGTCGTCCAGGCGAGCCAGGCGAGATAGGCTGCGCCGAGGAAGCGCAGGCCGTCATAGGCCGCCGGCACCAGCAGAAAGAGCTGCGACAGGCCAAAGGCCGCCGCGAAGGCCTGGAGATAGCTCCCGGCGGCGATGCCGGCATAGGTCAGGAAGCCGGCGGCGCGGCCCTGGCCCAGGCTGCGCGAGGCGATCAGCAGCATGTCGGGGCCGGGCGTGGCCGTCAGCACCGCGCAGGCGGCGGTGAAGAGCGCCAGTGTCGCGAGATCGGGCATCCCATCCTCCGCCGGGCGCCCTGCCGCGCCGGTCGTGATCTAGCGCAACGATCAGCGCCGATCGAGCTTTTCGACGATCGCGGATGTGGATGACGCGAAGCCGGCTGTATCGCGACTCCCCGGGGATGGTATCGTGACCCGGCGAATCAAGCCATTTCGGGCGGGGGTGGGTAGTCAATGTCCGACGAGTTCGGTGAGGGCGGGCGGCGGCCGGTGGGACCGATCCAGTCGCTCAATCGCGTGATGCGGCTCGACGGGCCCGAGGGCCTCGCCGCGGATGTCGGCGTCGAAATCAGCGGCTATGTGAAGTGGTTCGACGTCAGCAAGGGTTACGGCTTCGTCGTGCCCGAGGATGGCGGGGCCGACGTTCTCGTCCATGTCACGATCCTGAAGCGCGATGGTTTCAATGCGATCGCCGAAGGCGCTCACATCGTGCTCGAAGCGGTGGAGAAGCCGCGCGGCCGCCAGGCGATCCGCGTGCTCTCGATCGATACGACCGCCGCGCGTCATCCCGCCGAGATGCCGCTGGCGCGCACCAACGTCCAGGTCACGCCGACCAGCGGGCTCGAGCGGATGACGGTGAAGTGGTTCAACCGGCTGCGCGGCTTCGGCTTCGTCTCGGCCGGCGAGAACGCGCCCGATGTCTTCGTCCATATGGAGACGATGCGCCGCTACGGCCTCGTCGAGCTGATTCCCGGACAGGTCGTGCTGGTGCGCTACGGGCCCGGGCCGAAGGGCCTGATGGCCGCCGAGATCCGGCTGGAGCAGGGCGGGGCGCCGAGCTCGCACTGAACGCCTCGCGTCATGCTTGGGCTCGACCCGAGCATCTCCCGCCGCGAACAGCGTTTTTTCTTGCCAGAGATGGTCGGGTCAAGCCCGACCATGACGCCTGTCCTACAGCGCGAACGACGTCCCGCAGCCGCAGGAACTCGTCGCGTTCGGGTTGGTGATCTTGAAGGACTGCCCGATCAGGTCGTCGACGAAGTCGATGGTGCTGCCGGCCAGCAGATCGAGCGAGGTCTCGTCGATCAGCACGGTGGCGCCGTCGCGCTCGATGACGATGTCGCCCGGGGCCTTCTCGCGGTCGACGTCGAAGACGTACTGGAAGCCCGAGCAGCCGCCGCCGGCGACGCTGACGCGCAGCATCGAGCCCGGGGGCTCCGTCGCCATCACGGCGAGGATGCGGCTGGCGGCCTTCTCGGTCACGGCGACACGGTTCACGGGGGCCTCGGTCGAGGTGGTCTCGAGAGAAGTGGTCATGGCGATCTCCCGGAGCAGAAGCTCCTTGCACCTTGGTTGCCCGCAAAGGTAAGTGCGCGCCAGCCCCCCGACAAGCCGGGGGCGGCGACGGACCCGCCATGCCGCATCCACTCAACCCCGCCTTCGGCGAGCCTGACGGGCGCGAACCCGGCGATCGCTGGCGCGCTCCCTACGCCTGCCGGGCGGCGACGAGCCGGGGCCGGCTGATCGCGGAGCCGGCCTCGCCGACGCGCAACCCGTTCCAGCGCGACCGCGACCGCATCATCCATTCGACGGCCTTCCGCCGGCTGAAGCACAAGACGCAGGTCTTCGTCTCGCATGAGGGCGACCATTTCCGCACGCGGCTGACGCATACGATCGAGGTGGCACAGATCGCGCGGGCCCTGGCGCGGGCGCTGGGCCTCGACGAGGATCTCGCCGAGGCGCTGGCGCTGGCCCACGACCTCGGCCACACGCCCTTCGGCCACACCGGCGAGGATGCGCTGGCCGAGTGCATGGCCGATGTCGGTGGCTTCGACCACAACGCCCAGACGCTGCGGATCGTGACGCGGCTGGAGCGGCGCTATGCCGGGTTCGACGGGCTCAACCTGACCTGGGAGACGCTGGAAGGGCTGGTCAAGCACAACGGCCCGCTGCTCACGGCCGACGGGTCGCCGACGGAGCGCTACGAGCAGGGCGGCATTCCCGCCGCGATCGTCGAGTATCAGGCGAAGCAGGATCTCTGGCTCGACAGCTATGCCTCGGCGGAAGCGCAGGCGGCCGCGCTTGCCGACGACATCGCCTACAACGCCCATGACATCGACGATGGCCTGCGGGCGGGCTTGTTCGGCCATGGCGAGTTGCGGGCGGTGCCGTTCCTGGCCGAACTGCTCGACGAGATCGAGGGGCTGCATCCGGGGCTGGAGACGGCCCGGGCCACCAACGAGCTGGTGCGGCGGGTGATCACGCGCTTCGTCGAGGGCGTGATCGCGGAATCGCAAGGGAGGCTGGCGGTGCTGGCCCCGGCCGACGCCGATGCGGTGCGCCGGGCTGGGCGGCCGGTCATCGCCTTCCCGAATGCGATCACGCGGGCCGATGCCGAGATCAAGGCCTTCCTCTATCCCAACATGTATCGCCATGCCCGCATCGCGCCGATCCGCCGCGAGGCGGCGCAGGTGGTGCGCGACCTGTTCGGCCGCTTCCGGGCCAATCCCGGCCTGATGCCGGTGGACTGGGCCGCCGGCTGCGAGAGCCTCGACGCGCAGCGTCTGGCGCGGCGGGTGGCCGATTACATCGCCGGCATGACCGACTGGTACGCGCTCGACGAGCATCGGCGCCTGTTTGACGCGACCCCCACGCTGCGATAGGGCCGGGCGCTCCCCTTCAGCAGATCCTGGCCGCGATGAACCTGTTCGAGACCTATTCCGCCCGTGTCGCCGCCGCGCTCGCGGCGCTCGCCGAGCGCGGGGCGCTGCCCGCCGGGCTCGATCTCGGCCGCGTCGTGGTCGAGCCGACGAAGGATCCGGCCCATGGCGATCTCGCGACCAACGCCGCGATGGTGCTCGCCAAGGAGGCCGGCACCAATCCGCGCGCGCTGGCGGCGCTGCTGGTCGAGGAACTCGGCAAGGACGCGCAGATCGTCAGGGCGGAGATCGCGGGACCGGGCTTCATCAACCTGACGCTGCAGCCTTCGGTGTTCACGGCGATCCTGAAGGATGCGGTCGAGCGCGGGCTCGATTACGGCCGTGGCGCGCGCAAGCCGCAGCCCAAGGTCAATGTCGAATATGTCTCGGCCAACCCGACCGGGCCGATGCATGTCGGCCATGGCCGCGGAGCGGTATTCGGTGATGCGCTGGCCAATATCCTGGCCTTTGCTGGCCACGACGTGACGCGCGAATACTACATCAACGATGCCGGGGCGCAGGTCGATGTCCTCGCCCGCTCCGCCTATTTACGCTATCGCGAGGCGCTGGGCGAGACGATCACGATCCCCGAGGGGCTCTATCCGGGCGATTATCTCGTCTCGGTCGGCGAGACCCTGGCGAAGGCCCATGGCGACGCGCTGCTGGCCAAGCCCGAGGCCGAATGGCTGCCGCTCGTGCGGCAGGCGGCGATCGACGGGATGATGGCGATGATCCGGGACGATCTCGCCGCGCTCGGCGTCGTCCACCAGGTCTTCTTCTCCGAGCGCTCGCTGCAGAACGACGGCGGCGTCGACGTGGTCGCCGAGACGATCGCGGATCTGCGCGCCCGCGACCTGATCTACCAGGGCCGGCTGCCGCCGCCCAAGGGCCAGAAGGACGAGGATTGGGAGGACCGGGAGCAGGCGCTGTTCCGCGCCACCCAGTTCGGCGACGACGTCGACCGGCCGCTGCTCAAGTCCGACGGCAGCTATACCTATTTCGCCAACGACATCGCCTATCACCGCTCGAAGTTCACCCGCGGCTTTCCCCAGATGATCGATGTCTGGGGCGCCGATCATGGCGGCTACGTCAAGCGCATGCAGGCGGCGGTCAAGGCGGTGACGGCGGGGCAGGGCGCGCTCGACGTCAAGCTGTGCCAGCTCGTCAAGCTGCTGCGCAACGGCGAGCCGGTGAAGATGTCGAAGCGCTCGGGCGACTTCGTCACGCTGCGCGAGGTCATCGACGAGGTCGGCCGCGATGCGGTGCGCTTCATGATGATCTTCCGCAAGAACGACGCGACGCTCGACTTCGACCTCGCCAAGGTTGTCGAGCAGTCGAAGGACAATCCGGTCTTCTACGTCCAGTATGCCCATGCCCGCTGCGCCTCGATCTTCCGGCAGGCGCGCGAGGCCTTTCCCGATCTCGACCTGTCGCCGCAGGCCTTGGCCGGGGCCGATCTGGCGCGCCTCACCGACGAGGCCGAGGTGGGTATCGTCAAGTTGATCGCAGCCTATCCGCGAATCATCGAAGGCGCTGCGGCCGCGCATGAACCACATCGCGTGGCCTTCTTCGTGCATGAGTTGGCCAGCGCGTTCCATTCTTTATGGAACAAGGGCAAAGACTCGCCGCAATTACGGTTCGTTAATCAAACTGATCGAGAGTCGACTGTGGCGAGGTTGGCGTTTGTGCATGCGGTGCGCAGCGTCCTTGCTTCCGGTCTGGCTGTCGCCGGAGTTGCGGCGCCGGAAGAGATGCGTTGATGGCCTGAGGGCTCTCGGCGCGCACAAGGTCAGGTTGACCGCGCGAGGCAGAGGGCGTTCCCTTTCGCGTCGGTCGCCTGCGCTGGAATGGATCGTGCCATGAGTGAGCCAGCTAGAAACCGTTTCGCCCTGGACCTCGAAGATCTCGAGCGACAGCTCCGCAGCGCCGGCCAGGTGCCGCGTTCCGGTCAGCCGGCCGATCCGCTGGCGGAGCTGACGCGCATCGTCGATCAGGGCGATCCCCTGAAGGATATTTTCGGTCAGCGCGGGCCGTCCGCCGGCCAGCAGCGGGCCAATGCTGCCTGGCAACCGTCGGCGCCGGCGCCGCTGCCTGCCACGGAGCCTTCGAGTGCAGCCCGTGAGGCCGTTCGGCCCGCGGCGCCGGCGGCGGATGTCCCTCTCGACGCCGTCAGCCATTTCCAGGCGGTCGCCGCGCAGGCGCAGCCGCCGGCCGAGTTGCGCGGTGCGCTCGACGAATTCGAGGCCCTGCTGCGCCGCAACGAGCCGGTGCGCTCCGCCCCGGTTCGCGCCGAGCCGCGCTTCGACGATGCCGATCAGGATTTCGAGCGTGCCGAGCCGCAACCCTATCTCCGGGCCGCGGCGCCGGAATCGGTGCCCACGGCGCGCGATCTCGACGAGATGCGCGATGTTCATGCCGCTTATGCGCCGCCGCCTTCCGAGGATCTGCAGGCCTATCATGACGGTGTTCCCGCCGATGAGGATCTGCCGGATCTCGAGCCGCGCCGTTCCCGCAAGGGGCTCTATGCCGCAGCGGCCCTGATCGTCGTCGGCGTGGTCGGCGTGGGGGCGGTGATGTCGATGCGCGGCACGCCAAAGACCGCCGATGGGCAGCCGCCGACGATCGCGGCGGCGACCGGGCCGACGAAGGTCGAGCCGGTCAATCCGGGCGGCGCCGAGATTCCCAACCAGAACAAGCAGATCTACGAGCGGCCCGGCGATCAGCAGTCCGGCCAGACCAAGGTGGTGAGCCGCGAGGAGCAGCCGGTCGACGTGCAGCAGGCTGCGCGCTCGCTGCCGGCGCGGGTCGTCTTGCCGGGTCCCGGCACGGCGACCGCCACCCCGTCCACGCCTGCGGCCGCCGGCAATGCGCTGGCCCAGGCGCCTGCGGCTGCGGTTCCTCTGGCGGCGCCTGCCGAGCCGGCCCTGACGCCGGTGCCGCCGGTGCCAGGCCTCGGCGAGCCGCGCCGCGTCCGCACCATCTCGATCCGTCCCGACGGCACGCCGGCTCCGCCCGTCGGCGGCGTTGCCAGCTACACCAACGGCGCCGCGCCGCTCGCCACCGGCTCCGCGCCGCCGGCCCGTCCCGCCGGGATCGTTCCGTCCGCTTCGCCCGCGCCCGCGCCCGCGGCCGCAGCCGCGGCCCCCACGGCCGCCCGCTCATCGGCGACCCCCGTCGTGGAGGCGCCGAAGGTCCAGGAGCGCGCGACGGTCCCGACGCCGCCGCCCTCCGCGCCGTTGCGGATCGCCAGCGCTCCGCAGGCGGCGCAGGCACCGGCGGCTCCCGCGACGGCCGCGGTCCGCAGCGGCACCGGCGACTTCGTGGTCCAGCTTGCCGCTCCGGGCAGCGAGTCCGAGGCGCGTGCGACCTTCGCCGCTCTCCAGCGCAAATATCCGGGGCAGCTCAGCGGCCAGGCACCGATCATCCGGAAGACCGAGCTCGCCGGGGGCAAGACCGTCTACCGCCTGCGTGTCGGACCCTATTCCCGCGACGATGCGACCTCGATGTGCACCGCGCTTCAGTCGGCCGGCGGACAGTGCTTCATCGCGAAGAACTGATCCCGTTGCGCTGACCGCCGCTGACGCGGCGGCGGCGAGGAACCAAGCCGGCGGCACGGGGTGCCGCCGGTTTTTTTCGTCGCGTGGCGCGCAGGGCTGCCCCGGCGGGAGCGCCGTGGTTTCGCCGCAGCTTTCATGCCATCACCCCGCCGAAGGGCCGCCGCGATCGCTTTCCATCGGTGCGCCGCCCGACCCCAAGACCAGACAAGCCTTCCGGAGGACACCATGGATCGTCGCCGTTTCGTCAAGACCGCCGCGGGCGGCGCGGCCGGCAGCGCGCTCGTCGCCGCGCCCGCCATCGCCCAGTCGCAGCCCAAGATCAGCTGGCGGCTGACCTCGAGCTATCCCAAGAGCCTCGACACGCTGTTCGGCCTGTCGACGCAGGTTTCCAAGCGCGTGGCCGAGGCGACCGACGGCAATTTCCAGATCCAGGTCTTCGCGCCCGGCGAGATCGTGCCCGGCCTGCAGGCGCTCGACGCCGTGCAGAACGGCACGGTCGAATGCAGCCACACCCTGTCGAGCTTCTACATCGGCAAGGACCCTGCCTTCGCCTTCGAAACCTCGCTGCCCTTCGGCTTCAACACCCGCCAGCAGAACGCCTGGCTCTATGCCGGTGGTGGGCTGGAGCTCTGCCGCGCCTTCATGAAGAAGCAGGGGCTCTATACCATTCCGTCCGGCAACACCGGCGCGCAGATGGGCGGCTGGTTCCGCAAGGAGATCAAGTCGCTGGAGGATCTGAAGGGCCTGAAGATGCGCATCGCCGGCATGGGCGGGCAGATCATGGCCAAGCTCGGCGTGGTGCCGCAGCAGATCGCGGGCGGCGACATCTATCCGGCGCTGGAGCGCGGCACGCTCGACGCGGTCGAGTTCTCCGGGCCCTACGACGACGAGAAGCTCGGCTTCCAGCGGGTCGCGAAGTACTACTATTACCCCGGCTTCTGGGAGGGGAACGCCAATGTCAGCTTCCTCGTCAATCTGGAGAAGTGGAACGCGCTGCCGGCGGCCTACAAGGCGATCCTCGAGGCCGCCTGCGCCGAGGCCAACGCGCTCTGCGTCGCCAAATACGACCACGGCAATCCCGACGCGCTGATTCGCCTCGCCGGGGCCGGTGCCGAGCTGCGGCCCTTCCCGCAGGAGGTGATGGCGGCGGCCTTCAAGGAGGCCTTCGCCATGTATGCCGACCTCGCCGCCAAGAACGCCGAGTTCAAGACGTTCTACGATTCCTTCCTCCCTTACTGGAAGAAGGAGAACCTCTGGTTCCGCGTCGCCGAGCTGCCCTTCGACGCGTTCAACGCGCAGATGTCGCAGCAGATGCGCTGAGGGGTTCAAACCTCAACCGTCATCCTGGGCGACCGCAGGTCGTCCGGGATCCATCCTGGGGCTCCGATGACCTTCGATGGATCCCGGGCCGTGCCGCTTTACGGCCCGCCCAGGATGACGGCGGAGGGTTGACCGCGCCTGCGGCGCTTCCTACCCCAACAGCATGACCTCGCGCGCCTTCATCGCCGGCTGCCTCGGCACGAGCCTGACCCCGGACGAGCGGGCGTTCTTCCGCGACGCCCGGCCCTGGGGCTTCATCCTGTTCCGGCGCAACACGCAGAGCCCCGAGCAGGTCGCGGCGCTGACGGCGGAGCTGCGCGAGAGCGTGGGCTGGCACGCGCCGGTCCTGATCGATCAGGAGGGCGGCCGGGTCCAGCGCATGGCGCCGCCGCACTGGCCGAAATATCCCGCCGCACAGGCCTTTCTCGCGATCAACGACCCCGTGGCGCAGCGCGAGATCATCAGGCTTTCGGCCCGGCTGATGGCGCATGACCTCAAGGCGGTCGGAATCGATGTCGATTGCCTGCCGGTGCTCGACGTTCCCGTCTCCGGCAGTCATGACGTCATCGGCGACCGGGCCTATGCGCATGATCCCGATCGCGTCGCCCTGCTCGGGCGCGCCGCGGCGGAGGGGCTGCTGGCCGGCGGCGTGCTGCCGGTGATCAAGCACATGCCCGGCCATGGAAGGGCGCGGGCCGACAGCCATCACGATCTGCCGGTGGTCGATGCCTCGCTCGACGACCTCCGGGCGCATGATTTCCAGCCCTTCCGCCATCTCGCCGACATGCCGATGGCGATGACGGCGCATGTCGTCTTCACCGCGATCGACCCGAAGAACCCGGCGACGATCTCCCGCACGGTCGTGCGCGACATCATGCGCGGCGAGCTGCGCTATGACGGGCTGATCATGACCGACGACATCTCGATGAAGGCGCTCTCGGGCGGCTTCGCCCGGAAGGCGCGGGCGGCGATCCGCGCCGGGGTCGACGTCGTGCTGCATTGCCACGGCATCATGGAGGAGATGGTCGCCATCGCCGGGGCCGTGCCGGAGATGCGGGGCGACCGTGCCCGCCGCGCCGCGATGGCACTCGCGCGCATCCGCCACGAGCCCGAGCCGCTCGATGTCGAGGCCGCCCGCGCGCAGGTCGCCAGCGCGCTTGCCTTGGGCGGCTGAACCATCGAACCTGTAGCGCTCCCGCGTCCTGGGCGGGGGGAGGGGGATGGCCGGCATGGCGGCGCAACTGCCATTCGAGGAGGACGGCCCGGAGCGCGATGGTGAGCCGGCGCTGCGGGTCGATGTCGACGGCTATGAGGGCCCGCTCGACCTGCTGCTCGATCTCGCCCGCCGACAGAAGGTCGATCTCCACCGCATCTCGATCCTGGCGCTGGCCGAGCAATATCTCGTCTTCGTCGAGCAGGCGCGGGCGCTGCGGCTGGAACTGGCGGCCGACTATCTCGTGATGGCGGCCTGGCTGGCCTATCTCAAATCCCGCCTGCTGCTGCCCGAACCGCCCAGGGGCGAGGAGCCGAGCGCGGCCGATCTGGCGACCTCGCTGGCGCTGCGCCTGCGCCGGCTGGAGGCGATCCGCGCCGCCGCCCGCAGGCTCGCCTCGCGAGAGCGGCTGGGGCAGGACGTGTTCGCGCGCGGCGCGCCCGAGGCGGTCGTCGCCGGGGCCCGGCCGGTCTGGGAGGCGGAGCTCTACGATCTGCTCTCGGCCTATGCCCAGCAGCGGATGAAGCGGGTGCAGGGCCATATCTCGGTCGGCCAGCGTGTCGTCTGGTCGCTGGTCGAGGCGCGCGAGGCGCTGCAGCGGCTGGTCGGCGAGGCCGGGGACTGGACGCAGATCGATCCGTATCTGGCGCGCTACATGGCCTCGCATGGGCTGCCCGCCCGCGAGATGGCTGCAACCGTGCGGGCGTCGGCGCTCTCGGCCATGCTGGAGATGGTCAAGGAGGGCGTGCTCGATCTGCGCCAGGACGACGCCTTCGCGCCGCTCTATCTGCGCCGCCGTTCGGCGCGGCCGCCGGCGCTGCCGCTGTCGCGCGGGGACGGCCCGTGACGGAGACCGCCGTGCAGCCTCCCGAGGAGAGCGACGGCGGGGCGGACGCCTTCGTGCAGGCGCTGCGCGTGGTCGAGGCGCTGCTCTTCGCCTCCGCCCAGCCGCTGTCGGCCGAGGAACTGGCGCGCTCGGTCCCCGCGGGCGTCGCGATCGAGGAGGTCCTGGCGCGGCTCACCGCGTTCTACGACGCGCGCGGCGTCAATCTGCGCCCGGTCGCCGGTGGCTATGCCTTCCGCACCGCCTCCGACCTCGGCTATCTGCTGGCCGCGGAGGCCGAGCCGCCGCGCAAATTGTCGCGGGCGGCGCTCGAGGTGCTGGCGATCATCGCCTATCACCAGCCGGTGACGCGGGCCGAGATCGAGGAGATCCGTGGCGTCGCCACCGCCAAGGGCACGCTCGACATCCTGCTCGAGGCCGGCTGGGTGCGGCTGCGCGGTCGGCGCCGTTCGCCCGGGCGGCCCGTGACCTTCGGCACGACGCCCGGTTTCCTCGATCATTTCGGGCTCGACCGGATCGACGACCTGCCCGGTCTGGAGGAGCTGAAGGGCTCCGGCTTCATCGAGGGGCGCCTCACGCGCGACCTCACCGTGCCGGTTCCCGACGACGATCCGGAGCTTCGCGCCGACGAGGACCCGCTCGGCGACCTCTTCACGCCGCTTGACGAGAACGGCTGAGCGCCGCACAGGGCGGGCGACTTTCGGCACCAGCCTTCCCCGTCATCCTGGACAAGCGGCGAACGCCGCGCCGTCCGGTATCCATCATCGGGCTCCGTCGCATCCTCCGATGGATCCCGGGACGACCTGCGGTCGCCCCAGGATGACGATGGAGGCCGTTGCAAACTGGAGCATGCGTTGGTCGCCAACGAGACGAAATCGCGCTGGCTGAGCTGGGGGCGCCGGGGCACGGCCGGGGCCGCGATCCCGATGGCGCTGGCCTTCGACGGCGTGACGCAGCGCTTCGGCGGGGTGACGGCGCTCAGGGACGTCTCGCTCTCGGTCGAGCCGGGCGAGATCGTGGCGCTGCTCGGCCAGTCGGGCTGCGGCAAGACGACCCTGCTGCGGCTGGCTGCCGGCGTCGAGCGGCCGAGTGTGGGCCGCGTGCTGCTGGAGGGGCGCGACGTCTCCTCGCCCGAGAGCTTCGTCGAGCCCGAGCGGCGTGGCGTCGGCCTCGTCTTCCAGGATTATGCGCTCTTCCCGCATCTGACCGTGCTGGAGAATGTGCGCTTCGGGCTCGCGCGCCGGGGCGAGGGCGGGGCGGCGGACGCCACGGCGCGCCGGGCGATCGCGCGCGTCGGCCTGGCCGATCTCGCGGAATCCTATCCGCACATGCTCTCGGGCGGCGAACAGCAGCGCGTCGCGCTGGCGCGCGCCGTGGCGCCGCGGCCGGGCGTGCTCCTAATGGACGAGCCCTTCTCCAATCTCGACCGGCGCCTGCGCGACGTGGTGCGCGACGAGACGGCGGCGCTGCTGCACGAGACCGGCGCGACCTCGATCATCGTCACGCACGACCCCGAGGATGCGATGCGCATCGCCGACCGGATCGTGCTGATGCGTGCGGGCGCGATCGTGCAGATCGGCACGGGTGAGGATCTCTATCGCCGGCCCGGCAGTCTCTTTGCCGCCCGATTCTTCTGCGACTTTACCGAGGTCGCCGGCCAGATCGTGCGCGGGGCGGTCGATACGCCCTTCGGCCGCTTCCCGGCGCGGGGCCTGGCGGAGGGCAGCGAGGCGGTGGCCTGCATCCGCCCGCATGCGGTGCGGATCGTGCCCAAGGGCTTCTGCCTGCCGGGCCGGGTGGTGACGCGGCGCTTCCTCGGCGAGGTCGATCATCTGCTGATTGCGGTCGACGGCTTCGACCGGCTGCTCTCGGTGCGGGCTTCGCTCGCGGGCGCGATGGGGGAGGGCGACGATGTCGGCCTCGACATTCCCACCGACGAAGTTCTTGTGTTCCCCGCGGGGGACACATAGGTTCCGCCGCAACAGCTTGATCCGGGGTCGCAATCCCCCGGCAACATTCGAATTGAGGGAGTTCGCCATGGGTGGCGTCAGCATCTGGCACTGGATCGTCGTCGGCGTCATCGTGATGCTGCTGTTCGGACGCGGCAAGGTTTCCGAACTCATGGGCGACGTGGCCAAGGGCATCAAGTCGTTCAAGAAGGGCATGGCCGAGGACGAGACGCCTCCGCCGCCGCCGAGCGCCGCGACCCCTGCCGATCCCAAGATCATCGACGCGCAGGCCACCCCTTCCGCGCCGGCCAAGGCCGAGACCAAGGCCTGAGGGCCGGCCTCCCGTCCGCGGGGGGCTGAGAGGACGAGCCGTCGATGTTCGACATCGCCTGGAGCGAATTCATGCTGGTCGGGGCGATCGCGCTCGTCGTGATCGGCCCCAAGGACCTGCCGAAGGCGATGCGGACCGTCGGCCAGGCCATCGGCAAGATTCGCCGGATGGCCTCGGAGTTCCAGGGCCAGTTCAACGAGGCGATGCGCGAGGCCGAACTCCACGACCTGAAGAAGCAGGTCGAGGATGTCGGCGGCACCGTGTCGAGCGCGATGAATTCGGACTTCAAGCCGATCGAGATGCCGGCCTCGACCGGGCTCGACGATGCGGCACTGAAGGAGGCCGAGGCGAAGCTTTCGGCCATCCCGGCTCCGGAGCCGTTGCCGCCGGTCGAGATCGCGCCGGCCGAGGTCGCGGCCGCGCCGGCTCCCGAGCCGAAGCCCAAGCGCGTGCGCAAGCCGGCGGCCGAGGCCGCTTCCGCCGAGCCGGCGACGTCTCCTGAACCCGCGCCTGAAAAGGCGCCGCGCAAGCGCAAGGCCGTGGCAGCCGGGCCGGACGAAGGGAGCGCGGCATGAGCGTCGCCAACACCCGCGACGGCGAGGACGAAATCGAGGCCTCCCGCGCGCCGCTGATCGACCATCTGATCGAGTTGCGCTCGCGGCTGATCAAGTCGCTGGTCGCCTTCCTGGTGATGTTCTTCATCTGCTTCGCCTTCGCGACGCAGATCTACAACATCCTGGTGCAGCCCTATGTCTGGGCGGCCGGGCCGGGTGCGAACGTCCAGCTGATCTACACGGCGCCGCTCGAATATCTCTTCACCCAGATCAAGATTGCCGCCTTCGGCGCGGGGTTCTTCGCCTTTCCGGTGATCGCGACGCAGATCTACAAGTTCGTTGCGCCGGGGCTCTACAAGAACGAGCGCCAGGCCTTCGCGCCCTATCTGGCGGCGACGCCGGTCTTCTTCGTGCTCGGCTCGGCGATGGTGTTCTTCTTCGCCATGCCGGTGCTGATGAAGTTCTCGATCGGCATGCAGCAGGCGGCGACCGACGGGCAGGCCGGTATCGCGCTCCTGCCCAAGGTCAGCGAATATCTCTCGCTGATCATGACGCTGATCTTCGCCTTCGGCATCTCCTTCCAGCTGCCGGTGATCCTGACGCTGCTCGGCCAGGCCGGGATCATCAACACGGTTTTCCTGAAGGAAAAGCGCCGTTACGCCATCGTCTTCGTCTTCGTCGTCGCCGCCATCCTGACGCCGCCAGACGTGATCTCGCAGCTCATGCTCGCCGTGCCGATGCTCCTGCTTTACGAGCTCTCGGTCTTCTCGGTCGCCTATGTCGAGAAGAAGCGCGCGGCCAAGCAGGCGGCTGATGATGCCGCGGACGCGGCGAGCGAGTAGTCGACGGCCAGACGTCAATTCTCACGTTATCCTGGGGCTGCCCGAAGGGCCGGCCCAGGATCCATCGGAGGGCGCAGCGCTCTAAGATGGATCCCGGCCATCGCCGCTTCGCGGCTTGTCCAGGATGACGGGCAGGGGGGCGTAGATGCTGGATGGCGCCTACGACCTTCCCAATCTCTACAACCGCGTCATCCTGGGGCGACCGCAGGTCGACCCGGGATCCATCGAAGGGCGCCGTGCCCTATGATGGATCCCGGCCTTCGCTGCGCGAAGTCCAAGATGACGGGGAGGGTGTCGCCCATGTGGGTGTACATCATGGCCAGCGGTTGGAACGGAACGCTCTATGTCGGCGTGACCAACCGCCTATCCAGGAGGATCGCCGAGCATCGCGAGGGCCGCGGCTCGGCTTTCGTTCGTCGCTATGTCGTGAAACACCTCGTCTACGCCGAGCATTTCGACCGAGCGGATGACGCGATCGCCCAGGAAAAGCTGATGAAGCGCTGGCGTCGCGAACAGAAGATCGCGGCGATCGAAGCGGGCAACCCAGACTGGCGCGACCTCTACGACACCATTCATTTGGATTGACCTCCATCCTACCCTCCGCGTCATCCTGGGACGACCGCAGGTCGGCCCGGGATCCATCGGAGGGCACTGCGCTCGACGATGGATCCCGGCCTTCGCCGCTTTGCGGCTCGTCCAGGATGACGGGGAGGGGGCCGTCCAATGCGGAGGATGAGGCGCGCCTCGCTCAACGGCGTCATCCTGGGGCGACCGCCGGTCGTCCCAGGATCCATTGTAGGGCGTTGTCGGCTCCCTATGATGGATCCCGGCCTTCGCTGCGCAAAGTCCAGGATGACGGGAAAGGTTCCGCAGCAGAGTGAACGCCTTCCCTGTTCCCTCCGCGGCCGTCCCGGTCTAGAGCATCGGGCTGTTTTTCCGACCTCTGACGGCATGGCCTGACGACGATGTACGACATCAAATGGATTCGCGAGAACGCTGCGGCGTTCGACACCGGGCTGAAGCGGCGGGGGCTCGCGCCGCTCTCGGCCTCGCTGCTGGCGCTCGACGACACGCGCCGCGCCGCGATCGCGAAGGCGCAAGGCGCGCAGGAGCGCCGCAATGCCCTCTCCAAGGAGATCGGCAAGGCGATGGGCGCAAAGGACGCTGCCCTCGCCGAGCAGCTCAAGGCCGAGGTTGCGAGCCTGAAAGAGCTGCAGCCGCAGCTCGAGGCGCAGGAGAAGGTGGCCAAGGCCGAACTCGACGACACGCTCGCCGCGATCCCCAACACCCCCAAGGACGAGGTGCCCGAGGGCGCCGACGAGCACGGCAATGTCGTCAAATCGGTTCATGGCGAGGCGCCCGAGAAGACCGGCGGGCGGCTGTTCGGCCAGAATTTTGCGCCGAAGGAGCATTTCGAGCTCGGCGAGGCGCTCGGCCAAATGGATTTCGAGACGGCCGCCAAGCTGTCGGGCTCGCGCTTCGTCGTGCTGGAGCGCCAGATCGCGCGGCTCTCCCGCGCGATCGGGCAGTTCATGCTCGACACCCACACCGAGGAGCACGGCTATACCGAGGTGATGCCGCCACTGATGGTGCGCGACGAAGTCATGTTCGGCACGGCGCAGCTGCCGAAGTTCGAGGATGATCAATTCTGGGCGGTTAAGGGTGAACTGCTCGACTTCGCCAAAGCCTCAACTCGCTTGGCTCATGTCCATGCTGATGAACTGAACTCCCATGAACATTTTGAGACGGTGATCAGGCAGCAGCGCCTGGGCCTCATCCCCACCGCCGAAGTCCCGCTCACCAATCTCGTCCGCGAATCGATCCTCTCCGAGGAGGAGCTGCCGCGCCGCTACACCGCGCTGACCCCCTGCTTCCGGGCCGAGGCCGGCTCGGCGGGGCGCGATACGCGTGGCATGCTGCGCCAGCACCAGTTCGAGAAGGTCGAGCTGGTTTCGATCACCGCGCCCGAGAAGTCGGCCGAGGAGCATGAGCGCATGCTCGCCTGCGCCGAGGCCGTGCTCAGGAAGCTCGACCTGCATTATCGCGTGATGACGCTGTGCACCGGCGATATGGGCTTCGCCTCGCAGAAGACCTACGACATCGAGGTCTGGCTGCCCGGCCAGAAGACCTATCGCGAGATCTCCTCCTGCTCGGTCTGCGGCGATTTCCAGGCGCGGCGCATGGATGCGCGCTACCGGCCGAAGGAGGGCGGCGCGCCGCGCTTCGTCCATACGCTGAACGGCTCGGGCACGGCGGTCGGCCGCGCGCTGATCGCGGTGATGGAGAACTACCAGAACGCCGACGGCTCGATCACGGTGCCCGACGTTCTGGTGCCGTATATGCGCGGCGTGACGAAGATCGAGAAGGCGTGATGATGCTGTCTTACCAGCGTCATGCTCGGGCTCGACCCGAGCATCTCCTGCAGGAGATTCTTGGGTCTGCGCTGCGCTTCGCCCGAGAATGACGCCGCCTGCCGGGAACCCTCCTCGTCGATGAAAGACCTCTGACCATGCGCATTCTCGTGACCAATGACGACGGCATCCATGCCGAGGGGCTGGCGGTGCTGGAGCGCATCGCGGCGCAGCTTTCCGACGATGTCTGGGTGGTCGCGCCCGAGACCGACCAGTCGGGCGTGGCGCATTCGCTGTCGCTGTCGAACCCGCTGCGGCTGCGCCAGATCGAGGAGAAGCGCTTCGCCGTGACCGGCACGCCGACCGATTGCGTGATCATGGCGGTGCGATCGATCATGATCGAGAACCGGCCCGATCTCGTGCTGTCGGGCGTCAATCGCGGCCAGAACGTCGCCGAGGACGTGACCTATTCCGGCACGATCGCGGCCGCGATGGAGGGCACGCTGCTCGGCATCCCCTCGATCGCGATCAGCCAGGGCTATGGGCCCGGCGGGCGCGAGAACATCCGCTGGGACTGCGCCGAGCAGCATGCGCCGGGCATCATCCGCCGGATTCTCGACGAGGGCATCCCCAAGGAGATCCTGTTCAACCTGAACTTCCCCAATGTCGCGCCCGACGAGGTCGCCGGCGTGGCGGTGACGGTGCAGGGGCGGCGCGACCAGGAGCTGATGCAGCTCCAGCCGCGGCAGGACGGGCGTGGCAACCCCTATTACTGGATCGCCTTCGCCCGCGGCCGCACCGAGCCGGCCAACGGCACCGATCTGCGCGCGCTGGCAGAAAAGAAGATCTCGGTGACGCCGCTGGAGCTGGATTTGACCCATGAGCCGACGCTGACGCGGTTCGCGCGGGTGTTTGCTTGAGCGACGCTTCTCTCAACCGCGCCGTCATCCTGGCCGGAGCGAAGCGGAGCGCCGGGATCCATCGTAGAGCCCTTCGCCCTACGATGGATCCCGGTCGACCTCCGGTCGTCCAGGATGACGGCGTGGCTGTAATGTCGGTCGGCGCGGACTGAACCATGACCGACGGCGAGGGCGACGCCATGACCGAGGAGCGGCCGGCGAGCGAGGGCGAGCGTACCGTCGCCTTCCTGCTGTCGCTGCGGGCGCAAGGCGTGCGCGATCTCGCGGTGCTCAGAGCGATGGAGAAGGTCGCGCGGGAGCGCTTCGCGCCCGCGCGCTTCGCCGATCTCGCGCGGCAGGACGTCTCGGTGCCGCTGCCCTGCGGCCAGACGATGACGGCGCCCCATACCGTCGCGGCGCTGCTGACCGCGCTCGACCTTCAAGCCGGGGCGCGCGTGCTCGAGATCGGCACCGGCTCGGGCTATGTCACCGCGCTGCTGGCGGCGATGGGGGCGCAGGTCGTCTCGCTCGAGCGCTACCGGACGCTGGCGCTCGCCGCGCAGGAGCGGGTCGCCGGCAGCGGCTTTTCCGGCGCGATCGAGCTGCGCCATGCCGACGGGCTCCAGCCCGACCGGACGCTGGGGCGCTTCGAGCGCATCCTCGTCAACGGCGTCACGCCGGTGATCCCCGAGATGCTGCTGGCGCGGCTGGCGCCGGGCGGGCGGCTGGTCGGCGCGATGCGGGTCGAGGGCGCTGCGCGGCGCGTCGTGGTCACGCGGCTGGCCGATGGCAGCTTCGACCATGCGCCGGGGCCGGCCGTGCGCCTGCCGCCGCTGGCGCCGGGACTGGCGCGGGCGCTCTGATCTCGGCCTGCGCACGAAAAGCAAAGGCGGGGGCGCGCAGCGAAACGCTTTCGTAACCTGAACGCGGCTTTAATGCTGGCTATCGAGTTGCGTCGTTTGCGAGTGCCAGTTCCATGCGTAGCCCTGCCGGATCGGTCAAGTTCAGTCTCGTCCTGCGCGCTTCGACGGCGTGCCTCCTGGCGCTGGGCGTGAGCGCCTGCTCGTCGGATACCTTGCGTTTCACCGACACGCCCTTCGACAGCCCGTTCAAGACGGCGCAGGCCCCGGCCCGCGACCCGGCGACCACCGGCTCGATCGGGCGTTCGGTCAACACGCCGGTCTATGCGGCGCCGGCTCCGGCCACTGCGGCCGTGCGCTCGCAGCCCCTGCCGCCGCCGCAATCGGCCGTCGCTCTGCGCAGCGCGGCGCCGCAGCCGGTGGCCGGAAGCGCCGCAGGCTGGTCGGCCCAGGGCGGCAGCCCGATCGTCCTCGCCCAGGGCGAGACGCTGGACATGATTTCCTCGCGCTACGGCGTGCCGCGGGCGGCGCTGATGTCGACCAACGGCCTGTCGAGCCCGAATGTCGCGCCCGGCACGCGGCTGACGATCCCCGTCTACAACGCCGCGGCGCCCGCTTCGCCGGCTCCGGCTGCCCCGCGCCAGCAGCTTGCGCAGGCCCCGGCCGAGACGCGTTCGGATGCGTCACGCTTCGTCACCGGGCCCGCGCCGGCGGCCTCCGTCGCCGCGCCCCGCCCCGCTGCGCCGGCGCTCGATGCCCGCGCCAGGGCCGCTGCCGCCGCGGAGACGAAGGCCAGGGCTGCGGCCGAAGCCAAGGCGAAGGCCGAGGCCGACGCGGTGGCGATGCGCGAATCCCGCGCCCGCTTCGCCGCCGAAGCCAAGGCGAAGGCTGCTGCGAAGGCCGGCACGACCGCTGCCGCCGTCCCGACCCCCGTCGCCAAGCCCGCGGTCGCCGCCCGAATCGAAAAGCCGGCGGCCACCGCTGCTGCCAAGCCGGCCGTCGCCCAGGCCCAACCCGTGCGGGCGGCCGAGAAGGCCAGGCCGGTCGTCGTCGCCAGCGCGCCGGCCACCGAGCCGAAGGTCACGGCGGTCCCGAAGGCCGAGGCGGAGCCGACCACGACGGCCAGCCTGCCCAAGGCCGAGGAGGCTGGCGAGAAGGCCGATTTCCGCTGGCCGGCTCGCGGCCGCGTCATCGCCGGCTTCTCTGGCCGCGGCGGCAACGAGGGCATCAACATCGCCGTGCCGGAGGGCACGCCGGTGAAGGCGGCCGAGAGCGGCACCGTCGCCTATGCCGGCAGCGAGTTGAAGGGCTACGGCAATCTCGTCCTGATCCGCCACCCCAACGGCTATGTCTCGGCGTATGCGCATAATGGCGAGCTCAAGGTGAAGCGGGGCGACACGGTCAAGCGCGGCCAGGTCGTCGCCAGTTCCGGCCAGACCGGCAACGTCTCCTCGCCGCAGCTGCATTTCGAACTGCGCAAGGGTTCGGCGCCGGTCGACCCGACGCCCTATCTCAACAACTGATCACGGGTTTACCTTCGACCGGTCTCCGCGAGACCCCACCGGTCGGAACAAAGGCGGGGCGGTCCCAGGAAAGGCCGCCCCGCTATTTTTCCGCTCGAGGCTGGTTTCTCACTCCCTCCTTGTCACGCCTGAAGCCTATCCCTAAGCTTGGGATGGGATGGGGGGATATCGTCATGCGTTCATTGATTTGTCTGGCTTTGGCCGCGCTCTGCGCGGGTTGTCATCATAGCGATTTCTGCGCTGATCTGAGTTTTTCGCGGAGTGCCGGGCTCGGCTATCGCAACGCCGGCCTGTTCAACCCCGGGACCCTCTATCTCTTCGACCAATCCAGCGCGACGCTGACGCGCCTCTCGGACGATATTCCGTTGCAAAAGCGGGCGAGCGATGCGGCGCCGGCGACGCTGACCTCGACCCGGATCGACGGTATCGCACTGACAGGTAGCTTCCCGAACGAGGCGGTGAAGACAGCGATCGCCGCGGCGGTAGGAACCAAGGTGGCCTTCACCGCGGAAAATGCCGTACGGGATGACTATCAGTCAGTCTACACCGGCCTGGCCCAGGCCTATCGGGCCGGCATGGATGCGGGCGAGGACATGAAGGGCCGCTGGTTTGTCGACGAGGTCGTGGCCCAGCGCGGCAAATTCTACGTCGTCGTGACAGGCATCGTTCGAGCCGATAAGGCTTCCCTGTCCGTCGGCGGCATCAAGGACGACAATGTCGTCGATGTCTCGGTCTCGGTCCCAGGGCTGGCCACTCCGGTGAAGGTCGCCGTGACGCATGGCCGTGCGGTCAACTGCTCCGGCAAGTCGGCCCCGTGCTTCTTCAGCGTGTCGGTGATCAAACCCTATCTGGGCCCGGAGAAGCGGCTGTCATTCCGGGAAGGCCGGGGTGTTGATATCGACAGATTGTCGGAGGCCTTGCGGAAGCTTTGATGTCGGGCGGCCGGAGGCGGTCAGGTGCGGCGCTCGCCGCACCCCGAGTTGCTTTCACCCCTCCAGCTTCGTTCCCAGCCGCCCCGCCAGATCCTGGATGTACTGCCAGGCCGTGCGGCCGGAGCGCGAGCCGCGCGTCGTCGCCCATTCCAGCGCCTCGTGGCGCAGCGTCTCGGGGTCGAGCGCCAGCCCGAAATGGCCGACATAGCCGTCGATCATCGCGAGATACTCGTCCTGGCTGCATTTGTGGAAGCCGAGCCAGAGGCCGAAGCGGTCCGAGAGCGAGACCTTTTCCTCGATCGCCTCGCCCGGGTTGATCGCGGTCGAGCGCTCATTGTCCATCATGTCGCGCGGCATCAGATGGCGGCGGTTCGAGGTCGCATAGAACACGACATTGCCGGGCCTGCCCTCGACGCCGCCGTCGAGTGCCGCCTTCAGCGACTTGTAGGAGGTGTCGTCGCCGTCGAAGGAAAGATCGTCGCAGAAGACGATGGCGCGATGCGCGTCCGGGCGCAGCAGGCCCATCAGCACGGGCAGGCTCTCGATGTCCTCGCGGTGGATCTCGATCAGCTTGAGCGGCAACGCCTGGCCGGCGAGGCGCGTGTTGGTGTCGGCATGGACCGACTTGACCAGCGACGATTTGCCCATGCCGCGCGCGCCCCAGAGCAGGACATTGTTGGCCGGCAGGCCGCGGGCGAAGCGTTCGGTGTTCTCGGCCAGCGTGTCGCGCACGCGATCGACGCCGCGCAGCAGCGAGAGCGCGACGCGATTGACGCGCGCGACGGGCGCCAGTTCCGAGCCGGCGGGATGCCAGACGAAGGCGTCGGCCAGCGTCAGATCGGCGGGCTTGCGGGCTGGCGGGGCGATGCGCTCCAGCGCGTCGGCGATGCGCAGCAGGGCGGCCAGCGTCGGGTCGGTGGCGGTCGGCGAGGGGGCGTTCATGGCGGGCCTTCGGGCGGGTCGGCGCGGAGCCGTACCGGGCGGTACGGCGATGGCAACGGTTAACGGCTTGTCGGCGGGGAGCGCAAGGCCATTGCGCGAACAGCGGCGAGCCCATAGGTGATGAGCGGCTCGTGCGAGCCGGGCGCGTCCGATTGATTTCACGGCGCCTCTGGCTATAGTCCGCGCGATTTTTTGAGGCCTGTGACCAATTCTGCCGCGCCCCGCGGCCGGGGGCGCCCGCGCCGCCGCGATGAAGGAGCCGTTTCGTGATCACCCCTGCTTTCGCTCAAGCCGCTGGTGGCGGTGGCTCCACCGACATGCTGATCTCGCTGGTGCCGTTCGTCCTGATCTTCGTGATCATGTGGTTCCTGATCATCCGCCCGCAGCAGAAGCGGGTGAAGGCGCATCAGGAGATGGTCAAGAACGTCCGCCGCGGCGACACCGTCGTCACCTCGGGCGGCATCGTCGCCAAGGTGTCGAAGGTGATCGACGACGGCGAGATCGAGGCCGAGATCGCCGACGGCGTCCGCGTGCGCCTGGTCAAGGGCATGATCACCGACGTCCGCGCCAAGGGCGAGCCGGTCAAGAGCTGACCGACCCCCGGCGGGTTTCATCAGGCCCGGCCCCGCGAGGGACCGGCGCGCGACAACAAGGCGCTACACGCAGATGCTCCGTTTCCAGACCCGCAAGGTCATCGTCGTCCTGCTCGTGCTGCTGTTCGGCTGCGGCTTCGCGCTGCCGAACCTGTTTTCGCCCGAGACCCGCAAGGCGATCGAGCAGGGCGCCCCGTCCTGGATCCCGCGCATCCTGCTGCCGATCCACGCCGTCGTGCTGGGGCTCGACCTGCAGGGCGGTTCGCATGTGCTGCTCGAGATCGACCGCGCCGATCTCGTGCGCAGCCAGGTGACGCAGCTTCGCGACGACGTTCGCCGCATCCTGCGCGAGGAGCGGGTCAGTTTCCAGGGTGGCATCGGCATGACGGCGCGCGGCGTCAGCGTGCGCGTGCCCGAGGCGTCCGACCGCGCGAGGCTCCTGCCCAAGCTGCGCGAATTGGCGCAGCCGGTCGGGACGCTGGGCGCCTTCGGGCCGTCCGGCAACAACACGATCGACGTCGCCGAGCAGCCCGACGGGCTGATCCAGCTGACGGTGACGGAAGCCGGCGCCAATGAGCGCGTCCGCCGCGCTGTCGAGCAGGCGATGGAGGTGCTGCGACGCCGCGTCGACGCGCTCGGCACGACCGAGCCGAACATTCAGCGCCAGGGGCTCGACCGCATCCTCGTCCAGGTGCCCGGCCTGCAGGACCCGCAGCGCCTGAAGGACATTCTCGGGCAGACCGCCAAGCTGCAGTTCCGCATGGTCGCCGAGAGCCAGGGCGGCGATGTCGACATGCTGCCCTCGCAGGATGCCGGCGGCTCGCTGGTTCCGGTCGAGCGGCGCGTCATCGTCGAGGGCGAGGACCTGATCGACGCGCAGCCCGCCTTCGATTCGCGAACCGCGCAGCCGATCGTCAATTTCCGCTTCAACATCCGCGGCGCCCAGCGCTTCGGGCAGGCGACGACGGAAAATCTCGGCCGTCCGCTCGCGATCGTGCTCGACAACAAGGTGATCTCGTCGCCGGTCATCCAGTCGCCGATCACCGGCGGCTCGGGCCAGATCTCCGGCAATTTCACCGTCGAATCGGTCAACAACCTCGCCATCCTGCTGCGCGCCGGCGCTCTGCCGGCGAAGATGACGATCGTCGAGGAGCGCACCGTCGGTCCCGGACTGGGCGCCGACTCGATTCAAGCCGGCAAGATGGCGACCCTGATCGCGACCGCACTGGTCATCCTCTACATGATCGGCACCTATGGCATCTTCGGCCTGATCGCCTCGATCGCGCTGCTCGTCCATGTCTGCCTGATCTTCGGCCTGATGTCGGTGCTGGGCGCGACGATGACGCTCCCGGGCATCGCCGGCATCGTGCTGACGATCGGCACGGCGGTGGACTCCAACGTGCTGATCTATGAGCGCATGCGCGAGGAATCGCATCAGGGCCGCTCGCTCGTCTCGGCGCTCGAGGCCGGCTTCCAGCGCGCCTTCGCCACGATCATCGATTCCAACGTGACCATGCTGATCGCGGCGCTGGCGCTGTTTGCACTCGGCTCGGGCCCGGTGCGCGGCTTCGCGGTCGTCTTCATTCTCGGCATCCTGACAACCGTCATCACGGCGGTGACGCTGACTCGCATGCTGATCGCGCTCTGGTATCGCTGGGCTAAGCCCAAGACCCTTCCGTTCTGACGCAAGCCAACTGTTCAAGGAGATCAGCGCATGCGTCTGCTTCGCATCGTTCCCGACGGCACCCGTTTCAAGTTCGTCCGCTTCCGGCGGTTCAGCTACCCGTTCTCGGCGGCCTATTCGCTGCTGGTGCTGGTCCTGTTCCTGACGGTGGGCCTGAATTTCGGCATCGACTTCCGCGGCGGCACGCTGATCGAGATGCAGTCCAAGTCAGGCAGGCCCGACATCGCCTCGGTGCGCGCGACGGCGAACGGTCTCGGCTTCGGCGAGGCCGAGGTGCAGGAGTTCGGCTCCGGCGGCGAGATTTCGATGCGCTTCGCGCTCCAGCCAGGCGGCGAGGCTGCGCAGCAGCAGGTCGTCGTCAAGGCGCGGGACGCCTTTTCCGCCACCTTTGACTTCCGCCGGGTCGAAACCGTCGGTCCGCGCGTCTCCGGCGAACTCGTCCAGGCCGGCACGCTCGGCGTCGTTCTGGCGATCCTCGGCGTGCTGATCTATCTCTGGTTCCGCTTCGAGATGCAGCTCGCCATCGGCGCGATCCTGGGCACGCTGCACGACATCGTGCTGACACTGGGCTTCTTCCTGATCACCCAGCTCGAGTTCAATCTGACCTCGATCGCGGCGATTTTGACCATCGTCGGCTATTCGCTGAACGAGACTGTCGTGGTGTTCGACCGCACGCGCGAATTGCTGCGGCGCTACAAGACGATGTCGATCCCGGATCTGCTTGATCTCTCGGTCAACTCGACCCTCTCGCGCACTGCGATCACCTCGACCACGACGGTGCTGGCGCTGGTCGCGCTGGTGGTGTTCGGCGGCACGGCGATCGAGGGCTTTGCGCTCGTGATGCTCTTCGGCGTGATCGTCTGCACCTATTCGGCGATGTTCATCTCGACGCCGGTCCTGCTCTATCTCGACGTGCGCTCGGGCTTCAGCCGCAGCGAGAACACGGACGAGAAGGTCGCCGCCGGCGCGAAGAGCTGAACGGCGCGGCGCCGAGATGAGCCGCTTCGACGGATTCGTTCCCGGCCGCCACCAGCTCGACGCCTTCGGTGCGGGCGGCTTCCGCTTTGCGGGGATGAGCCATCGCGGCTCGGTGCTGGCGCTGCCCGGCGGCATCCGCATCTGGCCGGTGGCGCGCTTCGCCGAGATCACGCCCGCCACGCTCCAGCCTGTGCTGGACGAAGCGGAGAGCATCGACTTCCTGCTGATCGGCACCGGCGCCGACATCGCCTTCATCCCGCATGACTGGCGCGCCCTGCTGAAGGAGCACGGAATCACCGTCGAGGGCATGGCGACCGGAGCCGCGGCGCGGACCTACAATGTGCTGGTGGCCGAGGAGCGGCGCGTCGCCGCAGCCCTGATCGCGGTGGACTGAAGGCCGGCTTTCCGGTCGCCCACCCGAGCGGCCATCGCCGCAAATCGCGCCGCCCATGTCGTGAAGGCGTAGCCATCCCCCCGCGCCTCGTCCTACACTGGCCGAGACGTGGCCAGGGGGCAGGCACCGGATCGAGGCCAGATGATGCCGCAGGCAACCGAGACCGACCGTCGCAGTCAGGCCGCGCATTCGGCCCTGCCGGAGGCCTATGCCCATTGCGCCACGCTGGTGCGCGAGCAGGATCACGACCGCTACATCACCTGCCTCTACGCACCCGAATCGCAACGTCCGGCTCTGTTTGCGCTCTATGCCTTCAGCCTCGAGATCGCCCGCATCCGCGCGCTGGTCAGCGAGCCGCTGCCCGGCGAGGTGCGGATGCAGTGGTGGCGCGACCTGCTCGAGGGGCAGGCCAGCGGCGAGACGCAAGGGCACCCCGTCGCCGCTGCGCTGCTCGATACGATTGCGCGCTACCGCCTGCCGATCGCGCCGCTGACGGGGCTGATCGAGGCGCGCATCTTCGACCTCTATGACGATCCGATGCCCTCGCTGCGCGATCTCGAGGGCTATGCCGGCGAGACCGCGAGCGCGCTGGTGCGGCTGGCCTCGATCATCCTCGCCAATGGCCGCGATCCCGGCGGGGCGGCGGCTGCGGGCTATGGCGGCGTCGCCTATGCGCTGACGGGGCTGATGCGCGCCTTCCCCTGGCATGCGGCAGAGGGGCAGGTCTATCTGCCCGGCGACATCCTCGCCCGCAACGGCGTGACGCGGGACGACATCGTGCGCGGGCGCGGCGGGCCGGGCGTGCTCTACACGCTGAAGGAGCTGCGCGGCATCGCGCGCGGGCATCTGGCCAAGCTGCGGGAACTCCGCAGCACGATTCCCTCCGCGGTGATGCCGGCCTTCCTGCCAGTCGCGCTGGTCGAGCCCTATCTCGCGCGCATGGAGCGCTCTGGTTACGACCCCTACCGCACGATCATCACGCTGCCCGCCTGGCGCCGGCAATGGGCGATCTGGCGGATGGCGCGCGCGGCGGGCTGATTCCTGATGTCATTCCGGGGCGTGCCGCAGGCATGAACCCGGAACCCACGACTGGGTGAGCTGGACAGGTTGCGGGTCGGCGGAAGGCTCGCCCGGTCGTGGGTTCCGGGTTCGACGCTTCGCGTCGCCCCGGAATGACACGGAGCTCTACTCCGCCGCCTGAGCCTGCTCCCCGCCGGCCCAGGCCTCCATCTCGAGCTTGGCGCGGGCGGTCAGCGCGTGCTTGCGGGCGACGCTCTTGGCCGGGCCCTTCAGCTTCTTGCCGTCGGGGCCGTGGGTGGCCTGTCCCTCGATATGCGGGAACAGGCCGAAATTGATGTTCATCGGCTGGAAGGAGCGGGGGCCCTCGTCGATGGTGACGATGTGGCCGCCGGTGATGTGGTTGACCAGCGCGCCGAGCGCCGTCGTCGCGGGCGGGATCTCGATCTCCTGGCCGAGCCGCTCGGCCGCAGCGAGCCGGCCGGCCAGCAGGCCGATGGCGGCGCTCTCGACATAGCCCTCGCAGCCGGTGATCTGCCCGGCGAAGCGAAGGCGCGGATCGGCCTTCAGGCGAAGCCGCGCATCGAGCAGCTTGGGCGAGTTCAGATAGGTGTTGCGGTGGATGCCGCCGAGCCGGGCGAACTCGGCGTTCTGGAGGCCCGGGATCATCCGGAAGATCGCGGCCTGCTCGCCATATTTCAGCTTGGTCTGGAAGCCCGTCATGTTGAACAGGGTGCCGAGCGCATTGTCCTGGCGCAGCTGCACGACGGCATAGGCCTTGACCGTCGGGTTGTGCTTGTTGGTGAGGCCCACGGGCTTCATCGGGCCCCAGCGCAGGGTCTCGCGGCCGCGCTGCGCCATCACCTCGATCGGCAGGCAGCCGTCGAAATAGGGCGTGCCCTCCCACTCCTTGAACTCGGTCGTCTCGGCGGCCAGCAGCGCGTCGATGAAGGCCTCGTACTGGTCGCGGTCGAGCGGGCAGTTGATGTAGTCGGCGCCCGTGCCGCCGGGACCCGCCTTGTCGTAGCGCGACTGGAACCAGGCCTGGTCCATGTCGACCGAGTCGAAATGCACGATCGGGGCGATCGCGTCGAAGAAGGCGAGCGCATCCTCACCCGTGAGCGACTGCAGCCCGGCGGCGAGCGCGGGCGAGGTGAGGGGGCCGGTGGCGACGATGACGCTGTCCCACTCCGCCGGAGGCAGGCCGGCGATCTCGGTGCGGTCGATCGTGACCAGCGGGTGGGCTTCGAGCGCTTCGGTGACGCCTTGCGAGAAGCCGTCCCGGTCGACCGCGAGCGCACCGCCCGCCGGGACCTGATGCGCGTCGCCCTTTTCCATGATCAGCGAGCCGAGCCGGCGCATCTCCCAGTGCAGCTGGCCGACCGCATTGGAGCGCGCATCGTCCGAGCGGAAGGAGTTGGAGCAGACGAGCTCCGCCAGCCCTTGCGTCTTGTGCGCCTCGGTGCCGCGGACGGGGCGCATCTCGTGGAGGATGACGGGGACGCCGGCCCTGGCGATCTGCCAGGCGGCTTCGGAGCCGGCGAGACCGCCGCCGATGATGTGAACGGGTTCCATCCCCGGGATGTGTCGCCCGCCGCCGCCGCCGTCAAGGGAAGCGTGGCCGCAAATGCAAAATGCCCGCCTTGCGGCGGGCATTCGCTCTGCGACCGGTCTTCGCGAGGGAGGGTCGCTCAGTCCGGGAGAGACTACACGGCGCCCCGCCTGCGCGGAGCGAAAGCGTCTTCAGACGGCGGCGTGGGTGCGCGCGACGAAGGCGATCTCCGAGCGCGACAGGCCGAGGTCGTCGAGCTCGCGGTCGGTCAGGCGGGAGAGCTCGCGAACGGTCTCGCGATAGCGAAGATAGGCGCGGATCTTGGCGGCGATCATGGTGACGAACATAACGAGGGTCCTACTAGTTTCCGGAGCGGGTCGGTGCCCACAGCGATGAATTCGTTGTGCAGTGCATATAAGTGAGCCAACCCGCTCCCAACAGAGGCATGGAGTCAGCTCCGTTATGCGTCTGTGGCATGAACCATTCTCAATTGCTTCACTTTTGCCGTCTCGCCCGCGTCAGGCGATTAACAGATCGGTAAGATTCGCGCGATTTCTGCCTAATCTTTGCGCATCTCGTCGCCGCCGGTCGTTTGGTCAGGCCAATCTGCCGCCCTGATGGGCAGTGCGGGTGCCTTAACGATGCTGCGGTGCATATAAGCGGTGATTCACCCTGTTTCGCGGCAATCCGCGTCTTTCCGGCCCGGATACCAGCCGGGCGGCGCGAATCGGGCCGCCCGGCGGGGTCTCATTCGCAATTGGCGAGATGGCGCGAGGCGGCGGTGACGCCGGCCAGCGAGAACTCGTAGCGGGTCTCGTTGCCACGGCCGGAGCGGGCCTCCAGCGCCATGACGCGGCCGGCGCGCATCGCCGCCAGCAGCTCCGGCTCGCGCTCGACCCGGCGCAGCCAGGCATGGCTGCCCTGGGTGATCATCCGGAAGGTCTCGCCGTCGATGGTGACGGTGACCTCCGAACCGGACTCGAAGTCGTAGCCGGCCTGCAGGCTGGATTCGGTGCGCTGCGGGGTCTCGCTCTCCTTGACGAAGAAATAGACCTCGCCATGGCGCAGCGTTTCGGGCGCGGCGCTCGAGGGCGTGGCGAGGATATAGCAGCTGCGGCCCTCGCCCTCGCCGAAGGCGGCGGCGGTCCAGCTGCCGAACTGGCCGAGCGGGGTGGCGGTGGTGGCCGCGGCCGCCGGCGCGGCGAGCGCGAGGCCGCCGAGGGCGAGCGTGGCGGCGATGAGGGCGCGAGGGCCCCGGCGGGGCGTGCGGGTGGCTGGATTCGTCATCCTGTCTCCTTTCGTCCGAAGCGGGCAGGGTGGTAAAAACGGGTTAACAGGGCGTGACGATGGCGGCGGCTCTGGTTTTGGCGCTCCCGTCATTCCGGGGCGGGTCCGCCCGACCAGATCGCCCCGCCCGCGATGCCGTCATCCCGGACAAGCCGCGTCAGCGGCGCCGCTCCGGGATTCATCATCGCGCTCCGGAGCGCTGCGATGGATTCCGGCGCTGCGCCGCGTTGCGGCTTGGCCGGAATGACGGGGAGGGGGGCGGCGCCGCTCACCCGCCGTCCTGCGCGATCTCGGCGGCGATGCGGGCATCGGCGCGGCGGCAGGCCTCGTCCGGGTCGAGCCCGGCCTGGCGGTTCTCGATGGCGTAGCGGAAGCGGCGGCGTTCCGTGTCGGGGGCGGCCTGCATGAAGGCGATGAAGCATTGGCCGTCGCTGCGCCGGCAGCTCCGCTGGCGCCGGCAGGTCCGGTTCGGGCAGAAGCTCCAGACCCGGACGAGATCGCCGCAGCGATGCAGCAGCAGCGGCCGCACCCTCTGGCAGCTCTCGAAATCGGTGATGGGGGGTAAGTCGGCAAAGGCGCCGCGCCGTTGCGTCATGGCTCGTCTCCCTGCGGGGAGGGGGGCGAGCGCCAGCCCCCGCCCGCTGTTGCAGCGTCGGTGGTCGAACGGGGCTGGCGGAGCGCCGCGGGGCGCTTGGGTAGAGATCCGCAACCGTTGAGCCAGGTCGCGGCGCGGCGGGATTGAGCCACCCGCCGCACGCCCCCCGGCGCTCCGCCTTCGGCGATTTTGGGCTCCAGGCCGCGCTTATCGGGTCGAAAGCCATCCTCCGCCGCGAGCCCTCAAGCGCCAGTTCCCCTCATCGGGTTGTCGCGCCGTCCGGCATGGGACGAAGGCGTGATGCGATGCGACCGTTCCAGCGAGCTCCTCGCACAGGGGCCGTAGTACCCCCAGGGCGGTGCCCCGAAACCTCCCGGGACTGGCGTGTGAGACCAGCCGCAGGCGCCGACCCGTCACCCAGCCACTGGCACACCTCCGGATGGCCGCCCCGTTTGGGTGATGGGCGAGGGGAGTATGGGGGATGCGGGGAGCGCGGGGATTACTTTTATGTCGTCCTCGACGCGAACCCCTCCCCCTGGTGGGGAGGGGCAGGGGTGGGGGGCGAACGACCGGGTGAGCGGGTCGTTGAGAAGGATCCCGTGGCAGCCGCGTTGCGGATCGATGCAGCGCCGCGCGTTCCGGCTTTGCGCCCCCCACCCCTTCCCCTCCCCACAAGGGGGAGGGGGCGCCCTTGTCGGTGAGGGCGAGAACCGCGACGCCAAATACCGCGTCGCCTCCGGACAGGACGCGGACAGCGCGGGGAACCCTCTCCTGTAAGGAGAGGGCAGGGTGAGGTGTCGGCCGTTCTCCGCTGAGGGCGTGACCTCACCGCCGCCGCCGTTGGGTTGGCGCGCCGCTGGTCCAGGGGCCGACACCTCACCCCTGCCCCTCTCCTTACAGGAGAGGGGTTCCCCGCGCCTTTGTCGGTGAGGGCGAGAACCGCGACGCCACTGCCTTCTCCCGGATGGGAGAAGGTGGCCCGGAGGGCCGGATGAGGGCCTGCCGTTGCAGTTGGGGCGGAAGCGGTGCAGTTCGGCTTTTCGAAGGGGATTATCTTGGTCAGCTAGTTTTCGGCGGATAAAGGCTGATTTGGCAAGATTTCGCTTCTGACAAGTGCGGCCCGCCGGGTAAGGTTGTATCGCCCAATCGCGGTCAACCCACTTGTTTAGATCGCCGCTGATTGCTCTCCGATTCGAGAACCGCGAGCCTTGATCGATGAAAGTAACGCCAGTTTCAAAGACACTTGCGGACGTGCTGCGCGGCAACTTCCTCCGCATTCCGCGCTTCCAGCGTCCTTACGATTGGGACCGTGACAACCTTACAGAGTTCTGGAATGATCTGAAGGACCGGGCCGACCCAGACTATTTTATGGGATCGCTAGTTGTTTTCCTCGATGAAAAAGAAAATAATCTGATTTCGATAGTTGATGGTCAGCAGCGTATTACTACGATTACGATCATGCTTGCTATCTTGCGCGATTTTCTTAGCGAGCTTGGCGAATCAGGAATGGCTTCCGGTATTCACGAATTAATTGAAACTCGTGACCTAGACAGCAAGAGCCGCTTCGTTCTTGAGCACGTTCCGGCTGATACGTACATGCAGATCGCTATTCAGCAACGGAATCCAGAGACAAAATACCCGGCTGATTCTACTCAGCAACAAAATTTGCAGACCGCGCAGCGCTTCCTGTCACAGTCTCTGATGGCGCACATGAAAGCGCATGTCGAAGACACGAAGCAGGCCAAGGTTATCTATTGCAAGCATCTTCGGGACTGCCTGTTGCGTATGCACTTCATTTCAATTGAATTGGATGATGAGGATGATGCCTATATCATTTTCGAAACGCTGAACACCAGAGGAAAAGATCTTCGCGTATCTGATCTTCTTAAAAATCATTTCATGCGTCTGTTGCCGCCGACGACGAAGGGGCTGGATCGCGCAAAAAACGACTGGACCGATATGATGGAAACGCTCAGTAGCGCGACCGTCTCAATCGATCCCGACTCGTTCTTGGCGCACTACTGGCTGTCTCGCCACTCGTACGTTTCGAAGGCCAATTTATTCTTGAATTACAAGGCCAAGATAAAAAAGCCCAACGCCAAGGCGTTTTTGGAAGAAATCAAGCTAGCATCGGCCAGCTACATGAGGTGCATGGCGCCTATGGAGGCCGAATTCAGCAAAGAAGAACGCGCTGTTCAGGAATCGATCAACGCAATAAGGATTTTCGGTGTTGCTCAGGCTGCCCCGCTCATGCTGTCGATCATGACGCAATACGAGCGGAAGATCATTTCGTTGAAAACGGCGAGGCGGGCGTTCGAACTAATCGAAAATTTTACGTTTCAGTTCAATGCAATGGCACAGTCCAGAGGTGGGGGCGGGGTCGCCAACATGTACGCCCGCCTCGCTCAGAATGCTATGATCTGCGGAACTCCCCAAGATTTTGCCGATCATCTCAACGATATCGAAATCAAATTTGCAGAGCGACTTCCCGATATCACCGAATTCTCGCTCGGCTTCACGCGGATCACTTTCCGCAACAACTACACCCGTGAGCGCGCGCTGACGCGCTACGTTTTGACGAAATTGGCCCGTCATTACGGGATGCCGAAGGAAATCGACCTCAACCTTTTGACGATCGAACACATTCTTCCGCAGTCACAGGGTGAAGAAACAAATGATGAATTTGACGTCGGCGCGATCGGAAATTTGATATTCGTCAGTGAAAGCATTAACGGAAAGTTGGGCAACAAATCTTTCTTTGAAAAGAAGAAGCTTTTCACGAAAGAAAATCATGTCCACGTGGACAGCTACTTGGCCGCTGCGACTGAATGGAACAGCCAGCAGATCGCTGAACGTGGGGTCCATCTTGCAGGCGTTGGGCATGAGGAAATCTGGAGCATCTAAGCGTAGCCGGCGCCCGCTTTCCGGTATGGTGTCAACCAATCGCGGTTTCCCACCTCCTACTCCGCCGCCTCCCTCGCGACCGCCTTGCCCTTCGCAATCGGCCGGCGCTCCAGCACCTCCTTGAGGAAGCGCGCGGTGTGGCCTTTGCCTGCCTTGACGATGGCCTCGGGGTGCCCTCGGGCACCACGACGCCGCCGCCGTCGCCGCCTTCGGGGCCGATGTCGATCACCCATTCGCCAGTCTTCGCCAGGACAGCTGTGGGGATGACGACAGCATCGGCCTCACTTGATCAGCCGGTCATACTCCGCGTGGTTGCCGATCCAGAACCAAAGCAGGCCGCCTTCAACATCGACCGCCAAGGCGCGATGGCGCAGGCCGATGCGGGCCGACCAGTAGGGGCCGACGCGCTTGAGGCGCAGCGAGGGATGGTGGGGATCGGATTTGAGCAGCGCATAGGCGGTATCGGCTGCGTCGCGCGTGGCCGGGGGCAGGTCGCGGTAGGCCTTCCAGAAGGCGGCGCTGGCGAAATGCCTCATAGCTCGCGGGCTGTGCCCTCGCGAAACTCCGCGAGCGCGGCCTGCGCCAACGTGTCGAGCTTGCCGGAGGCCGCGTCGGCCTCGATGCGGCGGTCGAAGCGCTCGGCCTCGAAGGCGTCGAACCAGTCGCGCAGCTTCGCCAGCTCCGCGCCGGGGAGTCGCTCAATCGCCCGTTCGATGTCCTCGATCGTCGTCATGGCGTGATCCTATGGCGAGCTTCGTCGAAACGGAAGCTCTCCGTCATCCTGGGCGACCGCAGGTCGACCGGCAACTGTGTTGATGCGCGTGTCATGGCTGGAAGGCGGTCTTGGTTTTGACCATGGCGTTGAGCACGGTGAGGAGCTTTCTGGCGACGGCGATGATGGCGACCTTGGTCGCGGCGGA
>JAESFV010000071.1_pt1 | contig 211260 bp, 204 predicted proteins | sample 9269471 | NCBI WGS metagenome assembly JAESFV01 (sample SAMN14502647, study PRJNA617108) | algae metagenome | isolation source: Symplocastrum torsivum CPER-KK1 and co-occurring heterotrophs from... | place: USA: Central Plains Experimental Range, Colorado | collected 2001-01-01
GCCCTCTATGGTGTTGCTTGAGGCATTGCCAGTGAGCGCGTCTCCGCCCGCGCTGCCTATAAGGTTCTCAATGCCGACTAATGTGTCGGTGCTTAGGGTGCCACCGTTGTTCGATGTCGCTATCCCAGTTGAAAGGTTGGCAGTCACTGCGCCGGTCAGGGATGCAAAAGATGCGGTGTCGGTGCCGTCACCACCATCAAGGACATCGCTACCCAGCCCGCCGTCAAGGATGTCGTTTCCGTCTCCGCCTTCAAGAACGTCGTCCCCACCCCGCCCGTTCAGAGCGTCATCGCCGCCTAGCCCGATCAGGCGGTCTGCAGACGCCGATCCGCTGATGCTGTCGACCAGTTGGCTTCCGATCACAATCTCTATTGAGCTCAGTTTGTCGGAACCGGAGGCTTGCCCTGTTGCCCGTCCTGAAGTCAGGTCGACCGTCACTCCGGTTGCCGCATCGGAAAAATCAGCAGTGTCGGTGCCACCTCCGCCAGTCAGCGTATCCGACCCGGCGCCGCCGACGAGGTAATCGTCGCCCTCGCCTCCGTTCAACTTGTCATTCCCGGCGTATCCGAAAAGCACATCGTTATCGGCTCCGCCATCAATGGTGTCGTTGCCGACTCCTCCAAATGCAAAATCCTTTCCGCCTCCCAGCTGGATAGTTCGTGACGACGAACCATCGATAACAACGTCGGCCCCATCCCCGCCGATATAGGCAGTTTTGGACTTCGATCCCTTCAGTTGGTAAGCGGTCGCACTTTTTTGCTGCAAGCTGAGCATCAGAGTTTGCAGGACGGCGTTCCCAGAACTTTGCATAGCCGCATACGCAGTGAGAAACGTCGAGGCGGCATTTGAAAACTGCGATATCTGAAATTGATCAGGCCGCATTACGTAGGTGGAGAAAACATCTGATACCGCTTCGACATAGTTGTCGTGCGTCTCAGTGGGGAACGGCTTAACGGCCCCCTTCTTCGCGCCAGCAGCTAAGCTGAAAAACTGCTGATTCTGATTTGTATCCTTGAAAGCGCCCGTTACGGCTGAAGATACGCCGTCAACAATCCAATCCCAGAACTTATTCATCTCCAGCGTGTTGGGGCCGTACACCGTACCGATGTTGCTGTTGGTGCCTTCTTGCCAAACGGTCAGCTCCATAAAATAGTAGTCGCCGTAGATTGAGTCGTTTCTTTTTCCGTAATCGAAGCTGTACGAATATTCGGTAGCAGACGGATTTGCTACGACACCGTTTTGTATTGCTGACTGTTCAATCTCTGTCGGAAATCCCGGCGGTGGCGTGTAGTCACTTGGCGCCTTGATCAGCTTGTTTGAACTGGTGGGGTGCCCGTCAACAACCAACGGTTCGAAATTTGGCGAGGTGTCCCGCAGGACCAGCCCGCCCACCTGTGTCTTCACATAGTGCGGAATGCCTTCAGCGTTTCCTGATCCTGCCGGATGTTCGAACCAAACCGCCCATACACTAATGTCACTGAGCGTGCCGCCAGGCAGCGGGAGTTTGGCGTTTCTCTCAGCGGACGGAAGCGCTTCCCACTGCTGCTGGGAGATAGAGCCACCGTTGGCTTCGAGTTTGAAATAATAATCCATTGGATCGCGCCGTGAATGGGTGAAGGCTTCGAGACATTAGTGCCGCTTCTCCCACACCTCATTCAACTTAAAATAGAGGCAGGCCTCCAAAAATTTTGGAGGGCTGAGTTGGAAGCCTTCGTCGTGCGGGCCGCCGGTTCCGCTGGCGGGCCTTTTTATTGCTTGGTTGTCTGGTCGCCACTAAATTGGCGGGACAGAGCCCTGACCTAAATTCTGCTGATTGTACTGTGACTTACGTTGAAGGTTCGGGCAATTTCGGTCAATGTTTCGCCGGAGTCTCTGCGTGCGATCGCCTCCCTTATCTGATGGGGGCTCAGTTTTGGCCTTCGACCTAATTTGACGCCACGAGCTTTTGCCCTAGCCCTACCCTCGCTCGTTCGAGTCTTGATCAGGTCGCGCTCGAATTCTGCCAGACCACCCAGAACAGTCAGCATCAGCCGGCCGTGAGGCGTGGTGGTGTCGGCCCATGCATCTGCGAGAGAGCGGAATGTGCCACCCCGCTCTGCAATCGCGGCCAAGACGTTCAGCAAATCGCGCGTGGATCGTGCCAGACGATCGAGGCGCGTGACAATCACGATGTCTCCCTTCTGTATGGCGGCCAGTAGCTTCCGCAATTCTGGTCTTTCCGTTCTTGCTCCACTCACCTTTTCTCGAAAGATTTTTGTGCATTCTGCGATTTTGAGCTGAGCGAGCTGAGCGTCGAGAGACTGCCCGTCAGTGCTAACACGGGCGTATCCAAGAAGTGTCATTTCACGACCCTCATTTCGCACATGTGTTTTGCACAGAATAAACCCTGCAAAATCAACGTCAACTGAAATGTGCAAAATTGTTGATTTTTGCACACCTCGAACAACGTGATTCGCTCGCAAAGACTTCAACTTCCTTTTTCCCAGGTAATTTTCTTTCATTCTCGTTGCATCTGGCATCCCTTATTCACTGTCAGGACTGATGCGAGTGTTGACCTTCCCGACGGCAGCGAGGAGGACTTTGCCTTTTAGCCTTCGCGACGATGATGCCTGGCTGTGAGTAGCCTCCAGCTTTTGGCTGTCGTAGGCCACAGTTGTGCTAACTGATGGGCCTATCAACCGAATCGCCGGAAATGCCGCAAGGAACGCTGTTCACCGAAGACTTCCTGAACGAAGGCATCCGCGGAACCGAGGGTTGGCGCGCGACGCAGGACGACATCGTGAGCGCGTTCCGAGACCGGCTGAACGCGATCTTTGACCGTGTCTCCGATCCGCCTCGTCTCAACGAGGCCCAAACCGAAGAGCGCGTGGTCCGGCCGATCCTCGAAGCGCTTGGCTGGGCCGACTGCTACTGGGTTCAGGAACGGATCGAGGTAAAGGGACGGGCCAACGTGCCCGACTATCTCCTTTTCAGGTCTCGCGAGGAGGCCGAGGCCGCTGACCGCAAGCCAGGCGCGGCCCAACGATATCCGCTTGCGGTCGCAGTCGCCGACGCGAAGGCCTGGAAGGTCGGTCTGGATCATCGCGGTTCAGGCGCGGGCGCGGAGGAAACGCCATCCGGCCAGATCCTGCGTTACCTGTCGCGCGCCGATGTTCAATCCGAGCGCAACATTCAGTGGGGCATCCTGACGAATGGAAGGATGTGGCGGCTCTATTATCAGGGCGCCAAGTCGCGGCTTGAGGAATATTACGAGATCGACCTTGGCTGGGTGCTGGCCCTGCCTGGAATTCAGGGTGAATTCCGGACTGCGATCCGGCCGCCGATTTTCGAAACCGACGCCGAATGGACCGAGCATCTCCTAAAGGTCATGCTCCTGTTCTTCAGGCGCGATGCGTTCTCTCCCGGCAAGGACGGACGCACCTTCCATCAGATCGCGCTGGCCGAAGGCCGCGACTGGGAAGCGCGAGTTCGCGAGAACCTGTCCACCGTTGTGTTCGGAGAGGTGTTTCCAAACCTGATCCGCGCCCTGAAACGCGCCGATACGGCCGCGCCAACGCCACCCACCGCCGACTATCTTTCGACGCTGCGCGATGCCGCACTCACCATGCTCTACCGGCTGCTGTTTCTCCTTTACGCAGAAGACCGAGACCTGCTGCCGAAGCGCGACGCGAAATATGGCGGCCTGTCGAAGCTGCGCGACGACATCGCCGAGCGCGTCGATGCCGAAACCCAACTCAGCAGGTTGAGAAAAAACTTCGCGCTCGAATGCAACGAGTTGTTCATCACCATCGACCAGGGCGACGATTCCCTCGGCGTGCCGCCCTATAACGGTGGCTTGTTCTCCGAGCGGAACACGTCAACCTCGCTGATCGACCGCGCCATTCTGCCGGACGCCGACTTCGCGCCCCTGCTCGACCGGCTGTCGCGCACCGAAAAGGCCGGCAAGCGCGTCCGCATCAATTTCCGCGACCTCTCGGTGCAGCAACTGGGCTCGATCTACGAGCGGCTGCTTGAATACGAGCCCGTCGCCAATGCCGATGCCCCAGACGGCATCGAAATCCGGCTCAACAGCTTCGCGCGCAAGGGCTCCGGCAGCTATTACACCCCGGACGAACTGGTCAAGCTCATCATCGAGCGCACAGTCGGACCCCTTGTGCGGGAGCGGCTCGATGCATTCACGGAAAAGGCCAAAGCGCTTGCCTTCGATAAGGAGCGCGTCGAAGTCCGGCTGCAAATGCTGCAGGAGATCGATCCGGCCGAACGTATCCTTGATCTGAAAATCGTCGATCCGGCCATGGGCTCGGGCCACTTTCTGGTTTCGTTGGTCGATTATCTCGCCGAAGCGGTGACGGCGGCGATGGGTGAGGCGAAGGAAGCGGTGACATGGGGCGACTATGCCTCGCCGCTCGACAAGCGGCTGAACGACATCCGCAAGCGCATCCGCGCCGAGGCAGATACGCATCGCTGGGTGGTGCGGGACGACCAGCTCGTCAACAAGAACCTGATCAAGCGCACCATCCTTAAGCGCTGCGTCTATGGCGTCGACAAGAACCCGATGGCGGTCGAACTCGCCAAGGTGGCGCTGTGGCTGCACACCTTCACGGCCGGCGCTCCGCTCTCGCTCCTCGATCACCACCTGAAATGCGGCGACTCGCTGTTCGGCGAGTGGGTGCGCAAGGCGCTGGACGAATTGGCCGAACGCCGAACGCTTATGATCAGCGGCGCTATCAAGACGGCGGAGGCCGCGATCGCTGGCATGGCGCTAATCGAAAGCCGCAGCGACGCCGACATCGCCGAAGTAAAGGCGAGCGCGGCCGACTACCACGACGTAACGGAGCGCACCGAGCCACTGCGGCGTTTTCTCGATTTCTGGCACGCATTAAAGTGGCTTGACGTTTCCGCTGACGAAAAGCTCGCTTTACGTGCGGCGCTTGATGGCGCTTTCGGGTCGTCCACTGCCGTCCTCTCAGGTTTGCAGGAGCCTATCCGCCCATCAGGCCTAACAGACGATGCACTCGCGCTTTTTGATGAAGGACGTGAAGAACAACTCGCTATTGAGGGTCTAGGCACCGTTGCGTCCGCGCGTGACTATCGCACTATTGGCCGGTTGCTCACGCGCGCGCATGCGCTCGCCGCCGAGCAGCATTTCTTACATTGGCAGATCGCTTTTCCCGGCGTCTGGAAAAACTGGGCCAGCGCGGAGCCGGACGGGGGTTTCGATGCGGTGATCGGCAATCCACCGTGGGACCGCATGAAGATGCAGGAAGTGGAGTGGTTCGCAGCCCGCGCTCCGCAGGTTGCGATGCAGGCCCGTGCCGCCGACCGCAAGGCGAAGATTGCCGAGATGAAGGTGGCCGGCGATCCGCTGATCGCGCTATACGAGCACGCATCGTCCACCGCCGAGCGCGCTATGACACTCGCCCGCCGCAGCGGTGACTATCCCCTTCTCTCACGCGGCGACATCAATATCTACTCACTGTTCGTCGAGCGCGCGCAGGCGCTGATCAAGAAGAATGGAATTTCGGGCCTGCTGGTGCCGTCCGGCATAGCGTCCGACCTAAGCGCTTCTGCCTTCTTCCGCATGGTCGCGACCTCCGGCCGCGTCCAAAGCCTTTTCGATTTCGAGAACCGCGGCGTCTTTTTTCCCGACGTCCATAACTCATTTAAATTTTGCACGTTTGTTTGCGGGGCCTCTGATCGCAATTTCGCTAGCACCGACTGCGCCTTCTTTTTACACGAGCCCCCTGACCAAGTCTCAACAACACGACGCTTCACATTGTCGGCAAGCGATTTTGCGCTGGTCAACCCCAATACCGGCACCGCGCCAATTTTTCGCTCACGGCGCGATGCCGACATCACAACCGCGATTTACCGCAGGCTACCTGTTCTGGTCGACCGCTCGGACGGCACGGAGCGCAAATCATGGCCGGTTCGGTACATGACCATGTTTCACATAACCAACGACAGCGGACTGTTCTGGACACGCGAGCGGCTCGAGCAGGAAGGCGCCTACCCGGCCGGGTTGGGACGATGGCGCAAGGGCGAACAGGAGTGGGCGCCGTTATATGTCGGCCGGATGATCCATCACTTCGATCACCGCGCATCGTCGGTAACTGTGAACGAGCAGAACATTCACAATGCAGCTTTATCTCAGAGCACCTCCGATGCAGACCGCGCCGATCCAGCCTATTTTGTGACCCCTCAGTTCTGGGTCTCCTCAGAAGACCTCCAATCGCCCTCAGACGAAATTGGAGAATACTGCTTTGCCTTCCGCGACATCGCGCGTTCGACGGACGAGCGTACTGCGATCGGAACCGTCGTTCCGAAAGTAGCGGCGGGGAACACTCTGCCCTTGGTGCTGGGACTAGGGACGCAGTCAACATTCTTTGCCGGCAATTTCTGCAGTTTGATTTTTGACTTCGTTTGCCGTCAGAAGACGCAAAGCACACACTTGAATTGGTACATCGTCGAGCAGCTTCCTTTTCTGCCAGTAGATGCCTACGCCCGCCGCTTCGGTAAGCGCGAGGCCGCCGATATCGTCAAGGATCACATTCTGCGCCTGACCTACACCGCGCATGACATGGCGCCTTTCGCGCGCGACATGGGCTATGTGGACGACGATGGCTCGGTGAAGCCGCCGATCATCTGGAACGAGACCGAACGTCGGCATCTGCGCGCACGGCTCGATGCGCTCTATTTCATCCTCTATGGGATCACCAACGAGGACGACATCCGCTATATCCTCTCGACTTTCCCGATCGTTGAGCGCAAGGACCGGCAGGCGCACGATGGCGTCTATCTCACCCGCGAGCTGATCCAGTGGTACAAGCGTGCGCTGGAAGCCAGCGACACCGAAGCAGACGCTCCGGAGGCGGACGTCATCCGTCTCGCGAAGGCGCGTGGAGACTAAGCCCCTCACGCGCGGTTCTGCCCCGAAGATATAGAGATTTCAATAGGTTCTGGAATCTAGCGGCTAGTCGAACTGGCACCGCACCAAGTCAGATCGGGACCGCTGTCGGTAAGGGTGCTTTTGGCTAGGGGCGAGACCTCCGCTCAGGGCGAACCAGTTCAAGATGCGAGACGCCCAGCGCGCTTGCCAGCTCGTAGATCGTGATGATCGTGGGATTGCGCAGACCCTTCTCCAGCCCGCTTATGTATTGCTGACTGAAGCCGGACACGTCAGCCAATCGTTCCTGCGTCAAGCCCTTGCCTTCCCGAATCCGCTTGACGTTTTGGCCCACTAGCCTGCGCATGTCCATGCGGACAGGTCAGCGGGTTACATACTATAAGTTTATCAACTATAATATGTATGGCGTGTGCCGAGCACTGTGCCCGACTGGCCGATCTGACTGGGTGTTGGATACAACAGAGAGGAGGCGGTAATGAATAGGGCCATTGCGCCTTTGGCGGCGTTGTTAGTAATTTTCGCAACGCAGTCGGCCTCCCCGCAATCTGATCCCCAGGCAATTCTGGATCACTTAATTAGACGCGGGCTTCAAGATTTAGAGGATCAGGATCGGCGAGCAGCAGAGCGCCGCGCGGAGCAAGAGAGGCAGGCGGAACGCCGCCGCTTCCTAGACGAATTATTTCCCGACGCTTCAATGTCAAAACCAACCAAGGTTCGACCGGCGCCACCCGCGCGCACCCGCGCGGAGATCCTGGCTGACTTCGATGAAGCCCCTCCACCTACAGGACCAGCGCGGGTTACGGGTAGTGTTCGCTGCGATAATGGCGGCGTTGGTATCGACATGAATATAATTGGCGACATCGACCCCTCGACCGTGGATCGCGTCAAAAGCCTACTCGCTACGTTAGACGAGCGTAAGAGAACGATTGCTAATGGGTCTGCTCCCTGTACCGAATCTGGGCCGTCATTTGGCTTGTCCAACAAGTCTTTTTTTCAAATTAATAGCCGCGGCGGAAATGTATTAGCTGCCATGGCGATTGGCAGGATGTTCCGGAAAGAGAACGCTTGGATTCAGGTTCAAGGCTCTTGCATTAGCGCGTGCGTCCTTATTCTTGCGGGTGCGGTGGACCGTTTTATTGATAAGTCGGCTCAGATTGGCATCCATCGGCCCTACTTCTCGACAACACCCAACAAACCGTTGGAACCAGATCAGGTGAGGAAGGCTTATGGCCAAATGTTGCAAGACATACGAACCTATTTGCGCGAAATGAACGTGTCAGAGCGATTAGCGGATGACATGCTGGATACCGCGCCACAAAGTGTGCGGTTCTTAACTCGCGCAGAGCTTGTAGCTTATGACTTAGCGGGGGTTGATCCCGCAGAAAGAAGACGCAGAGCAATTGCACAAGAAGCACGCGATGTAAAAGAGGCTAATGATTTAGGATTGGACCGAATGGAATACAATCGCCGAAAGGCTCTCGGTGACAACGTATGTGTCTATAAAGAAGGGACAGACTTTGTGTGCAAGCGGCGTGTGATGAGCACGGGCCGTTAGGCATTTCTTCACCGCGTCAATTATCTACCGCCTTCGCGGGCCGCTTCGAGCCTCTGTTCGGCTTATGCCTCACCGCTATGACCGCACGTTCCAGCCGAACCACTGGAGACCCGACGTTGCGCGGCAGACCCGTGGAGCAGATTGGGCTATGCACCGCAAACCGCGCGAGCCCCTCATGATCTCGCGCTGTCGTCCTACCGACGCTGTGCCGTAGGCGAACAGTCTCGTCAGCACTCCCTCATGCACAAGATACTGGCTCCATGCCTTGACCTACTCCGGCGTCGGGAAAAGGCGTTCGCCCGCTTGCGCCAGTGAGTGCCGCAGAATGTGGCGGGTGATAGTAGACAACCCCGCCGCCCGAAAGAGCCGGTATAAATCAGAACTCAGGAATGCGATGCTTTCGGCAATCGTATAGTCCGGGGCAGATGGCCCTCATGGCGAAAGCAAGGGAGGTTCCGACCCAATTTTCGATACCTCCTCCAGCGACGGCCACGTTTGACTCCTGCTGTATCGAGTTCGCGGACCGAGAGCATTATTCCCTAAAGCTGCCCGGAAACATTCGGGCAAGTTTTTTTGGTACGATCTCGTCAGCTTCTTGATCTTCGCGGGAGCCTATGGCTTCCTTAAATTTTTCGTCGAGCATCTGATCAACTTCATTGCGCGTAAAGATCGGCTGCCCGTTCTTAAATGCTAGAATGTACCGCTTGCCATTTGCATTCGGATGTTTTGGTAAATTTGAAAAAAGTTCTGCCAAAGCTCGTAGTGTGTCGTCTGGAGTCAATTCAGAATTGCTCATACATCCACTCCGAGGCGCAAACGGCTTGATGCACGCAGGGAAATGGTTGCAACCATACGTGCGCGGAAGTCGCCACAACCAAACTGAGACATTACCCCCCGCGCATTAAAACGCGGGCCGAGCTGCGCCAAGACATTTTGAAGGTCAACGATGAGAGCGCGTCTAATCGACGATGACGGGTATGTCCCGCTAGGGCGGAGCGTTGTGCTCCCTTCTTCGGGTGTTTCCGCCACTATTGCGGAAGCAGTTTCGATCAGCTTGTCGATTGCTTTGCTCATTGAACACCCTCCCTTTTTCAGTGTGCACGGTGGTGGCTTCCCGACTGACTCCCCGGTCGCACCGTGAATTTGCTGGGTCAGCCCTGATCACCAGAGTTTTGGATATTTCCAATGACAGCTCGGCCGCCGTTACTCACATCGACTCGTTCGATGCGAATTGTCTGTGAACCGCCATTTCTCGATCTGCGCAACGTTTCGAATTGGCCGGTATAGGCGTTCATCAGTTTGGCCGCCGCAGAACTGAGGGCCGCTGCGCGGCGATCGCCGCCAATCGGATGCTGCAATCTCCCAAGGACGTTCATCGAGGCGGCGTGGGTACATGCCATCTGCATTGCGAGAGCGGCCTCCATTTCATTTTGCGGCTTTATGCTCTCGATGAAGGCCAGCGCCGCGTTGACCGCTATTTCGGAGATCCCGCTTCCGGGAAGCCGGGCGGCGTGTTGAAGCTGGAAGATCGCAGCGTTCACAAAGTCGCTCGAAACGGTTCCGAGTGCGACCTTCAATCGCAGCCACCATTCGAGCTGTTGCCCGTCCGGCGGGTAAGCATCGGCTACGTCGCAGGTCACCCTTTTCAGTTTCACCCGTACAGGCACTTGTTTGACCGGACGCGCACTCGCTGCTGCCGGCTTGACGGTCGGCAACTTCGTCTCTTCGCTCACCGGCCCTTCTCCCGCATCGATTTGAGGAGCGATCGTAGCCAGCGACGCTCTTCCTCGGCTTCCTTGGTCCAATCTCCCTCCTTGAAATTTCCGTTGCGCGGCCCGTGCGGCGCACCAGGGCTCTTGCCGCCATGCAGCCGGCACCGCTTGCGGTCACGTATCGCGGGGCACTGGCACTCATTACCGGCTCGGTTTCTGGCGCCGCAGCGCGCAGCGGCACGCATGTTGGTAAGGCGGCGGGTGACGTCCGAACCTTCGACAAATGACTCTTCCTGGTTCATGGGGTTGTTCCCAAATTCCGTGGGGGTCCCCACCCTGCAGGCAGTCGGACATCGCGCCACGCCAGCACCCGTCCGGACCGCACCGGAAGCCTGACGAGCTTTCTTATTCCACCATTCAATTCTTCGAGGACCGCGGTATTGCTTCGCGAGAAGGCGCAGCTTTCCACCAGCGATCTGCCAAAGCAGCCCCGACGTCGTCACTTCGATAAACGTGTGACGTCGATCGCAGCCGAACAGGTCCAGAGGTGACCATCCCAATCGATGCGCCCGGATGGCCCAACCGGCATCGAGAAACATCCCGCAATCGTTCAGGAACTGGTCCCAGCGGGTCGACGACGTGCCAGCTGGCACGTAGACGCCGTTGAGCCGCGCGAACGCTTCGGACCAGTTCCTGGGGAGATTTCCGTCAAATTCGATGACGCCGGCCCGCTCCTCTTCGTCGTCATCCCAAAGCTTGCCGACCATCGTTGCGGTGGAAACCGAGCGCGCGGTATTACCTAAAGTGGCTAAAGCACCTAAAGTTCGCTCTGCTTTAGGTGCTTTAGGTATTTTAGATGGACGGTCCGCTCGTTGAACTTTGTACGGATCGAACCTCCTGAACTTAACCATGGGGCACCCGCACAATTCGCCATGTTTCTCGACGATGTCGGCCGCCAACGACACCGCGGCCAATCGGAACCAGCCAGCCATGAACGACTAGAATCCTGACGATGCGGGACGCTGTCGACTGGTCGCCAATTGCGTTCAGAGTGCGCTGGTAGATGTCGGGCAGCGACACGAGATCGCCGCTCCAGTTCGTCTGTAAGTGCTCTAAGAGTCTTTGCGCAAGCAGCAGATCGGGATTGACCCGGCTCCCGCCGAAAAGCCGCAGAGCTTCGGCGGCGTAATGCTGGGCAATGACAATCGCGCCGCTCATGGTTTCGGCGCTCACTTCTGCCGCGCCCAAGTCTTCAATCAGCGCCCGCACGGCAGCAATGCGCGCCGCGTGTTCCGGAAGCTTGTTGGCCAGACCCTGAACCGGACAGAGAGAGCCGTCACGGCCAAGTTCACCCTCGACGTGGTCGGCAAACTGCTCCCACACCTGCTGCGCCTCGTGCGACATCAATAATCGGCGCGGCCTTAACTCATTGAGCGTACCCTCTGCCAGCGGCGGTATTACCCGCAGTATGTCGCCGAGACGTGCATCGTACCGGCGCAGAGCCACTGCTGAGGTGGGATTTTCCTCGCGTCGAAACCGGGTGCCAGCGGCGCTCTCAGGAGCAGTGACGAGCAGACGGCTCAACAATCCCTGATCCGCCAGAACGCGATCGCCGCACAGCAACGCGGCGACGTCGGGCTGGACCATAAGATGGGCGGTCAGGCGGCGTCCTGGCAGAAAAACCACGTCTTCGCCGGCTCGGACCCGGCGGATCGCTTCTGCATCCCAAGCCGAAGACAAACCACCGGCGGTTCTCAGCTTAGCGTCGGCCATGCCATAGCCGCCGATGAACTGGCTGCCCTCGGATGAGAACAGGCCAAGGGCCGGCTGACCTACAGCGAAGAGCCGGCACAAACCCTCATAGGTCGGGTCGGGCGCCAGAAGGAGGGGCTGCAACGGCGCTTTCGGCTCGGGGCCGCAGGCGTCGAGAGCCGCTTTGCGATCTTCGCGATCTTTCTTTTTCAACGCTATCTCGCGTTCCTTCCTCCAGGCATCATGCGCATCGAGATAACCGGGCATTTCACCGGCGCGTTTTTCGCGCAACCACATTTCGTGGTCGCGGATAGCGCGCGTCGCCTCAGCGTCGCAGGCGGTCTTGCGCTCGCCCGACGCCGCGATCGTACAATAAAAATTCGAAATCGGCCGCGCCTGTCCGTTTGGACCGATCGGAAGTACGACGTCAGCGTGTGCCTGGACCGCCATGGTGGCGGCTGCCAGTACCGACTGCGCGCATATTGCCGGCGGCGCCTGCACCCGGTCATGTATTGCGAGTGCGGCCGGACCTAGCACCTCGCCGAGGTGTTCGACGGGATACGGATCGGCCGGCGGCAATTCTCGCATCAGCGGTCGCGGCGGTTCAGCGTCCGGGATTTCATTCTGTCGTTGCTCGGCGATATGCTGCCGGCGGGCTTCATCTAGCGGAATGAGTGCGGAGGTTTTGGTCATGCGGCCTCACAGACGTCAGTCTTTTCTGAATTGATGGATTTGGTACGCGCCGGGACAAGGATTTGGGTGGTCGGCTTCGGCGGCGTCAGCAACAGTTCAAGCTCGTTGCCGTGTTCGACGTCTTCGGCGACGATCGCCGGAACATTTCCCAAGAGATGGCATGCATGTCCTGGACGAAGGATCACCAGGCCACGCCGGCCGGCTGCGAGCCACTTCAACGGCGTTCGCCAGATCGGCAACGCGGCGTCATCGAAGCGCGGACCCCAGACCTGCTCCTCGCCGAGCGCGATGGCGCGGTTGAGCCACAAGGCGGTCCGCTTGGTCTTCGGCTGCCAGGCGACAATGTCGTTTGCGCCGCAATAGCTGTCCGCTATGACAATGAATGCAAATTCGGGGGTGCCGTCCTGGCAATCATCCGCAAACTCGAAATAGCCGTTCGGCAGGAACACGATTTCTGCGGCAAGGACCGGACAAGGAGAGGACAGCCATTTGGTCGTGACGCCACGCCGGGTGAAGCTGGCGATTTCTCCCGGCAGCAGGTTGCGTCCTCTGGAGTGAGCATTGATGATGTCGGTCGCGGACGGCCCAAACGGGCTGTCTGACGTGCATTGGCCGACGCAGAAAGTGTCGGTCATTTGTGCGCTCCGTATTCGGAGGTCGAGCGCACGCTCTTGCTTAACTTGCGCTCAGCGAAAGCGTCGAGGTCCTCGGGCGAATAGAGGGGCGTCCTGTTATAAAGGCGGTAGCTCGGTCCGCCCCCGATCGAAGCCAGTTTCGCGAGCGTTTTTTTGCTGCACGGAATACCCCACTTCGTCTCGAGATAGTCGGCGGCGGCGGCGCGGCGGAGAAGCGCAGGGGTGGTCGAGGTCATTGAGTAGCTCCAAATCAAGCGGCGGAGCTGTCTCAGTAATGCCGAGTATAGATTGCGACTTAAGCCCGAAAGTCGATCCTTGCAGTGAAAACTTCACAAGCGTTTTGAGCTACTTGGCGAATCGATCGCGCGTCTTTCGCGCAGATTTTGAGCCTGTCGCCGGCTAACGGTCGCCGAATCGCCAACGGCTTGTAGTGCTGCACTCAAGTATTGCTGAAAAGGACTTCCCACCTGTTCGATTTGGTACCCGTTGTATGCCGAACTAGGACACAGGCCGACCCGCTTGCAAATGGCCTTGACCCTTTCGAGATAGAGACGCTCGCTCGCCTTGCGGCGCCCCAACTTGCCGTTCGGCTTATGCTTTCGCAGGAGTTCAATCAGCTTGCCCAGGAAAGCGGATAACTGATCGCGCTTTGACGGCGTCCATGATCGCAGGTCCTTCTCGACGCAAGACCGTGAGTCACTCGGCATTGTTTCCCACAATGCAATCACCGCGGGCGTGCCCTCGCGCACCAACTTCCGAACAGAAGGATTCTCGGGCAAACGCAACGGACCGAAAATCGCGTCCAGCCCTCTCTCTGCTACACGCGGCGGCGATGCCGCTTTCAGAACATCGACAAACTCAAGCATTAGGTCGGTATAGGTTTCAGTGTCGAAGGTCGTCCAGTCCGCCTGAGCAATGACGCGATTCAGGCCGCCGATCGACTTCTTGGAAAGCGCATCCGGCGGCGGGCTACCAGTTTCCTGTTTCAGCCGCTGGATATGACGAATGAGCTGTCTCCGCTTTTTGTCAGCGCAGGCATGATCGAAATCGATTTGATCGAGCTGCAACTTCTCAAGTTGATGTCGAGTCGCTGCGTCCAACGTGCGGCGGATCGAATGGCGTGCGCGCGTTCCCCGCACTCCTTTCTTGGCGAGGACGGCTTCCATCTGTCGAACTGCGCTGTGCAGCCGAAGACGGTCAGCGCCGACAAACTCCCCAACTCCAAACGGCTTCATCCGCATCACGTAAGGCCGCAGCCAAGCAGGCACGCGGAAATTGGGCACCAGCTTTTCTTTGTCTTGCTCGGCAGCCTTCAATCGTACTCGCAATACTTCGCGCGTGGGGTTGGTGCCCCGTTCGGGATATTTGGGGAATTTCAAGATCGCCTCCGGCCAAAATCGGCGCGAATGACGTGGGTCGCTGCGTTCTGCTTTCCGCCGTCCTCACCGATTTTGGCGGCCAGACTGGACGCGATCGCGTCGGCCGCGTTCCGCAGCGGATCCGCAGCGAGGTGGGCGTAGCGGCTGGTGGTCTCGACATTCTTGTGACCAAGCAGCTTGCCGATGATGGGCAGTCCCATATTGCTGCCCGCCCCGGTCGCGGCAAAGGTGTGACGCAGGTCGTGCAGCCGGAACTGGCCGAGACCGGCGCGCGCTCTGATGGCATACCAGGGGCGTTTCAGATCGCTGCGGGCCTGCCCAGGATCATTGCCCATGATCACGTAGTCTCCGACCCGTGGGAGGGCCTCGAGCACGGCCATCGCTGCGCTTGACAGAATGACGGGCTTGCGGCCGGTCTTGCTGTCGGGAAGCAGCAGCATTCCGCGCTCGCGGTCGTACTCGTCCCAGCGCAGATTCAGGATTTCGCGGAGGCGGCAGCCCGTGAGGAGGAGCAGCCGGATCGCCGCGGTCGCGAACGGCGACACCCTAGTGATCCGGTTACCCTTGGGAACATGCTTGGACTTGGGATCGGACTCGTCCACCACCCAGGGCAGTCCAACGGTCTCGGCTTCTCGCAAGGCGTCGCCGAGACGCGCGAGTTCGTCGCTCGACAGAAAGCGCTCCCTGCCCTGCTCCCGGAATTTGGTAATGCCCCGCGCAGGTTTGATCCCGTCGGGAATGCGGCCCGCCCTGGCCGCCCACGAATAAAGTCCCGAGATCAGGATCACGACCCGGTTGGCGGTCACCGGCGCGTTGGCGCCGATCTTGCGGTGAAGCCTGGCGACATCCGCATTGGTGACCTCCCGGGCCCGCTTGGTGCCGAGCGCCGGGAGGATGTGCCGACGGAAGTAGAGGTCGTATAGGGCGGCGGTGCCGGATTTTCGGATCGGCCGCACCTCCTCGCGCATGAACTCTTCGGCCAATTCAGAAACCAGCGGCGACTCGCGCCGCGCGGCACGGTCATGGGGCGCGTTCTCGCCAAACCGCACCTTGGCCAGCACGTCGCCAGCGGCCTGTCGCGCCTGATCGGGCGTCAGCACCGACACCGCGCCGAGCGTGATCCGCCGCTTGCCGACGCCGCGGCCACCGCCATGGGGTCGATATTCAACGATCCAGCTACGCGCGGCGTTGGGCGTCACGCGCACGCCAAAGCCTGGCAAGGTGCTATCATAGACGATGTAAACCTTGTCGCGCGGCGGTAACTCCTGGACGCTAGTCTTGGTGAGCTTCTGTGTCGCCACCGCTTCCTCCGGCCCTCTAGTCCAGTGACTGCGGAAAGTACCGTGTCGCCACCATATCGCCACGCATCGGGAAACTCGGGCAACCAGCAGAGCCAAACAGTAAATGAGAAGCGCCTGTTTTTCAAGGGTTTTGGAGGTTCGGGGGAAACCGAGGGACGTCGGGTAAACTCGAATCCTCAAGCTGGGGGACTAGGGGTCGTGGGTTCGAATCCCGCCGCTCCGACCATTTATCCCCGAGCGAACAGGTGCATGTCACGTCGGCACGTGGGGTCGGTACCGCGCCGGTCTGGCTGACCCGGCAGTCTAGAACGTCACGCCGATGCTGTGCGCGCGCCGCCAGACGATCCGGGCTCTGCGATCGAAATTCAGGTCCGGAATGATGAGGCCAATCTCGTCCGGCAGATACTTCGTGTGACTGACGGAAATGAGCGCGCCCCGGTCCGAGAAGTTCCGAACGAGGCAATCCAATTGGCTTGTGTCGTCGATGGCGATACGGCCGGCCTTGTTCACCTTGCGGCGCGTCGCCTGGCGCATCTCAAGCATTTGCACCGCCGGATCTGCCATGGACCCCTCGCTCGATGGCGATCCAAAATCCTAATGGACCAGCGGATTCGGTACAACCACGTTGTATTCGGCGGTTCTCAAGCCGGCACGCGGCCGGATTGCTCCGGCGGCGGCGCGTCGCCCGCATAGGTCGCGCTTATCTCTCCGTCAGCGTCAGGATATAGGCCACGATATCGTCGGCCTGACCGCGCGTCAGGATGAAGTTCGGCATGTTGTCGTGATTGGAGCGCAGGAACACGTTGAGGGACAGCGGCGTCGTTGACGGCCGGTTCGCAACCGCAACGAAGTCCGGGCCGGGCCTTGTCCCCTTCACGGTTTTCGGGCCGATGGCATGGCATTCCATGCACCAGGCCTCGGCCAACCGCCGCCCGACCGTCGGATCGCCGAGTTCTTGAGCGACGGCGGCGCCGCCTCCGGCCAAAGCCGCCGACAGCGCCGCAAGCGTCATGGTCCGCCACATCACAGGATCCTCCGTATTCATCTGAGACTTCGGCGGCGCCAGCGCCTTGATTCCGATCAAGGCGACGAATTGCGAAACGCCCAATGTTATATCTTGGGGAGGATCCATGACCACAATCTCGGGCAAAACCGACCCGGTCGTGCGGCAGATTTCCTTCAGCGACGTTGTCGAGGCGCTGATCCAGGGACTGCGCGACTTCCAGGCGGCGCCGCTTTACGGGATGGCGCTCGGCGCGCTGTACTGCGTCGCGGGGATTGCGATCGTGCTCAGCGTCACCTCGCTCGGCATGAGTTACCTCGCCTATCCTTTGGCTGCAGGCTTTGCGCTGCTCGGCCCGTTCGTCGCGGTCGGCTTCTACGAGATCAGCCGCAAGCGCGAGGCCGGCCAGACCGCAAGTCTTTCCGACATTCGCACCGCGATGACCAGCTGTCCGGAAATCGGCTGGATGGCCTTCGTCACGCTTTTCATCTTCATTATGTGGATGTACCAGGCGCGCTTCCTGATGGCGCTGTTCTTCGGCCTGAACGCGTCCTTCTCCTCGCTTCCGCAATTCATCACCACGGTGCTGACCACCACCGAAGGCCTGATCTTTCTTCTCGTCGGCAACCTGGTCGGCGCTTTTCTGGCGATCGTGCTGTTCTCGCTGACCGTGGTGTCGTTTCCGCTGCTGCTGGACCGCGACGTCGATTGCGTCACCGCCATGATCACAAGCGTTCGCGCTGTCGCCCAAAGTCCGGTTCCGCTGCTCGCCTGGGCATTGATGATCGTGGTGCTGCTGGTACTGGCGGCGCTGCCGTTCTTTGTCGGGCTGATCGTGGTGTTGCCGGTTCTCGGACATGCGACCTGGCACCTCTACCGGCGTCTCATCGTGCCGGCAGAGGCAGGAAGCGTGTGAGCGTCCTAGTCCCGCGGCTTCAAGGCCTGCCACCGCGATTCGAAGCTCGTATCGTCGAGGGCGTTTACCGGCGCCGGCCAGATATTGGGATCCGACGAGGGCGAGGCGCTAACGTCGCTGACGTTGCGCCCGTCGGTCGATGGTGCGACTTCGGGCGCGGGGGCGGGCGCGGGCGTTGCCACTTCGGCCTCGACCACCGGCTTTTGCTTCGGCCAATGCAGCGAGGATTTCGGCATCATCGGCTTGCCCTCGTACCAGCATTTCCGCCCGTCGATGAGGCGGTAATACCACTGCCCCTTTGCTGGCTTCGGGACGTCCACGGCACATTCGATTGATTGAGCGATTGCGGCGGACGACAGAAACATGGCGCAGGCCACGAGACTCGCGCTCACCATCAGCAATCGCTTCATGGCACCCCTCCTCTTTCTGAGGACCCCCGGTGGTCTGAAGACCATCACGGAACGAACCATCGAAGTATGGTCCCGCCGTGAATGACCGTGGTCGAAACTGGGGTGAGGTGATGGCGCAGGCCTGTGACCATGCATCATCGTACCCGTCGGTGCGCCGCGGGCGCATCGGCTGCGCGAGCACGTAACGACGGGACGAAAGGCCGATCGCTGGGAAACCGTTGACCTCGATCAACGCAGCGCAGCGCGCGACCGGGTGAAATCGATCAAATTTTCCGGGAGGACATCATGAAGGTCGAACAAATTCACCACGTCGCCTATCGCTGCAAGAATGCGAAGGAGACGGTTGCCTTCTATCAGAAGGTACTCGGCATGGATTTCCTGATGGCGATGGCGGAAGACCGCGCGCCGTCGACCAAGTCGCCGGACCCGTACATGCATGTCTTTCTCGACGCCGGGAACGGCAACATCCTCGCCTTCTTCGAATTGCCGAAATCACCGCCGATGGGCCGCGATCCGAATACGCCGGACTGGGTCCAGCACATCGCGTTCCGGGTCAAAGACCGCGAGTCGATGCTGGAAGCGAAGGCCAATGCGGAAGCGATCGGCTGCGAGGTGGTCGGCCCGACCGATCACGCGGTCTTCCAGTCGATCTACTTTTTCGATCCGAGCGGCAACCGCTGCGAGGTCACCTACATGACGTCGAAGCCCGGTCAGCTCGAGGAATTGAAGAAGATCGCGCCTGCCATGCTTGATGAATGGGATCGCACCAAGCAGCCGCCGCGCCAGGCGGCCTGGGTGCATCAGCAGGAATTTGCCTGAGCGAAGTCGATCTCACGTTCAGGCGCGGGAACAGCACCGCGCCTGGATCTTGCGAAGCCGGATCAGTCGAGGCCGGCGATGGCGGCGCGTCCCCGCTCCGTGAGCGTCACGGTCGAGCGAAGTTCGTTGGCGCGGATCCCGACCAGGCCGCTCCAACACAGCTTCTCGCCCTCGATCGTGTCGCAGAACACCTTCAGCGGCATCTCGCCGGTGAGAAGCGTCTTGAGCTGCGAAATCTGAAACGTGGTGAGCGGCATAGCGGCATTCCCTTGCAAAAGCCCGATAACCGTTGGTCGCGTCCGGGCCTCGGCCGGTTCAATCGCGCCGGGTCCGGGCGAATTTGAGGTAAATGCGAGGAATTTCGGCCGCAATTAGCGTTACGAATTCGTTATGAGGCCCGGCTGCAACACCTGCCGCCGGCTTTCATCTGTCGGAGCATCGGTTCGTTAACTGTCCGGCGCCAAAGCCGCGCGCGAAGCCACCGGGTAAAGCCGACGGTCACGGTTCGGGCTTATCTCACGGCCATCGATCACGATCATGGCCCAGGTTTTCGCATGAGTGCCCCGATCCATGTGGATCAGGTTCACGGCGCCGCTTCAGCCGCGCGGCAGAGGCGCGCCCGTCCGGTGACGTCGGCGCCGGCGGTGCCATCGTCCCTGATCACGCTCGCCTCGGTCTCCATCCTGGACTGGACAGCCCTCGCCGCGGATGCGGTCGAGCCGAATGCCTGTTACCTGCCGTTCTGGGCGCTGGCCGTTTCGCGTCACGCGCGCGGCCGCAACGATGCGCTGGCGTTGACGGCGTTCGACAACACCGCGCAGGATCGTCTGACCGGCCTGATGCCGGTGCGCTGGGCCGGACGCGCCCTCTCGTTGCCGGTGCCGCTCCTGGTATCCTGGAATGCCTATGCGCCGTTCTCGGCGCCGCTGCTCGAGCGCGACTGTGCGATCGAGGCGGCCGGCGCGCTGCTCGATGGGGCCAAAGCCGCCGGCGCACGCGCGTTGCTGCTGCAGAACATTCCGACCGAAGGCGCGGCCTATGCCGCGATCCGCGCGGCGCTGGAGCGGCGCGGTCTGACGCCGGAGATCCTGCGCAGCTTCCGCCGGGCCGGCCTCGATGCCCGCAGGGACGCGGAGACGGTCCTGCGCGACGCGCTGTCGGCCAAGAAGCTGAAGGAATTGCGCCGTCAGCGTCACCGGCTGGAGGATACCGGGCCAGTGGTGTTCGAAGTGGCATCGGAACCGGAGCGCATCGGACCCGCGCTCGAGGCATTTCTGACGCTGGAAGACCAAGGCTGGAAAGGCAAACGCGGCACCGCTCTCCTGCGGCATGGCGGTGACGCCGCTTTCATCCGCGAAGCGGCTTCCGCACTTGCCGCAACCGGGCGGTTCGAGATCGTCAGCCTCACCCGCAACGGCGAGACCCTCGCCTCCGGCCTGATCCTGCGCGATGCCGGCCGCGCGTTCTTCTTCAAGATCGCGATGGATGAAACCGAAGCCCGGACGTCACCCGGCGTCCAGCTCACGCTCGACCTCACCCGGCACCTGTGTGCCGATCCCGCCATCGCCTTCGCCGATTCCACCGCCGACGGCGAACACCCGATGATCGATCACATCTGGCGCGAGCGCATCGAGATCGCCGACGTGTTCGTACCGCTGTGGCGGCGTGACCCCAGCGCTCTCGCGATCCTGGCGCTGGTTGGCGCCCGCATGCGCGCCATCGATTTCCTCAAAGCCATCCGCCGGATCAGGGAGAAGCTGCCATGACGTTCTTCGAGCCGACCGACACGGCCGCATTGACGCACGACTTTCCGAACCTGCCGTTCGGGCTCAAGCATCATTTTGTCGGTAATCCGCTGCTGACGCTGCCGGTTCTTGCCGAGCTTGTGCGCCAGCTGCCGCGCGACCGGCTGGAATATAATTCCGGCAAGGCTGCGATCAGCCAGACGCCCGAGACCACACCGACCGTCGATCTCGCGCCGGAAGAGATCGTGCGCAACATCGAGAGCGCCGGCGCCTGGATGGTGTTGAAATCGGTCGAGCAGGATCCCGCCTATCGCAAGCTGATCGAGGATGCGCTGATGGAAGTCGCGCGCACCCGCGGCCATGTCAGCCTGAAGGCCGCGGGCTTCGAGGATATCCGCGGCTTCATCTTCGTGTCGTCGGCCAATTCGACGACGCCGTTCCACGCCGACGCCGACGAGAATTTCTTCTTCCAGATTCACGGCGACAAGTTCTTCCACGTCTACGACAACCGCGATCGATCGATCGCCTCCGAGGAGGCGCTGGAATCGAGCGCGATCAAGCATCGCAACCTGCCCTACGAAGCGCGGTTCGATGCGAAATGCACCACCTACAAGCTGAAGCCTGGAGACGGCGTGTTCGTGCCGTATCAATGGCCGCACTGGGTGCGTACCGCCGACAGCTATTCGATCTCGCTGTCGCTGACCTGGAAATCCGACGCGGTGCGCCGGAGGAACGACATCTTTGCGGTCAACGCCATGCTGCGCGGCTTCGGCATGCCGCAGAACCCGCCGGGTGTGAATCCGGCGCTCGACAATGCCAAAGTGGCGGCGTTTCGCGCCGCGTCAGCCGCGGTTGAACCGCTGCGCCGCAACGAGACCATGCGGCGCACGATCCGCCGGCTCGTGAAGGGCCGCGATGCCAATTATTACCTGCGCGAGGCGAAGAACACGCCGGACGCGAAGGCATCCTGAGAAAAAAACTGCGGCGGGCTCACCGGCGCGTGAACCGTCCGGGATTGCGGTGCGACTGAGATGCAGGCGCGGCCACGCTCCGGGCCTGTCCGCCGTAGGGCATCTCAAACGATAGCGCCGTGCGGACGGGCCGCGCCTTGCGTTCGGCGGACCGATGTCAGTCTGACGCCGTCTTCTCCATCGCATTGTCGAGCAGGCGGCGGCATTCGCTCAGTTCGAACAGCGTCGCCTGCAGCCGCCGCAGATCCTCGCGCGACATCTGGGCACGGATGGCGGCGGGCGTCGCCTGCGGCCGCGGTGCGGCAAGAGACTCCTCCGGAACCTGTTCTTCCGGATGGTCGTCATCGTCGACCGGACCATGAACCGGCTGTTCTGCGCCGGGCTGCCAGACATTCTGAACGAATTTCAGACCCTGGTCCTTCAGGATCCGCTGCACGCCGCGGATGGTATATCCCTCGCCATACAGCAGATGGTGGATACCGCGCAGGAGATCGACGTCATCGGGCCGGTAATAGCGGCGGCCGCCCGCGCGCTTCATCGGCTTGATCTGGTTGAAGCGGGTTTCCCAGAACCGCAGCACGTGCTGCGGGACCTTCAGGTCGTCAGCCACTTCGCTGATGGTGCGAAATGCGTCGGGCGCCTTATCCAACCAAGCCCCCAATCAGTTGCGTCAGTGACTGTCGGTATCGTCGGCGACGTCCGGGCCGCTGTCGCCGTTGATCTTCTGCTTGAGGATGGCGGACGGCTTGAACACCATGACCCGGCGCGGGGAAATCGGAACTTCCTTGCCGGTCTTCGGATTGCGGCCGACCCGCTGTCCCTTCTTGCGCACGACGAACGAGCCGAACGACGAAAGCTTCACGGTCTCACCGCGCTCAAGGCAATCGGTGATTTCCTTGAGGACCTGCTCGACCAGGGTGGCAGACTCCGTCCGTGACAGTCCCACCTTCTGGTAAACCGCCTCACACAGATCCGCTCGTGTAACTGTTTTTGCCGTCATCGCCCCGCAGCCCCTACTCGGCGATCCTTGTTATTTTACAAGACGATATGGACTTACTTTTCCACGGTCAACCGAAGAAAGGCTGCCAAGCCGCGATTAGGCGACCCGGGTATCACGATGCGGGATATTCACGCCGCGTTGCGGCATCAACGGATGGGTAATTTTTTACATCCGGACCAGCGACGCACCCCAGGTGAAGCCGCCGCCCATCGCCTCGAACATCACCAGATCGCCCTTTTTTATGCGACCGTCGGCAATGCCCGCGCATAACGCGAGCGGAATCGAGGCGGCCGAGGTATTTCCGTGGCGGTCCACGGTGATGATCACCTTGGCCGGATCGAGCCCGAGCTTGATCACCGATCCGTCGATGATGCGGCGATTGGCCTGGTGCGGCACGAACCAGTCGAGATCGTGCGCGGTGTAGCCGGTCGCCTTGAATGCATCCTTGATCACGTCGGTGATCATCGAGACCGCATGCTTGAAGACCTCTTTGCCTTCCATGCGCAGGTGACCGACGGTCTGGGTCGAGGACGGGCCGCCGTCGACATACAGCTTCATTTTGTGGCGGCCGTCGGATCGCAGATGCGTGGTCAGGATTCCCCGGTCGGTCATGGCGCCGGGTTGCTCCTGCGCCTCGATCACGACGGCGCCGGCGCCATCGCCGAACAGGACGCAGGTGGTGCGGTCGGTCCAGTCGAGAATGCGTGAGAACGTCTCCGCGCCGATCAGCAGAGCCCGTTTCGCCAGCCCGCTCCGCAGCAAGCCATCGACGGTTCCGAGGCCATAGACAAAGCCCGAGCAGACCGCCTGGATATCGAAGGCAAAGCCGCCGGTGATGCCAAGACCGGCCTGGATCGACACGGCGGTCGCCGGAAAGGTGTTATCGGGCGTCGAGGTCGCGCATACGATCAGGTCGATATCCTGCGGCGCCAGTCCCGCATCGGCCAGCGCCGCCAATGCCGCCTTGATGCCGAGATGGGACGTGAACTCGCCATCGGCGGCGACATGGCGTTCGCGAATGCCGGTGCGCTGCACGATCCAGTCGTCGGAGGTGTCGACCCGGGTCGCGAGTTCGGCATTGGTCAGGACGCGCTCCGGCAGATAGCAGCCGGAGCCGATAATCACGGACCGCAATGTCACGATGCCGCTCCGGCCTCAGGCAGTTCAGCCACCACGCGGGCTTCGGGCACCAGCGCCTGTTCGATCTTGGCCTTCAGATCGTTGCGCACCATCTGGTAGCCGATATCGACCGCGGCGGAAAACCCGTTTGCATCTGCGCCGCCATGGCTTTTGATGACGATCCCGTTCAAGCCAACAAAGACCCCGCCATTGGCGCGGCTCGGATCGATCTTGGCCGCGAGTTTGCGGAACGCACCGCGGGCAAACAGATAGCCGATCCGGGTGAATACGGTCTCTTTCATCGCGGCCTTGAGATAGCCCGCGATCTGGCGCGCCGTTCCTTCGGCCGCCTTGAGCGCGATGTTGCCTGCGAAACCTTCGGTTACCACCACGTCGACCGTACCCTTGCCGATGTCGTCGCCTTCGACGAAACCCGAATATTGGAGGTGCGGCAAGTCGCGCTCGCGCAAAATACGGCCCGCCTCCCGCACTTCATCCAAACCCTTAACTTCTTCAACGCCGATATTCAGAAGCCCGACGGTCGGCCGGTCGATATCGAGCAGGATGCGCGCCATCGCACTGCCCATCACCGCCATGTCGATCAGGTGCTGCGCATCGGCACCGATATTGGCGCCGAGATCGAGCACCACCGATTCGCCGCGGAGCGTCGGCCAGATCGCTGCGATCGCCGGGCGCTCGATTCCGGCCATCGTCCGCAGATGGATTTTCGCCATGGCCATCAGCGCGCCGGTGTTACCGGCCGACACTGTTACATCGGCCTCGCCTTGCTTCACCGCGTCGATCGCAAGCCACATCGACGACTTCCCACGCCCCTGGCGAAGCGCCTGGCTCGGCTTGTCATCCATCTTCACGGCAACGTCGGTATGAATGACGCGCGACGCCGCCTTCAGTTTCGGATGCGCAGCAAGCGCCGCCTCGATCTCGGGCGCCGTGCCGAAGAAAACAAACTCGGTGTCCGGATGGCGCACCTGCGCGAGCGCCGCGCCGGGAATGACCACGGACGGGCCATGGTCGCCTCCCATGGCATCGAGCGCGATGCGAACCTTGTCTGGCATTGCCGACCCTAGTGGCTCCATTGCCGGTGGCCCGGGAACAAAGGAAGGCGGCGGAACCCGGCACGGGCGCGGACCATAGCCATTGTCGCGGAGGATACAACCACCGCGCCTATTTCCTCTCCGGCGATCGCTTTTTCTGCGGGCCAGCCAGTTCCGCCAGCGCCGCGAACGGACTTTCCCGCGGATCCTTTGCCACCTCGGATTCAAACACCGCGCCGTCCTTGCGCGGATATGGATCGATTCCAAGCAGGAAATACTCGGTGGCGATGGCGCCGAGATCGACATATCCGTCCGCCAGCGGTTCCGGCGCGTCGCTATCCGTCATGCCGAAACTGGCCTCGCCATCGCCGTCGCCCAGCGTGTCCGCAGCGTCCGGCGAGAAGGTGAGGTCGACCAGCTCATGCAGATTTTTCTCAACAGGATCAAGCGTCACAACGCAGCTCTGACCAACCGTCGCAATCACTTCACCCGCCACATGAAGAACGCCGGCACCCTTCCGGCGCAAATCGAAACTCGCCTCCAGACGGGGCAGCTCGCGCAGATTCGCTGTGCGCGCGAGGATGGCGCGGACATCGGCATCGGCCTCGAGCGCGACATGCAGTCCCTCGTCGGGGACCTCGGCCAGCGCAATGCGTTGGCTCCATGGCGGCTGATCGGGGTGTGTCATGGCAGTCCTCCCGCTTGCGGGACAGGGTCAGGCCAGGCGATCCGGCCACTGGCAATCGTCGCCGCATCCTGCCCGTCCAGGGCCCGCGCGGCCGCCTCGACATATGCTGTGAGACCATCCAGACCCGGCCGGTCCTCATCCGCATAGACGTTCCGGCAGAGCGCTGACCGGAGGGCATCGCGGTCGCCGGCCTTCAAGGCCGAAATATAAGCCCGCTGCCGGCCAAAAAAAGCCGCCCCGAGACGCCGCATATCCTTCGGCACCCTGAGATCGCTGATCCCATCCTGCCGCAGATGGTCATCCATATCCTGGCAAAACCGATCGAAAACCGCCTGCCCTGCCGCTTTGGCCGGTTCGTCGCCGCGCGACAGCCGGTCGAATGCGAGGCCCAGATGCAGCATGAGCAAATCGAGCCGTCCGTTCACGGTGTCCGCGACCCCGAGATCGCGGTAGAAGACAGGAGCGCGTGCTTGCGCCACGATGGCGCCATAGAGCGCCTCGATGGTAGGAGTTTGGGGGTTCCGGCGAAAAATCTTCAGCATCGGTCCTGTTCTAGGTCCGGTTGGGGCGTATCGCCAGTGCCACGGCGTTGCAATCGCTGGCTTTGGGGGCTAATCGAGCCAACATGAGGTTCGGGAGCGGTATATGGGCGCGGATCATCCGGCGCCGTAGCACCGGCGCTGTTGCGCTGACGCTGGCCTGTGCGCTCGCGCTTGCCGGCTGCGGGGCCACCGAACAGACTTTCCAGCGCGGCTATGTGGTGCCCGAAGGCGCGCTGGAACAGATCCCGCTCGGCTCGAGCCAGGAGCAGGTGCTTATCGTGCTCGGCACCCCCTCAACCGTCGCGACTGTGACCGGCGAGGTCTTCTACTATATCTCCCAGCGGGGCGAGAAAGCCGCCGCCTTCATGCCGCAGAAGGTTGTCGATCAGCGGGTCATCGCCGTCTATTTCGACAAGGAGCGCCGCGTTAGCCGGCTGGCCGATTACGGAATCAAGGACGGCAAGGTCTTCGACTTCGTCAGCAAGACCACCCCGACCGGCGGCAGCGAGATGTCGTACCTCACCTATATCTTCAAGATTGTCGGCCTGCAGAACTAGCGCCGCGGCCGTATAGCGTTCGCCTCCATCACCCTGCCCGACGTGTCACGCCAATCCTGAAGCCAGGCGGCTGGGCGCATCGCCGGACGCAATGGCAGCCTCGCGGCCGCCCACGCCACGACACTCTTCCCGGCGAAAGCAAAGGCATCCCTTGGAAGCAAAAGGGCCCCGCTTGCGCGGGGCCCTTTCATCGTCTCGGACTTGGCGTCAGGTCAGTGCGCGAGGATCGCCAGCAGCAGCAGCGCCACGATGTTGGTGATCTTGATCATGGGATTCACCGCGGGGCCGGCCGTGTCCTTGTAGGGATCGCCGACGGTGTCGCCGGTCACCGCAGCCTTGTGGGCCTCGGAACCCTTGCCGCCGAAATGGCCGTCCTCGATGTACTTCTTGGCGTTGTCCCAGGCGCCGCCGCCCGAGGTCATCGAGATCGCGACGAACAGGCCGGTCACGATCACGCCGAGCAGCATCGCGCCGACCGCCGAGAAGGCCGCCGACTTGCCGGCCGCTCCGCCGCCCGCGATGAAGTAGATGGCGAAATAGACGAAGATCGGCGACAGCACCGGCAGCAGCGACGGGATGATCATTTCCTTGATCGCAGCCTTGGTCAGAAGGTCGACGGCGCGGCCGTAATCCGGCTTGCTGGTGCCCTTCATGATGCCGGGGTTTTCGCGGAACTGCCGGCGGACTTCCTCGACGATCGAGGAGGCCGCACGGCCGACCGCGGTCATGCCCATCGCGCCGAACAGATACGGCAGCAGGCCGCCGAACAGGAGGCCGACCACGACATACGGATTGTTCAGCGAGAAGTCCGGAGCGACACCAACGAAGTACGGATTCTTGGCCGCAATGAAGTATTTCAGGTCTTCATTATACGCCGCGAACAGCACCAGCGCGCCGAGACCGGCGGAGCCGATCGCGTAGCCCTTGGTCACCGCCTTGGTGGTGTTGCCGACGGCGTCCAGCGCGTCGGTCGACTTGCGCACTTCCTTCGGCAGACCGGCCATTTCGGCAATGCCGCCGGCATTGTCGGTGACCGGGCCGAAGGCGTCGAGCGCGACGATCATGCCGGCCAGCGCCAGCATCGTGGTGGTCGCGATCGCGATGCCGAACAGGCCCGCCAGTGCGTAAGTGATCAGGATGCCGGCAATGATCACCAGCGCCGGCAGCGCCGTCGATTCCATCGAAATGGCGAGGCCCTGGATCACGTTGGTGCCATGCCCGGTCACCGAGGCTTCGGCGATCGACTTCACCGGACGGAAATTGGTGCCGGTGTAGTATTCGGTGATCCAGATGATCAGGCCGGTGACCGCGAGACCGACGACGCCGCAGATGAACAGCGCCGTCGACGTGAAGGTCACGCCGCCGCCGGTCTTCAGCACGGTGCCGAAACCAAGCATGATGTGCGTCACGATCGCGACGCCAACGAGCGACAGCAAGCCGGTCGCGATGAGACCCTTGTACAGGGCGCCCATGATCGACTGGTTGGCGCCGAGCTTCACGAAGAAGGTGCCTGCGATCGAGGTGATGATACAGACCGCGCCGATCGCGAGCGGATAGATCATCATCGACGACAGCACCGGCTGGCCGGCGAAGAAGATCGCGGCCAGCACCATGGTGGCGACCGTGGTCACCGCATAGGTTTCGAACAGGTCGGCCGCCATGCCGGCGCAGTCGCCGACATTGTCACCGACGTTGTCTGCGATGGTGGCCGGGTTGCGGGGGTCGTCTTCGGGAATGCCGGCCTCGACCTTGCCGACGAGGTCGCCGCCGACGTCCGCACCCTTGGTGAAGATGCCGCCGCCGAGACGGGCGAAGATCGAAATCAGCGAGGCGCCGAAGCCGAGTGCCACCAGCGCGTCGACCACGACGCGGCTGTTCGGCGCAAGCGCCAGCGGGCCGGTCAGGATCATGTAATAGACGGCGACGCCAAGCAGCGCGAGGCCCGCGACCAGCATGCCGGTGATGGCGCCGGCCTTGAAGGCGATCTCCAGTCCACCCGCCAGCGACTTCACCGCGGCCTGCGCGGTGCGGACGTTGGCGCGCACCGACACGTTCATGCCGATGAAGCCCGCGGCGCCGGACAGGATCGCGCCGATGGCAAAGCCGATCGCGACCAGCCAGCCAAGCAGCAGCCCGACGACGACGAAGATCACCACGCCGACCAGGCCGATCGTGGTGTACTGGCGTTTCAGATAGGCCTGCGCGCCCTCACGGACGGCGGCGGCGATCTCCTGCATTTTCGCCGAGCCGGCATCGGCCTTCATCACCGACATCGTGGCCCAGATGCCATAGACAATGGCAAGCAAACCGCAGGCGATGATCACCCACAAAGCTGTCATAGTAACCCTCGATTGGACTTGAATGTGCCGGAACTTCCCCAAGTCCGGCTGTGCTTCATTGATGCCGGACGTGCGGAATCGCCTCCGCCCTGCCTCAAAATCGCGCGGACATTGCCAAAAAGGAATTTGCAAAGCAACCGGGGAAATCGCCGATTTCCTTGGGGTTTTCGGGGGCTCGCCAAAGACTTGCGCGCTGCGCGCAAGCCTCGGCCCACAGACCCCATTTCGTCGTGCCTCGGCCCATCCCGACAAGCCCCATGACACGTCCAATGACAAGCTCAGTGAACGTCACCTGCCCGGATCAGCATTGGCCGGATGTCCTTGGTGGTCCCGTCGGTCAGCCCAAGGTCGGTGAGATGCGGACCGGGATTGCAGGCCAGCGACTGCCCGCTCAGCGCCTTGAAGGTCCGGTAGGGCGGCTGCCAGGCGCAGATTTCGCCCGCGGCCTCGACGATGCGCTTGTGGGCAGCCGCCACGTCGTCCGGGTCGCCCAGCGACAGCATCCCGGCGACCGGATAAGCCAGTTGAGCTGCCACCGTCCCATCCTTCACCACCACGATGCCGCCCTGCATCCCGATCACGGTATTGGCTGCAAGCGCGAGTTCCTCCGGGTCGTGGCCATACAGGATCAGGTTGTGGGAATCGTGCGAATAGGAGGTGGCGAAGGCGCCACCCCAGCGGTCCCACCCCTCGATGATGGCGAGCTGCGGCCTCGGATCGTTGCGCCCGTGGCGATGCACGATCGCCATCACGCTGAGATCCGACGGCACCAAAGCGAAGCCGTCCCGCACCTCGACCTCCACTTCGCTCCACGAATTGAAGCGCGCGCCCTTGATGGTCTGGATCAGCGCCCGACCGTTGGTGACACCCGGCACGCGAATGCGGAAGTCGTCGGCCGTCAGCGGACCGACCTTCATCGTGTTGATGAGCGGCGGCGCGGTCTCGGCCAGCGCGACAATCAGCTTTCCCGCCTGCGCGACATGGCGGCCGCCGCTATAGACGGCCTCCACCCTCACCGCGTTCAGATCGGACAAAGCCACCAGGTCCGCGCGCCGGCCCGCCGCGACCAGACCGAGATCGTCGCGGCGCAGCCGGATCGCGTTGTTGATGGTGGCACAGCGGATCGCCTGCAGCGGATCGAGCCCGTAGCGGATCAGCCGCCGCAGCACGTCATTGATGCCGCCATGCTCGACCAGATAATCCGGGAACACGTCGTCGGTGCAGATCGTCAAGCTGGTCGGGATCACCGGCAGGGTGTTGATGGCTGCGACCACGTCGGGCAGCAGATAATCGTGCGAACCGCGGATCTCGACGGTGAACCCCGCGCGCAATTTCTCCAGCGCATCGGCGCCCGAGGTGATTTCGTGGTCGCCGGAAATGCCCGCCGACAGATAGGCCATCAGGCCGGGCCGGGTCAGGCCGCGCGCATGCCCCTCGATGATCTTGCCCGAAGCATTCGCGGCTTCAAGGATGCCCATCATCCGCGGCTGCGCTTCCAGCACCGCGCGCATGTCCATCACTTCCGCCAGCCCGGCTACGTCCGGCCAGGACATCAATTCACGGATGTCGTCCGCCATGAAATCGGCGCCCGATATTTCAAGGCCCGGCGCCGCCGGCACGCAGGACGACGCCTGCACAATGAATCGCAGCGGCAGATTGCGCGAGGCTTCGACCGCATAGCGGATGCCGTCGAGGCCAAGCACATTGGCGAGTTCGTGCGGATCCCAGAAGATCGTGGTCGTGCCCTGCGGCACCACCACCTCGGCATAGCGATGCGGCAGCATGTGCGAGGATTCGACATGCACATGGGCATCGATGAAGCCCGGAGCGAGGATCAGACCCGACAGGTCGTGAGTCACCGCGGCTTCCGTGAACGCACCCGGCGCATGCACGCTCGCGATCATCGGGCCGACGATGCCGATATCGGCCTCTCGGATCTCCATGGTCGCGACATCGGCAATACGCGCGCCGCGCAGCAGCAGGTCGAACGGCGCCCTGCCCTGCGCAGCCTCGATCGCGCGCCTGCGAACCTCAAACGCAATCGGCTCCAACACGGCTATTCGGCCTTGATGCCGGCTGCCTTCACCAGCGCGGAAAACTTCTCGTTCTCCGCCTTCAGGAATTCGGCAAACTCCTTCGGCGAATTGCCGACCGGAATCAGGTTCGATGCCGTCAGCTTCTCGACGATGCCCGGCTCCTTCACGACCTCGGCCAGCGCCTTGTGCAGCTTCTCGACAATCGCCGGATCGGTCTTGGCCGGCGCGAACAGCCCGTACCAGACGGTGACCGACACGTTCTTCAGGTCGGGATGTTCGGCGAGGCTCGGTACATCGGGCGTCAGTTCGAACCGCTTGGGCTCGGTGATCCCGAATGCCTTGATGTTGCCCGCCTTCACGTTCTGCATCGCCATCACCAATGGCAGCACCGCGAGGTCGATATTGTTGCCCATCAGGTCGGTCGGGATTTGCGCGCCGGTCTTGTAGGGCACGTGCACCATGTTCACCTTGCCCTCGGCATTGATCATCTCGCCCGCGACATGCAGCGAGGTGCCGACGCCGGAGGTAGCGTAATTGTACTTGCCGGGATTGTCCTTCAGCAGCTTCATCAGCTCGGCGAGGTTGTTGGCCGGGAAATCCTTGCGGCCGAGCAGCACCAGCGGCGACGACCCGACCATCGAGATCGGCTGAAACTCGGTCAGCGCGTCGTATTGCACGGTCTTGGGCGAGACGAGTTTGGCAATCACAATCGTGCTCTCGACAGAGAACAGAAGCGTGTAGCCGTCCGGTGCCGCGCGCGTCGCCCTCGTGGTTCCGACCACGCCGCCGGCGCCGGGCACATTCTCGATGATGATGGTCCCACCGAGTTTCGCCGCGAGCCGGTCGGACACGAGGCGCGCCACCGCATCGACGCTGCCGCCGGCAGCATAAGGCACGATCATGGTGATCGGCTTCGTCGGATAGGTCTGCGCCTGTACGGGGAACGCCCAGAGGGCTGACGCTGCGATGGCGGCTGCGATGGAAACACGGACGGCGTTGTGCATTGGCATGTTCTCTCGACGATGGCCCGGCAGCCATATGCAGATTGCGCCGGTGAAGCGGCTGCCGCAAGTGCCCCGAAAGTTGCGTCGCTCAGACAGGGTTGCGACGCTGCCTCAGCGCCAGCCAGCCGAGCAGCATCGCGGCCGTCAGCACCACCGGGAAAACGATTTCGTTCACAGCCGCCCAGCCATAGATCGCGAGCACCTTGCCGGAACCGAAGGAGCCGATCGCCATCGAGCCGAACACGAGGAAGTCGTTGAAGCTCTGCACCCGCGTGCGCTCTTCCGGCCGATGCGTCTGGGTCACGAGCGTGGTGGCGCCGACGAAGCCGAAGTTCCAGCCGATCCCCAGCAGCACGAGGCCGACCCAGAAATGCCACAGCGTGATGCCCGCGATGCTGATCGCCGCGCTGGCCAGCAGGATCGCGAAGCCTGCGGCGATGACGCGTTCGACGCCGAAGCGCGCGATCAGCGACCCGGTAAAAAAGCTCGGAACGAACATGCCGAGCACATGCCATTGCAGGCCGAGTGCTGCATCGGTGACCGTATGATTGCATTCGATCATCGCCAGCGGCGCCGCGGTCATCACCATATTCATCATCGAATAGCTGGCGATGCCGCAGGCCACGGCGACGATGAATTTCGGTTGCCGCGCGATCTCGGAGAGCGGGCGCCCGGCATTGGCCCGCGCCGCCGCCGACGGCATCGGGATTTTCAGCAGCATCAGGACGAGCCCTGCGACCACGGCGATCGCCGCCTGTGCGAGATAGGTCGCCGCGAACAGGTAAGGCGACAGCATGTCCTTGGTCGCAATCACGACCTGCGGACCGACGATGGCCGCAGCCACCCCGCCGACCAGCACCCATGAAATCGCCTTCGGCCGGAACGCGTCACTTGCGGTGTCGGCGGCGGCGAACCGATAGGCCTGATGCGCGGCTGCGTAGAGGCCGGAGAAAAACGCGCCGATATTGAAGAGGAAGAACGAACCCTGGAGAACGCCGGCGCAGCAGATCAGCCCGGTCGCGACGCCGCAGATGGTCCCGATCTGGAACGCGGTGCGGCGGCCGAAGCGGCGCGCCAGCGCACCGACCGGAAGCGTGCCGAGCCACATGCCGATGACGTAAACGGTGATCGGAACCGTCGCCAGAATCTTGTCGGGCGCCAGCATTGCACCGGTGATGGCGCCGGTCGCAAGCAATACGGTGTTGTTGCCGCCGGCCATCGCCTGCGCGATCGACAGCACGATCGCGTTGCGACGCGCCAGCGCGTCGTCAATCAGATGGTGCGGGCCCTGGGCGGCTACCGACATGAAGGAATCCCCGGCAAGGGCGCCCTACATATCCGGCCGGTTGAATATAAACCAGCGCCAAAACGGCAAATCAGAACTGCCATGCACCCGGGTGGCGGATCGACAGCGCCCGCAATGCGGCGATGTCCGGCGTGCCGAGCTGCCGCATCGCGACAGAGACTTCCTCCACCAGCATGTCGGTCACGTAACTGGCGCCGTCGCCGCCGGCCGCCCCGACACCATAGAGGAACGCCCTCCCCGCCAACGCCGCCTGCGCCCCGAGCGCCACCGCGCGCACGGCATCGAGCCCGGAGCGCACGCCGCTGTCGAACAGCACGGTTCCCTTGTTGCCGACGGCCTTCACGATCGCCGGCAGCACGTCGATCGCCGCCGGCGCCGCTTCCAGCTGACGGCCGCCATGGTTGGAAACCTGAACGCCGTCGAGCCCGATGGATATCGCCTTCTCCGTATCGGCGGGATGCATCACGCCCTTGATCACCATCGGTCCCCTCCAGGCGTCGCGATAGCGCTTGAGTTCCTCGAAGGTGAAGGCGCCACCGACCTCGTTCTGCGCGAACCAGGCGATGTCCGATTTGCTCGGATTGGCGCCGCAATACGGCGCGAGACATGGAAAACTCGGCTGCCCGTTGCTCAGCAGCGCGCGCATCCAGTTCGGCCGCACCGCCGCCTGCATGATGGTGTGCAGCGTGGGGCGGAACGGCAGCGTCAGCCCGTTGCGCAATTCGCCCGGCCGCTTGGCCCGGCCCGGCGTGTCGACCGTAACCACCAGCACATGCACGCCGGCCGCATGTGCGCGGCGCACCAGATCGAAACCGACCTTGTGATCGTCGCGTGCCAGCCGGTAAAGCTGGAACCAGACCACGTCCGGCGCGAGTTTGGCGGCCTCCTCCAGCGCGATGCCGCTGACGGTCCCGGCGGTATAGGGAATGCGGGCGCGTTGCGCTGCGCGCGCCAGATGCCGTTCGGCGCCGGGCCAGAACACGCTCTGCAATCCCATCGGGGCGATGCCGAGCGGCGCTGCATAATGCCGGCCGAACAGCGTGACGTCGGTTGCGACCGGTCCCCTGTCGCCGCCGGTCCGCGGCGCCATCTGGATGGCATCCAGCGCATCGGCATTGCGTTTGACGGCGAGATTCTGGCCATTGCCGCCTGCCACGGTTTCGTAGCCAAGCGACGGAACCCTCCGCTCGGACGCCTTGCGCAGATCCTCGACGGTCGGAAAACGCCGGCGCAGTTGCGCCTCGCGCGCATTGCCGGACACGCCCCAGCCGGTCGGCGCGGCCTTTACTGCGGTGCGGTCATGCATGGCGTCTCTCTCCCCGGCATTCGTTGTCGCGCGCCCATGTTCTGGCAGACATTCAGAAGTGACTGAACGAGCCGCGCGCGAATGTCAGCTCTGTGCCGTCGGCACCGATCACCCGCACGGGCGTGCGGCCAGCGACGATCTCGCCGATCTCGGTCACCGGGATCGCGGCGGCGTTGGCCTGCTCGCGAAACGCCGGGAGCTTGTCGGCGGGAATGGCGGTGAGGATCTCGTAATCGTCGCCGCCGGTCGCGATCGACTCGATCAAACCCGGGTCTGCCGCCAGCGCCTTGCGGGCCGCAGCCGACAGCGGCAGGCGCGCCGCCTCGATCCGCGCCGACACGCCGGAGACATCGCAGAGTTTTGCAAGATCGCCGGCAAGCCCGTCCGATACATCCATCGCTGCCGAGGCAAATGCACGCACCGCGTCCGCCAGCGCATTACGGGGCTGCGGCACTCTGTAACGGCCCGCGAGATGCGCTGCGTCGTCTTCGCCGAGCGACCATTGTCCGATCAGGTCCGGCTCGCGCAACATCCTGAGCCCCAGCGCGGCATCGCCGATCGTGCCGGTCACGACGACGCGGTCGCCCGGCCTGGCGCCGGCGCGCCTGACCATGGTTCCGCGCGGCAGGATGCCGAAGGCCGTAACCGAGAGCCACAGCGGCCCCTGGGTTCGCACCGTGTCGCCGCCATAAAGCGGACAGCCGAACAGATCGCAATCCGATTGCAGCCCCGATGCGAAGCCAGGCAGCCATGCCTCGGCGAAGCCCGCCGGCAAGGCCAGCGTCAGCAGGCAGCCGGCCGGATGCGCGCCCTTGGCGGCGAGGTCGGACAAGTTCACGCGCAGTGCCTTGCGCGCCACCGTTTCCGGCGGATCGTCGGGAAGGAAATGGATACCGGATACGATGGCGTCGGCGGTGAGAACGAGGTCGTGGCCCTCGGGCGGGGTGTAGAAGGCGGTGTCGTCGGACAGTCCGAGCGCTCCCGGCGCCGTCGCCAGCGGCCTGAAATAGCGTCCGATCAGTTCGTCTTCGCCTGACGGCATGGCGGATACCGGTTATGAAGACGCACCGAACTCGTCCACCCGCGCACTGCGCGCCAGCATGTCGAGCACGGCATTCACCATCCCGGTCTCGTCGCGGTCGACGAACGCATTTGCGACGTCGACATATTCCGAGACGATCACCCGGGCGGGAATGTCCTTGCGGTTCTGCAGCTCAAAACAGCCCGCGCGCAGCACCGCGCGCACCAGCGCCTCCACCCGCTTCAGCGGCCAGCCCCTGGTCAGCGCGTTGTCGATCACCGGATCGAGCGCGCGCTGATCGGCGACGACGCCGCGCACGATCTCGCGGAACAGGTTGGCATCGGCCGGGAGATACTTGTCGCCATCGACCTCGCCGCCGAGGCGATGACTCTCATATTCGGCGAGGATCTCGCTCAGATCGGTCCCGGCAATGTCCATCTGGTAGAGCGCCTGCACCGCGGCCAGCCTCGCGGCGCCGCGCCGGTTGGCCTTGCGCTCGTCCTTGCGTTCGTCGCTGCGCGGAGCGTTCATCGCTTGGCCTTCGCAACGGCGGTCTTGGAAACGGCGGTCTTGGAAACGGCGGTCTTGGAGCCAGCGGTTTTGGAGAAGGCGCGCTTGATTTCGATCAGCGCCAGCGCCGCCTGCGCGGCGCCGCCACCCTTGTCGCCTTCGCTCACCCGTGCGCGCGCCCAAGCCTGCGCCTCGGTATCCACGGTGAGGATACCGTTGCCGATCGGAATCTTGCGCGCGATCGACACATCCATCAGCCCGCGCGCCGACTGTTCCGATACGATTTCGAAATGGAACGTCTCGCCCAGGATCACGCAGCCAAGCGCGACCGCGCCGTCATAGGGCTTCTTCTTCGCGGCGGCAGCATCGAGCGCGATGGCGAGTGCGGTCGGGATTTCGAGCGCGCCGGGGACGGTGATGACGTCAAAGGCAGCACCCGCCGCGTCCAGCGCGCGGGTTGCACCTGTGAGCAGTTCGTCGGCCAGTTTCTCGTAATAGCGCGCCTCGACGACGAGGATGCGCGTGCCCTTGAGGCTCGCGCCCGCCACGCTCGTGCCCGCTTTGTCGTTCTTTGCCTGACGTGGCCCGGCCATTCCCTGATCTCCGTTGCGGCGCCACTAACTACACCGCGCGGCACACCGCAAGGGCGCCAGGGGCGCTATCTCCGCGACTCCATCAGACGCGCAGCATAGCGCGCCATCATGTCAACCTCGAGATGGACCGCGGTGCCGGACTGCCAGTTCTCCAGCGTGGTTACCGCCAGCGTGTGCGGGATGATCAGAACCGAGAAGTCATTGCCATCGACCTCGTTCACGGTGAGGGACACACCATCCAGCGCCACCGACCCCTTCTTTGCAATAAACGCCGAAAGCGCCTGCGGCGCCGTAAGCACAAACCGCACCTGGCCTTCCAGGTCTTCACGCGACTTGATCGTGGCGACGCCATCGACATGGCCGGTGACGATATGCCCGCCGAGTTCGTCGCCGATCTTCAGCGCGCGCTCCAGATTGATCCGGCTGCCGTCCTGCCACTCACGCACATTGGTGAGACCGACCGTCTCGGCCGCGGCATCGACCGCAAACCAGGTGCGGTTTCCGGTCAGCCCGGTCTCGACCACCGTCAGGCACACCCCGGCGCAGGCGATGGAAGCACCGATCGCAATCGTGTCGCGGCCGTAGTTGCAAGCGATGACAATGCGTCGCAGCCCGTCGGCCTTCGGTTCGACCAAAGCCACTTCGCCGATATCGGTGACAATCCCCGTAAACATCTAGCGCCGCTCATATCGTTCGAGTTGGTCGCCACCGATCGTTTGGGTATCGGACAGCACGAGAACAGGGGAAGCGGTTAGAGCGCCGAGCGCAAGCCCGTCAAGCGCATCCACGCCATCCGGCCCGATCGTCAGCGATCCGCGCAGCAGCACCGCTTCGTCGACGAGGCCGGCACGCAGGAAAGAAGCCGCGACTTTGGGACCGCCCTCCACCATCAGCCGCGTGATCCCGCGCTCCGCCAGCGCCCGCAGCACCGCGGTAAGATCGAGACCGCCCTCACCGGCCGGGCTCCGCATCACCGTCACGCCAAGACCGGTCAGCACATGCTCGGGCTCGGCCGGCGCGTCATTCGCACAGACGATCCATACCGGAACCTCCCTGGCGCTGGCGACAAGCTGCGACCGCGCCGGTATGCGCAAGCCCGGATCGAGCACCACCCGCACCGGCGACGCCTTCAGCATTCCGGGGAGCCGGCAGGTCAGCGCGGGATCGTCGGCCAGCACCGTGCCGATCCCGACAAGGATCGCGTCGCTCATCGCACGCATCAGATGCACGCGCGCACGCGTCGCCTCGCCGGTAATCGCCACAGGCCTGCCGCCGGGCAGCGCCGCCTTGCCGTCTGCCGAGACCGCAAGCTTGAGCATGACATAAGGACGGCCATCGAGAATGCGGCGGATGTGACCGGCATGGTCGCGTCGCGCGTCTTCAGCGCAGACGCCTTCGGTCACCGCTATGCCGGCACTCCGCAGCCGCGCGTAGCCGTCGCCGGCCACCTTCGGATTGGGATCGCCAAGCGCACAGACCACCCGCGCAACTCCGGCGGCGACGACCGCGTCCGCACAGGGCGGCGTCTTGCCGTGATGCGAACAGGGCTCCAGCGTGACGTAAAGTGTCGCGCCGCGTGCCCGTTCGCCCGCACGCCGCAAAGCCTCGGTCTCCGCATGCGGGCGCCCGCCGGGTTGGGTCCAGCCGCGTCCGAGCACGACGCCGTCTTTCACGACCACCGCGCCGACCGCGGGATTGGGCCATGTGTTGCCAAGCCCGCGCCGCCCGAGGGTCAGCGCCAGTTGCATGAAGCGAAGATCGTCGGGCGCGGCAATCACTTGCGCGCAAGAGAAATGGCTTCGACCGCAGCTTTCAGCTGCGGAAGATCGCTCTGAACGACGTCCCAGATGATCGGATTGGATACGGTGTGATATTCGTGGCGCAAGATATTTCCGATCGCTTCGACGTCCCGCCACGGAATTTCGGGCCTCATTGCCTTGAGGTCTGCAGGAATCCGCCGGCAGGCCTCTGAGACGATCTCGATCGCGCGCTCGATGCCGCGGCGCAAGAGCCAGTTTGATTCAAAATCCGCGAAGGTCTTGCCCGCGACCGCCTCCTCGATTCCCGCGATGGCATCCAGGATGTCGTCGATCGCAGGCAGCAGCGGCCGGTTCATCAGAACACACGAATAGCGGATCGCTCGATCCCCTCCCGGAGCAGAGGATGCAGGCTGTCCCGCGTCGTTACATCGACCGTCGCCGCAAGTTCGTCCTCAAGAAAATTCTTGAGACCGGCAAGGTCGACCAGGGAAAATTTCTTAGTCGGATCGTAGTCGATGAATATGTCGATATCGCTTGTGTTGCGCGCCTGGTCGCGCGCGGTGGAGCCAAAAAGATAAAGCGCGGTCGCGCCGCGCGCCTGAAGGGCGGTGGCGTTGCTTCTCAGTCTCGAGATGGTCTCATCGCGCATCATGAAACGATCATAACACCGTGCCGAGGCATCGCCAAACAGCCGCAATGTCCGTCGCCCGCGGCACTCACTTGCGCTGCGGCGGTACGGCCTTGCCATCCTCTTCGCTGGCGAGTTCGGCGAGCGCGTCCTCGAAATCCTTCGGCTCGCGGAAATTGCGATAGACCGAGGCGAAGCGGACATAGGCCACATCGTCGAGTTCGCGCAGATGCGCCATCACCGCCTCGCCGATGGCGTCGGTGGAGATATCGCTTTCGCCAAGACTTTCCAGTTCGCGGACGATTTTAGAGACCATCTGTTCAAGCCGCTCCGGATCGACATTGCGCTTGCGCAGCGCGATCTGCAGCGAGCGCATCAGCTTGTCGCGGTCGAACGGCACGCGCCGACCGTTGCGCTTGATCACCACCAGTTCGCGCAACTGCACCCGCTCGAAGGTGGTGAAGCGGAACTGGCAGGTCAGACACACACGGCGGCGCCGGATCGCGTTGGAATCCTCGGTCGGACGCGAGTCCTTCACCTGGGTATCGAGACTGCCGCAGCTCGGACAGCGCATGACGCGTTTCGCCTATTGATAAATCGGAAACCGCTGAACCAGCGCCTTCACCTTGTCGCGGACCGCGGCTTCGACCAGCGAATCCTCGTCCGCCTGCTTCTGCGACAGCACGTCGAGGACCTCCGCGATCATGTCGCCGACCTGCTTGAATTCGGCGACGCCGAAGCCGCGCGTGGTGCCGGCCGGCGTACCGAGCCGGATGCCCGAGGTGATCGTCGGCTTTTCCGGATCGAACGGGATCCCGTTCTTGTTGCAGGTGATATGCGCGCGCCCGAGCGCCGCTTCCGACACCTTGCCGGTCAGCCGCTTGGGCCGCAGATCGACCAGCATCAGGTGCGTGTCGGTGCCGCCCGAGGTGATGTCATAGCCAGCCGCCTTCAGGGTTTCGGCGAGCGCCTTCGCGTTCTCCACGATGTTCTTCGCGTAAACCTTGAACGACGGCCGCAAGGCTTCGCCGAACGCCACGGCTTTCGCCGCGATCACATGCATCAGCGGCCCGCCCTGCAGGCCTGGAAACACCGCCGAATTGATCTTCTTGGCGATCTCCTCGTCGTTGGTTAGCACCACCCCGCCGCGCGGTCCGCGCAGCGTCTTGTGAGTCGTGGTGGTCACCACATGCGCGTGCGGGAACGGCGACGGATGCACGCCGCCGGCAACAAGCCCCGCGAAATGCGCCATGTCGACGAACAGATAGGCCCCCACCTCATCCGCGATCTCGCGAAACCGCTTGAAGTCGATAATGCGCGGATAGGCCGAGCCGCCGGCGATGATGACCTTGGGCTTGTGCTGGTGCGCGAGCGTGCGCAGTTCGTCCATGTCGATGCGGTGGTCGTCGGGCCGCACATTATAGGCGACCGCGTTGAACCATTTGCCGGAATAATTGATCTTCATGCCGTGGGTCAGATGCCCGCCCGCCGCCAGGTTCAGCCCCATGAAGGTGTCGCCCGGATTCATCAGCGCGAAGAACACGGCCGCATTGGCCGAGGCGCCGGAATGCGGCTGCACATTGGCGAAGGCGCAGCCGAACAATCGGGTGATGCGGTCGATCGCGAGCTGCTCGGCGATATCGACAAACTGGCAGCCACCATAATAGCGCCGGCCGGGATAGCCTTCGGCATATTTGTTGGTCAGCACCGAACCCTGCGCTTCGAGCACCGCGCGGCTGACGATGTTTTCCGACGCGATCAGCTCGATCTCGTCACGCTGGCGGCCGAGTTCGCTCGCGATCGCGGCGGCGATTTCGGGGTCGCTTTCGCGCAGTGAGGCGGTGAACATATCGCTGCGCTCAGCGCCGGCGGCATCGGTTGCCGACATGCTGCTCTCCTTGGGCTTCAGGCAATTCGGGCTCAGGTTTCCGGGCGTTCCGGAACGGGCGCAGTACCACGAGAGCCCGTCGGCCGCCAAGCAATAGCTTCTATCAGACGATAAGCCGCAATATCTAGCGGGAATCGGAGCCTTGCAGCCGCCTGCGCAGTTTGGCCAGCGCCAGCTTCTGCAGGTCGGCGCGGGAGGCGTGGACCGGTCCCATCACCATCACCTCGACACCGGTCGCGGCATCGATGGCGGACACCTTCATCACCGCACCCACGGCGGTGAATTCGAACAACACCTCGCGGGATTCGGTCATGCCCGTGTGACGCGCGCCATTGCCTACCCGCGGCTGATGGGTGAGCCGATGCCGTCGCGTCCGTAGATGTCGTCGCGGAACTGCACCACGCCGTCCGGCGTCGCCCAGCCGGTGACATAGACCCAGTAGAGCGGCACTGCCGCCTTCAGCCGGGCATCCTTGCGGTCGCCGGAGCGGATCACGTCGTCGATCTGCTGCCGCGTCCAGCCGGGCGTTCCGGCCAGCAGCCAGGTCACCAGCTCGCGCACATTCTGCACCCGCACGCAGCCCGACGAATGGAAGCGGAAATCCTCGCCGAACAGATTGCGCGACGGCGTATCGTGCATGTAGACGCCATGCGCCGACGGGAAATTGATGCGGATCGCGCCGAGCGAATTGAAGTCGCCCGGATCCTGCTTGAACTTGTAATTGACCGCCTCGTTTGTACTCCAGTCGATCTGCGTCGGTTGCAATTCGTTGCCGCGTGCGTCGATGATGCGGATCCGCTGCTTGGTCAGGTAGTCCGGCTCTTCCTGCATCTTCGGAATGAGATCGCGCTTCACGATCGACACCGGCACGGTCCAGAACGGATTGAAATTCACCTCGACGATGCGGCTGTTGATGTCGGGCGAGGCGCGATCCGGCTTGCCGACCACCGCGGTGTGGCGGGTCACCGCAACGCCGTTCTCGATCGCCTCGATCTGCGCCGCCGGGATGTTGCACATCACGAATTTCGACCCGAGCTTGCCCGACAGATTCTTCAGGCGGACCAGATTGGTCTTCAGCTGCGCGACCCGCGCCTCGGCCGGAACATTCATCGCGGCAAGCGTCGCCTCGCGCGCCAGGCCGTCGACGGTCAGGCCGTGCCGCGCCTGGAAGCGCTTCACCCCGGCCTCGACATAGGAATCGAAGACGTCCGAAACACCGGCGCTGGTGGCGAGATCGCCGCCCGCGATCAGCCGCTGACGCAGCGCGACCACCGCCTTGCTGCGATTGCCGAGCCGCATCCGCTCGTTCGGAGGCACCATCGGCCAGCCGCCTTCGGAGGCCAGCTGTTCGTAGCGGGGGATTGCGGCCTCGGTGGTCTGGACGGTGGCGGGCGACAATGTCGGCAGCGACGATTTCGGCATCCGCACCGAGCGGATGCCCGAATCGTAGGTCTGGCCGAAATCGCTGCGCCGCGTCTGCTCCATCAGCAGTTGCAGCATCTGGTCCTGGGCCTCGGCCCGGGTCGCAGCGAGCGCCGCGCCCGCCCCCAGCGCGCCGCGGCCAAGATGGCGCAGCAGCGTGCGGCGGTTCCAATATCGAGAGAGGTCCGGCCGGTCGGTCATGCGCTGGTCCGTGAGCCCTTGACTGCTGGAATTAAGACCGGGGCCGCCGGATTGGCAATGCCCTGACGGAAATCGACCCCGGATCCGGCATCCGTCGCGGCCGGAGAGCGCCCGCGCCCGAGAAATCGGAATCGCACCGACGATAACACTCAATGCGGCATCAAGATGGTCCGGCCGGCTGGGGCTGTGCACCGCGCCTTGAACAAGGGAGTCGATTTTCGCGCCCCGCCCGCGCATAAGGGGCCATGGCAAAAGCAAAAGTGAACTTCAGAATGCAGCGGATCGCCGCGGATGACTGGCAGATCATCGCCGAATATCCGGGCGTGGAAGACCGCATCATCAAGGGCCTGACCAGCAAGGCCGATGTCGACGACTGGCTCAACGGCGAGCGCCGCATCGGCTGGCTTCGGTCGCAGGGCTACGCCAAGTAGCGATCCGGTCGCGACCGCGTCGCGGCAAGCCTGCGCGTCCCCCGACGCAAAAAGCCCCGGCGTTTCCGCCGGGGCAGTCAAGGTCGACACATTCTGGCTTATTGAGAACGGGCGCGCGTCAGAGCCGATACAGGATCTGGTCGGTCCAGAAGCGCTCGAGCCGGTGCAGGGACTTGTTCAGCGTGCTGAACTCCTCGGCCGCGATGCCGCCCACCTGTTCGACGGTGCGGACATGCTTCTGGTACAGGTTCTCGACGATGTCGCGAACCTCCCGGCCCTTGTCGGTCAGCTTGATGCGGACCGAACGGCGATCCACGCGCGAACGCTGGTGATCGAGGAAGCCCATCTCGACCAGCTTCTTCAGATTGTAGGACACGTTGGAGCCGAGATAATAGCCGCGCGTACGCAGCTCTCCCGCCGTCAGCTCCTTGTCGCCGATGTTGTAGAGAAGCAGGGCCTGAACCGAATTGATGTCGGCGCGACCGCGGCGATCGAACTCGTCCTTGATCACGTCGAGGAGACGCCGGTGCAGACGCTCCACCAAGGTCAGTGCTTCAAGATAGAGTGGCCGGATATGCTCGAAGCGCTGCGCATTCTGCGCGGGTTGCTCGGCCGGCTTCATAACGGCTTTCATGTGACGCCTTCCTGTGTAGTTTTTTTCAGTCTTTGTGCGAGGCCCTGTTTCCCCGCTTAAGAACCGAAACTACAGACGATGATCTAAAATCGGCTTAAACAACAACATAAAGAGAAGGTTTATTTGGCGCGGTGAACGATCAATTGAAGCTGCAATTGCAGCGTCTTTCGTAACCCGCGATTCACCGTTCGCTCGTCGTTGCACGGGGCAATTGCACGTCCGCGCCCTCGCGCAAGAACACGTTGTATTTCGACCAATTGTGCCGTTCGCCGCAATGCGGGCAATGCACGCGGGTAATCACATCCGGCAAATCCGCGAAACATTCCGGCTCGATTTCGATCCCGGTGGAGATGTCGCGTCCCGTATTCGGACACGAGGTGTAGATCGTCGCCATTGTCGCAACATGTCCCTCTTCGGGACGAACCTAGATGCTGCGGAACAGATCGCGAATTAAGTTTGACACACCCGCATGCGACCGTGCCGCCTTGCTGCGTGCGGCGCGTCGCCTGTCTCGGCCTGGTCGAGCGTTAAATGAACGGCCGCTTCCGCTCGCCCGGGAATTCGAAATTCGCAATTCGCGCGAGGCCCTCGCGATCCAGGATTTCGAATACCCTGCCCTTCCAGCGCATGGTGCGCGTGGCGGACAACTTCTTCAGCGTCTTGTTGGCATGGACGAGCGACATGCCGAGCGTGTCGGCGACGTGCTGCTGCGTGAATGGAAACTGGATGGTCTGGCCCTTGGTCAGCGACACCTCCTCCGCACGCACGAACAGATGCAAGAACAGGTAGGCCATTCGCTCGATCGCGGTACGACGGCCGATGCTCAGCAGGCTTTCGTCGAGGATCTGCTCCTCGCGCGCGGCGAGCCAGGTCACGTCATAGGCCAACGCGGGAAACCGGCTATACAGGCCCCAGAGCTTCTCGCGCGGAAAGATGCACAGCGTCATGTCGGTCAGCGCTTCGACCGAATGCTGCATCTCGTCGGCGATCGTCCCCTGCAGGCCAAGGAAGTCCGAGGGCATCGAGAAATTGAGGATCTGGCGCCGTCCGTCCGGCAGCGATTTGTAGCGGAACGCCCAGCCGACCAGAACGGTGTAGAGATAGGCGGAGTTGGTGCCCTGCAGGAGAATGCTGCTGCCGGCCTCGATGTTGAGTTCGCCCGACTTGAAGGTCCGGACGAAATCGAGCTCCTCGGGCGTGAAGTCCCGCAACACCGGCATCGGCCGCAACGGGCAATGCTCGCACGGCACCTGCCGGCCCGGCATGGCAACCACGCCGGTACCCGGCTTGTTGTGAGCGGCAGTGCGCTTCTTGGATACGGCTGGCATTCGGACAATCGCAGGCTGGAGCGGACGCGATCTGACGCGCAATACGTATCTAACGCGCGCGACGTGATGAGGTCCAGCGATCGCCGGCAGACATCACACGCCCTGGCGCGTAAGGATCGAGCCGCTGGCGACCAGTTCGGTCAGCAGCGCCATTGTCGCCTGGGCGGGCGAGCCGAATGGATCGAGCGCCGCCTTCTCGGAATATTTCAGCAGCAGGGCGCGGTTGACGGTATCCACATTGACCTGTCCCATGGTCCAGCCGGAAAAGCGCCTCTCGCCGATCTCTTCATAGGACAGAATCCGGATATGTCCATGCCGCTGGTCGCACACGATCGCATTGTACAAGTCGCAGACTTCGTCGCGTCCGCCTTCGATCACCTGAACGAATACGTCGCTGGTGAAGCATAGAAGTCCGGTAATTCCCCGCGGCGGATTGTTCCGGCGCGACTGCTCCAGAATCCGGTCCAGCAGATCGGCCTGTACCGGTTTTGTCGGCCGGCTGGCATAGAGACATCGAACGAGCATCACACCCTCAGCTGTTCATCGCGATGAGCGACAGGAATTCCCGGCGAAGCGACGGGTCCTTCAGAAACGACCCGCGCATCACGCTGTTCGTCATCTTGGCCCCGGTGTCCTTGACGCCGCGCCAGTGCATGCAGAAGTGATCGGCCTCCATCACCACCGCCAGCCCGTCCGGCCTGACCATATCCATCAGCAGTTCCGCCACCTGCGTGATGGCTTCTTCCTGGATCTGCGGCCGCGTCATGATCCACTCGGCAATGCGCGCATATTTCGACAGGCCGATGAGGTTCGAATGCTGGTTGGGCATCAGCCCGATCCACAATCGTCCCATGATCGGACAGAAGTGATGGCTGCAGGCGCTGCGCACCGTCACCGGGCCGACGATCATCAACTCGTTGAGGCTCTCGACATTGGGGAATTCCGTCACCCGAGGCGACGGCCAATAGCGTCCGCGAAACACCTCATTCAGATACATCTTCGCGACCCGCTGCGCGGTGTCCTGGGTGTTGTGATCGTTGTCGATATCGATCACCAGGCTTTCCAGCACGGTCCGCATCTTGGCGGCCACCTCATCCTGCAGGCGCTCGATTTCGCCCGGCTCGATGAAGGCCGCGATGTTATCGTTGGCGTTGAACCGCCGGCCGGCACGCCGCAGGCGGTCCCGGATTTTCGCCGAGACCGGGAGGTCCGGCGTGTCCGGCTTGTCTTCACTGTCAGCCATGGTCACCCTTGCGGCTTGCCGATCGACACGACGACGGCACGCTGATCATTTGCGGCGCATCTCGTTTTGCCGCATCGGCATCGCGTCAATGGTAGCGTATAGCGCGCCGGTGCCGAGAGGCGAAACGGTGTTCAGTTTCGTCCCGCCATCCTTACCGACCAGAACGACACGGAAACCGGACGTTGACGCGCCGAACCGGGCGCGAAGCGCCTTGGCGCTCTCCCGCGGATGCGGCCCGAGCTCAGCCGAGACCTTGTCTCCCACCACCCAGATGACCACCACGTTGCGCTCGGTGAGGCTGGCACGGCTGGCGGCCACGATCCGGCGCTGATCGGAGAGCGGCCCGCTCGCCTCGCTGTCGGCGAACACCAGCAGTGGCCGGTATTTCCATTTGTAATCGGTCATTGCGAATGCCGGCGCCGTACCGGCAAGGAGAGCCAGGATTGCGGCGGCGCCGGAACGCGATGTCATCGGTTACTCCAGAGGGGCCTAGATCGAGGGCTTGGCCAGAAGCCTGCGAAGGTCGAAGGCGGACGTAGCCAGAACCGGATGTGGCTGTCATGGTGGACAAGAACAAGGTCAGGCTTTGAACAAGTCATCATGGCGGTCGACGATTGATATGGGGCTGCAGGTCGAAGGCTTGACAATCGAAGGCTTGGCGATCGTTTCCGACGACGGGATGCTGGCGGATTCGAACGGGGTGATGCCGCCTGCCCTGCTGGTCGATGCCGATCAGGCGTTCCTGTCGGCCGCCCTGGATCGCGCCGCGATCCTGGTGCATGGGCGCAATTCCTTTGAAAGCCAGCCACCGTCACTCCGGCGGCGCAGGCTGATCGCCACCCGTGGCGTGGTCGCCAGCGGACCGGTCGCCGGCATGCCGAATGCCCTGTACTGGAATCCGGCCGGCCTGTCGCTCGACGACGCCGCCAGTCGGCTCGGGGTCAAAAGCGGCACGGCGGCCATTCTCGGCGGCACCGAGGTCTATGGGCGCTTCCTGCCGCACTACGACATCTTCCATCTGTCCCGCCTGCCGGGGTTTCGCCTCCCCGGGGGGCGCGCGGTTTTTCCCGGTGTCCCTGACCGGACGCCGGAGGAGATATTGTCCGCGCATGGACTGACACCCGGCCCGCGGCGGATACTGGATGATGCGACGGGCGCGAGCGTCGTGACGTGGCGGCGGAACGTCGGCGAGCGGAAGAGCTCAGCCTAGGCGTATTGCGCCGCGCCTCACTCCCCCCGCAGGTACCGAATGATGCCGGAAAAATCGCGGGCGCCCTCGCCGGTCTCGACATAGCGCTCGTAGATCGCCGCCGCGCCGGCGCCGAGCGGGGTCGGCGCCTTCGCCGCCTTCGCCGCATCCTGCGACAGCTTCAGATCCTTCAGCATCATGTTCGCGGTGAAGCCGGCCTGATAGTCGCGGTTGGCGGGCGAGGTCGGCACCGGTCCCGGCACCGGGCAATACGACGTCATCGACCAGCATTGCCCCGACGACTTCGACGAGATGTCGAACAGCTTCTGCGCGTCGAGACCGAGCTTCTCGGCCAGCACGAACGCCTCCGACACACCGATCATCGAAATGCCGAGGATCATGTTGTTGCAGATCTTCGCCGCCTGGCCGTTGCCGGCGCCGCCGGCATGCACGATGGTCTTGCCCATGGCTTCGAGTATAGGCCTGGCCGCCTCGAAAGCGGCGTTCGAACCGCCGACCATGAAGGTGAGCGTGCCGCCCTGCGCGCCGCCGACCCCGCCGGAGACCGGCGCGTCGACCATCAGCAGCCCCTTCGCTTCGGCCGCCGCAGCAACCTCGCGTGCGGTTTCGACATCGATGGTCGAGCAGTCGATCAGCAATGCGCCGGCGCGGGCGCGTTCGATCAGACCATCCGGCCCGAGATAGGTCTCGCGCACCTCGGCGCCCGACGGCAGCATGGTGACGATCACCTCGGCCTCGTCCGCGGCCGCACCCGGCTTGCCGGCAGCGACACCGCCGGCGGCAACGAGCTTGCCGACCGCGTCGAGGCTGATGTCGTAGCCCAGGACCGCGTGACCGGCCTTGATCAGGTTCTGCGCCATCGGGCCGCCCATATTCCCGAGGCCGATAAAGGCTATCTGCGCCATCTCACCCAATCCTCCGGTCCGAGCTTCCCTGCTTCTAGGAGCATGACATCAATGCGGATGCTCGCGCGCCGACTGCAGCGCCAGCACCAGATAGCTGCAGAGCAGGACCAATTCTATCACCACCACAAACCACGATCCGCCATAGATCTGCGGGAAAAACACCTGCACCGCCGCCATCGAGACCACGGCGGTCAGCCAGACCACGGCGCCCCAGACCGCCGCAAGCCACAGACCTACGGCCGCCACGAGGTCGATGATCGCGAAATAAACCGTCGCCGTCTGCCACGGAATCGATTCCGTCGAAAAGCGTGAATCAGGTCCTTCACCGATGCCCAGAACGACGGACCAGTGATAAAGCCCCTTCAGCATCGACACGACCGCCATCGCGCGCAGAAACCAGATCAGCCAGCGCGTCCATTGCCCGACGCCCTTGTTCTCGTCGTCGGCATGGACCGGCGCAAGCTCCTCGGGCTGCTGCTGTGATGCGGTCGCAGCGGGTTCGCTCATGTCAGCTCCAGTTCATCGGCGGGCAGAGCCGCAAAATGCCGCGCGACCAGATCGTCCGGCACGGCGGACAGATCGCCCGGCGACCAGCGCGGGGCGTTATCCTTGTCGACGATGACAGCGCGTACCCCCTCGGCCATGTCGGGACCATAGACGATCCGGGACACGATGCGAAACTCGGCGGCCATGCAGGCCTCGAAGGAATGCGTTCGCCCGTAGCGCATCTGGGCCAGCGCCAGAACGAGACTTGTGGGGGATTTGGCGCGAATGGTCTGCAAAGTTCTCGCAGACCATTCCGACTGGTCTGAGATGATCTGCGACTCCCTATGCAGGGCGTCGACAATCGCATCCACACTGCCCCACGAAAACGTTCGATCGATGACCCGCCGCCGCGGCATGACCTCGCCGTGCCCCACGCTCTCCATGAAATCGGCGAACACCGCGTTCACCGGATCGGTCCTGCACAAGGCCTCTGTCAGATCGCCGAAGCGGTGCGACTTCACATGATGCGTTGCAGCACCCGACAGCACCGCATCCGCCGCCTTCATCCGTTCGCCGGTCAACGCGAGCCAGGTCCCGATCTCCCCGGCCAGCCGCGGCAGCGCATAGGTCGCGCCCACATCCGGAAAGAAGCCGATGCCCACCTCCGGCATCGCGAACGCGTAACGTTCACCCGCGACGCGATGCGAACCGTGAATGGAGATTCCAACACCGCCGCCCATGACGATGCCGTCGATCAGCGAGACATAAGGCTTCGGATAGCGCTTGATCGCGGTGTTGAGCCTGTATTCCTCGCGAAAGAATGACAGCGCCTCCGGATGCTTGCCGGCGGTGATGAGGTCGTAGAGCGCGCGGATGTCGCCGCCCGCGGAGAAGGCGCGCTCGCCGTTGGCGGTGACGATGACGCGCGTCACCGCGTCGTCGCGCGCCCATGCATCGAGTTGCGCCGCGAGCGCGCGCACCATGCCATGGGTGATCGCGTTCAGCGCCTTCGGGCGGTTGAGCGTGACGATGCCGGCGGAGCCCCGCCGCTCGAACAGGATGTCGTCGGTTTCGCTCACGTCAGTTATCCAGCAGATCGCGGCTGACGATCAGGCGCATGATCTCGTTGGTGCCTTCGAGGATCTGATGCACGCGCACGTCGCGAAGCACGCGTTCGATCGGATGGTCGCGCAAATATCCGTAGCCGCCATGTAGTTGCAGACATCCGTTCACCACTTCGAACCCAACATCGGTTGCGAAACGCTTCGCCATCGCCGCAAGCCGCGTCGCGCCAGGCTCGCCCTCGCTCACCGCATGCGCGGCACGCCGCACCATCAGTCGCGCCGCCTCAAGCTCCGTCGCATAATCCGCAATCTTGAACCGCAGCGCCTGGAAATCCGATAGCCGCGAGCCGAACTGCTTACGGTCGCGCATGTAGTCAACGGTTCGGTCAAGACAGAATTGCGCCCCGCCGAGCGAACAGGCCGCGATGTTCAGCCGCCCGCCATCAAGCCCCATCATCGCGATCTTGAAACCGTCGCCTTCCTTGCCGATCAGGTTCTCTGCCGGTACGCGGCAATTCTCGAACATCACCATCGCGGTTGGCTGCGACTTCCATCCGAGCTTCTTCTCGCGCGCGCCGAATAACAGTCCCGGCGTGCCCTTCTCCACCGCGATGCAGGAAATGCCCTTCGGCCCCACGCCGCCGGTGCGGACCATGCACACATAGATGTCGGAGGTGCCGCCGCCGGAGATGAAGGCCTTGGCGCCGTCGAGGATGTAATGATCGTTGTCGCGTTGCGCGCGGGTGGAAAGACTTGCCGCATCCGAACCCGCGCCCGGTTCGGTCAGGCAATAGCTGGCAAAATGTTCCATCGTGCAGAGCTTCGGCAGGAAGCGCTTTCGCTGCGCCTCGCTGCCGAAGGCGTCGATCATCCAGGCCGCCATGTTGTGGATCGAGATATAAGCGGCGGTCGAGGTGCAACCCTGTGCCAGCTCCTCGAAGATGATCGCGGCATCGAGCCGGGTCAGTTCCGAGCCGCCGACGTCGCCCTTGACGTAAATGCCGCCGAAGCCGAGCGCAGCGGCCTGCCGCAGCGTCTCGACCGGGAAGATCTCATGCTCGTCCCAATGCGGCGCCTGCGGCATCATCGCATCGTGGGCGAATTGCCGGGCGGTGGCCTGGAAGGCGCGCTGGTCCTCGGTGAGGGCGAAATCCATCACTCACGGATAGGTTTGGCCGCGGGCGGCGTCAATTGTGGCGACCGGTAGCGGTCTGCCGTCCGAGCGGCTAATGTTTGCCCGCTCATTCCCGCGAAAGCGGGAGTCCAGCGCGCGTGAGTCCTTGTCCCCGCCTGCGCGGGGACGAGCGGACCGAGAGTGAAGGCACATAGAAATGGCAATCAAATACGGTCGCCCGCTCGAACACCGGACCCGCGTGGTTCCGGTCGAACCGCCCCCTCACCTGCCGCTCGACCTGTCGCACCGGCCGCGGCGGCTGCGGCAGACCGAGTGGCTGCGCCGCATGGTGCGCGAGAACGAGCTGACGGCATCCGACCTGATCTGGCCGATCTTCGTGGTCGACGGAAAGGCCAAGCGTACTCCGGTGCCATCCATGCCGGGCGTCGACCGGCTGTCGATCGAGGAAGCGGTGCGCGACGTCGAACGCGCGGCCAAACTCGCGATCCCCTGTGTCGCAATCTTCCCCTATACCGATCCGGGATTGCGCGACGAAGGCGGAAGCGAAGCCGTCAACCCCGAGAACCTGGTCTGCCGCGCGGTGCGCGCGATCAAGCAGGCGGTGCCCGAGGTCGGCATCCTCTGCGATGTCGCGCTCGATCCGTTCACCAGCCACGGCCACGACGGGCTGTTGCAGGACGGTGTGATCCTGAATGACGAGACGGTCGAGGTGCTGACCCGACAGGCTCTGGTCCAGGCCGATGCCGGCTGCGATATCATCGCGCCGTCCGACATGATGGACGGACGCGTGGGCGCAATCCGGATGGCGCTTGACGATGCCGGGCACCAGAATGTCGCCATCATGGCCTATGCGGCGAAATATGCCTCGGCCTTCTACGGCCCGTTCCGCGACGCGGTCGGCTCATCGAAAACGCTGACCGGCGACAAGCGCACCTATCAGATGGATTACGGCAATTCCGACGAGGCGCTGCGCGAGGTCGCGCTCGATCTCGAGGAAGGCGCCGATATGGTGATGGTGAAGCCCGGCCTGCCCTATCTCGATATCGTGCGCCGCGTGAAGTCCGAGTTCGGGGTGCCGACCTTCGCCTACCAGGTCTCGGGCGAATATTCGATGATCACCGCCGCGGTGCAAAATGGCTGGCTCGATGGCGACAAGGCGATGCTGGAAAGCCTGTTCGCGTTCAAGCGCGCGGGGGCAGACGGGATCCTGACGTATTTCGCGCCGAAAGCCGCCGAGATGCTGCGGAAATAACAATCTCAGCAATCAAGCAACGTTGTCGTCCCCGCGAAAGCGGGGACCTATATCCCAAAGCGGTGGCTATGGATCACCGCCTTCGCGGGAAACGACGACCTGGAGCAAGCGCTCCAGATCACTCCATCACGTCGCTTGCGTGAATGCGCACCGGGTGGAAGCCCTCCGCCGCCAGCGCGGCGATGATTTCCTCGGCATGCGCGTGGTCGCGTGTCTCCACCGTGACGTCGAGCCGCGCGCCCTTCGCCGGCACGTCGAGAAACAGCCGCTTGTGGTCGACTTCGAGAATGTTGGCGCCGAGGTCGCCCAGCCGGCTCGCGATCTGGCCGAGCACGCCGGGCCGGTCGGGAATGGTCAGCCGGAACGACACGATCTGCTCGCCGCGTTCCAGTTCGCGCACCATGATCGACGCCAGGATACGCGGATCGATATTGCCGCCGCACAGGATCAGGCCGACCCGTTTGCCCGCAAACCGCGCCGGCTCCTTTAGCATCGCCGCAAGTCCCGCCGCGCCCGCGCCCTCCGCCATCGCCTTCTGCAAGGTGAGATAGGCATTCACCGCGCGCTCGAGATGAGTCTCGCTCACCAGCACGACTTCGGACACGAGGTCGCGGATGATCGGCAGGGTCAGCTTGCCGACATTCTTCACCGCGATGCCTTCGGCGAGCGTCGCGCCGCCGCACGGCCTGCTCTCGCCGTGCAGCGCATTCCACATCGACGGATAGAGCTCGGCCTCGACGCCGACCACGTCGATTGTCGGATTGACCGCCTTGGCGGCGATGGCATTGCCGGAAATGAGACCGCCACCGCCGATCGGCACGATCAGGCAATCGAGATCGGGGCGCTCTTCCAGCATCTCAATTGCGATGGTGCCCTGCCCGGCGATGATGCGGGGATCGTCATAGGGATGAATGAACACGAGCCCGTGCCGCGTCTGCAGTTCCTCGGCGCGCGCCTGCGCTTCGGCAATGGTCTCGCCATGCAGCACCACGGTCCCGCCATAGGCCCGGGTCGCCGCGACCTTCACCGCCGGCGTCGTCACCGGCATCACAATGGTCGCGGCGATGTCGAGCTTGGCCGCATGATAGGCGACCGCCTGCGCATGATTGCCGGCCGACATCGCGATCACGCCGCGGGCGCGGTCAGCGGCGGAAAGGCTCGCAAGCTTGTTGAGCGCGCCGCGCTCCTTGAACGAATTGGTGACCTGCAGGTTTTCGTATTTGACGAAGATCTCCGCGCCGGTCAGTTCCGACAACCGTGGCGCCGGCAGCATCGGCGTGCGCAGGATCCGCCTGTCGAGAATTGTCTGGGCATCCTCGATGTCGCTCAGCCTGATCATGGATCCTCGTCCGCCTCTCCGGCCGCACTATAGGCGCGCGGGTGGCAACGCGTTAGACTCTTCGGGAGCCGTGATCGACAGGTTCGAGGACATAATGGCGGACGAACGCGACCGGGCCGGCGGCGGTTATGACGTGAAGCCGCATACCTATGATCCGGACACCCATCCGGAATTGTTCGACGGCGTGCCGGCGCGGCGGGTGCTCGCCTTCATCATCGACCTGGTGATCCTGGCGATTCCGCTGATCCTGGTCTGGCTGTTCTTTTTCGCCATCGGGATCGTGACGCTGGGCCTGGGCTTCGGCCTGTTCGCGCTGATGCCGTTGATTACCCTGATCTGGGCGGCGTTCTATTACGGCACCACCCTCGGTGGCCCCCGCTCGGCCACGATCGGCATGCGCGCGCTGGATATCGAGATGCGCACCGCCGACGGCGGCGCGTCCTATTTCGTGCTGGCGGTGATCCATGCCGGCCTGTTCTGGGTCTCCACCAGCGTGCTGACGCCGCTGATCCTGCTGGTCTGCTTCTTCAACAAGCGCGGACGCCTGATGCACGATTTCCTGGTCGGCACGGTGGTGATCAACAACCCCGGCCGCGCCGCGACCGTGCGTCCGGAAGGACCGGATCGTGGTACCGTTTGACGAGAGCGGCCTTGCCGGGTCAGACTCTGTTTCGGAGCAACTGACCGGACCGTGACCCAGCATTCCCGCGATACGCCGCAATTCTACCTGACGGCGCCCTCGCCCTGCCCGTATCTCTCCGGGAAGGAGGAGCGGAAGGTATTCACCCATCTGGTCGGCGACCGCGCGCCGGGTCTGAACGATCTGCTCACCCATGGCGGTTTCCGGCGCAGCCAGTCGATCGCCTACCGTCCGGCCTGCGAGACCTGCCGCGCCTGCGTGTCGGTGCGGGTGGTGGCGGACGATTTCGTCCCCAGCCGGTCGATGCGCCGGATCGCCCAGCGCAATGCGGATGTTTCCGGCGAAATGCGCGCCGCGGTGCCGAGCTCGGAGCAATATTCGGTGTTTCGCGGCTATCTCGACGAGCGCCACCGCGATGGCGGCATGGCCGACATGACCGTGCTCGATTACGCGATGATGGTCGAGGACTCGCATGTCGAGACCCGCATGGTCGAATACCGCGTCAGGCCGGAGCAGCCCGCCGGCCGCCGCAGCGGCGAACTGATCGCGGTGGCGCTGACCGACGTGCTCGGCGACGGCCTGTCGATGGTCTATTCGTTCTTCGATCCCGACCACGAGGACCGCTCGCTCGGCACGCTGATGATCCTCGATCACATCGAGCGGGCGAAGCGCATGGGGCTGCCCTACGTCTATCTCGGCTATTGGGTGCGCGGCTCTCGCAAGATGGACTACAAGAGCCGCTTCCTGCCGCAGGAGCGGCTGATGTCGCAGGGCTGGGTGCGCGCGGAGATGTGAGGCGCGACGGGCACAGCCAAGATTTTGTGTGAAAATTACCGTAGCAACAGCGCTGCGCTTTAAGGTTGCAAAACCGATATTTTCAGCTTGCGTAATCCCGATAGCCAAATACAATTTCTGCGAGAACATTTAAGACTCGAGTAGGGCTCCCTTTTCGGCACATTAACATTTCCATCGCTGAGGCCAGTTTGAGGATGAACATCGTTTTCGTTCATGGAATTGCTCAGCAGGACAAATCTGAGGCTCTGATAAAAGCCGAATGGCTTCGCGCCATCGACCTCAGCAAACACAACGTAATTGCTCCTTTTTACGGACGCGAGCTTTATACTGCGGTTCTCAATGAGAGCGCCCCGGACAGGAGAACACGCAGTGTCGACTTCGCGAATTTCGTGACCGAGTTCGGTTCGGAAGCCCTTGGGACATCTGCTCGTGGGCTTCAAGATTTCAGTACTCGAGGCTCCGACGACACCCCGCCTGACAAACTCCTTCGCGGTTCCAAGCTACGCACCGACAGTAAGACAAAAGGGCGCCAAGATGGCCGGATCGACTTACTGCCACCTGATCGCAGGACGCGCGCGCCACGCAATTGGCCGGTCGTCAGATTTTTGGCTCAGCACCTCGATGCGCGATGGCCCGGAGTTACGGGAATATTCATCGGACGATTCCTACGCGATGTTCATCTGTATCTGACCAACGAAGAAGTCCGTGAAAACGTGGATAGGATAGTTCGTGAAAAATTGCCGACCAAAGGCAAGACGGTGGTCATCGGCCATTCACTCGGAAGCGTCGTCGCTTACCACGTACTGTCCAAATACAAGCCAGAAGTATGCCTCTTTCTTACACTCGGTTCCCCGCTCGGAATTGGCGCCATACGAAAACGGCTCAATCCGAAACCGCACATACCCAAATGTCTGCCTACTTGGAGCAAGATCGACGCGGCGGCTTGGTACAACGCCTATGACCCACGAGATATTGTCGCCCTCAATCCGCTGGATAACGGGAATTTCGGGAGCAATCTCCGTATATTCAATCAATGCGACGTGAAAAATACTTCGAAAGAGCACCACGGCATCGGACCGTACCTAGAAGATCTAAAGGTGGCAGAACGCATAGCGGCAGCATGCAAATCATAGACATTGGCTACGACAAATGCGCGTACTTTATCTAGCTTCAAATCCTAAAGACGAAGAAACACTGAGATTAGAACAAGAAATCACCGAAATACAGCGCACCATTGATTCTTCAAACGCCGGGCGCGCCGACTTCGTTTTCCTTCCCGCTCTTCCCTATGAGGACATTGAACAACAGATTGCGATACATCAACCCGATATTCTTCATATTTCCGCGCATGGCACAAAGAAGAATGTCCGCCTTGCTGACAGCACCGAAGGCGAGGTCGAACTAACCGCCGAAGCTCTCAGAACGCTGGTTTCGTCGCACCCACCAAAACTGATGGTGCTGAACGCGTGCACGTCCGTGGATATCGCCAAAGAGATGATCGACACGGTACCATTCGCCCTCGGCATGACCGAGCCGATCACAAATCTCGCCGCCAGAAAAAGCGCAGTTAATCTTTATAGAAAACTACTGCGCGGCGAGAGCCTTCAGTCAGCATTTCAGTCAGCACAAGCAACCGTCAAGACTCTCAGTCGGGGCAAAGTGAGCGCTGAACTTTCAACACAGCCCGGCGTCACAGCGCACCATACCTTTTTCAGTCGGGTGCCACGAATCGTCGCACATTTCCACGACCACACATTCTCGGCCAAGAAATCAGAATTCGCAGTTTATCTTGGCCTGCACGGCGCGTCAGAAGACACTGTACAAGTTTGTTTTGTGACAGACGACGAAACCTTTCTGACCGGGAAGCCAGAGAACCTAGAGAATGAGCTGTCGTCGATCGTTAGGACTACAAGCATCGAATCTGAAATCTGGCTTGATTACACATGGCATGGCCTGTACGGAGACTGTCGTCTTTACGCACTTGCAATCACAACAAGCGGCCGATGTTATTCAGTTGCAAGTACGTTGTGTAATGCATTAAACGAATTTTACGCAACGTACTTTGATGGTATTGAGAACGCTCCGCCGGACTTCAGGCTGATCGTCGGGAAGTTGCGCGAGAATGACGGAGCGCTTGTGCGATCAAGCAAGCTGTCGTTTACGAAGCGCAAGCAGCGGCTTGCCAGTTCATCAAAAAATCAGAAGAAGAAAAGAAGAGATAAGACGTAGGCAACGCTCGACAAGAGTAGCAGCAGTTAGTGCCCCACCGCTACATAGTGCAATACTCCACTTCGCTACGAACTGCACCCCACCCGAGGCGCGCGTCTAGCCGATCGTCTTGCCGAACCTGTTGGTCTTCGGAAATCCGTTCGGCCTGACGCGTCCGGCATCGCCGCGATTGCCGCGCCATTCCGCCAGGTCCTTCAATGACGTCAGCTGCGCGCGGCCGGCAGAGTCGAACCAGTTCATGCCGTCGCCCTTGGACTCGAAAGTCATGATGTCGCTCAGGGCGCCGTCCTTGTAGCGCTGCAACCGCACGCCGGCGCCGCGCGTCATCTCCGGCACCTGGTTGATCGGGAACACGATCATCTTGCGGTTCTCGCCGATGGCAACGACCAGATCGCCCTCCACCAAAGTGATCGCCACCGCCTTGTCCGGCGCCTTGACGTTGAGCACCTGCTTGCCCTTGCGGGTATTCGCCAGGCACTCGTCCTCCGGCACCACGAAGCCCTTGCCCTCGGCAGAGGCGAGCAGGAATTTGCGTCCGCCCTGGTGCTTGAAGGCGGCCACGATCGACGCGTCCTGTTCGAGATCGAAGAACAGCCGCACCGGCTCGCCATGGCCGCGACCGCCCGGAAGCTTCGATGCATCGACGGTGTAGAACTTTCCGTTCGAGGCGAAGAACACGCATTTCGACGTGGTCTCGGCGTGGAAATGGAATTGCAGCGAATCGTCGGACTTGAACGCAACGGCCGACAGGTCAGTGACATGGCCGCGCAACGCCCGCACCCAGCCCTTCTCCGACACCACGATCGTGACCGGCTCGCGCTCGACCAGCATCTCGGCGAGTTCCTGCTCGACGTCCTGTACCTGCCCGAAGCTGGTGCGGCGCTTGCCGAGCTCGGTCTTGGGCCCGAAGGTCTCGCGCACCTTCCGGATTTCGCCGGCAACGGTCTTCCACTGCTCATCTTCGGACTTAAGCAGCGCCTTCAGCTTCTTCAGTTCGTCGCGTAAATTCTTGTCCTCGCTGCGGATCTCCATTTCCTCGAGCTTGCGCAAGTTGCGCAGCCGCATGTTGAGGATGGCGTCGGCCTGGACATCGGTGAGCTTGAAGGTGCGGATCAATACCGGCTTCGGCTCGTCCTCGGTGCGGATGATCTTGATCACCTTGTCGAGGTTCAGATAGGCGATCAGGTAGCCGCCCAGCACTTCGAGGCGATGCTCGATTGCTTCCAGCCGGTGCTGGCTGCGCCGCACCAGGACATCGCGGCGATGGTCGAGCCATTCGCGCAAAGCTTCAGCAAGACCCAGCACCTTCGGCACCCGGCCCTTGACCAGCACATTCATGTTCATCGGCACGCGGCTTTCCAGCTCGCTCACCTTGAACAGCGATTCCATCAGCAGCACCGGATCGACGGTGCGCGACTTCGGCTCGATCACAACGCGGATATCGGCTGCGGATTCGTCGCGGATGTCGGCCACCAGCGCAAGCTTGCGCTCGTTGAGAAGTTCGGCGATGCGCTCGATCAGCCGTGACTTCTGCACCAGATACGGAATTTGCGTGACAACGATCTGGTAGCCGCCGCGGCCGGTGTCTTCCTTGCTCCAGCGCGCCCGCACCCGAAAGGAGCCGCGCCCGGTTGTATAGGCCTCGGCGATCGCCTCTTTCGAATCGACTACCACGCCGCCGGTCGGAAAATCCGGCCCCGGAACGTATTTCAGCAGCGTCTTGCTGCGCGCGTTCGGGTTGTCGATCATGAACAATGCGGCGTCGCAGAGTTCGGCAGCATTGTGCGGCGGGATCGACGTCGCCATGCCGACGGCGATGCCCTGCGAACCGTTGGCCAGGAGATTGGGGAACGCGCCCGGCAGAACCACCGGCTCTTCCGTGAGCCCGTCATAGTTCGGACGGAAGTCGACCGCGTTCTCGTTGATGCCCTCGAGCAGCAACCGCGCGACCTCGGTCATGCGCGCTTCGGTGTAGCGGTAGGCGGCGGCGTTATCGCCGTCGATATTGCCGAAGTTTCCCTGCCCGTCGATCAGCGGATAGCGGGAGGAGAAGTCCTGCGCCAGCCGCACCAGCGCGTCATAGATCGCCTGGTCGCCATGTGGGTGGAAGTTACCCATGACGTCGCCGACGATCTTGGCGGATTTCTTCGGCGTAGAACCCGGATCAAGCCGCAACAGATTCATGCCATGCAGAATGCGGCGATGGACCGGCTTCAGCCCGTCGCGCGCGTCGGGAAGCGCGCGATGCATGATGGTCGAGAGCGCATAGGCCAGGTAGCGCTCTTCGAGCGCATCCTGCAGCGCAATGTCCTGGACGTCCTTGTCCGGCGGAGGAATCAGCCTGGTACCCATGAGATTCGGTACCGCGCATCGCCGTCGCGAACAAGTGACGCACGCCCGAGGGAGCGCCTCTCCGACGCCGTGTGACCAGCATCGCATGACGGGCGACGATTGCGGTCGAGGCGGCGCTCGCGTGGTCCCTGCCCGGAACAAGGGAGACTGATCATGCGCAACACCACGCTAGCGTTTCCTATTGCGGCTGCCCTGCCGGCGTTGCTCCTATTTTCACCAAAGCCGCGCAGGAGATGACGACCGTCGCAGGCACAAGACGACGGCTCGCCGACAAGGCGCCGCCATTGGTGGCAAGACAACGGGGCGGCAAAACTCGCGGTTTCGCCACCGGCTCGCAATGAACCGCCGCTGAACATCGCGGACCCACGCAGTTCATTGATTCTATGACTTGATTCACGACGGGGACGAAGCGCCGCGGCGACATACGATGTCGCCCGGGCGACCCATCATCGGGAGTGAAACATGAGAAAACTGATGTTCGTCATCGCGGCCGCCGCCGCGATCCTTTCGTTCGGATCTCTCGCGCCCAACCGGGCGGAAGCCATGACCCTGACGGCACCGGCTGCGATGGCCGACGTCATCGGCAGTCAGGCTGAAGCGACCGCCTATGTCTGCCGCCGCTGGTGCGGCCCCTATGGTTGCAAGCGTCGCTGCTTCTATACCGCGCCGCGTTATTACCGCCCGTATTATCGGCCCTATCGGCCTTACTACCGGCCGTACCGCTACTACCGCTACTGATAAGCACCCGGGCTGACAGCATCGCTGTCACGCATGCGTTATTGGCGGGCAGCGAAAAACGTGCGCTGCCCGCCAAATTTTATGGTAATTATGTGGCGCGGCCGCGGAGGGGATCAATTTTGCGGCAGGGTGGCTTCAAACCGCGCCTATTCACGTTCGGGTCGCGGATCACGCAGCCGGTGGCTTTCGCTGCCGGTCAATGCGCAGTGGACACCGCTGCGCGTCGTCGATTGATGGAGATCAGCTCATGAAGAAGTTTGTTACCGCCCTGATCGTTGCAGCAGGGCTTGGCCTCGGTGCCGGAGCGGCCTCTGCCGCACCGCTCGGTGCGACTGGCAACCAGTTGCATGTGCAGGGTCAGTTCACACCGGCCCAGTATTACGGTGGCGGCTACGGCGGCGGTTACGGCGGCGGTGGCTACGGCTATCGTCAACATTGCTGGTACGAGCGCCGTTGCTCCGGCTACTACCCCTATCAGCGCTGCTGGCGCGAACGCGTCTGCCGCTAATCGGCATTTCGCAGACGATCCAAGATCGGGCCGGTCCGTCAGGACCGGCCTTTTTCTTTTCCGGATTGGCTACGCGGCGTCCGGCAGCCGCCGGCATATCGCGGCGATAAAATGGGCCCGCGCATCCGGCAGCGTAATCCCGCGCGGCTCCAGAACATGCCGTGCGAGAAAGAACGATGTCAGCGCAAAGCCATCGGTGATGTCCCTGGCGCCGACGCGCTCGACATCGCCGGTGACGAAGGCCGGCAGCGACAGCAGCCGTTCGCGCCACGGCGCGCCCGCCTCACGCGACACCGCGCGGCCGGATTTTGGCGACACATAAATCAGCTCGGAGCGCGAACCGGTCGAGGCGCAGGACTCCAGATCGAGGCCGAAACCGAGTTCGGTCAGCATCAGCAATTCGAACCGCACGATCAGCGCGGCGCAGAGCGCAGGGTCATGCAGATGCGATACGACCGATTCCAGACCGTCGAACACGATTTCATGCGGATCGCGTTCAGGAAGCAGCCGCGCCAGCGCGGCAAGATGGGTCACCGCGAACAGCGCATGCGAGTCGGCAAACAGCGCGCCGGCACGCAAAGCCATCGGCTCGATGGTGTAAGTCCCCAGCTGATCGTCGAGACGTGCGCGCCATTGCGCCCGCACCGCATTCGCCGGCTGAAGCACGGGCCGCATTCGGCTCCCCGCCCCGCCTCGGACCAGCCCGAGATGGCGCCCATGCTGCCTGGTCATCAGTTCCAGAATGGCGCTGGTCTCGCCGTGCCGCCTGATGCCGAGGACGAATCCGTCGTCACTCCATTGCATGGTGCGACCTCACCCGATCCGAGGCGGAAAGTCGAGTTGCCCGGACGCTAGCCAAGTTCCACCCAGGCCGGGGCGTGGTCGCTGGCGCCCTCGCGGCCCCGCTCCACCCGGTCGACGCCGGCAGCCTCCAGCCGCTTTGCGAGGATCGCCCCGAGCAGGATGTGGTCGAGCCGCAATCCGGCATCGCGCGGCCAGCGGTTTCGCTTGTAGTCCCAGAACGTATAGATGCGCTCGTCGGGATGGGTTTCCCGCAGGGCATCGGTCCAGCCCTGTTTCAACAGCCGGGCGTAGGCAGCGCGGCTCTGCGGCTGCACCAGCGCGTCGTTGTTCCATGATTTGGTCGGGTAGATGTCGAGCTCAGTCGGCGCCACGTTGTAGTCGCCGATCAGGGCCACGGGCACGTTCGCTTTCAGTAACTTGCGGGCATGCGTCGACAGCCGGCTGAACCACTTCAGTTTGTAGTCGAACTTCGGTCCAGGCTGCGGATTGCCATTCGGCAGATACAGGCAGCCGATCAGGATGCCGTCGACCGCAGCCTCGATATAGCGACTTTGCAAGTCGTCGCGGTCGCCCGGAAGCGCCATGCGGGTCACGACCGGCTCGCCGATGCGGGACAGGATGGCGACGCCGTTCCAAGTCTTCTGCCCGCGCCACACCGAGGAATAGCCGGCCTTGCGCAGAGTCGCCGCAGGAAAATCCGCGTCGGTGCATTTGAGTTCCTGCAGGCCGACGATGTCCGGCCTGGTCCGCTTCAACCATTGCAGGAGATTGGGCAGGCGGCGGTTGACGTTGTTGATGTTGAAGGTTGCGATCTTCACCCGCGCCCTCGACCGGCAGCTCAGCTGTCCCGCGGAAAGTCCAGTCCCATCTCGCGGTAGCGTTCCGGATCGTCGCCCCAGCCCTCGCGCACCTTGACGAACAGGAACAGGTGCACCGGCGCTTCAACGATCCCGGCAAGCTCCTTGCGCGCCTCGGCGCCGATCGCCTTCAGCGTCTGGCCACCCTTGCCGATCACGATCTTCTTCTGGCTTTCGCGTTCGACAAAGATGGTCTGCTCGATCCGCACCGAGCCGTCCTTCTTCTCCTCCCAGGCCTCGGTTTCGACGGTGGACTGGTAGGGCAGTTCCTGGTGCAGACGGTTGAACATCTTCTCGCGAGTGATTTCGGCCGCTAGCTGCCGGAGCGGCGCGTCCGACATCTGATCTTCCGGATAAAGCCAGGGCCCCGGCGGCACCTCGCCGGCAAGCCAGGACCGCATGTCGTCGACACCGTCGCCGGTCAGCGCCGACACCATGAATGTCGCCTGGAATTTGACCCGCTCATTCAGCGCCGTCGCCAGCGCAAGCAAGGCGGGCTTCTCGGTCACGTCGACCTTGTTGAGCACGAGGAATTTGCGGCCCCCGGTGCCGGACAAATGCTTCACGATCGCCTCGGCCTCGGCGTCCATGCCCTTGCGCGCATCGATCAGCAGGCCGGTCAGGTCGGCATCCTTTGCGCCCGCCCAGGCAGAGGTCACCATCGCCCGGTCGAGCCTGCGCTTCGGCGCGAAAATGCCCGGCGTATCGACGAAGATGAGCTGAGATGCCCCTTCGATGATGATGCCGCGCACCGGCATGCGCGTGGTCTGCACCTTGTGGCTGACGATCGAGACCTTGCTGCGCACCAGCGCATTGATCAGGGTCGATTTGCCGGCATTGGGCGCTCCGATCAGCGCGACAAAGCCGCAACGGGTGTCCTGTGCCGCCGGAGCCGGTATGTCTTCAGCCATCGGCCCCTACACCTTCGCGCGCCAGCAGCGCCGCAGCCGCGGCCTGTTCCGCGGCTCTTTTGGAGCGGCCGCGGCCTTCGGCCGGGTCGCGTTCAGGCAGCACCACCGCGATCCGGAAAACCGGATCGTGATGCGGCCCGGTTCTTTCCACCTCGCGATAGGACGGCGTCGGCAGCCCGCGGGCCTGCGCCCATTCCTGCAGCACGGTCTTCGGATCGCGCAGGGGCCGCGCCGGCTTGCGCATCCGGTCGGACCAATAGCGCAACACCAGCGCCTTCGCCGCCTTGTAGCCGCCATCGAGAAACACTGCGCCGATCAGCGATTCGCAGACATCGGCGAGGATCGCGATCCGCGAGCGGCCGCCGGCACGCACTTCGGATGCGCCCAGCCGCAGCGACGCGCCGAGGTCGATCGCGCGCGCGACATCGGCGCAGGATTCGCGCCGGACCAGATCGGCCAGACGCCGCGACAGCTCTCCTTCTTCCGCCTTCGGAAAGGCCTCGAACAGCATTTCCGATACCGCGAGGCCAAGTACGTGGTCGCCGAGGAATTCGAGCCGCTGATAGCTACCGACGCGCCCCTGCCCCTTCAGCGCCGAAATATGGGTCAGGGCGCGCTCGAGCAGCACCTGGTCGCGGAACCGGTAGCCGATGGTGGTCTCGAGCGGAGACGCACGCTGGACCTTGCGTTTCTTCGGCTCGGGCTGGGCACCGGCTTCGCGTTCGGCCGCGGCGCCGTCCGCAGTAGAAGCCGCAGCCGGCGCAGACTTCCGCTTCGCCGCGACGGCCTTGCGCTTGACCGGCGTATCGGTTGCGGTCGTTGCGCTGTCGGCGGCTCGGGTCATCGCACCAACATGAAAATCCGGTTCCAGCGGACCGACCATGGCCAGCGCCAGACCTGCCAGGCCCGCTCGCCGTCGGCGACCGAGAAGAAGATGATCTGCGCCCGCCCGATCAGATGGCTGAACGGAACATAGCCGACCTGGCTCAACACGCGGCTGTCGGTGGAGTTGTCGCGGTTGTCGCCCATCATGAAGTAATGGCCCGCCGGCACCACGTATTCCTGCGTGTTGTCGTAGAAGCCGTTGTCCTGCAGATCGAGCGTCGTATAGCTCACGCCGTTGGGCAGCGTCTCGCGCCAGCGCTTCACGCGGATCGCACGGTCCCCCTCCTCGGTCTCGATATAATCGTCCATCCGCTCGCGCTTCACCGGATCGCCGTTGATGAAGAGCAGGCCCTGCTTCATCTGGATGCGGTCACCCGGCAGTCCGATCACCCGCTTGATGTAGTCGGTGGAGTCATCCTTCGGCAGACGGAACACAGCGACATCGCCGCGAGTGGGCGGCGAGCCGAAAATGCGGCCTGAGAATAGCGGCGGTGAGAACGGAAACGAATACGAGCTGTAGCCGTAGGAGAATTTCGACACGAACAGATAGTCACCGACCAGCAGCGTCTCCTTCATCGAACCCGATGGAATGTTGAAGGGCTGGAACAGGAAGGTGCGGATCACGAGAGCAATGATCAGCGCATGGACGACAACGCGGACGGTTTCGCCGAATCCGCTTTCCTTGCGCTTGGTGCTGGTCACGCTCATGGGCCTCATGTCCGGGAGAGATTGTGCGCTGGCGCGCCGTTGTAGCGGGTGGGCCGGCGCTTCGCAACGAACGCGCGAATGCCGCCATCTATCAGAAATAACTCAGATAATCGAGACTGGCAGTTGGTCTTTCGCGACATTTAAAGGGACCGCCGAAATGATCACGATTGCTTGTGCGAGCGGATATTCGTCGGTCAGGCTGATATCGATCCGGGCTTCATAGCCTTCCGGGGTGATTTCCTTCAACCGTTTCAGCGCGCCTCCGGTCAACGCCATGGTCGGCCGGCCGGACGGCAGGTTCACCACGCCCAGGTCGCGAAAGAACACGCCCTTGCGGAACCCGGTGCCGAGCGCCTTGGAGCAGGCCTCCTTGGCCGCGAAGCGTTTCGCATAGGTGTCGATGCGGGTGGCGCGCCGTTCGGCCTTCGCCACTTCGACCGGCGTGAAGATGCGCTGGATGAAGCGGTCGCCGTGCCGCGCCAGCACCTTTTCGATGCGGCGGATATCGACGAGGTCGGAACCGAGGCCCAGGATCATGTCGGGATCATGCCGCTTTCACGCTGCGGCGCCCGCGATCCATGGCACCGCGCATGGTCCGGATCGCATTGTCCAGTCCTTCGAACACCGCCTCCCCGACCAGAAAATGTCCGATATTGAGTTCTACAATCTCCGGGAACGACGCGATGGTCTCGGCGCTCGCATAATCGAGGCCATGACCCGCATGCACTTCGAGGCCGATCGATTTCGCCAAACCAGCCGCGATACGGAGGCGCTCGAACTCGCGTGCCGCGACATCGTCCTCGCCCGCAGCGAGCGCGTCGCACCAGGCTCCGGTATGTAGTTCGATCACCGGCGCGCCGACCGCTTTCGCAGCCTCGACCTGGTCCTTGTCCGCCGCGATGAACAGCGACACGCGGATGCCGGCGCCGCCAAGCGAGCGGACTGCATCCTCGACATGGCTGCGCTGACCGACCACGTCGAGGCCGCCTTCCGTGGTCCGTTCGGCGCGCCGTTCCGGCACCAGACAGGCCGCATGCGGACGCGTCCGAAGCGCAATCGCGATCATGTCCTCGGTCGCCGCCATTTCGAAATTCAGCGGCTTGTCGATCTCGGCCTTGAGCCGCGCGATGTCGTCGTCGCGAATGTGCCGGCGGTCTTCCCGCAGATGAGCGGTGATCCCGTCCGCGCCCGCTGCCACCGCAAGCTTCGCAGCACGCACCGGATCAGGATGCCGGCCGCCGCGTGCATTCCGGATGGTGGCGACATGGTCGATGTTGACGCCGAGCCTCAGATACGGTGCCTGCATGAATCCCTCGCACTCAACCGTTGACGCGCGCCACGCTCGCGACCACGGCCTTCGCCCGCAACTGCGCGATGATCGCCGTCAGATGCTTGAGATCGTAGACCTCGAGGTCGATGGTCAACGTGGTGAAATCCGGGGACTGACGTTCCATCCGAATATTGTCGATATTGCCGTCATTCTCGGCGATGACTTGTGCAAGTTGCACCAGCGAACCCGGCTCGTTGACCGACTTGACGACGATCTGGGCCGGGAACCGTTGCGGTTCGCGCTCGTCCACATCCCAGCGCAGGTCGAGCCATTGCTCCGGCCGGTCCTCGAATTCCTGCAGCGACGGTGACTGGATCGGGTAGATGGTGATGCCCTCACCCGGTGTGAGAATGCCGACGATCCGGTCACCGGGCACCGCACCGCCATTCGGCGCGAACCGCACCGGCAGATCGCTGTTGATGCCACGCACCGGAATGGCCGTCGCGCTGTCGGCGGCCGGCACCTTGGCTTTCACCGATTTCGCGCGGCGCAAACCGAGCCAGGAACTGTCGCCCTTGGGCGTTGCAAGTGCCGCGCGCTCTTCGAGATAATCCGGATACATCGCGCGCGCGACATCGGATGCCTTCATCTCGCCGCGGCCGACCGCCGCCATGACCTCCTCGATCGACGACCGCGCGAGCCGCGGCAACGCGCCCTGCAGCTTCTCGTCCGAATAATCCTTCTTGGCGCGGTGAAACAGCCGCTCGACGATGCGGCGGCCCAGGCCGGCATACTGGTCGCGGACGGCAACGCGCGTGGCGCGGCGGATCGAGGCGCGCGCCTTGCCGGTGACCACAATCGACTCCCACGCGGCGGGCGGCGCCTTTTGCGCCTTGGAGGTCATGATCTCGACCTCATCTCCATTCTGCAATTCGGATGCAAGCGGCGCGATCTTGCCGTTGATCTTGGCGCCGACTGCCATGTTGCCGACATCGGTATGCACCGCATAGGCAAAGTCGATCGGCGTCGCATGACGCGGCAATGCGATCAGCTTGCCCTTCGGGGTGAAGCAGAACACCTGGTCGTGGAACAGCTCGAGCTTGGTATGTTCGAGGAATTCTTCGGAATTGGATCCTTCCGAGAGCAATTCGATGGTGCGTCGCAGCCACGCATAGGCATTCGACTCGCGCGACAGCATATCGGACGGCGACACGCTCGCGTCCTTGTAGAGCGCGTGCGCCGCGATGCCGTATTCGGCGATGTCGTCCATTTCCTGGGTGCGAATCTGCAGTTCGACGCGCTGCTTGCCGGGCCCGATCACGGTCGTATGGATCGAGCGATAGTCGTTCTGCTTCGGCGTCGAGATGTAATCCTTGAACCGGCCGGGCACGACCGGCCATGTGGTGTGGACGACACCGAGCGCCTGATAGCATTCCGCAGCCGCGTTCACGATCAGGCGGAAGGCGAAGATATCCGACAATTGCTCGAAGCCGACCGACTTGCGCTCCATCTTGCGCCAGATCGAATAGGCGCGCTTCTGCCGTCCCCTCACCTTGGCGGCAATCCCGCGATCCGCGAGCTTGCGGGTGAGCTGCTGCTCGATGTCGATGATCAGATCCTTGTTGCGAAGGCCGAGCGTCAGCAGGCGCTCGGTCACGACCTGATAGGCGTCGGGATAGAGCTCGCGAAACGACAGGTCCTCGAGCTCCTCGCGCATCTCCTGCATGCCCATGCGGCCGGCGAGCGGCGCATAGATGTCGAGGGTTTCCTCCGCCATCCGCCGCCTGGTCTCGACCGGGACATGATGCAGCGTGCGCATGTTGTGCAGCCGGTCGGCAAGCTTGACCAGCAGCACGCGGACATCGTCGGCGATGGCAAGCAGCAGCTTGCGCAGGTTTTCGGCCTGCTTCGCCTCCTTGGTCACGAGATCGAGTTTCTTCAGCTTGGTCAGGCCCTCGACCAGGACCCCGATTTCCTTGCCGAATAACTCGTCGATCTCGACCCGGGTCGCCGGCGTGTCCTCGATGGTGTCGTGCAGCAAGGCGGCCGCAACCGTCGCGTCATCGAGCTTGAGGTCGGTCAGAATCGCGGCGACTTCCAGAGGATGCGAGAAATAGGGATCCCCGGACGCGCGCTTCTGCTCGCCATGAGCCTTCATTGCATAGACATAGGCGCGGTTGAGCAGCGCCTCGTCGGTCTCCGGATTGTATCTGCGGACGCGTTCGACCAGCTCGTATTGCCGCATCATTTGCGGCTTGGCTGCGGGCTTCGGCTTTTCCGGCGCGGATACCAGTGCCGACGCGCTGAGTTCCAGTGGCGCGCGGGTCCGCGCCTGGTTCTGCATCCGTGGCAATTGAGGGTTCGACCGCGCCATGACTCGCTCCGGCCGACGATGCGGCCTAGAAAATCATATCACGGCCCTTCGTCGAACCCGCAAGGTCATGGCGAAGGGTTAAGAAACAAAAAGGCCCGGCAAATGCCGGGCCTCGATGCGGGAGCCTGAACCGGCGGCTCTATTCTTCTTCTTCGGGCTGGGCCTCGGGCGGGGTCAGCCCTTCCAGGCCCTTCAGCAACTCTTCCTCGCTCATGTGCTCCATGGCGACGTCGGTATCGTCGGCATCGACCGACCCGGAGGTTCCGATCAGCGGCGCCTCGGGCTCGGGCTCGTCGACCTCGACATACTTCTGCAGGGAGTGGATCAGATCTTCCTTCAGATCGCCGGGCGAAATCGTGGTCTCGGCGATCTCGCGCAACGCCACGACCGGGTTCTTGTCGTTGTCGCGATCGACCGTGATCTGCGCACCGGACGACACCATGCGGGCGCGGTGGCTCGCAAGAAGCACGAGTTCGAAGCGGTTCTCAACCTTGTCAATGCAGTCTTCGACGGTGACACGGGCCATGGGCTTGTCACTCCTAAGCGGGGTTTTCACTGGGAATTGTGGGCGTTGGTACCCCCATGCCCCCGGAATCGCAAGAAGTAAATTACGTTGAGCCATCCGGCCGTTTGCCTTGGACCGCCCACCCGGCGTCTGCTAACGACCGCGCCGGAACCAAACGGCCGGCTTCAGGATATTGATAAGGACACTCAAATTTCGCTGCGTCCCAAATGGTTTCCAGCGTCTCGCGCCGCTCAAAACGGCCATCATTTGCCGCCAACCCGACGCATTACGTGACCAATGCCATCCGGGCGGCAAACCGCTCCGGCGGATTAACAAGGATCAGACTACACAATGGGATCGAATCTCGAAAAGACCGCGCTCTTTATTGACGGTGCCAACCTTTACGCGACCGCGCGATCTCTGAATTTCGACATCGACTACAAGCGCCTGCTGCGTGAATTCCAGTCGCGCGGGTATCTTTTGCGGGCGTTCTATTACACGGCGGTGATCGAGGATCAGGAATATTCATCGATTCGCCCGCTGATCGATTGGCTCGACTACAATGGCTACACGGTCGTGACCAAGGCGACCAAGGAGTTCGTCGACCAGACCGGCCGCCGCAAGGTCAAGGGCAACATGGATATCGAACTGGCGGTCGACGCCATGGAACTGGCGGGTTCGATCGACCACATGGTGCTGTTCTCGGGCGACGGCGATTTCCGTTCGCTGATCGAGGCGGTGCAGCGGCGCGGCGTGCGGGTCACGGTCGTCTCTACCATGTCATCGCAGCCGCCCATGATCGCCGACGAGTTGCGCCGTCAGGCGGATGAGTTCGTCGACATCATTACGCTTCAATCCAAGATCGGCCGCGACCCGTCCGAGCGTCCGGCCCGGGAGCCGCGCGAAGGCCGCGAGCCACGCCAGCATACCCCGCAATTTTTGCAGCGGCCGACCCAGCGCGCCAATATCGGCCCCGATGGCGACGACTTCGAGGACTGAGAACCCGGCCTACATTCGCGACAGCGGTAAACCCGGGCGGGACTGCCCGCTTTGTCCGCGACTGGTCGCGTTCCGGTCGCAATGGCGCGATCGCGAGCCGGGCTGGTTCAATGCGCCGGTCGCATCGTTCGGCCCCCTCTCCGCTCGCCTCCTGATCGTCGGTCTCGCGCCCGGATTGCAGGGTGCGAACCGCACCGGCCGCCCGTTCACCGGCGATTACGCCGGTGACCTGCTCTATGCAACGCTGGTCGAATACGGCTTCGCCCGCGGACAATTCGGTGCGCGCGTCGACGATAGTCTCGAACTCATCGATGCCCGCATCACTAATGCGGTGCGCTGCGTTCCGCCCGAGAACAAGCCTCTGCCCGCAGAGATTCTGACCTGCCGCTCGTTTCTGGAAGCCACGATTGCAGAGATGGCGGATTTGCGGGCGATCGTTGCGCTTGGACGGATCGCGCATGATGCCGCGGTCACCGCGCTGGGCGCGCGCAAGTCTGCGGTGAAATTCGGTCATGGCGCAGCGAACGCGATCGGACGCATCACGCTGTTCGACAGCTATCATTGCTCCCGCTACAACACCAATACCGGTGTGCTTACGCCCGACATGTTCAGGAGCGTTTTTGCCGCGGTTCGCGCCTTTATCGAGAGTGGCGAACGTCGTAGCGCCTAGTGCATCCGGCCCACGGATCAATCAATCGTTTACGGGGCCGCCCTGTCGCAGCGCAGCAGAAACTCCGACAATCGCAACATGATCTCGGGCTCCGCCAGCAGCGGCGCGTGGCCCTGGTCCGGCACCTCAAGCACCTCGATATCCGGCCGGCGCGCCCGCATTGCCTCGACCGTCCCCGCCGACAAAATGTCGGACAAGCCACCGCGCACCACCATCAGCGGGACCGGCGGCAACGCATCGAACTGCGCCCACAGATCCGGCAAAGGCTGATCCGGTGTGACGCCGTCGAGGGTGTTGGCGAGCGCCTGATCGTACCGGCCGATGAGCTCACCCTTGTCCTGCCGCCAGCTGCGATGCGCCCAGGCGAGCCATCCGGCCTGGTCGAGGCGCGGAAATTGCGCGCCGAACAGGTCACGCAGCAGGCTCGCGCCTTCGGCAAAGTCGCGCGGCTGCGGGATTTTCCCGGCATAGCGCTTGATCCGTTCGAGCCCGGCCGGTTCGATCACCGGCCCGATATCGTTCAGCACGGCGCCTGCGATCAATTCCGGCCGCACCGCCGCCAGCAACATGGTCAAAATCCCGCCCCTCGATGTCCCGACGAACGCGGCGCGGTGAATGCCAAGCGCGGCCATTGCCGCGAGCACGTCCGCAAGCTCGACTGCCGGATTGTAATTGCGCCAGTCGGGATCGTAGGCGGACCGCCCGCGGCCCCGCGAATCGAGCGCGAACACCCGGCGCGGACAGGTGCGATCCGTGGCCAGATACGTCGCCAGTGGAGTGAAGTCGGCCTCATTGCGCGTGAGGCCCGGCAGGCACAGCACCGGCATACGGGAGGAAGCCGCTGCAGGCTCATAGCAGCGCACATGCAGCGACAGGCCATCCGCCGCCGAGATGAAGCGGCTGTCGACAGTCACCGAGGCTGCAAGATCCGACATCCGGTAAATCTAATGCCCACGACGCCGACGGCAAACGATCCCGTCGTCAGTTTGCCGCCATGCCGCGCCGCAGGTCAGCTTCGATCATCAGGTTCCGGGATGCGCCGAACCGCACGCGATAGACCTGCATGTTCTCCATCACCCGCTGCACGTAGTTGCGAGTTTCCGAGAACGGAATTCGCTCCACCCAGTCGATCGGATCAATCTTGGGATCGCGGGGATCGCCGAAACGTTCGACCCATTCGCGGACGCGGCCCGGTCCGGCATTGTAGGCAACGAAGGTGAGAATGTAGGAGCCACGATAATTTCCGATGGCGTGGCCGAGTTCGGCGGCGCCGATCTGCACGTTGTAGATCGGATCGTAGAGCTTTTTCGGGTCGAACGGGATGCCGTTGCGCTTGGCGACCAGCTTCGCGGTCCCCGGCAGCACCTGCATCAGCCCCTGCGCATTCGCGCTCGATCGGGCGCGCGGGTTGAAGCCGCTTTCCTGGCGCGCGATCGCGTAGGCGACATGCGGTTCGACCGGCGGGCCGATCGGCGTAAACTTCGGCAGGCCTGCGGTGGGATAGGCGTAATATTCGAACGGCAGGTTGCGGCTCACGGCGGTGCGTCCGAGCAGGACCAGGGTGCGCGCGTCGGCTTTGCGCTCCGCCAGCGCGGCGACGCTGGCAAGTCCGGCCGGATCGACCGCGCGGTCGGCCATGTCGACGGCCGCGGACGCCACCAGATCGCGCTCGTCGATCGCGTAAAGCATTTCCATCGCGCGGACGATTTCGAGCCGGTGGGCCTGCGGATGCGCCTGCGGCGGCGGCGGCAGCCGCAATTCGGAGCCGCCCAGACGCGCATGCGCGATCTGGCCGTAATAGGTGCTCGAAAACTGCGCCGCGCGCTCGTAATGGGTGCGCGCTTCGGCGGTCTGACCGAGCGCTTCGGAGGCTCTGGCATGCCAGTAATGGCCGCGGGACCGCGATGCCGGATGCTCGGCGACCTGGATGGCTGCTGCAAAGAGCGGCTTTGCGGTTGCCGGGTCGTTGAGGAAACGGAACGCGATCCAGCCCGCCGTGAACAGATGCTCGACCCGCGCCCCTTCCTTTTCGGGCATTGCGGCCTCCCGCGCGACCCGGAACGCGGTGCGGTGCTCGCCGGCATCAAGCAGCTTGCGCGCCAGCAACCGCCGCTCTTCCCACCATTCGTCTGGATCGTGCACGGCGCTGGCGGCGGACGAAGCTGCGAGCATGGCCTTGGCGGCCTCGTCGATCTGGTCCGCGCGCCGCAGAGATCGCGCCCGGGCGAACAGGTAAGCCGTATCGCCCCGCGCCTCGGCGGGAACCGCATCGAGCAATGCCTTCGCCTTCGGCGATTTGTCGGACAAGGCTGCATAAGCCCGCACGATCGCGACCTGCGCTGCTCCGAGCCGCTGAGCTGCGCGCAGGGCCGCGCCTTCGTCGTCGGCATAGAGGCGCCGATCCATCCGGACCTTGTGATCGCCGCCCGACAGGAGCGACCCGAAATTGTCGAGCACCTGACGTTCCATGTCGGCGCTCAGGGCATCGGTGCGCCAGGTCTCGCGCACGAGTTGCTGCGCCTGGGCCCTGTCGCCATGCGACAACAGAGCGCGCGCCAAGGCCAGCTTGCCTTTCGCAGTGAGCGGTGTGGTGGTGGCGAAATAGCGACGGATGACCGCATCGTTCACGCCGTTCTGGAATAATGCGGCCTCGGCCTTGCGCCGGAACTGATTGATGTTCGGCCAGGTCGGATTCTCGGTGGCGAAACCCGCATAGCGCTGGAAATCGAAATCGTCGTTTTCGGCACGCAGGACCAGCCACTCGATCAGTTTGACCGCGACCGGGTCGGTCACTGTTGACGCGACCGCGGTTGCCTCGCTGTTGCGGCGGCGCCGGGTCAGCTCGACCGCCTTCTTCACCGCAGCCAGGGTATCGGCCGAAATCGGCGCGGCGGGAACGAGCGCCGAGGGAAACCGGGACGTGGGAGGCGTCAGCGCCGCTTCGCGCTGCGGCGCCACCAATGCCGGTGCGCTCGCAGTGACGGCCGGCACCAGGCCCGACGGCAGGATCGGCGCCGTGCCGATCGGAGTGGGGAATGCGCCGGCGGCCGTCGCGCTTTCGGCTGGACGGCGCTTGGGCAGAGGCACCGGGGCTTTGGCGGCCGACTTTGATGCGGACTTGGCACCGGGTTTGGCCGCGTTCTTTTTGGCCGGACTGTCCTTGGCGGCCTTCTTCGCGGGTTTTTTCTCGGCGGCCTTCTTCGCCGGCGCCTTTTTTTCCGCGCCCGTCCGGGCCTTGGCAGCCGTCGCCTCGTCTGTCTTGGGTTTAGGCGCCGCCTGTACGACGGCCGCGGCAGCCAGCAATGCGGCAAAGCCGGCCATAACGGCCGTGAACGAGCCTTTGCGTGTCAAATCGAAGCCCTCGCCTTCCGAATCGGATGGTGCAGGTTTGCTATTGCCTTGAATATGCTGAGGAACCGTTTACCGATTCACAAGGCGTGACTGCCACCGGAAAGCGGCGACACCGCGGCATGGGGCGGCATCACGAACCGCGATCCATTTCGTCAAGAACATTCGCTTTCAAGCCCCGGGGCGACCCGCTATTGATCGCAATTCCTGCGCCCGGGTAACCGTGGCGATCAGGAGCGCATGATCCACTCGCAATGATGCCGTCCGGGGTTCAGACATGACAGCTAGCGGAAAGTTCCGGGGGTCGTTCACCGCTCTGGTGACGCCGTTTCGCGACGGCCAGCTCGACGAAAAAGCATTCCGCGACCTGGTCGAGTGGCAGATTGCCGAGGGCACCGACGGCCTGGTCCCATGCGGGACCACGGGCGAAAGCCCGACGCTGTCGCATCCGGAGCATCACAAGGTGGTGGAATGGTGCGTCGACCAGGCGCGAGGCCGCGTGCCGGTGATTGCCGGCGCCGGCTCCAACTCGACCTCGGAAGCGGTCGCGCTTGCGAAGCACGGCGAGATGGCCGGCGCCGACGCGGTTCTGGTGGTGACGCCCTATTACAACAAGCCCACCCAGGAGGGCATGGTCCACCATTTCAAGGCCGTGAACAATGCGATCGGCATCCCGATCATCATCTACAACATCCCGCCGCGCTCGGTGGTCGACATGTCGGTCGACACCATGAAGCGTTTGTTCGAGTTGAAGAACATCGCCGGCGTGAAGGACGCGACCGGCAATCTCGCGCGCGTGTCGCTGCAACGGCAGGCCATGGGCGACGACTTCATCCAGCTCTCCGGCGAGGACATGACCGCGCTGGCCTTCAACGCCGCGGGCGGCCATGGCTGCATCTCGGTGGTGTCGAACGTCGCGCCGGCCTTGTGCAAGCAGTTGCAGGACACCACGCTGGCGGGTGACTATCGGCAAGGCCTGACGGTGCAGGATCGCCTTGTGCCGCTGCACCACGCGATCTTCATGGAGCCCGGACTGGCGGGCGCGAAATGCGGCCTGTCGCTGCTCGGGCGCGGCAACGAAGAGGTGCGGTTGCCGCTCCTGCCGGTGACGTCCGGCACCAAGGCCGCGATCCGCGATGCGATGGTGCATGCGGGCCTGTTGAACTAGCGAAGCGAATGGCTCAGGCAAAAGAGCGTCCGCTCAAGATCGTCGCCGACAACCGCAAGGCGCGCTTCAATTACGAGATCGGGGAAACCTTCGAGGCCGGCGTTGCGCTGACCGGGAGCGAGGTCAAATCGCTCCGCGCCGGCAAGGCGACGATTGCGGAATCCTATGCCGATTCACGCGACGGCGAACTCTGGCTGATCAACTCAACCATCACGGAATATTCGCAGGCCGGCCGCGACAACCACGCGCCGAAGCGGCCACGCAAACTCCTGCTGCACAAGCGCCAGATCAACAAGCTGATCGGCGCGGTCGACCGGCAGGGCTTCACCGTGGTGCCGCTGAAGCTCTATTTCAACGAGAAGGGCCGCGCCAAGGTCGAGATCGCGCTCGCACGCGGCAAGAAGCTGCATGACAAGCGCGATACTCTGAAAAAGCGAAGCTGGGATCGCGAGCGCGGCCGCCTGCTTCGCGCCAAGGGCTGAGGTGACGCGTGACCCGCGGCGCGTTTCGGCGACCGCGGGTCCGGACGCACGGCTGAATCAGCCCATCGCTTTCTTGAAATTGTCGCCGGCCTTGTCCCAGTTCACGGTGTTCCACCAGGCCTTGAGATAGTCGGCGCGCCGGTTCTGGTATTTCAGATAATAGGCGTGTTCCCACACGTCGACGCCCAGCACCGGCTTCGCCGCCAGCTCCATATGTGGCGTGTCCTGGTACGGCGTGTTGACGATATCGAGCTTCTTGTCCTTGGTCACGACCAGCCAGGCCCAGCCGGACCCGAAGCGGCCGAGTCCCGCGGCGTTGAGCTTGTCCGTCATCTCGTTGCTGGACTTCAGGTCGCGGTCGATAGCCGCTTTCAGATCTCCGGTGGGCTCCTTCGCACCGCCCGGCGTCATCAATTCCCAGAAAAATGTGTGATTCCAATGCCCGCCGAGATTGTTGCGAACCGGCGTGCGGACATCGAGCGGGACCTTCGACAGGTCACTGAGCAGCGCTGCGGGATTCTCGACGAAATTCGCGAGGTCGGGATATTTCCCCACCAGCCCATTGAGATTGGCGATGAAGGCGCCGTGATGCCGCTGATGATGGATGGTCATCGTCTGCGCGTCGATATTGGGCTCAAGCGCTTCGTACGCGTATCCGAGCGGCGGTAGCTTGAAGGGGCCGGATGCGGGCGCAGTCTGCGCGAGGGCAGCCGACCTGCTCAACAGGCTGCCTGCGGCCGCAACGCCGGCGGCACCCGCGATCAATTTCAGGCTTTGGCGTCTGTTCATGAGGGTTCCTTTGCTGGGATCGCGATTCGGTCCAGGGAGCACAATTGAGCACGGCTGGTGATCGCGTTGCGACAGGCCGCGATCAGCATGACGACTGTCTGAAGCCTATAAGGTTTCAAGCCGCGTACGAGTGGGTCTCACAGGGAAGTGACAAAGTGCGTGCGCCGGAAGAAGACCGTGTCCACAAAAGCAGAGCCCCCGGTCTTGCGACCGGGGGCTCCGTTTAGGTCAGGCAATGATCGTCAGATCACAGCCAGTCCTGGCTCATGGCCAGAAGTTGCGCTGCACGCGGAACGTGGCAGTCCAGTAAGCGTTGTCGTCGAGGGTGTAGCGACCGCCCGACAAGCCGGACCCACCTTGGTTGGCAGCAAGTGTAGCCTCACCGCCGAACGCCGTGTTGACCTGGGTGTAGGCCACTTCGAGACCCACATCGAGGTTCTGCACCGGATTCCACATGGTGCGAGAGGCAAGGCGCCACATCGACCAATCAGCATCCGCGCAGCGCGCGTTGGCCGCAGCAGCGCCGTTGTTTGTCAGCGCCACACCGTTTCCGGCACAGGAAGCAGAACCGCGATTAACCAGCAGTTGCTTCGCAGCGTCGGAATATTCGACTTCGAGGTAACCGGCGACCCAGGAGGTACGCAGGGTCGGGGTCCAGTAGTGCTCGAAGGCGAGCGTTCCGCCCCAGGTCTTGGTCAGCTCGAGAGTGTTGCCGACACCGGCCGTCTGAGCATTACCGCTGGCGAACACGGCATCGTTGAAGGCGCCGATGGAAACACCTTCGTCACGATGCAGGGAACGGTTGTTGTAGGTGAAGGCCACGTACCTGCTGGCGCCTTCCGCATACGCGATCTGACCGGAGAGGGTATCCTTGGCATCCCAAGGCATCTTCAGGGTCATGCCGGCACCGACCGCCCAGCCCCACTCGTTGCTGGGATAGCCGCAGAGGTTGGTGTTGGCACCGCCGGCGCTGCAACCGACGTTATTGTTAGCGCCTACGGTATTGTAACGTGCACCCACGTTGTGCAGGGCACCCATGATCTGGGCAGAACCCCAAGCCTGGTCGACACGCAGGTTAGCAACGAGGTCAGGGATGTGTCCGCCTTGCTGGTCCCCACCGCCGTTTGGTTGGAAGATGTTGCCGCCCCCGACAGAAGCGCCACCCATCAACCCGTTGGTGTTGAGGTCGATCACGCCGGCAGAGTGGCCGATCTGATCTTCAACCGAGAAGGTCGCCGACAGGCCGTTGCCGAACTGCCAGGTATAGGCAGCCACGTTCAGGCCGGACGGGCCGGACGAACCGTCGAAGCCGAACGGCACCAAGCCGTAGGCCGCGCCGTTATAGAACGCGAAGAAGGTATCCGAGCGGCCGAGCGTGAAGCCGGCGAACTGGATGAAGGCGCGTTCCATCGCCACCGAGTTGCCCGGGCCGGTGGTTTCGTAAGCGCCACCGACGCTGTTCAGGAAGTTCAGACCGAAGGCGAAGTACGAACGCAGCGTGCCGTATTCGGTCTGGGTGCGGACGTCAGCCGACATGCGGAAACGAGCCTGCATGGCGAAGTCCGACGTATGACGAGTGAATGCACCCTGCGGGGTGCCTTCCGAGTAGAGACCACCCGCGGCGTTGTGATAGGCTTCAAGACGGACATAGCCGCCGATCTTGATGCAGGTATCGGTACCCGGGATATAATAATAGCCGACGCCGTACAGGCTGCAGATCTTCACGTATTCGACCGCTTTGGCCTTTACGGGAAGATCGGCCGCCTGCGCCCCAGCCACTGCAATCAAACCGGCAGCGGAGCCGAGGAGAAGGCTTTTCACCATCTTCATGTTGAACCTCCAAGTTTGCTTTAGGGAGGGTTCAAACTCCGCTGGGTGAAAGCCACCCAATGAGGTTCCCCTATTCCCCGCGAACTGCTTGGCTCTCTTTCGAAACCCCCGAGAGACAACCCAGCAGCACGACTTGGGGACGCCCCCTCCGTCGCCAGTGCAGATTATCGTACGTCCCTTACCGCGCAATCCGGAAACGCCTCATGCACAGGCAGTTTTGAATGTTTTCAAGCCCCTGTTGCACAAATGGCACGCGCATCGGGACCACCTCGCGGAACTTCCTAAAGCCAGATAAGCATCTGACAATACATAACATTTTCGACTGCTGCGGAGCATGGTCATCGTTCCGCCGAACGTCCATCCGGACGTGCCGCGAAAAAAGCCATGCGGCTGGAACCCGGTCGAGTCGGCCCTTGGACCGGTCAAAACCGCCCAAAAACGAGAATCGGTCATTGGCTGAGACGTGAGTGGCGGAGACGGAGGGATTCGAACCCTCGATACCCTTTTGGGGTATGCTCATTTAGCAAACGAGTGCCTTCAGCCACTCGGCCACGTCTCCGGTACCACTGGATATGCCCAAGACCGCCCCCGCAATCAACCGGGAACCAGCCCTCGCCCGTCATTTAGTGCGAGGTCAGCCAGTCGCGGGCCGCGCGCTGGGCCGCGGCGATCTCGGACGGAGACATGTTAGCCGCGATTTCCTGGCGCAACCGGATCGCGTCGCTGCATCCTTTCAGCGCGGCGATGTTGAACCATTTATGCGCGGCGACCAGATCGGCCGGCACGCAGGTGCCGACCGAGTAGCGGATGCCCAGATCGTAGAACAGATCCGCACTCGCCGATCCCTGCCCCAACGCCGCGATGTCGGGTGAAGCCAATTCAAAACGCGCCATCATCATTCCCCTGTCATCTGTTCCGCCTGTAGCCGGCGGATAACGTCCCCCATTCGGACGATGGCGATGATGTCGCGGAAAATTTGAATGGCAGTTTAAGCGTCGCGATGAATCGAGCGTTAAGCCGCGATCGGAGTGAGCCGGTGCGAGAATGCGATTCGCAGCTAAAATCAGGGGTTTCTGCAATCGCGGTTACGGTTCGAAAACCTTCAATCTTGTCGCGGCCCTAACCAATTCAGCATGCAGCTGACATAAAGAGAGATCCGGAAAGGCGCGCCATCCTGCCGGCGCGGCTCTCCTCGGAGCAGTTAGCTGACATGTAGAAGCGGCAGCGATCTCCGGTCGTCTCTCTCTTCGGAAGAGGGAGCGCGCTGAGTGCGCAGTGCCGCTTCAACCAAAACCGAAATCGAATTTAGCCGCTGCGTGCCCGTTGCCGGAACAGGAGCGCCTGCACGTTCGGATCCGTCATGTCGACCTGCGACGCCTCTTCCACACGCAGCTTGATGCCGCGCTCGACCGCCGGCCGCGCCATCAGAGTTTCCAGCCATCGCTTCAGATGCGGAAACTCATTGATGTCCTGCCCCTGCCGTTCCCAGCGCGACACCCAGCCGACGCAAGCCATGTCGGCGATCGAATACTTGCCGGCCAGGAACGGGCGATCCTTGAGCCGGATATTCATGACCCCGAACAGGCGATGCACCTCGTTGGTGTATCGGTCGATGGCATATTGCAGCTTTTCCGGTGCATAGATCCGGAAGTGGTGCGCCTGCCCCGACATCGGCCCGAGCCCGCCCATCTGCCAGAACAGCCACTCATCCACCGCGGTCCGCGCACGCTCGTCCGCCGGATAGAATTTCCCGGTCTTGCGGCCGAGATACTGCAGGATCGCACCCGACTCGAAGACCGAGATCGGCCGGCCGCCGGGCCCGTCGGGATCGACGATCGCCGGCATGCGATTGTTTGGAGAGATCGCCAGAAATTCCGGCTTGAACTGGTCGCCGGTGGAGATGTTGACCGGCTTCATGACGTAAGGCAGCCGGCACTCCTCGAGCATGATCGAGATTTTCCAGCCATTCGGCGTCGGCCAGTAATGGAGTTCGATCGGGCGTTGCCGCTTTGCCGCCGGGGCCTTGCGCTTTGCCGGCGTCGCCTTGCGCTTCGGGCTCGAACCGGACTTTGCCGCCGAGCTGCGCTTGGGAGCAACGGTCCGCGCCCTGCCCGCTGATTTCGCCTTCGACTTCTTGACCGGTCTGCGCGCCATCGCTTTCTCCTGCATGTCACGAACGACGGTCGACACCTTAGGCGGCATCGCGGCAGTCGCAACCTCGCCATATGGACCGCCCCACCGCCAGGGCATAGTGTTTCCGCCAAGCAGGGTCGTGCAAGGGAGCGTAGCGATGAGCAAGGTCAGCAAGGTCAGAATGAGCAAGGCAATATTGGCTGCGGCAGTCGCGGCGGCGTTGGCATGCACGGTGCTGCAGGGCGCACCGGCGCAGGCGCAGGCGCCCGCCACGAAGGAAACCACCGACAACGACACGTCCAAGACAAAGAAGGCCGAAGAGCGAAAGGCCAAACGCGCGGAAGCAAAGAAGTCCCGTGCCGAGAAAAAGGCGAAGGCGTCAGCCGCACGCGCCGCGGTCAGGGATCGTCAGAAGCAATGCGGTGCGGAATGGCGCGAGGCGCGCAAGGCCGGGACAGTCGAGAAGAGCATGACCTGGCCGAAATTCTGGAGTACGTGCAATACGCGCCTGAAGGCAAAGGCAGGCTAAAGGACCCGACACCGCTTCAGACAGACAATCCGGGAAGCAACAAAAGCAGGGCGGGAAAGAACGAGATCAGAGAAACCAGGGCCCAGACAGACCGAGGGCGTCGGAGAGACTTGTTATCGTCTCGCCGACGCCCTCCGTCGTTACGAGAGCCGGCGATGTCATGCACGATTGTGATCGCGCGTATCGACGTCGCCGGCTTTGTAACGTGGATCGAAAACGTCTCGCGCCTACTTCCGCTTCTTAGCGCGCTTCGTCTTCTTCGCAGCCTTTGCCTTCTTCGGCGCTGCCTTCTTACGTTTCGCCATTGTGCCCTCCAAGTTAGAGATGGCGCTATCGAAAATGTGCCGTCGCGAATCGACATGCACGGCATTCCGATTACACCAGAATGCAAGAAACAGCGACTCCACTTAACGAAACGTGTACTCGCACACGTCATCGGCTGCATCGAGCGATGCCGAACGCAACATGCGATCGCCGAATGCATTGTCGAGCGAACGATGCAATTCATCGCAACGTGCACACATCGGTGCCATTCAACTTGTATCGATAAAATAAGGACGATTCGTTCGTCGCGCGCATGCGATTCAAACCGTATCGCATCGCGCTCGCGATCATCAGTCGCGCAATTCCAACGCTTGCGCTGTCAAGCTTGTTGCCGCGCCGGCGGTCAAATATTTTTTTTGGGGATGATGCAAAAACGGGTTGGTCGACGCCGGATTGGATCGCAAATCGCACGAATCGGCGTCGGCGATTCGCGACGCGACGACTTCGGTGAAGGCATCTTGCGCCTCGAACGATCGTCCGAAGCCGACATGCAACGCCGCGACGGAGCATTTTGACCGCGGTGCGGAACCCGTTGCGCATGATCCGGGATGCATGGCTCGCACGAACGCATCGCGCTCGCCAAAGCGCTGTTGCTCTGCCCCAAAACGGGACGACATTTGCCGCAAACGCGCCGCACCGGCGCCGATCGACTTTCAAACGGAGTAAAAGACGGCTTCGATCGCGGTCGCCCGGTCGGTCAAAGGCCGAGCTTTGCCTTCAGGATCTCGTTCACAGTCTGCGGATTGGCCTTGCCGCCGGACGATTTCATCACCTGACCGACAAACCAGCCGATCGCTTTCGGGTTTGTCTTCGCGTCAGCGACCTTGTCCGGGTTCGCGGCAACGATCTCGTCGACCACTTTTTCGATCGCACCGGTGTCGGTGACCTGCTTCATGCCGCGCTGCTCGACGATGGCGCGCGGGTCGCCGCCTTCGTTCCAGACGATCTCGAACAGATCCTTGGCGATCTTGCCGGAAATTGTCTTCTCGCCGATCAGGTCGAGGATCGCAGCGAGTTGTCCAGCCGATACCGGTGACGCCGCGATGCTCTTGCCCTCCTTGTTGAGACGGCCGGCGAGTTCATTGATCACCCAATTGGCGGCGGACTTGGCGTCGCGCCCCTTTGCAACCGCCTCGAAATAGTCGGCGCTCTCCTTTTCCGCGATCAGAACCTCGGCGTCATAGGCCTGCAGCCCGTAGGCCGACACGAACCTCTTCTTCTTTTCGTCCGGGAGTTCCGGAAGGCTAGCCTTGAGCGCGTCGACATAAGCGTCGTCGAATTCCAGCGGCAACAGATCGGGGTCGGGGAAATAGCGGTAGTCGTGCGCCTCTTCCTTCGAGCGCATCGACCGGGTCTCGCCCTTTCCGGGATCGAACAACCGCGTCTCCTGGACGATCGCGCCGCCGTCCTCGACGATCTCGATCTGGCGGCGCGCCTCGTATTCGATCGCCTGGCCGATGAAGCGGATCGAATTGACGTTCTTGATCTCGCAACGCGTGCCGAGTTCGTCGCCCGGCCGGCGCACCGAGACGTTCACGTCGGCGCGCAGGTTGCCCTTTTCCATGTCGCCATCGCAGGTGCCGAGGTAACGAAGGATGGATCGCAGCTTTGTCACAAAGGCCTTGGCCTGCTCGGACGAGCGGATGTCGGGCTTCGACACGATTTCCATCAGGGCGACGCCGGAACGGTTCAGGTCCACCAGCGACAAGGTGGGATGCTGATCGTGGATGCTCTTGCCGGCATCCTGTTCGAGATGGACGCGTTCGATCCCGACATCGATGCCGCTGCCGTCCGGCAAATCGACGCTCACCACGCCCTCGCCCACGATCGGCGACTTGTACTGGCTGATCTGGTAGCCCTGCGGCAGGTCGGGATAGAAATAGTTCTTGCGGTCGAACACCGACCGCTTGTTGATCTGTGCCTTCAGTCCGAGACCGGTACGGATCGCCTGCCGCACGCATTCCTCGTTGATGACCGGAAGCATGCCGGGCATCGCCGCGTCGACCAGCGAGACGTGCGAATTGGGTTCGCCGCCGAACGCGGTCGCGGCGCCGGAGAACAGTTTGGACTCCGAGGTGACCTGCGCATGCACTTCCATGCCGATGACGACTTCCCAATCGCCGGTGGCTCCACGGATCAGGTTCGGGTTTTTCGCTGGTGCCGCCATCACCACCACGCCTCGACCGGATAATGCCCGGCCGCCTGTTCGATCACCTCGCCGAGCGAAAACAGCGTCGCCTCGTCGAATGGCCGGCCGATGAGTTGCAGGCCGAGCGGCAGCCCTTCCGCCGACAATCCCGCAGGAACGGCGATGCCCGGTAGCCCGGCCATGTTCACCGTGACGGTGAATACGTCATTGAGATACATCTCGATCGGGTCGGCGCCGCTTTTCTCGCCGATGCCGAAGGCGGCTGACGGAGTCGCCGGGGTCAGGATCGCATCCACGCCCGCCGCGAAGACATTCTCAAAGTCCCGCTTGATCAGCGTTCGCACCTTCTGCGCCCGCAAATAATAAGCGTCGTAGTAACCGGCTGACAGAACATAAGTGCCAATCATCACGCGGCGTCGCACTTCGGCGCCGAAGCCCGCCGCACGCGTCGCCTCGTACATTCCGGTGACATCGCGGCCTTGTTCCCGCAAGCCGTAGCGCACGCCGTCATAGCGCGCGAGATTGGAAGAGGCTTCCGCCGGCGCCACGATGTAATAGGCCGGCAGCGCGTATTTGGTGTGCGGCAGGGAGATGTCGACCATCTCGGCGCCGGCATTCTTCAGCCAGGCCGCGCCCTGCTCCCACAGCGTCTCGATTTCCGGAGGCATGCCATCGATCCGGTATTCCTTTGGAATGCCGATCCGCATGCCTTTCACTGACTGGCCGACCGCCGCCTCGTAGTCCGGCACGGCGATGTCGGCGCTGGTGGTGTCCTTGGGATCGTGCCCCGCCATCGAGCGCAGCAGGATGGCGTTATCGCGAACGGTGCGCGTGAATGGGCCGGCCTGATCGAGCGATGAAGCGAAGGCGACGATCCCCCAGCGCGAACAGCGGCCATAGGTCGGCTTGATGCCGACGATGCCGGTGAAAGCGGCGGGCTGGCGGATCGAGCCGCCGGTATCGGTCCCGGTCGCACCGAGACAGAGCCGCGCGGCGACGGCAGCCGCCGACCCGCCGGACGACCCGCCGGGCACGAGCGGCGTATTCGAGCCCTTGCGCCTCCACGGCGACGTCACCGGACCGAAGGCCGAGGTCTCGTTCGACGAGCCCATGGCGAATTCGTCGTTGTTGGTCTTGCCGAGCATGACGGCGCCGTCGCGCCAGAGCTGCGCGGTCACCGTCGACTCATAGGGCGGGTTGAAGTTGCCGAGGATGTTCGAGCATGCGGTCGTTCGCACATCGCGCGTGCAGAACAGGTCCTTGACGCCGATCGGGATGCCTTCGAGCGGACCGGCGTCCCCGGACGCGATACGGGCGTCGGCCTCTTTGGCACGCTGGCGGGCGTGATCCGGCGTTTCCAGCACATAGGCGTTCAGCGCGCGCGCCTTCTCGAGCGCGGCGACATGCGCTTGCGTCAGTTCCGCTGCGCTGAAGCTCTTCGATTTAAGTCCGTCGCGCGCCGCAGCAATCGTCAGGGCCGTAAGGTCGCTCATGCGTCGGGACTGTCGCAGGCAAAGGCCTGCGCCTTGTTGTCAGGCGATTTGTTTTCCGGCGCCTTCTGGCGGACAACCTTGGTACCGTCCGGCTCCTCGACCACTTCGATTTCGCCGGGAAGCGGAAGCCCCATCGCGCGCAATTCGTCTTCGCTGTGGCCCTCCGGCATCTCGCCCTTGGCGATCTGCTGGATGAGCTGCCAGCGGTAATACATGTCGGCTTCTTCGCAGGCGAGGCACATCAGGCGATAACCTTCACTCGACCACCTTGGGCACGGCGAAATAGTGACCTTCGGTCAGCGGCGCGTTGCGGAGAATGTCGTCCACGATCCCGCCATCGGTCACCTTGTCCTCGCGCTTCTTCATCACCATCGGCGTCACCGAGGTCATCGGCTCCACGCCCTCCACATTGACCTCGCCGAGTTGCTCGACGAAAGCCAGGATCGCGTTCAGTTCACCGCGCAAATGCTCGACCTCCCCGTCCGCCACGGCGATCCGGGACAGATGGGCAATCCGGCGAACGGTCGAAGCGTCGACCGACATGCATTCACTCCGTGCGGCTGTCTGGAACCGAGCTATAGCAGAGGCCGCTTTGCGCAAGCAACGGAAGCGGGCCGCGTGCGCGGCGCCGTTGCGCCGGCTGCGGGTTCACTTGAGCAGGCGCGCGAGTTCGACGAAGTCGCGCGCGGCCACATCGACTGGAACAGTTGGGCCGGGCTCGCCGGTGGACGGTCCATACTCGTCGGGACGCGCGACATGGGCGGTCCGCAGCCCGCAAGCCGCAGCGGCGGAGAGATCGGAACTGTGCGCAGCCACCATCATGCATTCGCCGGGCGACAGATCGAGGGCGGCGCAGGCGGATTCGTAGACGCGCGGCTTCGGCTTGTAGTCGCCGGCGATTTCGGCACCGAGAATCGCGTCCCAGGGAAATCCGTTATGCCGCGCGAGGCGAACCATCATGCCGATATTGCCATTCGAAACCGGCGCCAGCAGAAAGCGTTCGCTCAGCAGTTTGAGCCCCTGCCCCACATCGGGCCAGGCCGGCAGACGGTGCCAGGCGGTGTTGAGCGTGCCGCAAAGGTCCTCGCTCAGGTCCGAGAGACCGAAGCGCGGCCGGATCCGGTCGAGATTGCGCCGGTGCAGACTGTCGAGCTTGCTGAACGCGACGCGGCCGGTCCGCACCTCTTCCATTGCGGGCTGATACTCCGCCCGCCACGCATCGGCGAAGGCGATCCAGTCGCGTTCGTAGCCGGCCGGCCGGAGGATGGTCTCGGCTTCGCGGGCGATCCCGCTGCGCCAGTCCACGACCGTACCGAAGATATCGAAAAACAGCGCTTTCACTTCGCCCATACCTACCTCTGAGCGTAATCAGGCGGAGACCACAAGTGGTTGCTCCAAAGCGATCCGCCCACCGCACAATTTATCGTTAATAGCAGTTGCCCACACAAATTTTTCAGTGATACGCTGACGTAGCCTGAAATTTTCGTCCTGCCAGTGCCTGCCCAATCCCCCATTGATGGAGGGTGTAATGGTCCTGAGGTTTGATGACTTCGGCGCGCAAGAAACCCTGAGCTTTCTGGAGAAGAAGAGCCACGCCGGCGTCTGGAGCGTCGACTTCGCCACCGGCAAAATGTCCTGGTCCGACGGATTTTATGAGCTGCTGGGACTGCAGCCCGGTTCCATCGAGCCAACTTACGAGGCGATCGTCGAGCTGATGCATCCGGACGATCGTCGCCCGTCCGGCGAGTTCGACCGGATCGTCAACGAAGGCCTGCCCCTCGATCGCGAATTGCGGATCATCCAGCCGAACGGGAAGCTGCGATGGCTGTCCAGCCGCACTGAAGTGCATCTCAACAAGTCAGGCAAACCGACGCGGGCGTTCGGCGTCATGCTCGACGTCACCTCGCAGCGTGAATTGGCTCTCGCCAAGGAAGCCGTGGATTCGCGCTTCCGGGCGTTGGTGTCGGCCACCAACGCCTTCGTCTGGACGGCGGATTCCGACGGCAAGATTCTCGACATCCGCAACTGGCGAGAGCTTCGCGGTGAAAATCCGGCCGGCTTGCTGGGCCTGCGCTGGATCGACCTCGTGCATCCGGACGATCGCGAACAAACACTTCAGGCATGGTCCGAGGCACTGGCAACAAAACGGGACTACGCGGTCGAGCATCGCGTGCAGCAGCCGGATGGCGAGTACCGTTGGATGCTGTCGCGCGCCGCGCCGATCGTGCTCGAAACCGGCGCCGTGCGCGAATGGGTCGGACTGTCGTCGGACATCCAGGACCGCAAGGTCTGGCCGGCATCGCAGGACACGGCGAATTCCGTGCTGACCGGCGCACAATTGCGCGCCGCGCGCGGGATCCTCAACTGGTCGGTCCGCGAACTATCACAAGCGGCAAGCGTGTCGAGCTCGACCATCCGGCGGCTCGAGGAGATGAATGGGCCTCCGCCGGGACGGGAGGACTCGCTCAAACCGCTTCAGGCAGCCCTCGAAGCGGGTGGGGTCGAGTTCCTGTTCCCACCCAGCGGCCGGCCAGGCGTCCGCCCTGCCTGATTGGGCCGCTTCCACGAGCGCGGCGTGTCGCCCGCGACGCGGCGGCGCTTCAGTCCTTTCAGAGCCATTGGACCTATGCAAATTCCAGACACTCTAACGCTGCATTATCGAGCAATTCGCCCAAGCCGCGCTCAATTTGCATCAAACTTTAACGAAATATGACCCGCATTATGCAAACACCGCATAGCTGCATCGCAACATAAAACCTGTTGCACCGCACCATAGATCACTATTTTGGTTTTCAGAATCAGTTGCGGTTCATCTGATCTTTCAAAGGGATGCCAGCCATGTTCCTCTCTCACTTCTTCCGTTTCCTGCGCCAGTGGCGCGCTTATGGGAACAGCCTCCAGGAGCTGTCCCGCCTTGGCGACCGCGAGCTCGCCGACATCGGAATCAGCCGTTCCGACATCCCGCGCATCGCCTGGGACAATGCCGAGCGCGCGGCCTGATTGAGACGTTAGTCAGGACAACCTGTAGCCAACGCCCAGCCTGCCAAGGCTGGGCGTCGCCTTTTGAGGCACAGCCACGCAAAGACTCCTGGTCGTCCATGCGGCCTGACCGGCTTCTTATTGCCGAGGCGCTCCGCTTCCCCTAGGGAGGCGGCATGTCGCGTACCAACCCTGTCCATATCGTCGGCGGCGGGCTCGCCGGGTGCGAAGCCGCCTGGCAGATCGCAACCCACTGCGTCCCCGTGGTGCTGCACGAAATGCGGCCCGTCCGACAAACCGCGGCGCATCACACCGACGGCCTGGCCGAACTGGTCTGCTCCAATTCCTTCCGCTCGGACGATCGCGACACTAGCGCGATCGGTGTGTTGCACGAGGAGATGCGTCGCGTCGGTTCGCTGATCATGCGCGCAGCGGACGAAAACCAGGTGCCGGCCGGCGGTGCGCTCGCCGTCGACCGCAACGGCTTTTCCGCGGCGGTCACGCGGGCCATCGAAGCCCATCCGTTGATCGAGGTCGACCGTCAGGAGATCGACGGCATCCCCCCTGCGGACTGGGACAACGTCATCATCGCCACCGGCCCCCTCACCTCGCCCGCGCTGGCCGAGTCGATCCGCAATCTCACCGGCGAAAAGTCACTCGCCTTCTTCGACGCGATTGCACCGATCGTGCATCGCGAGAGCATCGACATGTCGGTTGCGTGGCTGCAATCGCGCTACGACAAGCCGGGCCCCGGCGGCTCGGGCGCCGATTACGTCAATTGCCCGCTGGACCGCGCCCAATACGATGCCTTCATCGATGCGCTGGTGGCTGCCGAAAAAGTGTCGTTTCATGAGTGGGAGGCCTCGACGCCCTATTTCGACGGCTGCCTGCCGATCGAGGTGATGGCGGAACGCGGACGGGAGACGCTGCGGCACGGTCCGATGAAGCCATTCGGGCTGACCAATCCGCACGCCCCGGATCGCAAGGCCTATGCCGTGGTCCAGCTGCGGCAGGACAACCAGCTCGGCACCCTCTTCAATATGGTCGGTTTCCAGACCAAACTGAAACACGGCGAGCAGGTGCGGCTGTTCCGGACCATCCCCGGGCTCGAAGGGGCCGAATTCGCCCGGCTGGGCGGGCTGCACCGCAATACCTATCTGAATTCACCGGTGCTTCTCGACCCGCAATTGCGGTTGCGCGCGATGCCGCGCTTGCGCTTCGCCGGCCAGATCACCGGCTGCGAAGGGTATGTCGAGTCCGCAGCGATCGGCCTGCTTGCCGGCCGCTTTGCCGCCGCCGAGCGGATCGGAATTCAGGCGACGCCGCCGCCGCCCACCACGGCGCACGGCGCGCTGCTGGGGCACATCACCGGCGGCCATATCGAAACCATCGATGCCGGCCCGCGCAGTTTCCAGCCAATGAACATCAATTTCGGCCTGTTCCCACCGCTGCAGCAGGCGCCGACGCGATCGGAAACCGGCGAACGGCTGCGCGGGCCTGCCAAGACCCAGGCTAAAAAGCGCGCCCTCACCGCCCGCGCGCTGTCAGACCTCGATGGCTGGGCCCGCAATGCGGCGACAGCCGCAGCATGACCGGCCCCTGCAACCCGATCCCGTGCTAGAAGTCCCGCCGCGCGACCAGCAGCCCGAACGATGACCGATCACGATTCCACCCCCTCCGAACTCACCGGCCGCTTTCGCAGCCGGGTCATTCTGAAGCAGGACGTGTTCTCCACCGTCGAGCGCGGCACCTTCGTGACGCCCAACGGCGATGTCGAGGCGGTGCTGCGCCGGATCGATGTCGTTCCCTGGTGGAGCTATGGAATCGCTAAGCACTTTCTCAAGCGAGAGGCGCGCGGGCTTGCGATCGCAGGCTCGATCGGGATCGCCCCGACCCTGCTCTATCTCGGCAACAAGGTGCTGGTCCGCAGCTGGATCGACGGCTTGCCGTTGCAGCTTGCCAAGCCGGAAGGCGACCTCAATTTCTTTCGCTCGGCACGCCGGGCGCTGCGCGCCATCCATCGCGAAGGGCTGACCCATAACGACCTGGCCAAGGAACAGAACTGGCTGCGGACGCCGACCGGGTATGCCTCGCTCACCGACTTTCAGCTTGCGACCCATTTCAGCCGGCGTGGACGGCTTTATCGCATGGCCGCCTATGAAGACCTGCGGCACATGCTCAAGCACAAGCGCCGCTACGCTGGCGCGTCCCTGACCGCCACCGAAAAGCGTATCCTTGCACGCAAAACCCTGCCGACGCGGATCTGGATGGCGACCGGCAAGAAGGTCTATTACTGGATCACGCGCGGCCTGCTCAATTTCACCGATCGCGAAGGCTCCGGCCCGCGTTTCGTCAACGACGCGCCCCGACTCACCGCGAGGCTCAAGCAATTTGACGGCGTGCGCGACGCCGTGATCGTGGCGTTTCCGGACCGGCGCACCGGCACCGGTCTCTATGCCTTTGTCGAAGGCGAGCGCATGGCCGAAAGCGATCTCATTCGCTTTGTCACCGACAACCCGCAGCGCGTCACCGCACCGGAACGCCTGCAGGTGGTCGAGCGCTTGCCGCGCGACAGCTCCGGCGCGGTCCGGCTCGATATTCTGCAACTCGTGGCGATGAATCAGATCGATCTGATCGACCCGCTGCTGGCGAGCGAAACCGAGAAGGAAGTGGTCGCCCGTATCGTCGCCGGCCGGCAAAATCTTCGGGACCGCTTCGCGTTCTGACGGGGCGTGCCCAAGCCGCTCAGTTCAAACCCAGCGCGCCAGACTTTTCGATGCCCGCCACAAGATCCATTGCTTGCGCCATTGCGGCAGCGACATGCGGCCATCCACCACGAGCGTGAGCGGCAACAAGGCTGGCAGCACCGCGCCCGGCAATTTCGGGATCAGCGCCCTGACTGCATCGCGATGCCGATCCGACATTGCCGCCGCATCGAACCCGACCGCATCCGGCGCAACCTGGGCTGCCGTCGCAGCCACCCCGGCATGATGCGCCGCGAGCCGCGTCGCGTCGCCGGGCGGACCATCCAGTATCTGTGCCGCGAGCTGGACGACCGCACCGGCACTTCCCGAGGCCGCAAGTTCGAACTCGGCCTCGGTGATCTCCCCATCGGCATACAGGGCGCGTCGCCGTGCATCGATAAGATCGAGAACGATGCCGCGGTCGATGTCATGACGATGCAAAAGCGCCGACAGGGCATCGACGACCGGGTGCCCCGCTGCGCCGCCGTCCCGGGACAGCGCGTCGTGCCACCATTGCAACCTGATTTCCCCCGCCACCGGATCGCGCACGCGGAGCGCCACCGCGGCCGTTTCAACATCGAAAGCATAGAGGGTCAGCAGGTCCGACCGACAGGACGCCGGCGCGAACAGGGTCGCAAGGAAGCGATCCTTGTCGGCTTCGCGCACCAGGCTCTCGCAATAATCGCTCTCGTCGGTCATGCGTGTCGGACCGTAGGATCGCTTCAATCGACCGCGATCAGTGCCGCGGCGACGCGGCGTCCCTCATCCAGAAGCAGATTATAGGTGTTGGCAGCCTGACCGGTCCGGCTGGTCTCCGCTGAAATCCCATGCGCGGCGCATAGCTGCATCAGTTCAATCGGCAACGGCCAGCGCGCAGGACCGGTTCCGATCAGAAGCAGACCGATCCGGTCGGACTCCGCGATCACCGGAGCGAGCGCATCCGCCGTAATTGCCGCGGGTTCGGTCACCGGCCAGGCCCAGACCCCGCTCGGCAGCAATAGCAGGGATCCGCGATGCGACATCCCTGCAAAGCGGAAACCGCCGCGTCCATAGGTTTCGATCGGCGCCGGCCGCGGGTAATGAGGCGTTCCGGCCGGCCGGTCCAAGCTCAGCGCTTGGCGGCGGCGGGCTTCACCGCAGCTGTCTTTGCTGACGACTTGCCGGTGCCAGCCTTGGCAGCGGCTTCCGGCTCGAACTTCGCCGGCGTGGGCTCGTCAGCATCCTGCCGGCCCAGACCAACGCCGAAATAGATCAGGATCGGCGCCGCGATGAAGATCGAGGTGTAGGTGCCGACCAGCACGACGCCGAACAGCATGGTCGCCGTAAAGGAGTGGATCGCATGGCCGCCGAAGAAGAAAAGCGCCAGCAGCGCGAGGGTTACGGTTACGTGGGTGATGACCGAGCGCGACAGGGTCGAATTGACCGAGATGTTGAGCAGGTCATCCATCGGCATCTTCTTGTAGCGCCGCAGCATTTCGCGGATACGGTCGTAGATCACGACCGTATCGTTCAGCGAATAACCCAAAATGGTCATCAGCGCAGCAATGCCGTTCAGATCGAAATCGATCTGCATCAGCGACAGGAAGCCGATCGTCAGCACGAGGTCGTGCACGTTCGCAACCATCGCACCCAGCGCGAACTGCCACTCGAACCGGAACCAGAGATAGATGAAAATACCAATGATCGCGACCAGAAGCCCGAATATCCCGTAGGCAAGAAGCTCGGTCGACACGCGCGGCCCGACCACCTCGATACGGCGGATCTCGACCTCGTTTCCCAGTGCGGCTCGCACCTTCTGCGCGGCCTCCTGCTGTGCCAGCTCACCGCCCGGCTGTTGCGGGAGGCGGATCAGGACGTCGGTCGCCGCGCCGAATTGCTGCAGCTGCGCCTCGCCGAGATTGAGCGAGCCCATCGTCGCGCGCATCTTCGTGATGTCGGCCGGCCCCGACTTCGACTGCACCTCGATCAACGTGCCGCCGACGAAGTCGACGCCGAGATTGAGCCCGTTGAAGAAGAACAGCACGATCGCAGCGATCGACAGCACGGCCGAAATCGGGAAACTGATGCGCCGGAAGCGCATGAAGTCGAATTTGGTATCGTCGGGAACGATACGGAGAAGAGGAATGCGCACGGGGTTTCTCTAAAGCTCAGATCGGGACGGTGCGGGGGCGGAACCAGCGCACCCACAGAGCCACCATCAGTCGGGTCAGGGTGAAGGCGGTGAAAACGGTCGTCATGATGCCGATGCCGAGCGTCACCGCGAAACCGCGCACCGGTCCGGTTCCGATATAGAACAGCACGGCGGCGGCAATGAAGGTCGTGATGTTGGAATCGAGGATGGTCGCGAGCGCGCGGGTGAAGCCGGCGTCGAGCGCGTTCAGCGCGGAGCGCCCCGCCCTCACCTCCTCGCGGATGCGCTCATAGATCAGCACGTTCGAATCCACGGCGATGCCGACCGTCAGCACGATGCCGCAGATGCCCGGCAGCGTCAGCGTGGCATTGAGCAGCGAGAGGATGCCGAAGATCATCGCGACGTTGATCGCGACCGCGATATTGGCGAACAGCCCGAACAGACCGTACGTCGCAAACATGAAAATAATGACGGCGAGCGAGCCGATCCAGGCGGCGCGCATACCGTTGTCGATCGAATCCTGGCCCAGGCCGGGACCGACGGTGCGTTCCTCAATGATCGTGAGTGGCGCCGGCAGCGCGCCTGCGCGCAGCAGGATCGCGAGATCGTTCGCCGCCTGTACCGTGAAGCTGCCGGAGATCTGGCCCGAGCCGCCGATGATCGGCTCGCGGATCACCGGCGCCGAGATCACCTCGTTGTCGAGCACGATCGCGAACGGCCGCCCGACATTGGCCTGCGTCGCTTCCGCGAAGCGCCGGGCGCCGTTGTTGTTGAAGCGGAAATTGACGACGGGCTCGCTGGTGCGCTGATCGAAGCCGGGCTGCGCATCGACCAGGTCTTCGCCCGAGACAACGACGCGCTTCTCGATGACATAAGGCTGCCTGTTCTCGCTCTGGCTGCCGCGCAACAATTCGGAATCGGGCGGCAGCTTGCCGGTCTCGGCCTGATCCGGCGTGGTCGTCATGTCGACCATCCGGAACGAGAGCTTGGCGGTCTTGCCGAGCAGGTCCTTCAGGCGCTGCGGATCCTGCAGGCCCGGCACCTGGACCAGCACCCGGTCGACGCCCTGGCGCGCGATCGAAGGCTCGACTGTGCCAAGTTCATTGACGCGCCGCTCGATGATCTGGATTGACTGATCGACCGACTGGCGGACGCGCTCGAGCATGGCGGGCTCGGTTACGGTCAGGCGGAACAGACCGCCGCCGGCATCGACCACGTCGATGCTGCGCTGGCCGGTCGCCTGAAGCAGTCCGCCGAGCGGCTGCGACAATTCCTGGAACTTCTGCGCTGCAACTTTCTGATCGCCGCCCTCGCGCACGCGGAACTCAACAGTGTTGCCGCGCACCGTCACCGAGGCGGGGCTGCCGAGCTTGTTTTCGCGCACCACACGCCGCACATCGTCACGGAGCGCTTCGATTTTTTCCTTACGAACAGCGCCCGCATCGACCTCAAGCAGGATGTGCGAGCCGCCCTGCAGATCTAGTCCGAGCACGATATGGCGCTGTGCCCATTTCGGCCAGGACTCGACCACGTCCTTCGGAAAGAAATTGGGAATCGCGAAGCTGCATACGATCAGCGTAATCACGATGATCGCCAGCATCTTCCAGCGCGAAATGTAAAGCATCAACCTGGTCCGTTATGGCGTCGTTGTGGCGGAATAGTCAGGCGCGCCCCTGTACGCCGGAAACTGCCTTCAGCTCTCGTCCTTCACCGGTTCGCCTTTGGCGCGCACGTCGCTGATCATCTGGCGCACCTGCCGGATACGGACGCCATCGGCAAGCTCGACCTCGAGCTGGTCGTCATCGATGACCTTGGTCACCTTCCCGATCAGCCCGCCCGAGGTGACGACGGTATCGCCGCGGCGTACGTTCTTGACCATCTCCTGGTGCATCTTCACCCGCTTCTGCTGCGGGCGAAGGATCAGAAAATACATGATCACGAAAATCAAAACGAACGGCAGGAGCGACACCAGCATCGAGTTGGTATCACCACCGGCGGCCTGCGCATAAGCGGGCGAAATCAGCATCGAACGGCCTCTTTGAGCGTGTCGTCCGGCGCGAACACCGCGCCCAAAACGGCGCGGACTATAGCTGTCGCCCGCCCAATTGCAATGTTGGGGCCGGTTTAAGCCAAGATGCCGCAAGCGGCCGGCAAATCACTGGCCTTGCAGGCCTTTTTAGGCCCAGCTAAGGGGTGCGGCAAGTCAATGCAAGAGGACGCGCGACCGCATGCGCAACGTCAGAAAGCCCGCCAAACGCGTCAAGCGGTCCGCCGCCGTGCCGGCACGTCGGAAGACCGCCTCAGCCGCCCCCGATACGCTCGACCGAATCGCCGCGGCCCTAGAGCGGCTGTCGCCGGCCGCAGGCGCAAAACCCGATTTCGGCGCAGCCGACGCGTTTGTCTGGCACGCGGATCGCGGCGGCGTTCTGGTCCCGGTGAAGCGGGTCAATCGCGTCGATCTCGGCCTGCTCAAGGGGATCGACCGGATGCGCGATACCCTTATCGAGAATACCGAGCGGTTTGCGAAGGGGCTGCCGGCCAATAATGCCCTCCTCTGGGGCGCGCGCGGGATGGGAAAGTCCTCGCTGGTCAAAGCCGCCCATGCGGATGTGAACGCGACGTCCGGCAAGCGCGGCCAGCTCAAGCTGATCGAAATCCACCGCGAGGATATCGAAAGCCTTCCGGTCCTGATGGCGTTGCTGCGCGAGGCGCCCTACCGCTTCATTGTCTTCTGCGACGACCTCTCCTTCGATGGCGACGACACCACCTACAAATCGCTCAAGGCGGTACTCGAGGGCGGTATCGAGGGGCGGCCCGAGAATGTGATCCTCTACGCCACCTCCAACCGCCGCCACCTGATGTCGCGCGACATGATGGAGAACGAGCGCTCCACCGCGATCAATCCGGGGGAAGCGGTCGAGGAGAAGGTCTCGCTGTCGGACCGGTTCGGACTCTGGCTCGGCTTCCACAAATGCAGCCAGGACGAGTTCCTGGCGATGGTGGAAGGCTATGTGAAGCACTTCGGCGTCCCCGCCGACCCCGAGGACCTGCGGCGCGAGGCGCTGGAATGGTCGACCACACGGGGCTCGCGCTCGGGCCGGGTGGCCTGGCAGTTCATCCAGGATTATGCCGGACGGAAGGGCGTCAGGTTGTCCTGACGCTCATTCGCTGGCAGCGAGCCGGAACGACGAGGCTCAGCTCGCGCCAGTCAGGAATTGCATCGGGTCGACCGGGGTCGCGCCCTTGCGGATCTCGAAATGCAGTTGCGGCGAGGATACGTTGCCGGTCTGGCCGGACTTGGCGATCGTCTGCCCGCGCTTGACGGTATCGCCGCGTTTCACAAGCAATTCGCTCGCATGCGCATAGGCCGTGACATGGCCGTTTGCATGGCGCACCAGAACGAGATTGCCGTAACCCTTCAGCTCGTTGCCCGAATAGGCGACGACACCGTCGTCCGACGCCCTGACCGGCGTGCCTTCCGGAACCGCGATATTGATGCCGTCATTCTGCTGGCCGGTCGGCTTCGGCCCAAAACCGGCGATGATGCGGCCACGCACCGGCCAGCGGAAGCCGGCGGCATTGTTGGACGCGACCTGTTCGTCCTTGTCCTCCTTGGCCTGCTCGATCGGGCTCGGCGTCTCCCTTGCCGGGGTGATGGCGCGAGCGCTCGGCATCGGCTGAGAATGGGCCTCGGCGACGCGCTGGGCCGGCGCCATGGCAGGAGCCGGCGCCATGACAGGAGCCGGTGCTTGGTTCTGCGCGAGCTGCGCCGGACGCTGCGGCTGTGACGGGGTCTGCGGCTGCGGCTGCGCCCGCGCCACGGTCCCCGGGATGGTGAGCCGTTCGCCCATCCGCAGCTTGTGGTGCGGCGGCAGCTGGTTGGCCTGAGCCAGCGTAATCGGGCTGACATTATACCGTCGGCCGATGCTGAACATGGTCTCGCCCGGACCGACGGTATGCACCTGCCCCTGTGCCGCGAGCGGGCGCGTGGGCGGAGATTGCCGGACGCTGCCGGTGACGGCGGGAGCGGCCGCGAGTTGCGGCGCCGGACGGCCGGCATTGCCGTATTTCGGGATGACAAGGCGCTGGCCCGGATAGATCGGCGTGCCCGTCGTCATGCCGTTGGCTTCGGCGATCACGATCGCCGGAACGCCATAGCGGCGCGACACCGTCTGGATCGTCTCATTCTGCCCGACCGTGATCGGCGTACCGGCGTTCCAGTCCCAGTTCTTCTGCGACGATGAAGCGGTCGCATCGGACTGCGGACGATAGGCGGCCGGCTGCACCGCCGCCTGCGGCGCCTGGTAGGCGGGCGCCGGCCGATACGGCTGCTGATATTGCTGCGACGGCTGTTGATATTGCGGGGAGCCTTGCGAATGTTGCGGCGGCAGCGGCTGGCTCTGGACCTGGCCATAGGCCGGAGCGGGCGCAGGCTGCTGCGGAGCGACCGATCCGGTGGTCGTTGGCGTCGGCGTGAACGGATTGGTGAACGGCTGATCGATGCGGTTGGCATCGCTCGAGCACGCGGCGGTCGCAAGGGCGAGAGCTGCGCAGACAGCCAGACGCGACACGGCGGGCGAGCGAACGGGCTCAGCAAAACGCATGTTTACAACTCACTCGAACGCAACGGAACAGCGAGTTGAGTTAAACACCCACGGGGTAAATAAGGCTTTAAGCGAAGGGTATGCGTAAACCTTAATGGACCGCACGATCCACGGTGAACAAACAGCGTTACCAATTGCTTGTCGTCACAATTCCTTCGCCTGCCCTTCCACCAGCGGGACGAAGCGCACCGCGATCAGGTCCTCGCGCTCGATCCCCTCGCCGCTCTTGCGCAGCCGCACGATATGCTGCGGCGCGTTGCGCGGTCCGACCGGCAGCACCATGACGCCGTCATCGGCCAGTTGCCCGACCAGCGCGTCGGGGATCGTTTCGGCGGCGGCGGTGACGATGATGCGGTCGAACGGCGCAAGCTGCGGCGCGCCTTCAAAGCCGTCGCCGAGGATCACATCGATATTGGTGTAGCCGATACGGTCGAAGGCCTTGCGCGCCTTCTCCGCCAGCGTGCGATAGCGTTCGATCGACACCACATGAGCGGCGATCCGCGACAGCACCGCCGCCTGATAGCCGGAGCCGGTGCCGATCTCCAGCACGCGATGGTGCGAGGCCAGCTCCAGCAACTCGGTCATATAGGCGACGACATAGGGCTGGCTGATGGTCTGGCCGCACTCGATCGGCAGCGCGTGATCCTGATAAGCTTGCGCCTTGGTGTCCTCGGTCACGAACATCTCGCGCGGCACCTCGTCCATCGCGCGCAGCACCGCGCCATCGGTAATTCCGCGACGCCGCAGCGTCAGCAGGAATTTCATGCGATCGATATTCTTGTTCTTCGATGGCCACATGACCCATCTCTCTCCGCCGCTCATTCCCGCGAAAGCGAGAATCAAGCGTGCGTGGCTCCGGGTGCCCGCTTTCGCGGGGACGGGCGGATAGAGTGTGACGACGCGCCGCAAACGTAAAGCGTCTAGTCAAACTCTTCCGCAAGCTTCGTCATGAACGCCGTGTCGGTCTGGTCGAGCCGCAGCGGCGTCACCGAAATGCGGTTCTGATCCAGCGCCGAGAGGTCGGTGCCGTCGACAGGCACGGGTTTGCCCTTGCGCGCAAACGCGATCCAGAAATACGGATTGGTGCGGCCGTCGAAGCGCGGCTCAATCCGCAGCAATTCCTGATCGCGGCGGCCCTGCGCGGTCACCGAGAGCCCCTGCACGCTGTCGGCGTGGCAATCGGGGAAATTCACGTTGACCAGCGAACCCTTCGGGATACCGGTCGCCAGGATTTTCCGCACCACGTCCGGCCCGAATGTGCGGCCGGTGTTCCAGTGCAGATTGTCGCGATTGCCGGGCCCGTAGGCCTGCGACAGCGCGATCGACGGGATGTTGAGCACGGTGCCTTCCAGCGCGCCGGCGACGGTGCCGGAATAGCCCACATCCTCCGCGACATTCTGGCCGCGATTGACGCCTGACAGGATCAGATCCGGCTTGTGGTCGGCGATGATGTGGCGCACCGCCATGATCACGCAATCGGTCGGCGTGCCCTTGACCGCGAAATGCCGCGGACCCACTTCGCGCAACCGCAGCGGATCGTTCAGCGACAGCGAATGCGAAACGCCGGAATTGTCGGTTTCGGGCGCAACCACCCAGACGTCTTCGGACAGCGCGCGGGCAATGTCCTCGCAGACTTTCAGCCCTTCGGCATGGATGCCGTCGTCGTTGGTGACGAGGATTCTCATTCCAGACCTGCCCCGTCCCTATTTCTTCTCGATGACTGTCATGCCGCCCATATAGGGCCTGAGCGCGTCCGGCACCACAATCGAGCCGTCGGCCTGCTGGTAGGTTTCCATCACCGCGATCAGCGCGCGGCCGACGGCGACGCCGGAACCGTTCAGCGTCGCGACGAAGCCCTTGGACTTGCCGTCCGCGCCCTTGTAGCGCGCGTTCATGCGGCGCGCCTGGAAATCGCCGCACACCGAGCAGGACGAGATTTCGCGGAACATGTTCTGGCCCGGCAGCCAGACCTCGATGTCGTAGGTCTTCTGCGAGGCGAAGCCCATGTCGCCGGTGCAAAGCGTGACCACGCGATAATGCAGGCCGAGCCGGCGCAGCACTTCCTCCGCCGATGCGGTCATGCGCTCGTGCTCGTCCATCGCCTGTTCGGGCGTGGTGATGGAGACGAGTTCGACCTTGGTGAATTGATGCTGGCGGATCATGCCGCGGGTGTCGCGCCCGGCCGCGCCGGCTTCGGCACGGAAGCACGGCGTGCAGGCGGTGAGCCGCATCGGCAGTTTCGCTTCGTCGGTGATGTCCTCGCGGACGAGATTGGTCAGCGGGACTTCGGCGGTCGGGATGAGCCAATAGGAATCTTGATTGTCGAGAGCCGCCTGAATGCCCTCGAGCGCAGCCTGAATTGCGGGAAGCGAAGCGTCTGAACTCAGGGCGTCTGCTGTCTCGGACCGCCAGGCGTTGACGTCGATAACCTTGGAAGTGTGGAACTGATCGTCCTTGAATTTCGGCAATTGCGCCGTGCCGAACATCGCCTCATCACGCACCAGAATCGGCGGATTGACCTCCGTGTAGCCGTGCTCCTGCGTATGCAGGTCGAGCATGAATTGACCCAATGCGCGTTCGAGCCGCGCCAGCCCACCGGTCAGCACCACGAAGCGCGCGCCGGAGAGCTTGGCGGCCAGTTCGAAGTCCATCATGCCGAGCGCTTCGCCCAGTTCGAAATGCTGCTTCGGCGTGAAGTCGTTGCCCTGCGAGTCCTTGTAGTCGCGCTTGGCTCCAAATTTGTGATGCTCGACATTGCCGTGTTCGTCGGCGCCGTCCGGCACTTCGTCCAGCGGCAGGTTCGGCAGTTCGGCCAGCGCCTTCTGCAGCGCCTCGTCGGCTGACTTGGCGTCCGCCTCGAGCTTCGGCTGCGTTTCCTTCAGCGCGTTGACCTCGGCCATTAGCGCATCGGCAATGTCGTTGCGGCCAGCCTTCTTGGCGCCGCCGATTTCCTTGGACGCAGCATTGCGCCGGGCCTGCGCCGCCTCGGCCGCCGTGATCGCCGCACGGCGCGATTCATCAAGCGAAATCAGGCGTTCGGCCGTGCCCTTGAAGTCCGAATTGCGGCGCATCAGGCGGCGGTCGAACTCGGCCGGGTTGTCGCGGATCCATTTGATGTCGTGCATGGCGAACCGTTATCTCGATTCATCATGCCCGGCCTTGTGCCGGGCATCCACGTCTTGCGGAGCTTCATCGAAGAAGACGTGGATGGCCGGGTCAAGCCAGGCCATGACGGTGGAAAGACTGCGGCGTAGCACCGATTCATGACGTTAGCCAAGGGAATGGCTGCCCGGCCTCTACCCGCCAGCGCCTTCCGCCGGCGTTGCGTCCGCCGCAGCGGCATCCGGCTGCGGCGCCTTCCTCTCCACCAGCCGCGACGACCAGATCGCGCCCTCGTAGAGAAGCATCAGCGGGATCGCGAGCGAGAGCTGGCTGATCACGTCGGGCGGCGTCAGCACCGCTGCGAGTACGAAGGCGCCGACAATGAAATAGCGGCGCTTCTCGCGCAGCTGCTGCGAGGTGATGACGCCGATGCGCGCCAGCAGGGTCAGAATGACCGGCAACTGGAAGGCGGCGCCAAAGGCAAACACCAGCGTCATCATCAGCGACAGATATTCGCCGACCTTGGGCAATAGCGCGATCTCGGCCTGGCCCTCGCCGGTCTGCTGCATGCCAAGCGAGAACCGCACCAAGAGCGGCATCACGACAAAGTAGACGACCATCGAGCCGAGGAAGAAGAAGATCGGCGTCGCGATCAAATAGGGCACGAAGGCCTGACGCTCGTTGCGGTAAAGGCCGGGCGCCACGAACATGTAGATCTGCGTGGCGATCACCGGGAAGGCGATGAAAGCCGCACCGAACATCGCGATCTTGAGCTGGGTCAGGAAGTATTCGAGCAGCGCCGTGTAGATGAATTTCGAATTCTCGACGCCGGCCACCCAGACGAACGGCCAGACCAGAATATTGTAGATCTGCTTGGCGAAGGCGAAGCAGAAGACGAACGCAATGGCGAAAGCGATCACCGCCTTGATCAGGCGCGAGCGCAATTCGATCAGATGGTCGAGCAGCGGGGCCTTGCTCTGCTCGATCTCGTCTTCGTCCTCGGGCTTGCGGTTGCTCATGCGGCACCGCCGGGCTTTGCGCTGTCTGGCGTGATGTCCAAGGGTCGCGCGTCGGCTGCGGCCGGCTCCGGGATCGCCGGCTCGTGAATGGATGGACGATCCGGCTCAGGCGCCGGCGTACTGGCCGAAGGCTCGATGGCGCCGGGGTCGGCGGTCGAGACCGGTGACGATTCGCCGGTGCGGTCAGTGCCTTTGGGTTCGCTGCCGAGCGCCGCTTCAACCTCTTTGTGAGCGGTCTCAAGCGGATTGGTGAAAGCCGACGTCGCCTTCGCGCTGGCCTCGTCGAATTGCTTCTTCAGATCGGCGACCTCGGCCTCGCGCATCGCTTCCCGGAACTGGTCCTGGAAATCCGACGCCATGCGGCGGACCTTGCCCATCCAATGGCCGATCCCGCGCAGCACGCCGGGCAATTCCTTCGGCCCGATGGCGATCAGCGCAACCATGCCGATGATGAGAAGCTCGCCCCAGCTTAAGTCGAACATGGACCTTCAACTCCAAGGGGCGCCCGACCCTTTCGGATGGCGCCCCTTCACACCGCGAGCGTCGACGGTGCCGTCCTGCCTTAGACCGTACCCTCGAATTTCTTCTGGGTCTCCGCCTGCTGCTTCATGTCGGTGCCGGCATTGATGGTCTTCATCGACTCGCCGGACTTGTCGTCGGTCTTGGCGACCGTGTCGTCCTCCGACATGCCCTTCTTGAAGGCCTTGATGCCCTGCGCCATGTCGCCCATCAGTTCGGAAATCTTGCCGCGCCCGAACAGGAGCAGCACCACAACCAAGACGACGATCCAGTGCCAGATGCTGAGTGAACCCATAGCGCGAAACCTCCGCGTGATCGCCGGAAGGCGCGCCTTGTTCCGCAACAAGGCGGGACGCGCCGGGACATGTCCGGAAACTAGGCTTGGGAGGCGGCAAAAACAAGGACTTCGGCTGGGTCGCATTCCAGGCGCAGATCATCGTTAATCTGCGGGATGGCATCGCGCAAAAGACGGCCCTTGAGCGGAAAATCAAGCCCCTCAACCGCCACTTCAACCAGGTCCACATGGCCAAGAAACTGGCGATGCTGGATGCGCGCCCTCGCCCCCGACCCACCAGCCCTGAGACGCAAGGCCTGCGGCCGGATCGCCACCGCAGCGGCCGAACCCTCGGCCAGACCCGGTGCGGCAAAGCGGCCGACCGGGGTCTCGACCATCCCGCCGCGCACAATTCCGGCAATCTCGTTCAATTCGCAGAAGAAGCGCGCGACGAACAGGTCCCGCGGCTGCGTATAGAGCTGTTCCGGACTGCCGCTCTGGATCACCGATCCACGGTTCATCAGCGCGATCCGGTCGCCCATCCGCAACGCCTCTTCCGGATCGTGGGTGACGACGATGCAGGTGACGCGGGCCTCACGCAGCACATTCATGGTGTCGTCGCGCACCTCATCGCGCAGCCTCCGATCGAGGCCCGAAAACGGCTCGTCCATCAGCAGCACGCTCGGCCGCGGCGCAACGGCGCGCGCCAAAGCGACGCGCTGCTGTTCGCCGCCGGACAGCATGTGCGGATAGGACGCTGCGTGGGCGGCAAGTCCGACGCGGTCGAGCGCCCGCATCGCCTCACGCTCGGCCTCCGACCGCTTGAGCGATTTCAGGCCGAACATGACATTGGCGAGATTGGTGAGATGCGGGAATAGCGCGAAATCCTGGAACATCAGGCCGACGCCGCGACGTTCGGGCGGCAGGAAAGTCGGGCCTTCCGAGACCGGACGATCGTTGATCAGGATGCGTCCCTGACTTGGCTCCTCGACGCCGGCGGCAAGCCGCAGCAGCGTGGTCTTGCCGCAGCCGGAACGCCCGAGCAGGCACATGATCTCGCCCGGCTCGACGTCCAGGGAGACATCGCGCACGGCGACGACATCGCCGTAGCGATGCGTCACATGATCGAAGGACAGCTTTGCCGCAATCGAGGCTGGCGTGCTGCCGGCGTCTATACGCTCACTGGCGGGTGCCGCCATCTACTCCTCTGGCCGGCCCTCAGGCTCCCCGGCGGGGACGTCAGCCGAAGAGTCTGCCGGCTGCTCCTGTGTCTCCTCGGATTCAGCACGCGGCGCGAGCCCCAGGTCAAGATCGCCCGGCTCCAGCGGGTCCTCGTCCTCGCGCAACGCCGGATCGTCGCTCGGGATCGGCACCGAGAAATTCGGCGGCAGATGCCCGTCCAGCATGCCGGAGCCCTTCAGTTCATCGAGGCCCGGCAGGTCGGTCAGTTGTTCGAGCCCGAAATGCGAGATGAAGGCCTCCGTGGTCCCGTAGGTGATCGGGCGGCCCGGCACCTTGCGGCGTCCGCGCGGCCGGATCCAACCGGTTTCGAGCAGCACGTCGATGGTGCCCTTCGACATGGTGACGCCGCGGATGTCTTCCACCTCGGCGCGCGTGACCGGCTGGTGATAGGCGATGACGGCGAGCGTCTCGATCGCCGCGCGCGACAGCTTGCGCGGCTGGATCGCTTCCCGGGTGAGCAGCCAAGCGAGGTCATTGGCAGTGCGGAAGGTCCATTTGCCGTTGACCTTCACCAGATTGACGCCGCGCGGCGCGTATTCGTCCTTCAGCATCGCCAGCGTCTGCGCTAGGTCAACGCCCTCCGGCATGCGCTCCGCCAGCGTCTTCTCGTCGAGCGGCTCCTTGGAGGCGAACAGCAGCGCTTCGAGAATGCGCAATTCGTCCGGCCGTACTTGCGGCTGGCGGATCGCCTCGGGAGTCTCCTCCTCGTCGTCCATCAGTTTGCGGGCCAAGCCTTGCATCCTTCTGTCACTCCCCTCTCCGACCGGAGAACCGTTCGATAGAAAAGCCTGTCTGCCTTGTCCGGGGCATTCCCGGGATCATCACCATCAGGCGCGGACGCTAATGCGCCGCCGCGCCGGAATTCTCCGGAGCCTTGCCCTTGCTCTTGCGGATATAGAGCGGCGCAAAGGCTGCGTGCTGCTGCAATTCGATTGCGCCTTCGCGCACCAGTTCGAGCGCGGAGGCAAAACTCGACGCCGTGACGGTCGCGACCATGGAAGGTTCGACCAGATAGGAAATCAGGAACTGATCAAGCCTGCTCCAGTCTTCGGTCGTGCCGATCAGGCGCTCGATCTGTTGCCGCGCCTCGGCCAATGTCCAGACCTGCCGCTTCTTGAACCGGACCTGGTTCAGCGCGGTCTTCTGACGCTGTACGGAGTAAGCCGACAGCAGATCGTAGAGGCTTGCGGTCCATTGCGGATGCTTGACGTTCTTGATCGGCTCCGGCGCACCGCGGCTGAAGGTGTCGCGCTCAAGCTGCGGCAGGTCCATCAGCTTCTGCGCCACCACACGGAATGCCTCGAGCCGCTTCAGCCGGAAGGCCAGCGCGGTCGCCATGTCCTCGGCGCTCTGGCCTTCGGTCTGCTTCTCGTCCGGCAGCAGCAGGCGCGACTTCAGATAGGCGAGCCATGCCGCCATCACCAGATAATCGGCCGCCAGCTCGAGCCGAAGCTTGCGGGCGTGTTCGATGAAGGTGAGATACTGGTCGGCCAGCGCCAGAATGGAAATCTTCGCGAGATCGACCTTCTGCTGGCGCGCGAGCGTGAGCAGAAGATCGAGCGGGCCTTCGAAGCCCTCGACATCGACCACCAGCGCGGGCTCGTCGGGCGCGCGTTCGGCCAGGTCGGGATTGAAGGGAATGATCTCGGCGGTCATCAGACAATTGCTCCCGCCGCAGGCTGGTTCATGAGTTCGGCAAAGCGCGCCCGCGCCGCGGCAACATCGATGTCGACACGATTACGCCGCAGCGCCAGAGCGCGATCCGCTCGCGCGGCAGCTTCGCCTCCAAGCAACGGAGAGGCGCCGGCCACCTGCCGCATCTCGTCGAGATTGCCGTTGCAGTGAAGCACGAGATCGCAGCCGGCCGCGAGCGCAGCATGGCTGCGTTCGGCCAGGCTGCCGGACAAGGCTCCCATCGACACATCGTCGCTCATCAGCAATCCTTCGAAACCAATCCATCCGCGAATCACGTCGCCGATCATTATCGCCGATGTGGTCGCCGGTTGGGCCTTGTCGATGGCGCTGAACACAACATGTGCGGTCATGCCAAGGGGGAGCCTTGACAGCGGCCTGAAAGCCGCAAAGTCGGTCGCTTCCAGCGTGGCGCGATCGGTATCCACCACCGGGAGGTCGAGATGGCTGTCGGCGGTTGCGCGCCCGTGGCCCGGCAGATGCTTCAGCACCGGCAACACGCCCGCAGTCATCAGCCCCTCGGCCTGTGCGCCCGCAAGCGTTGCGACCTGCTCCGGCGTATCGCCGAAGGCCCGATCGCCGATCACCCGGTCTGCGCCGGCGACCGGAACATCAGCAACCGGCACACAATCGACATCGATGCCAAGCGCCGCGAGATCCTCGGCGATCAGCCGGCCGCCCAAACGCGCGCCCTCAAGGCCACTGGCCCGGTCGCGTTCATAGAGCGCGGCATAGGCGGCGCCGGGCGGGTAAACCGACCAATGCGGCGGTCCCAATCGCTGCACCCGGCCGCCCTCCTGATCCACCAGAACCGGAGCGTCCCAACCGACGATGTCCCGAAAATGAGCCGTCAGCGCCTTGACTTGAGCCGGGTTGTCGATGTTGCGCTTGAACAGGATCAATCCCCACGGGCTGGCCTCCCGGAAGAATTCGATCTCATCGGCGCCGATCGCCGTGCCGGCCAGGCCGGAAATGAATGCGCGCGCGGTCATCGGCGCGGCTTAGCCGCTGCGGGACTCAGGGGTCAAGCAACCACCTGGCTCTTCGTCCGGCAGACGGCCGCTATCCAATGGAGATTTAGTTCCGTGCGACGACGCACTGGCCGCCGGCCGCTTTCAGGCTCGAGCAGAATTCGTTGGCCGCACTCTGGCTCGAGAACGGGATCTGCGCCCGGTAATAGGTCCCGCGATCGCCCAGATCGGCCCGCCGGATCAAAGGCTGACGATTGCCCAGGACGGAGGGGAATTGTTGCTGCAGCGACTTGAAGGAAGCCTGCGCATCGGCCTCACTGCGCTGGGACGTCACCTGCACGGCAAAAGGACCGCTCGTCGGCGCACTGGCCGGACTGCCCGGCAAGGGCGTCGGGAACGGCGATCCGCCGCTGGCTCCGGTATCGCGCGGGGTCAGGGCCGCATGGGCCTCCCGCGCGCCCGGGCGCTGCGGCGACACCGAACCGGTGGGGGCGAGCGCCATCGGCGCCTGATCCGCGGCATCCTGCTGAGCCGCCGGGCTGGCGCTACGGGTGTTGCGCTGAGCGGGCGCTTCGCTCCCCTGCTGCGGCTTGATGGGCACCGTGCGGATCCGCTTGGGCTCGGCCCCGGAGGGCGCGGTGCCGCCGGTCGGCGCCACATTCGCACTCGCCGGCGGGAAAGCCTGCGGGTTCTGACCGGCCAGGAACGGGGAGATGACACGGGGCTGCCCGGGCGCGGCCTGCTGCACCGGCTCTTCCTGACGCGGAACGATCTTTTCGGTCTTCACCCCGATCCGGTCCTGGATCGGCTTGTTGTTCGGATCGGTCGCCGGAACCACTTTCGAGGGCCGGACATCGGCCTTGATCACCGGCGGCGGAGCCACATTGCCCGCCCCGCTGAACACCGCCCGATAGCCAAAGGCAGCGGCAGTTCCGACCACCGCCAGCGCCAGCACAGCAAGAACGGTGACCATCCCGCCGTGCCGCTTCGCCCGCAAATAACCGCTACCGGCTTCCGCCATGGCAGCGGGCGGAGGCGGCGCACCGAAATGGGCATTGGCATAAGGCTGGCCGTGGGGCAGCCCGCCGGCCCGATCGGCGTAAGCCGGATAGCCCTGATCGGCGGCGAATGGCGCATATCCATCCGGAGCCGTTGGATAGGACGGTGCATGACCCTGCGCACCGAAATGCGGATCGGGATAACGCGGATCGGCATAGCTGTGCCCGGCCCCGTTGGCGTAACGCGCATCGCCATAGTCCTGATCGGAATAGCCCTGATCGGCGCCATAGGACTGATCGCCATAGCGCGGCGCTGCGTAGCGCGGGTCGTCATAACCAGGTTCGGCATAGCGAGGATCGGCCGCGTAGGGCTGATCGCCGTAACGCGGATCGTCGTACTGACCAGGATAGGCCGTCGTCGCCTGACGCGGATCGGCATAGGACGCGGGATCGAGGTCGGGCGAATAAGGTTGATCGGACGGATAGGCCTGATCCGACGGATAGGCCTCGGCCGACGGTTGCGCCTGTTGCGCACCGGCAGCGCGACGCGGATCGTAACGGCTGTCGCCATAGACCACGGCTGTCCCGCCCTGATCCGCCGCATAGGACGAACGCCAGTGCGGAGCACGCTGGTTCGGCTGATGCTCATACGGATCCGGCGCGGCGAAATCCTGATCGGAGACTGGCCGTCCGACCTGGGGCGCAGGCGCGCGCGTCTGCTGCTGATACGGGTCCGACTCGTTCTGCTGACCGATCAGCCGTGCGAGTTCGGCGAGCGGATCGCCTGCCGGCTGATCCGATGACGGCCTCGGCCGTCGGAATGTTTCGTTGTCGCGATAACCGCGCGTACGATCGTTATCCGCCATTCTGCGACCTTCTTCGACCGGGCCGGTTCGATGCAGCCGTCCCTCCAGCTGCATCCACTTCGACGTTACACAGCGGCACGCCCCACGAGGCTCTCAATCAAAAAGCGATTGCCCCACAAGAACCCGCCGCAACACGCGACCTCACCGCATCTCCTCCGGCGCCCCCACGCCAAGCAGTCCGAGACCCGAGGCAAACACGGTGATGACGGCCTGGACCAATGCCAGACGCGCCACGGTTAACTGTTCATCATCTTGTCTAATGAAGCGTAAATGAGGCAAGCCTTTTCCCTGGGTAAAATGGGCATGGAAATCGCTTGCCAATTCATAAAGATAGAAAGCGATTCGGTGCGGCTCGTGGGCCTGGGCGGCGGTTTCGATCAGCCGCGGATAGAGCGCGATCTTGCGGATGATCGACATTTCCCCGGCATCGGTCAGCCTCTCGATCGCTGCACCCGAGAGCAGCGCCAGCCGCCCCTCGGCATTGTCGGGCAGGTTCGGGAACGCCTCGCGCGCCTGGCGGAAGATCGAATGTCCGCGGGCATGGCCGTACTGCACATAGAAGACCGGATTGTCCTTGGACTGCTCCTTGACCTTGGCCATGTCGAAATCGAGCGGGGCGTCGTTCTTGCGATAGAGCATCATGAAGCGCACGGCGTCGGAGCCGACCTCGTCCACGACTTCCCGCAAGGTCACGAACTCGCCCGAGCGCTTGGACATTTTCACGGGCTCGCCGCCGCGCAACAGCTTCACCAACTGCACGATCTTGACGTCGAGCGCCGCCTCGCCCTTGCTGATCGCCTTTACCGCCGCCTGCATGCGCTTGATATAGCCGCCATGATCGGCGCCCCAGACGTCGATCATGTCGCGGAAGCCGCGGTCGAACTTGGATTTGTGATAGGCAATGTCGGAGGCGAAATAGGTGTAGCTGCCGTCCGATTTCTTCAGCGGACGATCCACGTCGTCGCCGAAATCGGTGGAGCGGAACAGCGTCTGTTCGCGATCTTCGTAATCGTCGGCGGGTGCGCCTTTCGGCGGCGGCAGCCGGCCTTCATAGACTTCGCCTTCGCTTTGCAACTGCGCGATGACGGCGCCGACCTTGTCTTCACCGGTGATGAGCGAGCGCTCCGAGAAGAACACGTCGTGCTTGACGTTCAACGCCGCGAGATCCTCGCGGATCATCGCCATCATCATGTCGATCGCGGTCTGGCGCACGATCGGCAGCCAATCGCTTTCCGGTTTCTGGTTGAGATCGCGTCCGTATGTCTCGGCGAGCGCCACGCCGACCGGCTTCAGATAGTCACCCGGATAAAGCCCGTCCGGGATCGCGCCGATGTCTTCGCCCAGCGCCTCGCGGTAGCGGAGATAAGCGGAGCGCGCGAGCACATCGACCTGCGCGCCGGCATCGTTGATGTAGAATTCGCGGGTGACGTCGTATTCGGCGAAGGCCAGCAGGCTCGCCAGCGCGTCGCCAAACACCGCGCCTCGGCAATGACCGACATGCATCGGCCCGGTCGGATTGGCCGACACATATTCCACATTGACCTTGTTGCGCCGACCGATGCGGCTCTGGCCGAAATCGGTGCCGGCCGCGATCGCCGCGCGCAACGCGCCGAGCCAGGTCGCGTGCTTCAGCGTCATGTTGATGAAGCCGGGTCCCGCGATGTCGACCTTCTCGATCAGCGGATCGAGGCGCAGCTTTTCGGCCAGCGCGTCGGCGAGGTCGCGCGGCTTCCTGCCGGCATCCTTGGCCAGCACCATCGCCGCGTTGGTCGCCATGTCGCCATGGCTCGGATCGCGCGGCGGTTCGACCGCGATGCGCGAGAGGTCAATGCCGCCGGGCAACACGCCGGCCGCGATCAGCGCCTCGTTCGCGGCAATGACGCGGCCGAGCATGGTGGCAAACAGATTGTCGTAATGGATGTGGTTCGCCATCGGCTTTCGCAAAGGTCGGACGGACGCAAGGGTCGGATGAGCGGGCGCGGACTAACGCAGTTCCGGGGTCAAGTCAAAGAAGCGGCGGTGCTCCTGAAGCGCGAAGCGGTCGGTCATGCCGGCAATGAAATCGCCGGCGCGGCGCGCACGCAGGGCTGCGTCAGCCCCGGCAAGGCCGCTTCGCCATTCGTCCGGCATGTCGCCCGGCCGTTCCGTGAAATGCCGGAACAGGTCGCGCACGACGATCGCAGCTTCCTCCATGACCCGCATGACCCGCTCATGACGATACATGCGCGGGAACAGGAAATCCTTGATCCCGCGTTCGGCCTCGGCCATCGCGGCGGAAAAGGCGATGACGGCATCCGGCGCATTGCGGATGTCGTCGGCGGACAGCGGCGCCAGTGCGTCCAGCCGGCGCGCGGATTCCGCCGCGACGTCCTCGATCATCCAAGTGATCAGCCGGCGGATCAGTTCATGCGCGAAGCGCGCCGGTTCCAGTCCCGGATAAAGCCTGCGAATCTCGCGCACGATGCCGCCGGCGAACGGCACCTGATCGAGGTCGTCGATCGTGAACAGGCCGGCCCGCAGGCCGTCGTCGATGTCGTGGGCGTCATAGGCGATGTCGTCGGAGATGGCGGCGACCTGCGCCTCGGCGCTGGCATAGCTCCAGAGTTGCAGGTCACAGATTGCCTGGAAATCGCGGATCGTTTGCGGCACGCCCCGCTCGCGATAGCGACCGGTCGCCTTGCCGCTGCGGTCGGTCAGCGGGCCGTTATGCTTGACCAAGCCCTCCAGCGTTTCCCAGGTGAGATTGAGGCCGTCGAAATCGGCATAGCGGCGTTCCAGCGCGGTCACGATCCGCAGCGCCTGCGCGTTGTGATCGAAGCCGCCATAGGGCGCGAGCTCGTCATCCAGCGCGCGTTCGCCGATATGCCCGAATGGCGGATGGCCGAGGTCATGGGCGAGCGAGAGCGCTTCGGCGAGATCCTCGTCGAGACCGAGCACCCGGGCCAGCGAGCGGGCAATTTGCTGCACTTCCAGGGTGTGCGTGAGCCGGGTGCGGTAATGGTCGCCCTCGTGGAACACGAACACCTGGGTCTTGTATTTCAGCCGGCGGAAGGCGGCGGAATGGATGATGCGGTCGCAATCCCGACGGAAATCGTTACGGCTGGGGCTCGACGGCTCCGCGACGATCCGGCCCCGGCTCAACGCCGGGTCGGAGGCATAAGGCGCACGCGGAGCGGACTGGATTGCCATGCGGCTGGTTTACGCGCGCATGCGCCGGGCGCAAGGCCCCTCCCCGTTCCGGCCCGGCGCCCGGCTGGAGCGGCCTTGCGCGAATTGACGGAACCGGCCGGCGCACCTAACTATCGGTTATGACCGAAGCCACCATGACCGCTGGAAGCGTCTCCGTCACCGAGCGTGCCGTTTCGAAGATCGCAAAGATCCTGTCGAAGGAACCGGCGGGCGCGATGCTGCGGGTCAGTGTCGAGGGCGGCGGCTGTTCAGGCTTTCAGTACAAGTTCGACGTCGAGCGCGAGCGCGCCGACGACGATCTCGCGCTCGGGCGGGAGAATGCGACGATCCTGATCGACCCTGTTTCGGTCGGGTTTCTGGCCGGCTCGGAGATCGATTTCGTCGACGACCTGATCGGCGCCGCGTTCAAGATCAACAATCCGAACGCCAAGTCGTCCTGCGGCTGCGGCACCAGTTTCTCGCTGTAACGGTCCCGGGCCGCGCCTTCAGGCGCGCCCCGGATGAAGACACCTCAGTTCACCTTGATCCCGCTTTTCTTCACGAAGTCGCCGTAGGTCTTTATCTCCGCGTTGATCAGGGCTCCAAACTCCTCCGGAGACATCGGCATCGTCTGCACACCGATCTTATCTAGCTTCTCGCGCAAGGCGGGCGCAGCAAGCGCCTTCGTCATTTCGCCATTCAGCTTTTCGGTCACGTCCTTCGGGGTGCCGCTCGGTCCGAGAATGCCAACCCACAGCGTGTAATCCGAATCGGGAAAACCGGCTTCAAGTGTCGTGGGCACGTCGGGCAACAGCGGGGCGCGCGACTTGGAACTGACAGCCAACGCGAGCAGCTTGCCCGACTGGATGTGCGGCAGGGCCGTCGCAATCGGGCAGAAATAATAATCGACCCGACCGGCGATTACCTCTGACAGCGCCTCGGCGCCGCCCTTGAACGGAATATGCACGGCGTCATAGCCCGCACTGGCGCGGAAACGCTCCGCGCTCATGTGAACGGCCGAGCCGACGCCCAGCGAGGCGAAGTTCAGCTTGCCCGGATTGGCTTTGCCGTAGGCGACGAAGTCCTGAATCGTCTTGATGCCCTTTTCAGGCGAGATGATCAGCACATTGGGCACGCTGCCGATCATCGACATCGGAACGAGATCGCTGTCCGCCTTGAACGGCAGATTGGGGTAAAGCGCGGGCGCAACGGTATGCGCCGACGAATGCACCAGCCACGTATAGCCGTCGGGGTCGGACTTCACGACCTGCGCCGCGCCGATGGTGCCGCCGGCCCCACCGCGGTTCTCGACCACGATCGACTGGCCGAGCTGGCCCTGCAATTGTTCGAACACGATGCGCGGGATGATGTCGGTCGCAGAGCCGGCGCCGAACGGCACCACCGCCTTGATCGGCTTCGACGGCCACGAATCTGCAAAGGCCGAGGGCGGTGCTGCCAGCAAAATGAGCAGAGCAAAAAGCGGATAACGACGCATGCATTGTCTCCGAAGGGTTCGGGGACATGACAGCAAGAACCATGCCGTCGCGCCCGCGTTGCGCGGGTCAGCAACGAGCCTGCGACGACCGCGCGGCTTACTCCGCGGCGACGGCGCGCGGCCGCTCCACGTCGGGCACCTCGACCAGTTGCGGCTCCAGCCGATGCTTGAGCATGCGGTCGAAGCGGTCGAGATAGATATAGATCACCGGCGTGATGTAGAGCGTCAGCAATTGCGACAGGCACAGTCCGCCGACCACCGCGATGCCGAGCGGCTGACGAAGCTCCGCACCGGCGCCGGCGCCGAGCGCGATCGGCAGTGCGCCAAAAATCGCGGCCAGTGTCGTCATCATGATCGGACGGAAGCGCAGCAGCGCGGCTTCGCGGATCGCGGCTTCGGCGGAAAGTCCGACGCGCCGCCGATCGATCGCGAAGTCGATCATCATGATCGCGTTCTTCTTCACGATGCCCACCAGCATGATGATGCCGATGATCGCAATCACCGACAGGTCCATGCCGAACAGCCACAGCGTCAGGATCGCGCCGATGCCGGCGGACGGCAGACCCGAGATGATGGTGAGCGGGTGAATGAAGCTTTCATACAGGATGCCGAGCACCACATAGGCGGCGAACACGGCTGCGAGAATGAGCAAGCCCTGCCCTTTCTTCACGTCTTCGAACACCTGCGTCGCACCCTGCCAGCTCGACGTGACAGTGGCGGGCAGATTGGCTTCGCTCTCGACCCGCTTGATCGCCTCGTTGGCCTGCCCGATCGAGAAACCGGGCGCGACATTGTAGGAGATGGTGACCGACGGCTGCTGGCCCTGGTGGTTGACCTGCAGCGGTCCGACGGTCGGCACCAGTTTTGCGACCGACTCGATCGGGATGGTCTGGCCGGTCGACGTCTTGATGCGCAGCTTCGACAGATAGGCCGGGTCTTCCTGGAATTTCGGAAGCGTCTCCATGATGACCTGATAGTCGTTCGACGGCGTATAGATCGTCGACACCTGCCGCGAGCCGAAGGCGTTGAACAATTCCTGCCGGATCTGGTCGACGGTGATGCCGTAGACGGCCGCCTTCTCGCGATCGATGTCGACCAGCAATTGCGGATTCTTGATGTAGAGGTCGGTCGTGACGTCGCGCAATTCAGGTAGTTGCGCGAACCTGCGCTCGAGCTCGGGCGCCACCTTGTAGAGCACGTTCGTGTCGCCGCTCTGCAATGTGTATTGATATTCGCTCTTGGAGATGCGCCCGCCGATGTTGATGTTCTGGATCGGCCGCGGGAACACCTGGATGCCGGGCACGCCCGCCGTCGCACGCATCAGGCGTCCGATCACCGCACGCATCGGCTCGCGCTCGTTCTTCGGCTTCAGCACGACAAACATACGGCCGGAATTGGCGGTCGAATTCGGTCCGCTCGCGCCGACTGTCGAGTTGATATACTCGACCGCCTTGTCCTGCTTGATGATCTCGGCGATTTTTGCCTGCCGCACCACCATTGCTTCGAACGACGTGTCGGTGGCGGCCTCGGTGACCACGATCATGAAGCCAGTGTCTTCGGTCGGGAACAGACCCTTCGGATAGATGTAATAGAGCCAGATCGTTCCGAGCAGCGTCGCGATGGTGATCACCAGCGTAACCGGCTTGTACTTGATCGCCTTGTCGAGCGTCCATTCATAGCCGCGCAGCCAGCTGTTGAACATCGACTCGAACCAGCGCAGCAGGAAGAAAGGCTTCTTCTCGGCTTCGTGCGGGTCATGCCCCTTGAGCATGCGGGCGCACAGCATCGGCGTCAGCGTCAGCGACACGAAGCCGGAAATAATGATCGCGATCGAGATCGTCATCGCGAACTCGCGGAACACGCGGCCGACGATTCCCCCCATCAGCAGGACCGGGATGAACACCGCGATCAGCGACAGCGTGATCGAAACGATGGTGAATCCGATCTCGCGCGAGCCCTTCAGCGCCGCCTCGAACGGACGCATGCCGCCCTCGATATGGCGGACGATATTCTCCAGCATCACGATGGCGTCGTCGACCACGAAGCCGATACACAGCGTCAACGCCAGCAGCGTCATGTTGTTGATCGAGTAATCGAGCACATACATGACGGCGAAGGTGCCGACGATCGAGATTGGCACCGCCAGACCGGGAATGAGGGTCGCCGAAAGCTTGCGCAGGAACAGGAAGATCACCAGAAGCACGAGCACCAGCGCGATAAACATGTGCCCCTGGACGTCGGCGACGGCCTGACGAACCGACAGCGAGCGGTCCATCAGCATCTCGACCTCGACCGAGGCGGGGATCGCGGCGCGCAAGGACGGCAGCCGTTCCTTGATCGCATCGACCACGGCCACCGTGTTGGCATCCGGCTGGCGTTGGATCGCGAGCACGACCGAGCGTTCGCCGTTGAACCAGCTGGCGACCTTGTTGTTTTCGACACTGTCGAACACGGTCGCGACTTCGTTGAGCTTGACCGGCACGCCGTTGCGCCAGGCGACCACCACGTTCTCGTAGTCAACCGCCTTGGAGAGCTGAGGCGGCGCCTGCAGCGTGATGTTCTGCTGCGGCCCCGACAGGGTGCCGACCGGAACCGACGAATTGACCTTGGAGACTGCCTGGCGGACGTCGTCGAGCGAAAGTCCGCGCGCGGCCGCCTTTTCGGGGTCGACCTGAACACGGACCGCGAACTTCTGAGCGCCATAGACCAGCACCTGCGCCACGCCCTGCAGCTGCGAAATCGACTGCGCAATGACGGTGTCGGCAAATTCGTGAACGGCCGACAATGGCAAGGTACCGGACCGCACCGCGATGAACAGGACCGGGAAGTCGGACGGATTCACCTTGCGGAAACTCGGCGGGGTGGTCATCTCGACCGGCAGACGCCGCTGCGCGATCGTGAGCGCGGTCTGCACGTCGAGCGCCGCGGCATCGATGTTGCGGGTGAGATCGAACTGGATGGTGATGCGGGTCGTGCCCAGCGAGGAAGACGACGACATCGACGAAATGCCGGCGATGGTGGTCAGCTGGCGTTCGATCGGAGACGCGATCGAGGCCGCCATGGTTTCCGGGCTCGCCCCCGGCAGCGTTGCGGTGATTTCGATGGTGGGAAAGTCGACGCGGGGCAGCGCGGATACCGACAGCAATTTATAGGCGAAAAATCCGAACACGATAAAGGATGCGGTGATGAGGGTGGTCATCACCGGCCGGCGTATACAGGCCTCGGATAGGTTCATCTCAGGCTCCAGACTTCCCCTTGCTGCGCGGAGCGACCCGCGAGCCATCGACGAGTTGCAGCTGACCGTCGAGCACGACGGTCTCGCCTCCCTCCAGTCCCTTGGTGATTACGGATTGCATGTCGATGGTGCGCCCGACAGTCACGTCGCGCACCTTGGCAACGCCGTTCTCGACCACGAATACAAACGGTCCGGCCTGGCTGACCTGCACCACCGGGGACGGCACCACCACGGCCTTCTCGGTGCGCAGGACCACCTGCGTATTCACCAGCGTGCCCGGCCAGAGTAATTCGTCGGTGTTGTCCATGGTCGCACGCACCAGGACCATGCCGGTCGACGGATCGACCGTATTCTCGATCATCGTCACCTGGCCGGGCGCGGCGCGGCTCTCGCCCGGCGGCAGCGCCTCGACGGTCGCGGTCTCGGCCGCCAGCGCCTTGCGAAGGTCGGGCAATTGCCGCTGCGGCAAACCGAAGGTCACGTAAACCGGTTTGATCTGATTGATGGTCGCGAGCGGCGCGGTGTCCGCAGGGCGCACGAAATTGCCGACCTTCACATTGGCCGCGCTGATACGGCCGGTGATCGGCGCGCGGATCGCAGTCCAGGACAGCTGCACCCTGAGATTTTCCAGCGTCGCGCGGTTCGAAGCGGCCAGCGCGCCCGCAATATTGACCTGGGTCTGGGCATTGTTGAGCGTGACCTGGGTCACCGCGTTCTTCTTGACCAGTTCGTTGTAGCGCTCCACGTCGCGCTCAGCCTGCTGCTGCTGGGCGACGGCCCCCGCAATCACCGCCTCGACCCGCTTGATCTCGGCATCGAGCTGGCGGTTATCGAGGGAGAACAGGAGGTCGCCGGCATTCACCATGGCGCCATCCTGGAAATGCACCGCGGTGATCACGCTTTCGAGCCGCGCCTTGATCGCGACGCTTGCAATCGGCGTCACGGTCCCGAGCGCCTCGAGCCTGACCGGGACCTCGCGCAAGGTCGCGGTGACAACCTCGACCGGGATGACCCGGGGCGGCGGCCCCTTCTTCTGGGCCGTGTCGCCATCGGAATTCCAGAGGCGCGCAAGCGGGCCGGCAATGCCATCGAACAACGACGGCTGCACCGCATAGGCGGCAACGCCCACGGCAACCAGCGCGGCCAGCGTGACGGACCATTTCCGAGCGCTCATTGATAATTCTCGACCCGGCGCGAATTCTCCCGCAGGGTTTCCCTCAAGTTTCGCACAGCGTTGACGCGCCTGCGGGTGATCAGCCGTTCAAAACCTCGTACCATATCCATGCAAGAACCGCACCCACCCCGCCAATGTGCGGTAAACACCGCAACCGCAAATTCTATACACGGCCGGACGGCGGACGCCGGTCTTTTCCATTAACTTTTGGCAATCACCCCCGATGCGTATCGCCACATGGAACGTCAATTCGATTCGGCAGCGGATGGACAATCTCTGCGCCTGGCTAAGTGAGCGCCAGCCGGACGTCGTCTGCCTGCAGGAAACCAAGATCACCGACGAGGCCTTCCCGCGCGATCTGCTCGAGGGGCTGGGCTACAATCTCGCCGTGCATGGTCAGAAAACCTTCAACGGCGTCGCGATCCTGTCGAAATACCCGCTCGACGAGGTCACGATCGGCCTGCCCGGCGACCCGTCCGACGATCATGCGCGCTTCGTCGAGGCCGTGATCGCGCACCCGGACGGCGCGGTTCGCGTCGCGTCAATCTACCTGCCGAACGGCAACCCGGTCGCCAGCGAGAAATATCCCTACAAGATGAACTGGATGGACCGGCTTTATGACTACGCGCACGAGCGTCTTAAGCTGGAGGAGGAGCTTGTCCTTGCCGGCGACTACAATGTGATTCCCGCCCCCGAGGACGTCCACAATCCTGCCGCCTGGGCCGAGGATGCCCTGTTTCGTCCGCCAAGTCGCGAAAAATTCCGCGCGCTGACCCATCTCGGCCTGACCGACGCTATCCGTGCGGTGACCGACGCTCCGGGGCTCTATACGTTCTGGGATTATCAGGCGGGCGCCTGGCAGAAGAACTGGGGCATCCGGATCGACCATCTGCTGCTGTCGCCGCGGGCCGCCGATCGGCTCACCGCCGCGGGCATCGACAAGCATGTACGCAACTGGGAAAAGCCGTCCGACCACGTGCCGGTCTGGATCGACCTCAATTTAACGGCGAAATAGGGTGCCGCTCCGGGGCAACCCGCATCGGCAGGACGGCCTCGCGCTCAGTCCCGCCGGCCCCGCATGTAATTTTCGAGATACAGCACCGCCATCTGGCGCTCGCCGTCGGTGGCCTGCTTGAAGGCCGCGTCATACATCTCGACGACCCACTTCTCGCTCGCGGCACTCTCGCGCGCGAGTGTGAGCCACATCAAGCCACGCGCCGCCTGACGCGGCACCACGTCGCCCTTGAAGATCAGGTGGCCGAGCAGCGCCTGGGCACGCCCCTGCCCCTTGTTGGCCGCCAGATTCAGCCAGCGCAGCGCCTGGCGCGGATCCTTCGCGACCCCCTTGCCGTCGAGAAACAGCCTGGCCAGTGAATATTGGGCGTCCGGATCCCCGAAATACGAGGCGGCGTAGGAATACATCTCGCGCGCGCGCTCCGGATCGGCCTTCACTTCGCTATTGGCGATGCCATCCAGATAGTAATGGCCGAGCTGAACGAAGGCATTGGCGACGAAGCGGGCCTGCGGCAGATGCGGCGCCTCCTCGGCATGGGTGTTGGCGATCCGGCTGAAAAACTGAAACGCCCGCAACTCGTTGCGGGGAACGCCGTCACCGACGGCATACATGCGGCCGAGCTTCCATTGCGCGAGCGCGTATCCGTGATCGGCTGCGTATTGCAGCGACGACAGAGCCTTGTCATTCTCGCCGGCCTTCAGCGACGCCGCGCCGGACCGGAAAGCCTCGATCGGGGTCACATCCGGCCTGGTATTGGCCGGCGTGGTGGTGCCGTCGAACGCGAAAGCCGGCGCGAGCCAGAGCGCGCAGGTCAGAGTGCTGATCCGTGCGAGATTATTCATCCGCATAGCTGATCTTCTCAGCCTTCGCGCCCGGATGGGTGATCGCGCCACTGACGGCGGGTCCAACCTGCTGCGCGTATTTCCAGAGATAACCGGAGCCGTGGCCGTTATCGCGTGGCGCCCAAGTCGTCCGGCGCTTCGCCAATTCCTCGTCGGACAGCTTGACGTTCAGCGTACCGTTCTCGGCATCCAGCTCGATGATGTCGCCGTCACGCAGCAGCCCGATCGGGCCACCGATCGCCGCTTCGGGACCGACATGGCCGACACAGAAGCCGCGGGTCGCACCGGAGAAGCGCCCGTCGGTGATCAGGGCAACCTTGTCGCCCATGCCCTGGCCATAGAGCGCCGCCGTGGTCGACAGCATCTCGCGCATGCCCGGACCGCCGCGCGGACCCTCGTAGCGGATGACCAGAACTTCGCCTTCCTTGTAGGTGCGGTTCTTCACCGCCTCGAAGCAGGCTTCCTCGCCGTCGAAGCAGCGCGCCGGGCCGGTGAACTTGAGATTGTGCATGCCGGCGACTTTGACGATCGCACCCTCGGGGGCGAGATTGCCCTTAAGGCCGACCACGCCGCCGGTCGCCAGCAGCGGCTTCGACGCTGGGCGCACGACATCCTGCTCCGGATTCCATTTCACGGATTTCAGGTTCTCAGCAATGGTGCGCCCGGTAACAGTCATGCAATCGCCGTGGAGATAACCGCCGTCGAGCAGAGCTTTCATGACCAGCGGAATGCCGCCTGCTTCAAACAAATCCTTGGCAACATAACGGCCGCCCGGTTTCAAATCCGCGATATATGGTGTCCTTTTGAAGACTTCGGCGACGTCAAACAGGGTGAAGTCGATGCCCGCCTCGTTGGCAATTGCGGGCAGATGCAGCGCGGCATTGGTAGAGCCGCCGGAGGCCGCGACCGTGGCGGCCGCGTTCTCCAATGACTTCCGCGTGACGATGTCGCGCGGACGCAGACCGCTGAGCACGAGGTCCATGACCTTTTCGCCGGCGGTCATGCAGAACTGGTCGCGCATCTCGTAGGGCGCGGGCGCACCGGCGGAATAGGGCAGCGCCAGACCGATCGCCTCCGACACCATGGCCATGGTGTTGGCAGTGAATTGTGCGCCGCACGCACCGGCCGAAGGACACGCCACCTGCTCGAGCCCGAACAGATCCTCGTCGCTCATGGCGCCGACCGAATGCTTGCCGACCGCCTCGAACACATCCTGTACCGTGACCTGCTGGCCCTTGAAGGTGCCGGGCAGGATCGATCCGCCATAGATGAAAATCGACGGCACATTCAGCCGCACCATCGCCATCATCATGCCCGGAAGCGACTTGTCGCAGCCGGCCAGACCAACCAGAGCGTCGTAAGCGTGGCCGCGCATGGTCAACTCGACCGAGTCCGCAATCACCTCGCGCGACGGCAGCGACGCCCTCATGCCGCCATGGCCCATGGCAATGCCGTCGGTCACGGTAATGGTGCAGAATTCGCGGGGGGTGCCGCCGGCGGCGGAGACGCCTTTCTTGACCGCCTGTGCCTGACGCATCAGCGAGATGTTGCAAGGCGCCGCCTCGTTCCAGCAGGAGGCTACGCCGACCAGGGGCTGATGGATCTGGGCGGTCGTCAGGCCCATCGCATAGAGGTAGGAGCGGTGCGGGGCCCGTTCGGGCCCTTCGGTAACGTGGCGGCTGGGCAACTTGCCCTTCAGATTGGTCTTGGCATCCATTTGGACTCGTTTGCGCTCCCCGCCACGCCTCACGTAACAAACCTCTGTCACGCCGCTATTTCTGGCGCTTCCTGTGGGTGAGGCCTATGGCCAAATCGCGGCATCGGGGCAGTGAGACCAAAATGTCTCTAATGTGTGGCGGAGAAGCCACGGGGCAACTCGGCCGCAGGCCTAGCGGCGCGCGTGACGCGGCCGCAAATGTCACATGAGAAACGCTGCCAGGACCCATATCCAGTCCAGGCAACACAGACGATACGATCCACCCGCGTCCGATCAGGCCGGGACAGCGTCACGCGCTTTGGCGGCCGAGGACACCGAAGCGATCGCCGCTGCGATCCGCAGGCGGACCAGTTGATCCTCGAACGGGCTCTCTCCAGGGGTGGCCAGCAGCCAGTTCTTCAACGCCCGGATTGAGGCGCGCTCCGCCTCGCTTGCCGGAAAGGCTTTGCGCTTCTGCTTGTTGGTTTGCATCGCACCTGCTCCGATTGAGCCGCCAACGGACGAATCAGCAAGTCCGTTCCAACACGCCTGAATCACGATTGCGGGACGTCAGCGCCCTCGCCTTTGGCGCCGCCGCCACGGTAAACAGACTGCGTGCCCGCAAAACTGACCCGCTCCTTCTTCGACCGCTCCGTGCATGAGGTCGCGCCGGACCTGATCGGCGCGACGTTCCTGTTCGATGGCGCGGGCGGACTGATCGTCGAGGTCGAGGCCTATCACCACACCGATCCGGCGGCGCATTCCTTTGGCGGCATGACCGCCCGCAACGCGGTGATGTTCGGACCGCCGGGCGTTGCCTATGTCTACCGCTCCTACGGCATCCACTGGTGCGTCAATGTCGTGTGCGAAGCGGAAGGCTCCGCCAGCGCGGTTCTGATACGCGCGCTGCAGCCCACGCAAGGCGTTGCCGCGATGCGGCGCAGGCGTGGACTCGAGGACGAGCGGCTGCTGTGTTCAGGACCGGGACGCTTGTGCGAAGCACTGGCGATCACAGGCGCCGAGAATGGCCTTCCGCTGAACCGTCAGCCTTTCGAACTGCGCGCACGCGCAGCGGATGTCGACATCGTGAAAGGTCGGCGCATCGGCATCACCAAGGCGGCCGATCTTCCCTGGCGCTACGGGCTGAAGGGCTCGCGCTATCTCAGCAAACCATTCAAGGCGCGCGAAGAGTAGAGCGACCCGAGGGCGGTCCGCCCCCCTCCTCCGCCCGGAAGATCAGTCACCCGGCCCGCCCGGTATCATCGAAGACGTCCCGGCGAAATGCTGATGCCAGCGCGACGCATGCTGATAGAAGGCGACCGCATCCGCCAGCAATCCGCCATCGACCGCCGAAGAAGCGACCGGCCGACCGTCGCGGATGCCGGTCACGTCACGGCGCGGTCCGAGCAGAACCAGGCCCTCAGCCCGCACCAGACCGACCTTCTGATAATTGGAAATGAAGGCACGTTCCGGCCCGGTGTCGCCGGACTGGTCCTGACCGATGAAACGGCTGCGATAGCTCATGTGCAGCAGACCGAGGATAGTCGGTGCGACATCGATCTGGCTGACAAGACGGTCGATGCGGCGCGGCGCGACGAAGCCCGGCGCGTAGAACAACGCCGGGATATGGTAAGCGGTCGGATCGACTTCGAGCTTGCCGGCCGAGGACGCAGTGTGATCGGCGACGAACACGAACAGCGTGTCCTTGAACCACTGTTTCTCACGCGCCTGTGCCAGAAACTTGCCGATCGCGTAGTCGGTGTATTTCACGCCGCCCTCGCGGGTCTGCTCGACATAGGCGGCGAGCGTCCGCTTGCTCAGGTCGCCTGCGCCGTGCGGCGCGCCGATCCGGCCCGCCGGATAGGTGAACGGGCGGTGGTTCGACACGGTCATGACATGCTGAAAGAAGGGTTGTCCCTTCGCAAAGGAGGCATCCGCCTCGCGCGCGGCGCGCGCGAACAGGTCCTCATCGCATACGCCCCAGGCATTCGAGAACGTTACATCTGACGGCAGGAAGTCCTTGCGATCGATGACCCGATAACCATTCGCCGAAAAGAAGGCATCCATGTTGTCGAAGAAGCCGTCGCCGCCATACAGGTAGGTCGAACTGTAGCCGTGGTCGCGAAACACCGAGCCGAGCGAAAACAGCTTCTCGTTGCCGGGACGACGGACGATCGATTGGCCGGGTGTTGGCGGCACCGACAATGTTACGGCCTCGAGCCCGCGAACGGTCCGCGTGCCGGTCGCAAGCATATGCGTGAAGAACAGCGACTGGTCCGCAATCGCATCCAGATTCGGAGTGATGCCAAGCCGGTTGCCGAATTCGGCCATGAACGACGCACTCAGGCTTTCGATCGTGACCAGAACGACGTTCATCCGACGCAGCGGCGCCGGCTCCACGATATCGCGGGTGATGTCGCCAGGGGCCTTACCGGCGAAGGTCGCATTGGGGGACGCGACGAGCCCGCGAATTCGCCGGTTGACGTCCGCCTCGTCCTGCATCGCATAGAAGCGGCGGTAATCGATCTCGTTGTTGAAGAAGGCGCGGACGAAGGTGTAATAGCCGTTCTCCGACAACTCGTTGGCGTAGTTGTTGCTCGACACTTCGGTCCAGCTTGTCTTCGAGGCATCGTTGACGGCGACAGCCGCGATCACGAGCGCAGCCAGGACCGCAAACCGGCTGCCCAGGCCGACCGTGACGGACGTCGGGCGCAACACGCCACGCAGCAGCACGGTCAGAAGCAGCGAAGCAGCGGCCAGCGCCGCGAGCATTCGTCCGACCGGATAGGATTCCCAGATATTGCCCGCCACCTCACGTGTGTAGATGAGGTAGTCCACGGCGATGAAATTGAAACGTGCGCCGAACTCGTTCCAGAACAAGACCTCGCCGATCATCGTGAAGCCAACGATGAAGGCAAACAGCGCAAATCCGGACTGGGTCATGGCGCGATCGAAGCGGCCGCCGTGCCACGAGGTCGGCAGCGCCATCCAATAGACCGTGCCTGGGATCAGCGCCGCAAGCAGAACCGCGATATCGAACCAGAAACCGATGACGAAGGGGCGCACGAGGTCCAGGGGGCCGTCGATAAAACCCCAGCCCGACAGGATTGCCAGACCGATGCGGACCAACATCTGCGCCAGAAGGAAGACCGCGATCAGCGGCCAAAAGCGCTCGAGCCAGAACTTCAAGGCTTGAACCGCCGCACTGACGAAAACCGACATGAGACAGATCTCCGCCCCGCATGACGAAACCATCTCAGCGGGAACAATTGAGGTCCAATTTTGTCATTGCGCAAATATTCAAGAAAAACAATAGATCGCCCGGCCGAAGCAGCGATTGGCGGGTTGCAGGGCGTGCGCTCGACCCGCTGTGGCAAGGCTGCCGCCGACCGGCGACCGATTCCACGCCGCTCCGAGCATGAACTCAAGCGGCCTTCTTGACGTCCTTGATGTCGGTGAAGACGACGCCCGGTGCGCGCTCGCGCGTGTAATCGAGATTGAACTGATTGCGGGCGAGGAAGACCGGATCGCCGTCGAGATCGTCGGCCACGCTTGAACCGTTGTTGCGCACGAAGGTGTCGAAGGCCTTGGCGGCCTCCTTGGGGTCGCCCTTCCCGTCGGATGCGATCCAGCGCGCCAGCGTGAACTCGCTCTGGTCCCAGCTCACGTCCAGGCCGTATTCGTCCATCAGCCGCACCCGCAGCACGTCGAGCTGCAGCGGACCGACCACCCCGACCAGCGCCGGCGAGCCGTCATGCGGCCGGAACACCTGCACCACGCCCTCTTCCGCGAGTTGCTGCAGCGCCTCTTTCAGCTTCTTGGCCTTCATCGCATCCGGCAGCCGCACGCGGCGCAGGATTTCAGGCGCGAAGCTCGGCACTCCGAGGAAATTGATGTCCTCCCCCTCCGTCAGAGTATCGCCGATCCTGACCGAACCATGATTGGGGATACCGACCACGTCGCCGGCGTAAGCTTCGTCCGCCACCGAGCGGTCCTTGGCAAAGAAGAATTGCGGGGCGTTGAGCGCGATCTGCTTGCCGGTGCGGACCTGCTTGACCTTCATCCCACGCGTGAGCTTCCCCGAGCAAAGCCTTGCAAACGCTATACGATCTCGGTGGTTTGGGTCCATATTGGCCTGGATCTTGAACACGAAGGCCGACATCCGCGGCTCTTCAGCTTCCACCATCCGCTTGTCGGCCTTCTGGTCGCGCGGCGGCGGCGCGACGCGGCCCAGCGCATCGAGCAGATCGCCGACGCCGAAATTTCGCAGCGCCGAACCAAAAAAGACCGGCGACAGATGGCCTTCCCGAAAGGCCTGCATGTCGAAACCGCGGCAGGCCTCGCGCACCAGTTCGAATTCGGCCTCGATCGCTGACGCATCGAGATTGGGATTCAGCGCGGCGACGTCACGAATGCTCATCTCGCGCAAGGTGCCCGCCTTGCCGGCATCGCCCTCGAGCAGCCGCACGCCCCCGCTTTCGACCTCGATCGTCCCGGTGAAGTCACGCCCCTGCCCGATCGGCCAGTTGATCGGAGTCGTATCCAGCGCCAGCGTCTTCTCGATCTCGTCGAGGATTTCGAACGGGTCGCGACTCTCGCGATCCATCTTGTTGATGAAGGTCAGGATCGGGATATCGCGCAGCCGGCAGACCTCGAACAGCTTGCGGGTGCGCGCTTCGATGCCCTTCGCGGCGTCGATCACCATCACGGCGGAATCGACCGCGGTGAGCGTGCGGTAGGTATCCTCAGAAAAGTCCTCGTGGCCCGGCGTATCCAGCAGGTTGAAGACGTGGTCGCCGTATTCGAACGTCATCACCGAGGTGACGACTGAAATGCCGCGCTCCTTCTCGATCGCCATCCAGTCGGATTGTGTGGTCTTGCGGTTGCGCTTGGCCTTGACCTGTCCGGCGAGCTGGATCGCGCCGCCGAACAGCAGCAGCTTCTCGGTCAGCGTGGTCTTGCCGGCGTCCGGATGCGAGATGATGGCGAAGGTACGCCGGCGCTCGATCTCGGCCGCGAGCGGCGATTGTGGCGTCTGCGCTTCGGCGCGGGCGGGCATGGTCATGGGGGCGTTGTAATGACTGCCCCTGAGGATTCAACCCCGCAGACCGGGACGCGGCGCTGGACCCTCCCCGGCAAAGCCGCAATACTTCGCCCAAAAAAAGCGAAACGCCAAAAAAGTTTCACGGGAGGACGATGATGCAGGCTTGCCGCGCCTTCACCTATGCTGCCGTGTTCACGGCACTTTCCGCAGTCCAGCCAGTTTTCGCACAAGGCTACCCCGACAAGCCGGTGCGGATCATCGTCCCGATCGGCCCGGGTGGCTCGTATGACATTGTCGGGCGCACTGTCGCCGACGCACTCGGCAAGCGGCTCGGCCAGAGCGTTGTGGTCGAAAACAAGCCCGGCGCCGGCACCGTGGTCGGAACCGAATTCGTCGCCCGCGAACCGGCAGACGGCTACACCCTCCTGGTCGGGGGCTTGAGCAACATCGTGTTCAACCCCGTGCTCCGCTCCAATCTCGGTCATGATCCGAGGAAGGACTTCACCCCGGTCGCTCTGGTGATGGGCATTCCCTACATGATGGTCGGTCGTAAGGACCTGCCCTATACGACGCTGACCGAGGTATTGGCGGCGGCGAAGACAGAGCCCGGGAAGCTATCGATGGCGAATGCGGGCGTCGGCACCGGTCAGCATCTGGTGGCGGCCGCGCTGATGAATGCCACCGGCACGAGATTTCTCGAAGTGCCTTACAAAGGCGCGCAGGCAGCCTATCCCGACATCCTGTCCGGACGCGTCGATTACTTCATCGATTCCTATCCCGCCGCGCTTCCTCATGTGAAGTCCGGCAGCGTGCGCGGGATCGCAATCGCGGGACCGAACCGCAACCCGCAGACGCCGGACGTTCCGACCATGTCGGAAGCCGGGGTGAAGGGGTTCGACATCGATTCCTGGATCGGCATTTTTGTACGCGCCGACACGCCTCCGGACATCCTGGACAAGCTGCGCAAGGAGACCCGCGCCATCATCCCGAGCCTCAAGGAGTCGTATGCGAAGGTCGGCGGCAACCTGATCCAGTTGGATGTGCCGCAGACCCAAGCCTTCATCCAGAAGGAAAACGACATGTGGACCAAGGTGATCCGCGACACCGGGATCAAGCTCGATTGAGGCAGCCGGATCCGGCGCTTCCCCGCGCCCGGTCAGTCGCTGGTCCTCAATCGTTCAGGAATGTCGGGCAATGGCCGTGCGCCTTTGCCCATGCCTTCAAGTCGTCGCGTGTGACCTCAGTATTCCAGCCCGGATTGGCGCGCTCCTGCGCGATCATTTCCTTGGTGGCATGCGCCTTCGGGCTGATCGGTAAGGCACCCGACTTGATGGCGTCGAGAAGCGCCGCGGTCCAGGCCGCCGATTCCTGCGTATAAGGATGGCCCGGTTCGATTTCGCACCACAGCCGCGATGCGTTCGAGACGTTGAGCTTGTTGACCAGCTTCCATGCGGCATAATTGGGCTTGCGCGGCGTGTGCGCCACAACGGTGGCGCTGGTATTGACCTGTGTCAGCATCAGTTGCGCCACGCACAGAATGATGCCGGCCACGATGGTGCAATAGCCGCCCATCAGCGCGAGCGGTACGGATACGCCCTCCTGGATCGCCCAGAGCGTACAGCCGACGGCAAACAGCAGCGCCGCGGCCAGGGGAATGATCTGCGACGGCCCGATGCGGCTGCGGAGGCTGAGCAGCAACTCGCGAATTCCATCGAAGCCTGCGACCGGCAACGGCGCAGTGAGGACAGCCGAACGAGCCTGTGATGTCACCTTGGACGTCTGATGGTTTGCCATGATTGCTCTTGGTCAGGTCAACGGAAGGAACCACGCAAGCGACGAATCGAACACCGTGCGTGTCAGTTAATCCAATGCACCGATTTGCAGCAACTGATGACCGCGAACATCGTGCAACGTAGATGGATGACAAACTTCGCGAATCGTGACTCGCACGTCCGCGCGCCGATTATCCCTATTGATAGGCGATAATGTATTCGCACCCCGAGGCAGTCGCGAATTCCCGCGTCACGCGCCCTGTGGCCAGCTCGAATTCCAGCACCACAGCGTCGTCGTGGCAGCAGAGATAGGCGTGTCGTGCATCTTGTGCGAAGCCGAATCCCATCGGCGCCTTGCGCGTTTCGATGGATGCGATCTGCCGAAGCGCAGCCGCGTCGAAAATCGCGGCGTGATTGTCGAGCAGCGACGACACGCAGGCGAAGCGGCCGTCCGGCGAAACGCGCACGCGCTTAAGCTGGTTCGGCCTGCCCTCCCCGCCGGTGATCGCGATGGTGTGGCGCAGGCCTCCACTCGCCGTATCGAAGACATAAAGCGTCGGCGTCCGGTGTGCGCAGACAAACAGCATCCCGCCATCCGGGCTGACGCAAAGCCCTTCGGCCAGATCGGGAATCGGCAGATGCGCGGTCACCTTGCGCGTCGTGCGGTCAATCACCGCCACGAAGTCGGAGGTCTTGCAGGACGCAAACACCTTGTCCGCGGCATTGCTGATCGCGAGCCAATGCGCAGCCTTTCCAGTGTCGATCCGCTCCACGCCGCCGGTCGCCGGATCGATGACCAGCGCAGCGTTGTCCAGTTCGGCGGTACACCACAACTTGCCGTCGCGGTCCAGCATCACGCCATGCGGCGCGACATCGGCACCGGCATCGATCATCCGCAGGATCGCCCTGCGGTCGAGGTCGATCAGCGCGACGCGGCGATCGGGATTCGCGTTCTTTCCAAAGATGCCGCCGCCATATACCGAGGCAAACACCCCACGGCCGTCACCCGTCAGCACCATTTCGTGTGTCGACGCCGGCATCTCGATCTCGCCGGTCATCGTCAGACTGGCAGCGTCGAAAAACTGCACCCTGTTGGCAGTCTTGCAGGTGACGACAAGCCGGGCGCCTCCCGGCCGGTTGTTGGGATCGACAATCATGGCTCACCGACTCACGGGTTCATCCGGAACGAGGGGTCGAAGTCGAGTTCGCGCCTGGCTTTCTCGGTCGAGACCGCGCCATCATCCTCGGTAATATTGTAGATGCCCGGCCGGCCCTTCGACAGCGCGAGCAAGGCCGCCTGCGCCGCCGCGTCGACATGCAGCGGTGCCTCGCCGTTCGGCTCTTCGGTCCATGTGCCCGGACCGTAGAAGCGGCCATAACGCAGGACAATGCCCGCAAAACCGGGCGTGCCGGTTACGGCCTGCTCCAGCGCGATCACGCCGGTCTGGGCCGGGTCGATCGGGTGGTCCTCGGTCAGCGGACCCTGCCCCGGCGCATAAGCAAACGCGATGCTCTGCGCAATCACCCGCTTCACGTTGTTGGTCAGAGCGGCGTCGACGAGATTGCGCGTACCGGCGATGCGCAGCCGCGCATTGGCCTCGAGCGCCCTCGGCAAAGACGTCATGTCGATCGTCTGCGGCAGGTCGGTGAGCTGATGGATGATGACATCGGGCTGAACCGCATAGACGGCAAGCTTCAGCTTGTCGGCATCATAGGCGTCGACCAGCACCGGGACGGCGCCGATCGCCCGCAGCGCCGCGGCTTTCGCCTCCGAACGGGTTGTGCCCGCAACCTCGTGGCCCGCGCGACGCAGCAACACGGTCAGGCGGCGGCCGACCACGCCGGTGGCACCTGCGAGAAAAACTTTCATGGCGTCAAAGCCGGCATGCGATCGAGCCCCGCCCGCATTTTCAGGTCGAGCAGCAGACCGGGCGCCACAGTGTCGAGTACCGGCGTCACCGGCAAGCCGCCCGCGGCCAGCATGTCGGAAACCCAGTGATTGCAGACGTTGAAAATGTGGAAGGCGCCGGTCGCACGAAAGAACAGGCTTGGTCCGTACAGGCCGCGGCCAAGAACCTGCAACGCCGGGGGATCGCCACTCAGTGCCACGCTGGCATTGAGCGCCGACAGCATGCGTGTGAAACCGGCATCGCTCAGTGCGACACGAACGATATCGGCAGCCCCAAAGACCTGACGCGGCGCATCCGGTAGCCCGACCACGTGCACGACCGACTTGTTGTTCGGTGAGAACAGCGCCTTCACCGCAAGGCCGATGTCGAGGTCGGCCACGGTCGGCACGGCCGCGTAGAAGTCCTGCTCGCCCCAGCCGAATTCTATGAATGGATAGCCGCCAAACCGTTCGGCGATCAAGATCAGCGCGACATCGCCGGAGCGTTGCGCCGCCGCCGCAAACTGCGCGGTCGAAACCGCAATGCCGGAATGGTAGCCGTGGCTGACGACAAAGATGTCGGCCGCAGGTTCGCCCGGCTTCGGCGGCCATAGAGCCGGATCGGCCTGGCGCGCGGTGGCGCCAGCCAGTACGATGACTGCGAGGGCGATCGCCGACAGGCCGTATCCGATGCCGCGGATCAGCCGGCGCATGCGTTACGCCGCTCCCTGCAGCCGCTCCAGCGCCTCCAGGATCTTGGACTTTCGCGCTTCGGCTTCCTCGCGCTTCTCCTTCTCGCCCTCAACCACCTCCTCGGCGGCATTGGCGACGAATTTCGGATTGTTGAGCTTCTGGTCGACGCGGGCGATATCGGAGTCGGCCTTCGCCAATTCCTTCTGCAGCCGGGCGCGCTCGGCGTTGAGGTCGATCACGCCCTTGAGCGGAAGAGCGGCCACTTCTCCGCGCACCAGGAGTTGCACCGCGCCATCCGGCGCCGTCTCGGTAAAGACCAGTTCGGAGATGCGCGCCATCCGCTTCACCAGATCAAGCCAGCGACCGGCGCGCGCACGGGTCTCGTCCGACACGCCAACCAGAACCAGCGGCATCATGGTGGCGGGCGGAATGTTCATCTCCGAGCGCAGCGAGCGCACCGACGACACGAGATCGACCACCCAGCCGACCTCGGCTTCGGCCGCAGCATCATCGAGACCGTCATGCGAAGGCCAGGCGGTGAGCGCGAGCATGTCGGCACGTTCGTCGCCCTTGCGCGACAATTCGACCTCGCTGCCGGTCATGCGTTCGGGCTCGACCGGCACCGGTCCCGTCACCCACCACAGCTCTTCGGTGACGAATGGCATGAACGGATGCAGGAGCTTCACGATCTCGTCGCGCGCCCAGGCGACAGTGGCGCGGGTCTCGACCTTCGCATCACCGTCCGGTCCGGTCAGCAGCGGCTTCACCAGTTCGAGATACCAGTCGCAATAGATGTTCCAGACGAAGCGATAGGCTGCGCCCGCCGCCTCGTTGAAACGATAGGCCTCGATCGCCGCGGTGATCTCGCGCGTGGCCTTCGCGGTCTCGTGGGCGATCCAGCGATTCAGCACCTGTTTGGCGTTGCGCGGGGAGAAATCCGGCACGGTCACGCAGCCGTTCATCTCGGCGAAGCGCGCGGCGTTCCAAAGCTTGGTGGTGAAATTGCGATAGCCCTCGACGCGCTGCGCTGACAGCTTGATGTCGCGCCCCTGCGCCGCCATCGCGGCCAGCGTGAAGCGCAGCGAATCCGCGCCGTACTGGTCGATCAGATCGAGCGGGTCCATCACGTTGCCCTTCGACTTCGACATCTTGGCGCCCTTCTCGTCGCGGACGAGCGCGTGGATATAGACGGTGTGGAACGGGATCTGCTCCTTGAAATGCAGCCCCATCATCATCATCCGCGCGACCCAGAAGAAGATGATGTCGAAGCCCGTCACCAGCACATCGGTCGGATAATAGCGCTTGAGTTCCGGTGTCTCCTCCGGCCAGCCCAGCGTCGAAAACGGCCACAAGGCGGAAGAGAACCAGGTATCGAGCACGTCCTCGTCGCGCGTGAGATAGGCTGCGCGGCGGCCCGCATCCTGCGCGATGGCTTTCGCCTCTTCCTCGGTGATGTTGCCATTCATGGTGTCGAAGCCGAGCGCCTCGGCCACCGCCTCGTCCTCACTCTCGGCGACATAGACGCGGCCATCGGCGCCGTACCAGGCCGGGATCTGATGGCCCCACCAGAGCTGGCGCGACACGCACCACGGCTGGATGTTTTCCATCCAGTCGTAATAGGTCTTCTCCCAGTTCTTCGGCACGAACGCGGTGCGGCCATCGCGTACCGCGGCGATCGCAGGTTGCGCCAGGGTCTTGGCGTCGACGTACCATTGATCGGTCAGGAACGGTTCGATCACCACACCGGACCGGTCGCCATGCGGCACCATGTGCGTGTTGGGCTCGATGGTGTCGAGCAGGCCCTTCTCTTCCATGCGCGCAACGATCGCCTTGCGCGCGGCGAAGCGATCCATGCCGTGCATCGCAAGCGTTTCGTCGAGATCGGCCGATGCGTCGAGGCCCGCAAGAAAGTCTTCGTTGTCCTTGAGATTCAGCTTCGCTTCGACGTCGAGGATATTCACCATCGGAAGATCGTGCCGTCGGCCGACCTCGAAGTCGTTGAAGTCATGCGCCGGCGTGATCTTTACTGCGCCGGTGCCCTTTTCGGGATCGGCATAATCGTCCCCGACGATCGGGATACGGCGGCCGACCAGCGGCAGGATCGCGTTACGCCCGATCAGATGCTTCAGCTTCTCGTTTTCGGGATGCACCGCGACCGCGGTATCGCCCAGCATGGTTTCCGGCCGCGTGGTCGCAACCACGATGAACTCGCCGGGAATGCCTTCGATCGGATATTTGAGGTGCCAGAGATTGCCCTTGACCTCGACCTGCTGCACTTCGAGGTCGGAGATCGCGGTGAGCAGCTTCGGGTCCCAGTTGACCAGCCGCTTGTCCTTGTAGATCAGCCCCTGCCGGTACAGTTCGACGAAGACCTTGAGCACGGCCTTCGACAACCCCTCATCCATGGTGAAGCGTTCGCGCGACCAATCGCAGGAGGCGCCGAGCCGCTTGAGCTGGTTGATGATGGTGCCGCCGGATTCGGCCTTCCACTCCCACACCCGCTCGAGGAACTTCTCGCGTCCCATGCTGCGGCGGTCGGGCTGCTGGCGCTCCATCAATTGCCGCTCGACCACCATCTGGGTGGCGATGCCCGCATGGTCGGTGCCGACTTGCCAGAGCACGTCCTTCCCGCGCATGCGCTCGAACCGGCACAGGATATCCTGCAAGGTATTGTTGAGCGCATGGCCCATATGCAGCGAGCCGGTCACATTCGGCGGCGGAATGACGATACAATAGGGCTTCGCATCGGCGCGGTCCGGCCGGCCGGCACGGAAAGCCAGGGCATTCTCCCACGCCTGTGAAATGCGCGGCTCAACGTCGGACGGCTGATAGGTCTTGTCGATCATCTGGAAATTCGGGGTTTCTGCGTTTGGCACGCGCGGGCTACAAAGCCCGCCGCCATGTAAACTGTCAACAATCGCGCGAACCTTCGTATTGCGGTGAAACGTTAAAATCGTGGCCAACCCCGTTGCCGTCTCGAGCCCGAACCGGGCCATTTTTCTCCTGTCGCTTGCCGGCTTTGCCAGCCAGGCGATGGTGCGGGTCTCGGATTCGCTGCTGCCGCAGATTGCGACCGACCTCGCCGTCACCATCGGCGCGGCGTCGATCGTGGTGATCGCCTACGGGCTCGCGCACGGCGCGGTGCAGTTATTCGCAGGCGAAATCGGCGACCGTTTCGGCAAGTATTATTCCGTCGCCGGCTTGAGCGCGATCGCGGCAGCGGCCACGGTCCTGTGTGGGCTGGCGTTCTCGCTCTCCGAACTCGTCGCCTACCGGCTCCTGTGCGGTCTGGCGGCGGGATGCATCATCCCGCTGGCCATGGCCTATATCGGCGACGTGGTTCCCTACGATCAGCGCCAGCAGATCCTCGGCCGCTACCTCACCGGCCAGATCTCCGGCTTGCTGTTCGGTCAGGTCGCGGGCGGCGTGCTCGGCGACATGTTCGGCTGGCGCAACGTGTTCTTTATTCTCGGCGGGATATTCGCGCTCGCGGCGGCGGCCCTGATCGCAGAGCTGGCGTTCAACCCGGCCACCCGCGCATCGAGCGCACGTCCGGAGCGCAAGGGCGGCCTGATCGCGGAATACAAGGTCGTGCTCAGCTCGCCCTGGGCGCGGTTCATTACGATCTGCGTCTTCGTCGAGGCGGCGCTGCTCTATGCGGTGCTGTCCTTTGTGGGCGCCGACCTGCATCTGCGATTCGACCTCAGCTTCACGATGGTCGGACTGGTGGTGGGCTGTTTCGCCATCGGTGGCCTGATCTACACATTCGCCGTTCGCATACTGGTCAACCGGCTGGGTCAGATCGGGCTCGTGATCACCGGCGGCGCCCTGGTCTCGATCGGTTTCCTGACGCTGTCCTTCCAGCCCGTGTGGTGGTTCGCACCGCTCGCGACCACGCTGATCGGGCTGGGCTTCTACATGGTGCACAACACCTTCCAGACCAACGCAACCCAGATGTCGCCACAGGCACGCGGCACCGCGCTCGCGATCTTCTCCTCGGCGCTTTACATGGGCATTACCGCGGGCGTGGCGGCAGCGGCGCCGATCGTCGACCGGTTCACGGCCGTGCCGGTCTTTCTGACCTCGGCGGTCGGCTTTCCGCTGCTCTGCGCGATCTTCGCGCGCGGTCTGATGAAACAGCGGCGGGCCGAAGCGCAGCCGCCCTCGCCTGTCGTCTAGTGGAGCGAATTTGACATTCGCTACCCACCTAGCCACGAGTTCGCAGAGCGAATGTCAAATTCAAAGCTCCACTAGAACCAGATGCTTGCTAGTGGTCCTCTGATTCTAACGTTCGCAAAAGAGGTCGCCGAAAAGGGATGCGAACGTTAGAATCGGACCACTAGCGGCCGCGCGAGACCCGCTCGATCTCGGCACGGACCAGCCGTTCAACAAGGCTGGGGAGATTGTCGTCGAGCCATGATTTCAGCATCGGACGCAGCATGTCCTTGACCAGATCGTCGAGCGTTCGCGCGTTCTGGCTCAGCACGGTGTGCGTCAACGATGCGAAGGCGGAATCGACCGCGGCCGTTGCCGACCGCGAGAGCAATGGCCGGTCCATCTCGACCTGTTCCGCGAGCGTTTGCCGCGCCGCTTCCAGGGGATCGTAGGCCGGCGTCTCGTCCTGCATGGCGAACGCGGGCATCTCGGGCTCCGGCTCGACGCGTGGCGGAAGACTGTCGGCGAACACGACATCGGCCTGTGCATCGATCGTCGTGAAGGACGGAGCCGACGGTACCGGTTCGGGCGCGCGCATATCCTCGGTCAGATCGAGGATATCGGCTGCCTCCTGCCGCATCTCTGGCGCAGGCGGTGCGGCCGCCGGAATCTCGCTCAGGAATTCGACCGGAGATGGCGCCATCGCCGGCATCGGTGCGGCTGCAACCACCGGGCTCGGAGCCGGCGCCGGAGGCGGTTCGGCAAATGCGGCTGGCTGAGGCGTTTTGGCGTCATCGTCTGCGATGATGCGACGGATGGAGGCGAGAATCTCCTCCATTGACGGTTCATGCGATTTTGCCGGCTGGTTCATCCCGCCTCGTCACGCTTCTGCGAAATTCGTCAAATTTCCGGTGCGACAGCGACGCCGAAGGTCCGTATCGCACAACGCCGAATCAACGCATCACTATCGCTGTTTTTGCCGGGCTTGGGGAGTATCGCACGCGAACTTCGAACCGTAATCCGAAGGCATTTCGACGTGTGGATGAAAAGCCGCCGCACTCCGCATGCGGCGACCAAGTGTCTAGCGGCCGTCCGGTGTCCGGATGCCGATCCAGGCGTCACGCACCTGCTGGTAATGGATCATCGGGTCGTAGAGCGGGACCTGCAAACCGAGCACCGGAATGGCCAGGCGGCCGACCGCCGACAGCAGTGTGTAGGATGCAACGACGCGGTCGCGTTGTGCGGTGACCAGCGCGACCCGCGCATTCAGCAATTCCTGTGTCGCGTTAAGGACGTCGAGCGTGGTGCGCTGTCCGACCCGCGCCTCTTCGCGCACGCCGTTCAATGCGATCTCAGCCGCCGTCACCTGCGAACGCGTCGCGTCGATCTGCGCCTTGGCGGCATCCAGCTGGCCCCAGGACTGGACGACATTGGCGCGGGCCTGATCGCGGTTCAGCGCGAGTTCGAGACGCCGCTGCCCGACCGTCTCCTTGGCCTGACGGATCAACGAATATTCCTGCCCGCCCTGATAAATCGGCACCGTGATCTGACCGACGACCGAGCCCGTGAAGTTCTGCACACTGTTCTCGCTCGGCCAATGGCTTCGCTGGGCCGAGGCAGTGACGTTGACGGTCGGGTACAGCGACCCCTCGTTCACCTTCACCTGAAGCTGCGCAACATCGACGCCGAATTCGGCGGCGCCGACAGACGGATTCTCTGACTGTCCCTGCGCTACCGCGAGGTCGAGCGTGCGCGGGACGAACCGATCGACGGGCGTGCCGTTGGCAAGCCGGCCCGGATCGAGACCGATCACGCGGCGATAGGCAGCGCGCGAGGTGGTCAGGTTGGCCTGGGCGGTCAGAAACTGCGATTGCGCGGCCGCCACACGGGACTCGGCCTGTGCGACGTCGGTGCGCGTCACCTCGCCGACATTGAAGCGGTCGCGGGTCTGCCGCAATTGCTCCTGGATGACTTCGACGTTGCGCCGCTGCAATTCGAGCACGGCGGTATCGCGCAGGACGTTCATATAGACGGTCGCGGCATCGAGCAGCACCGTCTGCTCGATCACCCGCAGGGTTTCGCGAGCGGCAAAGACCTGCGCCTCGGCCTGCCGGGTGCGATTGCCGGTCTGGAAGCCGTTGAAGACATTCTGCGTTAGCGTCGCCCCATAGGTGTTGGGGTAATGGCGATTAGAGTTAGTGGTGCGCTGGCCGACCGTTTCACCGGTTTGCGGGACGGTCACCCGCTGTTCGGTCACGTTGTCCGTCCACTGGACCGCGGTCGACGCGGTGGCGCTGATGCGGGGACGGTAGCCGGACAGGGCCTGCGGCACGGCTTCGTCGGTCGCTCGGACCAGCGCGCGCTGCGCATTGATCTGTGGATTGTTCTGGTAGGCTTGTACGAGCGCCTGCTCGAGATTGGTCGAGCCGCCGCCATTGCCGGCGCGGGAGGCGTCGACACTGCGATCGGCGGCAAAACCAGTCGCACTGGCCACCGTGAGCGCGGCGGCAAGCAACAACGATCCCGCACGCACAAGCGGCATTCAGAAAACCCCCGTACGCCCGTAGTCCGCAAACCCCCTGTCCGGGATTCGCGAGACTCGGGCAACAACTTGGTAACTATATCCTTAAGCTCAGGGGTTTGAAGCCCTGCTCCTCATCCATAGGCAAAAGAACACGGACCTGAGTATTTCAGGTTACAGGTGCCCCGGATTGGGTCAGAAGGCGAAGGCGAGCGGCTTCGCAAAGCCCGGCAAAGTCGGCCCGGCGGCATCGAAAATGGTCCGCGGCGTGATATCCGCGGCGCTTTTGCTGTAAACCACGGCTTTTCCAGCCGGCCCGGTCCCCCGAATGCAGATCAGTCGGCCGCCATCGGCCAGCTGCTTGCAAAGCTCGTCGGGGCCGAGTTCGATCGCGCCCTCGACCAGGATCGCGGCATAGGGCGCCCGGGACCGATAGCCCTTCGCGAGCGCACCCTCGACCACCTCGACATTGGCATGACCGGCAAGATTGGCCCGCGCTTTCGCAGCCAGTTCCGGCTGTTCCTCCAGCGCCACCACTGACGCGCCCAGCCGCGCCAGCAGCGCCGCGGCATACCCGGTCCCGCATCCGACATCCAGAACGCTGGTATCGGCGGTGATATCCAGCGCCTGGAGCATCCTCGCGAGCACCATCGGCTTCAGCAGACGGCGATCACCATGGCCGAGGGGCAGATCGAGATCGAGATAGGCAAGTCCCGCCTGTGAGTCCGGAACGAAATGTTCGCGCGGGGTGTCGAGCATAGCCTGGATCAGAGGCCATTGGGTGACATCGGCGGTTCGGACCTGACCGTCCACCATCATACGGCGCAGCGTTGCGAAATCGGCCATGACCTTGCCCGGAAGAGGTTCCGGCTGCTTCTGCGGCAGCGGAGCGAAAAACGCAAGATCACGAGCATCGCCGGGATCGCAACATTCTGGCCGGCGCCACGATGTGTTGCCCGCTCCCCGGCGCTCCTATATGAGCAAGCCCAGTGGGCGGTGCTCATGACACCCTATGCGCATGAGTTGGTGCGCGCGCCCTGGTGTTCATGACGCAGGGCTTATGGCGACGTGGCGGAGTGGTTACGCAGCGGTCTGCAAAACCGTTTACACCGGTTCAATTCCGGTCGTCGCCTCCACTTTTCAGGCATCTTCCGGGACATCCTGCCTGGACCGGCCTGAAATGCTTGCAATCGGGTGAGGCTTTGTTATAGCCGCGCTGCGTTCCCCGGTAGCTCAGTGGTAGAGCAACCGGCTGTTAACCGGTTGGTCGCTGGTTCGAATCCGGCCCGGGGAGCCAAATTCCACAATCCGTATTGCATGAGGCGACCCGGCCATTCTGGGCGTTCGATGGGTTGCGACCTCAGCACATCGCCGCTGAGCGGCAGGCGACGAACGCTAACCGCTGACCGAACCGCAGATCGCGCGTCCGCAGCGCCGCGACGGCAGCCGCAAAAGAACCAGCAAAATAAACAGGATCACGGAGCTGCGCCGTTTCGGTCAGCGGCCGATGCCGCAGCGCAACACATCCGCGTGAGGCCGATCGGAAAGCCCCTGCCCGATCCTCCGACGGGCCCCATATGGGGACCGTACCCGTCGAAACGGGGGAGACAGAACAAATGACCACTCAGACACTTCGCGACGCGACCGCGTTTCCTGCTCTGGTGACCGCCGCCTTCTTCGTCCGCACTGCCGCCGTGATCCTCACGCTGCTGGCGCTGTTCATGCTCGCCTGAGCGGACCGCCGTCCTCACCACATCGCAATCGCCGCCCGACTGGAGCCGGCCGAGATTGTCCACCGCGCGGTTGCGGTTCGCGGCCAATGGCGCGGACTTGAATAAGGGAAATCGAGCGCGTGCAGAGGGCCGCATCGGACCCGAGCTTCGGCACGTCGGATGGCAGGATTACCGGCCGCGTAATTGGCGTTCCCGGGATTTCGACCAGCGGGATCGCTCCAAGGTGCCCTGGAAGAAGGCTGCTTGGAGCGCAAAAAATTCAGCAGACGCCGCGTGGCCGCTCAGTCTTCGAAATCGTCTTCGAGCGGCGCGGGTTGCCAGAGCGGGCCCTTTGCCAGCGAGATCTTGCGCCGGCCATTTTCGTTGTGCGTCGCCGCCGGCGCTTCAGGCTGACGGGACAATTCGTACAACGCGGCGCCAGGCCGGCCGCCGGCTTCGATCAGATCGGTCTCGCTGCAGGTCGAGGCAATGGCGAGGCTGAGCGGATGCAGATGCGCGCGGCGGTAACAGAACAGCGCCAGCATCGCCCGTGTCTGCGAGGGGATGCTCGCAACCAGCTCGGGCAACCCCTGCGGGTGCGAGCGGAACAACTGGCCGAACAGGCTTTCCGGAATCGGGCACGCTTCGTCTGAAGAGTTCAGGCTGTAGACCGCCATCGTGATCCCCCGCGAAAAAAGAACTGATTCGGAAATTGCGGCCGAAATTCTTAAGGGCGCGTTAATCGCGAGCCGCGGCCGCAAGCGAGACGATTTGAGCTATCGCAAAGCCCCTCGCCTGCCCCGGTGACACCGTCTCCCGACCAACTCAGGGAAGGAGACGTGAGATGCCCATGGCCAATCTGCTTGTTGTCAGCCTGATCGTTCTGGCCTTCGTGATCTTCGCCGCCACCCTCCTCTGGGGCGACTACACCTCGCGCGGCACGCGGCCGTAACCGCGAGGCGGCGTTTCCTCTCATCCCTTGGCGCGCCCCGCAGAGAGCGGGAGCTTCGCAATCTCACGAATGGCGTCATTGTTCGGCTCGAAGCCGAGGCCCGGCTTGTCCGGCAGTGCAAGCCAGCCATCGGCCGGTGTGATCAGGCCGGTGAACAGCGTCTTGTAGAGTTCGACCGCGAGATAGTGATGCTCGACCAGCGAGCCATTGGCGACGCCGGCCTGCAGATGCATGTTGTGATAGGACCAGGCGCCGCCATTCGCGACCGATACGTTGTATGACGCCGCAAGCCCAGCGATCTTGACGCATTGGGTGAAGCCACCGGTGATGCAGACATTCGGCTGCGCGTAATCGATCGCCTGTGCGGCCAGCAGGTCGCGGAAGCGATAGAGCAGTCCCTCGTTCTGCCCGCAAGCCAGCGCGACCCCGCTATTGCGGCGAAGCTGGGCCATGCCGGGAACATCGTTCTGGGTCAGCGGCTCCTCGAAGAATGAAATGTTGCAGGGCCGGATCATCTCCACCAGCTTGGTCGCGTGGTAGAGATCGAGATTGCAATTGGCGTCGATGAAAATCTCGACGTCGGGGCCGACCGCCTCGCGGACCGCCTGGACGCGCCTTGCATCCTCGCGGATCGCGTCCATGACTGGGCGCTCGTCCTTGTGCTTGAGCGCTTCGCTCGCGACCGTCATCTTCAGCCTGCGGAAGCCGTCGGCGACCCATTTCTTCGCCGCCGCGGCAAGCTGCTCGCGATCGAAAAAGCCGAAGCCGAAAGTGGCATAAACCGGCACGCGCGCCCGTGCGCCGCCCAGCAGCTTCCAGACCGGGAGATTGAGGGCCTTGCCCTTGATGTCCCAGAGCGCGAGATCGACCGCCGCGAGCGCATGGGCCGCATAACCGGTCTGGCCGCGCGGCATCGTCGTCCAGTACATCTTTTCCCAGATCCGTTCGGTCAGCAGCGGATCGTCACCGATCAGGTTCGGCGCCATGACGCCGTTCACCACCTGCGCCACCACGTCTTCCTCAGTGATGGATGTCAGGCCATGGCCGACAAGGCCGGTATCGGTCTCGACCTCGACATAGCAGGCAGCCAGCGATGTCTTCTTGTCGAGCCCCATCACCGTGACATGGAGCGGGACATTGAGCGGAGTAGCGGTGACGCGAACGATCTTCATGAGGTTCCAGTTGCTTTTGGGACGGGGCCGACACCTCAGCTCCCACGCTTTCAGTGGGCGATGGGCATCGCGCGATTTGTCGTTTCGACCTTGCCTATAAGCGATCCACGTTCTACCGGCAATTTGCCGCAACGCATGACGACGCGCGCCGAACGCTCTATCGCGGATCGGTCAAACGCGACATGATCGCGCGACGTCTGACGTATCAACACAAAGCATGCGAGGGAGGACAGATTTTCAGATGGCCAAGGCAAAGAAAACCAAATCCGCGAAGAAACCCGACGGCAAGAAGTCCCGGGCGAAGCGTGCGTCGAAGAATCCGGACTTCGCCCGCGGCCTCGATGTCCGCCGCGCGATGTGGGGGCATGACGGCGCGGAAGGACAGATCAATGCCGCCGGCGACTTCATCTGGCCGCTACAGGAGGTCGTGACCACCTATTGCTTCGGACAGACCTGGACGCGCCCGAAGCTGTCGCGGAAGGCCCGCTCGATGATCACGCTCGCGATGCTGGTCGCGATGGCGCGACCCAATGAACTGAAGGTGCATATCGAGGGCGCCATCGCCAACGGCGTCAGCAAGGACGAGATTCAGGAAATCCTGCTGCACGCCATGGTCTATGCCGGCGTTCCGCGCGGCGTCGAAGGCTTCCGTGCAGCGGAAGAGAAGCTGAAGCAAATGGGTCTCGCGTAACCGGTATGAGCACAGCAATGGATATCAAGACAGTCGGATTCATCGGCATCGGCAATATGGGCGCGCCGATGGCCGCCAACGTAAAGCGCGCCGGTTTCGAGGTGGTGGCGTTCGACCTCGATCCTGCACGCGCAAAGAAATGGGCGCAGGAACACGGAGCGCGCGCCACGGATCAACTCGCCGAACTCGGCAAGGCCTGCGATGCGATCGTCACCATGCTGCCGACCGGCAAGGAGGTGCGCGAGGCCCTGTTCAGCATGCAGGACGGGTCGCTGGCCGCGAACATGAAGCCCGGCGCCATCGTCATCGACATGAGTTCGGCCGACCCGGTCGGCACCCGCACGCTTGGCAAGGATCTCGCCGCCCGTAATCTGAAGCTCGTGGACGCGCCGGTTTCCGGCGGCGTGCCGCGTGCCAGGGATGGCTCGCTTGCAATCATGATCGGCGGCGATGCGGCGTCGGTCGCGGCGGTGCAGCCGGTGCTCGCCTGCATGGGCTCGAAACTGTTCGAGGTCGGCAGTCTCGGCTGCGGGCACGCGATGAAGTGCCTCAACAATTTCCTCGCCGCGACCAGCTTCGCCGCGGCCGCCGAAGCGGTCACGGTCGGGCGGAAATTCGGGCTAGACCCCGAGGTCATCGCCGATGTGGTCAATGTCTCGACCGGACGCAGTTTCGCCTCGGAGATGCTGATTAAGCAGCACCTGCTGAACGGCACGTTCGGGACCGGCTTCGCCCTCGGCCTGCTCGCCAAGGACGTGAAGATCGCAGCCGACCTGGCCGAGCAGATCGGGGTCGATGCACCGGTCGGACGGCTCACCCGCGATTTGTGGGCAGACGCCCGCGATGCGTTGGGCGGCGAGCAGGATCACACCCGTGCGGCCGTGCATTGGGAGAAACGGGCGCTGCCTTCCGCCGCCGAGTGACGGGCTGGCCAAGCTCGGCAGGACGCGGCAATGAGGGCGCTGGCGTGAAGCCGGCGCCGGCGATAGCTTGTCCCTTCGGATCGCCACCAAAAAAGGCGACTATGGGAGGACTATCGATGAAACGCATTGCCATTCCCCTGGCAGCGAGCCTGTTCGCTGCCGCCCTCGCCGGCCCTGCGCTGGCGCAGGACAAGCCGGTCGAACTGCGGTTCAGCCATTGGGTGCCGCCGGGCCATCCGATGCACCCGGCCGTGGAAGCCTGGGCCGAGTCGATCAAGCAGGCGTCGAACGGCACCATCACCATGAAGATCTTTCCGGCGCAGCAGCTCGGCAAGGCCTTCGATCACTACAACATGGCGCGTGACGGCATCGCCGATTTCGCGCATGTGAATCCGGGCTATGAGCCGGGCCGTTTCCCGATCATGGGCTTGTCGGAACTTCCCTTCATCTTCGCCAATTCGAAGCAAGGCTCGGCCGCGCTCGATGCGTGGTACCGCAAATACGCGGATAAGGAGATGAAGGACGTCAAATACTGCATCACCTTCGCGCATGATCCGGCGACTTTCCACACCACCAACAAGAAGGTGACGGTGCCCGGTGACGTGAAGGGCATGAAGATCCGTCCCGCCAACGCCACCATCAGCCGCTTCGTCTCGCTCCTTGGCGGCACCAACGTGCCGGCTTCGGCACCGGAATCGCGGGACCTCCTCGAGAAGGGCGTGGCCGAAGGCATCACCTTCCCCTGGGGATCGATTGTGCTGTTCGGCATCGACAAGGTGACGAAATATCACCTCGACGCGCAGCTCTATGTCACCGAACAGACCTTCGTGATGAACAAGGACAAGTACAATTCGCTGTCGCCGGCGCAACGCAAGGTCATCGACGATCACTGCACGCCGGAATGGGCCGAGAAGATCGCGACGCCCTGGGCGACGATGGAATCCGCCGGCCGCGACAAGATCAAGGCGCAAGCGGGCAAGGAGGTCTACACCATTACCCCGGCGCAGCTGGCCGAATGGCGCAAGGCGGCGGAGCCGCTAAAGAAGGAATGGGAAGCGCAGGTTAAGAAGGCCGGCGGCGATCCCGATGCGATCTACAAGGATCTGCAGGACGAGCTGAAGAAGCGCAACGCGCTCTATTGAGGTGCCGGCCGGCGTGGTGTCTGTCCGCGCCGGCCCAACCTCCGCGCGTGCCACCTCCTGCCAGCAGCGCGTTGAATTCCGGTCGAAATCTCAAACCCGCGCTAGGCGAAAACAACTCCTCATTTTAGACTTAAGTCGCGCCCCGCGCAGAGGCGCGCGTTCACGCGCGGGGAGCCGGTGCCGAATCGGGCCGCTTACAATTCGCGCCTCACGACGGGGAGACACATCATGGCCACCAGACAACCATCTCAGCTTTATGTTCCCGCCCTTTCGAGGGTCTATTCCGGCCTGGAGGAATGGGCTTATCTGATTGTGCGCATCGCAGCCGGCGCGCTCCTCATCCCGCACGGCATGCAGAAACTGTTCGGCGCATTTGGCGGTCCGGGCATGGCCGGATTCATCGGCACCCTGCGCAAGGTCGGCTATCCGATGGCCGATCTATGGGGCTGGATGATCGCGCTCCTGGAATTCGGCGGCGGCATTCTGCTGATCATTGGTCTGTACACGCGGCCGGTTGCATTGCTGGTGCTGATCTTCATGCTGGAAGCCGCCCGGTTCCATCTGGGCGTCGGTGGCTTCTTCTGGACGTCGCGCGGCAACGAATACCCATTGCTGTTTGCAGCGGTGGCCTTGATGCTGGTGATCCGTGGCGGCGGCCCCTACTCCGTCGACGCCAGGATGAAGAAGGAAATCTGACTTTAAAAGCCGGCACGGCTTAACGCATGAGCCGTGCCGGCCTCGCTCTAAACAAAATCAGATCGGATCGGCGCAGAGCCGGCCGACACGGGAGGATTTCAACAATGTTGTTCGGTAGTTTCCGGCGCATGCCATCGAAAGCCGCTACGTTCATGGCGGCGGCGCTTGGTCTTGGACTGCTAATCGCAGCGCCCGCTTCGGCGGAGCCGCAGAAAGTCGACGTCGACCTGGAACATGTCGCCGTCACCTGGTCGATTTCGCACGGCGGCTTCTCGTCGGTGATGGGCCAGTTCCGGCAGATCAACAAGGCCGAGATGACCTTCGACCGCAAGGATCCGGCCAACAGCAAGGTCAATGTCGAGATCGAAGCCGCTAGCATCGACTCAAACCATGCGTATCGCGACAACTGGATCCGCTCCGAGGCCGAACTCGACGTCTGGAAGCACCGGACGATCACCTTCGAGAGCACCAAGATCGAGAAGACCGGCGAGAACACCGGCAAGATGACCGGCAACCTGACCATGCATGGCGTCACCCATCCGGTCACCATGGACGTGACGTACAACAAGAGCGGTATGCATCTGTCGAAGAAATACACGATCGACGGCTTCACCGCGAAGGGCAAGCTGAAGCGGACCGACTTCGGCATGAAGGCTTTCATTCCCTGGATCGGCGAGGAGGTCGAGTTCGTGATCCAGCTCGAATCCAAACGCCCGAACGACCCGACCTGACAATATTGCAACGTCAGGCCCGCGCGTTTCGATCATGCTGATACGCAACACTGCGGAGCGGTTCGGCCTCGTAGCCAGGACGCTGCACTGGCTGACGCTGCTGCTTCTGGTTGGATCGTTCACGCTCGCGATCAGTATGGTCAATATGCCGTTCAGCCCGCGGAAGCTCGAATTCTATTCGTGGCACAAGTGGGTGGGCGTAACGATCTTCCTGGTGGTGCTGCTGCGGCTTGGATGGCGGCTCGCCAACCCGGTGCCGCAGCAGTCGCCGGACACGCCGCCATGGCAGCAACGCCTCGCCGGGCTGTCGCATGCCGCGCTCTACGCGATCCTGATCGTCATGCCGATCACCGGATGGATCATGAGTTCGGCGCTCAACCTGCCGGTAGTGTATCTCGGCCTCGTCCACATCCCGAGCCCGTTCGGCGTCGACCGGGCGCTCGGCGAGACGATGAAAGTCGTGCATCTGTCATTGGCGGTGACGTTGCTCGTGCTGGTGACCATCCATGCGCTGGCCGCGCTTTATCATCACCTTGTTCTGCGTGACGATGTGCTGCGGCGCATGCTGCCTTGGTCAACGCGCTTGCGGTAACCGAGCCGGGAACTTTATGGGACGGACAATGACGGACATTGCGAGGCGGTTTATCTGCGGCGCGGCAGCGGTCATCGCGGGCCTCATACTGCTTGCCGATGTCAAGCCTGCGGTGGCCGATGCACCCGAATGGACCGTCGATCCGGCCAGGAGCAGCATCGGCTTTACCGGCCGTCAGATGGGCGTACCCAGCAAGGGGCGCTTCAAGAGCTTTACCGCCAAGGTCAGGTTCGATCCCGGCGATCTTGCGGGCAGCGCCGTCGAGGTGACCGTCGATGCGGCAAGCGCCGATGCCGGAAATCCGGACATCGACAAGGAGCTCAAACAGCCGAAATGGTTCGATGTCGCACGCTTCCCGACAGTGCGCTTCGTGACCACCGCGTTCCGCGCAAGGGGGCAGGAGGCCGGCGGCAAGGGCGAGTATGAAGCGGCAGCGAAGCTGACGATTCGCGATGTCACCGCAGACGTCGTGCTGCCGTTCAAACTCGAAATCGTTCCGGACCCGGCCGATCCCGGTCAGTTAGTGGCGCGCATGACCGGCGCGCTGACCATCAGCCGCACCAAGTTCGGCGTTGGCCGCGACGAATGGCGCGACACCAAGATCGTCGGCGACGACGTCGAGCTCAATATCGACGTGCTGGCCCGGCGGAAGAAATAACCGCCGGGCGCGCGGCAGCGGGTTGAAGAATTAAGAGGCTGGCGCGGGCGGCGGCAACGCCTGCGTCCGGCGAGTCACCGCGACCGTCATCTCGCCGACCTTCTCGATCTTGGCATGCATCACGTCGCCGGCCTGAACCGGGCCGACGCCTTCGGGCGTGCCCGTCATGATGATGTCGCCCGGATAAAGCGTGTAGAAGTTCGAGCAATACGAAATGAGTTTCGCGACGCTGAAGATCAGCCGCGAGGTGTTCGATTTCTGCCGGACCTGGCCGTTGACCAGGATTTCGAGATCGAGATTTTCCGGATCGGGAATCTCATCGGCCGTGACGAAATACGGCCCGACCACCGAGAAGCAATCGAGCGACTTGCGCAAGGACCGCTCTTCCGGACCGCGGATCGTCATGTCGAGCCCGATCGCGTAGCCGGCGATATATTTCAGCGCGCCCTCTTCCGGCACGTCGAAGCAGGTCTCGCCGATGATGGCGGCGAGTTCGACCTCGTGATCGGTGCGTCGGTCCTTCTCCACCACCGGCACCGGCTCGGATGGACCCGACAGTGACGAGTTTGATTTCAGGAACACGCCGTAATGGTCGATGGTCTTGATGGTCTTGCCGAAGTTGATCTGTGCGTCGGCATTCGCCTCGTCGATATGGGCGTGATAATTGACCGGTGCGCCGATGACCTTCGAAGGATTGGGGACCGGGTTCAAGAGCTTGACCGAGGCGATCGGCACGCCGGCGACGCGGTCGGCAGCCGCTTCCATCTCGCCGCGCAATGCCGGCAGCGCCGCAACCAGCGGATCATAGGCCGGCAGCGGCCAGCGCACCGCCGGGAGCTTGTCGAGGATTGAGGTGACGTCGTGAACCTGATCGCCCCGCACAATGCCGAGCCGATCATTGTCGAACCTGCAATACCGCATTTCCCGCTCTCCGCGCCAATCCTGCCCTCGTGATGCCCGCGTTTGCCGCAAACCCACGCCTGAAGAACGGACAGCACTAAAAGACGTCGATGGCCGGGACAAGCCCGGCCATGACACAGGTGATATTCGTTTGCCGGAGCTTCGCCCCCGGCAGCCCTGGTCAGATCAACGGCGCGCTCAGTTGGCCTTGGCGCCGGTTTTCCTCACGACATCGGCCCATTTGTCGATGTCCTTACGCAGATAGGTGTCGAATTCCTTCACCGACATGGTCATCGGCACCGCGCCCTGCTTGCCCCAGTTCGCGCGCACATCCGGGCGATTGACGATCTTGCTGATCTCAACATTCAGCTTGTCGACCACCGCCTGCGGGGTCTTGGCCGGCGCCATCACGCCAAGCCAGATGGTCGCCTCGTAACCCGGTACGCCAGATTCCGACACGGTCGGCACGTCGGGGGTGAGTTCGGAGCGCTTCTCTCCGGTGGTCGCGAGTGCCTTGACCTGACCGGCCTTGGCGTTGGTGGACATCGTCGTCACCGCGTCGAACATCATCTGCACGTGGCCACCGAGGACGCTGTTCCGGGCCTCTCCCGAAGCTTTATGCGGCACATGCACGATGTCGGTCCCGCTCATCGCCTTGAACAATTCTCCGGCCATGTGATACGGCGTCCCCGGCCCTGACGATGCATAATTGAGGCCGCCCGGCTTCGATTTCGCCAGCGCAATAAACTCCTTCACATCCTTGGCCTGGACCGAAGGGTGAACCACCATCATCAAGTCTGAATAGTTTATCGGCGCCACCGCGACGAAGTCGTCCATCAACTTGAACGGCTTGTTGGGTGTCAGCGTCTCGTTGACCGTATGGGTATTTGACATCAGCAGCAGCGTGTAACCGTCGGGATCCGACTTCGCGACCGCGTCGGTTCCGATGATCGAACCGGCGCCGGGACGATTCTCGACCACGAAAGGTTGCTTCAGCGCTTCGCCGAGCTGCTGCGCAAGAACACGAGCGTAGACGTCGGCCGGTCCGCCGGCGCCGAACGGCACGACGATTTTCACCGGACGCGCCGGATAATCCTGCGCCTGCGCGGCAAACGGCGCAGCGAATATGGCCAGAGCTGTGGCAATCCCAAGCGTGTGCCGGTGCAACATCATCATCCTCCCTGTTTTGTTGTTGTTCGATTGATAGAGCACGCGGCGCGCCGCCGCAATTCTTCGCTCAACCACGCTGTTTCACAGTATGGAAATCAGCCGATCACGACCACATCCTGGTGCGAACTCCCGTCGAAAAGGCGTTGCACGTCCGCATTGCGGCATTCCAGCGCGACGCGCTGATTGATGTAGCCCTTGTCGGTGATTTCATTTCTGTCGATCGAGGGCATGTCGGGAAGCAGCAGGACACGGGCGACGCGCATGGTCGCACCGGTATTGACCGTATTCCATTGCGCGAACGCCTTGCGCAGATGGTCGTGCACCTTCGGATGGGTTGCATAGAATGCCAGATCGCCGTCCTCGCCGGTGACCTGCCTGCAACCCGCGGCATTCAGCCAGGCGACGAGGCCGACCCGGTCGCGCCCCTCCCCGCACACGATCGCGTCCTGCAACACCGGAGTGGCGGCAGCGATCGCCCCGACACGCAACGCGCCGACCGCGACCCATGTGCCGTTGGTCAGCTTGAAATCCTCGGCGGTGCGGCCGTCGAAGATCAGCCCCTGGTTCGGGTTCGCCGGGTCGGCGAAACGCACCGCATCCCCGGGCAGATAATAGCCTTCGTCGTCGAACATCGCCTGCGTGAGGTCGGGCCTGCGCCAGTAGCCGGGCGTGATGTTCGGGCCGCGCACCCGGATCTCAAGCTTGCTGCCGACCGGGACCAGCTTCACATCGACACCCGGAACGGGCACGCCGACATTGCCAGCCTTCTCGAGCAGCGTGTGAGCCGATGTCGCGAGCGGCGATGTTTCGGTCGTGCCCCAGGCCGACGTCATCGGAATGCGGGTGCCGGTGATGCGGATCGCAAGCGCCTCGAGCCGGTCCCACATGTCCTGCGGCAGCGACGCGCCGGCGTAGAACAACAGACGCACGCGCGAGAAGAAATGCCGCGCCAGCGCGTCATCGTTCTCAAGAAATGGCAGCAGCGCGCCATATCCGGCCGGCACGTTGAAATAGATGGTCGGCGCGATGTCGCGCAGATTCTCGACCGTCTGCCCAACCAGCGCCGGCACCGGCTTGCCGCCGTCGATATAGAGCGTACCGGCCTGCTGCAGGATCAGATTGAAATTATAATTGCTGCCGAAGGTGTGATTCCAAGGCAGCCAATCGATCAGCACCATCGGCGCGTCTTCGATGAACGGCCAGGTTTGCACCGATTGCTGCTGGTTGGCAGTCAGCATGCCATGGGTGTTGATCACCCCCTTTGGCAGGCTGGTCGAGCCCGAGGTGAACAGGAATTTCGCGATCGTGTCCGGGCGGATCGCGGCGACCGCCTGCTCGACCGTGGGACCGGGCACGGTTTTTTCCAGGTCCGCAAACAATGTGACGTTCGGCAGGTTGGCGCCGTTCTTACCGGCAAGCATTGGCGCGGTGACATGCGCCAGCGCTTTCGCAAAGGGTGCGGTGTCGCTGACATAGACCAGTCCCGGCGTCAGCAATTCATTGATGTATTTCAGCTTGGCGTGATCCTGACTCTGCAGCGAATAGGCCACCGAGATTGGCGCAATCGGAATCCCCGCCGTGTAGCAAGCCAATGTCAGAATGCCGTGCTCGACCGCATTGCCCGATAGCGCCATGACCGGCCGCTCGGCGTTGAGACCGCGATCGATCAGCGCCTGCGCAACGGCGTCGGCCTTGCGGCGTGCTTGCGCATAGGTGACGCCCGCCCAGGCCCCGGCGGAGTCCCGCTCGGCCATGAGCAGCCTGTCCGGATGGGTTTCGACCGCCCGGCGGAACAGGCGCGCCAGGTTCGGCTCATATGCGCGAAGCGGCTGCGCCGCCCGCAGGACGGTCGAACGGTCGGCCCGGTCCTCGCGCAAGACCGTCGGCTTGGCGAAGTTGATTGAGCGAAATGGCGGCTTGCCGGCGGCTTGCGCCGGCTTTGACATCGTCGAATTCACGGCGTCCTCCCAGACGACATGCACTATAATGCATGTTGCCGGCCGCTGGTGTCAACGCACGCTAACCCGAAAACCGGCAGATCAGGCGGCTGCCGACTTCGTGTGGATGTTGCGGATGCGCAGCGACGGGGTCGACGCATCGAGACGCAGGACGAGCTCGGTGGAGGCGATTTCGCAACGGTTGCGACCGCGCTCCTTGGCGGAATAGAGCGCTTCGTCCGCCTGCGCGAGAAGTTCGGACATCTCGAGCGGCCCCTTCTCGCTGACCGCGATGCCGATGCTGCAGGTCGCGCGAACCGGATGGCCGTCGACCTCGGATGCGGACTCCGCGAATGATCGGCGGATTGCTTCCGCGACCTCCTTCGCACGCACGCCATCGACGTCGTAGAGCGCGATTGCGAATTCTTCGCCACCCAAACGGCCGAGGAGATCGGCGGGCGATATCTTCGCACCTGCGGTTTCCGCAAAGAGTCGCAGAACTCGGTCACCCAGCGCGTGCCCGTACGAATCGTTGATCGTCTTGAAGTGATCGAGATCGGCGAGGAGCACAGCCGCCGGCCGCGGATCGGCGTCGATACGCTGCGACATGGCATCGGCGCCTTCGAGAAAGGCGCGGCGATTCGGAATTCCAGTCAACGGATCGACCAGCGCCGCCGTCTTGTGCAGCAGCTCGGTGCGCTCCTTGGCCATGGCAAGCAGGATGAATGCGATGGCAATGGTGAACAACAGCGCCTCGAAGCTCAGGACCGTCAGCCAAACGCTTTCGAACACCTGCGTATCTGGAATCCATGGCATCATGGTGGACAGTGGCGTTCGCAGCAAAAATAGCGATCCGTGCGCGAACAGCATGAATATCGCGGGCCAGCGCGACACCAGTGGCTCGCTGCGACCGCGCCAGAACTCATATGCCGCCGCCCAAGTATAGCCGGTGACGATGAAGGACGAGATCAGGACCCGCGCTTCCATCGACTGCGAAATCGCCGGGATGCGGCAGACGGCGAGCCAAATCAAGGCACCGCCGAACAGCCCGATATAGCTTGGCGAACGACCGTCGAAGATGCGCGCGCCGGTCCAGGTCGCAGCAAATGACGTCAGCAGAATCGCATTCGAGAGATCGATGGTGATCCAGTCGGGAGCCGATTCGTACATGCCGAACAGCACGACCGAGGCGGCACGCAACAAATGCGCCGAGCCCCACCATGCGACCGCCGTGATTGCCGAATTCTGGACCCACGCGAACAGCAGCAACAGGCCGAGCATCGCCTCGACATAGATCGTGACAAGAAACAGCGTGTTGACGTCGAGGTTCATTGCCTGGGTACCGAGAGGACGGGCGACGGCGTCTGCACGGGCCCGCTCCGCCGAGCTGTAATATCCGGACTCGTCAAAGAAGTGGTGAAGTCCGGCCCGGGAATGGTGCAACGCAGGCGGGATGGTTTCGACATCCTTTCCGGCATCGAGTGCATTTTCCGCAATTGTTCCGCCGTGCTGAAACCTGATGCCTTTTCCAGCCGTAAGTCGTTATGATTGGGTAAGGACGGGGCTGGTAATGCGGATTGCGGTGGTGGGGACGGGCATTGCGGGAAACGCAGCCGCATATGCCTTGGCGGGCCAACACCACCTCACGGTCTACGAGCGCGAGCTCAGACCCGGCGGGCATAGCCATACCGTCGATATCGACTATCAGGGCACTCCAATCGCGGTAGACACCGGATTTATCGTCTATAACGAATTGAACTACCCCGATTTGACGGCCCTTTTCGGCCATTTCGGGGTGGAGACCCTGCCGACCGACATGAGCTTCGCGGTGTCGGCCAATGGCGGACAGCTTGAATGGCTGGGAGGCGGAAGCCGGCTGGGCGAGGTCCTGAACGGGGTTTTCGCCCAGCGCAAGAACCTGCTGTCGCTCCAATACTGGACCATGCTGCGGGACGTCACGCGCTTCAACCGCCAATGCCTCCTCGACCGCACGGCCGGCCGGCTGGCTGGTTTGACGCTTGGCGAATATGTCCGGATGCGGGGTTATTCGCAGCGCCTGTTGCGAGACTATCTCGTGCCGATGGGTGCTGCGATCTGGTCGACGCCGGCCAGGCAGATGATGGACTTTCCGGCCGAGAACTTTGTCGCCTTCTTCAACAATCATCGGCTGCTGCATGATGACCGGCCAGTCTGGCGCACCGTCCGCGGCGGCAGCCGACGTTACGTAGAGGCACTGACCCGCCCTTTTCGAGACCGAATCCGGCTGGGGGCCGCCGTGACCGGGATCGAACGGACGCCAACAGGCGTTGTCGTCACCGACAGCCTCGGCCATAGCGACAGCTACGACCAGGTGATCATTGCTGCCCATTCCGACCAGGCGCTCGCCATGCTGCGCGACCCGAGCGAAGACGAGCGCGCCGTGCTGGGAGCCATTCGTTACCGGGCGAATGCGGTCTATCTGCATCGCGACACCCGCCTGATGCCGAAACGCAGGCGGGCCTGGGGAGCGTGGAATTTCCTGCGCGGGAACGGGCGCGGTGAAGCCGATGGCGACGTCGCGGTGACATACTGGATGAATGCACTGCAACATATCGATGCCAGCAAGCCGCTCTTCGTCAGCCTGAATCCGCCATTCGAACCGGACCCCGCCCTGACCTTCAGCCGGTTCGCCTGCGACCATCCGCAATTCGATGCAGCGGCCTTTGCCGCCCAGGCCCGACTCGACGACATCCAGGGTGCGGATCGGATATGGTTCTGCGGCGCATGGACCGGCTACGGCTTTCATGAAGACGGCTTGCGTTCGGGCCTCGACGTCGCAGAGCGGCTCGGCGGCAGCGTTCCCTGGCGCGGCGTCAATCCGGACTTCGCGGAGGCAGCAGAGTGAGCGAGACACGGCCGCAGCAAACTGACTCTGCGGCCTTTCTCTACCGCGGCGACGTCATGCATGCGCGGCTGAAGCCGATGTCGCATCGCTTCGTCTATCGCGTGCTCAATCTGCTGATAGACCTCGACCGCCTCGACGAGGCCGACCGGCAGTCACGTCTTTTCGGGGTCAATCGGCGCGCATTCTACAGCTTCCATGAGCGCGATCACGGCCCGCGTGACGGCTCTCCTCTCGCCACTTATGTGCGTGCGCTTGCAGCCCATGCCGGTGTCGACCTGTCGGACGGACGCGTCCAGCTGCTGTGCTATCCGCGTCTGCTTGGCTACGCATTCAATCCGCTGTCGGTCTATTACGGATATCGCGCCGACGGAACGCTCGCGCTTCTGGTCTACGAGGTCCGCAATACCTTCGGGGAGCATCACAGCTACGTCTGCCCGGTGCTCCCGGATGAGGTCAGCGCCGGCGGCATCCGGCAGGCTCGCAACAAGCGGTTCTACGTCTCTCCGTTTATCGGAATGCAGATGCGGTACCATTTCCGGCTGACGCCGCCGGGCGATGAGTTGAAGTTCCGCATTCTGGAGACCGACGCCGAAGGCCCGCTGCTGGCCGCGACATTCCATGGCCGCAGACACCCCTTGACGAGCCCCCACTTGCTTGCTGCATTCTGGTCACTGCCATTCGTGACGCTGAAGGTGATTGGGGGCATTCATTACGAGGCCGCACGGCTGTGGCTAAAGGGAGCGCGTCTGGTTCCCCGTCCGCAGCATGGCTCCGACCCTCCTCCCACCAGTCAGGTTCGCACGGTCTCTGATGGCGCGGGATAAGGCCAGGAACCGAATCGATGTCTGCTTCGATCCTCGTAACCCCGGACACGAGAAAGGCTGCATTGGCAGGCCTGCCGGGAACCGCGAGGCTCGCCTTCGCACTTGCGGAAAATATCCGCTGCGGAACGCTTGAGGTCACGCTCCCCAACGGCCGGACGCTAATCTTCCGCGGTCTGCAATCGGGCCCCTCCGCCAGCATGATCGTGAAAGACTATCGCTTCGCCTGGCGAACGCTGCGCTCCGGCGATATCGGCGTGGCCGAATCCTATCTGCGCGGCGAGTGGGAAACCCCGGACCTCACCGGCTTCCTCTATCTCTTCTGCATCAACCGCGAGATGATGGAGCAGGTGCTCGGCGGCAACGCAATCGTGCGCTGGCTGCAGGTTCTCGGTCACTGGCTGAACCGCAACACCAAGCGGCAGGCGCGCAAGAATATTCACGCGCATTACGATCTCGGCAATGACTTCTATTCGGCCTGGCTCGATCCGAGCATGACCTATTCGTCGGCGCTGTTCGACGCCGGCAGCAACGACCTCGCCGCCGGGCAATTGCGCAAATACCAGAGCCTGGCGCAGTCGATCGATCTGAAACGCGATCAGAGCGTGCTCGAGATCGGCTGCGGCTGGGGCGGCTTCGCCGAATTCGCAGCCAAGACCTACGACGCGCGTGTGGTCGGTCTGACCATCAGCCGCGAGCAATACGACTTCGCGCGCCGCCGCGTATTCGAGGCGGGCCTCGCCGAAAAGGTCGACATCAAATTGCAGGATTATCGCGACGAGCGCGGACGCTACGACCGGATCGCCTCGATCGAAATGCTGGAGGCGGTCGGCGAGCAATTCTGGCCGGCCTATTTTGCCCAGTTGCGCGACCGCCTGAAACCAGGCGGCGCCGCCGGCATTCAAACCATCACGATTCAGGAGCGCTTCTTCGACAATTACAAGCGCGAGATCGACTTCATTCGCCGCTATGTCTTTCCCGGCGGCATGTTGCCGACACCGTCGACCCTGAAATCGCTCGGCGAGCGATTCGGCGTGCCCTTCCGGACCGAGCGTATTTTTGGCGAGGATTATGCGCGCACGCTTGCGGAATGGCGCGAGCGCTTCCGCGCCGCCTGGCCGCAGATCACCCCGCTCGGATTCGACGAGCGGTTCCGCAGGCTTTGGGAGTATTATCTCGCCTATTGCGAGGCCGGGTTCCTGTCCCGCAATATCGATGTCCGGCAGATGGTTTTTACTCGCGGGCAGTAATGCGGGAGAAGATGTTCCCCCCGTCCGGCTTAGCCCATGTGCCCCGAGCAACAGAGCCCTCCGCCTGCCCGCTTGTGACATCGGGCCGGCCCCGTTAGGTTCGGCCCAACAATTGGTGCCGGGTTTTCAAACATGAACGTCAAAGACGGCGTGGTCGACGCGATCGGCAACACGCCCCTGATCAAGCTCAAAAACGCATCCGAACTCACCGGCTGCACGATCCTCGGCAAGGCCGAGTTCATGAATCCTGGCCAGTCGGTCAAGGATCGGGCCGGCCGGCAGATGATCCTGGAAGCCGAGAAGCGGGGCGATCTCAAGCCCGGCGGCCTGGTGGTGGAAAGTACCGCGGGTAACACCGGCATCGGGCTCGCTCTGGTCGCGAACGCGCGCGGCTATCGCACGCTGATCGTGATCCCGGAAACGCAGAGCCAGGAAAAGAAGGATATGCTGCGTCTGTGCGGCGCCGAACTGGTCGAGGTGCCGGCCCTGCCCTATGCCAATCCCAACAATTATCAGCATGTCGGGCGCAGGCTGGCCGAAGAGTTGAGCAAGACCGAAAAGAACGGCGTGCTGTTCGCCGACCAGTGGAACAATCTCGATAACCGCAAGGCGCATTACGTTTCGACCGGCCCGGAAATCTGGCGCGATACCGCGGGCAAGATCGATGGCTTCATCTGCTCGGTCGGCACCGGCGGCACGCTGGCCGGGGTCTCGACCTATTTGCGCGAGCAGAAGCCGGACATCGCGATCGGCGTCGCCGATCCACGCGGCGCCGCGATGTATCACCTCTTCAAAGACGGCAAGCCGACCGTAACCGAGGGCGGCTCGATCACCGAAGGGATCGGCCTCGCCCGCATCACGCCGATCATCGAGGACATCAAGGTCGATTACCCCTATCTGATCCCCGACGAGGAAGCGATCCCGCTGGTATTCGACCTTCTCGAACTCGAAGGTCTGTGCCTCGGCGGCTCTTCCGGCATCAATATCGCCGGCGCAATCCGTCTGGCCAAGGATCTGGGCAAGGGCGCGACCATCGTCACGATTCTGTGCGATTACGGCACGCGCTACCAGTCCAAATTGTTCAACCCGGACTTCCTGCGCTCGAAGAACCTGCCGGTGCCGGCGTGGCTGACGCAAAAGAGCAATATCAAGCCGCCATTTGTGTGAGTGAGACAATGACCGCCGAAGCAAAGCCCGCGAGCAGCGCGCTCGTCAGCACACAATGGCTGCAGGACCATCTCGATGCGCCCGATATTGTCGTAGTGGATGGCTCGTATTACTTGCCGGCGATGAAGCGCAATGCCCGCGAGGAATATCTTTCCGGCCACATCCCGGGCGCCGTGTATTTCGACATCGACGCGATCTCGGACCATTCCAGCGACCTGCCGCATATGTTGCCGTCGCCGGAGGCGTTTTCGTCGGCGATGCGCAGCATGGGAATCGGCGATGGCATCACCATCGTGGTCTATGACGGAGTCGGCCTGTTTTCGGCGCCACGCGTTTGGTGGACCTTTCGCACCTTCGGTGTGCGCGACGTCTATATCCTCGATGGCGGCCTGCCGAAATGGAAGACCGAAGGCCGTGCACTTGATTTCGGCGAAGTCAGACGCACGCCGCGTCATTTCACCTCGCGCTTCAATCGCGGCGCCGTTGCCGACGTCGACGACGTGAAGAAGGCGCTCGCCAATCCCGACATTCAGGTGGTCGACGCGCGCAGCGCCGGACGTTTTGCCGGCACCGCGCCCGAGCCGCGGCCGGGATTGAAATCCGGCCATATGCCGGGGGCGCTCAACCTGCCATACGACACCCTGCTCGAAGACGGCCGGCTGATTGCCCCGGAGAAGATCAGGGAGAAATTCGAGGCGGCGGGCGTCAATCTCGACAAGCCGGTGGTGACAAGCTGCGGTTCGGGCGTCACCGCGGCGGTCCTTTGGTTCGCGCTGGACGCGCTCGGAAAGGAGCCGAAGGCGCTTTACGATGGCTCGTGGACCGAATGGGCCTCGCGCGGCGATCTGCCGATCGAGACAAAGGCTTAGGTTTTTCGCCGTCGCACAGGCTCGCCAGCTTTTTTGCATCGCACCAGCCGGCGGTTGGCGAAGCGCGCTTTCGCGTGATAGACGCCTGCATGACCATGAATACGTCCTCACCGCCAAAGCCGGCAGCGCTGCATGCCGTGTCACCCGAGGTGACCGGCTTCTACCATGAGAAGACCGGCAGCATTGCGTATCTTGTCGTGGACGCTGCGACCGGGCATGGCGCCGTTATCGATCCGGTTCTCGATTTCGATCTCCGCGCAGGACGCGTGTCGACGACATCCGCCGACCAGATGCTGGACACGATCGCATCGCGCAAGCTCACCATCGACTGGATCCTCGATACGCATCCGCATGCGGATCATCTGTCGTCCGCAGCCTACATGAAGGACAAGCTCGGCGCGCCGATGGCCATCGGCGAAAAGGTCGCCGACATCCAGAAGCTCTGGCAGGCGATCTACAACCTGCCGCCCTACACCACGCAATATTGGGACCGGCTGTTCAAGGACGGCGATACCTTCAAGGTGGGTTCGCTGGATGCGCGCGTGATGCTGTGCCCGGGACATACGCTTGCGTCGGTCACCTACGTGATCGGCGATGCGGCTTTCATTCACGACACGCTGTTTCAGCCCGATTCCGGCACGGCGCGCGCCGACTTCCCCGGCGGCAGCGCGGCTGCGCTTTACGATTCGATCCAGCGGATTCTCGCGCTTCCGGACGACACGCGGCTGTTTACCGGTCACGACTACAAGCCGGACGGCCGGGCGGCGCAATGGCAATCGACCGTGGCGCAGCAGAACGCGCGCAATACCCATGTCGGCGGCGGACGCGACCGGGCGTCCTACATCGAGCTGCGCGAGGCGCGCGACAAGACCCTGCCCCTGCCCGAATTGATGCTCGCCGCCCTGCAGGTCAATTTGCGGGGCGGACGGTTGCCGGAGCCGGAAGACAACGACCGCAGCTATCTGAAGATACCGCTGAACGCGTTCTGACGATGGCCCGCCGGCTCGACACCGGCGAGCAAAACGACGGACCGGTCAGGCCGACTTGTGCTTCCTCAGCCGGAAGGCCAGCGCGATCCAGGTGACGCCAAGCAGCATCGCGAACCAGCCGATGATCCAGGCGACAGCGAGCGCACCGACCGCCGGGCGTGCAATCAGGATCACGCCGAAAATCACCGTCAAGAGCCCGCCGAGCCCGAGCAGCCATTCGCCCTCGATCTCCTTGCGCAGCTTGATCGCGCCCCAGATCTCCATGATGCCGGCCACGATCGCCCAGCAGGCGATGAACAGCAGCAGGATGAACGCGGTCTTGACCGGCCAGGCAAAGGCGAGAATGCCGGCGGCGATGCCGGCGACGCCCACGATCGCCAGCCACCAGCGCGGCGCGACCGTACCGCCCTTGCCGAAAAACGCGGTCCACAGAGCCAGCACGCCGTCGACCAGCGCGAACGCACCCCAGAACAGCGTGAGCGTCAGCAGGGTGATACCCGGCCACAGGAAGGTCAGAAATCCGAAAATCAGAGCGGCGGCGCCGCGCAGCAGCAGCACCCACCAGTGATCCGCCAGAGCATGCAACATCGCGGGACCCGCAAGCGGGCCGGGCTGAGCCTGTGTGCTCATCTCATGTCTCCCCAAAAGCCGGCAACCGCATCCCTATCAGCAAGCCTGCGACGACCCGGCGACAGGATGCGAATCCATTATTGCAGGCATCGAACGCTAGCGCTTTTCGGGAACCCGACCAATCGGATTTCCCGAAAGGCCCTTGCCGCAGGGCCGCCTGCGTTTCGAACCAGTGCGGCCGGGAAAAATGCCGGGCGGTCAGTTCAGGATCTGGCTCAGGAACAGCTTGGTTCGCTCGTGCTGCGGATGAGAGAAGAACTGCTCCGGCGCGTTGACCTCGACGATCTGCCCTTCGTCCATGAAGACCACGCGATCGGCCACCTGCCGGGCAAAGCCCATTTCATGGGTCACAACCAGCATGGTCATGCCGCTTTCGGCCAGTTCGACCATGGTCTCCAGCACCTCCTTGACCATTTCCGGATCGAGCGCGGAGGTCGGCTCGTCGAACAGCATTATCTTCGGATTCATGCAAAGCGCGCGTGCAATCGCGACGCGCTGCTGCTGGCCGCCGGACAACTGGCCGGGGTACTTGTGCGCCTGTTCGGGAATGCGTACCCGCGCGAGATACTGATATGCGATCTCTTCGGCCTGCTTCTTCGGCAGCTTGCGCACCCAGATCGGTGCCAGCGTCAGGTTTTCCATTACCGTGAGATGGGGGAACAGGTTGAAGTGCTGGAACACCATGCCGACTTCGCGCCGAACCTCGTCGATGCGCTTGAGATCGTTGGTCAGAAGCACACCGTCGACCACCACCCGGCCCTGCTGGTAATCCTCGAGCCGGTTGATGCAGCGGATCATGGTCGATTTGCCGGAGCCTGACGGGCCGCAGACCACGATGCGCTCGCCACGCGCCACCGTGAGGTTGATGTCGCGCAGGACATGAAAATCCCCGAACCATTTGTGCATGCCGGAAATGTCGACCGCCGGAATATCGTCGACTGCGGGGCGCTCGTCGGATGCGTCATTCATCGCTTGTACCCGGTCGCAAGGCGCCGCTCGACGCCCTGCGCGTAGCGCGACATCATCCAGCAGCATACGAAATAGAAAATGGCGGCAAAGGCATAGCCCGTGGTCGATGTCACCGGCGTCGCCCATTTCGGATCGATGCGGGCGACCTCGATGGTGCGCAGAAAATCGAATATGCCGACAATGAAGACCAGCGTGGTATCCTTGAACAGCGCGATATTGCTGTTGACGATATTCGGGATCGTGATCCGCAGCGCCTGCGGCAGGATGATCAGCCCCATCATCTTCCAGTAGCTCAGCCCCAGCGCCTGCGCGCCCTCGTATTGTCCGCGCGGGACCGCCTGCAAGCCGGCCCTCACCACCTCGGCCATGTAGGCCGCGGCGAACAGCGCAACGCCGATCAGCGCACGCAACAGCTTGTCGGGCGACCATGATTCCGGAACGAACAGCGGCAGCATCACGCTCGCCATGAACAGCACGGTGATGAGTGGCACCCCGCGTACGAACTCGATGAAAACGACCGAGACCAGTCGCACCGCCGGCATGGTCGAGCGGCGGCCGAGAGCAAGGATCACACCAAGCGGCAGCGAGAACACGATGCCCACGGCCGACACCACCACCGTCACCAGAGCCCCGCCCCACAATGACGTCGACACGTAGGACAGCCCGAGCGGCGGAAAGCCGAGCAGCAGCATCACCGACACGACCGGCAGAACGATGAAGAAGTAGATTGCGGCGAGCCGCTTGTTCGGTGCGAAGGACGCGAGCAGCCAGACGATGCCGATCGCAAGCAGAGCGAAAAAGACGTCGACCCGCCAGCGCTCCTGGATTGGATAGAAGCCGTAGATGAAGAAATTGATGCGCTCGCTCACGAATGGCCAGCAGGCCCCGACCCGTGGCCGCTCGGGCGAAGCAACACAGGCGAGGCGGTCGTCGCCCACCCAGGTCGCGTCGAAGACAAAGAAATTCAGCAGCGAAGGAACCAGCCACCACAGGAACAGGATGGAGAGCAATGTCAGCACGACGTTAAGCGGGCCGGTCAACAGATGCTCGCGCAGCCATCCGACGATCCCACGATCGCGCAATGGCGGCGGCATTGCCGGCACCGCTTCAGTGCGAACGAAGGCTGGCGCGCGAACGGTCATCGCTCCACCAGCGCGATACGACGGTTATAAAGATTCATCAGCCCGGACGTGACGAGGCTGATGGTCAGATAGACCGCCATGGTGATGGTCACGACCTCGACCGCCTGACCGGTCTGGTTGAGCACCGTGCCGGTGAAGATCTGCACCAGGTCCGGATAGCCGATCGCCACCGCGAGCGATGAATTCTTGGTGAGGTTCAGATACTGGTTGGTCAACGGCGGCACGATCACCCGCATGGCCTGGGGGATCACAATCAGCCGCAGCGTCGGACCCGGTCGCAATCCCAACGAATACGCCGCTTCGGTCTGGCCGTGCGAAACCGCCTGGATGCCCGCACGAACGACCTCGGCGATGAAGGCAGCGGTGTAGATCGACAGCCCGAACAGGAGCGCTGCAAATTCCGGCAGGATCTCGATCCCGCCGCGGATGTTAAACCGGCCCATTTCGGGAAAGTCGAAGGACACCGGAAAACCGGTCAGCGCCAGAGCCAGCAGCGGTGGGGCCAGGATCAGCAGCGACCCGATCGCGAACACCGGCGCCTGCTGTCCGGTAATTGCCTGCCGCCGCTTGGCCCATATTCGGAACGCAATCGCCGCCGCAATGCCGAGCAGCAACGCCACCGGCACCGCCTCGAAACCCGGCGCGAAGATCGGCTTTGGCAGGAACAGTCCGCGATTGTTGAGGAACATGCCGCCGGGAATAGAAATGCTGTCGCGCAGGACCGGCAGCGCCTTCAGGACCGCATTGTACCAGAACAGCAATTGCAGCAGCAGCGGCAGATTGCGGATCACCTCGACATAGCCACGTGCCAGCTTCGCCACCAGCACGTTCTTCGACAATTGCAGGACGCCGATTGTGAAGCCGATGATCGTCGCAAGGATGATTCCGAGTATCGAAACCAGCAGCGTGTTCAGGAGCCCGACCCAGAAGGCGCGCCCATAGGTCGATTGGGTCGTATACGGGATCAGGTGCTGGCTGATGTCGAAGCCGGCGGTCGAGTTCCAGAAGCCGAAGCCGGTCGCAATGCGCGCACGCGCGAGGTTTTCCGCCGCGTTGTTGACCGCGCTATAGGCAAGCCAGACGATCGCCGCGCAGAGCAGCAACTGGAACGCAATGCTGCGCCAGCGCGGATCGTAGAGGGGAGAGACCTTTGGCGGTGCGGCCTGCGCCATCACGCGCCGCCGCAATGATCAGCGCACCGGAGGTGCGTATTGCAGGCCGCCTTTCGTCCACAGCGCGTTCAGGCCACGCGAAATCTTCAGCCGCGAACCCTGGCCAAGATTCTTTTCGAAAATCTCGCCGTAATTGCCGACATGCTTGACCATGTTCGCGCCGAAGTCGTTGGCCAGTCCGAAGGCCTCGCCGAACTTGCCTTCCGAGCCGAGCAGACGCTTGATTTCGGGGTTGTCCGATTTCATCTGCGCGTCGACATTGGCCTTGGTCACCCCGAGTTCTTCGGCATTGATCAGCCAGAAATTCACCCAGCGCACGATGTCGAACCACTGATCGTCACCATGGCGGACCGAGGGTCCGAGCGGCTCCTTGGAGATGATGTCCGGCAGCACGACGTGGTCGTCCGGCGCGGCGGTACGGAGGCGCTCGGCGTAGAGCGCGGATGCGTCGGTGGTGTAAGCATCGCAGCGTCCGGCGTCATAGGCCTTCACCGCCTCGTCGGAGGTGGCGAAAGTCACGGTCTTCAGCTTCATGTTGTTGGTACGGAAGAAGTCGGCGAGGTTCAGTTCGGTGGTGGTGCCCTGCTGCACGCAGACCGCGGCGTCGTTCAGTTCAAGCGCAGAATTGACCTTCAGTGCCTTGCGCACCAGGAAGCCCTGCCCGTCATAATAGTTGATGCCGGTGAAGTTCAGACCGTTGGTGGTATCGCGCGACGAGGTCCAGGTGGTGTTGCGGATCAGGACATCGACCTCGCCCGATTGCAGCGCGGTGAAGCGGTCCTTGGCGGTGAGCGGGACGAACTTTACCTTGGTCGGATCGTTGAAGATGGCGGCTGCGATGGCGCGGCAATAATCCACGTCGAACCCGGTCCAGTTGCCCTGCGCATCCGGCAGGCCGAAGCCGGCGAGGTTTCCGTTGGCGCCGCAATTGAGGACGCCGCGGCTCTGGACCTGCTTCAGCGTCTGCGCCTCCGCGGCCGCGAGACCAACCAGGGTTGCAAGGGCGAAGGTGAAAATGCTGCGCTTCATGATATGTCCCCAATACTCCACCGGCGGTGATGACAGGATATCCGACCCAAACCAAGGTGCATCGCACTAAAAGCCGTACGGCACTTGACCCTTCCGGCGCAAGCCTGCCCGCTCGCGCCAAAAGCCGCACAAGACTTCAAGCCCGGATCATCATGACCATCCCGCGATTGACGCCATCTGAGAACGATTGCACAGACAGGTCAAGGGCTTGACTGGCGGTCGCCGGTTTGCCTGCAATTCGGTCAGACGATACCCGCGCAGCCGCACCCGCCCTTCAAACCGGCCCGGAATCATCCGCCGGCCATCTTCAAGACCTCCCAAGGGAAGCCCCATGAGCAAAGCGAACGAGCCCCGCGACCTCAAGCCCGACACCCGGCTCGTCACCGGCGGGCGTACGCCGCGCGAGTATCACGGATTCGTCAACCCGCCCGTCTATCACGCCTCGACCATGCTCTATCCGACCGCCGCCGACATGGTGGCGCACCGGGCGCGCTACCGCTACGGCCGGCGTGGCACCCCCACCTCGGAAGCACTGGAAAACGCACTGCGCGAGATCGAAGGTCCGCAATGCGCGGGAGTTGCGCTGCTGCCGTCCGGGGCGGCCGCGGTGTCAACCGCCCTCATGTCGGTCCTCTCGGCCGGCGACCACCTGCTGATCACCGACAGCGTCTATCGCCCGACCCGCATCTTCGCCGATACGATCCTGAAACGGTACGGGGTGGAAACCAGCTACTACGATCCGCTGATTGGCGCGGACATCGCGGCCTTGTTCAAACCGAACACCCGCGCCGTGTTCGTCGAGGCACCCGGGTCGCAATCCTTCGAAATGCAGGATGTGCCTGCGATTGCGCGCGTCGCCCATGACAAGGGCGCACTCGTGCTGATGGACAACACCTGGGCCACCCCGCTCTATTATTCCGCCTTCGCGCACGGCGTCGACCTCTCGATTCAGGCCGGCACCAAATATATCGGCGGTCATTCCGACATCATGTTCGGCACGGTCTCGGCCAATGAGGCGACCTGGCCGATGCTCAACGAGATGGTCGGAAATTTCGGACTTTGCGCCGGACCGGACGACATCTATCTCGCGCAGCGCGGGCTTCGCACTTTGTCGGTCAGGCTGGAGCGCCACCAGCGTTCCGCGCTCGAGATCGCACGCTGGTTCGAGCAGCGGCCGGAGGTGCTGAACGTGCTTCACCCGGCCCTGCCGTCGCATCCCGGACACGCGATCTGGAAGCGCGACTTCACCGGCGCGTCGGGGCTATTCAGCATCGTGCTGAAGCCGGTTTCCGAGAAAGCGCTCTATGCCTTTTGCGATGCGCTGTCGCTGTTCGGCATGGGCTTTTCCTGGGGCGGCTATGAGAGCCTGGTGATCCTGTTCGATTGCAAGGACTATCGCACCGCCACCCCCTGGGAGCCGGGCGGCCCCTGCCTTCGCTTTCATATCGGGCTCGAAGATACCCGGGACCTGATTGCCGATCTCGAAGGCGGCTTCGCCGCGCTTCACGAGGCGGCGCGCGCCTGAGCCGGCGCAACCTCCGCTTTCTGCTCCCGGATCACGAAGGTGAGGTTGCGGATATAGACGAACACGCCGAACGATTGGCCGGCGATGAATACCGGGTCCCTGCGATACAACGCATAGACCAGAAGCATCACGCCGCCGACCAGCGATAGAAACCAGAATGCGACTGGGATCACACTGCGGCCGGCGCGCTCCGACGCGATCCATTGCACGACAAAACGCGCGGTGAAGAAGGCTTGCGCGACGAACCCGGCCAGCACCCACCAGTCCAGGTTAGTAACGAACACGTCCTGCAAATAGCTCCCGACCATCCGCGACAGATCGATCAGCATCGCACCCCAACTCCCTCACCTTCGGAACGGTTTTGCGGCGGCGGATCAGCCACCACACTCCCATCAGATCGAACAGGCCAACCCACAGCCGGTCCCACATGCCGTATTTGGAAATGCCCTGCCGTCGGTCGCGATCGACCACGTCGACCTGAACCACCGCATAGCCCTCGCGGCGAACCAGCGCGGGCAGGAAGCGGTGCAGGCCGTCGAACACCGGCAGGCGCAAAAGCAGATCGCGCGAAATCGCCTTCAGCCCGCAACCGGTATCGGTCGTACCGTCACGCAAAATCGCGCCGCGTACGGTATTGGCGATCCGCGACTGCAGCTTCTTGAAACGCGTCGCCTTGCGGCCGGTTCGTCGTCCGGCGACCAGGCCGATGTCCGGCCGGCCTGCAGACAGAGTCTTCGCAAGATCGAGGATGAATTTCGGATCGTTCTGGCCGTCACCGTCGATGGTCACGACCGTCGAACCGCGCGCCGCCCGCGCGCCGCTCACCACCGCGATAGATTGCCCGCTCTTTCGATCATGGGCGATCGGCCGCATTTCGGGATAAAGCGCTGCGAGCCGGGCCAGCTCGGCGCCCGTCCCATCGATCGAACCATCGTCGACAAATACGATTTCGAAAGACGCCCGCCCTCGCAGCGCCGTGATGATTTCGGCCGCGAGTTCTGCGACATTGCCAGCTTCATTGTGAACCGGCACCACCACCGAAATGTCGATGCCATACATCGGCGAGGCAAATCTGCGGCCGGTCATGAGCGGCTCCACAACCGCATGCAAGCGCGGACCAGCCTCCGAGGTGTCGGTCCGGGCATCGCCTCGACCCTGCCCTGTGCGTCAACGGCGAAGACCCAGCGGCGTGCGGCGAAATAATTGCGGATCGCGAGTGCGCCGAGACCACCGATCGCGGCGCCGACCATGACGTCGGTCGGATGATGTACGGCGATGGTGAGACGGGTCATGCAGATGATGACGGCGAAGCCCCACACCAAAGGCCATAGTCGCGGCCATAGCGCGCTGAACGCGACCGCAAGCGCAACTGCCGTGGTGGCATGGCCGGACGGCATGCTGCCGAAGGCGTATTCGGGAAACGGGATGGTCCCCACGAACACTTCGCGAAAATAGGCGAATGGCGCATAGAAGAACGCGTCGGGCTCGCCGGTCAGATAGGGACGCGCCCGCCCGATCAGCGGTTTCAGGATCGCCGACAGCAATCCGGGCAACCCGATCGCCGAAATCAGGAATGCGAGCCGAAGCGACACGCTGGCGAAAACCAGGCGGTCAGGCCGTGTTACTGCGCGAAGACCGGCACCGATGCTGAGCACAAGAAGCCCCGCCATCGACCAGAGCAGCCAGCCCGACTTGCCGTAGGCCGAAATCCGTCCCGACAGATCGACAATGGCGCGCGGGAGATGCCGCGCCTCGGTGATGCTCCACACATCCAGCAGAAGCTTGGCGGCAAGAAACACTGCCACGAAGGCAAGCGCTGCGGTGACGGTAACGTTGACAGCCGGCCAGTGCGGTCCGGTCCCGGACAGACGCCGCGGCCTCTGAAACGCTGACGCGACAGCCGTTGCGACGATGGTCCGGTTTTTCGACACGCTGTGCTCCCAGTCCTTCCGACTGGAACAGCAGCTTTAGGTGACACCGCCGTGACGATTTCTACAGCGCCTGCCCGCGACCGCCGCAGCGCTCACTGATCTCCGCGCGACCGATAGATTTTCAGCGAAACCCGCCCGCCGCTTCCGAGGCTGTAGCCGTCAAAACGCCCCACCTGCCCGTAACGCAAGCCAATGGCCTCCGCCCGCCGTGCAAAAGTCCGCTCGAGCGAGGTCTCGATGACAGCAAAGCGACATTCATCGCCGCCCTTCAGGAAATCGGCCGATCGGGCGGCGTTCGTCAATGCGGTGTCGGTTCCGGATAGAAACACCATGCTCGGCTCGTGATAGCCGGCGGCGGCAATTCTCGGATTTGCGCAACCGGTGGCATGGATCGTGCGCTGAATTGCAACGCTCGGAAACACCGCGGCAAGCGCCGGAATGACGGACCAATAGACCGCAATCGACAGCAGCAGGGTGGTGACCGACGCGCGCAGCAGCGAACGTTCGATTCCGTCGATGTCGTAGAGCCACCACGCGCGAAAGCCGAACACGATCGCCGCCGCGAGGAATGGCCACGCGCGCCAGCCGAGGTCGCCCTCATAATGCACCAGCAGGACCAGCGACCCGACAAATATCACCACCGGAACCGCGAACCACCAGAACGTCCCCCACTCCATCCATTTCGTGGGCGACATCTGCCCGGTCTCGATCGCACGCGCGAGCAGGATGGCAATCGCGGGATAGAGCGGCAGCACGTAATGCGGCAACTTGGTGATGATAATTTCGAACACGAGCCACGCCGGAACCAGCCAGGCCAGCAGGAACTTGACCGGCGTCTCCCATTTCTCGCGCCACACGCCCGGTACCGCCATGCCGGCCAGCAGTGAGGCCGGCCAGAAGGTCAGAAAAAAGAGGACGACGTAGTAGCCAGGCGCAGCGCCATGTCCCTCCTGCCCGCTATAGACCTTGCTCAGCATGTCTTCGCCCATGGAGTCGGAGAAGAATGTCGAGCCCGTGCGCATCAGGATTGCGACAAACCACGGCGCTACCGCCAGCAGAAAGATCGGTATGCCGATCAGCGGCCGCAGCGCCTTCAGCCAGGACGCCGACCGGTCGATTGCGATCAGCGTCACCACCGGCAATCCGATGAACATCAGGATCAGCGGGCCCTTCAGCAGCACGCCCGCCGCAAGCGAGATCCAGAACACGAACGGCAAGGCCGGGTTCTCGCGCTCGCCGTCGGGACGCGGCAGGTACGCGCGCGCGAGTACGCCCATGCACAAGACGACCGCGAAGAGCAGCATTGAATCGGTTTTGGCGAGACGCGCCTCGACCCCGAGCATGATCGACGCCGCCATCATGAGCGCCGCCAGCACGGCCGCGCGCCGGCTCACGAACATGCCGGCAACCCACAGGGTCGCGAGCACCGCGCCGATCGCGCCGATCACAGATGGAATGCGATAGACGTAAATGCGCGTGTCCATGTCGCGCCGGGCGACGAATTCCGCTGCCTGCAAAGCGGCCGCCTGCAGCCAGTAGATGCCGACCGGCTTCTTGTAGCGGACGTCGTTCTGAAAACGGATGTCGATATAGTCGCCGGTGGCGACCATCTGCTTGGTGGCCTGTGCGAAGCGCGCCTCATCGCGATCGATCGGCGGGATTTTGGACTGCCCAGGCAGAAACGCCAGCAGCGAAAAGATCAGGACGACGACGATCGCGCGGGTATCGGTCGCGGACGCAAAGTCGAGCAGTCCGCCGAGCCCCCGTTGCCAGGTGTCGCGCGGACTGCGTTTGGTGAAGCTGTTCTCATTCCAACCGGTCGCCATGCGGGCGGACCATAGGGAAAAAGGCAGGTGCCGGGAAGAACCGGTTACTGCAACCGCACCATGACGCTGTCGGCTGTGCCTTTTCCGTCAACCACGGTCAGCCGGACGAAGCCCGGGCCCTTCGGATCGAAGAAAATGGTGCGCCCGGAGCCGCGCTCCTGCGGCACGCCGTTGACCAGCACCGTCAGCGGAGCAACACCGCCGGCAATCTTCAGCGCAACCGGCTCAGGCTTGCCATCGACCGAGGCCAGTTCGAGCCGCGCGCCATGCGGCGGGAACATAATGCGGACGCGCTCGCCCTGACGGGTAGCCGGGCCGTCGGAATCGAAGCGCTGGAGCGGGAGCGGCAGCTTGCCATTGACGGCCAGGATCGCCCCCTTCGGCGCCGGCGGAAGTGGCGCGGGGAGTTCGCCGGAGCGCGCAAAGGCGTCAAACAGGACCGGCGCCGCCGCCGTGCGCCCGAGGATGCCCGGCACCGGCGCGCCGTCCGGCCGGCCGACCCAGACCCCGATGGTGCGCCGTCCGTCGAACCCGACTGCCCAGGCGTCGCGATAGCCATACGAGGTACCGGTCTTGAAGGCGATGCGGTTGCGGGCCGCGTTCTCCGGCGGCGGGCTGCCAATCAGCACATTGCCGACATACCAGGCCGCCACCGGGTCGAGCAGCCGCCGCGGCGGGCGCGCCAGCGCGGTTTCGCTGCGTCGCTCGACCAGCGGAATGGTCATGCCCTGCCGCGCCAGCCCGGCATACAGCATGGTGAGGTCGGTGAGCGTCACGCCGACGCCGCCCAGCCCCATGGCGAGGCCGGGCACTTCGCCCTTGGGGAACACCATGTCGCCACCGGCTTGCGACAGCCGCGCGGTCAGGCGCGCGGCGCCGACCCGATCGAGTAGCGCCACCGCCGGCACGTTCAGCGACAATTGCAGCGCCTTGCGCACCGGCACCGTGCCCTGGAAGGTCAGATCGAAATTCTCGGGCGCGTAGGTGCCGTAACGTGCCGGACGGTCTTCGATCAGGGTTTCCGGATGCGCCAGTCCGTCCTCGAAAGCGAGACCATAGATAAAGGGCTTGAGCGCCGAACCCGGCGAGCGCAAGGCACGCGTCAGGTCGACTTGCCCGGCCCGCTCCCTGTCGAAGAAATCCGGCGAGGCGACGCGGGCGAGGATTTCACCGCTGGCGTGATCGACTGCGACGATAGCGACTGAAATTTCGGTCCCCAGCGCGTCCGCGCGCTCGCGCGCCAGCATCTCAAGCGCCTGCTGCAAACGCCCATCGAGCGTGAGTTCGATCCGCCGGCTGTCCGGCGTTGCGATGACCGCCTGATCGGCGGCATGGGGTGCGAGCGCGGGCATGGCCCGGCGCTGCAACGGCATCGGTCCGGTTTTGGCGGCCGCAACCTCGTCGGCAGGAATGCCGCTCGCGTCTGCGACCCGATCGAGCACGCGCGCACGTGCCCGTCTGGCGCGCTCTGGCGAGCGGTCCGGACGCCGCGCTTCCGGCGATTGCGGCAGCGCCACGAGGAGTGCGGCTTCGGCGCGCGACAGCCGTTTCGGCTCCTTGCCGAAATAGGCAAGCGACGCTGCACGCACGCCCTCAAGGTTGCCGCCATAGGGTGCAAGCGACAGATAGAGCGACAGGATCTCGTCCTTGCTCATCGCGCGTTCGAGCTGTATCGCGCGCACCATCTGCCGCAGCTTGGCGCCGAGCGTGCGTTCGCTGCGCGGTTCGAGCAGGCGGGCGACCTGCATGGTGATAGTGGATGCCCCAGATACGATCTCGCGATGGAACGCCCACTGCCACGCGGCCCTGGTGATGGCGACTGGGTCAACCCCGCCGTGGGATCTGAAACGCTTGTCCTCGTAGGCGATCAGCATCGCCAGATAACGCGGATCGACATCCTCGACATCCGCTTTCAGCCGCCAACGGCCCTGTTCCGTCGCATAGGGCCGCAGCAACCGGCCGTCCCGGTCCACCACTTCGACCGAATAGGACAAGGCGGCCGGCTGCGGCAAAGGCGGCAACGCCCGAACCCACAATCCTGCCGCAAGGGCGCCGCCTGCGAGCAGCGCCGTGCCAGACAGGGCAATGGCGAGCGCCCGCCTCATTTGCCGGTCGTCACCTGGACCTTGCCGGTCGCGGTGCGGCCGAAACGGTCGGGCCGGTACATGTCCTCGACGAAAGCCTGCGGATGGACATAGCTGCCGGGCGCCACCGCCCGCACCACATAGGCCACCGTGAAGATCGCCGGGTCCTGGGCGTTGCGATTGAACGCCGCAGTGAAACGATCGTCGCGGAACTCGGCATGCTCCGGCGCCTTGGCGAGCTGGATCCAGCCGAGCGTGCCGGTATCGCCGGACGAGACCAGACGCGGATTGTCGATCTCGAAACCGGCCGGCAGATAATCGGCGACGATGATCCGGCCGAATTGCGGCTGCGCTTCAGTGATCTTCAGCACCACCGCATAGCGGTCATTCTGCTTCGCCGTCGCGATATCGACCGCCTCGCCATCGAGCGTGAAATAGTTGCGCTCGATCTTGAAGCCGCTCTCCGCGGCAGGTTCCGGCACAATCGGCGCGCCGGTCACCGACACCACCGCCTGCACGGTCTCCTCGCCGTTATTGGCGACGGTGAGCGGCGCGGTTTGCAAGGCAGCGGCGTTGATGCTGCGATACAGCGCGCCCTGCCGCCTGGCTCCGTTCACGGACAGCGCCACGCCCGTTGCGTCCTTCGCGATCGCCCGTGCCGCCAGCACCAGCCATGCATTTTCCTGTGTCGAGGTTACGACCGACAACTGACGCGCCGCCTCGATCCGTGAGATGCCGGCGGCAACCATCGGCCGTGGCGCGTTGCTCTCGGAGGCAAGCGTCACCAGCGCCGCCGAATCCCGCAGCGCCGAGCCGTAATCCTCGCGGCCAAATTCCAGCTTCGGCTGCGGCGAAAGCTGGTCCAGCGCCGCCTGGAACACGCGATCGGCACGCAACTTGTCGCCGAGCAGCCCGAGCGCAGCCGCAAGCTGCGCCTTTGCGATCGGGGTGGCGAGCGCCGCAAGCTTGGTATCGGCGAGATAGCGCAAATCGCCGACCGGCGCCGAGCCGTTGCGTGCCAGAACATAGAGCGCATAGGCGAGCTGACGGCCGCCATCCTTGGAGGGTTCGGGCGCCACCGAAATGTTGTTGCGCAGCCGGTCGATCGCGAGCCGGAAGCCGGCATCCGGAACGGCGAAGCCACGTTCGCGCGCCCGGGTTAGGAAGTCGGTGACATAGGCGTCGAGCCAGGGATCGTCACCGCCGGTCGACCACAGTCCGAACGAGCCATTGCTTCCCTGCCGCGCCAGAAGCCGGTCGATCGACTCGCGGATGCGCTGGTCGGCATCGGTATCCAGCGCGAGCTGGGCCGACGCCGCGAGGTCGTTTACGTATAGAAGCGGCATGGCGCGGCTCGCGATCTGTTCTGAGCAGCCGAACGGATAGCGGTCGAGCGACTTCAGGATCGCCGCCGCATCCAGCGCGGTCGACGGCCCGACCGACAGCGCGACGCTGCCGGTGCCCGGGACAAGATCGGCGAACAGATCGTTGGACAGCGTGATGCTTTCGCCCTTGGCGATCTGGCGCACCGTCCGTCGGGTCAGCAACTGGTTGGCCGGCCGCACGGTCAGCGCATACTCGCGTTCGAGTGCGAAGCCGCCGGGTCCGCTCACATTGACGGTGATCTTGGCTGCGCCGGCCGTCGAGACCTCGAGCGGAAACGATACGGCCTGACGCTGTTTCTGGCGCAGCGTGATCTTGTCTTCGATCCTGGCCGCGGCACCGGAGGCGCCCTGCGCCGCGATCGTTACTGCGTAGTCGCCCGCCTGCCCTTCGACATTGTCGAGGTCGAGATGGAGCGTCGACCTGTCGCCGGTATTGAGGAAGCGCGGCAATGTCGCCGTCACCACCACCGGATCGCGGATGATCACGTCGCCCACGGCCTTGCCGACGCGCCCGCGGCTCCACGCCATACCCATGACGCGCGCGGTGCCGGCAAAGGCCGGAATCTCGAACGCCACCTCGGCGGTGCCGTCCGGCTTCACCTGTACGATACCGGAATAGAGCGCGAGCGGCTTCTGCGCCGGGGGCGAGCCTTCCATCGCGCCGCCGCCATCGTCGCCACCGGTGCGGATGGCGCCGCGGGTGCCCTGCATGCCGTCGATCAGCTGTCCGTAAAGGTCGCGCACCTCCGCACTGAGGCGGCGCTGGCCGAGGAAATACTCATCCGGAGCCGGCGGCTTGTAATTGGTGAGATTGAGGATGCCGACATCGACCGCGGCAACGACGATGCGCGCGTCTTCGCCGGGCGTGAGCCCGGTCAGTTTCACCGGCACCCGCAGCGTCGTGTTCGGCCGGATCACCTGCGGCAGCGTCATCTCCATGCCGAGGGTGCGGGTCGCCTTGTCGACGAAGAACCATTGCACCCCGATGGCGCGGCCCGGCATTCGCTTCGCCGCCGCATCGAGCGGGCGGCGCAGCGTCGCGACCACATAGGCGCCGTTGCCCCAGTCCTTGCCGACCGGTACCGAAAGCTGGTTGATGCCGGTCTTCACATCGGCGGTGACTGTCGAGAGCATGCGGTCGCCGACCACGTTGAGGGTAACGCGACCGTTGCTACGGGCGGTGACTGCAACATTCATGGTGTCGCCGGCCCGGTATTCGGGCTTGTCGAGCGCGATTTCGAGCAGGTCGGGCGTATCGGAGCCAGCCTCGGCGTAGAAGCCGGCATCGAACGACACCTGGGTCAGCGCGCCGCTGTCATCGGACACATCGAGGCGGTAGCGCCCCCAGGTCACCGGCAGCGAAATGCGCGCAGGCTGGCCGTCGGCGGCATCGATGCTGCCATCGGCGATCCGCCGCGAGGACTTCACCGGCTCGTAATTCCAGTAGCCGTGCTGCCGGTACCATTGATAGCGGCTCTCGATGCGCAGCAATTCGTAGCGCAGGCCGGATTTCACGATCCGCTTGCCGTCCGGGTCGACCATGATCACGTCGAAGCTGGCGTTGTCGCTCTCGCCGAGCGAACGGCCGTTGAACAGCGGCCGCACGCCGATCATGTCGGCGGCCGGCGTGACCGGCAGCGTCAGCTTGCGTTCCACCGCGCGTCCGCCGGATTCGGCCAGCCGGATCGTAATGCGCGCTTCGAGCAGACGCTCGGTGGTCGGTAGCTTGTCGAGCGAAACCTCGAAGGTGGCCTTGCCGTTTTCATCGGTGGCAGACAGGTCGTTCAGCGGCTGCTGTTCGGCATCCACCCGTTCGCCGGTGCCGAACTGATAGCCGGGGAATCCCGGCCGTTCTTTTGCGGCGCTGACGAGCAACTCGCCTTCGATATCGAGATTGGCCGCGGGCGCGCCGTAGAGGAAGCGGCCGTTCAGCGTAACCTCGGCCGGCGCATCCGGCGCGATCTTGCCGGTGGGCGAAGCCAGTTCGAATTCGAGGCGATCCGGCACATAGTCTTCCACCATGAAGGTGGTTTCACCGATTGCGGGGCGCTTCGGATCGGTAAAGGCCTTCACACGCCAGGTGCCGGTCGAGGCAGTCTGGGCGATCGGCATCGACAGCGAACGGCCGCCCTGCCCTTCGTCCTTCAGCACCATGCGCCGGTATTCGACGCCATCCGGCCGCTCGACCACGAGCGTGAGCGGCACTCCGCCCGGCGCTGCGATCGACGCTGCGTCGCGCAGCAATGCCGTGATGTGCACCGTCTCGCCGGTGCGATAGACGCCGCGCTCTGTCGCGACAAACGCATCGAGGCCATCCGGCGCCTTGCGCCCGGCGACGCCGCGATCCGACAGATCGAAGGCCGGCGTTTTCAGACTGAGGAAGGCGTAATCGGCGGCGGCACTGGCAACGATCAGCGCCGGCGACAGCCCGCCCTCGCCGCGGGTCAGATTGGACTCGAACTGCACCTGGCCATTGGCATCGGTGCGCCGGATCGCCAGCACCTCGTTGCTGCGCGACAACAGCCGCACCTCCATGCCGCTGACCGGCGCGGTCGTGGCCAGCGAATTGACCGTGGCATGAATGCCGTCATTGCCGGAGAACGCGGCCAGGCCGAGATCGGATACGATGAACCATTGCGTGGCCAGCGTGGAAAAGTCGTCGCCCGGATCGGCATCCTTGGGCACAGCGACCATCGCATAGACGCCGGGCTTCAGTTCGCCCAGCGCCTGGTCGATCGGAAACGCGGTCGTGACTTCGTTGTTGAGCGAGTATTCGAGCGCAAGCTCGCCGGTCCAGACCTGCTGGCCGCGCTCGTCGCGAAGCTGTTCGGCATCGTAGCGGGAGAGTGCGCGCTGGAAATCGCTGCCGAGCACGGTGTCGATCAGATTGCGGTCGCCGACGCGATAGATGTCGACCTTGGCCACCTTGCTGTTGACGGCGACCAGCGGAATGCCCTGCTGACCGGTGCGCGGCAGCACATAGGACTTACCCGTAAAGCGGATTTGCGGCCGGCGGTCGCGGACATAGATCGTGAAGTCGGCGGCACGCGCCAGTGGCTCGGCGGTCGACGGCAGGCCGGCGCGCAGCGTGATGGTGTAACGCTCGCCGTGCTTCAGGCCCTCGATACAAAGCTGCTTCTCGTCGGCGGTGACGGCCGGCCGGTCGATGCCCGGCACCGACACGAATGGCAGGAAGTCGGTGCGCTTGCCCGGCAGGGTCTCGGAAAACTGGAAGCAGGCGCGCGGCGAGGACGCATCGGCATCGACGGTGTAGTCCAGCAGCCGGAAGCCGTGTTCTTCTCGCAGCCGTTCGAACTGTGCACGGATGTCGGCCACCTCGCGCAGCTCGAGCGAGTAGCGCAGCGCGTCGAGCGCCGGCCGCCATACGCGGCGCTCGGCAAAGGAATTGCCGATGATCCGCAGCGCCTCAGCCTGCTCCGCCGGGTCGTCGGACCGCTCATAGGCGATGTAGCCCGCAGTCGCCGAGCGCTCCAGCAGCAGGGTGCGCTCCTTCGCATTGGCCGGACGAATCTGCGCCACGCTGCGCGCCAGGCGCAGCCAGCTGGTGGCATCGTCCGGCTCCACCGAAACGATCTGCCCAAGCAATTGCAGGCCGGCGCGGAAATCGTTCTTCTTGAAGGCCTCGTCCATCTCGCGGCGGAGCTGGCCCGCCGGCTTGGTGACCTGCCCGGAATCGGTCTTGATCTGCGCTTCCAGCCGCACCGCGGCGTCATCGAGATCGCTACGCGAGAATGGCTTCTCCGCACCTGGTGTCTGGGCTGCGGCGGGCGGAATGGCGGACACGGAGAAGGCGCAGGCGAGCAGCGCGGCAAGCAGGCCAGCGCGGATGGACGCGAACATGGGCGGGATCCTCCTCCCCGGCGGCGAACGTCGATTCCGGCGGGACTGCTTCAGGTCATCGACAAAAGGTGTCGAGTTCGTGACCTTTTATACCGCGTCAATATCGCCGCCGATCACAAGCGCGAAATCAGCGTCCATTGTCCGTAGAATCCGGCTCGCTTCGCGCGGCTTACTTCCATTGCGGACGGCGCGCCGGCGCCGACTTCTGCTCGGTCGGCGCCGCCGGCGAGAGATTGAGCGTCATCCAGACGTTCCAGCCTTCAGCACGGTAATGGCTCTCGAACTCGTAATAGCCCTTCACCGCCAACAGCCCCGCGACACCAGGCGCCGCCTCGAACAGGTAACCCAGCTGCGGCCCAATGCCGAAGACGCGCGACTTCGGGTCTTGCACAAAAGCAGGCGCGCCCTTGTCGTCGGTGAACTGGTCGTAGGCATAACCCACCGCGCCAACATAGAACTGCTTGTTCAGGAACTGCGCTGCAGCGACATCGAGATGATAATCGACCCCGTTCTGGTAGCCGGTGTCGTGATTGACGTTGTTGTAGGTCACCCCGAAGGTCGCCGAGAATTCGTGGCCCTTGGCGGGATCGAGATAGGTATAGCCCAAGCCGCTGTCCCAGCCATTGAAGCCGAGCCCGGTATTGGCGAGCCGTGTCCGTTCGTAGCTGCCGACCCGGACATTGGTCGTGGTGTAGACCATCAGGTTATGCACGCCGGCATTCCAGCGCAGGCTGGCCTGCGGAAACACGTCGGTGAAAGCCGTAACCGAATCCGAGATCGATCCTTGCCGCGTGACGGTCAGCGGACCGGCGGACGCGGTGAGCGGGCCGTCGAGCGTCGCGGCATTGCGGCCATAAGCGGCCAGCATGCCGAGCGCGAACTGGCCGCCAAGAACCTTCTGCTCGAAGACATATTGCGGCGAGGCGAATACAATATCGGCGCGACCGGTGAGATTGAGATCGAGACTGAGATTGACCGGCACGTTGCGCGGATTCAGCCGGCCTATCTCCAACTGCCTGGCCGCCGCGAGCGCTCCGCTGGCCTCAACCGAGGTGTGATAGTAGATGGTGGTGAAGCTCCATCCCGGCTGCACCGGAGATGCGGCGAAACTGCCGAACAATCCCGGGACATAGAAGCTGACGCCGCCCTGATCGGCGAGCGCCTGGCATGGCGCCATGGCTCCCGCCACGACACCCGCCATAATGCAACCTCGTAAACCTGCGCGTACCTTTATCCCGGTCACGGACGCCCCCCGACTCGCACGAACTCGCCTCGCGAACTATTGCAACTTCCGCAGCCGCGCAAAATGCCCACCCGCCTCGGACCGGCCGTCACGCCACTCGTATCCACATCGCAGCATCTCAAGGATCGTGTCGGGACCAGGCCGGGGCGATACCCCGCCTACTTCATCTCGAACGGAAAAATGACTTTCCAGTCGTTCTTCATCGATGTCACCTGCCAGCCCCATTTCGGCGCTTCGTCCAGTCCCTTGTCGAGCTTGCCGATACGGGACTTGCGGTCATAGGCATATTCCCGCACAGCATCGTCGTGGTGCACATAGACACCAAGCCGCGCGCCGGAGCCCGACGTCGTGTATTGCAGCATCTGCAGGTCGCCGTCGGAATTGCCGAAGGCGATGATCGGCTGACGCCCGATATTGCGGTTGATGCCGACCGGCTTTCCCGGACCGTCATCGATGAAGTCGACCTTGGCGGTCTTGACCAATTCGCCCTTGCCGTCCTTGTTGAGCCGGAACTCCGTCACGCCGGACGATCCGACGATCTGCTGCGGCGGGATGCCGTAGGCCGCCGGCGCCCAGGGGCGCATGAAGTCCATGCCGCCGCCGGAGACGATGAAGGTCCTGAAGCCGTTGGCGCGCAGATAGGCCAGCACCTCCAGCATCGGCTGATAGACCAGTTCGTTATAGGGCCGCTTGAATCGCGGATGCCGCGCTGTCTTGATCCAGTCGGTGACCAGCACTTCGAACTGCGGCACCGTCATACCGGAATGGGTGGCCGCTACCACTGCCAGCAGCCCCTTCTCGCCGGCTTTCGCCGCGGTCGCGACATCACCCTTCAGCAGCGAACGGAACGGCTCTTTGGTTTTCCACTCCGGATGCTGCGGCGCCATCGCCTTGAGGCGGTCGAACGCAAACGCCATCTGAAAATAATAGGGCTGTTCGACCCACAGCGTGCCGTCATTGTCGAAGGTCGCGATCCGTTCGGCCTCCGGCACGAAATCGGGCGAACCCTGCGTCGTCACCCGGGTGACGAAATCGGTGATCGCCTTTTTCACGGCGCCGTCGTTCCATGACGGCAGCGGATCGGTCTGGGCCGATACCGCAGCCAGCGTGGCGAACAGGATCGCACACGCCAGCGTCAGCGATCTCAGAGGGTTTCGCCACTGCATGCAATTCTCCTATCGCGCTTCCGCTCCTTCGCGTTCGCGGTCACGCACTTCATTCAGATCGCGTTCGAGAAAGAAATTCAGGAACGTCCGGATCACCGCGATCGCGCCGACCTTGGCAAGCTCCTCCCAGGAGGGCGTGATCGATGTCTCGATGATATCGGCGGCGAGCTGGAACGTCAGCCCCGCCACCAGCCAGCGCGCGTATCGGAGCCACACATCGCGCCGCTCATGCCCGGACCGCGAGGACACCAGAACCCAGCCGCCGCGGATGAAGGCCTCGAAGGTACCGATCAGGATCACGATCAGCGCCATGAAGTCGATGACGACCACGGCCTGCTCGGTGACGGCGACCAGCCATTCCTTCAGCATGCGCGCTATCCTCGGACTGATGTTGGCGGCGGAATTGCTCCCGCCGCCCACCTCGCACTATTCGAAAAGCTAGCGATGCCCGCCTGCGGCGGCTTCCGCCATCTTCTCCATCACCTGATCGATGCCGAAGCTTGCCGCCTTCTGCCGTGGCGGGAATTCCTTGAACGTGCCCAGGAATTCAGCCACGCCCGCCTGAGCGGGAACAAGAAGGAAGACGTGGTCGAGCAGCCAGTCATAGTAGGTGTTGGATGTCACGTCCGCGCGCTCGTATGGGTCGGTTCGCAGATTGAACATCTTCGGAACGCGCAGCGTTATGAAAGGCTCCGCCCAGATCTGCAAGGTGCCGCGGACGCGCTGCTCCATGAAAACGACCTTCCAGTTGTCGTAGCGCAGACAGGCAAGATCGCCGTCGTCGGTGAAGTAGAAAAAGCCCTTTCGGTCTGGTTTCTTCGCCTTTCCGGTAAAGAACGGCATCAGGCTGAAGCCATCGAGATGGACCTTGAACTTCTTGCCGTTCGCCTCGACGCCGCCCTTCTTCAACTTCTCCTTGATGTTGGGATCGCCGGCGGCGTCGACGATGGTCGGCAGCCAGTCGAGATGGGCGACGATGTCGTTGACGACCGTGCCGGGCTTGATCACGCCCGGCCAGCGCACCAGACACGGCACACGGTAGGCGCCTTCCCAGTTCGAGTTCTTTTCGTTGCGGAAAGGCGTCATGCCGGCATCCGGCCACGAATTCATGTGCGGGCCGTTGTCGGTCGAATACATGACCATGGTGTTGTCGGTCACGCCAAGTTCGTCGAGCAGATCGAGCATCATGCCGATATGCTTGTCATGCTCGATCATGCAGTCATGATACTCCGACTGCCAGCGCCCCGACTGACCGCGGATGCGATCCTCGATATGGGTGCGGAAATGCATGTGCGTGGTGTTGAACCAGACGAAGAACGGCTTGTCGTCCTTGACCGCCTGCCTGATGAATTTCTGCGCGGCTTCGAGAAACTCGATGTCGCAGGTCTCCATGCGCTTCTTTGTGAGCGGGCCGGTATTCTCTATCTTCTGGCCACCCTTGCCATCTGCCCATGAGTGCAGCACGCCGCGCGGACCGAACTTCTTCTTGAAATCCGGGAAGTCCTTTTCGCTCGGATAGTCGGGAAGCTCCGGCTCTTCCTCGGCATTGAGGTGGTACAGGTTGCCGAAGAACTCGTCGAAACCGTGCATCGTCGGCAGGTGCTCGTCCTTGTCGCCGAAATGGTTCTTGCCGAACTGGCCGGTGGCATAGCCGAGCGGCTTCAGCAATTCGGGGATGTTCGGATCCTCCGCACGCATGCCGAGATCGGCGCCCGGCAACCCGACCTTGGTCAGACCGGTCCGCAATCCGGACTGACCGGTGATGAACGAGGCCCGGCCGGCCGTGCAGCTTTGCTCCCCGTAATAGTCGGTGAACAGCGCGCCCTGCTCCCCGATCTTGTCGATATTCGGGGTCCGGTAGCCCATCAGGCCGCGGGTGTAGATACTCAGGTTCGACTGGCCGATATCGTCGCCCCATAGAATTAGAAAGTTCGGCTTCTTCGCCATTGCACTTGTCCTCCTGGCTTTCGATTTTGATTTGGTTTGGAGTCTCGCGGAAAATTTTGCCGCAGCTTTCTTGGTGGGCGCTCTACGCACCGTGGTCTTGGATCGCGATTTGGCCTTCGATTTCTTGGCCATGCGGTCATCCGAACGGCCCGATATTGAACAGCATGCTGACGATCGCGGTGACGCCGATCAGCAGCAGGATGACGGCGGTCAGAAGGGTCAGCGAGACCGGAAACTTGCTCTCGCCATGCACCAGCCCCTCCGCAATCATCGCCTCGCGCTGATGACGCAGATGCAGCATGAACTGCAGGTGGTAGATGATGCCGCCGACCAGCATGACGATGCCGAGCGCAACCAGCGTGATGCCGAAATTGCGCGGCGCGCCAGCGTGGGCCAGCGTCCCGGCCTGCTTCAGCTTCTCGAAAAACTGGAAGATCGTAAATCCGAAGCCGATCAGCGACAGCGACGTGCGGATAACTGACATCAACGTACGATCCGCGCTCATGCGGGTGCGCTGAAACGACATGCCGGTTCGGCGCGAGGCCAATTCGACGGAAGGGTCGTCCGTCGGCGACTTGGTGCGGACCGGGTCCATTCCGTTATTCCTGCGATTGCGATTTCGGATGGCGCGCGAACCACCGGCGCGCGACGAATTCGACCATCCAGCGGAAAATGAAGTACGGGACCACCGCCAGCATGATCGCGATCACCGCGGCTTCCGCGGGGTAGAACGCATCCAGCTCCCTGAGCTGGTAGATGAAATCCATGCTCATCCCGAGAAACAGAACCCGTGCAACCGAGATCAGTCCCTCGCGCAGGCGCCCGGTCGGTAGCGAGCGATCGAACCAAGCCGACCAGAAGAAAGATTTGTGTACCCCGCGGGCATCCTTGAGCCCGTCATGCAGGGCGGCAATGAACGCCATCGTCGGCTGCAGGAAGACACGGAAGGTCATTGGCCCGCTGAAGCGGTCGAAGATGTTGGTCCAGAACCGTTGCTGAACCTCGAGCGAAAGTCCGTGCCAGACGATGCCGATCACGAGCAAGGCGACGCACAACGCCACAACGAACCACGTGAACGTCAACGCCAGGCGAGACGGAATATCGGACGTCATTCTGACGGACCTCAAGGACGTGCAATCTCGTGTTCAACTGATCCCTCTTCCCGGGACCCGCATCGCTACCCCGCGTTCCGGCGCGGCCTGTCCAGTTGCGCCAGGACTTCGGCTTCCAGCTCGGTCAGAAACAAACGGTATTCCTCGACCCGGCGGTCTCCCTCTCGCGCCGCCTTCTCCCAATGACGCAACGCCGCCGAGGCTTCTTCATAGTCCTCGCAGACGGATCGAAATTGCTGATCGTTGGCGCAGCGTTGACGAATCTCGAATTCGCGCCGCGGAAATCGCTCGATGATTGATAAAATCTGCTCCATTGCAGAGGTCCGGATTTCGGCCACGCCGAGTCAGAAACATCGCGTCAGAAGCGTTGGCTCTCCTTCATCCCGACCGCTGATAGCGTCATGGTCCTGTGCACAGAAGGTGCGAACATGTTCGCACCCCCTATTTCGATACCGCGACGAATTTTGAGGGGCGCTGCGATCGTCCGGGATCGGGGTTGAAGCGACGACTTGGCGCTGGCTATTCGTTCGGAAGGAGCGCGAGATTGTGGGATGAATCTCAATCGGTTGGCCAACACCGCGTTGTGACTATCGCGAGTTGTTTCGTTTGAAATAGTCTGTCTGTCCTCAGCAGGACGTGCCGCAGTGCAACATCCTATCGTCACCAAGCCGCAGCAGGAGCTCACGAGCGTACCGCCGGACGACGCGCGCCGCGAACTCGACCGTATACTGTCAAGCCAGCACTTTCCCGCGAGTCAAAAGCGGCGTGAATTTCTGCGATACATCGTTGAAGAGGCGTTGGCCGGGAGAGCCGACAGGCTGAAAGGGTATTCGGTCGCGCTGGCGGTGTTTGGCCGCGACGACACCTTCGACCCCAACGCGGACCCGGTGGTGCGGCTGGAGGCAAGGCGGCTGCGACGCGATCTCGACAGCTATTACGTTCATGCCGGCGTCAACGATCCGGTCCGCATCTCCATCCCCAAGGGCTCCTACGCACCCAGCATCGAATGGCAGAACAAGCCGGACGCGCGCTCGCCCGACGATGGAGATCGTGCGGCGGACGTTAGCGCTGTTGCGGACAGTGCCATTGAACCGGAGGCCATCGCGGCAAGCGGTCGGAATTTTCGGAATGTCCTTGCCGCCGGCGCCCTGATCGCAACGATGATTGCAATCGTTCCCATTGGCTGGTTCTGGTTCGCGGGACGAACACAGGTCCCCTCGGCCGCCGCCGCACGCGAACCCGCCCTCGTCATCCTGCCTTTCGAGGCGCTCGGCTCGACGCAGACAACGTCATACCTCGCCCAGGGCATCAGGCTCGAGCTGGTCAACAACCTGTTCCGGTTTCCGGGATTTCGCCTCTATTCGTTGCCGGCAGCCGCCGAAACCCAGATGAAGGGCGACCCGGCCGAGCTGGGCCGCAATCTCGGCGTGACTTATGTCGTCCACGGCAGCGTCCGCACCGACCCCGAGGAAATCCTGGTCGCAGCCCAGGTGGTGAGCGCTCAGACCGGGCAGGTGATCTGGACCGGAGCGTTCAGGCGCCCATCCGACCCGCAGGCGATCATCGGGGTCCAGAGCGACATGGCCGCGGAAATCGCGACCGCGATCGGCCAGCCTTATGGCGCGGTCAGGAACGATATTGGCACCCAACGGGCGACGCCGATGGTGTCGAGCATGCAGAGCTATGTCTGTGTGCTCCGCGCCTACAGCTATCGGCGCAGCTTCGACAGGACTGAGTTCGGTCCCGCATTGCAGTGTCTTGAACAGGCCGTGCGGCGCGACCCGGATTACAGCGATGCCTGGGCGATGCTTGGATGGCTTCACGTGGACGCCGGACGGCTTGGCTATAGCGGCGACAGCGAACGCGCGAAGGAATACGAGAAGGCTCTGCAGGCAACCTCACGCGCAGCAACCCTGCAGCCCAAGAGCCCGCTGGCGCTCAAGGCACTCGCTGCAACGTTTCACTATCTCGGGCGCTACGATGACAGCGAGCGCATCGCCCGGCAGGCTGCCGCGCTGAATCCCAACGACCCGGAGGTGCTGGCGCAGCTCGGCTGGCGTCTCGCCGTGCGCGGCAAGTTTGAGGAGGGCATCCCGATCCTCAAGCGCGCGATCGAGCGCACCGTGAATCCGCCGAGTTGGTACTATCACCTGGTGGCGATCGATCTGTATCTCCAGCGCGACTATGCGGGAATGCTCGAAGTGTCCGAGCGGGCTGCACTCGGTGATACCGGCTTCAGCCAGCTGTTGCTGGCGGTCGCAAATGCCGAGCTCGGAAAGCCGCTGGACGCCCAGCGCGCCTTGGAACGGTTGGCCCGGGACGAACCGGTGGGACGAGATCCGGCAGACTTTATGCGGCGGCACGGGGCAATAGACGAAATCGTCGAACCACTGATGGCGAGCCTGCAAAAGGCCAATCGCCTCGTGGCGAACTAATCATTCCGGCACGATCGAACCGCCCCGGCCAGCTTGCGCTTCAGGCGGGCTCAGCCTTTCGCACCACGCAGCGGAAGCTGACATGGCTGGTCGATGTATCGACCGGCTCGGGATGACGCGCGGCGGGGCGATAGCGCCGGCAGTAATTTGGCGCGCACAGATGCGAGCCGCCCTTCAGCACCTTGCGCGGGATTTTGATCTCCGGCTGGCACGGATCGTAGCTGGCATCCTCGCGCGCGCCGCGTGGGTTTTCCGGCACGCAGCACGCCTTCGCGGCATCGGCTTCGTGTTTCGGCGCATACCAGTCCGACGTCCATTCCCAGGTATTGCCGATCATGTCGTGGACGCCGTAGCCGTTCGGCGGAAACGCCGTCACCGGCGAGGTGCGCGTGAATCCGTCGCCCGCCAAGTTCTCATGCGGAAAATTTCCCTGCCAGGTATTGGCGCGATGTTCGCCGCCCGGCGTGAGTTCGTCGCCCCATGCGTATTCGGCGCCGTCGAGACCGCCGCGCGCGGCGAATTCCCACTCCGCTTCGGTCGGCAGATCCTTGCCGGCCCAGCGCGCATAAGCGAGCGCGTCGGAATAGGCGACATGCACGACCGGATGATTGTCGAGCCCGTTGATGTTGCTCTTCGGGCCGTATGGATGACGCCAGTCTGCTCCTTTGAGAAAGGTCCACCACTGGCCCCAGTTGCGCAGATCGACAGGCCCCGCCGGCGGCGTGAACACCAGCGATCCGGCATAGAGCATGTGCGGCAGTGCGTTCGGGTAGTCCTTCGGATCGGGCGGGATTTCCGCGAAGGTGACATGGCCGGTGGCTTTGACGAAGTCCTTGAATTGCCGGTTGGTCACTGGCGTGCGGTCGATCCAGAAACCGTCGACGCTGACGCGGTGCACCGGCGCCTCTTCCGGATAATGCCGGTCCGAGCCCATGTGGAACGTGCCACCCTCGATCCGGATCATGCCGCGCAGCCGGTCATCGGCGTCGACCGGTATCCGTGTCTCAGCGATCATCGCCATCGTGCGATCTCCGAAGCCAGCCGCCGCCACCCTGCCCCACATCACCCTAGCGTCCCGCGGCGTCCGGCGCACCATGCCGAGCCGGTAAAAAAACGGACGCGGCCCTAGGGCGGCGTTTGAAGGCCCGGCCGAACGCAGCTATATGGGCCCTGCTCTGCTTCCGGCACATTGCCACTCCAGGGCAACGCAGACCAAGGCCCCGTAGCTCAACTGGATAGAGCATCGGATTTCTAATCCGGCGGTTGGATGTTCGAGTCATCCCGGGGTCGCCATCGCCGAACCGGCCGGATCGCGCCCGCAACACCGGCCAGTCTATCGTGAATCGTTGATCGTCACGATCTCGTAGCGGGCCGCATCGCCCTCCCCGCTTTCGCGCAGCCAAATATTGTGGGTGCCCTCGCCGACCATCATCCCCTGCCAGTTCTCGAACACCCGCTCGGGGTCCTGCGCAAGGATCGCGCGGCGCAGCCGGTCGGAGACGAAACTGTCATAGCCGCGCAGGAAGTCGTCGCGATTGCGGATCACCGCGATGGTCCGGCCGTGATAGCGCAGAGGATAACGAATGCTCGCCGCGAGCCACGCCCGGTCATTCTCGCGCACCGCGCGTTGCAGCTCCCGCACCATATCGACCTTGGCCGGCGCATCCGCCTGGGCGACCCGGTTCTGCGACGAGCCGGTGCCAGCCGATACTGCGACCAGCAGCAGGACCGCTGCAGCCCGAACGCCGAACCCGCGCGCTGCGGCGGCCATCGTCTAGTCCGCCAGCATCGCCACCGCTTCGATTTCGATCAACGCGCCGTCGCGTGCGAATTTCGAAATTTCGATCGTAGTCGAAGCCGGCGGCGCCGAGACATTGAGATAGTGATCGCGCACCTCGCGAAAGACCGGCAAATGCGACATGTCGGTCAGGTAATTGTTGAGCTTGACCACGTCGCCGAAGCCGGCGCCGACAGCGGCCAGAGCAAGCTTCAGGTTTTCGAAGGCCTGCATTGCCTGCGCGCGAAAGTCGCCGGGCGCGCCGACCAGGTTGCCCTGCGCATCGAATCCGAGTTGGCCCGCGATAAAGACGATGCGCCCCGGGCCCCTGACCTCGACGACATGGCTGTAGCCCGGCGGCTTGTAGAGCGTCGGCGGATTGAGGAAACGCGGTTTTGCCACAGCGCACTCCCGGCTTTGTGGAGATTGGCTGTCCCCTTATCGCGCACCCGCGTCGTGACAGGCAATGGCCCGGGCAGAGAGGTATAGAGAGAGGAACCCGGAGCGCCGTCCGGTTTGCGGCGGATCAGGCGGCAGCGCCGCGGAGGCGTCCGTCAGTGCGTCCAGAGACCGCGCCGCTGGAACGCGAAATTGTCAGCATAGGCAATGGCGCGGCGGACAGGCTCCTTCGGCTCGAACACCTGGTAGGCGATCCCTTCCCGCTCGCAATACGCCACAGCCTCTTCGCGGCTGGCGAAGTGCAGCCGGACCTGGCTCTTCATGTCGGTCGACGAGGTCCAGCCCATCAGCGGTTCCACAACGCGCGGCGCTTCCGGCTCGAAATCCAGCACCCAGGCCTTGGTCTTGGCGGTACCGGACTGCATCGCGGTCCGGGCCGGCTTGTAGATGCGTGCGGTCATATGGCTCGCAAATCCCCTCGCGTGCCGGCGGAACGGTTGGTCGGGGCAGCAGGATTCGAACCTGCGACCCTCTGCTCCCAAAGCAGATGCGCTACCAGGCTGCGCTATGCCCCGATCCGGGCCGACATCGGAGCATGAATAGGGACTTTGCGGCGGCGCCGCAAGCAGACCGGCATGACGGACGGCCGGGCTCGCGAAAAATCCCGGCGGCGGTGCCGCCGGTCCGGCGCTACCGGTCGGAAAACAGCGGATGAGCGACCTTGTCGCCAGCCTTGATGCCGAGCTTCTTCGCGGTCCCGGCGATCACCTCGAACACACCGCGAACCGGCCCGCCCGACGGAATGGTCCGCTCCGACATGGGCTCGGTGTTTTCCGCGATGCGCCGGATCGTGCCGTCGCCGTTGATGAAGAGCATGTCGAGCGGGATGTAGGTGTTGCGCATCCACATCGAGACGTTCTGATCGGGCTTGAAGTCGAACAGCATGCCGGTGCCTTCCGGCATTTCCTTGCGGAACATCAGACCCTTCTGCCGCTCCTCGTCGGTCCTGGCCATTTCCACGGTGAACACGTGGACACCGTTCTGGGTGACGATCTCGAGCGTCGTGTCGTCGGCGGCACGCGCCGCCTGGCCCGCGAGCAAAACCAGTACGAACACAAGCGCCGCCTGCAGGCACCGCTGCGCCGGCACAAAAGCCAATGATGCAGATTGCAAAGACATCACGCCAACTACCTTGCCGTGGAATCGATCGCGCGAGACATGCTGTCAGCGGCGATCACGTTCCGGGTGTCCAGATGGTCCGAATTTCCCCGATGTTCCAGGTCAATCCGGCCCACCGCATTCATCCACTTGCCGCGGTCGCTTTTACAAGCGCTCGCTTTCGAGGACAAATGGCAAAGTGGGCGTTTTGATCGAGCCTGGATTCACGATCCTGCGAGGGCCGCCACGCTTCGGCTGACAGGCGGCTCCTCACTGGGAGCGACTCAGGAATTCGGACCCAGGACGTCAGACTAATGTGAGGACGGCCCGAGCGATCCGCCGTCGGGATGCACTTCCGCAGCCATCAGGCCCTTGGGGCCGGGGCCGAAGCGGACCAGCACGGTCTGGCCGGGACGCAGCTCGGTCATGCCGTAGCGACGAAGCGTCTCCATATGGACGAAGATGTCCGGAGTTCCGTCGCCGCGGGTCACGAAGCCGAAACCGCGCAAGCGATTGAACCACTTGACGATGACGCGCTCGAGTCCCGATGTCGGTGTCACCGTGACATGCGTGCGCGGTGCCGGCATCTGCGCAGGATGGATCGCGGTGCTCTCATCCATCGACAGAACGCGGAAGGCTTGAGCGCCCTTGGGGCGGTTCAGCACTTCGCAGACCACGCGTGCACCCTCATAGGCGGTCTGGAAACCGTCCCGGCGCAAGCATGTCACGTGCAGCAGGACATCGGCGGAACCATCGTCAGGGACGATGAAGCCGAAGCCCTTCGACACGTCGAACCATTTTATGGTGCCTGAGATTTCAACCAGGTCGGTAGCGGTTTCATCCGCCACCCCTGTGTGACGATCTGGCCCCAGATCGTAACCTGCACCGGACAACTTTGTCCCCATCTCGCCGGACGCCATGACCGCCGCGCCGCCGCTTCTGTTAGCGTCTCTTCCGAACGCTTGAGACGAATCTCTTCGTCTCAAGAGTAACACTGACCGGTGTTTGTAAAAGGGGAAAATGAAGGCCGCAAACGATTACAGAGGCCCTGTGCAAAAGTATCTTGACACGAATCAGTGAGCGATCAGAGGCGCCAGCGTATCGCCGATATCATGGCGAATGACCAGATCCGCGATCGAATCGAACTCGGTTGGCTCTCTGTTGATAATCACGAGACGCGAACCGTTCTTTTTCGCCTGCAATGGAAAGCCCGCCGCCGGCCATACCACGAGCGACGAGCCGATCGCGACGAACAGGTCGCAGTCCTGCGCCCATTCCTGCGCGCGCAGCATGGCCTGTTCCGGCATCGCCTGTCCGAACGAGATTGTTGCGCTCTTGATATAGCCGCCGCAATCGCAATCCGGCGCACGACCGCCCGCCGAATCGAATTTTTCCTTGATGTGTGTCAATTCGTACCGCTTCGCGCAGTCGAGGCAGGCCGCGAATGTGGTGTTGCCATGCAACTCGATCACATGTTCCGGCGGCACTCCCGCAGCCTGGTGCAGATTGTCGATATTCTGCGTGATCACGCCCGGCGCCTTGCCGATCCGATACAGCGATGCCAGTGCGAGGTGTCCGCGTGTGGGTTTTGCGCGGCCGAAATACTCCTCCATCGCGAAGCGGCGTCGCCACGCTTCGTCGCGCATCTCGCGGCTCGCGAGGAACTGATCGAATGGAATCGGTTGCGTCTTGGTCCACAGTCCGCCGGGCGAGCGAAAATCCGGAATACCGCTTTCGGTCGAGATGCCGGCGCCGGTGAATGGCACGATGCGTTCCGATGCATCGATCATCTCGCGCAGCGAAGCGGTCGCGGTTTCAAGATCGGGCGCGATCATTCCTGTGGGCTCTCACGGTGCGGGCGTATCGATGCGGCCGAATATGGCGTGAGGCGGCCGCGATGCGCAACGGCTTGCGCTCGCCGCGCCTGCCCACTACGTGAGGCATCTTCACGGCATCTTTGAGAGGGAACCCGGGCCCATGCGCTATCTCCACACCATGCTGCGGGTGCGCGACCTCGACGCCGCGCTGGATTTCTACTGCAACAAGCTCGGGCTGAAGGAATCATTCCGCCGCGAGGATCCGAAGGGCCGTTTCACCCTCGTGTTCCTGATGGCGCCGGAAGACGAGACCATTGTCGAGCAATCGAAGCGGCAGGGCCGGCCGGGCCCACTCCTGGAACTCACCCACAATTGGGACACCGAGGATTACAGCGAAGCGCGGCATTTCGGCCACCTCGCCTTCGAGGTCGACAATATCTACGAGACCTGCGAGCGGCTGATGAAAGCCGGCGTGACCATCAACCGGCCCCCGCGCGACGGCCAGATGGCCTTCGTCCGCTCGCCGGACCGCCAGTCGATCGAAATCCTGCAGAAGGGCAATGCCCTGCCGCCGGCGGAGCCCTGGGCCTCGATGCCGAATACCGGCCATTGGTAAAGGCGGCCGCGGCCGGTTTTTGCCGATCCGAGCATACGGCGCCTTGCCTCCCCGCCAATCCCTGACTATACAACGCCCCGGCCTTAGCGGCCGGTCAGCGCCCATCGTCTAGCGGTCCAGGACGTCGCCCTTTCACGGCGAAAACAGGGGTTCGATTCCCCTTGGGCGCGCCATCACCGGCGCGACATCGCCCGCACATCTCCCTGTCAAAGTGTCGTTCGACTGGTGCAGCCCGCCAGCGGCACAATCTGTCTGTTTCGCACCTGTCCGCACGCTCGGTGCGGGGACGCCGCACCTCTCTTAAGGTTTACAGGCTTCCACGCTGGCGTGCCTGCTATGTACATGCAAGAAACGGAATATCTGCTGCTTGCAGATCGCGACCCGCTCAGTGTCGCGAATAGTGCGAAGCCCCCAGCGCCCATGTCGCCCCCAGCGCTGGGGGCTCTCGATCTCCGGCAGGATCGGTCGACACAGATATCTCAGACAAGCACCCGCCATCGACATGGCGCGCGCCGAGCAATCATCAACCGTCGCGACTTCGAAGCTGACCGGCCCACTCGATCGGGTTATCTTCCGGCTTCTTGCGCGGTCGATCATCCGTCGGCGGTCGCCGACAAAACCAGCTCGACGCCGCGTTCAGGCTGGGACAGCGAAGCATCCGGCGCATCGGCGCGGCATCCGCGATTGCCGACCGGAAGCTCCGGCACAAGGTGCAACGATATGGCCGCCACGACTGACACCCTGATCAAAAGCCTGCCGAAATGCGAACTCCACATCCATATCGAGGGCAGCCTTGAGCCGGAGATGATGTTCGCACTGGCGCGGCGGAACGGCATCTCCCTGCCCTATGCCTCGGTCGAGGACATCCACGCCGCCTACCGCTTCAACAACCTGCAGGATTTCCTCAACGTCTATTATCTGGGGATGTCGGTCCTGATCACCGAGCAGGATTTCTACGATCTTGCCTTCGCCTATCTGCAGCGCGCACAGGCCGACAATGTCCGGCATGTCGAAATGTTCTTCGATCCGCAGGGCCACACCGACCGCGGCATCGCCTTCGAGACCGTGATCAACGGTTTGTCACGCGCCATCGCCGACGCAAAGCAGACACTCGGCGTGTCCGCGAGCCTCATCATGTGCTTCCTGCGCGATCTCGACGAGACCAGCGCGCAGAAGACCCTCGATGCCGCCATGCCGTTCCGCGACCGCATCATGGGCATCGGGCTCGACTCGGCCGAACGCGGCAATCCGCCCGGAAAATTCGCCCGCGTCTATGCGCGCGCCCGCGACGCCGGTTTCTTTCTCACCGCCCATGCCGGCGAGGAAGGGCCGGCGAGCTATGTCTGGGAGGCGCTCGATATCCTCGGCGTGATGCGGGTCGATCACGGCAACCACGCGATGGACGACGACGCACTGGTCGGACGGCTGGCGCGCGAGAAAATGGCGCTGACGGTCTGCCCCCTGTCGAACCTGCGGCTGCGGGTCGTCGACGACCTGCGGCATCATCCGTTGCGTCGGATGATGGACAAGGGGCTGGTGGTCACCGTCAATTCCGACGATCCCGCCTATTTCGGCGGCTATGTGAACCAGAATTACCGCGCGGTATCCGAGGCGCTGACGCTCAGCCGCGACGAGATCGTGGCGATCGTGCGCAACGGTTTCCACGCTTCGCTGATGGGCGAGGACGAGAAGAAAAAGGCCTTGGCCGAGATCGACCGCGTGCTGGCCGCAACGCCGTAGGCTCAGTCAGCCGCCGCTCAGAATTCCTTCCGCGCGCCGGCAACGCTGCAATCGATCCCCTTCGCTTCGCTGCTGACGAAGCCGAGCGAGACGTTGCGGATCGTCCGTTCGGTGCGCGGCTGGACGATGTCGTAGACGCCCTGGGCATGATCTTCCATGGCACCGTCGGGGCCCCGGAAGCGGCAACTGATGCGATCCACGCGAACCGAATAGCTGTTGTTGTTGCGGACCGACACATCGGCCACCGCCGTATAACCGAAGCCGTCGCGGCGCCAGTCCACCTTGACCACATTCATCGCGGTCCGTGGATCGGTCGCCAGAACCGGAGCCGCGGTCTTGACGCTTCCGGTCTTGATCGTTGCGTCGTCTGTCGAAGCGAACAGATAGCCACCGGCGCCGATAATGGCCGCACCCAGCAGGCCTGCAAGAGCGATTGTTTTCATCACCTCACCAACGGGCAAGCCGCACAGCAAGACAAGGCTGCGCTCAGGTACCGCGTTAAGGCAGAAAACTTTAATCAACGTCTATGCGTGGCGCGGGCGCGGGCGGGCAGCGCCGCATTTTTCGAAACGCGGTTGCCGCTCCGTTAACAGCCGCAGCCGGCGCCGGCCGGCAGCCCGATGCGGTGGATGCCGCATTCGGTGCGGTTCTGATTGCGCCAGCGTCCGGCGCGCGGGGACTCGCCCTCGCGGGTGCGGCTGGTGCAGGGCATGCAGCCGACCGAAGCGAAGCCCAGCCTTTCCAGCGGATGACGCGGCAGGCCCTCGGCCTCGAACACCTGCGCAACCTCCTTGCGCGACAGCGCCGCCAGTGGATTGAACTTCAGCAACCGACCATCGGTTTCGACATGAACGATGTTGGCGCGGACATCGCCATGGAAGCGCTTGCGTCCGTTGATCCAGCCGTCGAAGGCGCCGAGCGCGTCCGACAATGGCCGCACCTTGCGGATATGGCAGCAACTGTCGGTGTCGCTCATCCAAAGATCACGGCCGGGATCGCGGCGCTCCACCAGGTCGATCTGCGGCTTGAGCGAGCGCACATCGGTCAGCCCGAAAAAGTCGATCAGGCGATCGCGATAATCGAGCGTCTCGTCGAACAGCATGCCGGTATCGAGAAACAATACCGGCAAGCCGGGATCGACATCGGCGACATATTTGAGGAGCACGGCCGATTCCGTCCCGAACGACGACACGATGGCAATCCGGCCGGCCGGCATCGTCTCGACGGCCTTTTCGATCACCGCCGCGGGCGACGCAGCAGCGAGCGTCTTGTTCAGCCGGTTGGTGCGGGCGCTGAGGGTTTCCATTGCGTTCATTCAGGCGTGCTCGGTCGCGGGAAGCTGCCGTTGCGCGGCAGGCTTCAACCGCTGGCGCAACACGCTGACCGCCCCATCCGCAGCCGGTTGATAGAAGGCGATGTAGCGTTGCAGCGCCGCGCAGAAAGCCGGCGCGTCGGCGGCCTTCTTCAACTCGTATGCATTGAACCCCGCGCGATGCAGGAAAAGGAACTGGTCGCGCAGGACATCGCCGGTGGCCCGCAATTCACCCGCGAACCGGTAGCGTTCACGCAGCGTCCGCGCCTGGCTATAGGCGCGGCCGTCCTTGAAGGTCGGGAACACCAGCGCGATGAGCGACAGCCGGCCGAGATACGGCGCGAGTTCGGCGATGTCGCGATCGTTCGGCCAGAGCACGCCGGTGGCGCCGGGACGGCCGGCGATGCGCTCGGCGTCGGCGAGGAAGCGCGCCGCCGACAGCAGGACCGGACCTTCCTCCGGCACCGGACTATCGTCGGCGATCCGCACATAGCGATCCTGGACCACTTCGCCGTCTTCAATGAGTGGCATAGACCCGTTCCTTGAAAGGCTCGACGCCGAGCCGCCTGACGGTGTCGACGAACAATTCATCCGGGCGCGCCCGCAGTTCGATATAGGCTGCGACCACATCCTCGATCACATCGGCGACCTGCTCGTAGGGCACCGCAGGCCCGAGCAGCGTGCCAAGCTCGGCATTCTCGTCGGCACGGCCGCCGAGCGTGACCTGGAAGAATTCCTCGCCGTTCTTCTCCACGCCCAGAATGCCGATATGGCCGACATGGTGGTGTCCGCAGGCATTGATGCAGCCGGAGATGTTGATGTGCAGACGGCCGATATTGTGCGCCGACTCGATGTTGCGGAAGCGGCGGGTCAATTCCTGCGCGACGGGAATCGAACGGGTATTGGCGAGGCTGCAATAATCGAGGCCCGGGCACGCGATGATGTCGGACACGAGGCCGACATTCGGGGTCGCCAATCCGACGGCGTCGAGTGCGCGGAACAGCGCCGGCAGGTCGCGCTGGCGCACATGCGGCAGCACCAGGTTCTGCTCATGCCCGACCCGGATTTCGCTCGCCGAATAACGATCGGCGAGATCGGCAATCGCGTCCATCTGGTCGGCGGTGGCGTCGCCGGGCGGCGCGCCGACCGGCTTCAGCGACACCGTGACGATCGCATGGCCGGGGACTTTGTGCGCAGCGACGGAATTGCCGTACCAGGCGTCGAACGAGCGATCGGCTGCCCGCTCGGCTTTCAGCATCTCGCTTGCATCGGCCAACGCCTCATATGCCGGATAGCGGAAGCGCGAGGCGATGTCGGCGATGATCGCGTCGTCGAGCGCAAGCGCAGAGTCCCTGATCGCACGCCATTCCTCCTCGACCGCGGCGGCAAACTTCTCCGCGCCGAGTTCATGGACCAGGATCTTGATACGCGCCTTGTAGATATTGTCGCGGCGTCCATAGAGATTGTAGACCCGCAGGACCGCCTCGATGTAACTGAGCAGATCACGCTTCGGCAAAAACGGCCTGATGGTCTTGCCGATGAATGGCGTCCGCCCGAGCCCGCCGCCGACCACCACCTCGAAGCCGGTTTCGCCAGCATCGTTCCTGTGCAGGCGCAGTCCGATATCGTGCACGCGGATGGCGGCGCGGTCGTGCTCGGCCGCGGTCACCGCGATCTTGAACTTGCGCGGCAGGAACGAGAATTCCGGATGCATGGTCGAGTGCTGGCGCAGGATCTCGGCATAGATCCGCGGGTCTTCGACCTCGTCCGGCGCAACGCCCGCCCATTGATCGCTGGTGACATTGCGGATGCAATTACCGCTGGTCTGCATCGCATGCAGGTGCGTCTCGGCGAGGACCGCGAGCACCTCCGGCATGTCGTCGAGCTTGATCCAGTTGAACTGGATATTCTGGCGGGTGGTGAAATGGCCGTAGCCGCGGTCATAGCGCCGCGCGACATGCGCAAGCGTTCGCATCTGGTCGGATGATAGCGATCCGTAGGGGATCGCGACACGCAACATGTAGGCGTGCAGTTGCAGATAGACGCCGTTCATCAGCCGCAGCGGCTTGAACTCGTCCTCGCTCAGCGCTCCGGACAGCCGCCGCGCAACCTGATCGCGAAACTCCTCGACCCGTTCGGCAACCAGAGTGCGATCGTATTCATCGTAGAGATACATGGCTCAGGCCGCCTCACTGCCCGGAAGCGCAAAGGTCGGTCCAGCGACGCGGATTCGTTCGCGCAGGTTGCCCGGCCTGATGTCATCGCCCTCGAGGATCACAGGCGCGACATAGGCGCCGACCGCCTCGATGTCGCTGGTATTCGCGTCCTTCAAGAGCCGCGTCGCTTCATCGGCTGTCGTTGTCACGATCGCTTCGCTGAGAGACGTCGACCAGGTGCGCGTCGCGGTGCGATACACCACCGCGCCGTCGCCGAGACGGTTGCCGGTGATCACCACCGGGCCTTTGACTTTCAGCTTCTGCTGTTGCGGGGCGGTCATTCGGCGGCCTCTAAAAGTTCGACCGCGTCTTTCCACGCGCGTGAATGCGTGACCACATCGCCGACCACGATCAGCGCGGGCCCCTCGCCCGCACCCGCCGCAAGCGCCGGCAATTGCGACAGCGTGCCTGTGAGGCTGCGCGAGTCCGGACGCGTGCCGCGTGCCAGCACCGCGACCGGCGTTTGCGGATCGCGTCCGGCCGCGACAAGTCCATTGCGCACCGCTACCGCGGCGGTCAGACCCATATAGATCGCGACCGTGGTGGTGCGGTCGGCAAGGCCGGTCCAGTCGATCTTGTCGGCGCCATCGGCGGTGTTGGCGGTGACGATCGACAATCGTGTGGCTTCCTTGCGGAAGGTCAGCGGTACGCCGGCTTCCGCCGCACAACCGAGCGCCGCGGTGATGCCGGGAACGACGGTGACGGCGATCCCCTCGGCTTCGAGCGCTTCGCGCTCCTCGCCGCCACGCCCGAAGATGAAAGGATCGCCGCCCTTCAGGCGCACCACATTGCGCCCGGCTTTCGCTTCCGCGATCAGCCGGCGATTGATGGCGTCCTGACCGATGCCTATATGGCCCTTGCGCTTTCCGACGTGAACGATCTCGGCATCGCGCCTGACGCGGCCGAGGATCTCAGACGAGACCAGATCGTCTGTCAGAACAATGTCCGCCGATTGCAGAGCATGGAACGCTTTCAGCGTCAGCAGGTCGGGGTCGCCGGGTCCGGCACCAACGATCTGGACCTGGCCTTGCAGTGGCGCCTCCTGCCCGGCGCGCTCGATTTCGATGATGAGGGCCGCTTCCGCCTTGGCGCTGCGTCCGGCCAGAAACAGCGCGCCAATCGGTCCGTCGATCACCCGCTCCCAGAAGTGGCGGGTCGAAAAGCCACGATGGCGCAAGGCGTTGAGCGGCTCGCGATACCTGCCCATCAGGCTTGCGAATTCACCGATCCGTTCGGGCAGAAGCTGCTCGATCTTTTCGCGCAACCGTCGTGCCAGCACCGGCGACGTCCCGCCGGTGCCGATCGCAACCACCACATCGCCGCGGTCGACGATCGACGGAAAGATGAAGGTGGAGAGGTCCGGCCGGTCGACGATATTGACCGGCACATTCATGGCGCGTGCCTGCGCTGCAAGCTGTTCGTCGAAGTGTTTTCCAGCGGAAGCAACCGACGCAATGACGCCGAGGAAATCCTCATCGGCGGGCAGCCCGATCCGAAGATCGACATCCTGCGCATCACCGTCGTCGACATCTTCTCGTGCCAGCACATACCAACGAACTTGCGCGCCGGCGGCCTTGAGAATGCGTAGCTTCGCTAGCGCCTCCTTGCCCGTGCCGACGAGGATGACCGGACCTTTGCCGAGATCGAAAAACAACGGGAGGAAACGCATTGCGACTCCACTCGCGCTTGCGCGCCTAACACTTGTCGTGAAGCCATATATGGCACCGCGCGCGCAAAATGTTCTACCGAAGTTGAATACGAAGTTGGAAATTGCCTCTGTCAATCGGCTGCGGCGCAGAAAGGCCATTCTGTTGGAAGGCGCGCTCGAATGTCAGGCGAAGCGCATAACGAAAAAGCCCCGGCCGAGGCCGGGGCTTTCAACGCGCGTTTCGATGATCAGTTCTGATTGGTGGCCGGCGGCGGTGCGGTGCGCTCCGCGGGGACCGGATTGGCCGGTGCCGGTGTTACGTTTGGCGTCGCTGTCGGCGCCGGGCTCATCGGTGAAGACTGGCCCGTGGTCGCGGGCGGCGGGGTCGTTTCGGCCGTGCGGTCATCGCCACCCAGGAAGCTCAAGGCGACGAACAAAACAACGATGGCCGCAATGCCGCCGATGATCCAGCTCCAGTTGAAGCCGCGATCTGCGGCGTAGCCAGCCTCATTCACGGCCGGCCGTTTCGGGTCCACCCGCGTGGGATCGAAGTCGGACATGGTGATCTCCTTGCTGCGCGGTGCCGGCGGCACGCTCGGTGCATCAACCGCGGATACTTCGGAAGGTTCCGACAATCCCAGGTGGTCCCGTTGCCAGGCGGAGTTCCGAAAACTGTCCGGCTTGCGGCTCAAGCTTGTCAGCCCTGAGGCAGGCCGGAACCTCCCAGTCGCCAGCGCGTTGCACCGCAGTCATTGAGTACACGGCAGTTCATTCCACAACTGAGCGCGAGGCATCATGCGCACGTCTGTCGAACATGATTGGAGACGGGCCGACCGCTCTGATCCAACGGTACTGCTCACGGTGACCATCGGCGTTGTCATCGCGGCGGCGCTGGCAAGCCTCGTGTGACACGCAATTTGCATCCACGCTGCAACAGGAGAACACGGATGAAAAGGATTGCCTTGGCCGCGGCGGTCATCGCTTTCGCGGCGAGTACAGCTCTTGCGCAGAAGCTCGATGGTCCCGGAAACGGCAACAAAGACCTCACCAATTGCCCGCCCGCAAGCGCCGGACAGACCACCGGTACTGCATCGGAGGATGCTCAGGCGGTCGAGAAGAGCGCAATCCTTCCGTCAGCCGAGGGACACGAACAATCGGCGGCGCCGACTGTGCAGCGTGACGGAAAGGCGGTCGAGGCCAGAACTGATTGCGCGCAGGATGCCGATCAGCCCAAACCCAAGGGTTGATCGAACGCCCAAAGGTTGAACCCGGACCGCAGAGTCGGGACACAGTCTGACAGGGCGCGAAATAACCTGTACCAGTTTGCAACAGCGGGCCGCGGATTGAAATCCCGCGGCCCTTTTGCTGCGCCGGCCTCAGTTTTCGGTTTCGTCCACGACGCGAAGCCGTTAGATCGCTCTGCAAGTGTGGAGCAAGCCCGTGCGCCGTGCGGCCGTCGCCATCCTGATGATCCTGGCCGGTTTGGCGGCAGCTTCCGCCGAATCATGGCCGCTGCCGCGCACGTTGTCATTCGCCGCCGACTGGGCGGCGGCGCGCGCGACGTTGCCTGTCATCCCAAGCTTGGAGCCGGCCAGTGACCGCCTCGCCCCGGTCACGTCGCTTGCCGCCGAGCGATTTCCGGCAATCGCGGGCAGTCCGGTCCCGGTTCTCTTACCCTTTGCCATCGGCGACGACATCCACGATCGCGCGGCCGACGATATCAATCCGGTCGAGAGCTATATGTCGGGCTTCGAGCCGACCCGATTTTTTCAGGCGGGACCGACCGGATACGATGCGACCTTCGCGCTGCGCACCCGCGACGTCCCGGCGTTTGCCGATATCGACCATCGCGACCCGGTGGTGGTGCAGATTTCGGCATTCAATCTGCTTTACGAGTTGCCGGCCGCCAAGGGCGCTGCAATCCAGCCGCCGGGCGACATCGCCAAGGACTTTCCCGGTATCACCCGGCAGATCCTGGAACACACCCTGCGCTACAGCTTCGAGCGGTTCGGCATTCCTTATGTGGTGTCGATCCAGTGCTTCGACGGGCCGCAGCGGCGTACGCGCCTCTCCTGCCGCAATGCCGACCGGATCGCGCTGCACTTCCTGCGCGCCTTGCGCATGGTCGGCGGCAATCCCGTGATGGCTTTCACCACGACGCCGCCGCCCGCGGCCGAACGGCCGTCAACGCGATCCGACACCTTCCATTATCAGCCGGTCGGCAAGCTGGTCGCCGGGACAGCGATGCGCGCGCCGGCCGGCAATACCGACCCCACGGTTTACGCTCGCATTCGCTTCCCCGCCGCCGCGGCCCCCGCGTATGTCACCACCCAGGCGTTCCGCCGGCGCAATGGTCTGGTGGTCGCCTGGGCCCCCGCCGCCGTCAGCGACGATGATGGCAAGCCGGACAAGCCTTATGTCTGGCGCGATAATTTTTGTGAGCGGCGCGACTTCGCCGTCGGTCAATGTCCGTCCGGGCGTGGCCATCAGGGCCAGGACATTCTGGGCGTGACCTGTGAGCCGGGGCCGCGCAAACGCGATTGCCCCGCCAATCGCGACGCGGTGGTCGCCGCGCGGGAGGGCATGATCCTGCGCGAATCATGGAACGACTCGTTCTTTCTCGTCACCAATGCGCCGGGCGAGCGGCTGCGTTTCCGGCATCTGCACATGCATCCGCGCACGCTTGACGAGGATGGCGTCTCCAGCGGGCGGCTGGTGAAGGAAGGCGAGCGGCTCGGCACCATCGGCAATTTCAATCGCCGGCCCGGCATGACCACGACGCACCTGCATTTCGAAATCCAGGTCCCGACCCGCGACGGATACGTGCGGGTCAACCCGTATATGACGCTTGTTGCGGCTTACGAGCATCTGATCGGCGCCCGCGGCAGCGAGGTGCGCGATCCGCACCCGTCCGGCGGCGCCGAAGCCGGCGTCGCGGCGAGCGAAGCTGCGCTCGCAGTGTCGGCCACCGCCGCCGTGCCGGCAAAAGTAATGTCCCGCGATGCGCGAAAGAAGCCGCGCACCAAGGCGTTGAGCAGGTCCAAGACCCGGCCCGAGCGGCTGGACGCCCGCAAGCGACGTTAAGGCGCACCCGCCCTGCCACATCACGCTTGTCCCGCCGGATTGCGGACAAGGTCGCATCCGATAGAATCGGGCATGATCCAGATGCGCGATTCGATGTTCACACGCCGGCGCCTGCTGCAAGGCGCGATCATGTCATCTGCCGCAGTCGTCCTGCCTGGGGAGCTTTTGGCGCAAAGCGCCGCGCAACCTTTCGAGCAATGGGTGACGGCGTTCCGCGCCAAAGCGCTGGCGCGCGGAATTTCCGGCTCCACTTACGACCGCGTGATGGCCGGGCTCAAACCAGACATGGACGTATTCGCGCTGCAGCGTTCGCAACCGGAATTCAAGGAGCAACTCTGGCAATATCTCAACCGCCGGGTTTCGGAATGGCGCATCGTCACGGGCCGCGAACGTGAGAAGAAATATGCGCCGTTGTTCGACAGACTGGAAAAGGACTTCGGCGTATCGCGCGTCACGCTGCTTGGGTTGTGGGGCATGGAGACCGCCTATGGCGACCCGGTCGTATTTCAAAATCACATGCGCCCGATCTTCCCGTGCCTTGCCGCACTCGCCTGGGGCGAGCCGCGGCGTCGGACCTATTGGGAAACCGAACTGATCAACGCTCTGCGCATTGTCGAGCGCGGCTGGGGCACGCCATCGGAAATGCGCGGCTCCTGGGCCGGCGCGATGGGGCATACGCAATGGATGCCGGAAGTGTGGCTCAATATCGGCGCCGATTATGACGGCGACGGCCGCCCCTATCCGTTCGGCCGCCCGGACGACGCGCTCGCCGGGACCTGCCGCTATCTGATCCAGCGCGGCAATTACCGGCGCGGCGAACCCTGGGGCTATGAGGTGAAGGGTCCCGCACCCTCGGGGTCGCGCAGCTATGCCGAATGGGAAAAGGCCGGCATCACGCGCGCCGACGGCAAGCCCTTTACCGTGCCTGGCGCACGCGCGCGCGGCTGGGTACCGGTGGCTGGCGGCCCGAAATTCCTGATCGGCGCCAATTTCGATGCGGTGAAGAGCTACAATCCGTCGATGAATTACGCGCTCGCGATCTGCCACCTCGGCGATTGCGTGATGGGTGCAGACCCTTCTTTCGTACAGGCATTTCCGAACAGCGAACGGGCGCCGACACTTGCGGAGGTACAGGAAATTCAGACGAGGCTTACGCGACTTGGCTTCGATACCGGCGGCACCGACGGGCGCGTCGGACTGCAGACCATGCGGGCGGTGGCGAATTTCCAGCGCAAGGTCAACATGCAGCCGGACGGTTATGCCGGCGTGAAATTGCTCGCCCGGTTAAGACAGGCCGGTTAGAGCCCAGTGAGATACGACGCCTGCATTCAGCGCATATTTACGGAGGACGGAATCCGCGACGAAATGAGGTTGACGCCGCGCGACGTAATCCACTCCGTCAGGAATGCGACGAAGGCCCTCACCTTCAGCGGGGTTTCCGGGACCCGCGGATAGACCGCGATTAACGGACGCGCTGCCACACGGTGGCGCGGAAACAGCGGCACCAGATTTCCGGAGGCGATATCGTCGGCGACGACGTAACGCGGCAGCAATGCCGCCCCAAGGCCGGCGATCACCGCCTTGCGCAGGGCAAGAGCGCTGTTCGATGAAAAGACTCCCGTCACCTTAACGGTCGAAGCGCCGCGCGGCCCCTCAAAGCGCCAGAGCCGGTCGTTCGGCAGCGCAGTCTCGTGCAGCAAACAGGGAAAGCGCGCCAGATCGGCAGGCGCGGTCGGCCGTCCCTCCCGGATCAGGAGCGACGGCGCCGCACAGACCAGCCAGTCCATGGGGGCGATCGGCGCTTCGACCAGTGACGCATTCCGCGCCGGCGAAAATTGCAGCACCAGATCGAACCCGCGCTTGCCGAAATCGCTCGGCTGAAACGATACATTCTCCAGAATGACCTGCACATGCAGCTTTGGCTGGATGCGCGCGAAGGCAATGATCGCATCGGCGAGATGCAGTGCGCCGAACGATTTCGGCGCCGCGATGCGCAACGTTCCGGACGGCTCAGCCGGTGTCTCGATCAGCGCCCGTTCCTGCACTTCGATGTCGCGAAACAGCCGCACGCAGAACGCAAGATAGGAGCGGCCCTCGTCGGTCAGACTGAGCGAGCGCGTGGTGCGATGCATGAGATGGACACCGAGCCGATCCTCGAGCATGGCGACATGGCGCGAGATCAATGCGCGAGAGAGCCCGAGCTGGTTCGCAGCGGTCGTGAAGCTGCCGGACCGGGCCACGCGCACAAACGTCTCCATACAGCGGAAGCGATCCATCGCAATTGTTCACCCACATGCAACAATGACGTTCGCATTTATCGGCTTCTATGAACGAATGTCAAAGTGCTAGGATGATCCCAACACGGGCGCGAAAGCCCGGCTTAACAGGGACGGACACCGTGAGCGCGAGCCGCTTCGACTGGACTTTGCAATGAACAAACGTGCGACGCCGGAAACAGGCGCTGCGCAGGTGGAAACACCCGTGCCCGCGGGCGTTAACGCGCCAGCATTCGGCAGCGATGTTGTCGCCGAGACGCTACGCGACCTCGACATTCCCTATGTCGCGCTCAATCCGGGCGCCAGCTATCGCGGGCTGCACGATTCGCTGGTCAATTATCTTGGCAACGAGCGGCCGCAGATGCTGCTCTGCCTGCATGAGGAAAGCGCGGTCGCAATCGCACAGGGCTATGCCAAGGTGACTGGACGCGCGATGGGTGCGATCGTGCATTCCAATGTCGGGCTGATGCACGCCACCATGGCGATCTTCAATGCCTGGTGCGACCGCATGCCGGTCGTGGTGCTGGGCGCCACCGGCCCGGTCGATGCCGATAAGCGCCGCCCCTGGATCGACTGGATCCATACCGCGCGCGATCAGGGCGCGCTGGTTCGCGGCTATGTCAAATGGGACGACCAGCCCGCCTCCCCCGCCGCCGCGCGCGAGTCGCTGATCCGCGCCGCCAATATCGCCAATGCGCTGCCGCAGGGGCCGGTCTATGTGAATCTCGACGCCGAGATGCAGGAAACAAAGCTTCCCGAGCCGCTGCCGCCGATCGATGTGGCGCGCTACCGCCCGCGCATCGCAGCCGCACCCGATCCTGAAACGGTGAAGGAAGCCGCGGATCGGCTGCGTCAGGCGAAACGTCCCGTTATCCTCGCCGGCCGAGCCTCACGCCGGCGCGACGCATGGGACGCCCGCGTCGCGCTCGCAGAGTCTTTGAATGCCCGCGTCCTGAGCGATCTGAAGATCGGCGCATCTTTCCCGACCGATCATCCGCTGCATCTCGGAGCACCCGGGATGCTGCTCCCCGATGCAGATGGACTTGCCGCGCTCGCCGAGGCCGACGTGATCCTGAGTTTCGACTGGGTCGATCTCGGCGGCGCACTGAAAGCAGCCAAATCCGATGCCGTCGTGATCTCGGCCTCGCTCGACCAGAACATCCACAATGGCTGGAGCATGGATCACCAGGCGCTGCCGCCGATCGACCTGCTGATCGCCGCCGATCCCGACGAGGTCGCGATCGCGCTGTCGCGTGCCGTCGGAGCGCCGGCAAAACCCGTAACCCTTCCTTCCGCCCCACGCGCGATGGCGAAGCCCGCTCCGGGCGAAAAGATCACGGTCGAGGATCTTGCGTTTGCCGTGCGCCACGCCGTCGGCACCCGCGAGGTGTCCCTCACCCATCTGCCGCTGTCCTGGAACGGCGCGTGGTGGCCGTTCCGCCATCCGCTGGATTTCCTGGGCTCGGATAGCGGCGGTGGCATCGGAGGCGGGCCCGGCATCTCGGTCGGTGCCGCCCTTGCGCTGAAAGGCTCGGGGCGGCTGCCGGTCGCGATCTGCGGCGACGGCGACTACCTCATGGGCGTGACCGCACTCTGGACAGCGGCGCATTACCGCATTCCGCTGCTGGTGTTGATCGCCAACAATCGATCGTTCTTCAACGACGAACTGCACCAGGAACGCGTCGCCCGCATGCGCCATCGGCCGGTGGAGAACCGCTGGATCGGGCAGCGCATCTCCGATCCCGATATCGATCTTGCGGCAATGGCACGCGCGCAGGGCGCGGAAGGCTTCGGACCTGTGCGGACCGGAAGCGAACTATCTGCGGCGCTGGACGCGGCCATTGCTGCGGTCGAGGGCGGCGCGGTCGCCGTGGTCGATGTTCGGGTCGAACCGGGCTATGCTCCGTCGATGACGGCCATGATGACAAGAAAAGCCGAGTAAAACTCGGAGATCACCTTGGGGAAGAAATGTCTGCTGCACCGGTAACCGCCATCCGCCCCGCATCCGCGCCATCCGGCGCGGACGGCATCCTTGTCGTCAACGACGTGACCAAGCATTTCCGCACGCCCGATGGCGTGGTGACGGCCGTCGACAAGGTCTCCCTCAGCGTCAGGCAGGGCGAATTCCTGGCCGTGATCGGTCCGTCCGGCTGCGGCAAGTCGACGTTATTCAACGTGGTCGGCGGATTGCTCGGCGATTATGAGGGCGAGGTCACCGTCGGCGGCGAACGGATCACCGGTCCGCACGCGTCGGTCGGCATGGTGTTCCAGGAGGAGTCGACCTTTCCCTGGCGCACCGTGATCGAAAACGTCTCGTTCCCGCTCGAGATCGAGGGCATGCCGAAAGCAAAGCGGCACGACAAGGCGCGCCACTTCATCAAGATGGTTGGCCTCGACGGCTTCGAGAACCGTTATCCGAACGAATTGTCGGGCGGCATGCGCCAGCGCGTGTCGCTGGCGCGGACACTCGCATCCGAGCCGAAGATTCTATTGATGGACGAGCCCTTCGCTGCGCTCGACGAGCAGACGCGGCTTCTGCTGGGTGACAAGGTGCTGCAGATCCAGCAGGAACTGAAACAGACCACCCTGCTCATCACCCACAACATCACCGAAGCGGTGCAGCTGTCCGACCGCATCCTGGTGATGACCTACCGGCCCGGCAAGATCAAACGCGTGGTCGATATCGACCTGCCGCGCCCGCGCACGTCGGACGTGGTCGGCAGCGATGCCTTCGGTCATTATGTGGCGCAGATCTGGGCGGACCTGCGCGAAGAGGCCAGCCGCGGCATGAGCGACGATGAATCCCGTGCCCGTGCCACCGGGACGCGCCGCAAATGACGCTCACGGACTTCACCCGTCAGCGCTACGCGCCGGCTCTGGTCGGTTTCGGCACATTGGTTGCCGCCATCGGCCTGATGCAGGCGCTGGTGCAGTTCGGCATCCTCAACAGGTTTATCGTCCCGCCACCGTCCGATGTGTTTCTCGCCTTCGAACGCGTGATCGTGGAGGAGCATATCCTCGACCGCTTCCTGCTCACCATGCAGGAATGCGTTTCGGCGGCTGCCCTCCTGGCCGTGTTTGGGATTTCGATCGGAACACTGCTCTACAAGGTCAACATCTTGCGGCAGGCCACCGAGACCTGGGTTGCGGCCGCGGCGTCGGCCCCGACCGTGCTGATGTACCCTCTGTTCATGGTCATCTTCGGTCGCTCCGCGACCACCATCATCATCATGGGCTTCGTCGCCGGCCTGCCCGCGGTCATTCTGAAGACCATCGAGGGGCTGTCCGGCACCAAGCGCGTGCTGATGAATGTCGGGCGAACATTCAAGCTCACGCCGTGGCAGATGTTCTGGAAGATCCAGTTTCCCTCGGCCCTGCCGACGATTTTCACCGGCTTCAAGCTCGGTCTGATCTTCGCGCTGATCAATGTCGTCGGCGTGGAATTCCTGATCAATTTCGGCGGGCTCGGTCAGCTCATCAACGATCTCGCCGAGCGCTACGATCTCGCCGGCACCTATGCCGCAATCTGCTTCGTGATCCTGGTGAGCGTCTGTTTCTTTGTCGTGGTGGAGCGGTTTGAGCGATGGCTGACGCGGTCCACCTGACACGGGCAACAATTATGCGTTCGCCGGCGATCAGCGCGGTGACGCTGGTTCGTATCGTCATCATTGTTGCGATCTTGGCCGGCTGGGAAGCGCTCGCGCAATCCGGCCTGCTTTATCGCGACGTGGTGCCGTCGCTGTTTGCGATTGGCAAGGCGGTCGCAAGCCTTTTGGTCGATCCCAATTATTACTGGCATCTCGGCGTGACGGCTTATGAAGTCGGTGCCGCACTCCTCATCGGTGGCCTGAGCGCGATCATCGTCGGCCTTGTCCTCGGCGGAAACAAATTTCTCAGCCGCGCCTACGAGCCGTATCTCTACTATCTCGGCCCGACGCCGAAGATCATCTTCTTCCCGATCATGATCATGTGGTTCGGGGTCGGCCCGCCTTCCAAGATCGCGCTCGGCACCTTGTCGTGCTTCTTCCCGATCGCATTGTCGGTCGCAGCCGGCATGCGGCAGATCGAACCCGTTCTGATCCGGGTCGGACAAAGCTTCCGCGCCAATAGCTGGCAGATGGCCACCAAAGTCTATCTGCCGGCGATGCGCCACCCGATCATCAACGGCATCCGGCTGGGACTTGGCGTGGCGCTGATCGGCACGCTGCTCGCCGAAACCAAGCTGTCAAATCGCGGCATCGGGTTTCTGATCATCCAGGCTTACAGCCTATTCGACATGCCACGGATGTACGCGATGCTGATTGTGTTGTTCGTACTCTCGATCGGCGCCAACGCCATTGTCGGACGGCTCGGCGGGCTCAACAGTATCAAGCGGTTCTAGGGCGGGATACGGAGCGCGCCGCGCGCGCCCCGCAATCACAGGCTCAGATCTTCACGCTTTCCAGCGTTGCCGGATGGAACAGATCCTCCGGCGTGACCAGCCGCGACGACAGGCCCTGCGCGTGGTGATGGCGGAAGAACGTCTCCAGCACATGCCTGTTGGCCGGCACGCCATAGGACCAGTAATCGTCGCCCATCAGCGCGCGCGCTTCCATGATGCGCTCCTCGATGAAGGGCAGCGTCACCTTGACCGCCGACACATCGGCGAGGTTCTCCATCGCAATCGCCTTCGACTGTTCGAATGCTTTCAGCACCGCCGCAGGCAGCCACGGATGCTTCTCGGCCAGCGTCTTGCGCACGCCGACGATATGCATGATCGGGAAGATCTTGGTCCGCGCGTAATAATCCTTCGCCGCCGCTTCCGGATCGGGAAACAACCAGCCGACTTTCGGCGTATCCGCCGGCAGAGCCGGTGCGCGCGGCGCCATGAAGGCGTCGATCTCGCCGGACGCGAGCATTCCGGAAATGGTCTTGCCTTCCGGTGCGTTTTCCAACCGCACATTCTCAGGCAGGTTGAGCTTGATCTTCTCCGGCCGGCCCGCATGCGCGATGCCGCCGCGCACCCAGGTGACGTCCGACGGCTTCACGCCGAACTCATCCTCCAGCAGCGCCCGCGCCCAGACAACCGCGGTGAGCTGATATTCCGGCAGGCCGATGCGTTTGCCCTTCAGGTCCTGCGGCTTCTTGATGCGATCGGTGCGCACATAAATCGAAGTGTGACGGAAACAGCGCGACAGAAATGCGGGCACGCCGACATAAGGAAAATTGCCGTCGGCCGTCTTCACCGTCGAGCTCGACAGCGACAATTCGCAGATGTCGAAATCGGTGGTCTTGAAAGCGCGAAAGAAAATCTCTTCCGGCGACAATGTCATGAATACCGGATCGACGCCGTCCATCTGCACGGCCCCATCAATCAGCGGGCGGTTTCGATCATAGTCGCCGATGGCGACCGAGAGATTGAGTTTGGGCATTCCTCACCTTGGTTGGTGGCCTGTTCTTGTCATGGCGGGTCCCTCCCGGCCACCCGGCTATTCATAAAGCCATGGATGCCCGGCACAAGAGCGGGCAAGACATCGGAGGGTTGCAACCCAACTGCTACGACGTCCTTGCCACATCGAGCAACCGCATCTGCACGCGCTCAGCGCCCTGCCAGCGGTCGATCGACAACTGCCCCGCGGCATGCACCGCCTGCCCACGTCCCTCGATCAGCGCGCGGCCGAGATCGGTGTCGGCGGATCGGAACGCCACCGCGTTAACAAACGCGCCGTCCGGGCTGCGCAGCCGGGCGCGGATATGCTGGCCGCCGACAATGTCCGCGAAGGCGATGGTGTGCGCCGGCAATGCAAACACCGGATCGGGATTGCCGGCGCCGAACGGGCCTGCGCGCATCATCGATGCGCAGAAATCGAGACTGGCGGCGGCCGCGCTAAGCGCGCCATCGATCAGCAACGCGTCGTCACGGCGCGCTGCCTCCACCGCATCAGTGAGTGCCGCCTCCAGATAGGCGCGGAATTCGGCAAGCCGCTCGCGGCGGATGGTGACGCCCGCCGCCATGGCGTGTCCGCCACCCTTGACCAGCAGACCTTCCGTCACGGCCTGACGCACCGCGCGGCCGAGATCGACACCTGCAATCGAACGGCCCGAGCCGGTGCCTATGCCGCCAACGCCAAGCGCAATCGCAAAAGCGGGGCGGCCGAACTTCTCCTTCAGCCGCGCCGCAACCAGTCCGACGATACCGGGATGCCAGCCTTCCGATGCCGTCACGACCACGGCGCCCTTCTCTTCCAGTCCCAGCGCGGCCAGCGCCTCCGCTTCGGCTTCCGCGAGCATGTGCTGCTCCATCGCCCGCCGTTCGTGGTTCAGCCGGTCCAACTCGGCCGCCATCCGCCCGGCTTCGCTGGCGTCCTCCTCCAGCAGCAGATTGGCGCCGAGATCGGCGCGGCCGATGCGGCCTCCGGCGTTGATGCGGGGCCCGAGCAGAAATCCGAGGTGATACGGCTCCGGCGGTCCGTCGAGGCGCGCCGCATCCATCAATGCGGTCAGGCCCACATTCTCGCGCCGCCGCAGCGAGATCAGTCCCTTCGAGACAAAGGCGCGGTTGAGACCCTTGAGCGGCACCACGTCCGCCACCGTACCGAGCGCGACCAGATCGAGCGACGACAGCAGGTCCGGCTCCCGCAGCGTCCCGTCGAACACGCCGCGGCGGCGCAATTCGCGGTTCACCGCAACCAGAGTCATGAACACGAGGCCGACCGCGGCGAGATGGTTGAGCCCCGACAGATCGTCGAGCCGGTTCGGATTGACGATCGCCAGAGCCGGCGGAAGCACCGGATCGCATTGGTGATGATCGATGACGACGGTGTCGAGGCCAAGCCTCTTCGCCTCGGTCAGCGGCTCAATCGATGTCGTCCCGCAATCGACCGTGACCAACAAGGTCGCGCCACGGCCGGCCAGCGCACGGATCGCATCGACATTGGGACCGTAGCCTTCGAACAAACGGTCCGGGATGTGGATCGCGGGGTTCAGTCCGAAATGACGCAGATAACGCGCCAGCAACGCCGATGACGTTGCGCCGTCCACGTCGTAGTCGCCGAAGATCGCTACGTTCTCGGACCGCTGGATCGCATCGGCGAGGCGCGCAGCCGCCTCCCGCATCCCGGTCAGCGTCTCCGGATCGGGCATCAGCCGCTTCACCGCCGGATCGAGATAGCTTTCCGCATCGGCGACGCCAACGCCACGGCCGGCGAGAATGCGCGCCAGCATGTCAGGCACGCCATGGCGCTGGGTGATGGCCAGCGCCCCTGCCGTCCCGCGCGCATCGAGCCGGTCGCGCCACGCGCGACCGCGTGCGGATCTTGCCACGCCGAGAAAGTAGCGCGGTTGCGCTTCCGGCAGGGCGGAAAACTCAGGCAAGGCCAGGGACATCAGGGACCGATTCGGCTGTCTCGGACGAACAGCCAATACTGGAACACTCCGCATGGCCAAGCCAGCAGATCGTCGCCCGCGACAGGCTATGCGGCTTCAGCCCGGCTTGCGGAGCGAGATCAGTCGAGATGGAACTTGTCGAGCTGGCGGTGCTCACCGAAAATGCGGCGCACAGTTCCGGTCACGGAGCGCATCACCACCGTTTCGGTCTCGATGATCTCCTTGCCGAATTTCACGCCCGACAGCATCGCGCCCGAGGTGACACCGGTCGCTGCGAACAGGCAGTCGCCCTTCACCATGTCATCGATTTCGTATTTCTTCTTCGGATCCTTGATGCCCATCTTCAGCGTGCGTTCGCGCAACGCCTCGGAATCGATCACAAGCCGGGTCTGCATCTGGCCGCCGATACAGCGCAAAGCCGCTGCCGCGAGCACGCCTTCAGGCGCGCCACCGGTTCCGAGATAGATGTCGATGCCGGTCCTGGGCTCGGCGCAGTGGATCACGCCCGCGACGTCGCCATCGGTGATCAGGCTGACCGCCGCACCGGTCTTGCGCACGGCCGCGATGATGTCGGCATGCCGGGACCGGTCGAGCAGGATCGCGGTGATCTCGGACGGCTTTACGCCCTTGGCCTTTGCGAGACTGAGGATGTTCTCTTCCGGCGGGGCATCAAGGTCGATGGTGCCTTTCGGGTAGCCTGGCCCGATCGCGATCTTGTCCATGTAGCAGTCCGGCGCATGCAGCAGCGTGCCTGCGTCGGCCATCGCCAGCGTCGCGATCGCGCCCGGCATGTTCTTGGCGCACAAGACCGTGCCTTCCAGCGGATCGACGGCGATATCGACCTTGAACCCGCCCTTGTTTCCGACCTTCTCGCCGATGAACAGCATCGGCGCTTCATCCATCTCGCCCTCGCCGATCACCACCGTGCCGTCGATCGGCAGCTTGTTGAGTTCCCGGCGCATGGCGTCGACCGCCGCCTGATCGGAGGCCTTGTCCCGGCCATGCCCGCGCAGACGCGCCGCCGACACCGCCGCGCGCTCGGTCACGCGCACGATCTCAAGCGAGAGAACGCGCTCCAACACCTGATTGGGTGCCACAGTGATCGTCGACGCCATATCGCTGCCCCTTTTCCCGCCGGCACAGCCGCCGACTTTTATAGCCCGCCGTCTTCTATCGGTTTTTCTCGATGCGGATCAATTGCGGCTCCTCGGAAATCACCTTGTCGGCTTTTACGGCGGCAAGCGCGCGACGGACGGCATCTTCCGTCGTCGCGTAGGTGATCAGGATCACGGGAACCGGGCCCGTGGCCGCCCTTGCGTCCTTGCCGCCCTGGGGGCCGGAATTCGGCGTGACCAGGTGGCGCTGCACAATCGATTCGAGAGAAATGTCCTGTTCCGCCAGCCGGGTCGCGATCGTCGCCGCCGTCCCCGGCTTGTCCACCGCGAGCAAGCGGATGTAATAGCCGCCCTCGTGTTTCTGCATCGGCGCCTTGCCCGCCACGGTCAGGCTGTCCGTCGTGCGTCCGAACGGTGGAACGCGCGCACCACGCGCAATGTCGCCGATATCCGCAACGACCGCCGACGCGGTCGCAAGCCCGCCCGCCCCCGGCCCGACCAGCGTGATCGGTGCGATGCCTTCGGCATCAACGGTGACGGCATTGAGCACACCCATCACCTGCGCGATCGCCGAATCCTTCGGCACCATCGTCGGATGGACGCGCTGCTCAATTCCGGCCTCGGTTTTCACCGCAACGCCAAGGAGCTTGATGCGATAACCCAGTTCGTCCGCCGCCAGGAGATCGGCCGGCGCGATCGAGGAGATGCCCTCTACATAGATCGACTCGGAATCGACCTTCGTGCCGAACGCGATCGAGGCAAGGATCGCGAGCTTCTGCGCGGTATCGAAGCCTTCCACGTCGAAGGTCGGATCAGCCTCCGCATAGCCCAGCCGCTGCGCATCCTTGAGGCATTCGGCAAAAGAAAGCTTCTCCTGCTCCATGCGGGTGAGGAT